>ERZ1026800.35-NODE-35-length-131800-cov-5.210301_pt1 | contig 131800 bp, 125 predicted proteins | sample MGYA00520873_ERZ1026800 | MGnify/ENA primary metagenome ERZ1026800 (study PRJEB33270, sample SAMEA104284475) | anaerobic digester metagenome | biome: Anaerobic digester microbiome; feature: mesophilic sludge digester; material: Anaerobic digester biomass | place...
CTTGATTATTAAAAGAGTTTGTTGGAAAAGATGTAAATTAGTGTTTATACATAAAAGGATTTTTCCTTCAAATGGTGCAAAATGGTGAAGGGGATTCCCTGCATCCTAATCATTAGCACAGCAAAAGAACTATAGATCGGATTGACTGAATATAGACGATAAGTTTGAACATGAAGAGTGTAAAAGGTTTTTCATAAGCCTACAGAATGAAGGCGTGAGGAGCATTCTAGATATATGACAAAAATATGGTCAAAAGAACACGCATTGCCAAAAAAAAGACAGCTTCCACAGCAATTCTTGACGATGATAAAGGGATTACACGTATCTACTCTTCTCAGTGCTAAGCCCACCAGAAGATACTTTGAGCTTCCTTAAAAGTAGAAAGTCAGTTGGTTTTGAGACGAAGTATTGTTTAAGTAGCGTTAACACTGAGAAAGTTGAGAATGTAATGGTAAATGAGTTAGTAGGAAGGAATTGTTTTCTGTGATGTGAGGAAAGCTGAAATTTTGCCACCTACATCTGGTGTTAGAGTATCTTTAGAAAAAATAGGCTACATTGCTGCATGGCATCTTCAGTCTAATCGTCTACTGCTAAAGAGTGTGACACCTCGTTTATGTTTGCTGGTCTCTTAAAACGTCTATATATTTTTGGTCTAGATCGAAATATACTCTTTATCCCCCTTGAAAGGAATTGAAATGAGAATTATGTTACAACCAGAACAAGCCCTCATCCCCCGAGACTTGGGATATCTAATCCCCCCCAAAAACAAACCCGGGTCTCGGGTTCTTTTTTATTCAAACCCATGTTGTGTGCTTTCTGCTAAAGGAGAGGAAAGCACACAACATAGCGGATATTTTAGGAGGGATAAAGGCTTCTGCTTCCCGGTTTTGCAAGAGGACGATGCTATCCTTGCTGAAATACCCGGTAACCGAGGGTAAGCTCATCCGCCACATCTGAGGTAAAGGAGGCGAGGTGGTTCTCGAGGAGCCACTTCACCAGGGATGGTGGTAAGAGAAAGGGTTGATCCAGATCCTAGGGTTTGAATGTTGTGTTCATGGAATACACACTAGAGGGGTAGGAATATCTTATTCTACCTTGTTTTGAAAGGGATTCGCATGGAGATTATTCGGACAAGCACCTAGTGTTCACGAGATTTTGGCGACTGTCTTCTATTTTTTTTGATGTTAGTGATAAGGACTTAGCAGTTGTGTATAGTTGTGAATCCCTTACTTAATCACAGCCCACATTTGCATCTATCAATGTTTTGGTGTTTTGTCTTGAGTTCTTACATTGTTAGATGTTTCTGGAGTGTTTTCGTCCGTTTTTAAAAATGAGCTCTTGTTCCTAGGATTAATGGGTTCCTCATGGTGTATCACCTCTCTACATTCTTTTTAAGCCCCTGAGTTTTTGTTAGCTCATTAAGAGAATTGGTTGCCATCTTTTTTTGAGGTTTTTGCTGCAGAATAACAATGGCTGTTATTACAAGAATTGCTCCAATGATCTGCCATTGTTCAAGGATTTCACCGAGGAAAGCATAGGAGATTATTGCTGCAGCTATAGGCTCAAGAGTTGCCGTAATGCTTGCATGGGTTGGTCGAATCCGTTGTATTCCAAGATTGTAAAAAGCAAAAGGCAGTATGGTTCCAAAAAGTGTTATAAAAAAGATCCACCACCATGTTACAAAGGTATGTGAGCGGCCAAAGGCATGCAAAGGCGGATAAATGATGTTCAGTATGATGGCTGCAACAGAAAAAGCATAGAGCAGAACTGTCCACGGTGAATAGTGGCGCATCCCAAATTCGCTTGTAATGGTATAAAGTGCAAAGGTTACTGCAGAGCAAAGACCTGCGATAATCCCTGTTTTGCTCATCAGAAGAATGTTAAGGTTGTATGCACCAACAGTGAGGTAACAACCTAACAAAGCGCAGAATATGGCAATAACTGTGGTAATAGAAGGTTTTTCCCGCAAAACGAAAAACATGTAAAGAGCAACAACCAGCGGAGCCTGATATTGGAGAAGAATAGCAACCGCAACCAATGTTTTGCTTATCGCAAAAAGGTATGTGTATTGGGTAACTGCGAGTAGAGCGCCAAGGAGGATGAAGTAACCAGTTTTTTTTAGATTGATCATTAAAAGCGAAGGTTTTTTAACCCCAAGAATGCAAGCAAGGAAAATTGCAGATCCTGCTGTTCTGCATTGAACAAGCTCGATGGGCAATATTCCGGTTGAAAAAATAAACTTTGATGCTGTTCCAGATATTGCCCAGAGAAGTGCTGCAGTTATAATGAAAAGATATCCACTTTTATCAGGCATCGAGAATATTGCCGCCAGATAAGGCATTGAAAGTCAAGGGAAATATCCCTCATATGGAGAAATGATATAATTTGGTAGAAAGCTTGTACTTAGAAATGGTATGTAAAACAGGGATATGCAACCAGTTATATATTTTTTATACGGGTTGTAATGCAATAGAGAGAGGCCACGGATGTCTCCCTGCCTTTGCATTGTCAGACAAAATAAACCTGTAGCTCAATTCCACATTCTGTATATTTTTTTTATATGGTTGTTGTACCGATGCTCCGTCATGAGTAATGTGTACGTCATGGGTAAATCCAAAAACGTGTGCTTCCTTGAAGGGCCACTTTAAGCCCTTAAAAACTACCATAAATCCTTTTTTGTCATTGCTCTTGATTGCAATGTGTGAAGCGTTTTTTAGAATAATATATCCAGCCTTTATGTCAGCCTTGCTCAGAATAACAGATGGGGCCTGATAGATTACCGCAAGATGAGATCGGATAGGTACCTGTGCCTTGACTTTTATTCCAGTTTTCTTTTCTTCATGCTTATGGGTGAACTGACCTTCAAGGACTGAATCAAAAGATTGTCCAGCAGACATTCCTGAAGAAGTAAATAGAGACTGAACATTGAGGCCATGGGTAAGTTCCTCAGGCTTAATAAACCCCTTTTCAATAAGGATCTCGCCAATTCTTTTTTTTGAAGCATCCTGTTCTCGGAGGGCCTGCTCCAAATCCTCACTTCTGATGCGTCCTGCCCTTACGAGAACCTGCCCAAGCTTAATTGGGTTTAGTGTTGTTTTTTCAGTAGCAGGCACACTAGATCTTTTTTTTATTTGACGTGGTTTCTTTTCCACAGAATAACTCATTTACCCATTTCCTTTTAAATCCTTATCGTTCAAAATAATCAAAACTTAATTACCACCCCATCATTCAAAGACGTAAGCCGCGAATCATCTGTTCGATAAGAACAAGAAAGTTTCTTGTGAGGATTGGGTTGAGTGCGGTTCCTGACATTTTTGCCATCTGGTCTGCAATAATGTTTGTTTCGAGGTCGTCTCGATATATTCGTTTTGTCCTCATTGCATCAAAGAAGTCAGATATTGCGGTCATTTGACTACAGATGTTTTGTCGCCAATCTTTAGATACCTGGGGATAGCCGGAATTGTCATACTGCATGTGATGCTCGTATGCTACAACTACAGCTAATGGGGGGATTCCAGGGTTTTCAAGGAGATATTCAGCACCTTTCTGGGGGTGCTGGCGTATGCTCTCCCACTCAGTGTCGGTCAGCTTTCCCGGTTTGTTCAGGACTTCTTCAGGTACGTAAAGTTTACCCGTGTCATGTAAAAGGGCTGCGACACCTATCTCGTGAAGCTCTTCACCCTTGATTCCGAGTGCCATTGCTTGGGCAAGGTTCAGAATAGACACATTGGTGGAATGGGTAAATGTATACTCATCGAGAACGCGAAGTGGGGAAAAAGAAAGAAGCACAGAAGATTCATGGCGAATGGCTGCGATCAGATCAGTTACCAGGTTCTTGATCTCCATGAGGGGGAGGTTTTCGTTGTGCTTTACCGCGTGATAGATATCTGATGAAAGGTTGAAACTGTTCACCTGGATAGTGTTGAACTGTGAAGCGCTTTCCCCATAGGTATCAAGTCTTCCATCGCCGTCCCGGGGTTTGAAACCAATAGATACTGTTCCAAGCTGGACATTGGGAAGGTAATCAAGGTTTTCGGGAAGGGGAGAACGACTGGTAAGGGCTTCGATAAGGGCGGTTATCTCTTCTTCAGTGATATTCTGCAAAATACGTATGTGTTGAATGCCCCGGTTTTTAAAGATCCGGACGAAACGATTGGAGAAAAGGGTATCTTCCAGGGGTTCATCGTGCATAATGATCCTGTCGTCGATAATCATGAATGCTATCGATTGATCCGTACCGATGGCCTCGATGAGGCGCAAGTAAGCATTATTAATTGCAGCTACGGTTAATTGGTGAGAGGTTGTATACTGGTGTGCGTGGGTCACTGCTGGAATGAAGGTACGGAGGAAACTGGTGATCAGTTCTCGTTTCCGGGAATTCATGGCAACCCGACCTTCATATCTTTCATGACAGTCCGCGCATGGTTCACGAGAGGCTGGGGCCCAGAGCTTGCAAGCTCTCTGAGAATAGGGGACACATCTCCCACCGGGTATTTTTTTAAGGAATCTATGATTTCAAGTTTGAGGTTCATAGCTGCGTGACGGCGGAAGAACGTTCTCGATTTCAAGATGTCCTGGAGAGTAGGGAGGGTAGTTGGATCTCCAATCTCGCCAAGGGCATAAACAGAAGCCTTCTTGACGGGAAGTATTGTCTTTCCGAAACCTTTCTGTTTCAGAAATTCTTGGAGTTTCAGTGATACGAGCCTGTTTCGTGTCATACCTGCAAGAGTGATCGCCTTTAAGCACCTTCCTACATCAGGTGAATCCATCTCCTGTAGTATGATTCTCTCTGCAACAGGATCATTGAACTTGATCAGGGTTTGCATTAATTCATGCCGTACTTTTGGGTGGGGATGGTCAAGGAGGTTGTGAAGGACTGGAAGAACCGAAGGATCATTGAGGTTCCTCAGAAGGATTATAAGGTTTCTCACATAATACCACCGGTTATCCTTTAACCTTTTGATAACAGGCCCTTTCACTGACGCACCAAGTTCACCAAGGAGGTCAAGGTAGAAATAGCGGAGGGTCCGATCTTCTTCGGAAGCCATGCGGTCAAGCAAGGGTTCAACAAAGGGTTCCCCAACCTTTTTGATAAGTTCCACGATATAGAAATCTTTTTCCTTACCCCACTGAGCACGTCCATCAAGTACATAATCGATAAAGTCATCGTCGGCAAAAATCTCTAAAATGCCACTGGTTTTCTTCACATCATTGTTTATGGTCGAAGTATGTACTTTCTTCATCACCATTTCGTAAATGTCTGATACCCCATGAAAATCTCCGATGGAGAGTAGAAACATACAGCAGTTCTTGAGAGCTTGCACAATATGGGGTGGCTCATCGGAATTCCCCTTTGAAATAATATCAACCACGACTGCAGTCAAATGCAGGTGTATGCTTTGGTTTGAGAGGGTATCTTTTAATTGTCGGACCTGTGTGAGTTCAGGTGCCGAGATTGTATCCGCGAGAACAACATCGTGAAGTATTTTCTGGTAATCAAGTGGTACGAACCGGTCTAATTCATCTTCCTTAAAAATGATGTTGAATTTTTCGGAGAGTTCGTCTTGTGAGATACGGTTAAGTGGATTATCAGGTTCACTAGAATCCTGGGCAGCTGACTCTCTTTTTAATCGCTCTAGAATATTGAGAATGTTTGGGGGTATATAGAGTTCTTTTTTCGTATTTTTTTCAAGGGCTTCAATAATGATCTCGTCAGACAGGCTTGGGATGATCTGGTTCAATGCCTTTGTGTTGTGGGTAAAAGATGAAAGAAATCGCTCCATAAAAACCTTCCTGAGCTCAGGTGCGAGAGATCTCACAAATCTGTTCAACCGGCCAGTGGATGTTTCATCGTGGGCAAGTTTGCAAAAGTCGAATTTTTTTGAATCAAGAAATGCTGAAAACTCGGGTCTTTTCACAGTACTGTTAACTCCATCAGAATCTTCTCCGCCAGGACCCGATGTCGCCAAAGTGCCTTCGTTTGCCCTTTCGTCACCAATATCCTTTTTATTGGATTGGCTGGAAGGTAGGTTTTCTTCTTCTCCGGAACTATCTTTGACAGATTCATTTCCGTCTGAGCTTTCTGCGGAAAGACCTCCGAGGCCACCAAACTGGTTGTTGATGATTGCAGCCAGGTTCTCGGGGTCAACTTCCTTCATTTCACCAAAGGGGAGGCCAAAAGGATTAATGGTACCATCCATTACCCCCCGGACAAAATGCCACCAAAAAAGGGATTCCTGGAAATCGTCTATGTTGGCACCGGTTTCGATAAGACCCTCCTGGGCATGAAACATCTTATAGTCGATTAGCTGTACTTTGATATTGCTTACCTTGGCTTTGTTAAGAAGGGCTTCTACCCCTCCCTGATGCTGCACATCATTCCGTTTCTGGGAGATGATGTGATCGAAATCCATCAATTCGTCAACAGTAAGGCCCCTCAAAAAGGTCAGGCTCACAATTCCGTGCTCGAAAAGAATGTGGGCGAAATTCTGAAACACGGGGTTTTTTTTATCTAGCGCTTTAGTGCCTACCATGAGGGTATCTTTTGCAATTCCGATGGTAAAAGAATTGCTACGCTCAAAAAAATCCACAAGAACAGAGAGAACCTTTTCAAACGATTCAGTTACGAGTGTATGCCCCCTGGGGTAAGCAATAAGGTTTCGGCGGGCAATATTCATTGTTCGGAAAAAATCGAATACAAGTTGATTTTCCAATTTGTTCTCAACTGAAACTTGTAGTCCGATGCCGTTTGACACTATCTACTTCCTTCCATAGAGTTTTACCCGGACTCATACCGTAAAGGTGATAAAAATCACACATATACCATATAATTCATCGGTTAAAACAAGAAAAACCTAAATAAAATAAAGAAATAAGAGGGGAATAGCCAGGTGTGGAAAACTCTTGCTGCACGACGACAGCTATGTGTCGAATTTTCTCAATTCAAAAATACAATGGAGACAATTACTCCTCAAAAACCATTTTCTTGACAACTATACCCTGAACCGCCTTCAGTCGTGTCTCCATATCTTTTATCTGTTTAATGTCTCCATACATCTCGAGGATGAGGATGCCGAGTGTTGAACAAACAGTTTCGGTAACCTCATGCAAACCCAATCTTGTTTTTATATTACATCCAAATTCTGTGAGGATTTCCTGTATTTCAAGAGCATTCTTGATTCTGTTGGTAACCTGCACGCCAAAGATAATCCTTTTTCTCATTATTGACCTCCACTGGTATCGCTATTGAGTGTCATTTGATCACTTTATTGCATAACCTGGCAATTTGCTAATTATTATTTAATTATTAGGGTATAGCAAGAGAAATCTTCCACTATTTTCACCGAGCCAAATTGAGGAAATCCCAACGGGGATCATCCTACCAGGTTGGGCTGTTATGTGCCCGATAAAATAGGGTTTCTCAGTATAAATTTGAAGTTTTGTAAAAAAGTTATTAATATGAACATTAGCATTGATGGTGGCATTGTCATGAAAAGAGGCCTGTTTGGAGGTGAAGAGAAGCCGTTATCGATTCAGATCGGGGCAAAAGACACTATTTTGAGTATCTTGGTGTCTCTCATAGAAAACATCAACGAACCGCAATTGTTGTTGACCATGGAGTTGGTGATAATATGAATACACCATCGATCACGTCTTTCTCAAATAGAATTGCTGCTCCAGGTTTTCCGACCCTGCACTTTGATTTTCTCTATGACGAATATGGTCGAGAGGTCCCAGATAAACATAAAACACTAGGACAGGCATGGTGGACTGCACGTGACTGCGTTAAAGCTGAGCATGGTAACACAATTGACATCTGGATTGCAGCAGGTAATTTTATGAATGGCACGGTTGACTCGCTAACGGTTGCCAATAACGCCCTCCCTGTTTGTGGATTTATTTTTCACGGGTACCCACTCCACCCTGCAAAGTTGTGTGAGACTCCACTTCGAACTTTTGGCATTTGTTGTATAGATTACAACAACCGTGTCAATGCCACGGGTTTGCCATGTGAACCTACAGGATGAAAGGCGAGGAAATATATGGCTGATTATAGGAATGAACTAACTGAAGGTGAACGGATTCTGTATCAGGCTAAATTACATTGGGTGCTTTTCCTGGGGCCTGCCATGCTTATTGTTCTCGGTGGGTTATGGATTCCGGCAAAGGGACTAGCCGCCCTTGTGTTTGTTGTAATAGGTTTGGCATGGGGTGTTCTCTCATATAGAAAATATTACAATTCCTACATTCATGTAACCAATAAAAAAGTTGTCATCTGTACAAGTTTTTTAATGAAAAGGCCCTACAGAATACCTCTCGCAGATATAGGATATGTAGATTTCTACCAACCCTCTCTTGGGGCTATACTGAACTTTGGAAAAATTACAATTGTTCACGGCGACAAGTACAAAAGTGTCTTTAGAATGGTGTCATCCCCTGGAAATTTGGTAGCAGTATTAAAAGAACAGGTAGCGCTTATACCTAAGAACGCATAATCCTGTCCTGCTTTGTCATGTTTTTCTTCCTAAACGAATTGTGCAGGTGGCTTCAGTAAGATCACATTCATAATTACACGGTTCGATGTGTATCACTACGTCAGCATTCTTTACCTCTCTTGAGATTTCGCTCTCCAAATTGTTCGCTAGTTCATGGGCTTCGTCAATTAGAAGTCTTTTACAGAACAGCATATGAAAATCTATATACTTGGTACTCCCGGAATGACGGGTCCGGAGTTTGTGGAATCCTACAGCTGGAAATGGCATTTCTTGAATAATCCGTTCGATTTCTTTTGTCATCTTTTCTGAAATGCTGGAATCCATAATACCCGATATACCGCTTCTAGCAATCTTGACTGCCGAGAAAATAATAATGCACCCGATGATAATCGCAAATAATAGATCATAATAAATATTTCCGGTGTAGTGGGTTAAGGCGATTGCAAGAATAGCACCGGAGTTTGAAAAAAGGTCACTTGTATAGTGCAAGGCATCAGCGAGCAAGGCATTCGATCCAGTTTGTTTCCCTATCCGTCTGAGCAGTAAGACAATAGCGAAGCTGAGTGCCAGGGAAATGATCATTACGAGGAAGTCGTACAATGAATACGTAATTGTTACCGAATTCATATACGACTCAACTGCTTTATAGATTATGAAGACGCCTGAAAACACAACCACAACAGACTGTGCCACAGCTGCAAGATCTTCTACCTTGCCGTGGCCATACTGGTGGGAATCATCAGCCGGTTGTCCTGCCTTTTTGATGGCAAAAAAGTTCATGCCGGACATGAATGTGTCAAGGAGGCTGTCCAGGCTTGATGAAATAATTGCCAGTGAACCCGAAATAAACCCAACCGAGAACTTGCTCGATGCAAGGATAAACGCAGTTATAACGGCAAAAAGGGATGTTTTCTGCTTGATGTCCATATTCGAAAGACACTGTAAAGGCTAGGAGAGTAAATCAAACTCCTTTTTGTATCTCTGCCTGTGATGCAACAGAAAAAAGACTCAGTTATTATAAATTTTCAATGCTTCTTCAACAGTCGCGCCTTCAACTGTGATGGCAAAAACAGCATTACACATGCGGATAGCATCCTCAAGGGGTTTTTGATGGATGTTCCTGCCTGTTGCATTTCCAGCTGCACCACTTATATTAATCTGGTCATGGAGTTCCTGGAGGAAATCTTTTGCATCTTTACTAGAGCCGCCGGCACACACCACCTTTGTCCGGCCTGCAGCTTGTACAGCTTCCTTGAATATTTCCTTTGATTCCATGCCTTCTTTTTGCGGATAGTTTACTTTGACAAAATCTGCACCAAGGCAAAGAGCTATGCCTGTTGCACCAGCTATGAGATGGGGGTCTTTTTCATCGCTCACTGCTTTGCCTCGTGGATAAATCCACAATACTGATATGAGGCCGTGCTGGTGTGCATTATAAACAAGCTGGGCAGCCTGATGGAGCATCTTAGCTTCATGCTTGCTGCCGAGAAAAATGGTATAACCAATGCCAAGTATCTTGAGCCCACTGTTATCACGAAAATCTATTACCTGTTGAAAATCATACCACTCCCCACTGAAAGGGTCAGACTGGGAGGTTTTAACCAAGTCTGTTTTGCTGTTGACTTTAACAAGATAGGGTACAGCAGGGTAACTCATCCCATATCGGGCGATAATACCTAGTTGAGTTGCAAATACACCGATTTTTGCTTTGCTTGCGATCCGAAAAAGATGTTCAGGATCATTATCGTCCGCAGGGATACCCTCACCAAAAAAGTCTTTATTCAGATGCTCAACCTTCTGATCCCCCGCAAAGAGCATAAGGTGCCCGCTCTCTCTGGTAATTTCAAGATAATTGCGTGTATAAGTTTCCTGAAACGCTTTTGGCACATCCAAAGGCACAATTACATCATTTGCATGTATTTTCATCAAAAACCTCCTTTATTGTCTCTGATAAGTATAGCATGTTACATATGATGAAGCCATTCTTCAGCAATGTATGATGAATCTTTATATATTGTTTGCTGCAATCATAGGAACATCTTTGAGGGGTTTTTCAGTTAAGCCAGAAAATAATCTGACCGCTAGTATAGAAGATAGCCACCATTATTCGGGGTGATTTTCACCATACATACTTTACCGTGATGTCACATTCACATAACCAGAATTACCTGAACTGTGATCAAAAGCAAGTAATGTTATACGTTGGTTGGGACGAAGTGATGCAATCATCTGAGAAAATCCTTCTATTCCACCTACCGATTGGCCGTTTATTTCAAGGATAATGTCTCCCACCTCAAATCCAACCCTACCGAGAGGGCCCTTTTGGTCCACGAATGTTACTAATACCCCTTCATTAATGTTCAACCGGAACTTGTCAGCTTCTTTCTGAGTTAATGATCTCACATCGACCCCGAGTCGTTCACGGACAGACGTGCTGAGTGCTTTAACCGCATCTTTTGAATCTCCTATTCGGACAGTGGCTTCTTGCTTCCTTCCTCCACGGAGAATTACCATTCGAATGTCCTTGCCGATTGGACTCAATGAGATTTCATTTCGCAGTGTTGCAGCATTGGAGACCTCTTTACCTTGAAATGCTATTACAACATCATTCTTTTTGATACCTGCCTTGTCCGCCGGACCACCTTTTACAACATCTCCAATGAGTATGCCCTTTCTGGTTTCTGTGGCAAGATTCTTTGCACTTTCAGGGGTCAAGTCCTGAGCGCTTATGCCAATCCATCCCCGTTCAACTTTTCCATGGGCAATAAGGAGTCTTGCCACATGTCGGGAAATATTGCTTGGGATTGACAGACCGATCCCTTCAAACCCACCTGAGCCTGAAACAATGATGGTATTTACTCCAACAACGTCGCCCCGAAGGTTGAGAAGTGGGCCACCGCTGTTACCAGGGTTGATGGCAGCATCAGTCTGTAAAAAATCCTGGTAGCTGGAAGGGTCTGTGATTCCTCGCCTATGCTTGGCGCTAATGATGCCTTGGGTGACTGTCTGATCCAATCCCCTGGGATGACCTATGGCTACAACCCATTCACCAACCTCCACCTTGTCTGAATCACCAAAAGTCACAAAGGGAAGCGGTTCCTTTGCCGATATTTTAATGACTGCAAGGTCTGTTTTAGGATCAGACCCAACTAACTTGGCGTGAAATGAACTCCCGTCTGAAAGGAGTACATCAATCTTGTCTGCATTACCTACAACGTGATAGTTGGTTAGAACATGCCCCTGACTGTCAATGATCATGCCTGTGCCAAGGCCCCTTGTTTCTCTTTTAAATTTTCGTGGCCCTTGTGGTATGCCAAAAAAACGACGAAAGAATGGGTCATCGTTAAATGGAAGTGAAGGGGTTGCCACTTCTTGTTGTCCCGTTACCCCAATGTGAACAACTGCAGGTATATTTTTCTTTGCTACTTGAATGATGGCCGTGCTTAATTCTATTGGGGATTTTACTCGCTCAATACCCGGTGAAAAACCAGGCACGGTAATGAACATTAAAAACCATGCAAATGAAAAAACAATAATTATTTTATTTTGTTTTCTGTAAAAAAAAGACTGTGCATGTAACACTTCCACATCCTCCATGTTGTTAAAAATAGTGTTATACCCTAAACCGAATTGTGTCAGGATTGTTAAGATTTACTTTCTGAATCTTCCCTCCTTGAGATTTCCAACAATTACGAGGGTATAATTGTACGGGTTAAGATATTTCTTTGCAACCCGTTGAACATCTTCCTTTGTAACAGCCATGATACAGGACACATAATTATGGGCGTAATCTTCTCCTAGGCCATAAAACTCCACCTGAGCGAGAAAACCTGCAAGTTTGGCTTGGGTGTCTAGCTGCAAAGGGAAGCTTCCTGTCAGGTATTTGCGGGCACCCTCCAGTTCAATATCGGTCACCGGCTCTTTCTGTAACTTCTTTATTTCTTCGAGAACGATGGATATGGCTTCTTGGGCTGAATCATTCTTTGTCTGGAGGCTGACCAAAAACGACCCGACACGCTTCTTGAAATGAAAGGTGCTGCGAATAGAATATGCTAAACCCCGTTTTGCCCTGATTTCAGTTAAAAGTCTTGACGAAAAGCCGCCGCCAAGAATATAGTTCGTCACTATCATGGGAAAGAAGTCAGGGTTATTTCTTTGTGGTGCAAGGTTACCCAAGGTAATATTAGCCTGGCTTATTGCCCTCTCTAAGGTGAGTATCTTAGTGTTTTGTGCAGACGGTTGTTTATGTGAAGTCGGGAGAACATTTCCTGCAGGCCATGCTTCAAGCCTGCTCATAAGGTCCATTTTGATCTCATTTAGACTGATATCACCCGTTATTACCAAAATGGCCCTGTTGGGACGAACATATGAGCTGTGAAATGCTGCAAGATCATTGCGTGTTAATTTTAAAATTGACTCCTCTGTTCCTATAACTGGATGACCATAGGGGGTACCGGCGAATAGAGTTTTGAAAAATTCCCGTTCCGAAAGTTCTTTGGGATCTTCTTCAACAGATTTAATGATACCAAGCGTTCTCTGTATCTCGCTATGGAATTCGTCCTTAGGAAAGACCGGTAGTGTAATAGCGTCCATAAAAAGATGGAATCCTTGAAAAAGATCCCTTTTCAACACCTTAAAACCCACAGTGATGTAATCTTTACTGCTGTCCGTATGGAGATTGGCGCCCATAAAATCCAAAAGCTCGTTCATTTGTTTGGATGTATGTTTTATGGTGCCGTGAAGAAGCCCTTTTGCAGTTAGGTAGGAAAGCCCTTCTTTGTTTGGCGGGTCGAAGCGTGAGCCGCCATCAATTATTAATTGAAATGTCACAAAGGGAAGGGAGTGAGCCTCGCTCACAATGAGACGAAGGCCGTTCTGAAGACTCATCCGTTCTGTAGGAGGAAGAGAAAAAGAATGACTGGGAAACAATATCAGGAAGAAAATAAAGTTTAACGGCCACCAGTATGGACTCAATCTTCGCGGTTTAACGTTGTTCACCTGGTGTATTCCTCCTCCACGATAAGATTTTTAGAGTTGTTCGATTCTATGTTTTGTGGAGGCAGTGGTATGAAATAGCCCACAGTTCTGTTTTCTGGAATCATGTATTGACGGGCAACCCTTAGAATATCATTGGGTGTTACACGATGAATAGCGGGAATATAATCATCAATGCATCTCCAGGTTGCAGCTATTTCATTCCTAGCGAGGACCATTGCCTGATTAAAAACTGAATCCTGACTATAGATAAAGCCCGCTTCCAATTGATTCTTGACTTTATTCAGCTCTTCCATTGCAACGGGTTCGGTTTGAAGCCTTATAATCTCTTCATCTATAGCTTTTTCCAATGTTGTCAAGTCCTTTTCAACTAACACTTCCGCAGAGATGAAAAAGAGGCCTGGGTCGAAAGAAGTAAGAGAAAAATCTGCATAAGCCCTGAGCGCGATTTGTTTTTCTCTTACAAGACGATCATAGAAGCGTGAGCTTTTTCCTGATGAGAGTATTCCCTCGATGACCTCGAGAACATAACCATCGGCATTTTGCAGATTCGGGACATGATAGCCAATCATCAGCGCAGGTACAAGGCCTTCTCGTTTTATGACTATCCGCCTTTCACCTTTTTGAATTGGTTCACGACTTACAACCTGTTGTGGAGCTTGAGTTGAAGGAAGACAGCCAAATGCTTTTTCGATCTTAGGAAGTAAATCCTGTCGGGAAAAATCACCGACCACTATAAGAAAGGCATTTGCAGGTACGTAATAACGATGATAGTAGTCCAATGCATCTGAAACGGTAAGCCCCTCAAGGTCCTCCATCCAGCCTATGACCGGCCAGTGGTATGGATGAACCTGGTATGCTGTTGCCGCCATCTGTTCATATAAGTATGCCTGAGGGTTATTCTCCGTGCGCAGTCTGCGCTCCTCAATGACAACCTTTTTTTCTGTTGCGAACTTTTTTTCATCAAATGTGGCATTTTGCATTCTGTCTGCTTCAAGCTCCAAGGGAATTGCAACGCGTTCTGCACAGATGTTAACAAAATATGCAGTGTAATCATGAGAGGTAAATGCATTGCTTTTTCCGCCGTTTTCTTCAATCATGCGGACAAATTGCTCAGCACTGAACCGTTTGCTGCCTCTGAACATCATGTGTTCAAGAAGATGCGATAGGCCTGTTTTCCCCCAGGTTTCATTACGTGAACCGACGCGGTACCAGACTTGCACAGTTACTACTGGTGCCTTGTGATTTTCAAGAAGGATAACCTTCAGTCCATTGCTCAGAATTGCTTCGAAAGTTTTATTTCCCGAACTTTCCTCTGCGAAAGATACAGAAGGGTGAGATGAAAGAGCAGCAACTAGAAATACCCAGTATACTGTCGAGAAAAAAACTGATTGTTTCTTTTTATTCATCACGCTACCCAAACACAGCCTCTGTTGTGCCAATTGTCAATCAAAACAAGAGGTTTTCAACCCCAAAATAGATTGAATTAACAATTTTTGCTCATGATTATGAGAAACCTATTTCAGCCTGCCTTCTACCACTGCCCAGTCGATGTTCTTGAAGAAGGCATTGATATAGTTTGTCCGCCCGAGGCCATAGTCAATCATGAAAGCGTGCTCAAAAACATCGAGAACCAGTAAGGGACTGCACCCCGTAGGGTGTCCTGCGTCGTGTTCATTAATCCAGAAATTAATCAATCTTCCGTTAGTATTGTCCTGGTAAAGTACCGCCCATCCAATTCCCCTCATTGATCCGACTGCTCGGAATGCCTTTTCCCATGTTTCATAGCTTCCAAAATCTTCAGCCATTTTTTTGGACAGTTTCCCATCTTTGTTGAGAGAGGCTTTCCCGCCCATATTCTCAAAATAATACTCGTGAAGTCTCATGCCATTAAACTCCCAGCCCATCCTTCTCTTCAATTCTGCCCATTCAGGGGTGTTTTCTTTATTTTCCTTCAGCATTTGGGCAAGTAATTCAATGATTTTATTTGTGTTTGTCACATATCCCTGATAGAGAGTAAAGTGATTTTTGAGAAGGGTATCGCTCAATCCCTCCATGCCGATAAGCTTTGAGTAGTCCTTTGCTGTATACATAATTCATACCTCCCAGTAAAATTGTATGTGTTAGACATTCAGCAATACACTCGTTCCAGTTTAAAATTCACACCAATATAGTGTGGTAACAACATTACTTTGTCAAGGAGGGTTAAGGTGCTTTCAAGCAGGAAACAGTTTTATGTCTCATCAGTAAATATTGTTATAATGAGAGAGCAGACGGAATGGTAAAAAAGAACACAGATTTGGATAGCTAGATCAGAAACCAATCATATTACAGTGTAATTCACAGTGACTTTATATCTAAAATTGTTCCCTCAAAACCGGATGATATGGCTACACAATGAGACTAAGAAAGGGGAAGCTAATTTCAGATTCCCTCGAGGAATATCCGAAGCTACCGAAGCATCTATATTTATGGAGTTTAGAATATAATCATGCTGATTTAGAAGAAAGTCAAAATTTCTTAAGGATTTCCAGCATGGGCGAAAAGAATACTCGACTGGCATAGAAAAGAAAGTATGACATGATTCCATTCCCCGTAGGATTAGAAGATGCAAATACTCGCAATAGTTGTCGGAATGTAGTGTAAATAGAGATGGTCAAGTCAGACAAGATACATGGACACTTGTGGATGTGGCGGGTAAAGAAGATATTAGAATGTATAGAATCTCCAGAGGAAGCCGTGGGATGCTATTTTATTTAATGATAGATATGAGCTCCATGACTGAAGATTGAAACGGTTTTGCCCGGATAGTATGGAATGTTGGCAAGGTCCTCGATCACCCATGGTACGAATGGAATGTCTTTGGTAAAACCAGGTACATGGGTTATAATGAGTGCAGGTCAAAATTCAATGTATATTCCTGCATAGAGCGGGTTGATGCTTTTAGTCTAATTATAGTGTTTTCAAATTTTAACGTGATGGAGGATTACCATGATGTGGAGCTGGAAACTTATCTATGAGGATGAAACCTTCAATCTCTTTTGCGATATAGACAATGTTGCGGGTTCTGAGGAATTTGATAATGGCATATTTCCATCTGCTGATTGTTATAGGCCTCTCCCGGAAAAGATTGTCCTGTGGGTATCTATTGGTATTAAAGACAAGTCAGTCCTCAAGGACTATGTAGAGCGCAGAAAGCAGTCAGGGCTTTCATTCGAAGGCTATAATGATTTTTCGCATACACTCGGTGTTGTGGAGTTTGATGCAGAAAACAGGCTCTATCGAGTTATTCCAGCTGTGGACCTTGATACGAGAGACCAACAATTGGGAACCTCATCACTTCTTGATGGAAAGAAGGCTTCACTTCTCAAAGGCATCAAGAGCGATTGGTCAAAAATTGAATCTCCAAGAACCAGTAAGGCAATCAAATCACTTTACCATTTCTTTTATACCCCTGCCTCTTTGAGTGCCTGATTTTATAAAATAATTCCTGGCTAGGGCTTATGTCACCTACACTGCCGGCACACCCTCAATAGCCCCTCGTTGTCGCCTCGACGATCATAGACAGCTTCCCGGAAGAAGCGTACGTCAAGGAAGGGATAGGGTTCCTGAGGGGGGGTGAATGTTGCTTTTTTGAAACAGGCAACATCAATGTTTCTGCTTCACAGGGATGTCCGCGAGTATTGGCATTACGTTGTCATTTAGCCCATCCTGCTTTATATTTTGAAAGTTGAATTACTACACAACGAGAGGGTCAAATGCCTGAAAAAATTGAATTACCTATTACAGGTATGAGTTGCGCTGCGTGTGCGGCAAGAATAGAAAGAGAACTTAATAAACTGGAAGATATTGGAGAAGCACGGGTTAACTTTCCGTTAAAAAAAGCAGTTATTGTCCCGAAAAAGGAGCTTGAACTAAAGCAGATCATTTCTCTTATCCGTGACATCGGTTATGATGTAGACATTGAAGCGGACGTTACAATACGAGCAAGAAAAGAGGAAGCGGAGCTTAAGCGAGATTTTGTATGGTCAGCCTGTTTTAGCGCCATTGTCATGGTTTTTTCTATGTGGATGGTGCTCCCCAATATGCAATATCAGAACTTTATTCTGCTCATACTCACATTGCCCGTACAGTTTTACTTTGGGCTACGATTTCATAAAGCAACGCTCCTCAATCTGAAGCATCTGACTGCCGACATGAACACCCTCATCTCTGTGGGAACCTCAGCAGCGTTCTTTTATAGCGTTTTTGTTACCTTTTTCCCTCACACTGTTATGAAGGTGGGACTGGAACCAATGACCTATTTTGACTCAAGTGCCACTATTATTACTCTGATCCTATTGGGAAGATTTTTTGAATCTAAAGCAAAAACAAGGACATATACGGCAATTAAAATGCTTTACGAACTTTCTCCCAAAGAGTGTGTTCTTCTTCAGGAAGGAAAGGAAACAAAAGTTCCAACAGATACTATAGAGGTTGGGAACCTTATCCTGATAAGGCCTGGAGAAAAGGTGCCCATAGATGGGGAAGTGATAGACGGAAATACCTATGTGGATGAGTCCATGATAACCGGTGAAAGCCTGCCTGTTCATAAAAATGTGGGTGATGAGGTAATTGGTGGAACCATAAATGGTAAGGGTTCAGTTACGGTGAGGGTTACAAGAATAGGAAAGGACACTGTTCTTGCAAAGGTAATCAAACTTGTTGAAGAAGCGCAGTTTACAAAAGCGCCGGTTCAGAGACTTGCCGACAAGGTAGCAGGAGTTTTTGTTCCCATAGTTATTCTTATCAGTATTGCTGCCTTCATTGTCTGGTACTTTTTTGGACCTGACCCCAAGTTGACAAACGGGCTTCTTTCCTTTGTTAGCGTATTGATCATTGCCTGCCCATGTGCCCTGGGCCTGGCCACCCCAACGGCTATTATGGTTTCAACAGGAGTAGGAGCGAAGAGAGGAATACTAATAAAGAGCGCTGAAGCCCTTGAACTTACGAACAGGGCTAGATACGTTCTCTTTGACAAGACTGGGACCCTCACCGAGGGGGTCATCGTTCTTGCGGAAAGCATACCACTTGGTAGGCATTCAGAAGAGGAGCTCCTATTTGTTGCATATAACCTTGAAAGGCAGTCTGAACATCCTTTCTCAGAGGCATTACGAAAAAAAGCAGAAGAGCTGAAAATTGAAATTAGTAATGTTGATGAGTTTCAGGCCATAGTTGGCAAAGGTATAAAGGGGGCCATCAATGGAATTACGTATTATGTTGGGAATCTAACTCTATATGAGGATGTGGGCAGAGTTCTGGATGTGTCAGTGAAAGAGCTCTACCGCAAAGAAGAGTTGTCAGGATGCTCACCTGTCCTTGTGTGGAGCAAAGAAAGTATTATCGGCTTACTTTGCTTCAGTGACCGTGTAAGAGAGGAGTCTAAAGATGTAGTTAGCGATCTGAAATCAATGGACATTCATGTGGCGATGATTACCGGCGATAGTGAGAACGGAGCAAAAACTATCAGCGAAAAGGTTGGCATTGATCAGTTTTTTTACCGGGTCCTCCCTGACCAAAAAGCTGCCTTTGTTGAAGACTTCAAGAAAAAAGGCGTTACTATCATGGTAGGTGACGGCATCAATGATGCCCCCTCCCTTGCAGCATCAGATATCGGTGTTGCTATGGGAAAAGGAACAGATATTGCTATTGAGTCGGCAGACGTGGTACTTATGAAGGGACAGCTCTCAAAACTTGTCAGCCTTATCAAGCTGTCCAAAAAGACCCTTTGGGTTATTAAAGAAAACCTATTCTGGGCATTCATCTACAACATTCTGGGCATTCCCATTGCTTTTGGAGCACTCTACCCCTTTTTTGGGATACGGCTTGATCCCATGTTTGGAGCGCTGGCCATGATGCTGAGTTCTATCTCGGTTGTGAGTAATTCCCTCCGGTTGAAATTTTTTAAGGAATAGACGACAGGGAGCAACAGACAACACTTCGTTGTTAAATCTCACGTTGATAGTGTGGTGAAAAAACGCTATTAAATAACAAGTGCCCCATTAATGTGATGTAACTGTAACAGAAAAATATTACATATATAAAAGTGTGGATTTGAGTTTCATTTTGTTCTCGAACAGGGAAAGCCATCAGAATGCCAGAATGTTGACATGGAAAAGCTACAGTACACAACCGTGGGACTACGGTGTTGTTATGGGAATGCATATCAAAAAACCCTGATATTCTTGAAATTAGAGTTTTGAGACTGGAATATCAATTCGAATGGTTGAATTTGTAGTTTATTCGCTGTAAGCTGATAACAGAAAGTTTTGTAATCATGAAGGAGGTTACTATGAGTAGTGCAGCAGCAGTAACAGACAGCGATTTTACGAAAGAAGTCTTGGAGTCAACTATCCCGGTGGTAGTTGATTTCTGGGCTACCTGGTGTGGGCCATGTCAGGTTATGGGACCTGTGGTTGATGCCATCGCCGGTGAGTATGCAGGCAAGGTAAAGATTCTCAAACTGAATGTAGATGAAAACCAGGCTACTCCTGCAAAGTATGGTGTCAGAGGTATACCAACCCTCATTCTCTTCAACAAAGGGGAAGTGGTGGACAGACTTGTAGGTGCCCAACCCAAGTCAAATGTAGAGAATCTACTCAAGAAAGTCATAGCCTGAAATGGAAGAAAGCAAGAAGGCTATTTACTTTAAAAAGGTTCAGGAAGAACCCCTTGCCAGGCTTTTGAATATTCGTCTGAAGGATGTTGACGATGGATATGCACTCTGTGAGATGGAATTTACCGAGTCGCTTGAAAATATTTATGGAGCTGCCCACGGCGGCGCAATATTTTCTCTGATTGACGAGGCTTTTGAGATATCCTCTAACAGCCATGACAACGTTGCAGTGGCCTTGAATATGAACGTTACGTACATGAGAGCACCGAAAAAGAACAGCACCCTTACTGCTGAATCGCGCGAGATTAACAGAACACGGAGGACTGCATCATACTATATTACCGTTCAAGAAGGCCCGAATCTAATAGCGGTGTGCCAGGCCCTGGTATATGTAAAAAGTGAGGAAATTCCATTTCTAAAGCAGTAAGAAGTAAATGGTTAAAGGTTTGGGATTTCCAAACGTAAGAAATATGGGAATGTGTTTTCCCTTAATTCTTTACGTATTGAGTCGTTTCTATGCACAGAAAATGGTAGGCGAGAAGCCAAAACCAAGTACCATGTAATATTTCGTTTAGTCGTTGCGGAACAATCATAGCAACAGTAAAAATGCTGATAGATGACTGGTGGGGTAGCAACCTTTCACGTCCAACATTTCACTGGTTTTTGGGTTTTGGTGTTAGGATGGCTCGAGCCCTCTTTTCAGGATCTCCCTCAACTACAACCTTGTCTTCATTAATATAATAAGTGATCACATTTCCAGTGATTTTATCCTGACCCTGGAAGACTACAACATCTCCTTTGAGAATGATTTCCCTCTTTATATTGTCAAAAAAAGCTTCTTGAGCGGTTGCTGTCCTATCCTGTTTGACAATCTTTACACTGCCCTTTGCATAGGCTTTTGATATCTCGTTTGACTCTTCATTCAAAAATGTTTCAACCACATCTGAAAATATATAGAGATCATCCTGTCTGGCAACAACGCTTCCTTTAAAAACGACCATCTTCTCCTTATCAAAACCTTCCATGGTATCAGAGACAATATCGATACGCTTGGTCCTATCAATGAAACCGAGCCCACTCTTGTCCTTATCAGTCTGTCCGGCCTGTTGTTTGTCAGGTGTAACCCTTACAGTTTCTCCTTTAGTGGAAGCCTTAATAATCTGGGGGCGTAAGTCAATTTCTCTTCTTTTTGTCGAACTCTGGTCTATTGGAGGGAATTCCTTTTTTGAAGACTTGAGGGTTTGTCGCACCCCTCTGCTGTTTGATGATTTGTTCAGCTTGCTATGCGGGTATTCCTTCTGGAGTTTCTCGATATATTCATTGCTTTTAACAGGATCTCCGAGCGCTTTATACGACATGGCTATGAAATAGAGGGCTTTGTCGAAACCAACAGTGTGCGGGTATTTTTTTAAGAGGTATTCGAGGCGGGTTATGGCTGCATTATACTGATTTGTTCGGTAATAGAATTCGCCTATATAGAGCTCGCGGTCGGCAAGTTTCTGATTGAGTCTTTTTATACTTTCTTCTGCGTTGGCCGCATAACTGCTTGATGGATAACGGTTCATGAGATAAGTGTATCGTTCGATTGCCTTCAGGGTATAGGCCTGGTCTCTATCTAAAGAAAGGGAGAGTTTTTCATAACACTCACCGATTCGTAAGAGTACATAGGGAATATTTTCATCCTCTGGATGGGCTTTGAAGAAATCTTCGTAAGTCATCAAGGCCAGATCATAGGTTTTCCTTTCAAAATATGCATCACCGAGCTTAACAGTCGAGATAAGCGCCATGGGATCAAAGGGAAAGTTATCCCTGACATCAGAGAATTTGTTGATAGCCTTGTCGTATTTTTTTGCCTTCATCAGATTGACCCCTTCGACATAGAGACTACCGGGGTTTTCTGATTTTTTAACTGGTTTCGATGTACAGGAAAAAAGGACCAGGCATGAAGCTATGATTGCAATGAGACGCGACATTGCTGAATTATAACAGAAAGAAAAAAATTATGCTATGTTTTATCTATGGGCTTAGAAATGGCTGTGAAACATGGTTTGATATCATTTGATATACCTTACGATGGGGACGTTCTCAAAAATCTCTGCCTCTATGTAACCGAACTTACAAAATGGAATAGAAAGATTAATCTCGTGGGTCTAAAAAGTGAAGATGTTATTGTTGTTGACCTACTTTATGATGCATTCTACCTCTATGCCTATGTAAAAAAAGCAGTATCAGTTCTCGACATGGGGTCAGGTGCAGGCATCCTTGCCATTCCTCTCAAAATCCTGAATAAGGAAATGAAAGTGTTTTCAATCGACAGGACCCTTAAAAAGATTCAATTTCAAAGGCATATCCAGCGGACCTTAAAGTTTAACACATTTTTCCCTATTCATGGTCGCATTGAATCGATCGAGGCGTTAAATGTCCAGTGTCTTATCGCTAAGGCGTTTGGCAGCACACTGTCAATTCTGACAAAAGGAGGCCGGCACGTAATAAAGGGTGGTCATGCTTTTCTACTGAGGGGCATGAAAAGGGAGGTTGAATGTGTAGAGGGTTTTGTTCTCCAAAATCTCATTCCGTACACGCTACCTGATAGTGCAAAAGCTCGAAATCTTTTTGTTTACCAAAGATATTGACGGATATAAGGTATTTTCAAAATGCCTGTGATCTGAACATACTACCGCAAGATAATGGTTGAGCGGACGCTACAGGTGCAATTAGAAATATAGGATATGAAAGTGGATTCAGATAGGGCTACACGAACAAATAAGACTGTTCTTTAACGGTCCCAAAAATACTTCTGACATTTCAGACATATAGGAATGTACAATACGATCTTACCACCACAGTCTGCTCTTGAGCATGATATAGGTCATAATAGATCCTAGATGGTATATCCGGACAGCAACACCTACTGCCTGGAACACCATACCCCATCCCCTGCATTCGGTTCTGACCATTCAAAATCATGACAGGCTGTGAGGACAAAAAAACTGTAGAAGGTATGACCTTTTATGGTTTCATTTGATAGAGGATAGACCTGGTATCCGGATGGACTTCATGTTCCGGATGATCTGTTCCACCTACCAGAGTTCCTTGTACTTTAGTTCCACCTGTTCAGCAGGAAAGGAAAATCTTCTCTTTATAGATAGAAGCAGTATCCCGACCTATTTTCGGACACTTCCAGTATATTTTATTGTCTACAAAGGATCTAGAATTGGCTTTGAGCTTTTCTCGAAGAGTGTCAAGAATAAGCCTGGTATGTATTAAAATATACTATACAACCAGTTGATCATTCGCAATGGCTTCTTTGGCCTTCAACAGGGAAGGATTTTTAAAAGAGGTGCCCTCGGGGAGATCATCTGGAAAGCACTTTCTTCTACCTTTTTCATCTAGATAACCAGGGTAAAGGAAACCTAATTTGGTTTCAAGGCAGACCAAAATTTCTTTGCTGATCATCCATACGCTGGGCAACAGTATCAGATGCAGAAGAACTGCTGAAGAAAGGCTTTATTGTTTGAATTGTTAAAATCATTCAAGAGGCTTGCCTATCAAAAAAAACAACATTAACGTGTTCCTTTCTGTGTCTGAACCATCACTTATACGTATAAAGCCGGTAATCCTATGCCATGATGTTCATTATTTCACAACAATATGCCATATCAATCAGGGCGTATCCATCCAGAAAGCCATCTGTTTTCTGTACTTGGGAAGGACAATTTTATTTTACTTACAGGCAAGATTGATAGTTCAAACAATATGGGAATGATTTATCGAATAAAACCATAACCTTTGATAATAAAGGATATTCCAAAGGTGATAAGAAAAAGGCTGCAAACAAACAGTATGATCTTTATGACCTTGAGGTTGAGGTATCTTCCTCCGAACTGGACGCCATAAGAGATAAAGCTATACCAGACGAGATCGGATAGGATGTGGCCGATAAAAAAAGCAAGGATACCAGCCATGCCGAGGTTCCTGGCAAACATTACATATCCCATGCCAATGGTTATCCACCAGATGAACCAGTATGGATTGGATATGCTCACAATGATGCCGGTGATTACCGGATGCATTCCTGCCTTCTTACCACTATCTGATACAGAAAGGTTGTAATTTTTTAAGCCTCTTATAATGTTGTATCCCATGTAGACAAGCACAAGGCCGCCCAGAAATGCAATGCCTGAAAATATCATTTGATTATTTAAAAAATTTGCTACGCCGAATACAATAAGGGCGAGAAGAGCCAATTCAAGAATACCATGCCCGAGAACAACAAGAGGCCCCACAATACCGCCTTGTTTTGCAGAGCTTCCTATGGTGATTGTCAAAAGAGGCCCGGGCGCCATGGCCCCTGTCAAACCTATTATAAATCCAATGGAAAAAAGGCTAAACAAGCTCATGACATAGTAAACCATAATTAGATATATTTGATAAATAGCAAATTTTTTGAAAACTTGAGCTGACATGTTTTTTCTGTTATATTGGTTACATGCGCTATAGTGTCGACGTCAATTGTGACATGGGGGAGTCATTTGGGGCGTACACTCTCGGCATTGATCATGAAGTAATCAAATACATTTCATCTTCAAATATTGCCTGCGGATTCCATGCGTCTGACCCGGATGTAATGGCAAAGACTGTCGAGCTCTGCAAGAAGCACCATGTAATGGCTGGAGCCCATCCTGGTTACCCTGACCTTCTCGGGTTCGGACGAAGATACATGGACATGGTAGAGCAGGAGCTTTTACATTGTATAATTTATCAGGTAGGTGCCCTTAAGGGTTTTCTTGACTATTTTGGTTTGCCCCTCCAGCACGTTAAGCTTCATGGCGCCTTGTACAATTATCTTGTCAACGACGAGAGGTTATCTATTTCGATAGCGTCGGCAATTCAAAAGGCTTTTGGCGATGTAATATTTTTGACTCTTGGAACAAACAGAACGTCAAAGCTGAAGGAGAACTGCAAGAAGCAAGGGATACGACTTGCACTTGAAGCTTTCCCGGACAGGAATTACACAGATGACGGGGAACTTCTATCTCGTAGGCATGAAGAGGCTGTCCTTAAAGATCATGAAAAGATTGCACAGCGGGCAACCAGGATGGTGAAAGAAAAGGGTATCCCGAGTATTAATGGAAAGTGGCTAGAGATGGATATTGATACCCTGTGCATCCATGGAGACAACGCAGAAAGTATTGAAGCAGCAAAAATGATTCATAACTTTGTTGCCAAAGAAGGTATAGAAATAAAACCGCTTTGTGAGATTGTGTAAAGCACATGGATTATTCAAGGTATGGAGAAGATGGTGTAAGAGTGCTCTTTGGTAATACCATCGACCTTGAGACTAACAGAGAAATCCGGAAATTTTACCTCTTTCTTAAATCGCTGCACCGTCAAGACATTATAGATATTATTCCATCCTTCAAATCGTGTCTTATCCATTTCAACAACCGATTAACCTCATATGATGACTTTATTGCCTTCCTCAAAAAGAAGACAGAAAATATTTCATCTGTACAGATTCCTGAACCAAAGTCCCATGAAATCCCCGTCCACTATGGCGGTGAATACGGGCCTGATATGGAGTTTGTTTGCTCCTATTCTGGGCTGAATGAAGAAGAAGTGATAGAGATACATTCATCGATCGTATATACAGTGTTCGCCGTTGGTTTTATACCAGGATTTCCTTATATGGGAACACTAGACAGAAGAATATACGCACCAAGGCTTGAAACGCCACGCCTCAAGGTACCGGAAGGTTCTGTGGGATTGGCCCAGCTACAAACAGGTATTTATTCCTTTGAGTCTCCGGCAGGATGGCGGATTATTGGAAAAACAAACGTTCAGCTTTTTGATGCGACAAATAAGCCATATAGTCTCCTTCAAATGGGTGATTTAGTGAGGTTTGTCCCTATATGATAGAAATTATAAATTCGGCATGGTTCACACTAGTTGTTGACGGAGGAAGAAATGGCTATGCCGATGTGGGTGTACCTGGTTCGGGTGCACTGGATCAATTTGCCTACAACCTTCTCAACTTTCTTGTTGGCAATGAAAATGGTGCACCGGTCCTTGAGGTTATGGGCAACGAGTTTACCGTCAGGGTGAACTGTGAAACGACATGTGCAATAACAGGCGCCCAGGTAACTGCCTATGTCGACGACAAGCAGATAACGCCATGGGTGTCGTTTGCAGCACGCACAGGAAGTACTATCAGAGTGAAGCAGGTGCTGGAAGGTTTTCGATACTATGTTGGTTTTTCAGGCCTCATGGATGTAGATAGGGTGATAGACAGCTATTCCACGAATCTTGAATGCAGGTTTGGAGGTTTCAGGGGAAGGCCATTGATCAAGGGAGACAGGATTGGTCTTAAGGAACCCAAGGTTGTTGGGGAAAGATTTGTTCCTGAAGAAGTGATTCCCGCAATGGAACAGCCCCATGTTTTGCGGGTTCTTGAGGGACCGGAGTTTCATTATTTTACCTCAGAGGCCATAAATAGACTCTTTGAAAAAAAGGACCACTCATGGTATATAGTCTCAACAAAATCGAATAGAACAGGGATTAGGCTTGAAGGAAAACCACTTATTTTCAGAAAGGAAATGGATAAAAGCATTACGTCAGAGGGTATTTTACCAGGTACCATCCAGGTTCCAGGTGATGGTTTACCGATTTTTATGCTTAATGAACGCACTATCGGAGGATATGCGCGAATTGGGATGGTTGCAAAGGCTGACCAGGACCGCCTGGCACACCTGAAGCCGAAGGATAAAGTGTTTTTTCAGTTGATTGGGATTGATGAGGCGGAGAGGTTGTGGAGACAGAAAATAGAGTTATTTTACCGGACGTTACCACAATAATTCTCTGTATTTTGATAAAATAATATCTACTTAGTATTACCACAATAATTTTTTGAGGAGGCAAGGATAGCGATGAGCAGGAAACAGATTCTTTTTGTTTTTGTATTATTCTTATCAATGGTAACGATGAGTTCAGCGCTTTTTGCTGCGGAGAAAGAAGTTAAGATTGGAGTGCTTTACCCTCTATCAGGCGCTGCTGCAACAATTGGTCGAGACCTCCAGAGGGCTGCTGAACTTACAGCCGAGATTATTAATAATAAGACGCCCGGGGTAGACATTCCAATGGCACAGTGGGGCGGCATTCCGAATCTTGGTGGGGCAAAAATAAAACTGATTTTCGTTGATCACAGGGGCGAACCTGATAGAGGTGCGGACCTTGCAAAGCGCCTTATCCTTGATGACAAGGTTGCTGGGTTGATGGGTGCCTACCACAGTTCAGTTACGAAGACGGTCAGCGCTGTAGCAGAAAGATATGGTGTTCCTATGATTAATGACTCTTCCACATCCCCTGAACTAACAAAGAGGGGTTTCAAGTGGTTTTGGCGCACAACCCCTCATGATGACTATTTCAACAGAGACCTCTTTGAGCTTCTCAAAGGGCTCACAGAAGGAAAGGTTAAAGGCATTCCGGCTGTTCCCAAAGATAAGTTGAAAAATCTTGCCTATGCCTGTGAAAACACCGAGTGGGGTTCAAGCGTAGCAAAGTCTCTCGAAGGCTACGCAAAGGAATACGGATTTAATATGGTCAAGGGGATACTTTATAATGCAAACTCTCCTGACCTTACCTCCGAGGCTAAAACGCTGGTTGCCGCTAAGCCGGATGGTATGCTCTTCGCCTCTTATCTCTCTGATTCCCTTCTTATGATAAGAACCCTCAAGGGAATGAGAGCTCAGACAAACTTTTTCTGGGGTCAGAACGCGGGATTTGAAATGGCTGATTTTGCTAAAACCCTTGGTGCTGATATCAATGGTGTCCTTACAAGGACAGTGTTTATAGCTAAACTGATAAAGGTAAAAAAAGTCGCAGGTCAAATAAATGCCCTGTACAAGAAAAAATATGGAGATGATCTGACAGGCGCCACAGCGAGGTCGGTTGTAGGTGTACAGGCATGGGCTGCTGTTTTGAATAAAGCTGGCAGTGTTGATCCAAAGGCTATCCAGAAAGCCTGTAACGAGATAAATATACCTGCAAATGAGCTCGTTATGCCTTGGGCAGGGGTTAAATTTGATTCAACAGGGCAGAATGTCCTGGGCAGGGGTCTTATCGGACAATACCAAAAGGGTGCAGACGGCAAGATTGACCTTGAAATTGTTTACCCCTTTGACCTAGCAACGGCAAATTTCATCTATCCTTTTCCAGGATGGAAGTAATAAAGTCAATTCGTTATGGGTTTCAGTTTTAAAGTCTCAGGTTGTAATAAGAGATGTTAAACGTGAAACCCATAATAAACAATAACAATGATTCATTGTTGAGATGATGAATGTATGGAAACACTGATTGATGCTCTATTGCAGGGTATATTGATGGGGCTTCTTTTTGCTCTTGTGGCCTTAGGACTTAATGTTATTTTTGGGGTAATGGATATCGTCAATTTTGCCCATGGAGAATTCCTTATGCTCGGTATGTACACTGCTTTTTTTACGAGCCTTCTCATGGGTGTGGATCCACTTTTTGCACTTCCGGCATCTGCCCTTATGGGGGTTCTTCTCGGCCTTGCGTCATACTACTGGTTCATCAAGTATCTGCTCAGAGGACCTGCCATTGCCCAGTTGTTCGGTACCTTTGGCTTGATGCTGTTTCTCCGATATCTGGCCCAGTTTCTCTTTGGGATTGATTATCGGATCCTTCAGAAGGGAATTCTTATCGGAAAGAGCTTTTCAGTTGGCCCTTTCATTTTTGACGCTACTAAGATTGCTGCTGGCGCTCTCAGCCTTGTTGCATTCGCTGCCGTTTACTCTTTTTTAAATAAAACAAAAACTGGGAAGGCACTTCAAGCAACGGCCCTGAATAAAGAGGCAGCTTCCTATATGGGAATCAAGACCGACAAGATGAATGCCATTGCTTGGGCGATAGGGGGCGGAACGGTTGGTGTGGCAGGAGGACTCCTGATTAACTTCTACTATGTGTATCCAACGGTGGGTCTGCTTTTTGTTATGATTGCTTTTGCATGCGTTGCTCTGGGAGGCTTTGGGAGCATAAAAGGGGTATTCTTTGCTGGCCTTCTTGTCGGTATTCTTGAAATGATGTTTCCAGTCTTCGGTCAACTCGTTGGTTCTGATTTCCTGGGTCCGCACTTCAAGTTTACCGTTGTATATCTTGCTTATTTTATCATCGTCGTTTTCAGGCCCCAAGGGTTATTCGGATGGAAAAAGTAAAGGACGCACTGGATTTTACTGATTTTTCAGGGGTCGAGCGGTTTGTCCTCGTGGTGTTTTCCATATTTCTCCTGGCCTTTCCCTGGCTCGGTGCAGGCTCTTTTGTAAAGGCCGTCATGATTCAATTTCTTCTTTTTTCCCTTTTTGGAATGGGATGGAACACAATTGGTGGTTATGGCGGACAAGTTGAGCTTGGAAAAGCACAATATGTAGGCATAGGGGCTTACACCGTTTCAGTTTCAATGGTCTGGTGGAATATTCCCTTCTGGATATCCATGCCCATTGGTGTTCTGATTGCCCTTGGATATTCTTTCATGATTGGTTACCCCCTTTTCAGGCTAAAAGGCCATTACTTTGCTATTGCGACCATCTGCACCTCTCTTGTGCTCCAGGATATTTTTACAAACTGGAAGCTCGTTGGTGCTGCAAAGGGTATAGAACTGCCTATACACGAGCACCCTGATTTTCTTTATATGCAGTTCAAATCAGACACCTACTATTACTACTTCATCATGGTTCTCTTCTATATCGCTCTTTTCTATATGAACTGGTTTCGAAAGTCGAAGCTTGGCTATCAACTGCGCATGATAAAGGATGATGAAGAAGCAGCTGAGAGCCTGGGCATAGATATTCGCTGGTGCAAAATTAAAGCCTACTCCATTGCTTCTGCATTTGTCGCTGTTGGAGGAGGATTCATGGCGGTTTACAATTTGTACATTGATCCTGTATCAGTCATGGATCTTGACCTCTCAATAAAGATCGCCCTCATGGCCATGTTGGGTGGGGCTGCGTCTCTGTGGGGACCTATTATAGGGGCGGCGTTTCTTGTTCCGCTCGACAGATTTCTGGGGAGTTGGCTCGGTGGTCATAAGGGCCTGATTGGCGTCGATTTTATGATCTATGCTGCGCTCATCATGGTTGTGTCAGCATATCAGCCCCGCGGCATATGGGGGATTGTAGAACAACTCAGAGGGAAGGGCAAATAACGTGGCTTTTCTTGAAGTTCGTGATATTGTGAAGGATTTTGGAGGACTCGTTGCAAACAGCAATGTCTCTTTTCAAATTGAGGAAGGTGAGATTGTCGGGCTTATTGGGCCTAATGGCGCTGGAAAGACAACGCTCTTCAACTGTATTGTCGGATATTATAGTCCGGATTATGGCAAGGTCATGTTTAAAGGAAATGACATTACAGGATTCAAGCCTTTTCAGACCAATCAGGCTGGTATTGGCAGAACTTTCCAGATTATGAAGGTGACAACGGGCATGACGGTTGTTGAAAACGTCATGGTTGGAGCTTTCTGCAGGACTAACAGCCGGCATCAGGCGAGAGAAGAGGCCCATGAAATGCTTCATTTTCTTGGCATGGAAGAGATAAGCGAACAGTACATTAATGAACTTCCCATTGCAAAGCAGAGAAAGGTCGGTATGGCGCGGGCTTTGGCTACAAAACCTCAGCTGCTCATGCTCGATGAGGTTGCCTCCGGTCTCAACCATACTGAAACAGACGAAATGGTAGCCCTTCTGAAACGACTCAATGTAGAAAAAAAGATCACCCTTTTTCTCATTGAGCACATTATGGAGATGGTTATGACAGTTTCTCAAAGGGTTATTGTCTTGGACGGCGGTATAAAGATTGCCGAAGGCGTGCCTGGCGACATTGTGAAGGATGATAATGTGATAAAGGCGTATCTTGGTGAGAAGTATGCTAAAGGTCGTTAAGGTTGAGGTATGTTATGGTGGAATTCCCATAATCCATGATGTGTCCCTGGAGGTAAAACAAGGTGAGCTTGTGGCGGTAGTAGGCTCGAATGGTGCTGGCAAGAGTACATTGTTAAAAACTATAGCAGGTGCCCTTCATCCAACAAAAGGCTCCATCACTTTTGATGATGTTTTGATAAACCGCCTTACCACGCCTGATATAGTGAGGCTCGGAATCACATATATCCCAGAAGCACGCCTTATTTTTGGACCGTTGTCAGTTGAGGAAAACCTCAAGCTTGGTGCATATATCATCAAGGATCATGCTGTTATAAGCAGGAACCTTGACTTTGTCTATGACCTTTTTCCGCGACTGAAAGAACGGAGAGAGCAGGCTAGCGGGACATTGAGTGGTGGCGAGCAGCAGATGCTGGCTATTGGAAGGGGTCTTATGTCCAACCCGAAACTCCTCATGCTCGATGAACCGTCTTTGGGGCTTATGCCTAAGCTTGTAGACGAGATGCTAGAGGCTGTTGCCAAGCTCAGGACTATTGGCATGACAATCCTCCTCGTGGAACAGAATGTCTTTGAGTCCCTTGAGATTGCAGATCGGGGATATGTTCTTCAGACAGGCAAAACGATCCTTGATGGTACCGGCAAGGAGCTTCTCAACACCGAGTCTATTAAAAAGGCATTTCTCGGACTTTAAAGAAGTCCGAGAAATAAGGAAACCGGAAGGTATCTGCAATGGTGTTGATTAAAGACATCACGTCATTGAAGCCTGACAAGATCAGGGCGGTTATCCGCTCTGGCAAATGGGATAAACCGACAACCGGGATTGCCTTGGGGTATGCCCAGGCAAACCTTGTCATCCTTCCAAAAAAGTATGCCCTCGATTTTTTTCTTTTTTGTCAGAGAAACCCAAAGCCATGCCCTCTCCTTGAAGTCCTTGAACCCGGCGATTTCCGACCCGATTTTCTGGCCTCTGAGGCGGATGTGAGAACGGATGCTCCACGGTATAATGTGTACGTGAAGGGAAACCTGAAAGCATCCCCAACCAGCGTGAAAGAATTGTGGAGAAAAGATTTTGTGACTTTTTTTCTCGGATGCAGCTTTTCCTTTGAAGAGGCCATAATCAGGTCAGGTATACCAGTCCGACACATTGAGGAAGGGAAAAACGTACCTATGTATCTGACCAGCATTAAATGCAGACCTGCCGGGATTTTTCACGGACCAATGGTCGTAACCATGAGGCCTGTTAATCCAGCGGAAGTTGTCAAGGTGGTTCAGATAACATCACGGTATGCCTTTGTCCATGGTGGACCAGTGCATATAGGCGATCCAGAGATCATTGGAATTAAAAATCTCGAAAAGCCGGATTTTGGCGATCCGGTAACAATAAAGGAAGGAGAGATCCCTGTCTTCTGGGCTTGTGGCGTGACCCCTCAAGCTGCGGCTATGGAAGCCAGGCCTAACATATGTATTACCCACGCACCCGGTCATATGTTCATTACAGATATTCTCAACGAGAAATTAGCAACAACATAAGTTGCTGGCTATAGACAAGAGGCCTCGGGGCAATAGGTTTTAACAGGGGATTGTTTTTCGATTTTAGCTCTCAGCTATGGGCTTCTCAGAACGTTTCTCTGATGACTTCTTCGATTGTGGTAACACCGTTGCGGATCTTGGCAAGGCCGCTCTGGCGAAGGGTAAGCATTCCTTCATCGATGCACTGTTTCCTGATGTCTGCAACACTTGCGTCTGAAAGGATCATGTCACGAACTGCGGGGGAAACCTGCATAACCTCAAAAAGTCCAACACGGCCTTTATAACCTGTATTGTTGCATTTTGGGCATCCCTTTCCCTTAAAAATCTTCACAGTTGCCGCATCTTCCTCAGAGAAGCCTATGTTAAGAAGGGCTTTGGGTGGAATGTTTATCTCTTCTTTGCAAGCAGAGCAGATGCGGCGAACAAGTCGTTGAGCAGCAATAAGAATTACAGAGGTGGCAACGAGATAAGAATCGATACCCATATCTATTAGACGAATAATTGTCGAAGGTGCATCATTTGTATGAAGTGTAGACAATACAAGATGGCCTGTTAATGATGCTTTCACTGCAATATCAGCAGTTTCATTGTCACGGATTTCACCAACAAGAATAATGTTAGGGTCCTGACGTAAAAATGACCTGAGAACTGAAGCAAAGGTGAGGTCAATGGATTCATGAACCTGTACCTGATTGATCCCACCAAGGTTGAATTCCACTGGATCTTCAACAGTCATAATGTTTGTATCGGGCGAGTTTATTCGACCGATGGCGCTGTAAAGGGTGTTGGTCTTTCCGGATCCTGTGGGACCAGTTACGAGGATCATTCCCCATGGCTTAAAGATAGCCTCTTCAAATTTTCTGAGGCTCTCCGGTTCAAATCCAAGTTTTGCCATATCGAGCATTAAACCTTCTCTATCGAGAAGACGCATAACGACTTTTTCCCCAAAGATTGTCGGCGTGGTGGAGACACGGATATCCAGGTTTTTCATCCTTCCTGAAAGCTTCATCTGGATCTTTATCCTGCCGTCCTGGGGAAGACGTTTCTCAGCGATATCCATCTTAGTGAGCACTTTAACCCTTGATATTACACCATCTTTATATTTAAGGGGCAATGTTAGAGCTTCATAAAGCAGTCCATCAATACGATAACGGACTCTGGCTCTGTCTTCGTAAGGTTCGATATGAATATCACTTGCACCTTTTGCAATGGCTTCAGTAAAAATATGATTTACTATCTGAACAACGGGAGGAAGCTTGGCATCAGACTCAAGTTTGGTGATATCTCCTTTTTCTTCTTCTTCAACAATCTCCAGGGATGCATCAGCCCCCACCCCCAATCCGTCCATAAATTTTCTCAGTTCTGCAGCGTGATTTGTCTCGTAATGGGTTTCAATTGCCTTTGAAATAGCGTTTTCAGACGCAAGGAGGGGCTCAATGTCCAGGCCGGTAAGAAGCTTAATCTCTTTGAGATCAAAAGCTTTTGTAGGATCCGATATAGCAATGGTAAGCATGTTATTCATTTTGCGTATCGGCATTATGTGAAACCTGCGAATTGTGTTGAGCGGAATAAGCGGAATTACATCAGGGTTAATCTCTGTCTGGTCAAGGTTAATCTGTGGTATGCCAAACTGGTCCGAAAGGGCCTCAAGGATGCCCTTTTCAGTAATGAAGTTCATTTTTATAATGATTTCTCCGAGCTTACCGCCTTCGTTTTTCTGGACTTTCAGCGCCTCAATGAGCTGCTGTTCAGTGATACGCGACATTTTTACGAGGAGGTCACCTAAACGGAGAGGCATAGTGATATCACCATTGAATTTTTAATCGTTATATACTTAAAAATACGGTTATCTTGGAATAATACCATTTGCAAGCCTTTTACAAAGTAGTCTATTCTGAAGGCAATCCCTTTCTTTATGTACACCGCAACCTGTGCGCGTTTTGCATAATTTAAACATTTTTCACCTTCCAGAAGGTCTTTCATTATTATCGTCGGATAAGAAGTTTTTTTTAAATGCTTTCCTGTTTTTTTACAATACCAATCTTTGTCTCTCATACTGCTTTGCCTATTTTGCAGTACCTTGCATATTGCCTCCTGCCTATACTTTTCTTGATTTTTAACAGAAAAGGTACTATCATTGTCGCAAAGGAGGGTGCCATGAATGTTGGAATAGTAAGGGACGAGATTTTTCTGGAACACATAACAGACGACTATCACCCGGAAAACCCTAATCGCTTGAAATATATTTACACGATGTTAAATAACATTGATAAAGAAGGCATCACATACACGCCTCCAAGGGTTGCGACACACGATGAAATCGCTCTGATTCATGATCATGCGTATATAACCTCAATTGCAGCAACCGAGGGTAAGATGCAAAGAAGACTCGACCCAGACACAGTTACGTCACCCAAGTCCTATGAAGCTGCATGCTTGGCTGCTGGTGGCGTGCTGCAGCTTGCTGATATGCTGTTTTCTTCTAAGATACAGAATGGTTTTGCCTTGGTAAGACCTCCGGGACATCATGCAGAGAGGAACAGGGCGATGGGATTCTGTCTTTTCAACAACATTGCCATCGGCGCCAGATATTTGGAAAAAAGATATGGGTTGAAAAGGATTGTCATCGTAGATTTTGATTTGCATCATGGCAACGGCACCCAACACAGTTTTTATGGAGACTCATCAATCCTTTACTTTTCCACACACCAGTATCCCTATTATCCCGGAACCGGCTGGTATAATGAGACAGGAGAAGGGAATGGCAAAGGCTATACTATCAACATCCCCTTGTCGCATGGCATGGGTGATGATGATTATGAGTACGTGTTCAGGGAGGTTTTAATCCCAATAACAGACCAATACAAACCTGAGGCGGTGCTTGTTTCTGCAGGATTTGATTCATACTATAATGATCCTCTGGGTGGAATGTCAGTAACGGAGGGTGGCTTTGCAACAATGACAAAAATCCTTTTGGAGATTGCTGACAAGCATTGCAATGGCAAGGTGATTTGTGCTCTTGAAGGTGGATATGATTTGAACGGTTTGGCTACATCTGTTAAAGCCGTTACGATGGAACTTAAAGGAACATCCATGTTTACACCAGATAAGAAGATAAACCCATCAAATGAAATTCAAGAAACAGTCGACAAAGTAAAACAGGTTTTAAGACCTTTTTGGGGAGAACTGTAATAGATTAATTCACTGGCATAAAAGGATTCAGAAGTTGAGAAGTAAGCCATCAAACCATTTGCAGTCTTTTCTCAACTTCTGAATCCTTATATTCTGTCCTTTACGGCTTCCATATCATATCTTTCAATTCTTTGCCAACCTTGAAATAGGGAAGTCTTTTCGGTTCAACGTGGACTACCTCTCCGCTTTTTGGATTTCTCCCGGTATAGGACTTGTAATTTCTGAGTGAGAAGCTGCCAAAGCCACGAATTTCAACCCTTTCTCCATTGATGATGGCATTTTTTATGGTATCAATTATTGTATCAACAGCTATCTTTGCAATTTTTTGGTTCAGCCTGAGATCTTCACCGAGCTTATTGATAACATCCATCTTATTCATGAAATATTCCTCCTATCGGTTTTCTGTCACATATTTGAAAGCATTTTTGAATATCATTAAGCCCTCCCCTTCTTCTGGTAACGCTTCACGAGTCCATCTTGGATGCTGAATCCGATGGACAAATGCTTCAGGATGAGGCATGAGTCCGAAAATTCTTCCTGTACTGTCGCATAGCCCTGCTATTGACTCAATAGAACCGTTTGGGTTAAAAGGGTATTGAGAGGTAACATTTCCTGAGTCATCAGCATACTGCACGACAATATGTCCGCCCTGCTTTATTCTTTCAAGCGTTTTCTCTGTGTCCACCACAAACTTACCCTCTCCGTGTCTCACTGGAAGATAGATTGTATGGATATCTTTGGTAAAAATGCAATGAGAAAATGTATTGTTTTTCAAATAAACCCATCTATCCTCAAATCTGCCGAGGTCATTAAATGTGAGAGTCACCCTCTGGGTAGAATGCTCACTGCCGAGGCCAGGAAGCAAGCCTGTTTTAACGAGTAGCTGAAAACCGTTACATATACCGAGGATGATATTTCCTTCTTGAACAAATGAAATGAGAAGATCAATAAATGTCTTTCCTGTTTTATTTATTTTGCGGTATTTCCAGCGCACTGCCTGAGCTTTTGCAGAGCCTAGGTCATCACCATCAAGAAAACCTCCGGGTAAAGTGATGAATGTGTACCCCTTTATCCTGTGAGGGTCCTCAATGAGGGTATTTATATGGATAAAATCGGGTTCGAATCCAACGAGTCTATGGGCATGGGCCGTCTCATACTCGGTATTAATGCCATTTCCGACTAAAATAAGGCTTTTGGGTTTTCGTTTTTTCATGGCTTCCAGGTTTCTTTTTCCACCTTCCAACAGTATTTTTTGCAATTCACGTGGCGTAACTGTGTAATCCTGAAAGTATAAAGTTTACACCAAAATAAGTAAAAATGACACTTGCAAAACCAACAATTGAAAGAATTGCAATCTTTTTCCCTTTCCAGCCCCTCATGAGGCGTGCATGAAGAAAAACCGCATAGACAATCCACGTTATGAGTGACCAAGTTTCTTTGGGATCCCAACTCCAATATGAACCCCATGCATAATGAGCCCAGACTGCACCCGTAAAAATACCAGCACTTAACATGGGGAAGCCTACAACAACACTTCTATAATTGATTTCATCAAGAATATCCCGTGGAGGAATAACATTTTTCCAGGTAAACATATAAAGAAACCCACTAATAAATGAGACGGCAAACGAGGCGTAGGCAAGGAAACACGTAAGTACATGGATGTGGAGCCAGTTGCTTTGGAGGGCAGGTACGAGAGGTTGGATATTTCTGTCAACGGATGGAGAAATCGATGCATAACCCATAAGGAAGAGTGAAATGACCGTAGCGCATACAGTTATAGCAGGGTAGTTCAGTCGCTTTTTCATGAACACAACTATCAGACTCACACACCAGGCATAAAAGACAAGAGACTCATAGAAGTTTGACAAAGGGGCATGTCCCATGCCATGGCGATATGATTCCAGCCAGCGAAGAATGAGTCCCACCGTGTGAAGACCCAGCGTCCCATAAAGAAGAGGCCACATTACGGCCACGATTTTTTCCTTTTTAAAGGCAAAAAAGATGAGGTGTATAAAAAAAAGACACAAATAGAGGAGTGTAACAATGCCCAATATTTTATGATGGAATGCCATTTAGCTTTTCCCTCAACATCTCGAATTCCTTTTTAAACGCTTCTTTATTTTTTATGGCGATCCCTGCCACAAGATACCCGCCTGCAATATTTCGAATGTAAATCCGTCTGTAATACTGAAAAAAATTTATATAGAGCCCAAAAAGAATGAAAGCGAATCCTGCCCAGACAATCCATATGCCTGGATCCCTTGACACTGAAAGACCTGTATAGATATTCTCTTGAATATCTACGAAACGTACGGGCACGCCTTGTATAATTTTTTCATTAAAGCGCTCAATATTTTTTACAAACCAGACTGTGCGGGGCTCCCCCTGTTCGAGATAGGCCACCATGATTCCGGGGCCGAAATTGTGTATATCCTGTTCGAACCGGATGGGCATCAAGGAGATGTTATCGTTACGATATGCCTCCTTCTCTCTTAAGGAAACCCGCTCACCACCGATTGTGAAAGTGAAGGATGGGGCGCTTCCATAACTTGCCTGGTATATATGAACCCCCTTGTAGCTTAAAGGTTCATTGACCCGTATCTGTTTTTCGAAGATAATCTTGCCGTCCTCTATTACCTCAACAGTGCTCACGTAATCCTTTGGTGCTCCATTCGGATAGAAACTAACCTGGAATTCCTTGCATTTTATAGAAAAACCCAGAGGCTTTTCATAAGGCTTTTCACCACCAATAGTGATCGTATTTTTGGTGTCTCCCTTATGTAAAACCATAAAACCCTTAAATCCCGCTACCAACCCTACAAAACCGCCAATGAGGATAAGCATGATGCTTGTGTGGATAAATAATACTCCATATTTCGAAAGTACACCTTTTTGAAAAACCTTGCCTTCTACTCCTGAATATGAGATCCGATACCCCTTCAATATGCTGAAAAGGTGTGCATCATCAATACTTGTGCTTGCCCGGAAACTCATTGACATGTCCATCATTGCACTTTCTTCAGGAACAGAGGCCTTTTTACTTCCTTTAAATGCGGGCATAAACCGCCTCACCGTGCAAAGAGTCAGATTAATAGCAAAGAGGAAGAGTAGGGCAATAAACCACGGGGAATGATAGACATCGTTCAGACCAAGCAGGTTTATAATTTGGTATGTATGCTCGGAATAAAGGGAAAGATATTCATCCGGTCCCACACCTTGTTTGATAATGGTTCCAATAATTGATCCAAGAGCAATACAGGTAAGCAGGATTATTGAAAATTTTATTGAAGCAATAAAACCCTGTAAAGATTGAAATAAACTTTTTCCTGGAGGGGTTACCTGCTCAGCAGCCTTATTTTTTATGGCATTCATTACAGGCTGTGGGCGCTTTCACTCCTTTTGCTGAGCTGTCCTTGTGGCAGGTCTGGCACTGTTTGTGATATGCATCTTTAGCGATAGGTGCATTGTCCTTCACCTCTGAAATAAGGTGACACTTGACGCAACGCTCCGGTTCTTTTGGATTAGTGTCTTTGTGATGACACTTCACACATTCCAGTTTGTTTTTTTCCACATGGGACTTATGCGAGAAATTGACAGGCGGAAGCTTCGCGCCCTCATTTTTAATTACTATTGAATCAGGTGGCTGTTTGTCAGCGAAGACAAGACCAGTAATCGAAAATATCCCGAAAAGAAAAACCGTCAAAGTGAACAACAGAACGATACCTTTTTTCATGATCACCTCTCGAAAAATTTTGCATATATTATGGTAAAAGACGGTTGAAGTCAAGGAGAGAAGGTAGCGCAAGATAGGTTATTAGTTATAGCCAATGGGCAATCGGAAAGGGAAGGAAGAGCTGAAAGCTTAAAGATCATAGCAAAGCGAATTCGTGAGTTGAATGAGGTAAACACAATAACATAAATCAAATTTGGTTGAAAACAGCTGATGCCTATGTGATACTTAGGTGACGATATGGGGCTTATCAATCTATTATTTAAGGACCCTGTTGCATTTGTCCTTGTGGCCATTCCCCTGCTCTACTCGATAATTATTCACGAACTGGCACATGGTTGGGTAGCAGACAAGATGGGTGACTCAACAGCGCGATGGTTGGGAAGGTTAAGCCTAAACCCTGTCAAGCACCTCGACCCTATGGGAACTATAATGTTGTTTATCTTTGGTTTTGGATGGGCAAAGCCAGTTCCTGTAAATTTCAACAGGTTAAGGGATTTCAGAAAAGGTCTTATCTTTGTTTCTGCTGCAGGTGTTACTGCAAACATTATACTTGCGTTTATTGCCCTTTTTCTTCTTCAGCTCTTGTCTCGATGGCATATTGAATCTTTAAACACACTTCTTTTCTATCTGGCTCAAATTAACATCATGCTCGCGGCCTTTAACCTGATACCTATCCCTCCCCTTGACGGTTCCAAGATTCTCATGGGTTTTTCATCGAGAAGCTTTCAATATTCTCTTGCCAGGCTTGAACCATACGGTTTTTTCATCATTATTGGATTACTGTGGCTTGGGGCACTCAACCCCCTTATTGCTTTTTTCAGAATGATAATTGTAGGGTTTATAAAGCTACTGCTCCCAGGATAACTGGCGGAGGGCAATGGAGTATAGATGAAAATCTATACTATTTTGATTTTTGCTTCTCAAGGTAGGCCAGAAGCGCTCAGCTATGAGCGGTTTTTTTCGTTGCCTGTAACCCATGCCCATTTCTCGTAATTTTTTTGCCTGATAATCGATGATTACCCCTGCTTCGTTGTCCTTAACAAACACACCATTCCTGCTTCTTCATGCGCATCACTCATTGTATCAGCCAACCAGCCTGGTCTCTTTTCTGGCCTGTAGTTTTTTTAATACCATGGCATGAACCGCACTTCTTCTCAATTAATAGCTTTACTGTCTTTAATGTGTGTTGTCTGTTTTAAAGTATTGCACACGGGCACAACAAAAAAGGATAATGTTGTGTCTATGATACAGGCTTTCATCCTTTTTTTATCGTTTCCCCATCTATTTCATAAATTTGCCATAATCTTAAATTCCCATCTCGATGTTTTCAAATGTAGGATATCATGATATTGGTGGAACGTTCAAAGAGATAGAAAAAAAGTATAAACGTGGCATTTATTACTTAAATTGATGTATAATCATCTCGTATTACAGCTGAACACAATCCCATGAAATGGCTTCTCAATAAAAGATTCGCGGCGAACATCATCCTTCTGATCATAGGAGCAGGCATTGTTTTTTTCTATACCCTCTGCGGGGATTCATGCGCATACCTCCAGGGGACCATTTTCGGAATCGAACTTCAATACCTGGGCATAGTATACGTGGTTATATTAATCTTTTTTAATATTCTTAAAAATGGCCTCATTGTCCTCGTACTGCTTTCAGCTGGTATAGGTGTTGAGGTCTTTCTTATTGGATATCAGGTTATGAACAGCACTTACTGTTCATACTGTCTTGTTTTTGCTGCATTAATTTTTTTTCAATTTATCCTGAACCTGGATTGGTCACGGAAGTTGTTAATTCTGGTTTTCATGGTTTTAGGGTTTTTCTGTTTTTTCATTTTCTTTGAAGGATCAGCATTTCCTGTATATAGCAGAACAATAAACTTGTTTGTTCAGACTGTTCCAGCAATCAAAACGGTTTAGATGATAGACATCCCTTTTTAGCATTGCTTAGTGAGTGCGAGGTAGGACAAAGGGTTAGTACTTATACATCCTATAATTTTTGCCTCATCAAAGCCCATATCTATAAGCCTTGACGCTGATTCTGTGACGGTCATGCTTCCACCCTCGAGAATTCTTGCACTGTTCATAAGAGCATGTTGACCTGCCCCAACTTTTGTGGCCTTTATTGAGTCGGAAATGATCACAATTTTTTCATGGTTTTTAACATTAAAAATCAACTCAATGGTTCGACGGTTGAGGTGAGAAGGGTCAGCAATCACCTCGACATAGATATGGGGGTTCATGAGACCAAAACCTGCAATGCCAGGCTCTCTGTGATGAAAAAGCCTCATGGCATTAAAGAGGTGTGTAATGCCTTTGGCTCCAGCGTGAAACGCGTTTTCTGTCTCTTCATATGTGGCCTCAGAATGCCCCAGGGATACAATTATTCCTTTATTCGAGATGGCTTTAATAAGAGTTTTTGCCCCCTCAAGTTCCGGTGCAATGGTAACGATTCGCACAATACCTTCAAAGCCCTCAATCAGACTTTCCCATATTTTTTCAGACGGTTTTAGAAAGGAGGATGCATCGAGTGCCCCTGCCTTGCTTGGGTTTAGGAACGGTCCCTCAAGATGAATCCCCAGTATTCTCGCAAGTTTTGGATTTTGAGTTTCATGTTCTGATTCAGCTCTTACTGATCCCTGACTGCTTATTGCTAATCGCTGCCTCTTGATTGCTTCCTCCACAGCAGTCATGTGTTCCTTCATTATCTCGACAGGCCCGGGATAGATTGTTAGAATGATATCTGTTACGCCATGCATACCGTGCAAGCGAGCTACTTCCAGGATTTCATCAGGATTCATTGTGTTCGTACTGTATCCGGCCAGGCCGTGGGTGTGCACATCAACTATTCTCATGCTATGAGCATAACAGAAATTTCATGATCTTGGTACAAGGTTTCCATTGTAAAAATCGTGAGCTTATACTACATTTGCACTATGGGCAGAAATATCAGTTCCAGTATAAACCTCGGCCGTTGGACACTCGACGAGTTTGAGGAGATGATAGCCAAGGCCGCTCAAATCCAATCGACAGGACGAAGGGTTGAATATATTTCACGACAGTTCCTTGGAGTGAGTTATAGAGGGAAGACGCTTATTGGCGATGATAAAACACCAGAGAGGTTTGTTGTGGATCTCTCAGGGGTTGACTGCTTCACCTTTATTGATTATGTAGAGGCGCTCTGCTTCGCTGATTCTTTTTTATCCTTTCAGGAGAGTCTTATTTGCACTCGATATCGTTCTGGCATCGTTACATTTGATCATCGCAATCATTTTTTTACCGACTGGATTGTTGCAAACAGAACATACATTGAAGAAGTTACAAAAAAGGTAGGCGGTCGTTATACGATGTTTTCCAAGAAAATACTTAACCTGAAAGAGAATGGAGCCTTCTATGTCCCTTGCATAAAACCGGTTGAGCGTACAATAGATTATATCCCTGCCAAATCTATTGAAAACATTGTTCTGAAAAACTGTCGAACAGGTGACTATATCGGAATATATGCTGATAACCCTGGCCTCGATGTTACTCATGTGGGGATATTTGTCAGAAAAAAAAGCACACCCCATTTCCGGCATGCCTCCCCAGTGCAAGGGAAGGTGATCGATCAGGAATTTGAAGGATACATGGTGGATAAGCCCGGCTTCCTCGTTTTGAGGCCAAGAAGAGTCCAGACAACGAGCAGGAAGGAATGAAGCAAGAAGCGTAAGACATCGTTGTTATTTTGAGGTTACAGCTATGAGTTATCAATTGACTGCCCCTGCTTTAGATTGTCAATCTGGTTTCTCAGCCTCCAAAGGAGCCAGAGGCCTGGAAGGGCAGCCAGAGTTGTAATAAAAAAGAACATGGCCCAACCGGTTATATTGATAACATATCCTGAGCTTGGAGATATCAAAACACGACCAAATGCAGACAATGACGAAAGAAGCGCGAATTGGGTCGCACTATATCTTTTGTTGCACAGCGCCATGAGGAGGGCAACAAAAGCGGAAGTACCCATCCCACCGCAGAGGTTTTCAAAAGCTACGGCAAAGATCATCAGTTCGTAGCTTTTCCCAAACCATGCCAGGGCCATGAAAGAAAGATTTGAGACCATCTGGAAAAAACCAAACATCATGAGGGATCGAAAAAGGCCCAGCTTTACCATGAGCGTTCCACCGAACATGGCTCCTACAATAGTTGCCACAAGGCCCATCCCTTTATTTATGGTTCCGACTTCTGTTGCAGAGAAACCAACGCCCCGCAGTAAAAACGTTGTTGTCATGGTTCCGGCATAAGCATCCCCGAGTTTGTACAAGACAATTAGAAGAATCATGCTGAAAGCGTATGGGTGAGCCATGAAATCCTGGAGTGGTCCTATCACAGCCTCTTTCAGGCTTTTTGGAGAAGCAGTATTCTCTTTGGGTTCAGGCCCGGTAAAGGTACCGACCATTCCTGCAATCATGACCAGGGCCATAATCAGATAGGTCTTGTGCCACCCTATGTGATCAGAAATGATGAGGGCAAGAGCGCCAGCCACGAGCATGGCAACACGGTACCCTAGTACGAAGGTTGCAGCTCCGATACCCCGTTCCTTTTCGTAAAGAATATCTGTTCTATAAGCATCGATGACGATATCTTGAGAAGCGGAGGTAAAGGCAACCAGGAATGCAAGAACACCGAGCATTAGAGGTGCGCAAGATGGTTGTGTGAATCCCATAAGGCCGATACCGAAAAATAAGCCAAGTTGGATGGGGAAAATCCAGCCGCGGCGCCTTCCCAACCACGTTGGCACAAATCTATCCATGAGTGGCGCCCACATAAATTTGATAATATACGGCACCCCAACAAGGGAAAAGATCCCAATCGTAGTAAGATCGACCCCTGCAATCGTGAGCCAAGCCTGAAGGGTTCCCCCTGTCAGGGGGAGAGGTAATCCGGAGGCAAATCCCAGCAGAAGCATGGCTGCCATGCGCCGAGATGTAAAGATGCTGATATAAGATAGTTGTTTTGAACCTTCGACCTTCGACCTTCGGCGTTTGTTACTATTGATTATTTCTTTACCTCTCCAGTTTCGTGATGAGAATCATCTAGGTATCTTTGATAGGCTTTACTGTAAACGGTACATCATTTCATATATAAACGATTTGCTTGTGGTTTTGCAATCTTACGGCTACCCGCCTTTTTCTATTAACTCTATGAGAACCCCTTTGGTAACAATAAAAAAAGCTATTTTTGTTGGTTCTTGGCATCTTCTCTTGAGGTTTTCATCATATGCCCTGCAGTCTTCCGGTGGTACTACCATCCGGAATCCCTTTGAGTTGAGCTCTTTGATTGCATCTTCAATATTGTCAACTTCGAAGCAAAGATGGTGTAAACCGCCACCCCTATTCTGGAGAAATTTACTAATAGGCGAATCATTCGAAGCGGGTTCAAGGATTTCAATATATATGTCGTCTTTTTCGCCAACATTCACAAAAGATGCAGAAACCTTTTGCAAAGGGTTGACTATAGCTTCTGTACCTGTATCCAGACCTATTGTTCCAAACAATTCCTTCATCTTATCTATGTTCTCTACAACTAAGCCTATATGATCCAGCTTAAACGCCATGGTAACCTCCAGTGCCTTATTTTTTCATTTGCCTACAGATGGCGCTGACCTTATCACTCTAATCTTCTCAGTACAAGTGCAAGGTCTTTGAGACTTGGCAGGAGAGATGGGATTTCAGCAAGGGCATCCAAAAGCATCTCTACAAGTCGCCAATTCTGAGAGCTCCTCGACAACTGAATCTTTAAGCTCTCAAGGTCCTTTATTGCATCCTCACGCACAGTGGTTATTATTGATGAATCATCAGCCAGAACAGAACCTATGCGGGAAAGGATTGTCTGCATAGTCTCATTCAAAGATAAGGCTTGTACGGTTGCAGGTATATCTTCTTGAATAGAATTCGAGACAGATTCTGGTGGTGCTTGCACTTCTTTGCAAACAATATCGATAACCTCACGGGGATTGTTGCGATATGTCTTGATTATGCCGGTCTCACCTCCGCTTTCCACAAAGGATATCCCATCACTGCTAATCATGGCACTCAAGATAGACAGAGGACTTGCAGAAAGCATGGCAAACCCCCGGTCTTCAAGAATGTGGGCTGCCTTGGTCAATTGTTCCATGTCTGTTGCACCGACCCGGGTTCCAATCTGGTCAAGCTGAAAAAAGAAGTAGCTATGTGGCTGTTCTTCTGAGAGGTCATACAACGAAACAAGGAGTAGTTCTGCGAGGGCCATTAAATCCATGTTATTCACCGTTTTTTTATTCTTTGATTCTATTATAACAGAATTGTAAACACCTTACATCATGTATGTTGAAGCATGGATGAAAATTAAAAATCGGGTATGCTATATTGTTGTTATGCCTAAAGAAGAGGACAAACAACAGGTTAAATGTGTAGACTGTATTCATTTCTATATAACATGGGATAAGTATTATCCAAAAGGATGCAAAGCAATGGGTTTTAAGAGTGCGGGTATGCCCTCCACCCTGGTTCATAAAACATCGGGTACTAAGTGTCTCAGGTTTGAGATGAAGCAAACAAGAGGCAAAAGACGATAGGCAAAGGCTGCACCCATGCCTTTGGCGAGCTTTTTACTTTTTGAAGAGGCTTTTTATCGTTATTGCCAGTGCAACACCGATTCCTGCAAGGCTTCCAAAAAGTACACAATTTTTCTGGTAGAACCAGACATTAGAAAACGTTAAGGTAGCAAACCCTGACAGAAAAGCATTTAGGTAGTAGATGATCAACGGAAAAAGGAAAAGGCCTAAAAACCAGGTAATAGCCATAAATGTACCGCTCCATCTAAGAAAGTGGAGAGATGCTTTGCAAAATTGAAGAAAACAATTCAATCCTCTCAGTTTTGATTCAAGACTATCCCATTCTTTCGTGAGTTCCTCGTAAAGGCTGTGACATGCCGCAAGTTGTTCTTGAGAAAGGGCAGGACCGATACTCTGAACATGACGGATTTTTTCACTACTATGGACCAACTGTTGTCGGCATGAACGCACCATACTCTTATATGGATATGATTCAACGAACATCATATTAGTCTCAAGGCGTTTGTTCAATTCCCGCAATATTCCCCAGATCTCTCTTCTTCTATGGATTGTACGTTTTCTGCATGTTGTGATGATGGAATTGCAGTGATCAATGATGTCCAGATAACCGCAATAGCTGTCTTTGTTTAATAATTGTTCAATTTTTGTCTGGAGAATTTGTATATCATTCAGATCACTTTTTCCAAGCACAACCTTTGAAAGCTCATACTCATTATCTGCATCCGATACTGCTGATTGCGCATCTTGTCTAGCCCGGTTAAGAATGATTTCAAGGGTATCTCCTACAATGCCGCTGTAAGGAGCAAGGTCTGGATCGATCATGGCGGCAACGAAAAACTCTCTGTCTTCCTGAACAAGCCTTGATAAACGCTGACACGCTAACTTTTCTTTCCCTTGAAAAAGTTTGAGTAACACATCTTGATACATGGCATCAACAGAGTCTACATTTAATGAGTAGATCCGTTGGACTTTCTCATAGGCTTTATCCAGGTTACCAGTGATCCAGTATAGTCTGGAAAGCAGGAGAAGGGTGAATGCCTTCTGAACATTTGTTTTTGCAATGGCATAGGCTTCAGAAAAATCATGTTCTGCCCTGGAGAGATCGCCTTTCTCAATATCCAGGAAACCAGAGGCAACATAAACCCTATAATCTAGGGGGTATTTGTTCATGGCGCTCACGAGCATAGATTCAGCTTTTGTCAATTCTGATACCCGTAGCGAATCTTGCGCTAACCAGATAAGGCCCCCTTCGCTCTTGTTCCTGCTCTTACGAATGTTGTTCCATTCTTCGTTTGTGGTATTCCAAAAGGATCGGAAGAACCTTAACTGAAAAACTCTTTTAAGTTCAAAAAATCCACTGGCAGGAAGGCTAAGGGAATCTTCTACCTGGGGATTTACACCAGGTCCATTCTCTCCAATGATATGATGATAGAATATGTCATTGAGTTCATCTATGGAGCAATATCCCAGTTGATTGAGGGCACCAGTGTTTTCAGGAATATTTTTTGAAGGACACTTGGTGGGATGGTGTTTTCTGTCACCACAGTAAAAGCAAGGTAGAAGATCTCCCTGAATCAAGGCTTTCTGGTAAAGAAAACGCTTTGTTTCCTGTGATGGCAGTTCATTGTCAAGGCCAACCTGATAAAACGACTGGCCAGAGTATGTGCGATGAATGGCGTTGCCGGGAATCTCAATTTTTTGCTGTAAGGATGCATATGTTTGCTCGGAGATATAGAGATACCCTGGATTCAATTTTTCCCATAAAGGTGGAAGTCCGTTCGTTCGTGCTTGCCAGTTCTCTCCATAAGGCCCAATGTCTGCAATGATTTGAATCGGAATGAGGCTGGTCGTAGAGTTCTGGATCCTTTTTCTGAGAAACTTACTAACGGCCATGGACAGAGGTAAAATTGATTCCATACTCTTGAGAATAAGTACAATTGACCTATCATCGAGTATCTCTTTTTGATCACTATGCCCGCCCCAGAGAGTCTGACCATTACTTATGAGGTCCTCCCATATGTCGGCAAATGTTTGGTCCCACAGTTTCCATATTGGTCTAAAGCAAAGGATGACACAGGATAGGCAGCTTGTTTTTTGGGTGGGGTTCCAGACGATGCGATATATCTCAAATCCTTCTGGAATTTTTTTTCTATTCCACGGATGAACCATCTCAAAGTAAACAGCTGGGAGATCTTTTGAGAGATTAAACACCGGCCACGAGACACAAATCTCATCAGGGCTTGCAATATCGCTCAGGAGTTGTGCATTCTCAACTGTATTACCATGTAAATTGTCTGTATCGCGGATGATTTCTCCATAATCAACACCAATTTTTACATGAAATGGGCTCTGAAGGTTTTTGCTTGCATTATATATCCCAAGGGCATGGCGCAGAGCAATGGCAGCTTTCACAGCGTTTTTTCCAATGTGAAAATACGCCTGTAAAGCCCCATCAGAAGACTGAATAACAGTTCCCCCGTGAGTAGCCAAAAGCGACGAGGCTTCAGCTATCAAGTCAGGGAGCAACCCCTCCTCGGGCTGTTTTTCTGATGAATCGGATTCATTTTTTCGATTCTCAAACCGTGCGACGAGGATCGCAAATATTTCCAGTAATGAATCTGGATAGGCATCGGCAAAAATTGATCCTGGTTTTGTTAGTGGTTTGGTATCTGAGTGTGAATGGATAGCCATAGATATCGTAATTTTTATCGCAGAAAATTGATTCGCCTTTAAGAAGTAGTTTCTCAGGAAAGATAGTTGTTGTCAGCTTTTGAAAATACGCTGTAATGTGTTTGTTATGAAATTTCTAAGGTTTGATGCATAATCTTTTTTATAATAAATAACTGCTTTGACATGGCAACTGTAGCTTTCTTGCCCGTTGCCTGTTTTTTTTAATATTCCCATGGATCAGGTATGTGGGAACGGGCCCTTTTCTTCTCAGACTGAAGGTGTTTCAAATGAAGCACTTTTTCCTGAGCCCGTTTCGATCGCTTTCGTTTTTGCCGTTTAATCTTTGCAATACGCTGTTGTTTTTCATTTTCCCTCCCGAGGGTCTGGTCCTCTATCTTTTGAATCAGTATGCGGCGCGCAAGAAAGCGGTTCAATGCCTGAGAGCGTTCCTGTTGGCACTTGACTTCTATGCCTGTAGGAACATGCTTCAGGTAAACGCAGGTTGAAACTTTGTTGACGTTCTGTCCTCCGTGGCCGCGAGAACGAATAAATCGTTCAACAATATCCTCTTCGCGGATGCCAAGATGTTCCATTTTTTCTAAGATAGCCTTTTCTTTTTCGCGGTTTACCACGGTTCTGAATTTCATTTATTTTCTCTTATCGTCGCTCCAGGATCTTGAGCTACCCACATTTTATTTTAAATTAGGCTCTTGGTATACATCTTTCACCTCACCCTTCAAATACAAAGTTTTTTATCGCTTTATTCACGGTATCGGATTGTTCGATCATCACCATATGGCCTGCGTCTTCAACGATAACAAGTTCAGAGCCTTTTATATTTTTGTAAAGATATTCGGAAAAAGCCGGTGGCGTTAGAAGGTCGTCTTTTCCTCCGATGATCATTGTGGGGAGGGTAATTTTGTCCAGGGAACCAATGGCGTTGAATTTGTCACACGCTGCAAAGCCTTTATAGATAGTTGTCGCTGAACTTTTCATCATATCTTTAAATCCGTTCTCTTTCATTTTCTGAGGCGCCTTATTTGAAAAAGCATATTCCATCATTATCATGCGAACAGTGTCTTCTTTATTCTCCAAAATTTCCTTGAGAATTGCAGGTAAAACCCTCAGTTTTGCCCCTGTGCATATGAGGAGAATACCTCTGAGAAGCTCAGGATATGCAAGAGCAAAGGAAATTGCTATACCACCGCCCATGGAATGGCCTGCAAGATAACATTTATGAATGCCTAGCTCCATGATTGCTTCGCGCACTATATCTCTTGCCTCTTCAATAGTTTCGCAAGCACTTCCCGATGACTTCCCGTGGCCCGGAAGATCAATAAGGATTACCTTCATGAGGTCTTTTAGGTATTCTTTCTGATAATGCCAGTACTGCGAACTCCCACCCACACCATGTACGAAAATGATCGGCTCACCTGATCCGTATACTTCTACATTCAGATTCATGACATTTCACCTCCAGAATTTTATTGAAATGGTTCAGCCACTATTATAGTATGACGACATGCGTTTTTTTACAATATTTGTGATCGTGCTCATGCTAATATCATGTATCAAAGGAATGGATGCACCATCACAAAAGAAGGTTTCTGAAGCCCAGGGCATGGATGGCCAATATCAAAAAGAATTGGATGAGATTAAAAAAAGCCTGAAAGGTGATATTAAGATCAAGTTAAAGAGAGAATCGAAGGGTGGCTACAGTTGGGAAGTCACTGGTAAAGATGCCCAGGAGGTCCTCAAAGCCAATGATGCCATTCGCAAAAAGCTCAGTGATTAGTTGCCCGTGTAAGGCCTAATTCTCGGGCATAACGGAGGGCATCGCTGAACTCCTTTCCAGAGATTCTCCCTGAAAGTTCAGGATATTCTTTGGCTCTGTTGCATGGGTGGTACTGAGCCATAATATTGACGAAAGCATCCTGAGATATCTCTTCCTGCACAAATCGCAATATTCGCTTCGTATCTTCCCCGCATGATGGCATGACAAGATGTCTTATGAGAAGTCCCCGTGTGGCCGTTCCGTCAGCATTTATTGATAAGTTGCCAACTTGTCGGTACATCTCCTTGACAACTGATTTCACGATTTCTGGGTAATTCTCTGCTAAACAAAAACGGCTGGAAAGGGCGGGATCAAGAAACTTAATGTCAGGCATAAAGATATCAATGACTCCCTCAAGAAGCTTGATGACTTCCAGGGACTCATATCCGCCGCAGTTATAAACAATAGGAATGGAGAGCCCCATGTCTATAGCTATTGAAAGTGCCCTCACAAGATGTGGAGCGTAATGGGTAGGGGTTACAAAGTTAATGTTATGGCATCCCCTCTCCTGGAGTTGAACCATGGTAGCTGCAAGATCGTTGTATGTGCAAGGGTACCCTTCTCCATAAATGCTGATGTCGTAATTCTGACAGAATATGCACCTGAGGTTACAGTGGGAAAGAAAAATGGTTCCTGATCCATTTATTCCCACAAGGGGAGATTCTTCCCCGAAGTGAGGGGAAGCAGATGAAACATACAGATGATATGGCGCCCGGCAATAGCCTAACTCACCTGCTGCCCGGTTTGCTTTACACTTTCGTGGACATAAAACACAGGGATTGAGATGCATCATAAGTTCCTCAATTCTTCTATCGAGGAGACCTATTGCTTTAGTTTTTAAATATAATGGAGAATCGTACATTGCTACTTTAAAAAAAATGGTTGATGCGTTACTATATTATAAAATAATTTAACAATAAACAGGGAGTAAAATATATGGAGTTTGAGTATACTATTAAGGCCTATTCCATGCAACAGTTGTCAGAGAAAGGGGTTGTGGTAGATCCTGAAAAAAACATTGTCTATGCATGCAGACCTGACGGGGCTTGTGAGATACGCGATGTGGGTGTAGAGCAGATGGTACATCTGTCGGATCTGTTCAACGAGATGGGAAAAGAAGGATGGGAACTTGTCCAACTCCTATTTAGGCCTTCTGGCATGGTCAGCTTCTGGAAGAGAAACAAAAAGTAAAAGGAGGTAGGTGGTTATGGCTCTAACACCGTGGAGAGGCTTGTGGGAGTCTAGATTTCCTTCTTTGAGGGACGAAATAGATAAAATGTTTGAGGATTTTTTTGGTAAAACGGATTTTTCGTCTTTAGCAGATGGAACCTGGAATCCACCCATGGATGTGCAGCAAACAAAAAAGGATGTTATTGTTATGATGGATATTCCAGCCATCGATCCAAAGGCAATTTCCATATCAATTATAGAAGACAGGATTACTATAAAAGGGGAGCGTAAAAGGGAAGAGGAGTCACAGGAAGCCGATTATTACAGATCTGAAAGAGTCTATGGTTCATTCCAAAGGATCATTCAGCTTCCGGCGGAGGTTGTGGGGGACAAGGCCAAAGCCTCTTACAAAGATGGTGTTCTCAAGATAACCATCCCAAAATCGCAGAAAGTGGTGCCGAAAGAGGTAAAGATAGAGGTACAGTAAAACCTCTGGGTGCTCCGTTCTGGGTTATGGACCACAAAAAATCATTTGATATAAATTTCCAGGCTTCTAACGTTTACTGTCCATAGCCGTTGCAATTGTTATTGACAAAGATCTTTATTTAAAATATCATGCATTTTAAAAAATGCGGAGGTGAAGACATGGCTTGTGGAGTAAAGAAAGCAACAACCTCTAAGGCTGCGCCAAAAAAAGAAACCAAAAAGGCTGCACCCAAGAAAAAAGCAAAGAAATAAAAATGGGGGAGCCATCCCCCATTACTTTAATATGGAGACTCGAAAACGGACATTTGTAATAGACGACGAGGAGGATATTCTTTTTATATTAAAAGAGTTTTTTCGTAATCACGGAATAGAAGCGTTTACCTATGAGATGGTTCCTGACATGGCTTCGGAGATTCGTGAAAAAAAACCCAATGCAGTCCTTCTCGATATTTTCCTTCCCGGTATTTCTGGCATAGAGATACTGAAGAAGATCAAAGAAATTGATTCCAATTTGCCGGTTATCATGATGACAGGGCACCTCGATGAAGAGAAAAAAATAGAATCTCTTAGGAGCGGAGCCTATGCAATCCTGGCAAAACCATTTAAAAGTTACGAAGAGGTTTACCACATCACGAACAATGCAGCCAACCATTATTTGGAGACCCAGCGAACAATTGAGCTTACAGCAGAGATTGAAAAGCGCCACGAGCATGAGAGGCTTAACCTTCTGGAGCTCGATTTTTTAAAAAAGCTTCAACTCATGATAGGCGAGACCGAAGATCCCGCCTTCGTCATAAAGAACTCCTTTGCCCTTCTGAAAAATTTTCTTAACTTTCAAGCATTTGCAGCGCTTATGCTCCAGGGTGAGGATATAAACATCCAGATCTATCCTAATGTGGGGTCAAACCAGAAGCTTATGGAATGTATAACGATGTCTCTTATGAATAAGGCACCTGAGCGGACAAAAGTTGAAAAGCAAATGAGCGAGATGACTATAGCTGGAAAAGACACTCTTAGTACAGGGGAAGACAAATATAATTTTATGACAGTTGATATCTCTGCCAGAGACAGGATTTACGGGTATGCTGGTCTTTACAGGGTGCTCCCTTTTCATGATGATGAGAAAGCAATCTTCAATAGATTTTGCTCAAACATCGCCATGACTCTTGAAAAAATCAGCCTTTTCAATGAGATCAGATCGCTCTCTATCCGTGACGGGCTTACTGGAATTTATAATCATGCTTTTATTGTAGAAGCTCTCAAAGACGAAGTTGAACGATCTAGGCGTTATGGTTCACTTCTTTCGATTGCACTCTTTGACATAGATGATTTTAAGAAGGTAAACGATACATTTGGTCATCTTGCGGGCGATGCGGTACTACAAAAGCTTGCAGAGCTTCTTAAGAGCAGTCTGAGGGCAATTGATATTGTGGGAAGGTATGGTGGAGAAGAATTCCTTGCCATTCTGCCTGAAACTGATGGGATCAACGGCTATATTGTTGCTGAAAGATTTCGGGAAAGGATCGAAAAGGAATCTTTTACAAATGATGAAGGGAAATTCAATATAACAATAAGCGGTGGCGTTGCCCATTTCACCCAAGGAATGGATGTAAACAAACTCATCAAGATTGCTGATGATAATCTTTACGCTGCCAAACGGGGAGGAAAGAACAGGATATCTTATGCATGAAAGTGATTCAGCAGCAGACTTGCTAAGAGAGTTTATTAGGATTGATACAACAAACCCACCAGGGAATGAAGAAGATGCTGTCAGGTTTCTTGATGAGTGCCTCGATAAAGAAGGTATACCAACTGAGGTTTTTCAAGTAGCGCCAAAAAGGGCCAACCTTTTGGCGAGAATCACCGGAAAAAGCAAAGGAAAGCCCATAATTCTCCTGAGCCATATAGATGTTGTTCCTGCGAAAGCAGATGAATGGGAAGTTCCGCCTTTCAGTGGAGAGGTGCGTGATGGCTTTATCTACGGTCGTGGTGCAATCGATATGAAATCCCAAGCTATTTGTCAGCTTCTTGCCTTTGCCAGGCTCCAAAAGGATGGGGTAAAACCGGAGCGCGACATCATATATCTCGCTACCTGTGACGAAGAAGTTGGCGGGCAGTACGGGGTTGAGTATATGCTCAAGAACGTGGACGAACTCAGGAGCGCATCTTTTGTCTTGAGTGAGGGAGGGTGTATCATCGATGAAGGCGGTTGTTTGCACGCACAGGTATCGGTAGCTGAAAAAAAGCTGAGCCAATTTACGATCAGAGCAAAAGGAACAGGCGGCCATGGATCAATGCCTCACAGTGATAGCGCCAATGAGAAGGTGCTCCGTGCTGCCAATGCAATCATTTCACATCAGTGGCCTTTCAAACAGACAAGTATTGTAAGTACCTACCTCAACGGTATTCTGAAAAATGAAAAGGGCAAGGGTTTTGTTTTTAACAACCTCAAACAAGCCCTGAAAAATAAGCAGTTCAGGTCTTTCGTATCAGATAATCCGGTTTATAATGCATTGCTCCGCAATACTGTGACCCCAACTATCCTGGAAGGTGGTGAGAAGGTAAATGTAATACCAGCAGAATCTTCTATTTCATTCGATGCCCGGCTTTTGCCGACACAGAGTCATGACCATTTCTTTAAGAAGATTGAGAAGCTTGCAGGTAAAGATGTGAAGGTCGTTCCAGTTGGTACCGGCAAAAGCGATCCATTAACTTCCGGTTATAATACACAGTATTTCAAAGGGATTAAAAAAGCTGTCACAAACCTTATAGGACCAATTCCTGTGCTGCCTTTTCTCACAACAGGTGCCACGGATCTTCGTTATTTTCGAAACCTTGGCATTCCTGCCTATGGATTTTTCCCTATTACCCTCACCAACGAAGAACTTTTTCGTATGCATGGGAAAAATGAGCGTATATCGATCGTTGCCCTCAAACAAGGACTCATTGGCACTTACGAGATATTGAAATTCCTTGCAACAGTCAAGTAGCTTATAGCGTTTAGCTCACAGCTCATAGTAGCGAAAACTTTAATTAACCGTAATTTGCTTCTCACTTTATCTGGTCCCTTAGCCCTATGTCCCATTTCCATAACCTTGTTTCATTTGTTTATTGAGTGAGTGGGGAGGATGTGCTATATTGACGCCGGGGAGGTAGTTGCATGGATATTATAAAGGTTATCAAAGAACGGAGAAGCATTAGAAAGTACAAAAAGGATGCTGTTCCGGATGAGATAGTCGCTGATATCATAGACGCTGCGCGTGTTGCGCCATCATGGGCAAATACACAGGTCTGCCAGTACATTGTGATTAAAAATCAAAAAATTAAAGAGCTCCTGTCAGAAACGCTAATACCTGCTACTAACCCTGCAAGGGCGGCAGTGGTGGATGCGCCGGTAATCATATGCCTCTTTGCAAAAAGGGGCGTGTCCGGTTTTTACAGGGGTACACCGTCAACAGATAAAGAGGGGTACTGGTTCATGTTTGATGCAGGGATTGCCATGGAGCATATTGTCCTTGCGGCCTGGAGCTTTGGGTTGGGTACAGTCCACGTGGGAAACTTCGATGCAAAAAAAGCAGAAGGCGTGTTGAATATACCTGAGGGATTCAGCATGGTGGGGATTACGCCCCTGGGCTACTTTGATGAAATTCCCAAACAACCGTCAAGAAAAAAACTTGAAGAGATTACCCACTTGGATTCGTTTGGGCAACCATTCTTGAAATCATGAATATTCCACCGATAAATTTGAAGGCACAGTTCAAGTCTGTTCGGCGCGATATCCTGCGCTCCATCAGGGAGATACTGGATGAACAAAAACTGATCCTGGGAAAGTACTGCACAACCCTGGAAGAAATGATTGGATGCTACGTCGGTGTTCCCCATGCCATTGCCTGTGCAAATGGAACAGATGCCCTTATCCTTTCCCTTATGGCCCTGGACATTAGGGATGGCGATGAAGTGATCACCACTCCTTACACTTTTTTTGCAACAGCAAGCTCTATTGCGCTGATGGGCGCCAAACCTGTTTTTGTTGATATAGAGCCTGAAGACATGAATATCAACCCAGCCCTTATTGAGAGAGCGATCACCCCGCGAACCAAGGCGATTACCGTTGTTCATCTTTTCGGTAAGGTTTGTCAGATGGAAAAAATCTGCGACATAGGACAGAAACACGGAATTTCCATTATAGAGGATATGGCTCAATCTTTGGGCGCCATGAAGGACGACAAAATGTGCGGGGTTTTTGGTGATGTTGCTGCAATAAGCTTCTACCCCACCAAGAACCTTGGTGGCATTGGTGAAGGAGGCATGGTTCTTTCCAAACGGAGCGACCTTGGAGGAAAGATACGAAAGCTCAGGGTTCACGGGATGGCCGATATCCCTTATCATCATGAGATGATTGGTATCAATAGCAGACTGGACGAAATAAAGGCCTGTGCCCTTGTAAAAAAGTTTTCACATCTCCAGAAGTGGAACATGACAAGGCTCAAAAATGCCCGGTATTACAATAGGATGCTGCAATCATTGCCAATCCTGCTCCCGAGGATTGAAGACGAATCATCACACATTTTCCACCAGTATGTGATCAGGGTTGAAGAGAGAGACAAACTACAGACATTCCTCAAAGAGAAAGGGATTCAGACCGGTATTTATTACCCGGTGCCTCTACACCTTCAGGAGTGTTTTGCCCACTTTGGTTATGCGAGGGGTGATTTTCCAGAAGCGGAAAAAGCTGCCCTTACAAGCCTAGCGTTACCAGTGTATCCAGAACTAAAAAAAGTCGAAAAGGACTATATTATCCGGTCGGTAAGGGAATTCTTTTCCTGACGATCAATTCTGTTTGGCCTCTTAACAGAGATTGTCAATAATAATTAAGTTAATGGCACGTTTTTTTCTCCATGCCGTCTGCCTTATGGGCTCCACTTTCCGCTTTTTTGCCTATCGTTTCTTCATTCTATATTGAGCTGGTTTATTCTCCTGCCCCCACCCGCACAGAAACCATCTTGTCGAGATTCAGATACTTTCTGGCCACACGGTTGACATCACTAAGTGTTACTTTCTCAATGTGTTGAGGCCAGACTTTGAAGAAACCAGGCTTCATCCCATACATTGTGTCAAGGCACATACTCATCGCTATAGAGCTGTTAGACTGCATCGATATATAGTGGTTACCAACCAGGTAGCTCTTTGCGTTGTTCACTTCCTCCTCGGAAAACCCATCCTTGACTATCTTTTGAATCTCAGATTTTGCAATACGGCTGACTTCCTGAACAAGCTTCCGGTTAGTGCCGATGTAGATGCCAATACCGCCGAAATCAAAAGCCATCTGGTTAAAGAATGTAAGGGCGTATGCATAAGGGTTTTCTTCACGGAGCACCTTATGAATACGACCGCCCATTCCAGAGAGAACTGCATCCATGACTTCAACAGCATATCTGTCATTATCAACGAGGCCAGGACCCAGGAAGCCAAAGATCAGATGGGTTTGCATCATATCCCTGTCAACGGCTACCTCGTGTTTTCTGGTGACTACTGAATCCTTTCCCAAAACGTTAGCCGGTCCATTCCATCCCTTGAAAAGTCCATCCAGAGCTTCCTGTATCGTTTTTTCGTCTATGTCACCTGATATAGCAAGGACAGCCTTTGCAGGTGTTACGTATTGCTTATAAAAATCAGTTACATTTTTGAGTGTTATGCTTTGAATGTCTACCTCGGAACCCATAGGATCTTTGCTGTATGGGTGTCCCTTGTACAGTCCTTCGGTAAATCGTCGAAAGGTGAAACTTATGGGGTCATCATCTCGCTGTCGCAAGCTGGAAAGAACATCTTCCTTGACCTTCTTTAACTCCTCCTCCTTGAGGGCTGTTTCTGTAAGAAGCTCCTTTAACAGGGCAAATGCCTTGTGAAAATCTTTTGCAAGGAATTTGCCGCTTAAACCGAAGATGTTTCTCCCGTTGTATGGTGAAATATCTCCTGCGAGAAGTTCGATCTCTTTTGCTATGACTGCAGCATTTTTTGTCTTTGTACCCTTCATGAGCATCCTTGACAGGATGTTGAAAGCCCCGTTTTTGCCCAGGGGCTCATCGCGAAGACCTCCAACGAAACCGATCATAAAAGCAAAACTGGGAGATGACGGATTTTTATTTACCACATAACTCATCCCGTTTTTCATTGTGAAGATATGAGGGTTCAGGGGCTGCTTTGGCACAAGGGCAGCCAGCTTCCTCTCCTTTCCAACAAGATATTTTTTGAGTAATCTCGTGATATCGGAAAGAGATATTTTGTCGAGCGCTCTGAGGTATTTGTCAGGATATCGTGGATCCCCTGTTAGGGTTTGATAATTCCCAAAAAGCCGTGCAGCCCCCTGGGCAGTTTCGCTGCTGTATATGTATGATGCCCGAATCATGTTCTTTGCTTTTTCCACCTCTTCTTCTGTAGGGCCGCTTTGTAAGAGTCGTTCTATCACTTCATCCATAGCCTTCGTTATGTTGTCAAAAGCCTGCCCCTTAAATGTGGCAATAATAATAAAGAGACCATCCTCTTTAGGGCTGAAGAGGTAGGTGGATATATTGGTTACCATACCTTTTTTAAACTTGAGCTGATCTTGAAGGCGCGAGCTGTCTCCATCGCCCAGGATTTTAGCAAGGACCTCCAGACCCACAGTATCATCATGGGTAATGGAAGGAACCGGGTAAGAAATCGAAACGTAGCTTTCCCGTACGCTTCTCTCAATGACTTTCTGCTTTTGTGCTGGTGTTTCGGGCTTAATTAGCGTTGCCGCAAACACTCCGGTTTTTTCATCACCAAACCCTTTTACGAATTTTGAGATGATCTCACGTGCTTTTACTGTATCAAAGTCACCCGTAATTACAACTGACATATTGTCAGGCGTGTAATGTTCATGAAAATAAGCGAGTATATCCTCACGTGATATATTTTTTACCGTCTCTTCAAATCCAATAATTGGTCGTCCATAAGGATGGCCCTCATAGCTCATGGAAAAGAGTTCTTTAAAAAGCTTACGATGCGGATCATCTTCGCCCATCTTAATCTCTTCAAGAACGACCCGTTTTTCTTTGGTAATCTCTGTCTCGGGAAAGGCAGGATTTTTTACTGCGTCAAGGAGGAGGCCAAGGCCCTCTTCAAAAGATTTCGTAGGCACAACTATGTGATAGACCGTGTTGTCATAAGAGGTAAAAGCGTTTACACTGCCTCCCAGTGATTCGATCCTGGAGGCCATTTCGCCTGCCTTCACTTCTGCAGTTCCCTTAAAAATCAGGTGTTCAATGAAATGGGTAATACCTGCAATTCGGGGTTCTTCATATTTGCTCCCCACTTTGACCCATACCTGTGCAGCAACAACACCTGTGTTTTTTCTTGTCTCGAATATTACCGGTAACCGGTTGTCTAATGTAAAGGTTTCCATAGCACACACCTTTCCAAAGGTTATGAAAATGTAAAACAGTACAACGTAGTAAAAAACAAGTTTTCTCATTCTATAGTAAGGGCCTGTGCCTACCGTTTCTTGGATCTCTGACAGACTTGTGCTTCCTGTGCTCAACCCTTTTTTTGAAGAAAGGACAAGATGTCAGGCAGGATACATATTATCATTTATTGACAGACGATAATCAACAAAAAGAAAAAAAAGGGAAGGCCCAGGCCTTCCCTTTTGGTAGTCAAAAGCCTACCTTACAGTGCCTTTTTCCCAGCATAAAACGCTTTGACGTTGAGATCATGGAGTTTTGGTGCGAGAAGTCCCTTAATCGCATCCAACCACTGTTCTTCTTTGACAGCGGGGAAGAAGTTGGAGAAGGCACCTACCAGAACAACGTTTGCTGCCTGAGCATTGCCTAACTGCTTGGCTATTCCCTGCCCGTCGATCATCCAGATGTTATCTTTAAAATATTTCTTAAACGTTTTTTCAACGTCAGAGGGATATGCCATATTTCCAAGGCTTACTGCAGGAGGAAAGATTTCCTGTCTGTTGATGAGGACCTTCCCGTCTGGCTTTACCCAGTTTATGTAGCGAAGCGCTTCGAGTTCCTCGAAAGAAAGGAGGAAGTCCACGTCGCCATATTTGATTAGGGATGAATAAACCTTCTTACCGAATCTGAAATGGGTCGTAACATCCCCACCTCTCTGAGCCATACCGTGAACCTCAGCCTTTTTCACATCGTACCCGGCCTTGAGGAAGATCTCCGCAAGGATGTTGCTGGCAAGGATGGTACCCTGTCCACCCACGCCGGAGAGAAATATATTTGTGACTTTTCCATTATCTTTCATCGTCGACCTCCTCACTTCTTGCCCGGTTCAATGGCGTCGTATTTACAGATCTGTACGCAGACCTCACAACCCACGCACTGGTCAGGATTGATATAGACCGTTCCCTTCCTCTTGTGGCCATCTTTTGTCTGCCCAGCCCCTTCGCGCCAGCTTATAGCAGGACAGTTAATTTCAAGACACATTTTGCAGCCACGGCAGTTATCCGTATTAATGACATAGACGGGGTTCTTAAACCTCTCAAGGGGCTTGGCTCTCCGCAGCAGCATACAAGGGCTGTCCTTGCAGAGGATCAGTGAAGGCTCATCCTTTGCCATCTCTTCCTTGAGAACTTCCATGGTCTCTTTTATGTTGTATGGATCGATGTTGCGAATGGATTTTACACCAAGAGCCTTTCCGATCTCGGCATAGTCGACCATATTTGTCGGTTCCTGACGTACCGTAAAGCCTGATCCGGGGTGTTCCTGGTGACCTGTCATACCGGTGATCCTGTTGTCGAGAACGATTGTAGTAGAATTGCCTTTGTTGTAAACTGCATTCATGAGAGGTGACAAGCCGGAGTGAAGGAATGTGGAGTCGCCGAGAACAGCACATACCTTTCCGAGCCCCTCTTTACCTAGTGCTTTGGAGGCACCATGTGCCTGACCGCCACCGGCTCCCATACAGATAGTTGTGTGAAGTGCCTGGAGCGGTGGAGCAAACGCGAGTGTGTAACAACCAATATCGCCAAAGACAAAAGCACCGAGCTTCTTCAAGGCGTAAAAAAGTGGCCTGTGTGAACAACCAGCGCAGAGGTTTGGCGGTCTTCGCGGCAGATCTTCAGGTTTTACCCTGACCTTTGGTGCCTTATATTTCTTGCCTTTTAAAGCTGCTTCCACGATTTCCGGAGAGAGCTCGTACATATTCGGGATGACATCTTTGCCGTGCCATATTTTAATGCCCATGGCTTTGATTTCTGTTTCGAAGAAAGGATCAAGCTCTTCTACAACCACAAGTTTTTTAACCTTTTTGGCGAAATCTGTGATCATTTTCTTTGGGAGAGGCCAGACCATTCCGAGCTTCAGGTAGGACCATTCCGGAAAAACTTCCTTTGTATAGAGGTAGGCAGCACTGCTCGCAATGACGCCCACACTTGTGTCGTTCATTTCCACAACATTATACTTGAAGGTCTCAGCGTACTCTTCAAGTTTTTTCATCTTCTCTTCCACTGCTTTGCGCCGTACCCGGACGTTTGCAGGAACCATAACATACTTTGTTGCCTCCTTTGGGTCGAGGCCAAGTGAAATCTTGGATTCCTTTCGGTCTTCAAGGGTTACAGGCGAGTCAGCATGGGCGACCCTTGTCTCTGTCCTTACAAAGACTGGTGTGTCGAACTTCTCGCTGATTTCAAATGCTATTTTCGTAAAATCTTTGCACTCCTGGGCGTCAGCAGGCTCCAGCATGGGTGCCTTGCCAAATCGTGCCCAGTTGCGGCTATCCTGCTCATTCTGAGAGCTGTGGACGTTAGGGTCATCGGCAACGATTATAACCATTCCACCTTTTATGCCTGTATAAGACAGTGTCATGAATGCATCGGCAGCTACATTCATACCAACGTGCTTCATGGAACACATAGACCGTGCCCCTGCTATTGCTGCGCCGCTTGCTACTTGCATGGCAACCATTTCATTTGGCGACCATTCCGCATAGATCTCGGGGTAATTGTCTGCTATATCCTTTAAAATTTCGCTACTTGGTGTGCCTGGATAAGCTGCTGCTACCTTGCAGCCTGCCTCCCAGGCGCCGCGTGCAATTGCGGCATTTCCTTGCATAATCTCTTTTTTCATGTTTCCCCCATAATGGCATAATGCCTGGTATTTTTAATGTAAATCATTCACCTCCTTGTACTTTTAAATATTTGCTGAGCATCTTTTCGTGGCTTGTACCAGAATTCACTTATTACATTTTCATTATTTTCCACCGAATCAGAGTGTTTGTCAAGAAATTTCATATAACCATAATTTTTTTAAAAACAAGTTGTTGCAAGGTAAGAAGAAAGGCAGATCAAAGAGTTTTCAGTATACAATTTAAAAAAACGGGATATATCGCAGGACACACTGGAGGAATACACTGTCAAACCTATTAAAAGCTGTTATAATTACGATATATGGTGATTGCATCCCCATAATGCTTTGGGTGCTATTTCATCTGGAGGTGATTTTCCTTGAAACTTAACAAATTTGTCAGGTTGTTGGTTTTGATCGTTTTGCTCTTGCTGCAGGCAGAAGATTCATCAGGAGGTTCAAAAATGGAAATTATGTCATCAGCGTTTAAAGATCAGGACAAGATTCCAGTGCAATATGTCATGCCAGGAGCAGGTGGCAGGAATATTTCAGTTCCTCTCTCCTGGAAAAACATCCCTTCAGGAACAAAGTCCTTTGCCTTATCTATGGTTGATCCACACCCTGTGGCACAAAACTGGGTTCATTGGCTTATGATCAATATACCTGCGAATATATCTTCTCTCGAAGAAGGGGCATCAAGAAAGAGAATCCCGGCAGGTTGCATGGAATTGAGGAACTCATTTGGGGACATTGGCTATGGAGGTCCACAACCCCCAAAAGGTACTGGCGACCATCCCTATGTATTTACTATCTATGCTTTAAACGTGGAGAAACTCGATTTGGAGGTGAATACATCATTATCGGTATTTGAGAAAGCCTTGGAAGGAAGGAGTCTGGGGTCAGCAAGGCTCACTGGTAAGTACGGACGCTAAGGGGCGAAAAATACAACATGTCAATACATTAATGTTTGTAAGTGTGTATGAGTAAATGTGCGTAAGCTGTGATTCCTTTTCAAAATGGCAAAAGACCGATTCATGACCTTGCCTTGCTATAACTAAAATGGATGTTGTTCGTGCGTAGAATGAACTACCTTCTGATGGACTTCAAGGATACGGGGAATCCTTCCATAATGGACATATTCGGGTTTGTGAAGCCCTAACCCAGAAAGATGATGTTCAGTATTGTGCCAGGAAAAGAAGGTTGAAAAATGGTCTAACATGTTCGATAGAGCCGAACCTCTCAGAAAATTCCGGATCACACTTCATGGTCTTGAACTATTATTCTGAATAGGGAGTTGTTATTACTCATCAAAGGTTGTGAATGGTTCTTGGTGACCCTGTTCTCTTACCCCACATTCTTGCTGTATGGTTTTCCATGGTAACTTTCCTTCCTGTTCTTAAAGTTTAAGCTATTGAATGGAAAGTGTCTCATATTGGTATAGAAGGCACCCGTATTATACAAATGCCTCCTACAATTTCCACAGATGAGATGGGTGTGAAGTTGGTCATTATTCAAAAAAACAGGCTCAGTAATCTCAGTGGAGACCTTCGGTTGCCTTTAGCATCAGACGCTTTGTTGAAGCAAAAGGCCAAGCTTCTTTGCTTCCCGATGGTTTGTTTAAAGAATACCGTTCATTATGGTACCATAATAACATAATAATTTTTTCCAAACATCGAATAGGAGAGCCGGATTTCTTATGTACGGAACCTCACGAGACACTATAGCGATCTTTTTCCTTTGAATTCCAATAATATATTTTTTCCGTATATGGCCTGAACAGAGCCATGCCGAGGTTTTGACAATAATCTTGAAACTCGTTTCTTCATTCAAGAAACCCGTTTTGCCTTTTACATGGGGAGTACTGTACTGCCTGTTTCTTGTAACTTGACATGATACTCCATAGTCTAAAACATTGACTTTACGCTATGGCATGTTCATTCAAAAGGAGCGAAAAAAGCTCACACAGGCGATGGGAAAAGCCTGACTCGTTGTCATACCAGGCAATGATCTTTACCATACTTCCGCCTATAACCTGAGTACAGGGGAGATCAACTATGGATGAGTATGGGCTCCCTTGAAAATCAGCAGAAACAAAGGGATCATCGATACAATCCATTATGTTTTTTAAAGATCCATCTGCGGCTGTCTTTAAGCATTCGTTCACTTCTTCTTTGCTTGTCCTTTTAGATAGGGTTGCCACAAAATCGACGAGGGCCACTGTAGGTGTGGGTACACGTACAGAAATGCCCTCAAGCCTTCCGGTCAATTCAGGAATGGCCTTGTGAATAACTTCTATAGCTGCTGTTGTAGTAGGAAAAATTGACTGGGCCATTGTTCTGGCCCTTCGCAGGTCTTTATGAGGACTATCAAGAAGGACCTGATTATTTGTGTAGCTGTGAACAGTTGTCATATATCCATAGACGATACCAAATGCATCATGGAGTGCCTTAGTTATGGGGGCAAGGCAATTTGCAGTGCAAGAACCCATAGAAACAACGTGATGATGATGCATATTATATTGGTTTTCATTAACGCCGGGTATGATGGTTACATCAGGTTCGTTCCCAGGGGCAGATATGACAACCTTTTGAGCGCCGGCAACGATGTGCTTGTATGCATCATCCCTGCTGGTGAACATGCCAGTGCTTTCGAGAACAACATCAACACAAAGATCTTTCCAGGGAAGCTTTTCAGGGGCGTTCCTTGAGAATACCGGAATTTCCCGGCTACCCACTATGATAGAGGTGCCAGTGCTTTTAACTTCGTCGGTAAACCTTCCTTGGATTGAGTCATGCTTCAACAAATGGGCCAGCGTATGGCTGTCCACGCGGTCATTAACAGCAACAAAATCAAGTTCTGGATGAACCCTGCCTATCCTGAAAACAGACCTTCCAATTTGTCCAAATCCATTTATTGCCACTCTAACAGGCATAATATGAGAACCTAGTTGTATGTCCTCGCATTGCTACACGAATGTTGATGTTTTGATTAAGAACAGGCAATCAAAACAATAAATAAAAACAGGTTCTGCCTATTGTGTCAATACCCTATGGTAGAGCCTGTTATAGTTTGAAGGCCTCCCCCCTGCCGGTATATTTCTTGCGCAGTTTCACCTTTTCTATCTTACCGGTGGGATTTCTTGGTATCTCTCCGAAAAATATCTTTCTTGGCCTTTTATACTTCATAAGGCCTTCACAATGTTTCAATATTTCTTCCTCGGTCAAGGTTTTGCCAGGGATTATATCTACCACCACTGCCACAATCTCGCCGAGGCGCTCGTCGGGCATCCCAATAGCAGCTACATCTTTCACTGCCGGAAGAGTGTGGAGGAAATCTTCCACCTCTGCAGGAAAGATATTTTCACCGCCTGAAATAATGACATCCTTCTTGCGGTCTACGATCCAGATAAATCCATCTTCATCCACCCGAACCATGTCACCGGTGAAGAGCCAGCCACCTTTCAATGCTTTTGCAGTGGCTTCCGGATTCTTATAATACTCACGCATGACCCCATTGCCTCGCACGCAGAGTTCCCCTGGTGTCCCTCTGGGAACAATGCTGCCGTCATCATCAACAACCTTATACTCCCAATTGAATCCTGGAAGCCCAATAGCGCCTATTTTATGCTCATTTCCGATGCGGAGATCAACGCAACCTGGACCTGTAGATTCACTTAAACCAAAGCTTGTATCATACTGCATTGTGGGGAAATATTTTCTCCAGTGTTTCACAAGGGCAGGAGGTATGGGCTGGGCGCCCATATGCAGGAGCCGCCACTGATCAATCTTGTAATCGGACAATTTCATCTCTCCCTTATCCAGTTTGATCAGTATATCCTGCACCCACGGTACAAGACACCACAGAACAGTACCGCCTTCCTCACTTATAGCCTCAAACACCCACTCAGGAGAAAAGCCCCTCAGAATAACAGCCTTGCTTCCTACGATGAAATGGCCGAACCAATGCATTTTTGCCCCAGTGTGGTATAGTGGGGGGATCAGGATAAATACATCTTCCTTTGTTTGCCGGTGATGCACATTTTCAACGATACAGGCATTGGCCATATTGTTGTGAGTGAGCAATATCGGTTTCGGCTGCCCTGTGGTGCCTGAGGTAAAGTATAGCCCGCAGGGGTCAGTGAAGGTGAGAGGCGTGTTGAGGGGGGTTACGTCGGCTTTCTCCATGAGGGCATGAAAAGACTCTGCGAAGGCAGGAATGTTCTTGCCCACACAAATATAGCTTCTAACAGTTGCCAGCTGCTCCTTTACAGCCCCAATCCTGTCAGTGAATTCCTCATCAAAGACAAATACGCTTGGCTCGGCAACGTCAACACAATACTTCATCTCCTCAGCTATGAACCTGAAATTCAGCGGAACAACCCATGCTCCGGTCCTGACAATGCCAAAATAAGCGATAAGCCAATCAATCGAATTTTGCATCCAGTGAGCGACCTTGTCGCCCTTCTTTATCCCTTTTTCCATCAGAATGTTGGAAAACTTGTTTGCCCTCTCATCAAAATCTTTCCACGTGATTTCTATTCTCGTTTTTGTTGCAGCAATCCGCTCTACAAGGGCAATATCATCGGGATACATGCGCGCGTTTCTTGCCAGTATTTCACCTATGTGGATCTGTATATCACTCATCGTTCCCCCTCCTTAGGTTTGACTTAAAAATATTCAGCATTTTGAACCTCTATCCTTGAACCCTGAATTTTTTGCACCATATGTTTGTGATATGTCTGCGCCGAGCGTGGCAGAAAATTGCTTGGCAACGTTGACAACGATTGAGCTATACTCCGGGATACGAGACTCTGAAAATGTTCCCATAATAAACAGTGAGCCAAAAAGACTTCCCTGGGAATCGAACAGGGGAGAAGCTATTACATTAATACCAGGATTCAATTCCCCTATATCCACAGCGTATCCCTTTTGACTGCATTGTCTGATCTCGTCTTTTAATCTCTTGCGATCAAGCTTTTCAGCAGTGCCGTGGAAGAAAAGCCTGCCCTGTTGAAGAATCCTTTCCTGATCATGCTTAGGCAAAAAGGAGACTATTGCCTTTCCATGGGCTCCGTGACTTATACTGAAACGGTGACCTATTCGTGTAGTAACGCCAATGGCTTGATCTGCTTCCTGTTTTGCCACAACAAAAACATTCATATCATCAATGATGCCGAGGAGGGCTGTGCTGTGAGTCTGATCAGCGAGTTTTTTCAGGTGTGGGCCTGCTATTGACTCGTAATCTAATCTTTCCAGTACCTTTCTCGACAGGGATATAAGGCCAAAACCGAGGGAATAGGTCTTTCCGAGAGCATCCTTGTGCACAAAGCCATATCTTTGAAGGGTCTTCAATATGGAATAACCCTTGCTTTTGTGTATGGCAACACTTCGACATATATCTGTCAGGTTCATCTTAAATGATGGGTTCCTGGCAAGGCAGATTAGGATGCGGGATGCCTGGTCAACAGCAGGAACCACTCCTGTGTAACTGGATTTTGATTTTTCCTCCTTTTTTTCCAAACCTACCCCTTCTGTTTCCGTGCCTCGTTCCAGTCCCTCTCTGGAAGATATTGTTCCTTCAGTCTCAGTTTTTCTCTGAACACCGAAGGTTATGTGATTCACTTTTTACTTATCAGGCATAATCGCCTGGTACTTGCAGATCTGTACACAGACTTCACAGCCTACGCATTGATCGGGATTAATATAGACCGTCCCTTTTCTTTTATGCCCGTCTTTGGTTTGACCGACAGCTTCTCGCCAGCTTATGGCAGGGCAGTTGATCTCAAGGCACATCTTGCAACCACGGCAGTTGTCCATGGAGATAGCATAAACAGGGTTCTTGAACTTTTCCAACGGCTTGGCACGGCGTAACAGCATACAGGGGGAGTTTATCGTTATAATAACCGACGCATCGTCCCGCGCCACCTCTTCCTTTACTACCTCCATAGTCTCCTGAATGTTGTATGGGTCTACTTTTCTGATGTGCTTAACACCCACAGCTCTGGCGAGTTCTTCATAGTCCACCATTGATGCAGGCTCGCCTTTGACGGTAAATCCTGTTCCTGCAGTCTCTTGCTGCCCTGTCATGGCAGTGATCCTGTTATCGAGGATTATGGTTGTCGAATAACCTTTGTTGTAAACAGCATCCATAAGGGGAGTGATACCTGAATGGAGAAAAGTAGAATCTCCAAGGACTGCGCAGATTTTACCGAGCCCTTCTTTTCCGAGGACCTTTCCTGCCCCATAAGCGCCTCCAACCCCGGCACCCATGCATGTAGAGGCGTGCATTGCAGATAGAGGAGGTGCAACGGCAAGGGCATAACATCCGATATCCCCGAACACATAAAGTCCAAGTTTCTTGAGGGCATAGAAAAGAGGCCTGTGAGAGCAACCAGCGCAAAGATTGGGCGGTCTTCTCGGGAGGTTGTCAGGTTTTACCCTTACTTTCGGTGCGACATACTTTTTCCCGGTCACTACCTTTGCAAGGGATTGTTCTACAATGGTAGGGGTCAGCTCGCCTATAGCAGGAATCAGGTCCTTACCATGCCACACCTTTATATTCATAGATTTGATTTCTGTCTCAAGAAATGAATCAAGTTCTTCTACAATAATAATCTTTTTTACCTTTTTTACAAAATCAGCAATCATTTTCTTTGGAAGAGGCCAGACCATTCCGAGTTTCAAAAAGGAATATTGAGGAAAAACCTCTTTCGTATAGAGATATGCAGCTCCTGAAGAAATAAAGCCTACAGATGTGTCGTTAATCTCCGCTATATTGAATGGAAACTCAGCATCAGCATATTCTGCAAGACTTGCTGTTCTCTCTTCTATGGCAGCCCTTTTAATTCGAGCATACATGGGCACCATAACAAATTTTGTGGTATCTTTCTGGTGGAGACCTTTGGGGATAGTTGACTCCTTTCTGTCGCTTAACTCTACGGGAGAATCACAATGGGATACCCTCGTCTCGCCACGCAACAGTACTGGTGTGTCAAACCGCTCACTGATATCAAACGCAATTTTTGTGAAATCCTTGCACTCCTGTGAGTCACCAGGCTCAAGCATAGGTACCTTGCCAAAACGGGTCCAGTTCCTGCTGTCCTGCTCATTTTGAGAGCTGTGCTGGCCTGGATCATCGGCCACGACTATAACAAGACCCCCTTTGACGCCTGTGTATGAGATGGTCATAAGTGGATCTGCGGCCACATTAAGGCCCACGTGTTTCATACAGGCAATAGCCCTTCCGCCGGCAAGAGAGGCTCCATGGGCAACCTCAACCGCCACCTTCTCATTGGGTGACCACTCTGTATAGATCTCACGGTATTTTGCTATTTCGGTAAGAATTTCACTACTTGGTGTTCCAGGATAGGCGCATGCAACGCTTACACCTGCCTCCCAGGCGCCCCTGGCGATGGCCTCATTTCCCTGTAGAATTTTCTTCATTCTTCCTCCTCCTGTCCCCTCTCCAATTCGAACGGCGGTTGTGTACTGTCAAATGCACCTGTTATATTCTGTATGCAGAACCAAGTTTTGTATTGCGAAAAATATTAAGAAATTGCAGTATTGTTGTCAATGAAATTCAACAAAGTTTCCACCGTGATTTTTTATCTCTGTCAAGGAACCTAAAGGGAGACTCGCCAGGATGTGGAATTTGATATCAGGGTTCCCTGCGCTGATTAATAGATTCACCCATGCTATTTTTTCTTGACACAGGAACTGCATTTCCGGTACTTTAATCCAACCAGTCGGTTTAATCCGACCAGATGGATTATTAAAACTATTTGTAATGAAAGAGAAATATTCGGTTAAAAAACATCTCAAAACAGACAGTAAAATGAATGTTATTGCATCTGCAGCTGCCAGACTTTACAGCACGAAAGGGTACAGGGAAACAAGCATGGAGGATGTTGCAGTAAGTGCAAAATTGAGTAAAGGTGGAATGTATCACTATTTCAGCTCCAAGGAAGACATACTTTACTTTATTTTGTCCAATTTTATGGATTCCCTGTTGGAAGGTTTTGAACAGGATCTTGAGAATATTAGGGATCCGGAAGACAAAATCAGGTATATCATCCGACATCACGTAGAGGCTTATGTTGCTCATATGTACTCTGCTAAAGTGCTTCTCAATGAAGCATATAACCTTTCGGCATTGAGGATATCCAGGATTAAATCTAAAGAAAAACAATACTTCTCAACCATAGCCGAGGTACTTTCGCTGTATGTTGGACACAGGCTAAACAAAGACATCCTTACTGTAGTCACATTCAATCTGCTTGGAATGTGCAATTGGATTTATTCCTGGTATAATCCGAAGGGTGCCATCAATCCTGAGCAACTGTCGCAGGTGATTTTTAAGAACTTTACCCGGGGCTTGTTCAGTCTTCAGGTCCTTTAGGGTGTTTGTTCAATACGGAGGCATGAAAAAGGATGAAAAGGCAGACAGACTACGGGTATGAGATTAAACCTGTATATACGCCAAAAGATGTTTCAGACATAAGTTATGAGAAGGATATAGGAGATCCGGGATCTTATCCTTTTGTTCGCGGATATTATCCAAACGGATACCGTGACCGGATCTGGACTAGGCGAATGACGGCAGGTCTGGGGTCTTCAAGAAGAACCAACAAGGTCTTGAAAAAGTACAGGGAAATGGGCCAAACGCAAGGGATGTTAGTTATTCATGATAGGCCTTCTGCTATGCCTATAGACGCTGACCATCCCATGGGCAGAAGAGAAGCCGGTGTTTTGGGTTGGCACGGGGTGTCATTGCTCGAGTTTGAAGAACTCATGGATGGTATACCTTTGATCGGCCAGTCCATTACCCTCCTTGGCTCTTCAGCCATGTCCTGTATGAGGTTGGCCTATATTGTTGCCCTTGCCGAAAAGCGTGGGATTGACTTAAAAGAGGTGCATGGGAGCGTAACTGAGTATCCGTTCTGTCACACCTTCGGGCAGACTGACCATATGCCTTTGGATCTGAATATCAGGCTGTGGCTCGATTCTTCGGAATTCATTATAAGAAACAAGATACGGATGCGCTGTGGCATTCTGAGCCAGCATTTTCAGGAGTCTGGCGGCAACAATGCACAGGCGCTTGCTGTGGAGATCGGACAGCTCAAGGAACTGCTCGGATTGTTGGTCAATGAACGAGGCCTGGATTTTGACGATGTGGGCCTTCTTCCATATGAGCTCGTAAGCATTGGTTCCAGGTTTTTTGAGGAAATAGCCAAAGTCCGGGCTCTGCGAAGGATGTATGCAAGGATGGCAAGAGAGACGTTTAATGCAAAAACTGAGAAAGCCTGCCAGCTGCTTATATCGGTCCATACATCAGGGCGGACTATGACCTATCAGCAGCCGTACAACAATATTGCACGATGTGCTATTCAAACACTTGCTGGGGCCATCGCAGGCTGTACTGCAATCGATAATGCATGTCTGGACAATGCCCACGCTGAGCCATCAGCTTTTGCAGCCAGAATGTCTTTGAATACCCAGCATATCATCTCAGATGAAACAGGGGTGACAGATGTTACTGATCCTCTCGCTGGCTCATACTTTGTAGAGCGTCTCACCAATGAGGTAGAAGATGCGGCATATAAAATTCTACAGCAGATAGAGAAGGAAGGAGGGATGATTGCGGCAGTGAAGAAAGGATACATCCATAATATGATGTATGAATCGGCCAGGAAAAGACAGAAAGAAATTGAAACAGGAGAGCGTTTAATTGTGGGAGTGAATGAGCTGATAATTCCTCCTGAAGATGATGATGACATCCCAATTCAGTCACTTGAGGCATCTGACTCCGAAGAAATTGCAAAGCGAATAGAAAAATGGAAAGAAACGAGAGATATGTCCATCTTGAAGGATAAAATCGCACAGTTATATAAAGATGCAAAAAAGGATCGAAATCACAATCTTATGCCAGCTATTATAGAAGCGGTAAAAGCATACGCCACTGCTGGTGAAATTATGGGAGTCATACGCATGGCCCACGGGTTTCATTATGATCCGCTGGAGATGATTGACTGTCCTTTCAAACTATCATAGCAGGGAGTAACGGTAGCATGTGCCAAAACAGGAGGAATGCCCATATGGGTGACAGACGAAGGATTAAGGTTCTCATTTCCGTTATCGGGCTCGACGGACACTTCACAGGTGCAGAAATCGTGTCCAGGTATCTCATGGATGCTGGCATGGAAGTGGTCTATCTCGGAATCTATCAAACGCCAGAAATGATAGTCAGTGCAGCTATTCAGGAAAGCGTGGATGTAATCGGTATTAGCAGCCATGCATCCAACTATGATCAGATAGGTATGCTGTTGGACTTGATGAAACAAAACGGTTTAAATGATATCCCCGTTATATGTGGCGGGACCATTCCGAGACAACATGCCGAAACTCTATTAAAACGCGGTGTGTCAAAAATATTTCCGCCCCAGAGTTCTTCAGAGTCAATCGTCAATTATATCACGTCAATTGTAAAGAGATAAAACATGGTCAACAATACTGTTAAGAAGATTGTGAATGGTGATGTGATGACTGCTGCGAAGCTAATCCGTGATATCGATGATCAGGTCCCTGAAACGAGAGAAATCCTCAAAGCCCTTCATGGGTACACAGGAAAAGCCTATATAATTGGTGTTACAGGCGCCCCTGGAGTCGGGAAAAGCACAATCGTAGATCAAATGGTCCGTGATCTCAGGCTGAATGGGAAAACAGTGGGTATACTTGCTGTTGACCCTACCAGTCCATTCAGCGGAGGAGCAATATTAGGTGATAGAATTCGTATGCAGAGACACAGCCTGGATAAAGAGGTATTTATCCGTTCCTTGGCGACCAGGGGCCAATTTGGTGGACTCACTCAATCTACGCTGTCTGCTATCGATGTACTCGATGCAATGGGTAAAGAGTATATCATCGTTGAGACAGTTGGGGTAGGGCAGGGTGAAGTTGATATTGCCAGGTGCGTCCATACAACGGTTATAGTTGTGGTGCCTGGCCTGGGAGATCATGTTCAGGCGATCAAGGCTGGAATATTTGAGGTAGGAGACATCTTTGTTGTCAACAAAGCAGATCGGCCTGAGGCGGAAAGGGCGGTCACTTACTTGAGGTCCATGATCGGTCTTGCAAAGAAGGAATTCAAAAATGAAGGTTGGGAGCCCTCCATTATAATGGCGGAAGCTTTAAATAACAAAGGAATAATCGAGCTCCTCAATGAGATTGAAAAACACAGAAGGAGTAAGAAAGTCGGTGATATTTTAGTTGCTGGAAAAAGAGATTCAGCCAGGATTCAACTCACAGAGATGATCAAAAGCAGACTCATAGAAGAAACATTGAACCGCATAACAGGCAGCCCTGAATTTGAAAAGTACCTTGACTGCATAATGGAAAGAACCAAAGATCCATACACGGCATGCGATGAACTGTTGTCAGCTATGGTGTTTGGACTTTCCCTTGATCCATGTTCTGCGCCAAACAGGACATCAAACCACCCTGATGAAAAGGACTGATCACTTGGCACAGGCTGAAGAGAAAAAACACCTTCTTGTATAAGTGCTAAGCTCTTAAAGAAATTGGATACTGACAAAACAGAATGAGCACGATCAGAGACATCTCTTTCCGCAGTGTGGTGAGGCCACTCAGAGTTGTGTTTGCAACTGCACAGGGCAAGAAGAGGATGATGCAAAGCATAATCGTTCGGGTTGTCCTTACCGATGGATCCACAGGTTTAGGGGAGTGTCCTACGAGTATCTCGCTGAACAGGGAGAGCACAGGCGTGGTCTGCAGCATGTTGCACGAAATGAAGCAACAGTTCCAAGGTATTCCCATTCAGCACTATGAGCCCGCCATACGGAAATTCCGTACGGAATACTCAGAATACCCGATGACTATCTCCGGTATCGAAGTTGCCCTTTTCAGAGCAGGCTTAGCTTACAAAAAACTGACAGAACATGCATACTGGGGCGGCAAAAACAGAGTCGTTCAGTCTGATATTACCATACCTTTTGTAACCGACAGGTCTTTTCTCGAACATTGGATCAGGTATGCATCTCAAAGGGAGTTTAAGGTTTATAAACTTAAGGTGAGTGGAAACATTGAACATGACAAAAAGGTCCTGTCCGAGGTTCATTATATGTTGAGGAAAGCAGTGGAAGAATTTACATTATGCCTCGATGGAAACGAGGGGTATAGCAAAGAGGCATTTTGCAGGTTTGTAGACTACATTCAAGCGAATAACATCAAAATTGAATTCTTCGAACAGCCCCTGGCAAGAAACGACTATCAGGGATTAAAAGAAATAAAGGAACTATCACCCTTCCCGATCATCCTTGATGAAACAGTCATTACATCGTCAGATGCACAACGTGTTGCAGAGGAGGGTATTGCCCATGGAGTAAATATAAAAATAGCAAAGAGCGGTATCGGGGAATCTGCAGCCATCCTGGCCATTGCCAAAAAACATAAATTGAAGATGATGATTGGTTGCATGACAGAAAGCATGATAGGCCTGTCAGCCGCGGTTTATCTCGCAGCAGGAACCGATGTTTTTGACTACATTGATCTCGATAGTGTTTTTCTTCTTTATCACAAGAACAGGTTTGGGAATTTGTTGCTCCGCGGGCCTTGTTTCGAAATACAGCCGTAAAAGAAAAACCTGCTTTACTGTTAAGATTGTCTTTATAGGTTACAAGCAAACTGGGGGAGGGTGTTGCCTCCCCCAGTTTGTATGCTTCGTAAAGAAATTTTGTAAACTTTCACTCTCAGAGAGGGCGATACAAACTTTCAACTACCTGCCAGGAGGCCCACCTGGTCCGCTAGGGCCAGATGCCTTTCTATGGGGTCCTCCGCCACCCGACCCTCCAACCGCTTTTGGCTGAGGCCCTGGTCTGCCTACCCTGCCCTCTGACCTATATACCTTAGGGTGCGGTCCGCCGCTGCCGGGTCCACCCGGTTTACCATGCGGTCCCAAACTTCCTGGCCTGTCATGGGGCCCCCGATATCCCGGTACGCCTGGTTTCCGATAAGGCCCTTTAAATCCTGGATGACCTGGTGGTGGCCTGTGAAATTCCTGCCCTGCCCAATGACGCCTGGAGTGGTCTCTATACCATCTTTGGTTATGCCAGTAGCGGTTGCGTTCCCAGGTTCGCCAGTGACGATGAAAATCATTGTAACGGATCCTGTGGTAACCCGGTGGCATGTTTAGAATGTAATCAGGGGGTACTACAACGATTGGTGCTGGGACAATGCCTACGTCGATGGGCATCCATGGATCAGTGTAAGAGACAGCCCTAAACCAACGGCCTCCATGGTGACGATACCAGTATCCACCATAGAAATAGAGGCCAACAGTGCCGGGAACCATATAAACGTAGTTTGGTCCACTGGGAACCACTACCAGTTCTGGCGGTGCTGCAAACGTAATGGGCGGCGGAATGCCTATGCTAATACCTACCTGCACGTCCGCCATTGCCGGGACAGGTAAAACTCCTGCAACTAACAAAAAAATTGTGACAAATAGTAGCTTCTTCACCTCAGTCCTCCTTTAGTTTTTTCATTACTTTGATCCATAATAAACATTGTTTAATGAATTCATTTTTAAAACAATAGTTTTTGAAGCAATATCTATACCGTGGATTCTGTTTTTAAAAACCTACTGAAATCACTCAATAATAAAAAGGTTTTTGACAAAATTATGATAACATTTTTGTCGTTTTTTGCAAATATATTCGACAAAAGCGTCATAAAGGGATTTCTGCACTTTCCGTTTTATTGCTCGTCTCGACTGTGCCAAGCTCTTTCCAATTAACACTCTGTGAGGGCTATTTTTTGATTGTGCATATTGCCTGTGTCTGTTAATATATGGAAAACTAAGGAATAATGACCATGCAAAGCTTATATGGTTTGATTTACTGCCACTTGCCTAGAATCCTGAAGGACAAGCATTGGCATAGGAAGGAGTATGATTGATGAAACCTACGAACCAACTGGTAAACCCTATGTTAACTGATTTTTATCAGATCACCATGGCATACGCATATTGGAAAGCACGTGTCCATGAAGAAGAAGCTGTTTTTGAGCTTTTTTTCCGCAAGAATCCATTTGGCGGAGAGTTTGCAATTTATGCTGGTCTGGAAGAAAAGCTCCGTTTGCTTGAGCACTTTCATTTTACCGAGGAGCATATTGCTTATCTCAAGGAGAAAATACCGCATGCAGAAAAGGGATTTTTCGATTGGTTGAAAAGCGTAGATTGTTCTGGAATGAAGATTTATGCGATGAAAGAGGGAACAGTAGCCTTTCCCCGTGTTCCTCTCATGAGGGTTCAGGGTCCCATTGCCATAGGACAGATGCTTGAAACGTCTGTGCTGACATTGACCAACTATCCAAGCCTGATGACCACAAACTCAGCCAAATACCGACTGGCTGTGGGATTTGAGAAAGGTTTAATAGAGTTTGGGTTGCGGAGGGCTCAAGGCCCTGATGGTGGGGTTTCGGCTTCTCGATACAGTTATATGGGTGGTTTTGATGGAACGAGCAATGTCCTTGCCGGTTATCTTTTTGATGTCCCTATCCGAGGAACCCATGCTCACTCCTATGTGCAGTCATTTACAGGCATAGAGGATCTGAAAGATCATACCCTTGAAGCAGCGGATGGGGAAAAACACGATTTTGTTAACATGGTTTTAGAAACTAGGAACCAATTGGGTTTTAACAATACCAATGAAGGGGAGCTTGCAGCATTTATTACCTATGCGCAAGCTTTTCCCCAGGGTTTTTTAGCCCTTGTAGATACCTATGATACCTTAAAATCAGGAGTCCCCAACTTTATTTGTGTTGCCCTCAGTCTTTTAAGAATAGGATACAAGCCAATCGGTGTCAGACTGGATTCAGGAGACCTTTCTTACCTTTCAAGGGGTGCAAGAAGGATGTTTGATGCCATTGGTAACAAGACTGATCCAAATCTCTCTAAATGTACAATTCTTGTTAGCAACGAGATTAACCGGGCAGTTCTGACTTCTCTCGGGCTACAGGGTCATGAAATTGACACGTTCGGGATTGGTACCCATCTTGTCACTTGCGATGACCAACCTGCTATGGGATGTGTATACAAGCTTGTTGAGGCAAGGGGCATACCCCGTATAAAGCTTTCTCAGGAACTAAACAAAATGACCATTCCAGGAAAAAAAGAGGCATACCGGCTTTTCAGCGCAGATGGGCACAGTCTCATTGATCTGATGATAAAAGCAGGGGACAAACCACCTGAGCCGGGAATGCGCGTATTGTGCCATCATCCCTTTGACCCCATAAAGCGTGTATATGTCACTCCTGCCAGTGTGGTTCCACTTCATCATTGCGTATGGGATGGAAAGAGAATCTATCCTGAGATTGTATTGAAAGAGTTAAGAGACTATGTATTGAATCAACTCAAGAGCACAAGGGAGGATCACCTGAGGGATATCAATCCAACCCCGTATAAAGTATCAGTGAGCGAGCAGCTTTATAACTACGTTTACCACCTCTGGACAGAGGAATCTCCTGTGAGGGAATTGAAGTAACTCCAACCGGGCATGCCCCTGCATCAATGCTGGGGTGGTTTCACAGGGCCTTATCTGTAACAGTAACGCCCAGTTCTCCCCGGGAAAGGCGTACAGCTAATTCATCCCCCTGTGTAACCTGATTTGCACTGATTACAACCTCTCCTGTTTCTTTTCTCAGGGTTATACTGTAGCCTCTCTTAAGAATATTTTCGGGATTGAGATCTTTTAATCTCTGGGCAAGGGAGTCAAGCTGTGTTTTTCTTGCTGTGAAATATGTTGAGAACCCATGAATCAGATTATTGAGGAGATCATCAAGGTACATCCTGTGAGAAACAAATAGTTCTCTATTCTCTTTGAGCCCCATGATTTGCTTGTAGAGGGCAAGCCTGCACCTTTCCAGTCTGGTTCTCATGCCCTGCTCAAGCTGCGAGCGCAGGCTTTTGATGGTATCTACAAAATCTGCCTTTGCCTGAACAACCAGGTCTGCAGCGGCAGTTGGAGTTGGCGCCCGCACATCAGCAACAAAATCGGCAATGGTGAAATCGATTTCATGTCCCACACCAGAAACCACGGGAATGTCTGATGCGTAAATTGCCCTGGCTACCTTCTCATCATTGAATGGTGCGAGATCTTCCAGGGATCCACCCCCCCGCCCCACGATGATGACATCTACACTTCGGGTTCTATTGAAGTGTTCAATTCCCTCCACAATCTCAAAAGCTGCCTCATCTCCCTGAACTCTTACCGGATAAATAAGGACAGACATGTTGTTAAATTTTTTTCCAATAACCTTCAGCATATCCTGTATTGCAGCACCGGCTGGTGAGGTGATAATGCCAATGGACGTGGGTAGCACTGGCAATGGTTTTTTTGTCTCAGGACTGAAGAGACCTTCTTTTAAAAGCTTTTCCTTGAGCATCTGGAACTTCAACTGTAAAATTCCAAGACCCCTCGGTTCGATAGCACTCACAATGAGCTGGTATTCACCCCTGCGTTCGTAAACGTCTATGCGACCACGGCAGATTACAGCCACACCATCCCCTATGGAACTTACAGGATGTCTGCCCTGATAATTGAAAAAGACGGCTTTCAACATGGATGTGTTATCTTTAAGGGTAAAGTAGAGATGGCCTGACGGGTAAAGTTTAAAATTGGAAACCTCACCCTCAACAAGGACATCTCTGAACTGGTCACCTATCAGGTGCCTGATTTCTGCATTGATCTCGGAAACCGAGTAGATAGAAAACTCGTCAGGTAACATGTATGAAGCTCACAGCAGGTAACTCACGGTTCACAGCTGGTCAAAACGTTAAGATTAATAGCAACTCATCCCTGTATAAAGGCTGTTTCAGGGACGACAAAACCAGAACCCTTTATTATTTCTTGAAATAGTCTTTTACGACCTTTATGGCACAGTACTCACCGCACATACTGCACACATCATCCTTGAGTTTCCGTTCCTGGCGGAAATTGGTAATCTTGGATGGGTCGATGGCACATTTAATCTGTCCGTTCCAGTCTAAAGCCTTTCTGAATTTTGACATTGTTTTGTCGAGTTTTAATGCCTTAGGATTTCCTCGCGCAATATCCGCAGCATGGGCAGCTATCTTGCAAACCATTACCCCATCTCGAACGTCCTGGGGAGAAGGGAGCCCAAGGTGCTCAGAGGGCGTGACATAGCAGAGGAAATCTGCTCCATAATAGCCGGCAAGGGCGCCCCCGATAGCTGATGTTATATGGTCATACCCTGGAGCGATATCGGTCACAATTGGCCCAAGCACATAGAAGGGGGCTTCGTTACAGAGTTTTTTCTGCAAAAGGATATTTGCTTCAATGAGGTTCAACGGCACATGGCCCGGCCCTTCAATCATGACCTGAACCCCATTGTTGATTGCTTCCTGGGCGAGTTCGCCAAGAGTTATAAGCTCTTCAATCTGTGCCCTGTCAGTAGCATCTGCTATTGAGCCGGGTCGGAGTCCGTCACCCAAACTCAAGGTCATGTCATACTTTTTTGCAATCTTGAGCAATCTCTCATATTGTTCAAAGAGGGGGTTCTCCTTTTTATTTGCTATCATCCATGTTGTAAGAAACGCACCGCCCCTGCTCACTATGTCAGTGATTCTACCTTGTTTTTTTAGCCTTTCGAGAGATCTTTGAGTAACACCACAGTGGACTGTGATGAAATCCACACCGTCCTGCCCCTGTTTCTCAATAATATCGAAGAATTCGTCAGGGTCCAGCTTTGTAATAGTCTTGCGTTTCTTCACAGTTTCCACAACGGCCTGGTAAATGGGGACCGTGCCTATGGGAAGATTGGCGTTATCAATGATAAGCTTACGGATTTCGTTCAGGTCGCCACCGGTACTCAAGTCCATTATTGCGTCTGCACCTGCTTCTCGTGCATTTTGTACTTTTTCTAATTCAGTGGCAACATTGATCATTTCAGGAGATGTCCCAATATTGGCATTTACCTTGACACTCAATCCTTTTCCTACACCCTTTGGAGTAAATTTCTTGTGTCTGTTATTTGCGAGGATAACTGCCTTGCCGTCAGCAATACTGCGCCTCAAGTCTTCAACGTTAATGCTTTCGGCGCGGGCAACCACTTTCATGGCCTGGGTTATTATACCTTCTTTTGCTGCAGTCAGTTGATTCGTCATCGTGCTATCATCTCCATCTTTTTTAAAAGTTCATGTGGGTTTCGCGAGAAAAGCCTTATCATCGGTTCCTTCCCCACCTCGCCTTCATCATAGATTATATCCGGTGGATTGTCTATATTAACAAGGGTTTTTTTCAGGAGAATATCAAGGCTCTGTCCTCTTTCAAGAAAAGCGATATTTAGGCCTTTTTCCCGAGCCGTTCTCAGTCTACGTTTGTCATAGCGAATATTTACAGCTGACCTCATGGATGGAACATGGCGCATGTAGTCCAGAATTAGCCGGGCCACATACGAGGAAGCACCAAACAGCGGGTCACCCTTGAAACATATTTTTCCATCGTGATGCCCTATCCTTCCGGGAAAAGCAGCCACATCCTCTATACCCACTGCGCTGTTTATTGCATACCCCACATTCATTTGCGTCTCGGGAATGCATTTTACAGGATTTAACAAGTAAAGACGCTCTTTTGCCTCCCTCAATGCCTGAATAACCTTCCAGCGCTCAGCAAGTGTAGTGTTGAGAAGACCGGAGGAGATATAGAAATACCCGTCTTCGGTGATCCGGTAGCTTTCCCTGAACAGATCATCCATCAAGCTCTCGGAGGCTAGGAATGCCTCTTTTATTGGATACCCATGAACGAGAAAGCTGGTGAGAAGTGACGAAAAAACACAGCCTGTTCCATGGATAATCCGGTCAATGCGTTTTCTTTTCCATGTTGTACACTCATAGCCGTCAAACAGAAGATCGATCGGCTCTCCTCTGAGGTGCCCGCCTTTTATGATAACTGACTGGGGGCCAGTTGCGGCCAGTGACCGTGCGCATGCCTCCATGTCCTTCAGGGTTTTTACTGTGCCGCCAATTATGTGGGAAGCCTCGTCGAGATTTGGTGTTAAAACCATTGTCTTCGGAAAAATCAGCTTTATGAGACTTTTTAAGCCTTTATCGCTTAAAAGTTGCAGCCCATTTTTTGCAGCGATTACAGGATCCACAACTACAGGTATTTCCGGGTATTCAGGAAGGTAGTTCGACAGGGCCTCGACGTACTGTTCATTCAACAATACCCCTATTTTGATTCCATCCACAGAAATTGATTCCTGTACAGTCGCCAGGATCGCCTTGAACGCACCATAGGACACGGCTTGAACATCCTGAACGCCGAACGGACCCTGGACGACAATGGAGGTTGGCGCTGCAACACCATGGAGACCGAGAGAATAAAAGGTATCGAGATCCCGCGAAATGCCTGCACCTGAGGAAGGATCGAATCCGGCTATGGAAAAAACGGTTTTCATTGAACACCCTTGATATTCTGTAAGAATATAGCATATTTTGAGGCCAAGTTGTACCCTTGTCTGTTTCGACAATACTGTCGACAAAATATGGAATGATCGACATTTGTTGCCTTTGGGGATTGGACTACAAAGGAAAACATCAATGATTGTGTATCACTGGAAGGCTATTATGTATGGCATATCTGTTGCTTCAAAAGAGATAGTATGGATGATGAATGAAAGCAGGAGAAGATGATGGCAAGACAAGAAATCCCCTGTATGCTGTCAAAAGGAGGATATTTTGAGAATTTGTATAACAGGGACCTTGACAGGGCCCTACAAAACATTTCAAACTGGAGGGAGGATAATGAAGGGGATAACATTTCTTATATTAGTTTCTGCAATTAGTCTTGTTGTAACAGCATGTGTATCGGATGGACAGAATACCCAGCGAGGAGCTGTGTTGGGTGGTATACTTGGTGCGGTTGCTGGACAGGCAATAGGCCACAATACAACCGGTACTCTGATTGGCGCCGGCGCCGGAGCTCTCACAGGAGCCATGGTTGGAAATATCCACGACCAACAGGCAATGGAATGGAGAATGCAACAAAGGCGACCGAGTTATCCTGAAAGACCCTACGGTGCATATTATGGGGCTGAAAGCCCACCCTACGACCCTGATAAACCATATGCAGGAGGGTACCGGGGTTCTTCGCATGGACAGTATGCTGAAACACCATCTGGGTACTGGGCAGATGTGCCCGGCCAGTGGGTAAGCGGAAAATGGGTGCCCTCTCACAAGGTTTGGGTACCGGCTAACCCTGGAAGCTCGTATAGAAGATAACGATGAGGTTTGTAGTTGCCATAATAACTCTCCTTCTCCTCTCCTTAAGTTTGGTGCCCCCTCTTGATGCACAGAACTCATATACAGAGTTCGAGAGGGGGCTCAACCTTACTGAAAGCCAGAGAAAAAAAGTGGGGGAGGTGCGGGAGAGGTATATTCGAGAGTGGCAACTCCAGAGACAGGAGGCGTTGAGAAAGAGGCTTGAACTCAATGACCTGCGAAAAAACCCTTATGCTAACAGAGAGAGGATAGACAGAACACAAAGGGAATTGAGAAATATAGAGCGCTCTTGGGAACAGTCATATGGCCAGTACAGATCAGACCTCTCACATGTCCTGAATGAAAGGCAGCGTAATCAGTATAATCAATTCACAGAGTGGGAAAGAAGAAATAGGTCGATGCCCCAGGGTTCCAGAGGCTTTGGGACTCAACGCCAAGGACCCATGGTGCGGGAAGGATTTCAAGGACCTACCATACAAAGGCGGGTTCCCGTAAATCCGGAGGGTTTGGCAAGGCCTGGAATGCAGGGACAAAGGCCAGTAGTTCCAGACGGCCCAAGACGGACCTGGATACAAAGGCAGGGACCCACAGCACCTGGTAAAAGGGGGTTTCCAGTACAGCAACAAGGGCAGGGAAGACGTGAAATGAGAGGGTATGGTAGATAAAAAAACGATCGCTTTCCCTACTCTTCTCTTTGCCATCTTTTTCATTCTCATTACTATCACAGGCATCATACAGATCAAAATAGTAAGAAACAACGTAAATGACCTGCTGAAAAACCAGGGAGAAATCCTTTTCAACCATGTAAAGCGAGAGATAGATATCAATCTGGAGTATTTAAATCTCCATGACAAGTCACCTTCTGTCATAACCCCCAGCTTTTTGAACATAATCGCATACGATGAAGCCATTGCCGAGGATGTCTATACCACCCTGACAGAAACCACTCCCGGAAATCTGAACGACACCCATCTTGAAAACGTGCTCATCATGGATGAAAAAGGAAAAACCATGGCGCGGAAAGGAAATCCAAGAGTTCCTGGTTCTGCAATCCAGATGTTGGTCTCGAAAAAACGGGAAACAGTTATAGCAATGCCGACGAGCAAAGTTCAGGCTATTCTTATGGGTGTTCGTGCTAAGGAGTTTATCATTTTTGCCACCATTGACGAAGATGAACTGGAGCGTTTCAGAAGACGACATATCACCAGAGAAATTATTGAGAATGAGGGGAAGCGGTTCGATGTTTCGGGGATTACAGTTTATGATCCTACTGGTGAACTTTATGCCTGGACCGGAGAAAGGAATGAACATGCCTTTGTCCTTGTCCGGCCTCTTAATTCAAAGTTTCTCCCCAGATACTACATGGAAGTTTTTCTTTCGAGGGTTGGTGCAGATGAGATTTTCAAGCAGACCATGGCGAGTTTTGTGCTCATTCTTGTTCTCCTTGCCCTTGCTGGCGCTGTGAGTACCTATGCAACATTTCTTCTGGCAAAAAAATATGATAAAAAGGTAAAAGAGATGGAGAGGGATATGGAGGTAAAAGATCGTTTGGTCTCTCTTGGCAAACTCGCATCAGGTATGGCCCATGAGATTAGAAACCCTCTCAATGCCATAAGCATATCCATTCAGAGACTGAAGAGGGAGTTTGCTCCGGGGGATGAAAAGAAGGATGAGTACAACAGGTTCATAGATATCATGAGGGGTGAATTAGGCCGTGTTGATCATATTGTAGAAGAATTTCTCCTATCAACCAAGTCTCGAGTCCCTTTTTCTTCTGAGAACTTGCACAACGTAGTTGAGGATGTTGTGACCATCCTTCACGAAAAAGGTGCAATGAAGAACGTAACCCTGATCAACAACGTGGAAAAGGATATTGTGGTTGAATGCCAGACAGAACGCATAAAGCAGGCGTTTTACAATATCATCCTCAATGGGATTGAAGCAGTTGCAGGCAAGGGGGCGGTAGAGGTGTTATCCGAGTGTGTTGGGCACCATGTTAACATAACTGTTAAAGATAATGGTTCAGGAATCGCAGAAGCTCATGTACACAGTATTTTTGAGTACTACTATACAACCAAAGACAAAGGGATTGGACTTGGGCTTCCCATATCGTATATGATTGTAAAAGATCACGGCGGAGATATTAAGGTTTTTAGTGAAAAAGGTAAAGGTACAAGGTTTATCATAACTCTGCCCTTTGTCCAGCAGAGAACTGAGAAGCTTGAAAGTTAACAGGCCAAGGCTTTAATCAACCTCGTGGCCGCGTGATTTCTCAGCTTCAAAGAGTTTGGAGGTGTAATGGAGCGGGCAACAATACTGATTGTTGAGGACGAAGAAACGCAAAGGTCTCTTCTTTCGGGCCTTTTACAAAAGGAAGGTTACACTGTAGAGGAAGCAGGCAACGGAGCCAATGCCATTGATCTTTTTAGGACAAAAACCATTGACTTGGTGCTTCTTGATTTTAAGCTGCCCGACATGGATGGTCTCGCTATCTTAAAAGGGGTCAAGGAAATCAATCCAGAGGTGGAGATCATAATGATTACTGCTTATGGAAGCATTGAGAATGCAGTAAATGCTCTGAAAGCAGGAGCATCTGAGTATCTGACAAAACCGATTGACCTTGACGACCTGCTTTTCAAGATCAAAAAGATTGAAAACAAAAAACACCTGGTTCATGAAAACCGTGTCTTAAAAGAGGCTTTAAAAGACAGGCTTAAGTCAGAGGATTTTATCTATACAAGCGAAAAGATGGGTGAAGTAGTAAGTCTTATCACCCGCATTGCCAAGACTGACTCGACATGTATTATCGAGGGTGAGAGCGGGGTAGGCAAGGAGGTGGTATTTAACCTTGTCCATCAACTGAGCAGCCGACGGAATCAGCCGTTAGTCAAAGTAAATTGTGCGGCAATCCCTGAAACACTCCTCGAAAGCGAGCTGTTCGGTTATGAAAAAGGTGCCTTTACAGGCGCTTTTCAGAGAAAGATAGGAAAGTTTGAGCTTGCCAATAAAGGCACAGTCTTTCTTGATGAAATCGGCGACCTTACACCCTTGCTCCAGGCAAAGTTACTGAGGGTAATTCAGGAGAAAGAACTTGAACGGTTAGGTGGCCTCCACCCTGTGAAAATTGATGTACGGTTGATTGTTGCGACTAACAGGAATTTGGAGGAAGAGGTAAAAAAAGGAAGTTTTCGGGAAGATCTTTATTATCGGCTCAATGTTGTGAAAATCATAGTCCCCCCCTTAAGAGAAAGGAAAGAGGATATACCTCTTCTTATGGATTTTTTTGTCAAAAAATATGCTACACGATACAAGAAAAACATTGCAGGTTTTACCAGAGAGTCGAGGGATCAGTTAATAAAATATGATTATCCAGGGAATGTGAGGGAACTCGAAAACATGATCGAGAGAGCCATTGTCCTTGCCCGAGGTGATCACATAACTTTGGAGGATATTCCGCATTTATCTGAAAGCAATATTGTCCAGGCTGAAGGAGGGATCAAAGAGACTGTAGGTGTTGTGGAAAAACAGATGATCATGGAAGCCCTCATCAAGGCAGACTGGGTTCAGACAAGGGCAGCGGGGTTTCTCGGTATAAGTGAAAGGATGCTTCGATACAAGATGAAGAAATATGCTATAACCCGCGAGTGAGACATGAAGGTTACAAAACGGGCAGAGCTGATCACCCCTTTCTACGTAATGGAACTCCTTGAAAAAGCGAAAGAAATGGAAGCTAGGGGAGAAGATATCATCCACATGGAGGTGGGTGAACCTGACTTTACAATGCCGCAACTGGTAAAGGAAGAGGCTATCAAAGCTATAATTAGCAATGAGACTTACTATACCCATAGCCTTGGGATTCATGAACTTCGACAGAAAATTTCAACATTTTACAAAAAAAGCGAAGGGGTTTCTGTCTCACCAGAATGTATTGTCATTACCAGTGGAACCTCTGGAGCCTTCCTGCTACTTGCCGCTGTTCTCCTTGAGAGGGGAAGAACGCTTGCCCTTTCCGACCCAGGGTATCCCTGTTACAGGAATTTTGCCCTTCTCGCAGATGCAGATGTCATCTCTATTCCTGTCAATGCAGAAAGTGGATACCAGGTCATGCCCGATCAGATTGCCAATCTCAGGAATGGTCCTGATGTGCTTATCATCTGCAATCCTTCCAACCCTACGGGATCCATTTATCATAAAGAGACGATTGCTCAACTCCATGAAATCATATCCTGCCGGAATGGAGTGCTCGTCGTAGATGAAATCTACAGAGGACTAACATACGGACGGACATTGCGAACTGCTCTCCACGTGAATCGAGATATCATCGTGGTCAATGGATTCTCAAAAACCCATGCCATGACAGGATGGCGCCTTGGATGGATGGTTGTGCCCCAGGAGTTGGTCCGACCTATTCAGAAAGTTGCACAAAATGTATTTATTTCACCACCCTCAATAGCCCAGCACGCTGCTGTCCATGCTTTTGATGTTAGCGAATATCTTGAAGAGATGAGGACCACCTATGAAGAACGACGAAATTTTATCCTTCCTCGTCTGAAAAACCTCGGCTTTACCGTTCCCATTGATCCCGAGGGTGCTTTTTATGTCTATGCAGGGATCGGGAAATGGGGTCTGGACAGCATGAGATTCGTTGAACGGGCACTTGTTGAAGCAAAAGTAGCCATTACGCCGGGCTATGACTTTGGAAGTTATATGGCCAGATCGCATGTTCGTTTTTCCTATGCAAATAGCCTTGAACGGCTTAAAGAAGGTTGCAACAGGTTGGAGAATTGGCTGCAGACTGTGTAGACTCCAGTTATCCAACAGGCTGAATCCCACAAATTTGGCAAATAACACTCTATGTTGTCATAATTGGTTGTTGCATCACAAACCTTATTTTTATAAATAGTTCCCAAAAAATACTTCTGCTATTTTAGGTATGTAGACATGCCTAAAAAGGTCTTAACACCCCAGCCTGTTCTTTGAACTGATAAAGGTAATGATATTTCCTGGATGCTATTCAGGACAGCAATACCACCACATGGAATGTCATGCTCCAGGCGCTCTTGCATTCGGTTCTGTTACTATCTTCAATGGCAATTTCATAAAGGGCGCAGAGGTCTCATTTGATGTTAGCCCATGCAAAAGCGTAACCGGCTGTGAGGAGTCCAGCCTCTTTCCTTAGGACAATCTAACAAATACGGTAAGTAATGGAATAAGATGGCTGGCGAACTGTCAAAGAAAAGATAAAAAAAGCTTTGTAAAGGGTATTGAAGGAAGCACGTAAGGACTGGTGAAATGTAATGGCCTGTCAGAAAAGGATGTGATAGAATACTACAGGAATAAACTTCCCATTACCGAAATAATAGCTGGCAAGGAGGTTTAATATGAAAAAGACCTTAGTGTGTTTGGTTGTTTTTACAGTTCTTTTTTTGGTAGCAAATATTTGTGTGGCTCAAGCCCAGGTAACTGGACTAAATGGCACGTGGTTAAAGTTTACTGGAAGCCTCAAGGGAATGAGGTTTACCAATGGCCCTGGATCAGAGGAGCTTGGAAGAAATGACAAAGATTCTATTAGGTTATATGGATGTGTGGTAGACAGCCCTTATTTTTTCGATAACCAGTTTTTTGTGCAGTTATATAAGAGCAAAAGAAATGCGATCAGGGCTGGAGCCGCTGTTTTCCAGAAACCAGATGGCACTGCAGATAATTTTGCCGGTTGGTTCAATATGAATCTGATGGATGAATATAACCCTGCCACACCGAATGTATACAGTACGTCTATTTCCACACCTGGTCAAATGACCATTAGGAGGGATAAGATAAAGTTTAAAGGCTTTGGCGGACAGGCAGAGAAAATAGGCGGGGGCTACACGGGGTATGCGCTATACGGTGTGAAAAACATGAGCGCCAAGACTGTAAATGAAAATAATGTCCCCCTCAGTAAATACATTTCGTGCCCTGCTGGCTATGTAATCAATGTAAAAAATACGGATGATGGTGATCACACTGGCACTATTACCCCGCCAGGCCCCTGGGTGGACGTTACCACTGGGTATAGTCAAGTATTTAATATTAAAGTTAATGCTCCAGGTACGTATGTCTATGTATATATAGACAATGAGTTGAAATATTACTACCCGGATGTTTACCCTGCAGATACCATCCCACCTGTAACCATTGACTCTGATGGCGAAAACCATTCGCTCTGGGTTCACTTCGATTAATCATACCCGTCAGAAGCGACATCATGTCCATGGGTAACACCCGTGGACATGATTTTTTAAAATTGGCAGAATTTAGCGATTGTGATCCAACGGCAAAGAGCTGTCGAGCGTAACCTCTTCGTTTATAACAGCTTCATAGTCCGGTACAACTATACCTCTTTTTACCATTATATCGTATATGATAGCAGCCCGTTTATCCACATATCTTGAAGGTCTGTTGGGACGATACTTTCTGGGGTTAGGCAGCACTGCAGCGAGGCGGGCAGACTCCTGGGGGCTAAGGGCACCCGAGGGTTTGCCATAATAATGTTGTGCGGCAACTTCGATGCCAAAGATGCCTTCTCCCCACTCTACAATATTCAAATAAAGCTCAAGAATCCTTCTTTTGCTGAGTGCTTTCTCCATGCGCCAGGTAATAATTGCCTCTTTTGCCTTTCGTAAAGGATTCTTGGATGGTGTGAGATAGAGATTCTTCACAAGCTGCTGGCTGATAGTACTCCCTCCAAACTTAAATTTGCCCTTATCCAGGTCCTTTTCCAGAGCCTTTCGAATTGCATCAAGGTCAAAACCTTTGTGAGACCAGAATTTGTCATCTTCTGCAATGAGCACTGCTTTTATGAGATATGGGGAGATGTGAGATAAAGGAACCCATTTTTTCTGGATCTTGATTTTTTTCCCTTTCTTTTCCCACTCTTCTTCGCGATATTCCATGAAAGATGTCTTCTTAGGGTTTTCTTTCATGAGCTTGGAAACATCAGGGTAGATCATGAAAAAACCAATTCCAGTAAAAAATGACAGGATTACAAAGAAAAAGACGATTTTGGCGAGTTTCATGATGTTATCACTGGGGTCTTAATGTACCGTTTGTATGTCTCATATAGCGTTTTACCTTTTCTTGCTGCATACTAAATGGGATATACTACAAAACGGTTTTAACATACGGCAGCCAACGACCATCTGTCAACACAACACGTGTTGTGTTTTGCAAAGGGGATGAAGGCAAGCCGTGGTCTTTTGACTGTTGTAATGTGCCGGACCGCAAGTCTTCGTATTCAGGATCCCATGGAAAAATGAGCGTTTCATCTGCCAGGGGATTCAAAAGAATAGGGAGAATGGCAGGTTTTTTCCTCTCAGGGAGTGAAGAAAGGAGGTCATGTATGGATGAGAATTGTGACAAGTCCTCCAGCGTTTTTAGGGTTGGAGGGCTGAGCGCTACTGTGCCTTCAAAGTTTTTTTGAAGGGCCGCGGAAGGCGTTAACCAAACTCCTTCAGTCGTCTCTTTTGCATCAGGGCTTGCTTCTTGACCTGATATAGTTCGGGCTACAAAGAAACGGGTATCAAACCGGACATTTCTAGCCTCGGGGGTGATCCAGTGGGCATAGTAAAAACATTGATCGATGGCAAGCGTCAAATCTTCCTCTATTATTATCTGCAGAAAACTTTTTTCTCCTTTCTGAAGACTGAGCCGGTGGAAAGCAAGTCGCTGCTTTGCATCTTCGCTGTCAATGGAAAGAAGCCGCTTCTCTTTGTTATATGCGAGAAGAATCCCCGCTTCTTCAAAAAGCTCCCTAATGCCTGCTATCCAATAAGCGATGGCAATCTTAGCATCATTTTCCCCAAGAATCTCTTGGGCCTGCCTTGAAGAGATACCCTGTGAACGGGCAAGGATTTCTTCAGTAGCATCCTCTTCGTCAACCTTTCCTCCCGGGTAAACATAATTTCCACCCATGAAAATGCTCTGATTATGTCGTTTGAGAAGAAAAACCTCAAATCCTGCAGGATACTGATCTCTGAGGAGTATGATGGTCATAGCTTTTTTGGGGATTACTGCATCACCTGTTTTTGTCATTTTAATATCTTTCAAAAGATGTAAAAGGAGGCTAAGGGTAAGGATCTGCTATTGAACAAGTCTGACCGGTATGTCAGCCCTCAATTTCTGCGAGAGCTACCTCTGCCGCAAACTGAACGCCGCCATCCTCATCCTGCAAAGCAAGAGCAAGGTGTTCCGCAGCTTTTTCGTATTTCAATTTTCCAAGAGTCCAGGCTGCCCAGCGACGGACATTTGGATCAGAGCTTCCTAGAGCTTGGACGAGATGTCCGCCAGCTTTCTTACCTATTCTCACGATGGCTGCAGCAGCGCTTTCTCGAACATACCGAACTTCATCAGAAAAGGCATGAATAAGGGGCTCTATGGCGCCTTTGCGCCGTATCTCGCCAAGAGCATTTGCTGCACCCCACCGCACACCCCAGTCTTTATCAGAGAGCACATCCACGAGGGCATGGATGGCCCGTTCATCCCTTATTTCACCCAGTGCATTGGTTGCTTCTTCCCTCACATATTTGTTAGTATCCTTTAAAGCTTCCATCAGTGGCTCTACAGCACGTTTATCTTTGATCTCTCCAAGGGCAGTTATGGCACCTTCTATAACATACTTATTCTCGTCTTTTAGCGCTTCGATTAGTGCTTCTACGGCACGAAGATCTTTTATCTCGCCAAGGATATGGGTGGCACGCCACCGAACATCCCAGTCCGGATCATGTAACATGTCGAGGAGGGGTTCAGTCGCACACTCGCCCAAGGTGCCGAGTGCAGTCTCCGCAGTTCTTCTCATTGACTCGGAGTCACTTCTGAGGAGTTGGAAAAGGGGCCCCACAGCCCGTTTATCTTTCAATTTACCCAAGGCTATTGCTGCGCCTTCCCTGACATACTGGTCTTGATCATTCAAGGCCTTAATGAGTGCCGGTATTGCACGCTTATCTTTGATCTCCCCAAGAGACCAAACCGCACCTTCCCTGACATACTCATCGCTGTCATTGAGGGCCTGGATCAACGGCTCTATCGCCTTTTTATACTTTGACTTCCCAAGGTTTTCAGCTGCCTGAAGTCGGGATTCCCAGTCCTCGCTCTGGAGAGATGCAATCAAGTTGTCTATTTCATTTTTCTTTTTCAGTTGAGCACCTGCTACTATACTTTTATCATATCAAAAAGTTTTAAGAAACAAAATTAATTTAAAAGCTGATCGAGAAGCAAGGGTAACGGGTTATACAGGTAAATACTGGCACAAGGCCATGAGAAATAGACCATAAGCAAAAAACATTGACTAGCAACTGATATTGTTCAGCATTTTTCTATCACCTACCATAAATGGCCTGTCACATTGCCTCTTTCTCGTAAGTTGACAGCGCGTATAGTTGTGAACATAATACAAATGGTAGTCATTAGACATTTGTCTTATCCAGACGTCTTCGGAGGGCAATAATGAATCAAAAAAAGAAACAGCCTGATTTTATGGAGCCAGGCATTGGCAATCAATTCCAAGAAGAGACTAAATACGCCCCTGATCGGATAGGAAATTATTCTCTTAACTGGAAAACCTTCCCTGAACCGTTCAAGAATTATGACAGTCCTATAGCTGTAATAGGTCTTTCACAACCTGAGTTTGCTGGTGTGCAAAATATCTGGGAAGCTTTACAAAAGCGCAGATCAAGGAGGGTTTTTAGAAGCACTTATCCCCTTGCTATGAGTGACCTTTCCACACTTTTGTGGGCAACCCAGGGAATCACAGAAAAATACGGTGAAACACTATTCAGAACAGCCCCTTCTGCAGGAGGACTTTTTCCAGTGGAGACTTACTTGAATGTTAGGCTTGTTGAGGGTCTTGAAGAGGGTATTTATCATTTCAGGCCTGGCAAGTTTGATATGGAGTTCCTTAAAAAAGGGAAATTTTCAAGGCTACTCGCACAAGCTGCCCTTGGCCAGGAAATCGTTGCAACCGCACAGGTAACTTTCATCTGGTCAGCGGTTCTTGAACGGAGTAAATGGAAATACCGACAAAGGGCCTACCGATATATATATCTCGATGCGGGACACATCTGTCAGAATCTCTATCTGGCAGGAGAGGCGGTCGGATTAGGTGTCTGTGCCATAGGCGCGTTTTTTGATGATGACATTAACGAGATTGTAGGCCTTGATGGCACCGATGAGACCATCATCTATATGGCGGCAGTAGGTAAAGTATAGGGATATCAACAAACCCCCACCGAAGATTTCTTCCAACAGAAACTGATGATTTATCTACAATTATCGTTGCCATGACATAATTCAAACAAGCCTATCATATTGAATTCATTTATAATTATTTTAGGCATTCAATGTGCATTACAAGTAACGTATGAAAAAAAATGAGAAAGGAAAGTAGCCGTGAGAAAAACAAGTCTACTGCTAGTATTAACGCTCTTAATTCTGTTGGTCTGTCCTTTATGGGTTTTTGCACAAGTTGTTCGGGATCAACCGGTTCAAATGATCAATCTTAACGATCTTCTAACACCTGACTCTGCTGATGAAATACTCGTAAGCTCAGCCCTGGAAGACGAATCCCTTGTTTTTTTTGCAGGTCCGCTTTCAGAAGTAAGCGATCTATCAATAACTGGCCCGGCGGTGTACGGTTCAGGGACCCAGGTAAAGTCATCCAAAGCTAAAATGAAGGTGCTGACGTGCCATGTCACAACAAGTACTACAAATACAATGAAAACAATTTTTCCATGGGTTTCAACAGGAGTAAAAGTTGCACACATTGCTTATTTTGAAATACTCAATAAAAGTGACGCTGTTAAATTCAAAGTTAGAGTGCAGGGCCCGGAATTTTCTCAACCTCTCGTTGTCGAAACCTTGACCTTTGGACCACAGGAGCCTTTGTACCAATGGGGTATAGGCTTTTGGAGATCCTACTCGGTACCAGGAATCTACAAAGTTAAAATGACAGCAATTCCTCAGACAAACAAGATGTCAGGTCGATCGTCTATAGAATGCAGTTTTCGTGTTTCGTCATCCCAGACCCCTGAGTAATCATATGTAGTTTTATGCAGTCTTAAACAGAACTTACCGCCTTAAGTCTATTGCTCCATGCCCAAAATGTTTTCCATTTCTTGACATGTTGTCTTGCAGTCAGTAATATGTTACCATACATCAATGATTGAAGAAAAAATCCGCAAGTATGGACTTGTCGTAGTTTTAGCAATCCTTTTTTTCCATTTCCTTTTTTCCGATGGTGGACTTATGAGTTATCTGAAGGTTAAACGGGGGATTAAGGCGGCAAATACTTCCATTAGCGTTCTTGACAAAGAGAATACGATTCTTAAGAAAGAGATTGAGAAGCTGCAGAAGGATGATGAATATCTTGAGGAAGTCGTGAGAAAAAAATACGGCTTCCTGAGGGAAGGAGAAAGGTTATACCGTATTGAAAAATGAGGTACGAAGGATCAATTTACAGACCACCAAGCGAGGCGGATAGCCTCATTCTACAAGTTACCATCGGGTGTTCCCACAACAAGTGCACATTCTGTGGTTCCTTCAAAGACAAAAAATTCAGGGTTAGAAGCTTTGAAGAGGTAAAAGAAGACGTAGAGGAAGCAAAGGCTTATGCTCGATATGTGAGAAAGGTTTTTATTGCAGATGGTGATGCCCTAATCATACCGCAAAAGATGCTTGTCCCCATTGTTCAATTGATAAAGGACTCATTTCCCAAACTTGAACGTATTGGAATATATGGCAACACGAAATCTATCCTGAAAAAATCTGTCGAAGAGTTAAAAGAACTCAAAAAACTCGGTATTGGTATCATTTACCTTGGTGTAGAGTCTGGAGATCAAATAACCCTCGACAGGGTTCACAAAGGAACCAAACTAGATAAGACCGCTGAAGCTTCGAAAAGAGTTAAGGATGCCGGAATCATTCTTTCTGTCACTGTCCTCCTGGGTTTAGGCGGTGTAGAGAGAAGCACAGTTCATGCTGAAGAAACTGGTAAATTCTTAAGCCGCATTGACCCTGATTATGCCGGTGCGCTTAGTGTCATTGTTGTTCCGGGGACACCCCTTGCGGAAGAAGTCAAACGAGGAACGTTCCAGGTTCCTACCCCTTATCAATTGCTTGAAGAGCTGTATATAATGATAAAGAATACCAATGTCACCCATACGTTTTTTGCTTCCAATCACGCCTCAAATTATCTCCCTGTCAAAGCATGGCTACCGGAAGACAAAGAGAAGACCCTCAAAGCAATACAGTATGTGTTGGACAAAAAGGACCCAGCTCTTTTACGGCCTGAATATATGAGGGCTCTCTGAGGTGAGTCAGTCAGCTGATGGCAGGAGGAACAGGACAGTAGATTACGTTGAAACGCCTATCAGGGTCAGATATGCTGATACTGACACCATGGGGGTGGTTTACTACGGGACGTATCCCATTTATTTCGAAGTCGGAAGGGCAGAGTACATGCGCTCCAAGGGTATTCCCTACAAGAGGTTTGAGGAAACAGGTTTTCACCTCGTTGTTGTGCATCTTGAAGCAAAATACTACAATACCGCTGCCTACGATGACCTTCTCACAGTCAGAACAAGTATCACTGAACTCAAGTCAAGAGGGCTCACATTCCATTACGAAATATTTAGAGACGGGGACTTGATCGTCCAGGGTAAGACAAGACACATCTGCACAAATAGTGACAAGAAGACAGTTGTGATGCCTGTCAGCCTTTTTGAAATCCTGAAAGATGTCAACCCCCAATAGTATCCTGGCCATACGCCTGAGTTCTTTTGGTGATGTGCTCATGACCATTCCTGCCGTGAAAGCACTGAAAGAGTATTACCCCCATGCTCACCTTACCTGGCTTGTGGAAGGGTCTGTGGGAGAGTTACTCACCCATCAGGGATTTATTGACGAGGTTATTCGTTTTCCAAGAGGTTCAATACAAAGTGCCATGAAAAAGGGAAATCTTACCAGTGCTACGAAACAGACGAAGCGTTTTCTCAAGAAACTAAGAGGCGGAGAATATGACCTCATTCTCGATTTTCATGGCATTATCAAAAGCGCGCTTTTCTCCAAGATGGTAAAAGGGAAAAGGATAATTGGGTTTGGGAAGACCCTCGCAAAGGAAAAGAGTCATCTTTTTTATCATGAGTGTGTTGAATGCGAGAACAAAAGGCTCCACAAGATGGAACGCAACATGCTGATTCCCCGGCATATAGGTGTTGATATGACAATCCCTGCTGTAAAACTGGAATCGCCCCCGGATGCTGAGTCATATATTGACGAATTCTTTACCCGGGAAAGAGTAGTATCCCCTATTTTTGCGATAAATCCTTTTTCCAGTAAAGGGAGCGCATTTAAAAGGTGGGAAATGGAGCGTTATGCTGAGCTCATCAGGCGCATTACAGCTGAAAATATTGGAAAAGTAATCATCCTTTGGGGCCCTGGTGAAAAAGGTGAAGCGCAACGGCTTAAAAAAATGGCTGGAGAAGAGGCTTTGCTATCCTGTTCCACAGACGTTCCGCAGCTCCTTGCACTCCTGCATCGTGTTGACATGTATGTTGGCGGTGATACAGGGATGATGCACCTTGCGGCATTGGCAGGCACACCGGTTCTTGCCATTTTTGGACCAACAGACCACAAAGTCAATGGGCCATATGGGCCTATACACAGAATCATCAGAAAGGATCTGACGTGCAGCCCATGCAGGAACAAGAATTGCCAGGAACGTAGGTGCCTCACGGGTATAGCTGTGGATGAGGTTCTAAGGGAAGTGATTGAACTGTATGAAAAAATTAAAGGAAACTGAATGCGTGTATTGTTTATTTATCCAAACCTTAATGCTCAGATAGGATTTAACTATGGCCTTGCATATATATCGGGTATTCTTATTAAAAAGGGCGTTGAAACCCATCTTCTGAATGTTAATGAGCAGATCGGTTATCCTCTGGATCTTGAAAGGATTCGAACCGATGTGCTTCGCATAAAGCCTGATATTGTAGGTTTTTCTGTTCTCACGAACCAGTATAAGTATTCCCTTGAAATAGCACGAGATATTAAGAAATACCTTGATGTCCGAATCATCTTTGGCGGTATCCACCCAACAATGGATCCTGAAGGAACCCTTGCTGAGTCATGTGTTGATTATCTCTGCATTGGAGAAGGAGAGGAGGCGTTTCTTGAACTGGTAGAGAAAGGCAGCCCAGAAGGAATTCGAAATTTGGCTTATAAAGAAAATGGCCGTATGGTTATAGAGCCTCTCCGGCCGTATGTGGATGTGACGAAACTGCCTTTCAAGGATTACCATCTCTTTGATTTCCAGAAAATGATTGATGCGAAGGATGGCTGGGTGGGATTGCAGGCATCAAGAGGTTGTCCATTCAGGTGTACTTACTGCCTGAACCATAAGATCATTGATCTTTATAAAAAACAGGGACATCTGCCCAAAGATTATCTCCGGAGGCATTCTGTTGACGAGATTATTGACGAGATCAAGTACCTTTTATCCCATTACACTGGAATCAAAATGTTTATTTTTGATGACGACATCTTCACATTTGACAAGGAGTGGCTAAAAGAATTCTCACGAAGATACAAAGAGATCACTGATATTGGATTTGTCTGTAATGCCCATGCGCGGATATTCGATAGTGAAACTGCGAAAAACATCAAAGAAGCTGGGTGCAGGATAGTAAAGTTCGGTCTTGAGAGCGGCAGCGACAGGATACGAAGAACAGTGCTGCAGCGCTTCATGTCAAACGGACACATCGAAAAGGCCTTCGAAACAGCAGACCGTCACGGGCTCCACACATCCGCATTTGTTATGATAGGGTTACCCGATGAAAAGAAAATCGACCTCATGGAAACGGTTAAACTCCTTGCTAAAATAAAACCGGGCAGGTTTCGCTGGTCTCTCTTCTTTCCTTTTATAGGAACCAGGGCTTACACAATAGCCAAGGATCTGGGGGCCATAGACTTTGAGAAGATGGACCGCCTTGACAACTTCACTGATGAAACATGCATGAATCTCGGACCGGATGAGGATCTTCTTATAGACAAACTGAAAACACTATTTTGTCTTTTTGTAAATGGGTACGCTGACATTGATGGCAAAGGGAAATATGCTGGTCTTTTAAGAGAAGTCGAGGATGCAGATGAGGCTGCTTGGCAGCGAAATAAAACCAAGTTTTCCGAAAGGCTGAAGACTCTTGATAGAGAAATGGCAAACCATGGAACAATACACTACACGATAAAATATAATCGGTTTATGGGTGTAAGAAGTGACTGGCAGGACGATAGTCTATCTTCCTAACTGGCTCGGAGACATGGTAATGGCAACACCATTCCTCCATTCCCTCAGGGCCCACGTTAAGGAAGAGCTGTGGGCTATTGGAAAGAACAAAGCGTTGCAACTATATAATGGTAATAGTCTCTTTGACCGTTTCATCCCTTATGATGGCAAAGGGGTGGTCCCGTTTCTTGATACGGTAAGTTTTATCAGAGCCTTAAACTTTAGGGATGGCGTTATCCTGCCGCACTCATTTCGCTCTGCCCTCTTGTTTTTTGCCGGGGATGTCCAACAGAGGATAGGTTATGCGCGCAACCAAAGAGGATTTATGATTACCCTCAAAGTAGAGGAGGTAACAAGGCCTGAGCCAACAGTTGAACACTATTTAAAAATCATTGACGCTATGGGTGGTACGAGGGTTTTGACAACGCCCTTGCTCAAGGTTACCGAGGAGGAGGACAAAAGGTTCGACGAGAAGTATGTGGACTTGAATGCTCCATATGTAGTATTTATCACTGGAGCTCAGTATGGACCTGCGAAACGCTGGCCCGACCACTATTTTGCTGAACTTGCAAATAAGATTGCACGAGAACTGGATATGAATGTTTATCTTCTGCCAGGTTTCGGTGAGGAAGAACTTGCACAGAAGATTTATCAAAACGTAGAACACAAGAAGCGTGTTTTTGTGAAAGTCATGGATATCATGGAACTTAAAGTGTGTCTTTCCAGAGCAGCGGCTGTCGTGACGAATGATACTGGACCCCGTCATATCTCAGCAGCTCTGTCTGTACCCACAGTTGTCCTCCTTGGGCCTATGGATGAACAGTATACGCTCTATCCCAGTTCCTGTACCTATGTGTTTTCAAAGGATGTGGCATGCAGACCATGCAACAAAAAGAGATGCGACAAGAACCATGTGTGCCTTACGAGTATTAGCCCGAATGACGTGTTTCAGAAACTGGAGGAAATCCTTGAAGTCCGACCGAGTAAAGCTCATTGAACGTTTCGATGGAAGGAAGATATGCGTTGTCGGTGATATCATAGCGGATATCTATATTTTTGGAAGACCCTATAGGCTTTCACGGGAAGCGCCGGTTGTAGTAGTTCAACATGAAGAAGAGCGGATTTATCCAGGCAGTGCAGGCAACACAATTAATAATCTTCTTGCATTAGGGGCTCACGTATTTCCCCTTGGCTTTATTGGAAGCGATAGTACTGGAGACCAGCTTATTGATTTTTTTTTACGTTTCAACAAGGTCGAGATGGACGGCTTTATTCGTCATAATGGTGAGACTATAACCAAAACCCGGATACTTGCTGGAGACACACATACATCAAAACAGCAAGTTATCAGGATAGACCGGGACAGCAACAAGTTACCTACTAAGTCTCAAAAAAACCTTCTCTACAAAAAGTTAAAAGAGATAGGGCCGTCCATGGATGCTTTTATCGTCTCTGATTATGGACATGGTACAGTCGACGAGACTATCATCGATTATATGCAACATGTGGCAAAAAAAACCATTGTCGTTGGAGATGCCCGCTACAGACTGAGGGACTTTAAGGGTTTTACCCTGATAACACCCAATGAATCTGAAGCATACCAGCTTTGCAGCACAGATTTTGATAAGGATATTGAAGAGGTTGGAAGAAGAATCTTAAAAATCATGGATGTAACTGCCTTACTCATAACAAGAGGAAATAAGGGTATGAGTCTTTTCCTAAAGGAAGGGTCTGTCAATCACATACCTATTTCAGGAAACGATGACGTGACAGATGTGACAGGTGCAGGGGATACGGTCTGTGCGGCTGTCACACTTGCACTAGCAAGTGGTGCAGATTTCCTGACCGCTGCATTGATAGCAAATTATGCAGCCGGAGTTGTAGTAATGAAGCGTGGAACTGCCACATTAACTCAAGAAGAATTGAGGGCGGCAATGCAAGCTTATGGGACAAATCGTTAAAAAACTTGACGAGCTAAAAAGTATTGTAGAAAAAGAAAAGAACCAGGGCAAGAAGATCGTCTTTGGTAATGGTTGCTTCGATCTTCTTCATGTTGGTCACGTACGTTACCTGAAGGGAGCGAAGGCATTGGGGGATGTGCTTATTGTGGCTGTCAATGACGATTCATCGGTGATGGGCCTGGGTAAGAGAAAACGTGTGGTTACACCGGCGCCTGAACGGGCCGAAATTATCGCTGCCTTAGAAGGTGTTGACTACGTAATCCTTTTCAGTGATCCAAACGTGGAGAATCTGTTGCGCGCACTTCAACCCCATATCCATGCAAAAGGAACTGACTACACCGAGGAAAGTGTTCCTGAGGGCAGGATTGTGCGCGATTATGGAGGTCGTGTTGCCATAGTAGGTGACCCAAAAGACCATTCAACGAGGGACCTGATCAAGGCTATCAAGGACATGGATTAAATTAATGGAATGACGATGGGGGGAAGAACGTGGATCAACCAGTGGCAAGCAATCAGCAAAAGCAAACGCTGAACAGCGAACAGCTAACGCCAAGCGACGGGCTGCCTTTATCGGTCTACATGATAACCTATAATAATGGTGTAACCATCGAGAGGGCCCTGCAGAGTGTTGCCGATTGGGCAGATGAAGTGATAGTTGTGGACTCTTACAGTACAGATGGGGCTCAAGATATTATTCCACGGTATACAGAAAAGCTTTACCAGTTTGAAACCAAAGACCTGCGGGAGAAGTATCAATATGCCCATGATCAGTGCATCAACCCCTGGACACTCTTTATCGATGCTGACGAATGGCTCATGGATGACATAAAAAAAGAGATTTCCACCATAATTCGTGGCACACCCTCCTGCGATGGATACATTGCAAGTAGAAGAAACATGTATCTTGGCAGGGAAATAAAACACGGCGGTTGGTATCCTGACAGAGAAATCCGTCTGTATCGGAGAGAAAAAGGCAGATGGGAAGGGGGACTACACGCAAAGGTTACTGTTGACGGCACAGTTGGTACCCTCAAACATTTCTATATGCATACACCCTATGCAGACATTGCTCACCAGATCAGAACAATTGACCGATACTCCGAGGCATTTGCAGAGGATCTTCGCTCCTCGGGTAGACGTTTTCACTTAGTAAATTTGATCACACGTCCTGTTTACCGGTTTTTCAGGGATTATATCCTGAAACGAGGTTTTCTGGACGGAACGCCTGGATTTATCATCGTTGTCTCCACCATGTATTATGTCTTTATGAAGTACGCCAAGCTTTGGGAGATAGAGATGAAGGAGAAAAAGCAGTTCAGAGACCGGTTTTAGAAGTTCGAAGTAAAGGCTTCAAAAACCTTACGTGGTAATGAACTGGACGGAGAGAAGAGAATATGAACACTTTCAAAGACAAAGAGGTTCTCATAACAGGTGGTCTTGGCTTCATTGGAAGCAACCTTACCATAGATCTTGTCGAACTGGGGGCCCATGTAACGATAGTCGACAACATGCTCCCGAGACAAGGAAGTAACCTTTTCAACATTAAAGAGGTTGAGGACAGGGTGAGGGTCAACATCTCTGATATCCGAAACCAGCTCTCCATGAATCACCTTGTAAAGGGAAAAGACTATATCTTTCACCTAGCCGGTCAGGTTAACCATGTTGACAGTATGAGAAATCCCCTTCAAGACCTTGAGATAAACTGTGTAGGCACGCTTGTTCTCCTCGAAGCGCTGCGTCACAATAACAGAGATGCAAAGGTTATATTTGCGGGTACCCGGGGAGAATATGGCGCAAGTGTGAAACTGCCAGTTAACGAAGACCACCCAACAAACCCGAAAGGGCTCTATGCAGTAACCAACCTGGCTGCAGAAAAGATGGTTCTGGTGTATGACGATATCTTTGGTATCAAAAGTGTCTGTCTACGGATAACCAACACCTATGGACCCCGCCATCACATGATGCATGATGAGTATGGCGTTTTCAACTGGTTCATCAGAAAGGCGATGGATAATGAAGAAATCCCTGTATTCGGTGATGGACACATCCTCCGGGATTTCCTCTACATCAAAGACCTTGTATCCTGCATGCTCATGACCGCCATTACTGATGAAGCATACGGAAAGGTTTTTAATGTTGGGACAGCCATACCGGTAAGTTTTTTAGACCTCGCAAAAAAGATTGTTGAGATAGCAGGTACCGGGAAGGTGGCGCACACTGAATTCACCCAAGAACGAAAAGAGGTGGAGCCCGGTGATTACTACGCTGACATATCCCGCATAAAGAAGATCGTGAAATGGTTTCCAAAGGTATCCCTGGAAGAAGGGATAAAACAAACAATCGATTTCTACAGGAAAAATAAGAAGGAGTACTGGTAGTCTGATGGATGAGCAGTCTATCCGTCCTCTTGCGCGGAACGGGGTTCACGAAAAGGTTATTGCCTATCTGACAGACAAACCGCGGGGGCGTATCCTTGATGTTCCCACTGGCCAGGGGGCACTGGCAAAAAAACTACACGAGGTAGGATTTACCGTTTCATGTTGTGACATCGAACCTGCACAGTTTCTTGTCAAAGGGCTAACTGTTGAGAAAGGTGACCTTAATGGAAGGCTGCCATATGGCGACGAAGAATTTGACTATGTCTGTTTTCTCGAAGCAATCGAACACATGGAAAACCCATACAATGCTGTTCGTGAGGTGACGAGGGTCTTGAAGCGAGGGGGCACCCTTGCCCTGAGCACGCCAAATTACCTAAATATTGAGCGACGAATGAAGTTTCTCATAACAGGTTTTTTTACCAAGCCAGTCTCACACGAGAGATTTCTGAATGCCTGTAAAGGGAGGACCTACGGATTGCATCTGAGCCCCCTGGGGTATACTCTGATCAGATTCGCCCTAGAGGCTTCAGGCTTAAAAATTGTGCATTTAACCTATGATCTGAAGAAGCCAAAAATTATCTTTTTTAAGCCCCTTACATTGTTTATAAGGTTATATACAAGATTCTGGTCAAAAGATAAACAGAAAGAATACTGGTTTGATGAGACAACCAGTAAAGTAATTCTTGAAGGTGGGAATACCCTGATCATTTTTGCTGAAAAAGTCTGACAGCTCAATACAGAGTCACCCATGAAGAATAAGGTTCAAAGTGGAAACAACAGATGATGATGTAGTAGAATCTCTAACATATTATCTTTATAAGGTTTGCAGTATTAGTTTACTCATAGCCGGTGGAGAGTTCAACGATGAATGTAAAGATGTTCGATTTAGCGAGGGATCATAAGGAGATAAGAAGCGAACTCCTTGGAATCACCGAGAGAATACTAACAAATGGTGAATTCATTCTCAGTAAAGAAGTGGAGGCATTCGAAGATGCTTTTGCACAGTACATTGGGGCAAAATATGCTGTTGGCGTTGGAAGTGGGACAGATGCCATCAAGATTGCCGGCCTTGCCTATGGCCTCAAGAAAGGTGATAAAATAGTAACGACGCCAAACACGTATATTGCAACAGTCATGTCGCTCTCCCTCCATGGAATTATCCCTGTTTTTTGCGATGTTGAGACAAGTACTTACAACATGGATCCAGAGCGTCTCGAAGATATTTTGAGGAAGGAGAAGGGCATCAAACTCTGCATCCCAGTCCATCTTTATGGTTATCCTTCTTCGTTGGATGAGATAGCTGCTATTTGCAGGCAAAACGGAGTAGGTATCCTGGAAGATGCGTGCCAAGCCCATGGTAGCCTCTATAAAGGAAAAAAGGTAGGTGGCTTTGGGGATGTTTCAGCTTTCAGCTTTTATCCCACAAAAAACCTTGGCTGCTATGGAGATGGCGGTATGCTTGTAACCAATTCAGATTCCATTTACAAAAACGCCCTTATGCTCCGCAATCATGGCCAGCACGAACGGCATGTCCATGTGGTTGAGGGGTACAACTCAAGGCTTGATGAGTTACAGGCAGCAATTCTCAGGTACAAACTGACAAAGCTTGATATATGGAATGAAAAGAGGCGTAAGATTGCGTCATGGTACAAGAAGAAATTAAAAGATGTGCCGGTAGCTTTACCCGTGGAAGAGCCATGGGGTTACCATGTTTATCACCTGTTTGTCATTAGGGCTGAGAAACGGGATGATCTTATGAAATATCTTTTCCATAAAGGCATCACCACCCTTATCCATTATCCTATCCCAATCCATCTCCAGAAAACCTACCAGACTCTTGGATACAAAAAAGGCTCTTTCCCCAGGGCTGAGGCAGTTGTTTCTGAGATTGTTTCCCTCCCATTGTACCCATCTCTGACAGAAGAGGAAGTGCAATACGTGTGTGAGAGTATTCATCAGTTTTATGGTGTATGAAAGATATGAATATTGGTAAATTTGATTGTTTAGCAGTGGCACATTCAGGGTTGAGGGTCCGACGTCACACAATTTGTTCGCCTATTTCTATTGTTTTTTCAAGCTTTTCATTTTTCATTACTCCATGCTATATGGGAAATGCGGCTCTATCCCATGGTGGTGTTTGACATGAAAGTGCTTCAGCTCTTTAGCGACTGGAAGTGGACGGGGCCGGCAGAACCTGTGTTGTCATTATGTGAGGCGCTCGGTACCGAAGGTGTTGATGTGGCCGTTGCCTACCGAAAAACCCCCATCGAATTTCCGGAACGAACCATCGAGAAAGAGGTAAAACTGAGGGGGCTCAAGTTTTTTGATGGATTCAAACTTAACAGGTATTTTGCACCAAGGGACTGGTTTTTCGATATGCGAGCAATCAAAGCGTATGTATTGCAGGAACAGATTGATATTGTTCATGCAAACCTTTCCCATGACCATTTTACCACTCTGTTTTCACTGGGTTTTTCAAATAAAAGACCTCTCATTGTCAGAACAGATCATAAACGTGATGGAACCCCTTATAGTTATTTTATGGGATGGGCCTTTGCCAAAACTGATGGGCTCGTCGCCTATGGGAAAAAGATCATGATTTCCGATATGAAAACTTTCTCTTACCCCCAGGAGAGGACATGTGTAATACCGCCAGCAATAAAAAATTACAACGGACCAGTGAAAAGTCTCAGAGAGGAATTTGGAATCAAAGAGAACGAGAAGATTGTTGGTGTTATCGGACGTCTCAAGCCTGACCGAGGTTACGATGTCATTCTGAGAGGCTTCAGAGAACTCAAAAACCGTGTGGATGGAGTAAAGCTTCTCGTTGTAGGCAGGAGCTCCCAAATAGAAAAGAGCATAATGAAGCCTATCAGCGAACTGGGACTTGAGAATGACGTGATTCTTGCTGGGTACAGGGTTGACGACTACTTTTCCGTAATCTCTACCCTCGATCTTTTTGTTATGATGCGTGCAGGAAGTGATGGTAGCGCAAGGGCCCTCAGGGAAGTCATGGCCATGGGAAAGGCCGCGGTTGTTTCAGACAATGGTATGCTTCCTGAGCTCGTGCAGGACGGTATTTCAGGGTTTGTCGTGAAATCTGACCCCATTCAGTTGGCTGAGAAAATGGAGCTTATTCTTAAAGACGAACAAAAGAGAATAAGTTTTGAAGAAAATGCAAAGAAGGTTGCTGCTGAAGAATGGAACTACACGGCTCAGGCCAGAAAGCTGACAGAATTTTATGAGAGGCTTCTTGTTTTGGGCAAGAGGCCTTTCCCAGAAAGAAACTTGTGAAGCTAAGGATTTAAAAAGATTTATGAAGATAGGCCTTGCCATATATAACTTTGATCCTAAAAAGGGTGGTGCTGAAAGATATGCCTATGATTTAGCTACAGACCTCCTGAATAGAGGTCACCAGGTATATGTGTTTTGCTCGAAAGCTGTTAATCTCCGAGGTGTTGTTATTGCCAAGTTTGATACTGTTCGCTTCCCGAGATGGCTGCGGTCGCTCTTTTTTGCACTAAATCACCGAAGATATAGAAAAATGTTTTCCCTTGATATCATGCTTGGATTCGGAAACACACTCGATATCGATGTATACCAAAGCCACGGGGGTGTTCAGCGCTTCTGGATGGAAAGAGAGATTGCAAGCTACGATGATCCCAGAGAGAAAAGAATTAAGGCAGCACTTCTCAGAAATAGTCTCAACCAACGCATCCAGCGATGGGTTGAAGAATATCCTATTAGAAGGGGCGGATATTCACGGATTGTTGCCATTTCTGATATGGTTAAGGGTCATATGAAAGAGCACTACAGTTTAAAAGACGACAGAATAGATGTTGTTTATAATGGAGTTGATACAGAAAAATTTAAGCCTGGAGATCAAAAAAACACCCAGAAAATGGAAATACTTTTTTCCGCAGGGAATTTCAGGCTGAAAGGCCTGCTTCCCCTTCTGACAGCAACGGGCCAACTTGCAAAAGAAAGAAATGATTTCCAGTTGTTGATCATGGGAAGAGGGAGAAAGGAGCGCTACGAGGAAACCATTGGACGCCTGGGTATAGGGAATATGGTGAGGTTTCTTGGCGAAACATCTTCGCCGGAAATGATTTACAGGCAGGCCCATGCGCTTGTTCATCCTACCTTTTATGATGCGTGCTCACTGACAACCATGGAATCTATGGCGTCTGGCCTGCCCACTGTGACCACGCGGTGGAACGGCGCGTCAGCCCTTATAGGTTTGGATGAGGGTTATGTCATAGAGGGGCCGGAAGATATTGAGGCATTGACAGATGCAATCAGGAATCTTTTCAACGAGGAAAAAAGGATAGTCATGGGCAAAAAAGCACGGCTCAAACTCGAGGAATATACAATCGTAAGAAATGTGGATCTTATGGAAAACATATTTCAAGAGGTTTGTGATGAAAAACATTCACACTGAGTGGTCGAGTCTTTTCTTGCATCGGGATAAGATTCACAAGGTGTACCGCGAAGTATGGGATATTCCCCTTATTAAAAAGAGGTCTCATCTCCTAAGAGGCATAATAAAAGATAACATGACCCTCCTCGATATTGGGGCAGGTATGAAGGGAATGAAAGATGAGATTGCCAATCTCGGAATCAAGGTTACATATAAAAGTATGGACGTGGACAGAGGCAATGAGCATGATTATTATGAAGTTTCCTCTATCAATGAAACATTCGATGCCATTATCATGTTTGAGGTCATCGAACACATGTCTCTTCAGGAAGGCCTTGAGGTGATGAAGAAATTGTTTTCAATAATGAACACAAAGGGCATCATTGTTGTCTCAACCCCGAATATTTTTAATCCAGCCAGGTTTATGAGAGATGCAACCCATAAGACCTTTTATGCCTATGATGAACTTTGCGGTCTCCTCAGTATCGCTGGTTTTCAGGTCAAGGATGTATATCGGTCGTACAACGACGCTTTTCACCGGTATTTTATGAAGGTTCACCTTCTCGGCTGGCTTTTCCGGTTCCTGGGAATTGACTACGCTTTTTCGATATTTGTAGTAGGGGAGAAGGAGTAATTTGTCGGGTATTCATCGTTCAGTGACTGTTGACATAGCCCAAAGATTATAGGGCATTGCGTTCAACGGGACTTCCTATGAACTTAAGATAATGAGCCGATGTTTGTTCCCACTAGTCTCTTGCTTTTTGTCAATTTTTTTTGGGTTCAGATTGTATATACTTCTTTGCCGAGCGTTTTGACCCAGTTCTCCTGAAGTACCTTCTGTGCCTCCTCTAACCTGTCAACGCCCAGGATCACCACGGCCTGTCCGCCAACCCTACCTAAGTGTGGATAAAGATAGTGAACGTTTATGTTTGCAGCCTTGAGAGGCTTGAGCACAGCATTGAGTCCGCCGGGATGATCTGGTGTTTCAACAGCAAGAACATCTGTTTCTTTCGTGGAAAATCCATTGCCCTTAAGGATGTTTACTGCTTTGACCGGATCATCAACTACAAAACGCACTGTGCTTATATCTGAAGTGTCAGCGACAGATATGGCCCTGATATTAACACCTTCCCGTCCCAATATTTCACTTACATGGGACATAGCCCCTGGTACATTATCAAGTACTATGGATATTTGCTTGATGAACATCCTTCACTCCCTTACATATTTGTACCCCAAATCAAGGGCCTCTTTGTTGATTTTGATCAACTTTGCCTTGCCTTCACCCAGAATGTCTGTAAGGTTCTTAACCATAAAATCGTAGGATATAATATTGCTCAATCTAATGAACGCACCGAGCATGATCATGTTGGCCACTTTGATTGTCCCAATTCTTTCCGCAAGTTCGCTTGTAGGAACCGCGACAATCTCGATATCTCCACGGGCAGATGATACATCCACAATGGAGGAGTTGACAAAAATCAAACCGCCCGACTGTAGGATGCTTTGGAAGCGGGCAAAAGATGGTTGATTCATAGCAACAACGAATTCAGGTTCTGATGCAACAGGTGATGCAATCTCTTCATCGCTAACCGCAACCGTACAGTTTGCCGTACCTCCCCTTACCTCTACCCCATAGGATGGAAAGTAAGTAACATGTTTTCCTTCAAGCATCGCTGCGGTAGCGAGGGTATATCCCATAGAAAGAACGCCTTGGCCTCCAAATCCGGAAAATATAGTTTTAGTTAGCATTGAACCTCTTTGACAAGTCCGATAGGAAATTGCTTGCTCATCACGTCCTCAACCCACTTGCATGCCTGGAGTGGGTCCATCTTCCAGTTTGTTGGGCATGGAGAAAGAATCTCCACCATAGAAAATCCGGTCTTATTCATTTGGTGCTGAAATGCTTTCACAAGTGCTTTTTTTGTAGCCACGATTGCAGCGGGTTTATGAACAGCTACACGTTCAAGATAGGATGTACCGTCAAGGACTGCAAGGACTTCACACATCCTTACTGGATGTCCTGCCTTCTCGGATATCCTTCCCACAGGGGTTGTGGTGGTTACCTGATCAAGAATCGTAGTAGGAGCCATCTGTCCTCCAGTCATACCGTAGACACCATTGTTAACAAAAATGATGGTGATATTCTCTCCCCGATTTGCCGCATGAAAGCTCTCAGCTGTACCAATAGCTGCGAGATCGCCGTCACCCTGATAAGAGACGACCAGGTTATCCGGCCTTACACGCTTAATCCCAGTTGCAACAGCAGCACCACGGCCATGGGCAGATTCAAGGCAATCAACATCAAAGTAGTTGTAAATAAGCATGCCACATCCTGCTGGAGCAACACATATTATTTTGTCCCCGAGATTCATTTCGTCAATCACTTCAGCAATGAGGCGATTTACGATTGAGTGCCCGCATCCGGGGCAGTAATGGAAGTGGGCTGGTTTCAGAGACTTGGGCCGGGAATAAACCTTCTTCATGACTTCTTGACCCTTTGTATCTGGTAGCAATGACGGGAGATTATACGGAAGAGCTCAACCGGTGTCGGTATAACGCCACCGGGCCTGCCGTAAAAATGAACACGGCCTTTGCCTTCGAGAGAGAGTTTTACATCTTCTACTAGCTGACCGGCACTCATTTCAAAGACAAAGAAATCATGGATCGTCTTTGATGTTTCCTGGATTATTTTTGTAGGAAAAGGCCAGAGAGTAATGGGCCTGATCATGCCAACCTTCAAACCTTCCTGGCGAAGCCGTGCAATTGCACCTTTAGCGATTCTTGCAGCGGTGCCATAGGCGATTACGACCAACTCTGCGTCATCAACCAGGTGTGTCTCATAACGAACCTCGTTTTGTTCAATCCGTTGAAATTTTCGTGCCAATTTCCAGTTGTGTTCCTCCTGTTCCTTAACATCAAAGATGAGGGAGCGCACCATTCTTGAAGGTCTCCCTTTTGCGCCTGTCAATATGTAATCTTTGGCTACTGGCTCTGGTTTTTTTATATGGTCAAACTCAACTGGTTCCATCATCTGACCGAGCATTCCATCGCCGAGGACGACCACAGGGTTTCTATATTTTTCTGCAAGATCAAAAGCAAGAGGCATTAAATCTGCTATTTCCTGTACCGATGAAGGAGCGAGCACAATGGTGCGATAATCACCATGGCCTCCACCGCGGGTTGCCTGTAAATAATCGGACTGAGCAGGAGAGATGTTTCCCATGCCCGGACCTCCGCGCACCATGTTGAGGATAACTGCAGGAAGTTCATCTGCGGCAAGATATGATATGCCTTCTTGTTTGAGGCTGATTCCGGGGCCACTTGAGGATGTCATGGCCCGTGCACCTGCCACGCTTGCTCCGAGAACCATATTGATGGCTGCAATTTCACTCTCTGACTGAATGAAAACACCACCTGCCTCCGGGACTCTTTTTGCCATATATTCCGTAAGCTCGTTCTGGGGCGTTATGGGGTAGCCAAAATAGCATGTGCATCCAGCCAGGACTGCAGCTTCTCCGGCAGCTGCATTTCCACTCATCAGTTTCTTCATGCAGTTCCACCCCGATAGACTTCAATAGCTACCTCAGGGCACACAATGGCGCAGATTGCACAACCGGTACATCCATTCCCTTCCTTGTATGTTGCAACGAAATATCCCTTGAGGTTAAGTTTGTCCGTTAGGAAAATAGCTTTCTTCGGGCAGTACTCTATGCAGAAGGAGCACCCTTTGCAGCGTTCCTGATCTATTTCTATATATCCTTTGGTGGCTTGTGTAACCATCTTACTGTAATAAAACGCCTTATCGTAGCGTAATCACATGCTTCTTGTCAAATATTTTGTCCGTGCGTATTTTCATACCCAAGGCAATTCAGATGTGGTAAAAATGAAACTATGTTATCAAAAAAGGTTGGGAGGATAAAGGGAGTTGAATGGACAACAATCTGAGTTGAAAGGGGTGAAGGGGTGGCTGTTACTCCTTTGTATCAATCTTAGCATCCTTGACCCATTTGCTAATCTTTTTAATCTTGCCATAGGAACACACCTCGGAAGGCAGTACTTTGAGCAAAACCCCGCATTACAAAAACTAATGGTCATTAATGGAGTATGCAGTATAGCCCTTGCTGTCTATAGTATCTATGCAGGTATATCTCTCTGGAGAGTTCTCTCTAACGCAGTAATCACTGCCAAAAAATACCTTGGGGCAGCTTTTGCCTACTCAATTTTGTCCCTTTTTCTTCCGCACCTGATTGGCCTATCCGAAGAGATACAGAAAGAAGTAGGTGCAACGAGTCTTTTCAACAGCTTTGTGACTGCTTTGTACCTCTATGCCTGGTACCAATACTTACAGCGATCAAAGCGAGTTAAGGCCACGTATATTGCAATAGGATCAGAGCAATAGTTAGTATCTCTGGATGACATTCTATCCAAATATGACTTGCCTTGTCCATGTAGCAGTGATCCAAGTTCCTGAGTCCTAAAAATTTCAGATCGATCAGGGCTACCGAAATAAAATAGATCTGAGCCTGCTTTACAGTCATGTTTCAATGTCCAATCTGCGCTCACTACAGAATTAATAGCTATACAACAGCAGGAAATGATACTTTGGATTTAAGATCAAAATACATTCCGTAAACAATGCGAGCCGCCTTAAAGGTTGCAGGTTGTTTGAACCTGGGTTGTTATCTTTCTTTCGATTGTACGTTCCCAAAGCATATTCTATTGACAACAGAGAAGCACACTGGTACCATAGGCGCTGGTTATGAACAAAATCATTGTTGATATAGACAATACCCTCTGGAATCTGGCACCAGTATTCTTTGAATACCTCAGAAGATACAATCCCGAAATACCAATCGAAGAGTTGAAACGTGGTGAGACCGGGCTAAAAGGATACATTCCCAGAGAGGATCTGTATGGGATCTTGAAAGAAATCCACATGAGACAGGATCAATTCGAGCCATATCCCGAAGCACAGCAATTTCTTGCGGCACTGAAGGAGATGGGATTATATGTTATCATCGCAAGCATCAGAGATGAGGAGGCACGGGATGCAACAGAGAGGTGGCTCAAAAAGTATGAGCTAATGTATGATGAGTTGCATTTAAGTAATGATAAGACCGTTTTATTCAATGATGTCTGGGCAATCGTTGACGATAGCATATGGACCCTGGATAAAGCTGCGCATGCAGGAATAGTCCGGACCGGACTCAGGAACGTTTGGAATGATGGCCGGGGACACCCTCTTTTTGATACTCTCCCGCAGATACTTGATTATTTAAAAAGGCAATATTCAAGCAAATAAGCATTTGTTTAAACCTCACTGGCTTACTGTATAATCATTGGCCATGTTTCTCATATGTCTGAAATCAAAATACCATTTGACTTCTATATGGAACATTGTAGAATAGTACAATATATTGCAAGGCCCTGGGGGTTTATCTCAAGGATATGCAACTCATAGCAAAACGACAGGATGGTAATGAACTTCTTGTCGGGGGGATTTTTTCCTTGACAGGGTACCTGTCCTGGAGTGGAGATTACAAGAAAAAAGGCGCAGAGCTGAAAATTGAGATGATCAATGAGGCTGGTGGCATTAATGGAAATCGCCTTAAACTTGTCGCCTATGATGACCGGTCTTCGCCTGAACTGGCAGCAAAAATCGCTGAAATGCTGGTTCTCAAACACAGAGTTATTGCCATGGTCGGCACAGGCTCTCTGCCGATCTCAGGCGCTGTTGCCCGTGTTGCAAACAAGTATAAAGTCCCAACGTTTCTCAATTCCGGTTATACAATAGATCCGCTGAGCGATCTGTTCGTTTTCAATACCTCCCATAAAACCGAATTTGCAGTCGCAGGCTCTTTTGGGCATTTTGTCGAAAAAGGGATTAACAGAATTGCTCTTCTGATGCCAAGAGGTCCGTTAGGTGACCTGGGTAGCTGGCTGGGTCGGCAGGTGGGCAGGGAATTAGGCATTAAAATAGTCGGAGAGGAAAGGTTCGACGTCAGCGTACCGGAAATGACATCTCAATTGGAGCGATTGAAAAGCCTGAAGCCTCTGGCGCTTTTCTCCTTTGTGACCGGGGAACCGGCCGCTCGCCTGGTAACCAAAATGGCTCAGCTTGGAATGAATATTTCCTTGCTCGTATCTCATGGTAACGCCAACCCTGCATTTCTGAAATTGGTTTCCCGTGCGCCTATACCCATTATCGTGCCCTCAGGGAGGACCATGATTCTTGATTCCATACCTGAGGAGGATCCATGCAGAAATAAAATGACAGACTTCGGCGAAAGGCATACCCGGCGGTTTGGTGAGCCAGCCAACTACTGTTCAGCGGAGTCCGCCGATGCCATTGACCTGCTCGCTGAAGGTCTGCGATCTTCAGGCCGGCCTGATGGAAGGATTCTGCGGGATGCAGTGGAGGCTATAAAGCAGTTTGAAGGCATGCAGGGTGTGTATGATCTGTCACCCATAGACCATTATGGCACCCAGGTCGAACATATGGTATTGCTGGACGTCCAAGACGGGATATGGCATCTGACGAAAAGGCTTTCATCGGTTGGAGTGTTTGAAGCGATCCATAGCGATAACAAAAAGAGGTTGGTTTTCAGGTTGGCTCGTGCATTCAACGAACCATCCACTGAAGCGCTTAAACTTGCCTATGAGACGCCGGGGTCGACAAGAAGGCTGGCTGCCCAGGTCGGGTTAAGCTGCACAAACCTTAAAGGCGATCCTTGTTTTGCTGTCAAGCTTTCAAGTCGGGAAAAACAGGAGTTGATTCAGGCTATCCGTGAAGAAGATTACACCAAGGCAAAAGAAAGTCTTTGCCGTTCTCTGACCATTTCTCTTCTCCAATATTATGAAGCCTTTGAACCGCTGAAACTCGCCGTATCAGAACTGTTTCATGCCCTGTTTGATGCAGCGGCCAGTGAGGAGGGGGTTGACCTTGAAAAACTCATAGAGCTTAAATCTAAATATGTACTGGAATGGACAGACCTGAAAGATCAAGAAGCGCTTTGTTTTTGGACAGTGAAAGCGTTCAGGGAAGTTATTGAACTAATCAGCGAGAGACAGCGGGAAAGAGGAACAGGATTATTGAAGAATATCCTCAGATTCATAGAAATCCATTTTGCTGAGAATCTTACCGTTGACAGGATAGCCCGTGAGGTCTGTCTCAGTCCTTCACGCCTTATTCATCGGATGAAAAGCCAGTACGGCCTGACGCTTTCTGATTGTATCGCAAAAACCCGGATGGATAAAGCAAAAGCATTATTGAAAGACACGGATATGACCATCTGTGAAATAGCCCATGAAGTGGGATATGTGGATCAAGGCTATTTTACGAGGGTCTTCAAGAAATGCCTGAATAAAACCCCCGGCAATTACAGAGAAAGTTCCCGGTTAGGTTTTCCATCAAACCGCGACTCTTAACAGCCACTCGAATTTGTTCGACACTTTTATCCAAAAAAAGAACTGAATAATACAAGACACAAGTTTCCACAGATGCTTAAATTAGACTAAAGAAGTTTTCTTTTTGTTTGATAATGTTGAAATCAAGCATTTATGCAATAGTATTCACATTGCAACAGGGCTTGAAATAAAAAAACAATGGGGAGGCCTTCTTATGAAAAAATTTTTTGTTTTGATAATACTTTGCTCTGTTTTTGTGATATTCACGGGAGTGGGGCCTATTATGGCTCAGACGAAAGCGCCCTATAAGATCGGCGGAATATTCCCTCTAACAGGTTACCTGTCATGGCTGGGTGAGTACAAGAAAAAAGGATCTGAACTGAAGGTAGAGTTGATTAACAAAGCCGGTGGGATTAATGGCAGACAGCTGGAGCTTGTTGTTTATGACGATCAGTCCTCTCCTGAGACAGGCTCCAGAGTCGCCCAGAGACTGGTTTCCAAGGATGGAGTCATAGCCATGATAGGGACTGCAAGCGTTCCCATCTCCGGCGCTGTTGCATCTATTGGAAACAGATATAAAATTCCTACAATTATTGGTTCCGGTTATGAGGTTGATCCCAAAAAAGACCATTTTGTCTTTAACAGCGCCCACAAAACAGATTTTGCCGTGGAGCGTCCTTTTGAATATTTTAAGGGTAAAGGCATAACAAAGGTTGCTCTTTTGATGCCCATAGGGCCCCTTGGCGAATTAGGCGGTGGCCTAGCACGGAAGTACGCTCCAAAGTATGGGATAACAATAGTCGGTGAAGAGCGCTTTGACGTAAAGGCTCCAGATATTACAGCGCAACTTGCAAAATTGCGCACCCTCGGTCCGCAGGCAGTCTTTTCTTTCTGTACCGGTGAGCCTGCTGCTCTTGTAGCGAGAAGCATGGCACAGCTCGGTATGAATATACCTGTTCTCGTATCGCACGGTAATGCCAATCCCGGCTTCCTGAAACTTGTTTCCAATGTAAATATTCCAATTCTCGTTCCGGCAGGAAGGGCTGCAGCGCCGGAGTCGATTCCTGACAACGACCCATGCAAGAGAGTTATTCTTGACTTCAATAAGGCGCACCAGCAGAAGTTCGGTGAGCCTGCCAACTATTATTCAGCAGAAATGGTTGATGCAGTGGATATCATTGCGGCTGCGCTAAAGGTTGTCCCGACTGCGGACGGTGAAAAACTTCAGGATGCCATTGAAAAGACAAAAGGGCTGGTTGGTATGAATGGTATTTATAATTTCTCCACAACAGACCACCATGGAACGGTCCTTCAGGACATGATGGTCCTTACGGTAAAGGATGGAAAATGGCAGGTTCTGCTGAAGTAACAATGAAGGGTTTATTGCAAGGCCACTGAGGATATACATTTGATATTCTTGAGGATTAGGACAGATGACTGATTTTTCTCATATTGTACAGTTTTTCTTTAGCGGCCTTACGTCAGGAAGCATGTATGCCCTGATAGCAGTGAGCCTTGTGATTGTCTATAAGGTTTCCCTGCTCATTTGTTTTGCCCAGGGTGAGTTCTTTGTAATAGGAGCCCTTGCAATGGTTACCCTTGTCTCGAAAGGGCTTCCGATGCCCCTGGCATTTGTCCTGTCAATCCTGATTTCGACGGTGCTTGGCGCCCTCGTGCAACGCATGCTTATTAAGCCGATTCAAAATGCAGGCATCGGTAACCTTATTGTAATGACTATCGCCATTTCACTTACGCTCAGAGGGGCTGCACTTCTCGTCTGGGGAAAGGAGTCGCATATCCTGAAGCCTTTTTCTTCCGGCGCGCCTATTCCGGTCTTAGGCGCAACACTTCAGCCCCAGGTCCTTTGGATCATAAGCATTACAATAGTTGTTTTAATCATGATCTGGATATTTTTTGAAAAAACAAAACTGGGTATTGCCATGAGGGCTTGTGCGGAAAACCGCCTTGGGGCAAGCTTGATGGGGATAAGCACGGACAAGGCAGCTTTGTTAGCCTGGGCATGGGGATCCGGCATTGGTGCGCTGGCAGGGATGGCTGTTGCACCTCTCCTGTTTATGCAGTACGGGAGTGGAGTGATGCCCATGGTCAAGGGATTTATCGCAGTGTCTATAGGTGGTTTGAGCAGCATAGTGGGCTCTGTTGTAGCTGGATTGCTCCTTGGGACTGTTGAGGCCTATACAATCGGTCTCATCTCTTCAAAGTTTTCAGATACTATTGTGTTTTCCCTGCTCATGGTGGTTCTCATCTTTAAGCCAAGCGGGCTTTTCGGCAAAGGATAGGAGATCCATGTGAAACTGTTGAAACAATTCTGGTGGATTCTCCCTTTAGCATTCATAGCGTTCTACCCGGTGACCCTGGCGGGTGGATCTCCTTACTGGAGCGGACTTCTTATTTTTGTAGGTATCTATGTAATTCTGACAGTGGGTCTTGACCTGCTTATGGGTTACACAGGTCAGATATCGGTTGGTCATGCTGCCTATTTTGCCATTGGCGCTTATGCTTCCGGCATCCTGACTGCCAAGTATGGTTTTTCTCCTCTCGGAGCTATGGTTATCGGTATGGTTCTGACAGGTATTGTTGCCTGGGCTCTTGGGAGGCCTGTCCTTGCCCTGAAAGAATATTATCTTGCAATGGCAACCCTTGCCTTCAATGAGATTGTCGTGACCTTGATTATAGGCCTTGAATGGCTCACCGGAGGGGCATCGGGTCTGCGTGATATTCCATCGTTCAGCATATTTGGTCTTGTCCTGAGCAACCATGTGCACTACTACTATTTTGTATGGGCAATTGTAATTATTGTTATTGCGTGCAGTCTGGCAGTGGTGCGCTCACCTTTTGGAAGAACATTGGTCGCTATTCACAGTGATGAAGTTGCTGCCCGTGCATTCGGTGTTGATACAGCAAAATATAAAACAAGGATCTTTGTTCTTGCCAGCGTCTTTGCGTCCATGGCTGGATCTTTGTTTACCCATTATATGGGATTTCTGGCCCCTGATGATTTCGGGGTTCTCACGTCGATCAATATCCTCGTAATGCTTTTCCTTGGAGGAATCGGTACAATATTCGGCCCGATCCTTGGTGCTTTCTTTATGAAGCTCCTTCCGGAACTTACCTATCAGATTCACGACTATGAGTTATTGTTGAGCGGACTAATTCTTATCATTGTTCTTGTTTTTATGCCCAAGGGACTTTTTGGCATCTTTACTGCCATATGGGAAAAGATGTTTGCAAAGGCAGATAAATGACAGACAAACGCGATGCCATTCTGAGTGTTAAGAACGTTACCAAGACCTTTGAGGGGATTCGTGCCCTTGAAGATGTTAGTTTTGATGTGAAATCAGGCCATATAAAGGCTTTGATAGGTCCGAACGGCGCTGGAAAGACAACGCTGTTGAATGCAATAAACGGGATAATGTCTCCAGATAGCGGACATATTCACTTTCTTGGCCATGATGTTGTTGGTCACAGCGCTGACAGAGTTGCCGGCCTTGGTCTTTCAAGGACCTTTCAGCTTATCCGGATGTTTACAATCAACAACGCCACTGTTCTCGACAATGTACTTCTTGGTGCCCATATGCAGTTGAAGCCGACTCTTTTTGAATCTATTTTCAGTAGAGGAAAAGTAAATAAAGCAGAAAGAAAAGCCTGCGACAGGGCAATGGAACTTTTGAGATTTGTTGGTCTTGAGAAAGCGGCAGATGCCGCTCCCGGCTCTCTGCCATTCGGAAACCAGCGACTCGTAGAGTTGGCTCGTTCGTTAATGACGAATCCAAAGATGCTCTTGCTGGATGAACCGGCATCAGGTCTTAATGACACCGAGGTGGAAAGCTTCACGGAGCTTCTCCGATCGATTCGTGAAAAAGGCATTACAATTCTTTTGGTGGAACACAACATGAAGCTTGTAATGAACATTGCCGATGATATTGTCGTTCTGGATTTTGGGAAGAAACTGGCAGAAGGAACTCCTCAAGCCATCTGTGCCAACCCTCAGGTAATAGAAGCGTATCTGGGGACAACACAAACAGAATGCAGGCTTGAACCATGATGTTAAAAGCGGAAGCCATTTCTGCAAGCTACGGCAGAGTTAAGGTACTGAAAGATATCGATATGTCGGTTGAATCAGGCGAGATTGTTTGTCTTGTTGGGGCAAACGGCGCAGGGAAATCGACTCTTTTAAAAGTAATATCAGGAATTGTACCGGCGGGCAGCGGAAAATTTCTGTTTGAAGGCCAAGATATCACAAACAAAAAGCCTGATTTTATAGTAAAAGCAGGTCTCAGCCATGTGCCTGAAGGCCGTCAGATCTTTGCAGATCTTACTGTTCGGCAAAACCTCATTCTAGGATCCTATGTTCACAATTTACCCAAACAGGAAATGGCGAAGCTCTTCGATTCTGTTTTCGAGCTTTTTCCTGTACTAAAATCGCGATTGATGCAAAAAGCGGGCACCATGAGTGGTGGCGAGCAGCAGATGCTGGCAATAGGTAGAGGTCTAATGTCTCAACCCAAGCTTCTTCTCCTTGATGAACCATCCCTTGGTTTAGCGCCGCTTGTGGTGGAGACCATCCTCAAGGTCATACAGAACCTTCGCTCCACAGGAATCTCTATCTTGCTTGTGGAACAGAATGTAAATGCAGCGCTTCAAATATCGGACCGGGCATATGTGATAGAAACAGGCGCTATCGTGACTGAAGGGAAAGCCCGGGAATTGATGGAAAATGATGAGATAAAAAAGAGTTACCTGGGTATGTAGACCTTCTGCATAGAACGCAGCAGCCCGGTGAGTCTCTTGATAGGGGAGGTTACACAATGCACTACGATCCCGATAAGAATGACCATGGCCTGGCACACAGTCCGTTTAAATCATGCGTGGTTCCAAGGCCAATTGGCTGGATATCAACGGTCAGTCCGGAGGGGATTCATAACCTGGCGCCATACAGCCAGTTTCAGAATCTGACCTTTGACCCTCCCTACGTAATGTTTGCAGCGAATCAGAACACCCTGGGAAAGAGAAAGGATTCTGTTGTTAACGCAGAGCAAACGGGTGAATTTGTTTACAACATGGCTACTTATGAGTTGCGGGACGCTATGAACAGATCAGCGCCTGAGGTGCCACCTGACATCGATGAATTTGAGCTTGCGGGGCTAACCAAGGCGGCTTCAATCAGGGTAAAACCCTGCCGTGTGGCAGAATCTCCGATACAGTTTGAATGCCGGTATCATCAGACCATTCGACTGCCCGGCAACGGACTCATGGGGACGGTTGATATCGTGATCGGCCGGGTAGTCATGATACATATCAAAGATGATGTCATACGTCCTGATGGACGGCTTGACATTCTAAAAATCAGGCCTTTAGCCCGTCTTGGGTATTATGATTACACAACGGTGGATTCCATCTTCGAAATGGTGATACCCGGTAACAACGAGGCCCTCCTCACCGGACTGGAAGGCGCAGCAGGAAGCTCAACTGTCAAAAGCAAAAGCAAATACTGATCTTTAACAGTAACAAAAAGAGTTGAGTTATTTCAAATAGATAGATACGCTCAAAAAGTTCTTGGCACCACAGATTATTCTATAACCCCCACATATGCGCCATGATGTTTCCCGGATGGCAGGGGGAAGGGCGACACCAACGGCCTGAAACACCTTACCACATGTACCCTTGTATTCTGTTCTGATAGTAAGTTTCCTTCCCTTGTCCTCCATGGTTTTTTCCTGCAAGGAGCAGAGATCCTGTTTGATATCGGCCCATTCGAAACCATGGCTGGCCTTCTGAAGCCTGTGATCCAGTTCTTTCTGGAGCACGAGGGCGAGGAAACTGCAGAACACATGACCTCTGATGGCTGCATCTCTGTGATGGAAGATGGGCCTTGTATCAAGAACAGATTTCATATCCCGGAAGACCTGCTCTACCTGCTAGAGTTCCTTGTATTTGAGGGCCGCCTGCTCGGCAGTCAATACCGCGTTTGTTATAAGCACCCACTTCCCGTTGAATCTTGCCTCATGCTCAATCTTCTGTTCGTTGAGAGAAACGGCACCATGATCCATGGCGAGATACTTCCGGTAGCCCTTGTTTCCAACAAGGGATTTGGGGTTGCTTGCAAGCTTCTCCCGCAAGGAGCGGTTATCAACCATAACTTCTTTGACCTTGAGAGGAGAAGGATCTTTGGAGGATACGCTTTACGGGCGGACCTCCCGGTAACGACCGGCACGGGAAGGAACCTCTTCCTTGATCTGTTTTACCATTCTCATCCGGGTACCCAGGATATAGGGGATATGTTCCTGTTCCAGATAGGCCATCGTTTCCTTGCTGATCATCCCCCGGTCGGAGACTATGCAGAACTTCCTGTTGGCGAAACGTCTTCCCAGCCGGTCCATTACGGGAATAAGACTCTTGACATCCGCAGCATTTCCCGGCCACATCTTTGAGCAGAGGGGATTCCCTTCGTTATCGAGAATAACGCCTACGATCATCTGGTGGAGATCGTGTCGATGGTCTTTGCTGTGACCGATCGTCTTTCTTCCTGCCCCCTCAAAGTAAAGAGAGGTGGTGTCGAAGAAGACCATGTCGTGACCGCTGAAAAGATCCCGGCGCAGATGGAACAGCTCCTCCTCGACGACATCTTTGGTGACCCGCGGCGAGAAGTGCGTGCGATCCGACTGGTCTTCCATCTCTTCCCAGAGATAGGCCATAGCCCGGTACAGGTGGTGGGAAGACAGGCCGTCTACGCCATGGATGCCGTTGCTTTGCCCTTACAGAACCATAAGCGCACGCTCGGAGAACCGGGAAAGGGAACGAATGAGGCCTTCAATATCTCCCTTGCCCTTCAGCTCATCAATGCGGCCTACTGTAGCAATAACCCGCTGGACGCTCTTTTTGTCCTCCCTGTGGTTTTCTACGATCTGGAGGTATTCATACCGCCCTGCCTTCTTGATTCTCGCAAACATGGGACTCCTTTATTGACACCAATCATTTACCGTTCCTAAGTATCATTGTCAATGATAACAAGCTATTTTATTGGCACCACTTTTTTTGAAAATGTGTCACTTTATGGGAGAGCGATCTAATAAAAACAAGGGGTTAGTGAGCTGGGTGTTTAAACAGCTGTAAAAGAAAAATCTTGCTACTTCCTGGGCCTTTGTCAAAAGATTGGTCTGGTCTTCATGGGGAAGAAGATGGCCTGCGGCCACAAATTCCATCAAGACACTATCGAGGAACTCTTCTGGTTTTGCATCTTCCAAACTATATTCTGTAAAGTTTTTAAGGGTATAACTATTGTAAACCGTAGCTTTTTCTTTTTCTCCACGCTTGTACAACAGGTCAGTTGCTTTTTTGATATATTCGAGACCGCTTACTGTGTCTCCAAGGCGCTAGTATAATTCTCCAAGGACAAGCGTTCGCTCCTGTCCATCTGGAATAGCAGAAGAACAGATAATGAGAATATCCTTTAGTTTCCGCTTGGTTTCAAGAACAGGCACTGCTTTCAAGATAAAGCCCCTGAGTGAGGCATTATTTAAAAATAGTAACCTTTTCTGTATTCTTTACTTTCTTTAACAATTCTTTTTTTCAGTTGTTCCAGTAAATTTAAGGTTACTACTGCAGTCGTCTTGATAATTGAACTCAAAATATCGATGGATGCGGGGGGCTTGTGTAAGCCAGGAACAAGATCGCTATTTTTCATTTTCATTAAAGCCCTGCCAGAGTTTCTTCAGGTTTCTCGTTGAATCGTTGGGATGGGACAAGTTTTTTCTCTTTGAGCCATGATAGACTTAAGGATTCATGCTGTCAATCGAAAATTACACGAAATATCGTTAATTTAACTTAATATCGTAATAAATATGTTAGGTAAATCAGGTTTTGATGAGAATGTCTCATGATAATAAATAGTTGCATTTTTGGCATTTAATTTGTAATAGAAAATTAGATATAATGAACACTGAAGTATTTTGTAAAATATGCATAAGGGTGTATCCAAAACATGCACCTTAGAGATTATTACGGATAGGCAACAGAAGACGGTATCAGGCGGGCCAGACATGAAGACGTCAAACGCCCCAAACTTTCGCAAACCTGCATCTACTAAAAAAGGAGGCACAATATGAATGAAACATTGATTAACTTGATGGCGGACCTTCAGGAAGAAGAAACCCTCGCTATGGTCAATACGATGATTAAGGAAGGAGTAAACCCTATGGACATTCTCAGTGATGCACGGTCTGCCATGGAGATAGTGGGAAATCGCTTTGAAACGTCAGAGTACTTTATCCCTGATCTTATGATGGCCGGAGAGATCATGAAAGGCATCTCCGACATTGTTAAGCCCCTTCTTCAAAGCGATGATGCCAGTGCGAAAAAAGGAAAGGTATTGATAGGCACGGTGGCAGGAGATATCCACGATATCGGGAAAGACATCGTCACATTTATGCTCGATGTAAGCGGTTATGATGTCCTTGATATCGGAATTGATGTACCGGTCCAGACATTTATAGATAAAATAAGAGAGTTTCAGCCAAGTGTTGTCGGCTTAAGCGGATTTCTCACCCTTGCCTTTGATTCCATGAAGAAAACAGTTGAGGCCATAGAGAAGGCAGGTTTGCGGGACAACTTGAAGATCATGATCGGTGGGGGTCAGATGGATGATGAAGTCAGAAAATATGTACGCGCCGATGCCTATGGAAAGGATGCCGTGGCCGCAGTGAACCTTTGTAAACAGTGGGTTGGATAGGAGAGTAATATGGCGCCAACACCACAAGAACAATATAAAGAACGTGAAAAACGGGTTTTGGATGCTATAGCCCTTAAGAAGCCGGACAGGGTGCCCATAATGCCCCACTTCAGTTTTTTTTCTGCAAAATACTCTGGTTTTACCCCTGAAGAGGTTATGTATGATCCAGAAAAGTTGTGGAAAGCCCAATGGAGAACCTTGACAGAGTTTGAGCCGGACATGGATAATAGCCCCTTTGGCCTTCGCTTTCTGGGACCTTTGCTGGAAACTCTTGATTTCAGGCAACTTAAATGGCCTGGGCATGGCCTTTCATCCGATGTTAGCTATCAGTTCGTGGAAGGCGAATATATGAAGGCCGAGGAATATGATGTTTTTCTTGGTGATCTTACTGATTTTATGATTCGGACATATTGGCCCCGTATATTTGGATCACTGAAGGCTTTTGAAAAGCTTCCGCCTCTCAGAGATATCATTACCTATTCTATCGGCACTGCCTTTGGTTTTGGTATTTTTGGTTCACCCGAGATGGTTGCAGCCCTGGATGCTCTTAAAAAGGCAGGTGAGAAATCCCTTCAAATCAGTCAGTATTCCCGGTTATTTGCTGAGAAAGCGAGGGAGGCTGGATTTCCTATGCAATACGGTGGATACTCTCAGGCGCCCTTTGACACCCTTGGGGATTATTTTAGAGGTACGAAAGGCGCCATGCTCGATATGTACAGAAGGCCGGACAAAATTATAAAAGCGTGTGAGAAGTTACTTCCCATCATGTTCGAAGTGGCTGTAAATGCATCAAAAGTGTCAGGGAATCCAAGGATATTTATGCCAATTCATAAAGGGATTGATGGTTTCATGTCAGAAGAACAGTTCAAGAAGTTTTTCTGGCCAACCCTACAAAGCCTCATTGTCGCCCTCATTCATGAAGGATTAACCCCTTGTGTTTTATGGGAAGGCAATTGTACTACCCGCCTCGACATCATCAAGGATATACCGGAAGGCAAAGCCATATATGCTTTTGAAGCGACAGACATCTTCAAAGCCAAGGAAGTTCTTGGACATAAAGTCTGTATCCGTGGCAATGTGCCGTTGTCCTTGCTTGTAACGGGTACGACAGAAGATGTACAGGTGTATTGTAAAAGATTGATTGATGTTGTGGGAAAAGACGGTGGTTATATTATGGACGCTGCTGCTGGCTTTGACGATGCTAAGCCGGAAAACGTGAAGGCTATGTTTGATCACACCAGGAAATACGGTGTCTATTGAAGGGTTGTTGCTTATAGTTGTTTGCGCTGCTTCCAGGTATTTTTTACACATAATGGTATCACGACATAGAAATCTGGTATAAGGAGGATTGCATGCCTTACGATCCAACACGAATGGCTAACTGGAAAATTTCCGAAGCCGCTGAAGAAAACATGAAATCTATCTGGCAGCTCGGAGATGAGCTGGGTCTCGAACATGATGAAATCATTCCCCATGGCAAAATTGGGCGTATCGCTTTTGCCCAAATTATGGAAAGGCTCAAAGAGAAATCGGATGGAAAATATGTAGAAGTTACCGCTATTACACCAACCCCTCTCGGTGAAGGCAAAACAACCACTACTATCGGTTTAATCGAAGGGCTGAGCAGGAGAGGAAAACATGCAGGCGGAGCTATTCGTCAGCCATCGGGCGGGCCAACGATGAACGTCAAGGGAAGCGCTGCAGGGGGCGGGAATGCCCAGGTGATTCCTTTGGCTGAATTCTCTCTAGGCCTTACTGGTGATATTAACAATGTAATGAATGCTCATAATCTCGCCATGGTTGCATTAACATCAAGAATGCAGCATGAAAGAAACTACGGAGACTGGGAACTGGGGCTGAGGAAGCTTCGACGCCTCAGTATTGATCCCAGTAATGTACAGATGGGATGGGTTGTAGATTTTTGTGGCCAGGCCCTGAGGAATATTGTCATTGGCCTTGGCGGAAGGATGAACGGTTTTACCATGCAATCACGGTTTGATATTGCAGTAAGCTCGGAACTTATGGCTATCCTTTCAATCGCCAGGGATCTTAAAGATCTGCGCGAACGGATTGGACGGATAACCGTGGCCTATGATACTTATGGAAAGCCTGTAACAACAGAGGACCTTGAGGTTGCAGGTGCCATGTGTGCCTTTATGCGGGAAAGCATAAACCCGACCGTGGTTCAAACCATTGAAGGCCAGCCAATACTGGTTCACGCAGGGCCTTTTGCGAACATTGCCATTGGCCAGTCGTCCATTATAGCAGATCGTGTTGGTCTGAAACTCTTTGATTACCATGTCACAGAAAGTGGCTTTGCCGCTGATATTGGTTTTGAGAAGTTCTGGAATGTTAAATGCAGAATCAGCGGGTTGACCCCCAATGTGTCTGTCATTACAGCGACTATAAGGGCATTAAAGATGCATGGAGGGGGCCCAAGAGTGGCACCTGGCATTCCTCTTGCCAAAGAATACACTAAAGAAGATCTGACGCTATTGGAAAAAGGAATTCCAAACCTCCTTCACCATATCCGAACGGTAAAGATGTCAGGGATGAAGCCTGTTGTCTGCATTAATCGTTTTTCTACAGATACCAGAGAAGAAGTTGCCCTTGTAAAAAAATATGCTGAAGCAGAGGGCGCACGGTTTGCTCTATCAGACCACTGGATGAAAGGCGGTGAAGGTGCCCTTGAACTTGCTGATGCAGTCATAGATGCATGTAACGAAAAGGTTGATTTTCAGTTTCTTTACCCTCTTGAAATGCCATTAAGGGATCGGGTTGAACTGATTGCAACAAAGATATATGGTGCCAGTACAGTTCTTTGGATCCCTTCAGCAGAGGCGAAATTGAACACATTGCAGGCTGACCCTGGGAAAAAAGACTATTTTACCATGATGGTCAAGACGCACTTGAGTCTTTCTCATGACCCTGATCTGAAAGGGCTTCCAACAGGCTGGAGGCTTCCTGTCAGAGATATCCTGGTTTTCACAGGGGCCCAGTTCCTGTGTCCTGTTACCGGTGACATCAGCCTTATGCCAGGCACTGGATCAGACCCGGCTTTCCGGAGAATTGATGTTGATACAGAGACAGGAAGAATTACAGGGTTATTCTAATGGAGACAGAGCATTGTTATAAGAAAAAAAGAGGTGTTGTATGGCAGCTAAGATCATAAGCGGTGCTGAAATTGCATCCTCAATCCGTGAAGAGATTAAAACAGATGCAGCAAAACTTAAGGACAAACACAACATTGTTCCAGGGCTGGTAACAATTATAGTAGGCAAGAACCCGGCATCAGTGAGCTATGTGACCGCCAAACAGAAGACGGCAAAGGAACTTGGTTTTTATTCAGTGCAGGAAGATGTTGATGAGGCAGTACCAGAAGCTGAACTCTTGAACCTTATCGATAAATATAACAGTAATCCCCAAATTCACGGTATTCTCGTCCAGTTGCCTCTGCCTCCTCACATCAATGAAACGAAAATTCTCTATGCCATTGATCCTGACAAGGATGTAGATGGTTTTCACCCGGTCAATCTTGGCAGGCTTGTAATAGGCGAGGCAAGATTCTATCCGTGCACTCCTTACGGAATTCAACAAATGCTCGTGAGAACCGGTGTTGTTGTTGATGGGGCAGAAGTGGTCGTTGTAGGTAGAAGCAATATAGTCGGAAAGCCAGTTGCAATGATGCTCGTCCAGAAGATGAAAGGTGCGAATGCTACAGTTACCATATGCCACACAGCAACAAAAGATCTTGCTGCCCATACACGGAGGGCTGATATTCTTATTGTTGCCGCAGGTAAACCAAAGGCTATAACCGCTGATATGGTAAAGGAAGGGGCTGTGGTCATTGATGTCGGGGTTAATAGGATAGGTGTGACGCCTGAAGGAAAGGCAAAGCTCTGTGGAGATGTTGACTTTGATGCAGTAAAGGAAAGGGCATCCGCTATTACCCCTGTTCCCGGAGGAGTAGGGCCAATGACCATTACAATGCTCATGCTCAATACCTTAAAGGCTGCACAATGGACCATAAAGACTGCATAACATTGGATGTGATGTACTTTAAATAGGAGGCAGTGATGATAACGCAATTAGTGAGCCCAAAAGGGAAGGAAGTCCTTGTTGGTGGTGCGGGACCCACCATACTCATAGGTGAAAAGATCAACCCTTTTGGAAAGGGACCAATCAAGGAAGCACTCATATCGGGAAATATGGAACCTGTTCGTGATGAGGCTATCAAACAGGTAGAAGCAGGTGCCGATGTGTTGATTATAAGTGTTGCTGCATTTGGCATAGATGAAGTAGTTACTCTTCCCAAGGCCACACAGGCTGTTATGGAAGTATCGGATGTTCCTATTTGTATTGAGAGCAGGAATCCTGTAGCGCTTGAGAAGGCTCTTCAACTCGGATGTGGAAAACCAATAATAAGCTCTGTCACGGGCGAAGCGATACACCTTGATCAACTTCTTCCATTAGTAAAGAAATACAATACCACTTTTGTTGCCTTAGCTTCAGACTCATCAGGGGTACCAGGTACTGCTGAAAGAAGGCTTGAGATCATTACGGATATCGTGAAAAAGGCAGATGGACTTGGAATAGATCGTGCAAATATAATTGTTGATTGTGTTGCGGAGTCGAGTGCTGTTAATAGCAATGCGGCAACAATAACCTTAGAGGCTATGGATATGGTGAAACAGCTCTGGGGTCTCAATCTTATCTTGGGGGCAAGTAATGTCTCATTCGGCTTACCGAGCAGGACAGTGATCAACGCAGTCTTTCTTTCTCTTGCTGTTTCCCGGGGGCTTACCCTGGCCATTGTGAATGCGAAGCTCATGAAACCTTACATCATGGCAGCAGACCTACTGATGGGAAAGGATAACAGGGCAAGAAGATATACAGCCTATTGCAGGAAATTGATGAAGGCAAATGCCTGAGTACGATGTGAATCACAGAGAAAACGTAGTTGCGGCCCTCAGACATGAAAGCCCTTCTTATTTGCCCAGGGGCGAGATCTTTTTTACCAGGACATTTCTCAACGTAATCTTTCCTGAATTCATTGATGACTATATTGAGCAACTGGCTTCTGCGGCATCCCTTTTGGGTCTTTCCGTGGTTGGGGTTGACCTCAACGATGAGTGGTCCAGATCACGATTGAGCCAGGGAAAATATAGCAGGCTAAAGAAATATTTTACTGTTGGGTATGTCAACGGGCCGGTTCTGCGTGCGATTGAACGGCTTGGGTTTAAGCAGGCAATGTTAGGTATTAAGAAAGACCGGGGGACCGTTTTCAGGATCACTTCAGATATATTGGATGATATTCAGGATGTTTGCAGTTTGGCAAAGAAAAATGAGATGAGTGGTATTTTGCTCCCTGACGATATTGCCGGCAATAACGGACTTTATTTTTCATTTGAAGATTTTGGTACTGCCATTCTTCCCCTGTACAAACAGATTGCAAGTGAAATCAAAGGAAACGATCTTTTTGCGTTTTTTCACTCTGACGGGGACACACACTTGATCATTGAACCCCTTATAAAAGCGGGATTTGATTGTATCCACCCTGTTGATAGCCAAGCAGGGCTTGACCTTTACGAGTTGAAGTATATTCACAAAAACATGATATCTTTTATGGGACACATTGACATAATGACATGGGATGATGAGCGAATTAATCAAGAAATCAATAAAGCAGAAAAGAGCTTTAATGAGGGTGGACTTATTATCGGATCAACATGTGGCCTTTCGATGAAAACCGTGAGTAAAAAGCTGGGTGCGCTCTATCCCCGGTTACACAAATGGGGTAGGAGAGTATGAAAAAAGCCCGTGTTCTGTTTACACCATCCCAGAAAGAAGTTGAAGGAGAAATAGGAAGGACAATTCTCGACCTCGCCCGGAAGGCAGGAGTATATATTGACTCCCAATGTAATGGAAAGGGTAAATGTGGTAAATGCAGAGTTCGGGTCCTGGAAGGCGATGTAAGCCTTTTTGTCCAGGAAGAGGCCCAATTTGTAAAAGGTTTTGAACAAGAAGCAGGATACAGGCTTGCTTGTATGACACGAGTCAGGGGCGATGCTATTGTTCTAGTTCCAGGCGAGAATGTCCTTACATCAGTGGCTTCGAGAAAGATGTTCAGCAAAAGAACGAAAACGATCAACCCTGCAGTAAAATGCTATCATATTGACATTGACGTTCTCGGCAAGGATCATTCCGAGTATGTAAATGATATTATTAAGCTGCTGCGCATGCAATACGGTTTATTAAATATCACCATTGATCCTGGTATCCTTGAAGATTTGAACAAAGAGCCAATCAAAAGCAAAGGTACAATAGGCGTTTTCGTGTGGATGGACAAAGAAATCGTGGCAATCCACCCAGAAAAGATTACTGCATCTTTGGGTGTTGCGCTCGATATCGGTACCACAACGGTGGCGCTCTATCTATGTGATCTTGTAAAAGGTGAGGTCATTGCAAGTGGGTCATTCACAAATCCCCAGGTCCTGTTTGGTCCGGACATTATGTCTCGCATTTCATACTCTGTAGAACACCCCTGTGAAGGCGTGAAGCGAATGCAAAAAGAACTCATGAACTCTATCAACGCTCTAATCCTTAACCTTGTTTCCGGACAAGGTTATTCGCCTGAGGACATCGTGGATATGACGGTCGTTGGTAACACTGTCATGCACCATATCTTTCTCGGCATAGCCCCCGACAATCTGGGACTCTGGCCGTTTGAGCCTCTGGTGAAAGGGCCAGTCAATGTAAAATCCCATAAACTTGGTCTATCTATAAACCCTTACTCCTATGTCCATATGCTTCCCGTGGAAGCAGGTTTTGTCGGGTCTGATAATGTAGGGGTGCTCATCTCTGAGGAGCCATATGTTAAGGATGAACTTTCGCTCATCATCGACGTTGGTACAAATGGCGAAGTCGTTCTTGGAAACAGAGATCAACTTTTTTCATGCTCCTGTGCCACCGGACCTGCCCTTGAGGGTGCACAAATCTCTTGCGGAATGCGAGCTGCTCCAGGAGCGATAGAAAAGATACGCATTGATCCTGATAATTTTGAGGTCAACTATAAAGTAATCGGGAGGAAAGGATGGGCAAACAATCTTCCTGCAGGGACTCTCAAACCCTCTGGCATTTGTGGTTCAGGCATAATAGATATGGTAGCACAACTTTTTAAAGCACGATTGATCAATACCAACGGCGCATTTTCTAATAAAACAAACACACCCAGGATTCGAAAAGGGAAAACTGGTGTGGCTGAATATGTGGTTGCATGGAAAAAGGAGACATCGACGCAGGATGACATTGTCTTCACACAAAAGGATGTGCGCCAGGTCCAGCTCGCAAAGGCAGCCCTCCATGGAGGCTGCAGAGTGCTTATGAGTCGTCTCAACATCGACACTCTTCGGGGGCTAACTATAGCAGGCGCTTTCGGTATGCATATTGATAAAGAGAGTGCTCTTACACTAGGCCTTTTCCCGCAGTGTGAGCCCGGTAATATTGTTATGGTTGGTAATGCAGCGGGCCACGGTGCATATCTTGCCCTCGTTGACCGGTCCAAGCGTGATGAAGCGGACAGAGTAGCGCGAATGGTCACGCATATCGAACTGGCAATGGAAGAAGGCTTTCAGGGTGAGTTCATGAAAGCGCTGGCAATTCCCATTCATTAAAATTGAAAAGCCAGGGTTAATGATGAACGAGCTATCTTTTTGGATGGCTCACCAAAAACAAGTCTGTCTATTACCGGATGTTTTGAAAAGTTTGACCGCTATTTTTGATGAGACGTTTTATCTTGCTAAGAAGTTCTTGTTTTTCATCTTCAGAAAAGCCCTTCAGCATTGTCCTCATGTGTCGATCCCGTTCTTTTTCGATCTTCGTGAGCATGGCCTTTCCCTTAGGGGTGATGGATAGCACTGTCGCTCTTTCATCGCTTGGGTCGGATTTTCTAGTAAGGAAACCGCTTTTTTCAAGTCTTTTTGCTATTCCGGTCATGTTTGCGCCGGGGACCAGCATGATACGGCTTACATTGGTTATCCTGCTCTGTCCGTTTTTTGAAGCGTCGAGCACTCGGAGAACATTATACTGCGGAAAGGTGAGCTCGTATTTCCTGAAAGCGGCTGAAACAGACCTTTTGAAAACCTCAGCAATCCTTACAACTGCCATCAGAACTTTTTCATCGGCACATAGATCGCTTTGATATTCTGCCCCTGTAATACTTGCACCTCAATAATTTATTAAAAGATTCCCAATCTCAGGGAAAAGTATACCAGCTTTAAATGTAAAAATCCAAAAAATCAATAAATTGATATTTAACATATTGACTTTTATTTTTTCCCATGATATTTTTTGAACGTATGCATACAACATATGTAACAAAACATTTTCCTACATCAAGTAAGTGGCTGAAATAGCTCACTTATTAAGGTGCATTTGCATTGCATGGTCTGGATATTAGTAAATTGACAGCATTGAATAAACCGTTTTGTAAAAGCTTACTATAAAGAAGTAAGCCCGGAGAGAATACAACAAGCAATGATTATGGAAGAAAAAGAGCATGGCAATTACAATCTGTTAAGGTTAGTTTCAGTTGGGAACAAAAACACCTTGACAGGAGGAGTAACCGCCATGCATAGAAAGAATGATAACAGACAGGTAGAGAAGCGTCAACGAATAACGGATGCAACGTTGGTGATAGGGATGGATATCGGCTGTGAATTCAACGCCATGTGCCTGATGAGCAAAGAAGGAACCATTCTGGGCAGATATCCGAAGATATACAACTCCCGGAAGGGCTTTGACTATTTCCATGGGATTGTCGAGTCAATGAAGGAGAAGTATGGATTC
>ERZ1026800.37-NODE-37-length-130008-cov-8.901949_pt1 | contig 130008 bp, 119 predicted proteins | sample MGYA00520873_ERZ1026800 | MGnify/ENA primary metagenome ERZ1026800 (study PRJEB33270, sample SAMEA104284475) | anaerobic digester metagenome | biome: Anaerobic digester microbiome; feature: mesophilic sludge digester; material: Anaerobic digester biomass | place...
CGGCCACCAATAGGCAGCCTCTCACCTCGCGGCTTACGCGGTATTAGCCCGCCTTTCGACGGGTTGTCCCCCTCCAATGGGTAGATGTTCACGCGTTACTCACCCGTCCGCCACTATCCTTGCACCAGCAAGCAAGCTTGAAGGTGCAAGAACCGTCCGACTTGCATGTGTCAGGCACGCCGCCAGCGTTCGTCCTGAGCCAGGATCAAACTCTCAAATGAATCTTGCGAGGTCGTTCTCCCATGTATTCCCGTACGCTGTATTCTTTTTTCAAGGTACCGCCGCCTTCATGGGCGACGGCGAAAAATATACCATGCATCGGCAGTAAGCGCAAGCGCTTGATAAACAGGAACTTCGTAAAATGCCCTTTTTTTGGTATTCTTCTATGGTCCGTTGTTCACTTGGGAGCTCACGGTTAAACCAGGAGGCGGCATGAAGAACAATATCTTCAATTTCTTCAAGAAGAAACAGCCCCAAAGGACCACGAAGAACGATAGAACCTCCCGGGGGACCAGCAGGAGGTCCGCTCCCAGGAAGTCCGGTTTTCTCGGCAAGCTGGCCCTGATCCTTGCCTTCTTTGTAATATTCCTTTTCGCCGTGGTTTCCGTTGTGGGCGTCCTGCTCATCAGGGACGCGGCCTCGACCCTCCCTTCTTTGGAGGAAATGGCCAATTATGAACCGGACCTGTCCACCATCGTTTACGACCGGAACGAAAAAGTCATCACCAGGCTTTTTCATGAGAACAGGACCTGGGTACCCCTTTCCCAGATCCCCTTGGTGATGCAGGAGGCGTCCATCGCGGCTGAGGACAGCGCCTTTTACAGCCACAGGGGCCTCGACTTCGTCGGGATCATCAGGGCCTTCTGGGTGAACTTCAGGAGCGGCAAAACCGTCCAGGGCGCCAGCACGATAACCCAGCAACTTGCGTGGAACCTCTTCCTCACCAAGGAGAAGACCCTCCAGAGAAAGATAAAGGAAGCGATCTTGTCTGTCCGGCTGGAGAAGATCTACTCCAAGGAGCAGATCCTCGAAATGTACCTCAACATGATCTACTTCGGCCACGGGGCATGGGGAATCCATTCCGCCTCGCTGCTTTACTTCAACAAGGAACCCTCGGAGCTGGACCTCTCCGAGGCGGCCCTTCTCGCGGGGATAGTCAAGGGTCCCGAGTACTACACACCCTTGCGGCACCCCGAAAGGGCATCGGAGAGGCAGGCCTACGTCCTGGGCAGGATGGTCCACGAGGGAATGATAACACCGGAACAGGCCCAAGGAGCCAGGAGGATCGAGCTGGATTTCCAGACCCTCAAAAAACCGGCCATCATGTTCGACGAGGCACCCTACTTCATCGCCCACATCCTTTTTGAGCAACTCCTCCCCACCTACGGCAGCGACATGGTCTACCGAGGGGGGCTCAGAGTTCACACAACCCTTGACCTGGACGTACAACACGCGGCCGAGGAGGCCATCAAGGGTCTGAAGAGCGAGGGGGCCATCGTGGCTATCGACCCCGGCACGGGAGAGATCCTGGCCATGGTCGGCGGGAAGGATTTCGAGCAATCCAAGTTCAACCGGGCGACCCAGGCTTTTCGCCAGCCCGGTTCGTCCTTCAAACCCTTTGTGTACACGGCTGCCCTCATGAAGGGGCTACGACCGGTGGACCATGTCCTCGACGCCCCGGTTTCCTACGATAACGGTATAGACGAACGGGGAGAACGGGATATCTGGGAACCGGGCAACTACACTAAAGAGTACAAGGGGGAGGTGACGCTGCTCCAGGCCCTGGTCCATTCCTACAATACCTCGGCGGTCAGGGTGGCCCATATCACAGGCATACCGGGGATCATCGACCTGGCGCGCCGGTTCGGCTTCACATCGCCCCACATCCCTAACGACCTCTCGCTGGCGCTGGGTTCCGCCAACGTCACCCCCCTGGAGATGGCATCGGCCTACAGCGTCTTCGCCAACGGGGGTTCGAAGATCCAGCCCTACTCCATAAGGCGGGTCAGCACCGCCGCCGGCGAGGTGTTGGAGCAGTACGGCCCCACTCTCTCTCCAGCCGTCCCCGAGGAGATCGCCCTTTCGATGCGTTCCGTCCTGATGGAGGTCGTCCGGTCGGGAACGGGAACAAGGGCCAGGGTCCCGGGGTACGAAGTCTTCGGCAAGACGGGGACGACCAACGGGTACACCGACGCTTGGTTCGCGGGGGGGGTGCCGGGCCTCGTGGTGGTGGTGTACGCCGGCAACGACGATAACAAATCCCTGGGCAAAACCGCTACGGGCGGCGTGATCGCGGCCCCGGTCTGGCAGGCCTTTGTCAGCAAGGCGGTGAAGTACCTGACCCTCAAGGAGAACTTCGAGGTACCCGAGGAAGCGATGGTGGATGCCGTGACTATATGCAAAGATTCCGGGTTCCTGTCGGCGGAGGGTTGCCCTTCGACGGTCATCCTCCTTCCTTCCGGTGAAGCTCCCCTTTCTACCTGTCCCCTTCATGGGGGTTCATGGATAATGGCCGAATCCGATACAAACGAGCCCAAGATGCTGCTTTCGCCCAGGGATGAGGAGGTCCTCGGCGTACCTGCCCAAATGGCCAGGCTCTACAGTATCTCTATTTCGGACATGACGGCCGCTGCCGCTCTCCCCGCGGAGGAACCTCTCTTTTATGAGAGACCGCAGGCGCCCTCCTTCGCACCGCCCCCGGCCCCAACCGGTGCCAAGAAGCCGACCTCCACCCCGACTAGACCGAGGGAGAGAACCCCCAAGGAGATCGAGGACAGGTTCCAGGAATTGCTCAAGGAGTACGGCATCTCCGATTAGAAGATCGCGGGGATCTCACGGCCAGGGGCTGGGGAGGATCGTCCTCTCGAAGAAAGCCAGGGCGTACCTGTCGGTCATGCCTGAAATGTGATCCAGCGCAGCAAGGGCAGTGTCACCACAGCAGCAGGCCTCGGGCGGGTTATCAAGAAAATGGCCGAAAAGCGCGGATAGTACGTAGGTCACCCTGGGTTCCTCGCGGAGCACCCTGTCTGAAGCATAGACCCTGTCGTAAAGGAAAGAACGGAGTACCTCGACGACCTCAAGGAGTTCGTCGCCCATTCGCACCCCGCCGCAGCCGCTGTTGGAGACGACGCTTTCGACCATCCTGCCTATCCTCTCGCCGTGGGTCACTCCGAGCTTGGATGTGACCGATGGCGGTATATCCTCGTTTCTGACGATGCCCGCCCTTAAAGCGTCGTCCAGGTCGTGGTTCAGGTAAGCAATGGAGTCGGAGATCCGGACGACCCTTGCTTCATTGGTCAGGACCGGTTCTCCGCCGGGAAACCCCTCCCGCACATCCACCTGCCCCTTGGAGTGTTTCAGGATGCCATCGCGGACCTCCATCGACAGGTTCAACCCCCGGCCATCCTTTTCGAGGCAGTCGACCACCCTCAGGCTCTGCCTGGCATGGGAGAACCCGGCGAGCCCGTTTTCCTTCGCGATCCTGTCCAGTACCTTTTCACCCATGTGGCCGAAGGGTGTGTGCCCGAGATCATGCCCAAGGGCGATGGCATCAGTCAGGTCCTCGTTAAGGGCCAGAGCCCTGGCAATGGTCCTGGCCACCTGGCAGACCTCCAGGGTATGGGTGAGTCTCGTCCTGTAATGATCCCCCTCGGGGAGGAGCAACACCTGGGTCTTGTGCTTCAACCGCCTGAAGGCTTTCGAGTGGATTATCCTGTCCCGGTCCTGCTGGTAGATGGTCCTCAAGAGACAAAGTGGCTCTTCCCGCATCCTTCCCCGGCTCTCATCACTGAAAGCAGCGCAGGGGTCGAGGATGATCCTCTCGATCCTCTCCCATCGGATCCTGGGTGCTTCTCTTGGCATGATGCCTCCTTCGTGAGTGGGGCCGCCACTTCGAGCGGCGGCCCCAGGGTCTACAAAACCTTGTCCTCTCACGTCCCGAAGCTCAATCCAGGAGGCCCAGCTGCGAATGGGCGGCGGAAAGTCTAGCCACGGGTATCCGGAAGGGGGAACAGCTGACATAGTCCAGGCCCAGCTGGTGACAGAAGGCGATGCTCTTGGGGTCCCCGCCGTGTTCGCCGCATATACCTATCTGGATCCGGGGGCGTTTGTTCCTTCCTTCCGTTGCCGCGATGGACATAAGCCTGCCGACCCCTTCTCGGTCCAGTTCATGGAAGGGGTTATCGGGAAGGACACCGTCGTTGACGTACTGGGCCAGGAATTTGCCCTCCGCGTCGTCCCTGGAATAGCCGAAGGTGGTCTGGGTGAGGTCATTGGTCCCGAAGCTGAAGAACTCGGCGAATTCGGCGATATCCCCCGCGACGAGGGCCGCCCTTGGGACCTCGATCATGGTCCCGACCAGGTAGTGAAGGTCTTCCACACCAAGCCGCGGGATGATGCCTCCCGCGATGTCATTCACCATCGACAGCAGCCTCTTCATCTCTTCCCTGGTCCCCACCAGGGGCATCATGATATCGGGCCTGACATCCACTCCCTCCTTCTTGAGTTCGCAGGCCGCCTCGATGATCGCGGCGATCTGCATCTCGTAGATCTCGGGGTAGACGAGTCCCAGGCGGCATCCCCTGAAACCGAGCATGGGGTTGTTCTCCTGGAGCGACAGGACTCTCGCCAGGACCGCTTCCGCGTGCACCAGGTCCTCCGGTGAGGCTTCGCTGTCAGCCTTGATGGAGGAAATGGTCTCCCTGAGCTCGTGTTCCTTCGGAAGGAACTCGTGGAGGGGCGGATCGAGCAGCCTTATGGTAACCGGGAGCCCCTCCATGGCCCTGAAGATCCCCCGGAAGTCCTCTTTCTGCATTCCCTTGAGGACCTCGAGCGCCCTTACCCTGGACTGTCTATCCTTGGCGAGGATCATCTCATGCATCACGGGGAGCCTCCCCGCGGCCATGAACATATGTTCCGTCCTGCAAAGACCTATACCCCTGGCGCCGAAGGACCTCGCCCTCTGCGCGTCGTCAGGGGTATCGGCGTTCGCCCAGACTTCAAGGGCCGACACGGAATCGGCTATATCCAGCAGTTCCCTGAAATCATCGGTGAAGGAGGGCTGGACAAGGGACACTTCGCCAAAGATCACGTGCCCCTTTGACCCGTCGATGGTGAGGGTCTCACCCTTTTTCAGTGATCGGCCACCGACGGTCATAACACCCTTAGCGGCGTCGATGGTCAACGATTCACACCCCGAAACGCAGGGTTTCCCAAGCCCCCTGGCGACAACGGCGGCATGGCTCGTCATCCCGCCCCTGCTGGTCAGAACCCCCTGGGCGGCATAAAGACCATGGATATCGTCGGGGGTCGTCTCCGGCCTCACGAGGATGACCGGTTGCCCTGACTGGGCCACCTTCTCGGCTTCATCGGCATCGAAAACGGCTATGCCCACCGCCGCTCCCGGTGACGCGGGTAGCCCCTTGGCGGCAATATCGAAGGTGGCCTCGGGGTCTATCTGCTTGTGGAGGAGCTGTTCCACCTGGTCCGGGGTCACCCTGGATACCGCTGTGGCGGCATCGATGAGCCCTTCAGCATGCATATCCACGGCAGTCCTTACCGCGGCCTTGGCAGTGCGTTTGGCGCCTCGGGTCTGAAGCATGTAAAGCTTGCCCCGTTCAACGGTGAACTCGATATCCTGGACATCCTTGTAGTGCTTCTCCAGAAGCTCCGCGATCCGGTGGAGTTCCCTGTCGGCCTCGGGCAGCCGTGACCCGAATTCGTCGATGGGGTTCGGGGTCCTGATGCCAGCTACGACATCCTCGCCCTGGGCGTTCACGAGGAACTCGCCGTACAGTTTTTTCTCCCCCGTTGAAGGGTTCCTGGTGAAGCATACGCCCGTCCCGCAGTCATCCCCCAGGTTGCCGAAGACCATGGCCATGACGTTGACGGCCGTGCCCAGGTCGTCGGGGATCCTGTTGATCCTCCTGTAGGTGATGGCCCTGGGGTTCTTCCAACTGAGAAAGACCGCCTCTACGGATCTCTTCAGTTGGACCCACGGGTCTTCCGGAAAGGGAGCGCCCGTCTCCTGCTCCACTATCTTGAGGTACCGTGAAATAACGCCCTTCCAGGCGGATGGAGGTACCTGGAAATCGTAAGTGACCCCGAGGTCCTTCTTGACCTGGTGAAGGACATTCTCAAAGACAGCCCCCTCCAAGCCCAGGACCACGTTGGAGAACATCTGGATGAACCTCCTGTAGCTGTCAAGGGCGAACCTCTCATCGCCCGACTCCGCGGAGAGGGCTTTGACGGAGTCGGCGTTGAGGCCGAGGTTCAGTATGGTGTCCATCATACCCGGCATGGAGACCGCCGCCCCTGAACGGACCGAGACGAGAAGCGGGTTGGCGGTCCCGCCGAAGGTCTTGCCTGTCTCCTTTTCGAGATCGGTCATGGCACCCCGGATCTCACCCCAGACTTCGTCCAGGAATTGACTCCCCTTTTCAAGGTAACCGAGACAGGCCTCGGTCGAAATGGTGAACCCCGGCGGAACGGGAAGGCCGATCTTAAGCATCTCCGCCAGATTGGCCCCCTTACCGCCCAGAAGAGATCTCTTTTCGGCGCTGCCCTCGGTGAAATGAAAAACGTATCTTTTTCTTTCATCCCCGGTTTTCGTCATGCTTTCCGACCTCCACGGCATTTAGGGTTTGATCATGCTCTCAGGAAATCCAGGATCTCCTGGGCCGTCTCTTCTATGGCCCTGTTGGTGACGTTAAGGACACGGCAACCGATCTTCCGCATGATGTTCCTCGCGAACTGGATCTCCTCCTCAACCCTCTCCCATTGTGCGTAGTTGGAGATATCCGAATCGAGGCCAAGGAGGCGCAACCTCTCCTTCCTGATGTCCACGAGTTTCTCAGGCTGGACCGTCAGGCCGAAGATTCTCTCGGGGGAGATCTCAAAGATCTCGCCGGGGGGCTCCGTTTCGGGTATAAGGGGCACATTGCCCACCATGAAGCCGCGGTGGGCGAGGTACATGCAGAGGGGGGTCTTGCTCGTCCTGGAGACCCCCAGGATGACCACGTCCGCCGACAGGAGGTGTTCGGCGCACCTCCCGTCATCGCACTTGATAGCGAATTCGATGGCCTTCACCCTCCGGAAATACTCCTCATCCATTCTTCTCATCAGGCCAGGGGTCTCCAGGGGGGCGTGACCGAGGCGTGCCTCGAGCATATCCAGGATAGGCCCGAGTATATCGATCACATCTGTCCCCTGGAGGTCCGCCTTCTCGACGAACCAACGCCTCAGTTCGTGGTCGACCAGGGTGCAGACGATCATGGCCTTTTCACCCTCGGCCTCTTCGAGGACTTCCAGGGCTCTGTCTTTGTTGTTGATGTAACGGAACCTTTGAAGCGTAATGGTGTCCGTCGCGAACTGGCTCAGAGCCGCTTTTGCGACATGCTCTGCCGTCTCTCCCGTGAAATCAGAGACCACGAAAACGGGCAGCGGCTGATGGTCACCCTTCCCTTCCATGACAAGTCCTCCACGGTCGATCTGGAAACTCGGCTGTCGTCAAGCCTTCAGCAGCCCCAGGTCTCCGGATGTCTTGAACAGCCCGTCGCATCTTTCCAGGAGGGCTATCCTATTGTTCCTGATACGCTCATCGTTGTCCATCACCAGCACCTTGTCGAAAAAGGCGGATATATAGGGCTCCAGTTTAGAAAGGACCAGGGTCAGGCCGTTCCAGTCCCACGCCCTTACCGCCTCGTCCACCCGGGGGGATAGCAGTTCGACGGCCTCGTGGAGTTCCCTTTCAGCGGCCTCAGTGAAAAGGGAGGCGTCCAGGGTACGCGCGGAATGATCGGTTTTCTGAAGGATATTCCTGACCCTGACCGCCGACGTGACCAGGCCGGCGAACCAGTCTGTCCCCTGGACCTCCTGGAAGGCCTCCAGCAGCTTCAAAGCCTGGTTGGGCCTCGATCCCACCGCCGATACGGCCAGCGTGGTCAGTTCATGGGAAAAGCCTTTCTCGCGGAGTTGGTTGTGGAGCCTCTGCAGGATGAACCCTGAAGCGGCTCCCTTCTGATCATCTGAAAGCCTGTGAGACAGGGAGGAGGTTTTAACCAGCAAGTCAATATCTACATCCAGGTCCATGCCCCAGAGGATCTCGTTGAGCGTCCGGGAGGCCCTACGGATACCGTACTGGTCCTGGGACCCCGTCGGCTGGAGACCCGCCTTGAACCCGCCGGTGATCGTGTTGACCCTGTCGCAGACCCCAAGGATGGCGCCGATGATGTCCGAGGGTACCCTGTCGCCTGAGGAGGAGGGCAGGTATTGTTCAAAGAGCGCAAGGGCCACCCTGGGGTTTTCCCCGTCCCTGGCGGCGTACTCACGGCCCATAACACCCCTCAGTTCAGGAAATTCGTAGACCATGTCGGTGACGCTGTCGGCCTTCGCGAGAAAGGCGGCGCGATCGACCATTTCCGTCTCCTCGGCTGGAAGGTCCATCATCCGGCAGAGAGCTCCGCAAAGCTCCCGGACTTGGGACACCTTTTCGTAGACCGTCCCGAGTTTTTCGTGGTGAACGATCTTCTTGAGGGAGTCCACCCGAGCCGATAAAGGCACCTTCTGATCCTCTTCCCAGAAGAAGGACGCATCGGAAAGCCTTGCCCTTAGGACCCTCTCGTTCCCTTCCCTCACGACGGACATATTGGCGGCACGATTGTTGCTGACACCTATGAAGCAGGGCTTCAAGTTACCTGAGCAGTCCCTTACGGGGAAATATCGTTGGTGATTTTTCATCGTGGTGACGAGGACCTCTTCGGGGATCTGGAGAAAGGTTTGATCAAAGGAGCCGTAAAACGGCACGGGATATTCGACGAGGTAGAGGTTCTCTTCGACAAGATCGGCGTCTAGGACCGCCTTGCCGCCCATCTCTTTCTCGATCGAGGCGATGCCGGCGAGCATTTTTTCACGCCTCTTTTGCGGGTCGGCGATGACGAAGTTATCGTACAGCTTCTCGAGGTACTCCCCCGCCTTTGAAACCTCGATCTTCCTGACGCCCATGAAGCGGTGTCCCCTGGTAAAGCGGTCGGAGCTCACGAGCCCGAAGTCTACCTTCAGCAGTTCATCCCCATAAAGGGCCAGAAGCCATCGGACGGGCCTGGCGAAACGGTGAAAGGTCCGATCCCAGTACATGCTCTTGGGAAAGGACAGCCTTTTTATCACTTTTTCAAGGACGGCCGGGAGGATGGCCGATGACGACCGTCCCTCCTCCCTTTTGACGGCCACGGCGAACTCCTGGCCACCGAAGTCCCTTTTTTCAAGGGAATCCACATCGACGCCCTTGCTTTTGGCGAAACCCCGGGCGGCCTTGGTGGGGTTGCCGCTGGGGTCGAAGGCGGATGCCCAGGCGGGCCCCTTGAACTCATCGCTCTTATCCTGTTGTTTCTCCTCCAGGGACCGGGCGATCAGAACGATCCTCCGGGGTGTCCCCAATGTCTGTGTGTTCTCGAAGACGAGCCTTTCCGAACGCAACTCCTCCTCGGCGATGGTCGCCAACTCGGAAAGGGTCGGCGGGATGAACCTGGAGGGGATCTCCTCCGTCCCGATCTCAAGAAGCAGGTCTCTAGCACCCATCGTTCTTCCTCTCTATCCTGTCGTCGAATTTACCCATCAAGGGAAAACCCATCTCCTGTCTCTGCCTGGCGTAGGACTGGCAGCAGGAGCCCGCAAGGGCACGGACCCTGGAAATGAACCCCGTCCGCTCCGTGACGCTTATGGCGTTCCTAGCGTCGAGGAGATTGAAAACATGGGAGCACTTCAGAACGTAATCATAGGAGGGCAACACCAATCCCATGGAAAGGGCGCTTTTCGCCTCGGCCTCGTACAGGGAGAAAAGCCTGAAAAGCATGTCCGTATCGGAAACCTCGAAATTATAGATGGAGTGCTCCACTTCTCCCTGGTGATGTATATCCCCGTAAGAGATCTTCCCCACCCATTCGAGGTCGAAGACGTTATCTACCTTCTGTACGTACATGGCTATCCGTTCTAACCCGTAGGTGATCTCCGCCGCCACGGGATCCATGTCGATGCCGCCAACCTGCTGGAAGTAGGTGAACTGGGTTATCTCCATCCCGTCGAGCCATACCTCCCAACCCAGGCCCCAGGCCCCGATGGTGGGTGATTCCCAGTCGTCTTCAACGAAACGGATATCATGGTCGGCCGGTTCGATCCCCAAGGTCCTGAGGCTCTCGAGGTAGGTCTCCTGGATCTCCTCCGGCGCGGGTTTGATTATTACCTGGAACTGGTAGTAGTGCTGGAGCCTGTTCGGGTTCTGCCCGTACCTCCCATCGGCGGGGCGCCTTGATGGTTCCACGTAGGCGACCCTCCAGGGTTCGGGGCCGATCACTCGCAGCGTCGTGGCCGGGTTCATGGTGCCGGCCCCGACCTCGATATCGTAGGGCTGCTGGATCACGCATCCCTGTTCAGCCCAAAACCTTTGAAGGCGCATCATGATCTCCTGAAGGTTCACCCCGGTATTCCTCCCTCTGGTTCGACGTTACATCCTGTCCGACAGGGTCCTTATCAGCATCCTCGTGCAGGATTCGGCCTTCCCGGGATCGATCCCGGGAAGGCCCTCCATCGCCAATACCCTTTCATGGCCCAGCACCGAAACCGCGAAGAGCTCACCCCGATCCTGGCCGCTGAGCCTCAACCCCTGCCTGCCGCCGGAACACTGGGCGCAAAAGAACGATCCCCCGCAGAAAAGGGCCTCTCCGAGCGGGACACCGCATTCCTGGCAGCGCTCGAGGTCGGGGGCAAGGCCCCAATTCCTTAACCATCGCCAGTAGAATCGCCAGCCCGCCAGGTCTTCCCTGAGGCGACCCGATTCCAGGACGCAAAGGGACCAGTAGAAAATGGGCAAAAGGTCATCGGAAGCATGACCCGGAAGCGTATATTTTACCAAAGACGCTGCCCACTCGGCGGCCCTCCTTATGCGGGAGGGGTGCTTCCTCAGGGGCAGAAAATCCTTCCGGACGTCCACATCTCTCAGGTACCACCGGTTGGGCCCCCGGTAAATGTGGAAAGTACCCCAAACAAGGGGATCGGTAGCTCCCCCGAACCTCACCTTGCCCCTGGCGGCGCCGGGAGCGATCAGCCAGACCGGGCCCTCGTCCTTTAGAAGGACGTATATGCTCCGGTCGCCCTCGTTGGAATCCTTCCTTCGAAGGACGACCCCCTGCTTTCGGAGCAGACCCTGACCGGGCTTGCCCTCCAGGAAGGCGTCCCTTCTAGGTATAGCCCATTCTCCGGAGTTCCCTTTCGGAGTTTCTCCATCTCGGCTTGACCTTGACCCAAAGGTCCAGGTAAACATCGTACCCGAAAACCTCCTCCAGTTCCTTTCGCGCGAGTTCTCCGATACCCTTTAGTTTCGCGCCGCCCTTCCCGATGAGGATGGCCTTCTGACCCGGCCTCTCGACGAAAAGGGTCGCTCGCACCAGGAGGTTCCTCCTTTCGGGGTACTCGTCGGGGGATCTGAACTCCTCAACGACTACGGCGACGCTGTGGGGCACCTCCTGCTCGGTTTGCTCGAGTACTTTCTCCCTGATGACCTCGGCCGCCAGAAATCGTTCGGTGCAGTCCACCAGCCTGTCGTCGTCAAAAATGGGGGGGCCTGGAGGTAAGAGGTCAAAAAGGGTCTCCACCAGGAGGCCCAGGTTTCGCCCCTCAAGGGCCGACACCGTCAGGACATGGGCGAACCCCCTCATCCGGGTGAAGCATTCCCAGCCGTCGGGACCATGATCGTGGTCATGGGCGTCAACCTTGTTCACGACGAGGACGACGGGCACCGAGACCTTTTCCAACAGGTCCAGGATGATCCCGTCGGCCTTGCCCACCCTGTTGTCGCCGGCCTCCACCATGAAACATACGACATCGGCCGCCTCAAGGGAAGCCGCCGCCTGCTTTTCCAGGAAACGACCCAGCCTGTGGAGGGGCCTATGGAGCCCAGGGGTATCGACAAAGACGATCTGCCCCCGCGGGTCGTTGAGCACCGCCCTGATGCTGTTCCTGGTGGTTTGGGGCTTGTCCGAGACAATGGCTGCCTTCCCGCCCACCAAGGCGTTGACCAGCGTCGATTTCCCCACGTTGGGCCTGCCCACAACCGCCACGAAACCGGACCGGTACGCAGGGCCTTCGCTCATTCGCCGCCCTCTCCCAGCCTGAAGGGCCTGGGGAAAAGGTATTCCAGGGAGAAAACTTCAAACCCGCCGGCCTCGTCTTCGAGGATGATGGCCATGGCGGGGTTGAACTCCGCCAGGACTTGCCGGCAAGCTCCGCAGGGAGGGCAGGGGACGCCCTCGGGCCCCGCGATGGCCATGGCCACAGGGTCCCTTCTCCCCGAAGCCACCATCAGGGCGATGGCATTTCTCTCGGCACAGACTGTAAGACCGTAACTGGTGTTCTCCAGGTTCCCGGCCCGGAAGACTTCCCCGGAACCGGAGAGCACGGCGGCCCCCACGGCGAACCCCGAGTAGGGGGCGTAGGACCTGTCCCGCGCGTCCCTCGCCTGCTCCATGAGGTCCTCGAGTTCCTCCCTTTTGAGAGGGTCTCTCCCTGAGGGCCCCTTCATTCCGATACCTCCCCGATCCTGTAGAGGTCATCCAGGGGGGTCATCTTGACCAGCTTGATCCGGTGGTCCTCCACCTCCAGGACCTGGAACTCCCAATGGCCGTAAGTGAGCCTTTGCCCCTTGTCGGGGAAGCGCCCGGCCAGGGAGAGGACCAGCCCCCCGACGCTGTCCATGTCACTGGATTCGAAGGGGTATCCCACGGCCTCACTGAGGTCTTCCAGCCCCATCTGGCCCCTGACGAGGTAGCTGCCGTCGGGTTCCTTCTGTATCAGGGCGCTTTCATCGTCGTATTCATCCTGTATCTCCCCGACGATCTCCTCGATGAGGTCCTCCAGGGTGACCAGGCCGGCGGTTCCGCCGTATTCATCGATGACGATGGCCATGTGGACCCTTCGGCCCCTCATGACATCGAAAAGGTCGGCCAGCCTCATCGTCTCCGGTACGAAAAGAGCTTCCCTCGCAAGGGAGGAGACCTTGATCGACGGGTCGCCCGACGTGAAAGCCCCTATCAGGTCCTTCACGTAAAGTATGCCGAGGATATGGTCGGGGCTCTTCCCGTAAACCGGTAGCCTTGAGTGCCCGCACTCCCTGAAGACCGGGAGGGATTCGCTTATATCGGTGTCACCGGGCACCGCCACCATGTCCGTCCTGGGTATCATGATCTCGTAGACCCTGGTCTCCTCGAAGGAGATCACGCCGTGGATCATCCTGCGTTCCTCCTCTTCGAAGACGCCGGAAGCCTCCCCTATGTTGACCATCTGCTCGATCTCCTCCCTGGTGACGAAGGGGTGCTGGGAGGAGAGGTCCACCTTCAGGAGGGACCCGAAGAACTTGACGATCCCCACGGTGACCCAGACGAGGGGCGAAAAGATCATGTTTATGAACCGGAGGAGGGGCAGGGCTCCGGAGACGATCCCGTCGGGTTTCAGTATGGCGACGCTCTTGGGGAGTATCTCACCGAAGATCACTATTACCACCGTCGTGAAGGCCACGGCCAGAAGGAGCCCCTTCGCCCCTATCAGCGATAACGCCACCTGGGTGGCCACGGCGCTGGCAGCAATGTTGACGAGGTTGTTACCTATCAAGATGACCGTCAGGGCCCGGGGCATGTCCGAGATGAGCCAGTCAATACCCTTTCTTCTCTTGGGGTTCTTCTCCTGGATCGCCAGCAGTTTGCCGCGGCCGATGGAGGTGATCGCCGTCTCGCTGCTGCTGAAAAAAGCCGAGAAGAGGAGAAGAACGGCCAGGATCAGGATACTTCGGATGATCTCTTCCTGCACCTGCAACTCAATCCTTTCTTGTTATGCCCCAGGGTCCGCCCTTCGCTCCGGGGGAGTGAGGCAACGCTCCACTCTTTCCAGGTAGTGTCCCTGGATATCCCACATTTCGCGCCTTCCTTCTTCCGTCTCGTGGTTCCAACCCAAAAGGTGCAAAAGTCCATGGACCAGGACGAGGGATAGTTCCTTCACCGGAGAGTGACCCGCCTCCAGGGCGTTCTCCAGCACCCGTGGGAGGCAGACCATTATATCCCCCAGCAAGCATTCGGGAAGGGGGGCCGGGCAGGTAAACTTCCCTCCGGAGGCATGGATCGGAAAGGACAGGACGTCCGTGGGATGCCCTTCACCCATGAAGCGGTGGTTGAGCTCGCTCATCTGGCCCTCGTCGATGAAATTAACCGAGAGAAAAAGATCCCCCGAGGGGCCCCACTCCGGACAAAGGAACCGGAAGATTTCCTCCGCGACAGGCCCCAACGCTCCGGGTATCCTGCCAAGGACCTCGACGGGCACCAGGCCTTGGGCTTCCCCGGCTACCTCCGTGATGACCCTCATGACACGGCGGGCTCCCGAGGCGTATCCCCCGCATTTTCCAGCGGGGTTACCTTCCTGGCGTGATACATGTGCTTGAGGGTCTCGATGAAGGCTGCCTTTATCCTCGTAAGGTCCTGGAATGTGAGAGGTACATCGGATAGCTGGGATTCAGCCACCTTCGTGTCTATGACCTCCTTCGTCATTTCTTCCAGTTCGCGGCTGTCGGTTATGGCCGGGGCGGCTGCCCTGACGGCGGCCTCGACCGAATCGGCGAGCATGAGGACCGCCGATTCCCGGCTGGACGGGCGGCCTCCGGGGTAGCAGAATTGCTCCATGGGCAGGTCGGGGTCGGCGCCCAGGGCCTTCTTGAAAAAATAATGAAGACAGGTGGTCCCATGATGTTCCCCGATGAAAACCCTGATCTTTTTCGGAACACCGAACTGGCGGCCCATCTCAAGCCCATCCCGCACATGGGATATTATTATAAGCGCCGAGAGGGAAGGTGCCAGTTCGTCGTGGGGGTTGAGTCCCGTCTGCTGGTTCTCGACGAAGAACTGGGGCCTCCTGAGCTTCCCTACGTCATGAAAGTATGCCCCCGCCTTGACCAGGAGGGGGTCCATTCTCAGCTTCTCCGCCGCGGCTTCAGCCAGCGTGCCGACCATCAAAGAATGATGATAAGTCCCGGGAGCTTCCAACTGGAGCCTTTTCAGCAGAGGGTGTGAAGGGTGGGTCAAGTCCACGAGGCGGACGGGCGTGAGGATATCAAAGAGCCTCTCCCATAAAGGGAGCGCTGCCAAGGTCACCACGATCCAGGCCAGGGCCGAGGCCGAAAGGGATAGAAGGGCCGTGCCCCCCGAGGGAAGGTAGAGACCCCATCCAATGAAGAACCCTCCGAGCGCGAGGGAAACCCCCAGGAGGGCCATCTTGCGAAGGAGGTCCAGGCGGTCCGTGATCTTCCTGAGAAGAAGGTAAGCCAGGCTGGCCGTTAAACCCGAGGTGAACACTGAAAGCATCAATTCCGCCGAGGAACCGCCCGAAGTGATCACCGACCCGATGATCCCCCCCCAGAGGACGAGTTGAAACGCAAAGGACCCCGGTAGGGCCAGGAAAGCCCAGCCCGCCAGGGGGATGACCCCCAGCCCATTCCCACCGAGCAGGGACGATAGGGACATGGCCACCCAGCCGGCGATGAGGATCGTGATCATGAAAGCCGATTCCCGGGCGTCGAAATGGTACTCCCGGCGCCTCGAGAACCACCCCATCCAGGAAACCCAGAAAAAGACCCCCGTCACGATGAAGGCCAGGGTCTTCCAGGGAAAGAAAGCCTCGGGGTATCCCTGCGCTCGAAGGACGAGAGCGACCTCGGGCGAGATCACCTCACCCTCCCTGACGATGATGTCCCCCACCGACAGCACCCTTTCGACAGGTTCGACCTCGGAAGCCGCGAGGGACCTCACTTCCTGGGTCACTTCGGAGTCCATGACCAGGGCTCTTTCCATGACGTGATCCAGGATCTGGTAGGCGAGGTTCTGTTCCGGGATGGAAAGGCCCGAGGTCTCAAGGCTCCTCCACAGCATGTCAGCCGGGAGTTCCGCTCCCACCGAGAGGGAGTCCTGGAAAGACAGGGCGATCCTAGAAGCGACGCCGGTTATCCTCCGGGCCGCGTCCTCAGGAAGGCTTTCCATAATCCTGGACAGGGAATCGGGCAGAACGGCGGCATAATCCCTCTTTTCCAAGGCGGCGAACTTGCCCCGGACCTCTTCGGGGAACTTCCTGTCCTTCACCAGGACGCCCCCGATATCGGACATTTTCTGTTCCCTCAGGGCCCTTGTGGCGCTCTCATCGACTATCCTCATGCGGGAATGGGCATAATAGGTCTTCATGGCCGGGCTGCCGACCCTGAAAGAACTCTCACCTTCCTTTAGGTACCACGTGCCGGCCAGGAGTATGGAAGCGACGGCAACCAGCAAGACGGCGGTGCCCCAGTTAGGGCGGTATCCCTTGTCGCCGGCCTGGTTGCCTGGGTTGAGCCTTTTTAGTGATGCGGCTGGACCATTAGCGCTGCTTTTGTTCATGTTCTTCATAGGCCTGGACGATCCTCTGGACGACTTCGTGGCGGACGACGTCGTTTTTGCCCAGCGACACGAACTCGACCCCGGGGATCCCCTTGAGAATATTCCTGACGACCTTGAGACCCGACTTCTTCCCCGATGGAAGGTCGATCTGGGTTATATCGCCGATGACGACCGCCTTCGACCCGAAACCGAGCCTGGTGAGGAACATTTTCATCTGCTCCGGCGTGGTGTTTTGGGCCTCGTCGAGTATTATGAAGCTGTCGTTCAGGGTCCTGCCCCTCATGTAGGCCAGGGGGGCAATCTCTATGATCTTCTTCTCGACGTACTTCGTGAACCTCTCCGGGGAGAACATTTCGTAAAAGGCATCGTAAAGAGGCCTTAGGTAGGGCTCCACCTTCTCCCTGAGATCCCCCGGGAGGTAACCGAGGCTTTCGCCGGCTTCCACGGCGGGTCGGACCAGGACGACCCTGTTGACCTTGCCCTCCTTGAGGGCGGCCACGGCAAGCCCCACTGCCAGGTACGTCTTGCCCGTTCCCGCGGGGCCTATGGCGAAGAGGACGTCATTCTTGCGTATGGCGTCGACATAGCGTTTCTGCCCCTCCGTTTTCGGACGTACCGGCTTTCCCCTGTGGGTCAGGCATATCACGTCCTCGTACAGGGGCATAAGATCGATGACACCCTGCTCGGCGAAGGCGTTCATGGCGTAGGTGACTTCGGCGGGCCGGAGAGCGTGGCCCTTTCGGGCGATCTTCATCATTTGCCGGAGCAGTTCCATGACAAGGTCCACCGCATCGGCATCGGGGCCATGGACGGAGATGAGGAGGTCCCGGACGACGAGCCTGACGGGATAGCGCTCCTCGATGAGCCTTAGGTTCTCGTCCCTAGGACCCAGTAGTCGTGAAAAAGTCTCTTCATCCGCGGCCTCCACGGAACCGGTGTGGCCGTGGTTCTCTCTTTCGGCCGCCGTCGCCTCGCCTCTTACGGGTCTCATCCCGTCCTGACGACCTTTTCTATCTCAGGTATCTCCTTTCTGATGACGGCTTCCACCTGGGAACGCAACGTCTCGGCGGCGAAGGGGCAGTTGCCGCACGCCCCCTTCAGCCTTACGGTCACGACCCCGCCGTCGGTGTCAAAACTCACGAGTTCGATATCCCCCCCGTGGGACTGGAGAGCCGGTCTGACCTGTTCTTCGATGAGCGACTTCACTCTTTCTTCTATTTCCATGAAAAGCACCTCCGATCATCCTGATGCTGACAATGATCCGATCTAAAGCGGGTAAGCCGCGCCTTCCACCAGAGGCTGAAGGCCCACGTCCCTGAGGTTTTCCCTGGCAAACTTCCTTACAAGGAAATCCTTCGCGACGGCCGGGAAGAGGGCGTAACTCAGCGCGTCCTCGGGCTGTGTTATCCAATCCCCCATGGTCTTGTAGACACCAGGCAATTCTGGTTTCAGGACCTCCCCCGGCCGGCAGGTGATCGGCCTCTCTTCACCGATGACCTTCTTCTGGACCTCCTTGTCCAGCGGTCCGGGGGGCGTTCCGTAGTACCCCAGGAAGTACTGCCTCACTTCCTTGGAAACCATCTTCCACCTCTCGCCCATGAGAACGTTGAGCGTTGCCTGGGTGCCGACGAGCTGGCTCGTAGGTGTGACCAGTGGCGGGTAGCCCATCTCCTTGCGGACTTTGGGGACCTCCCGGAGCACATCCTGGAGCCTGTGGAGAGAATCCTGCTCCTTGAGCTGGCTCACAAGGTTGGAGTACATCCCGCCGGGGATCTGGTAGACGAGGACGTTGATGTCGACCCCTTCAAGACCCATGATAAGCTTGCTGTACTTCTCCCGGAGTTCCTTGAAGTATTCCGATACAGGTACGAGCCTATCGAGGGTTATTCCCGTATCGAAATCCTTTCCCGTGAGGGCCGCCACCATCGTCTCCGTGGCAGGCTGGCTGGTCCCCATCGCGAAGGGCGAGATCGCGCAGTCCACCACATCGGCCCCGGCCAGCACCGAGGCGTAATAAGCCATGGCGGCCATGCCACTGGTGTAGTGGGAATGGACCTGGACCGGCAGGGACGTCTTCCTTTTCACCGCCTTCACCAGTTTTTGGGCCTGGACCGGCCCGAGGAGTCCCGCCATGTCCTTTATGCAAATGGAATCGGCGCCCATCTTCTTCATCTTGAGGGACATGTCCGCAAAGGCCTCCAGGGTGTGCATGGGAGATATCGTGTAAGAGAGGCTCATCTGGAGGTGGGCCCCTTCCTTTTTGACCTGATCGGCGGCGACCTCCATGTTCCTGAGGTCATTCAAGGCGTCGAAAACCCTGATTATGTCGAGGCCGTTGCCGACGGCCCTTTTGACGAACTCCCTCACCACATCGTCGGCGTAGTGGCGGTAGCCCACGATATTCTGCCCCCGAAGGAGCATCTGGAGTTTTGTCTTACGGAACCTCTTTCTCAACGTCCGGAGCCGTTCCCAGGGATCCTCCTCGAGGAAACGCATGCAGGTATCAAAGGTGGCACCCCCCCAAACTTCAAGGGAGTGATATCCCACTTCATCCATCCGTTCCGCCACGGGGATCATGTCCTCGGTCCGGAGCCTTGTCGCCATGATGGATTGGTGGGCGTCCCTTAGGGCCGTCTCGGTGATGCCTATCTTTCTCTTCGGCGCCTCCCCGGTACCCTCTCTCTCTCGTTTCTCCACCGAGGGGGTGGCCTTCTCCTCTTCCTGTGATCCCGCGCTCATGTCGTCACCTCCGACGAAAAGCCTTTTACCTGCCGCTTTCACTCTCACTCTCCCTTGGCGTCGTCCCAGAGCGACTCCAGTTCATCAAGGGTATAGTCCGACCAGGGCCTTCCGCTGCGCTCAACCCTGTTTTCCATGAAACGGAGTCGGGATTCAAATTTCCTGTTCGCCCTCTGGAGGCTGAACTCAGGCTCCACTTTTAAATGCCTGGACAGGTTGGCCAGGGCGAAGAAAACATCGCCCATCTCCTCCTCGATATGTTCCCTGTCCCGGGAGGCGATGGCTTCGTTGAGCTCCTTCAACTCCTCATGGATCTTGTCAACAATGGGTCCAATGTCTCCTTCTTCCCAATCAAAACCCACCTTGGCCGCCCTTTCCTGTATCTGTCTGGATTTGACCAATGCCGGAAGGCTGGGGGGTATCCCCGCGAAGAGGGAGGGATCCTCGCGCTTGACCCTTCTTTCACCCTGCTTGATGAGGTCCCAGTTCCTGCTGACGGCGGAACCGGTCTCAAGTCTCTCGCCGCCGAAGACATGGGGGTGCCTCCTCACAAGCTTTTCGTTGAGGCCCCTTATGGAGTCGGCCAGGTCGAAAAGGCCTTTCTCCATGCATACCTGGGCGACAAAAACCACCTGGAGGAGCAGATCGCCGCTTTCCTCGCATATGTCGTCCGGGTCACCCCTCTCGATGGAGTCCACCAGCTCATAAGCCTCTTCTAGTATGAAGGGCCTGAGGCTCTCCAGGGTCTGCTCCCTGTCCCAGGGGCAACCGCCGGGTTCCCGGAGCCTTTCCATTATTGAAAGCAGCCCATCCATCTCTTCGTGAATCCTCGATGTCCTGACCATTACTTATCTCCCCATGCTTCACCTTGATGGGGGGCTTCGAGCATTTCGGCCAGTTCGACCATGCCCCTATACCCCCCTGGCCCTGTGAGGATGCCACTCGACGCCAGCATCCAACCCGCTTTACCGGAAGCGAGTTCCCGGAGTTTTGAGGGGTCACCTCCGGCCCGGGTCTCCTCCAGGGCGCAATGAACGTATTGTAACCCATTGCGGCGCCCCGTGGACCGGACCTTCGCCGAGGCCAACATGAACGCCACCGATCGGGGTATTGGGCCGAAGCGTTCCCTGATCTCCTTCTCCAGATCGAGCACCTCCCCTACTCCCTCTACCCGCAGGAGCCTCCTGAAGAGGGCTATCCTGACGCTGGATTGGGGTACGTAACTGCTTGGGAGGATGACGGGGATACGGATCTCCATCCTCACCCCCTGGGCGGGTTCCCCGCCGGATTCGGAGGTGACCTCCTCCTCGAGCATCTTGAAGTAGGCATTGAAACCCACCCTGTCGATATGCCCATGCTGGCGGGTCCCGATCAGCTGACCGCCGCCGCGGATCTCCATGTCCCTTTTCGCGAGGGCGAGACCACCTCCCCTGTCGCTCAGCCCGGCGATGGCCTCGAGGCGTTCAAGGGCTTCATAGGGCATGACCCTGTCGGGAGGGTAAAAGAAAAAAGCAAAGGCCTGTTCTTCCCTTCTTCCAACCCTGCCTCTCAGTTGGTACATCTGGGCCAGGCCGAGGTCCTGGGCGTTGTCCACGATGAGGGTATTGGCACCGGGCAGATCGAGGCCGCTCTCGATGATAGTAGTGCAGACGAGGAGGTCCGTTTCCCTCCTGGTGAACTTGATCATGGCCTCTTCAAGCTTTTTCTCTTCCATCCGGCCGTGGACGACATCCACCCTGAGGCCGGGAAAGATCGACCTCGTCCTGGCGGCGACGGCATCGATGGTCTCGATCCTGTTATGGACGAAAAAGACCTGCCCCCCCCTGGCACTCTCCTTCAGGACGGCCTCCCTGAAAAGTTCGTCCCTCCAGGGCCCCACATAGGTCATGACGGGCTGACGCCTGTAGGGGGGCGACGATATCATGGAGATATGGCTTATCCCCCCCAGGGCCATGTGGAGCGTCCTCGGTATGGGCGTAGCCGAGATGCTTAGCACGTCGATGGACGGGTCAAGTTTCTTCAGCCGTTCCTTGTGCAGGACGCCGAAACGGTGCTCCTCGTCGATGACGATCAAGCCGAGCCTCCTAAACTTTAGGTCGCCCTGGAGGAGTCGGTGAGTCCCGAAGACCACGTCCACAAGCCCCTTCTCGATATCTACCTTGATCTTCTCCTGCCTTTTACGCGAAACGAACCGGGAGAGCACCTCGGCTCTCACCGGGAGGCCCGTTACCCTGGCGGAAAAGGATTCAAAGTGTTGAAAAGCCAGGAGCGTCGTGGGGACCAGGAAAGCTGTCTGTCGCCCCGCTTCGGCGGCCTTCACGGCCGCCCTGAAAGCGACCTCGGTCTTCCCGAAACCCACATCGCCTACGAGAAGCCTGTCCATCGGGAGGTGGTCCTCCATGTCCATCTTGATCGAGCGGACGGCGGACAGCTGGTCGCTGGTCTCCTCAAAGGGGAAAGCGCTCTCGAACTTCTCCACCAGCTCGCCATCGGGGGGCAAAGGTTCCTTCCTGCTCGTCTCCCTCTCGGCGTAGAGGGCCAGTATCTGGCGGGCGGCCTCCCTGGCCTTCTCCCTCGCCTTGAGAGAAGCCTTTTTCCACGCAGTGCCTCTGAGGCTGTCCAGTGAGGGATCTTCCCCGGAGAAGGCAGGGTAGGGGGTGATCTTGTATAGCTGCACTAGGGGAAGGAGAAGCCTCCTGTTCTCCGCGAAGAGCAGGATCAGGCAATCCCTGTCCATCCCGTCGGAGGTCACCCTCTCGATGCCCAGGTTCCTGGCGATACCGTAGTCTTCGTGGATCACGAAGTCGAGTTCCCCTATCCTCTCTTCCCACTCCCTTGGAGGGATCCTGGTGACCCTCCCCTCCCGGGAGGCGGGCGTCACACCCACCAGGTCGCTGTCGGAAAGGAAAACTTTTTTTTCACTGCGGTCCACGAAACCCTTTGAAAGGGCGCCCTCGCGGGGGATGATACCTATTTCAGAAGCCCATTGGAGCAGCAGTTCGCTGGAAGAATAAAGGGTTATTTCGAAGCCGTCGCCCTGCCAGCCCCTTATGACCGATTCGGCCGCCTCGAGCCTCCCCTTGAAGGACTGGACCTCCATTACGGGGATCCTGAGGTCCGACCCCTGGACGATCCTGGTGACGGATGTACGGCGGCGGCCCGAAAGCTTCCCGAGCTCTTCCTCCCAAGAGATGAGAGGGTCCGCTCCCCCTTCATCGGCCATCCGGTTCCAAATCCACCGGTAGGCCTCCACCGACCGCTCCAGCGCCGGGGGTTCAAAAAGGATGATGCCCGTGTCGGGGTGGAGCATTTCATCGAACCTCTTCATGATACCCCCTGTCAGCGCGAGGATACGGGTAAGCCCCACGGGTGAGCGGCTCCTTTGGCTTTCGGGGTCGAAAAGGTGGATGCTTTCGATCCGGTCATCAAAAAATTCGATCCTGAGGGGTAGACGGTAGGAAGGGTCGAAGATATCGACGATGCTGCCCCTGCTGACGTACTGCCCCTCCTGCCAGACAAGGTCTGACCTCCTGTACCCCGACCCGGCCGCCCATTCGAGGAACCGGTCCCTCTCCAGGGCAAGGCCCACGTCGATCTCCACCCCGGCCGAGGGCAGGCTGAGGGGAGCCAGGATCGCCGATGGGGTCGTCACGATGCAGCCGCCCGTGGCGTTCCATTTTTCGACGGCGCTGCCCCTTTCGATCCTGGTCGCTTCGCTCCTGAGGTGCTCCTCGGTGAGGGGGATCTCTGAGAGGATATGGATCTCTTCCAGGGGGAAAAGGACCTTCCAGTCCGATACGAACTCCGAGAGCCTGTACTGGTCCGGGACGACGGCAAGCAACGGTCTTTCCGCATCCCTAAGGACCCAGCACCAGGAAGATGTCCCTGCCGGGAGGTGAACCTTCATGGAGGGACGCTGGAACAGGAAACGGCCCGTGGTACCGATCTTCAGAGGTCCTTGGCCTTCAAGAGAGATCATCGCGTAAGGTGGGCTGCCCCTTCTTTTCAAAGCCGCCCTTCGAAGACCCGGAAGTGTCCGGCGGCGCCGAGTTGGCTTCCCTCATGGCCTCATCGATCCCACGGGTGATCCATACCAACGCCACATCGGCAGCCCGTTCCACCACGGCCGGCAGCTCGGCGAGCTCTTCGGGTGAAAAGACTTCAGTAACGTATTCGGCCAGGTCTTTTTGCGGCCCCGAGGAGTCGATCCCGATGCGCAGCCTGGGGAAGTCAAGGGATCCCAGGTGGGCTATGATCGAAACCATTCCCTTGTGGCCCCCGGCGGACCCCCGCGCTCTCAGCCGGATCCGCCCAAAGGGGAGCGCCGCGTCATCGTAGATGACAAGAAGGTCTTCCAGCCCGATATCAAAGAAGTGGAAGGCCTTCATGACGGCACTCCCGCTCAGGTTCATGTAGGTCATCGGCTTCAGAAGTAGCACTCTCTCGCCATCGACTGGGATGGGACCCCAGGCATGGGAGTCCAGTGATAGAGAAGACTTCGGGGCCCCCAAACGTTGGCGAAGAAGGTCAAGTACATGCCAACCGGCGTTATGCCTCGTCCAGGCGTAACGCACTCCCGGATTACCCAGCCCCACGACAAGTTTCAAAGAGCGCTAGACCTCCTCTTCCTTCGCCTTGCCCTTCGTGACCACTTCTACCTCGGTGGTTTCTTCTTCCGCCGCTTCCGACGCGGCTTCAACCTCGACGCGAGGCTGAGCGATGGTCACGATCACTTCTTCATGAGACAGGGTCAGGACGGCACTTTCAGGGAACTTGACATCGGCGATACGAATGGCGCCATCCAGAGACAGGTCCGTCACGTCGATCGCGATGGAGGCGGGTATCTCACTGGGGAGGACTTCCATCTCGACCTCATGAATGAGCTGTTCGAAAACGCCCCCCTGCTTGACGCCAGCACACTTCTCTCTCCCGGTTATCTCTACGGGCACGTTGACCGAAACCTTGTGCCCCTTCTTGAGCTGCAGAAGATCCACGTGAAGGATGCTGCCCGTAAGGGGATTCCGCTGGAGGTCTCTCATGAGGCAGAGTTCCTTTTTACCCCCGGGGGTCTCTACGTCAAGCCTGGCAGTTTCCCAGCGCCCGGACTGAACGATGGGGGCTATACTCTGTACCGCCACGTAAAACGGCAGCGACCCCGGGTAACCGGGCCCGTAAAGGACTCCGGGGATCTTCCCTTCGTTCCTGACTCTCTTACAGTGCTGTTTCCCCGTTTCTTCCCGTTTTTCAATCCTTATCCTGGTGCTTTTGTCCATGAAATACCCTCCTCGTGAATTAGAAGAACAGGAGGCCGCGGCGATCTACCGGAAAAGAATGCTGACGGAATGATCGGAATGGATCCTGCTTATGGCCTCCGCGAAAAGCGGCGCTATGGAGAGAACGGTGATCTTGTCGATCCGTTTCTCCTCCTGAAGCGGTATCGTGTTGGTCAGGACCACCTGGTGAATGGGTGACCTGCTAATCCTTTCAATAGCGGGACCCGAGAGGACACCGTGAGTCGCGCAGGCGTACACCTTTTTTGCACCCCTCGCAAGGACCGCCTCGGCCGCCTGCACCATGGTGCCGGCCGTATCAATTATGTCATCGACGAGCACCGCGGTCTTGCCCGAGACGTCCCCTATCACCTCCATGACCTCGCTGAAGTTGGCCACCTCGTGGGAACGGCGCTTATCGACGATAGCCAGGTCGGCGTTCAGGGGGACGGCGAAACGCCTGGCCCTGGTCACGGCACCGATGTCCGGGGGGATGACCACCAGGCTGTCCTGTTCGAGTTCCTTCTTGAGTGCATCCCTGAAGTAGGCCGCAAGCAAGGGTATGCCCGTGAGGTGATCGACGGGGATGTCGAAGAAACCCTGGAGCTGTCCGGCGTGCAGGTCAGCAGCCAGGACGCGGTCGGCACCTGCCTTTTCTATCAGGTTGGCCACCAGTTTAGCGGTTATGGGATCCCTTGCCTTGGATTTACGGTCCTGTCGGGCATAGCCGAAGTAGGGGGTGACCACGTTCACCCGGTAAGCTGAAGCCCTCCTCATGGCGTCGATCATTATCAGGAGTTCCATGAGATTCTCGTTGACGGGCTCACAGGTGGGCTGGATCACGTAAACGTCGGCACCTCTCACGCTCTCCTCCACTGAAAGCCCTATCTCCCCGTCGGAGAAGCGGAAGATGTTCGCCGTCGCCACCCCGACCCCGAGGTTCTCGCAGATCGACCTGGTGAATTCAGGATGGGCGCCGCCCGAAAATACTTTCAGTTCCCGCAATTTTGAGGCCAACTTCATTCTCCTCCCCCGTCGGTCTTCTTTCTTTTGAGAGCCCACCCCTCGATATTCTTCTGCCTGGCTCTCCCGATGGCCAGGCTTTCGGCGGGGACGTCCTTCGTGATGACCGATCCGGCCGCGGTGTAGCAACCGTCGCCCAACGAGACGGGGGCCACCAGCATGGTGTCGCTGCCCACAAAGCAATCTTCACCTATGGTGGTGGGATTCTTCTTTTTCCCGTCAAAGTTGCAGGTCACGGTGCCGGCCCCTATGTTGCTCCCTTTCCCCACCGTGGCATCCCCGATGTAGGACAGGTGAGGGATCTTGGATCTTTCCCCGATGATGCTTTTTTTGATCTCCACGAACTTGCCGGCGAAAGCCCCCTCGCCCAGCACCGAACCGTCCCTGACGAAGGTGAAGGGGCCAAGGGTGGAATCGTCCTTCGCTACACTGTCGCTGATCACCACGTGCCCCAACAGGTGGACATTTTCGCCCAAAACGCTGTTCCTGACAATAGAGAAACTGCCTAGCCTGGAGCGATCGCCTATCTTCGATGCCCCCCAAACCTGCACGAAGGGTTCGACCGTTACATCATCACCTAATACCACCCCGGGGCCGATCCACACAGTCTGGGAATCGACGCACTTAAGTCCATTTCTCATATGACGGTCGAGAATACGCCCCCTCAGGATCCTTGAGACCCTGTCCAGCTGCAGGGGGTCGTTGACGCCTTCCATCTCATCGGGGTCGGGACAGGTCATTATCCCGACCCTTTTTTCACCTTCACAGAGCCTGTGGATGACGTCGGTGAGGTAATACTCCCCCTGGGAGTTCTCCCTGCCGATATTCTCCAGTTGCTCCAGAAGGGGCCCTGACCGGAAGACATAAACCCCGCTGTTGACCCTGCAGCATTTCTTTTCGTGCTCAAGGGCGTCCTTCTCTTCTATGATCCTGAAACCCCTGTCCGTATCGAGGACGCGCCCGTAACCCGTCGGGTCCGAGGGCTCGAACACCAGAAAGGTACAGTCCTCATCGGCCTCGATATTCCTGGTGTTGAGCCGGGTCAGCGTCTCTTTGGCCATCAGGGGGACATCCCCGGGGATGATGATCACCCGTTCGAACCGCGAGACCCACTCGCGGGCCGTGAAAACGGCATGGCCCGTACCGAGCTGTTCCCGCTGAACGATCATTTCCGTCCCCGGCCACGCCTCTTCGAGGTATCGGGAAACGGCCTCGCTCCCATATCCCACCACCACCGCCCTGCCGGAGAAGCCAGGGTCGTCCGTCGAGTTCATAGGGTAAAAGAGGAGCGGCTCGTCCAGCAGTTCGAGGAGGACCTTGGGGGTGTCGCTCTTCATACGCGTACCCTTGCCGGCCGCCAGGACCAGGACCCCTGTGCCGGGGACAGCCATGACGATCATCCTCACCCCCTGATCATTATCCTTTTTGAACTTTTCCTTCTTGATTTTAACACGGCTGGTCCGACTTCAGCCAAAAAAGCACAACAAAGCAGGGGAAGCCGAGGCTTCCCCTGGACCAGCCAACTGGCTGGGGTGGCTGGATTCGAACCAGCGGTCACGGATCCAAAGTCCGTCGCCTTGCCGACTTGGCTACACCCCAAGGGTCGAACCTCGCAATTATAGCCTCACCGGTGGTCAGAGTGTCAAGGAGGGGGAGCGTCCGGTGTCGCCACTGTCTTGATATGGTAAACTTCATGTAGGCTGCGTCACTCCGAAGGGCCGTATAATGAAGGGGAGGTCTTGGAGCATGTGGACCGTCGAGGACGGGATCGAACGTATCAGGAGCAGGGGCTTGAAGATCACCTCCCAGAGGATCGCCATACTCAAGCTCCTCGAGGACCGGAAAGACCACCCCTCGGCGGAGAAGATCTTCCGCGAGATGAAGGAGATCTACCCCACCATTTCCTTTGCCACCATCTACAGCACCGCCCAGATACTCCGTGACGCGGGCCTTCTCCAGACACTCTCCATTGACGATCGCAGGGTTTTCTTCGACCCCGACCCGACCCCCCACGCACATTTCCTCTGCTCGAAGTGCGGGGCCCTGGAGGACATACCGCTGGAAAAGGAGATCCTGAACAGGATAAGGAGATCGGTCCCCCACAACCTCGATGCGGTACAGGTTTACTGTTATGGCACCTGCCGTGCCTGTAGCGGGCGAGAAATGACCGGCGCCAGGCCAAGGAAGGCCCCCCGCGCCCACTGAACCATGTTCCGCATCCCCCTGGCACTGACAGTCTTCTTCTTCGTCACGTCCGTGCTCCTGGGGGTGCTGGTCTCCAGGAGCGGAAGCCGGGTCCGCCCATCGGCCTTCTGGGGATCGCTTTTATTTTTCCTTCTTTTTTCATCCCTCACCCTTTTCTTTTGCGCGCCCCTCTGGATAGCCCTGGCCCCCATGGTGCCCGCCGCTATCTTCGCACTCCTTTACTTTTACCCCAAGAAGGCCGGCTGGAACGACCCCTCAAGGAACAGGTGAGACAATGAGGAGGAGAGCGTCCCGGAAATCGATAATGAATTTCTTGTCAATGCTCTTGCTCCTCTTCCTGGCCGCGGACCTTCCGCCGGCCGTTGCCTCCGCTGCGGCCCTCCCCCCTTCCACCGGCGTTCTGGATGGTTCCTTCACGATAACCGTCGAACTCACTCCCGGGGGGGAGATCACCGTCCAAAGAGAAGACGGCCAAAAAACAGTGCTGGGGAGGGTGAAAGCCCTCCCCGCCAACAGCCGGTGGCCCAGTTTCACCGCGTCGGCCTGGGGGAGGGAGCAGAGTGTGGTGGCGAGTGCGGTGAACGCCATCCATATCCTCCTGTCGGTTGAAAAGGGAAAGGGGAGGACCATAAGCCTTTTGCCCGAGGAGACCATCGCTCCCGCCGCCGGCCCTGGTGCGGCGATCGTGACCGACATCAAGGCGGGGCGCGCGTTATTCGGGGCCTGGGCCCCGCCGGTCGGCAGCAGGGTCGTCTTCGAGCATAGCGACGACGATCCCTACCTGGTGGAAGACGTACCTCGAAAAGGGGACGTCATGAAGATCATGACCGATCCTCTCCCGTGCCCCTACTTCGTTGAGTTGGAGAACCGCCCGGGGGGGCGTGTGACGGCATGGTACGGCGACGGGGTGAGGGTGCTCGGAAGGGTGATAAGACCCCTCGGCGGTACGGGGCGTTTCGACGGGACAATCTTTCAGGATACGGGCAGAATAAGGGCGAACCACCCCGGCGTCATAGATGTCTGCACCTCGCCGGAGGGGTTGGTGGGAGGTTTCCAGATCATCCCGCTGGAGCACGCTTTTTCCCGCGAGATGCTCGGGGCATGGAAGATGACCCAATGGATGATCATCGGCCCCGAGATGGGGAAGGTCGACCTGAAAGGGTCGGGCCCCCTGTTTTCCGGGGGACTCCTGCCCGGGCCGGCCAGGGGTGAGGTGCTGTGGGACCTGTGGTCTAGTTACGGGCGTAAACCCCTTGTCCTCGCCAGGTTGAAGGGAGGACCCTGGAGGAAGATGCCGGCTCTTTCCGGCAGGCAGGACCACGCTCTCAACGACATCACTCACCTGAGGATCTACTACCCCTTCACCAGGGAACCGCTGCGGGACGGGACCGACCCGTCCCACCAGCTCCAGTGACGCCTTTTACTCTACGGTGACGCTCTTAGCCAGGTTGCGGGGCTGGTCGATCTCCCTCCCGAGGATCAACGCTATGTGAAAAGACAGTAACTGCAGGGGTATCACCGAGAGGAAAGGGGTGAATTCCTCGTCGGTCCATGGGGTCTCTATGACCGAACCGGCGTGTTCGGGGACAAAACGGTCCCCCTCGGTGCACACCGCTATCAGCGACGCATTCCTCGCCTTGACCTCCTGTATGTTCGAGAGGGTCTTTTCGTAAAGGCTATCCTTGGGTATGACCGCCAGGACCGGCACCCCAGGCTCCAGCAGGGCGATGGGGCCGTGCTTCATCTCTCCCGCGGCGAGAGCCTCGGCATGAATGTAGGAAACCTCCTTCAGCTTGAGGGCGCCCTCCTGCGCGATGGGGAAGGACATCCCCCTGCCGATGAAAAGCATGTTCTTATTCCGTGCGTATTTCCTCGCGACCTCCTTGATCTCACCTTCCTTCTCCAGGAGTTGTTCCACCTTGTAGGGGATCCGGACCAGTTCATTGACCAACCTTTCTTCTTCGTGGGGAGCCAGGCTCCCTCTCATGCTCCCCAGTTGAAGGGCCACCAGGAAAAGGGCAGCCAACTGGCCGGTGAAGCTCTTGGTAGCCGCCACGCCTATCTCCGGGCCGGCCTTGAGGAGCAACACGCTGTGAACCTCCCTGGCCAGGGTGGAACCTCTCACGTTGGTTATGGCCAGGCAGTGCGCCCCGCCGGCCCTCGCCTTGCGCTGTGCCGCCAGCGTATCCGCCGTCTCGCCGGATTGGGAGACGAAAACGGCCAGCGTTGAGGGATCGCAGGCGACATGGCGGTACCTGTACTCCGAGGCTATATCCACCTTGATCTCGAGGTCGGTCCACTTTTCCAGGAGCCTTTCGGCCACCAGGGCTGAGTAATAGGAGGACCCGCAGGCGACGATATGGATCTTCTTCCATTTGGACACCATCTCATCGTCCCAGCCCAGTTCCCCCGATATCATCGTTTTCCCGTCGACGACCCTGTCCTTCAGGGAACGGCGGAGTACCGTTCCCTGCTCGTGGATCTCCTTGAGCATGTAATGGGAAAAACCCGACTTTTCTGTCATCGACACGTCCCAGTCGACGGTAACGGCGGGCCTCTCCACGGGACGGCCGTTCTCATCCCATATCCTGATACCGCCCGGGGAGAGCTCCGCTATATCGCCCTCCTCCGGGTACTGGATCCTCCTTGTGTAGGGCAGGAAGGCCGGAATGTCCGAAGCGCAGAAAGCCTCCCCATCACCCGATCCCAGGACGAGGGGGGAGCCTCTCCGGATGGTGTAGATCCTGTCGGGGAAACCCTGCTGCATCAGCGCCAGGGCGAAGGTCCCCCTCAGCCTCTTCTGAAGGTATACCAGCGTTTCCAGGATGTCACCCGTCCGGGAGAAGGACGCTGCGACGAGATGGACGATAGCCTCCGTGTCCGTCTCGGAGAGGAAGACCACGCCTTCCCTTTCGAGTTCTTCCCGGAGTTCCGAAAAATTTTCGATGATCCCGTTGTGCACCAGGGCAAACCGGCCGCTGCCGTCCTTATGGGGGTGGGCATTGGCCTGGGAGACCCCGCCATGGGTGGCCCAGCGCGTGTGGCCGATCCCCTGGCGGGAACCCGCGGGGACCTTTTGAAGCATCCTCTCGAGGTCTTCCACCTTGCCGACCTCCTTGATGATGAGGAGGTCCTTGCCCGACCCCAGGGCAAGGCCCGCCGAGTCGTAGCCTCGATACTCAAGCCTCTTCAGCCCATCGATAAGGACTTCTCGGGCCTCCCGTCCGCCGACATAACCAACGATCCCGCACATTACTGTCTGGGCACCGCCTTTCAATCGCACAAAAAAACGGATGCCGCTCCCTTTGTCCCGGGGATCGCTCCCCGGTTTTGTGGCGCGGCTTCATGGCCCCTCCGTCGGTGCCACCGGGGCATCCGCCGAATTTTCGATGCTCCCCGGACCTCGTCAACTGGCCAGGCCAGTTCTGGCGCTAGGATGACCGCACGTTCCCATCTTCACTCACCGCCGCCCCATCACCTCCTTCCAGGACACCGAGCCGCTTGAGTTCACAAAGGACGATGTCCCGCAGATCCTCCCGCCCCAGGGCCATGCCCAGCGTGGCTTTCAGCCAGTTCTCCATGGTCCCGCAGTCAAACCTCTCGTCCTCGTACAGGACCCCCCAAAGGGGCTCATCCTTCGCCAGGACTTTTAGGGCGTCGGTGAGCTGTATCTCATCCCCGGCCCCGGCGGCGGAACTCTTCAGGTGACGGAAAATCTTCGGCGAAAGGACGTAACGGCCCATCACCGCGTAACGGCTTGGTACCCCGCCGGGCCTGGGTTTTTCCACCAGGTCCTCTATCCTGAAAAGGCCCTTTTCAACCGGTTCACCTTTGATCATCCCGTACCTGCCTGCCTCCTCCAGGGGGACCTCCTCGAGGGCGACCACGGAACCTCCCAGCCTCTCGTGAACCAGGAAAAGCTGTTCGAGCACGGGCGGCGAGCCCGGCGGGCTGATCATTACGTCGTCGGGGAGGATGACCCCGAAAGGCTCTCCTCTGCAGAAGGGTTCGCCGCAGAGGACAGCGTGCCCCAGCCCGAGGGGTTCGGACTGCCTCACATAGGCGAAATCGGCCATCTCGCTTATCTCCCTCACGATCCGGGCGCAGTCGGCCTTGCCCTTTTTGAGGAGCAGCTGCTCGAGTTCGATGGACCTGTCAAAGTGATCCTCAATGGCTCTTTTACCTCTGCCGGTGACGAAGACGATCTCGACGCAGCCCGACCGGACGGCCTCTTCGACCCCGTACTGGATGATGGGCTTGTCGATGAGGGGAAGCATCTCCTTGGGTATCTCCTTCGTGGCGGGGAGGAACCTCGTGCCCATTCCCGCCACGGGAAAAAGACATTTTCTGCCCCGGTCCCCCATCAAGGCTCTTCACCTCCTCCGAGGCTGCCGAAAGCGGCGCTAGAGGCGACCTTCGCTATTCTTTCAAAGAGCGTACCCGAAACCGCTTCTAGTAAAGTGTCATCCCTGGCCTCAACAAGGACGCGCACGAGCGGTTCCGTGCCGGAGGGCCTGACCAGTATTCTACCCAGGTCCCCCAGGTCGAAGGAGGCTTTGCTGATGGCCTCCCGCACTTCGGAGTGGCCGAGAAAGGCATCCTTGTCACGGGTATGAAAATTCTTAAGCACCTGGGGGTACCTTTCGAACCGGTCGACCAGGGTGTCCGTATCCTCTCCAAGTCGGGCGCAGGCCGAGAGGAAAAGGAGTCCGGAACCCAGGCCGTCACCGGTGGGGAAGAAGTCGCCGGCGATGATATGGCCCGACTGTTCGCCGCCGAGGTTCGACCCCGACAACCTCATCGCGTCCAGCACGTACCTGTCCCCGACGGGGCAGCGCTGTAGCGTTATCCCTTCCTGAGAGAGCTTCTCCTCCAGGGCCTTGTTGCTCATTACCGTCGCGACGACACCGTTGCCAAGCTTTCCTTCGGAAAGGAGCCATCTCCCGAGGATCCAGAGGATGATGTCGCCGTCGATCACCCTGCCCCTGGGATCGACGAAAAGGACCCTGTCGGCATCGCCGTCAAGGGCCATCCCCAGGGAATAGCCCTCGGAAAGGACACTGGTGGCCACATTATCGATATGGATAACGCCGCAGCCATCATTGATGTTGTACCTGTCAGGCCTATCGGAGATAAGGGCGGCCTTCTTGAAACACCTTCCGAAGACCAGGGCGGCAGCCTCCGAGGCGGCCCCGTGGGCGCAGTCGACCACGATGGAGAGCTCCGGATCCGCACCAAGGCAACAGGTCCTTACGAGATTCTCCGTATACTCATGGAGGATCTCAGGCCTGGGTGAGACCGAACCTATCGACGACCCGGTGGGCCTCCACTCATCGAAAACGACATCGGCCAGGTAATCCTCGATCTCAGCCTCCTCTTCGTCGCTCAGCTTTCCCCCATCCTTGCCCAGGAACTTTATACCGTTGTATTCGAAGGGATTGTGGGAGGCGCTCACCACGGCTCCACCGTCGCAGGAAAGCCTCTTGACGGCGAAGCTCACGCCGGGGGTCGGGATCACACCCAGGGAGGCCACCTCGGCGCCGGCCGAGAGCAGACCCGAGACCAGGGCCATTTCGATCATGTACCCGGAACGCCTCGTGTCCCTCCCGATGGCGATGGTCGGGCGGGATACCCCCCTTTCAATGAGAAAAAGGGCGTAGGACCGGCCGAGCCGCAGCGCCATCTCCGGGGTCATGAGACCTCGGTTGGCCACATCCCTGATACCGTCGGTACCGAAGAGGCAACGGCTTTTTCCCAAGGGAACCAGCATCGGTACACTCCTTTCCAAGACCCTACTCCGTCAACGCGTAGACCGTAACGTTGGGTGGGTCGACCTCGGCCAGGGTGGCCCCCCTGGCACGCAAGGTCACCTTCACGGGTACGGTGATCTTCTGGGAGACCAGGTTTGTCACGTCAACGAAGACGTCCAGGGGGCTTCCTTCGGCCTCGGCGGAATCCAAGACCGACGGCGGGCCTTGAAGAATGATATTCACCTCGGAGGGCTCCACCCTCCAGCCGGGGTATATGCTCCTGCCGGCAAGCCGGACGGGTATCTTCGCGAAAAGCCTTCTTTCCATCCTTGGAGCCAGAAGGATCCTCACCCGGACCGACGGCACATCCACGATCTGCGCGTCATCGGCGGGGTCCGGCGCGGTCACGACCTCGCTGACATCAGAAGCGAGCCCGGTGATATCGATGGGGGCCAAGTTGACCTGGTATATTCGTTCTATCGACTCAAAGGGACCCTGGATCGTCAGTTCCGGTGGGTCCACCACCACCGCTTCCACCTGGAAGTCATGACCCGGTTCACCCTTCAGTTCAACCCTCACAGGGACGACCTTCCTGGGGAACCCCTTGATCAACCGGAAAAACAGGTCCGCCACGGCCGGTTCTATCATGAAGGGCGACCTCTGGTCGCTGCCGGGAAAGGGTATGACCGAAAGGGAGAGCTCCTTCTCCTGAAGCAGCTGTTCAACGGTGGGAGCCACCCAGACGTTGTCCAGGGAGGCCACCATCTGCTCTGGACCCTTGACCGAGACCTCCCGGGGTTCGACCCTCTCCTCCTCCAGATGGTATTCAGGCGGCAAGTCCTCGGGGACGAGGACCTTGACGGTCAGGGTCCTCGACACTAACCGGGTGAGGTCGAGATCCACGAAGGGCGGGGAAACCTCGACGAGCCTAAGCCCCGATGAAAGGATGGCCTGGATGGGTCGGCGGTACGATCCCGGTCCTAAGCCCTTAAGGTCCACCTGCGAGGCGATCGTGTCCATCTTCAGGAGGGTATCCTCCCTAGTGCCCGATACCTGGATGTCCACGTCGCGGACCCCGCTGGTCACTGACATATCGGCCGGGACGTTGAGGAACTCCAGCGGAACCGTCACGGTCCTCACGACCTCGGTCCCACGGTCCGAGGCCAGGTAGAACCAGACCAGGACCGCTACCAGCACCGACAATACCTTGAGGAAGAGCCGGGAGGCGAGAAGGCGATCAATCGATCTCATCATTGTCAGATCCTCCCCGGGAAAACACAGACCCCAGCCTTTCCCTGATACCCTCGACGGCTGTCGCGGGACCGGCGGCCCGGGTGAAGTAGTGCAAAAGGAGCCTCCTGATCTGCCCTTCCTTCAATTCCCTCGAAAGATGACCGTTGATGGCCAAGGCCACTTCCCCCCGCTCCTCCGATACGACAAGGGCCATGGCGTCGGAGACCTCCGAAACGCCAAGGGCGGCCCGATGCCGGGTTCCGATCCATCTTGAGAGGTTGCTGTTCTCCGTGAGGGGCAAGTAGCAGGCCGCGGCGATCACCTTCCGGTCGTCCAGTATCACCGCGCCGTCGTGGAGCGGGTTCCCGGGCCAGAATATGGATATGATGAGGTCCTGGGATACATCCCCCTCGATCTGGACGGCCGATCTCCAGATGTCCTTCAGGCCGGTGTCTTTCTGAAAGACCAAAATGGCCCCTATCTTCCTGCTCTGGAGAAAAAGGAGGGCCCTGGTGATCTCGTCGGTCAACTGGGACGCCCTCTCCTCGGCCTGGCGGCGTCTCCAGATGCTCCCCCGCCCGAGTTCTTCGAGCATCCTCCTGATCTCGGGCTGGAATACTATGGGGATCGCCAGGATGAAGACCCCCAGAAGCCTTCCGAGTATCCAGGTCAGAGCCGCCAGTTTCAGGAACCGGGCCGTGGCGTAGAAAAGGCCGATGACGAAAAGGCCCTTCACGAGCTGCATGGCGCGGGTGTCCATGAGCAGGAGGAGCAGCCTGTAGACTATAAAGGCTATGACGATGATGTCAATAAAGTCTTGCCAACGGATGGATTCGAGTATTCCGGACAAGGGATCACTCTCCGGCGGTCATTTCTTTATTATCTTCGTTCTGACATAGGGTGAGGTGGCCGCCGCCAGCATGGCGCCGTAATCGGCAGCGAAGGAAATGGTATCGCCCGGGTTGAGGGGGCCCTCGAAATCCTCCGCGTCGAGGGTCAGATGATCACTGGAAGCCCCTATGATCTCGAGCCCCGGGGCGATGGGCGTCAGCCCTTCGGGCCTCACGTCCTGCCGTCCCATGGCGACGATGACCCGCCGCCTCATACCCCTGTCCTGGAAAACCGGGATGTTCCCGAAAGCGTCGGCCCCCGTCTTCCCTATGGGCATCGAGGGCTTTCTCCTGACCTCCACTACCTCGGCGGTGATCCTTATGGCGTCCCTTTCAAGGTAGGGGATCACCCTGTTTCCCGTGACATCGGTCCCGAGCAGGATACCCTCCCCCACCCTCAGTTGGTTGACACCTTCGGGCATCGTGCCGTCCTCGACCAGGGACAGGGAGGATGTGGCACCCCCGGAGACCACTTCCAGGGGATGTCCGAGGAGGTTGGAGAGCTCCCCGCCGATCCTGACCAGCAGCGAGAGGTTCGTCACCGATGGGAGCACCCCTGACAGGCACCCAAGGTTGCTCCCGACCCCCAGGCAACGGGTCCTGCGGGATTGAAGAAGGGCGTCGGCCATCTCTTCCACGCCGTCCGGCCAGATCCCTTCGCGTAGGTCCCCCAGGTCGACCATGACAATGATGCCGACCTCACTCCCGGCCTCATCGCAGGCCTGATCGAGCATCAGAACTGATGCCGGCATGGAGACAAGGCAGCAGTCGACATTTTCGGCCACATTGGTCATTTCGCCGGGCATGGGTATCCTCAGCAGCATCATGGGGCGCCGAAACCCGAAAAGGCGGAGTTTCCTGATATTGTCAACGCGGCTGTCGGCAAGCCCCACGCAGCCGCCGTCCAGCATGGCCGATGCTACCGCCGGGTGGGCGCTCAAGCCCTTTGTGACCCCCCATACCGATATGCCCTTTCCCGAGCAGAGGCCGACCACCTTTTCGGCGTTCCTTGTGATCATGGCCGTGTCGACGCTCATCTCCGGGTACCTCGAAGTCAACGGGACCGCCTCCCCTTCACGACGATCATTCCAACTATATTCTCACTCAACGGCCCCTCAATTTTCTCAAAAGGGCCAGGTTACCGCTGTCTCCGGGAAGGCCCTTGGGGGTCTCCAGCAAACAAGGGATGTCTTCCCACCGGGGGTCGGCGACGATGCGCGAAAAAAGCTCGAGCCCTATGAAGCCTTCCCCGAGGTGTTGATGCCTGTCTATGTGGCTCCCCATCTCGGCGGTGGAATCGTTCAAATGCCAGCACCCTACGTTCACCAGACCGATATGCTTCTCCACCGCCCGGACGAAGCGGTCGTAGGAGGACCGGCCCCGCAGTTCGTACCCGCCGGCGAAAAGGTGGCACGTGTCGAGGCAGACCCCGACGCGGGAAGGGTCGCCCACCCTTTCAAGTATCCACGCCAGGTCCTCTATTGTCGAGCCGACGGAATGTCCCTGGCCGGACATGGTCTCCAGGAGGACCCTCGTCCTCATCCCGGCGGTCCGCTCGAGGGCGCGCGCCAGGCCCTCGGCCGCCCGTTGCCTGCCATACTCCAGACCCCGCCCAAGGTGAGAACCGGGATGAAGGACCAGGTCCTCGATCCCCAGCGCCTCGCAGCGGGCCACCTCTTCGACGAGGGCGGCGATGCTCTTTTCGCGCTTCTCCGTGTCTGAAGCCAGGTTCAAAAGGTAGGAGGCATGGGCCACTACCTTCTTGATGGTACTCCTGCCCCAGGCGGCCATGAACCTCGAAGCCACGGACTCCGATACGGGTGGGGCCAGCCATTGAAGCTGGTTCTTGGTGAATATCTGGATGGCCTCGCAGCCCAGACTTTCCCCTCTTTCTATGGCCTTCCAGAGCCCCCCGGCGACGGAGACATGGGCGCCTATCAGGGACATCGTGTCCCGCCCTTTGAGTCGCAAAGTGACCGGGTAAGGTCGAGGATGATCCGAGCCGAAGCACCCCACAGAATAACCCCGTCATCGAGCCGGTAAACAGGAAAGGGGAAGTTTTGCCCCTCACCGGCGGGGTTTTCCATCCTCGGTGGTCGTTCCAGCTGCTTCAGGGGGACCTCCAGCACCCTCTTGACCTCGTTCCCGTCGGGCGACAGGTCTCCGGGGGCCACCCCCGAGGGCAGGTACCCCACCACCGGGAAGATCGTGAAGTCGCTGGAATAGACCCAGACCTCGGGAAGCGCGCCTACGACCTCCACCCTTTCCGCGGGGATCCCCGTCTCCTCGGTGAATTCTCTCAGGGCGGTCTCGACGGGGCCCCTGTCTCGTTTTTCCCGGGCACCGCCGGGGAAAGCCACCTGTCCCGGGTGACGCTTCAGGGAATCGGACCGCTCCACCAGTAGCAGAAAAAGCCCCTCCCCCCTCGGGAAGAGAGGCACCAGGACGGCGCTCATCCTCCCCTGGCTTTCGGTTATATCCTCCCACCCTATGTCCAGCCGGTGGGAGGGTGTTTTCAAAAGGGCCCGTCGGAGCCATGAGGCCCCTCTCCGCTCAGTCCCCATCGGAATGGAGCCGGACCGCGCCTCCGAGCACTACGCCGCGTCTCCCATCCACGGTCACCGTCATGCCGTCCTCCAGGGCGGCCAGGGCTCCCGTGGCGGAGACGATGCAGGGTATCCTGAGCTCGAGGCTGACGATGGCGGCATGGCTCGTGAGGCCGCCCTCTTCGCATATTATGGCCGAGGCCTTTCTCATGGCCGGTATGTATTCCTTATCGGTCTGCCTCGTCACCAGTATCGCCCCGTCCTTCATCTTGGCGTCGGCCTCGGAGCCGGTCAGGGCCTTCACAACCACCCCGGAGGCGTCCTTCTTCAGTAGGGAGAGTCCCTTCAGGAGAGTCTTGGCCACGGTCAAGACCTGGATCGAGTTCGTGCTCCCCGGGCTGCCTATAGGGTACCCGGCGGTGGCCACCACCATATCGCCCTCCCTCAGGAGCGACTCCTTACGGGCGGTCTCCATGGCCGACGTCAGGGCCGTCTCGAGGACCTTCTCCTCGGGGACAAGGAGAGGCTCCACTCCCCAGACCAGGGTCAAGTACCTCAAGGTCTCCCGGTTGGGGGTCGCCCCGATAATGGGGGCCGCGGGCCTGTACTTGCTGACCATCTGGGCTGTCACGCCGCTTTGGGTTAGTGAAAGGATCGCCTGGGCCTTCATCTGGTCCGATATCATCCCCGCGGCCTTGCTGACCGCGTCGGGGATCCCCGGCGCACCCGTCTGGAAGATGAAGGGTTTCCTCCAGGGGGATCCCCCTTTTTCAGTGCTGCCGATGATCCCGGCCATGGTTTTCACCGCCAGCACCGGGTAAGCCCCGTTGGCCGTTTCGCCCGATAGCATAAGGGCATCGGCACCGTCCAGGACGGCATTGGCGACATCGCTCGCTTCGGCCCTCGTAGCACGCACATTCCTTATCATGGAATCCAGCATCTGGGTGGCCACGATGACGGGCTTGCCGTGAGAGCGGCACCGGTCGATGATCGCCTTCTGCGTTAGTGGGACATCCTCGAGGGGGATCTCAACCCCCAGGTCGCCCCTGGCCACCATCATCCCGTCCACGACCTCGATGATCTCCTCCAGGTTGTCCACCGCGTCGCGGGTCTCGATCTTTGCAATCACCCTGAGGTCGCCCCCGATCTCTTCCAGCACCCGGCGCGCGTCCATGACGTCTGACCGATCGCGAACAAAGGAGAGCGCCAGGAAGTCCATCCCTTTCTCCACGGCCCAGCGGATATCCTCTATGTCTTTGGGCGTGAGGATCGGCAGCGACATTTTCACGCCCGGGATGGAGAGGCCCTTCTTTTCGCCCAGTTCACCGCCCACGTTCACACGGCAGGTGATATCCTTCCCCTCGACCTTTTCCACGATGAGATGAAGGGTGCCGTCGTCGATAAAAAGATCCTGCCCAGGGCCGACCTCGCCGGGGAGGCCGGGGTAGCTTATGCCGACCCTGGAGGCGTCACCCTTCTCAAGGGGTTCGGCGGTCAGCGTTATCGTGCTCCCGCTTTTTATCATCATCGGGCGGTGTCCCTCGAGGGTCCCGGTCCTGATCTCGGGCCCCTTGGTGTCTATCATAGTGCCGATGGGCCGCCCCAGTTCCTCCTCGATCCTCCTCACCTTGTCCAGGTGGGACCCGTGGGTTCCGTGGTCCCCATGGCTAAAATTCAGGCGGGCCACGTCCATGCCCGCCTGAACCATTCTTTTCAGCACTTCATGATCCTCGCAGGCCGGCCCGAGGGTACAGACGATCTTAGCCCGTTTCCTCATTCTTCCTCCCGCTTTCGACGACCCCGTGGGCCGTGAGTATGTGGGCCCTGCCCCTGATTTTCATGGCCGAGGTGAACTCCGTGAACTGGGCGATCCACACCTCGCCGGCATCCAGCTTTTCGGAGTGCGCGAACTTCGTCTCCTGCCCCCTTGTCATGCCTATCACGGAGACCCCGTTTTCCAGGGCCTTTACCACAACGAAATCAGAAAGCACCGAAGGCTTGTCTTCCTTCTCCACGGGCATGCTCCTCCCTCCCGGTGCCCCTCTCGAGGGGACGACCTCACAATTTTATACCACTTCGACGCAGCCGCCCGATAACTCGGAGATCCGGGTGGAAAGATCTGCCGAGGGCTCGACAAAGACGTCCCTGACCTTCAGGAGGGCCTTAACCCCTTCCAGGGGGACCTCCAGCAGGACTCCAGCCTCACCGGGGTGCCCCTTGAGTTCCCTGTAGATATCCCTGAGCCTCCCGTTCGAGGAGGCGCCGTCATCGAGGACCCTCAGGCGGAGCCATTTTCTTGTGCTTCCGTCCAGTTCATCGACGGCCATGACTTTCTCGGCGATCAGCGACAGGCCGTCCCTGGTCCTGGGCGACCCCTTCACAACGACGGCCTTCCCCTTTTCGGGAGGTGTGATCGACGACCAGGTCCTGGGGAAGCAGACCACCTCTACCTTACCGGAAGAATCTTCCAGCTCGAGGATGCCCATGCGGTCGCCTTTCCTGGTGAACTTCTCCTGGACCCCCGCCAGTATCCCGGCGACCACCGCGGTGCAGTCTTCGGACCTCCAGAAGGACAGGTCGGTAATGGAGCAGGTGGTATAGGGCAACACTTCCTTTTCGTACTTGTCAAAGGGGTGCCCTGAAATATAAAGCCCCGTGGCTTCCTTTTCCATCTCCATCCTCGTGTGGAGGTCATAATCCTCCACTTCGAAGAGGACGGGGCCCTCCTCCTCGGACAGGTCCTCAAGCTCCAGCAATTGCTGGCTGTGGCAGTCGTCATTCCTCCTCTGGGCCAGTTCGAACATGCCCGGCAGGGATTCCATAAGTTGCCGCCTGTTGGGGGTGATCGAGTCAAAGGCGCCGGCCCTGATCAGGTTCTCCATGACCGACCTCCCAACGACCCTCGTGTCAACCCGGTTTATGAAATCCCAGAGAGATAGGTAGGGACCTGCCTCGCGCTCCCCGATTATCTGCTCCACCGTCGGCTGTCCCATCTTGGAGACGGCGCCCAGCCCGAAAAGGATAACGTCCCGGTCGACGCTGAAGTTGGCCTCCGACCGGTTGACATCGGGGGGGAGGACCTTTATTCCGGAGTTCCTGACGGTCCTGATGTGGTTAGCGAGCACGTCCAGCTTCGAGTGGATATGGCTCGAAAGGAAGGACGCGTAGAACTCACAGGGGTAATGGGCCTTCAGGTAGGCCGTCTGGTAGGTGATCATCGCGTAGGCCGCGCTGTGGGACTTGTTGAAACCGTAGCCGGCGAACTCCTGGATTATGTCGAAGATGTGCTCCGCGTCGGAAGCCTTGACACCGTTACCGGCGCACCCTTCCACGAACTGCTTCCGCTGGGTCTCCATGACGTCGGCCTGCTTCTTCCCCATGGCCCTCCGGAGCAGGTCAGCCTCCCCGAGAGTATACCCCGCGAGTGTTGCCGCGCACTGCATGACCTGTTCCTGGTAGAGGAACATGCCGTGAGTCTCCCTGAGGACTTCCTTCAGGTCGTCATGAAGCCAGGATATCTCTCTCCGGCCATGCTTGCAGTCGATATACTGCTCTACCATACCGCTGCCCAGAGGGCCGGGGCGATACAGGGCGAGAGCGGCGATGAGGTCCTCGAAACAGTCGGGGCGCACCTGCTTGAGTAGCTGCCTCATGCCCGAAGATTCCAGTTGGAAGATGCCCAGGGTGTCGGCACGCCAGAGCAGGTCGAAGGCAGCCCTGTCGCCGGAAGGGATGGAATAAAGGTCCGGCGCTTCCTTCCCGTTCCGCCTGATGTTCGAGAGAGCCTCTTCGATCATCGAAAGCGTCCGGAGCCCCAGGAAATCCATCTTCACGAGACCCAGGCTCTCCAGGGGTTCCATGGAGTACTGGGTCACGATCTGCTCTTCCCCGATCCTTCGGATGGGAACCACGTCCGTCAGCGGCTCCGGTGTTATCACGATGCCCGCCGCGTGCTGTGAGCAGTGCCGGGCCAACCCCTCGATCTTTGCTGCATAGTCCAGCAGCAAGCTCACCGAAGGGTCCTCCTTCCTGGCCTGCTTCAGGTCGGGGGACTGCTGAAGGGCCTCTTCGATGGAGGCGGCCCCCGAGGGCACCAACTTGGCTATCCTGTCCACATCGGGATACTTCATGTCCAGCGCTCTCCCCACATCGCGTATGGCCGCCCTGCTCTTCATACGGTCAAAGGTGATTATCTGCGCCACGTGGGAGCGCCCGTACTTTTCCACGATGATCTCGAGGACCCGGTCCCTGCCCCGGTCGGATATATCGGTGTCAATATCGGGCATGCTTATCCTTTCCGGGTTGAGGAACCTCTCAAAGAGCAAGCCGTACCTGAGAGGATCGATCTCGGTGATCCTCAGGGAATAGGCGACCAGGGACCCAGCCGCGGAACCCCTGCCGGGACCCACGGGGATCCCCTCCTCCTTGGCGGTGTGGATTATGTCGGATACGATAAGGAAGTAACCGGCGAACCCCATCTGGTTTATGACCTGGAGCTCGTAGTCGAGTCTCTCACCATATCCCGCGGGCACTACATCACCGCTGAAACGGGCCTGCAGCCCCTCGCGGGCCTTTATGCTGAGTTCCTCCTCGAGGCTGGACCCTTTCCGGACCTCGACCCTGGGCAACCGGTAGGAACCGAAGGAAAAACCCACGTTGCAACGCTCGGCGATAGCCACCGTGTTTTCAAGAGCCTGGGGGACGTCGTTGCCGAAGAGGGACCACATCTCTTCGGGCGAGCGGAGGTAGAAATCGTCGGCACCGAAGCGTAATCGGCTGGGGGCATTCACCGTGGCGTTCGTCTGGACGCAGAGCAGAACGTCATGCCAGGTGGCATCCTTCGCCTCCAGGTAGTGGGCGTCGTTGGTGGCAACCAGGGGGATGCCTGTCTGGGAGGACATCTTGATCAACGCCCTGTTAGCGACGGCCTGCTCGGGGATCCCGTTGTGCATTATCTCGAGGAAGAAGTTGCCTTCTCCGAAGATATCGCGGTAGAGCATGGCCCTCTCGAGGGCTTCCTCCTCGGAGCCCTCAAGGATCAGGCTCGGTATCTCACCGGCGAGACAGGCCGAACTGGCGATAAGGCCCCTGGAATAACGAGAGAGTAGATCGTGATCGACCCTGGGGCGGTAGTAAAAACCATCGGTGTTCGCCAGGGAGACCAGTTTGACGAGGTTCTGGTACCCCTCCTGGTCCTCGGCGAGAACGATGAGGTGATAGGACCTCCCCGTGCGATCCTTGAGGGTATGTCCCCTGGGGTCGACGTAGAGTTCACATCCGATGATGGGTTTGACCCCCTCTTTGCGGCAGGCCTCATAGAACTCGACGGCGCCGTAGAGGACGCCATGATCGGTGAGAGCCACGGCGGGGCTCCCCCAGAGGGCGGCCCTCCCGGCGAGGTCCCCGCAGCGGATCGCGCCGTCGAGGAGGCTGTATTCGCTATGCACGTGAAGATGGACGAAAGGTTTTCCCACTATTCGGCTGCCTCTCCTTCGGGTTCATCCGATCCTTCGGCGGCCTCGTCCCTGAGGACGTACAACTCGGCGTTGAAGGTTTTCTGTATCTCCATGAGGCGATCCTGCCTTTTTTCTCCCCCCCTGCCTTCGCGCCGGCCGCCCTCGGGACCGCTGGTGGGAGGGGCCGCGGCGGTCACCCGAAACCCAGCTGAGGGTGAAGGCATGGCCCCGGCGGGATCAACGGACAAGGAGTCGATCCCACCCTCGGGAACCCTCTCCACCGGGACCGTCCTCTCGCCGCAGGCTAGTTCCATCGTCGCCCCCTGGAATCGATCGAGCCTTATCGAGTCCAGGTATGCCAGGTTCCTGGGGGAGGTGGCCAGTTCAAAGGAAAAGCGCTGTTCCTCGGGGAAGACCACCACCAGCGAATCCCCGTCCTTTCTGGAGGTGCTGGAGGCGCAGGCGCAATAGAGCGGAAGGTTATCGGCAGCCATCGCCGCGACGCAATCTCCCCAATCTCCCGAGCCCGTGGAGGTGATCGGGGTCGGAGCATCCCCGGGGGTTTCGACCTTCACCGGGGGAAGGGGTTCTTCGTCCTTTTTCATCACCCCTGGCCCTGCCGCTTTCTTCGCGGGGGACTCTCCCTCGGACAGGGGCTCCTCCTTTTTCCGTTCGATCCGATCTCTTTTCGACCCAGGCGCCAGGAAAAGCCCTAGGAGCATGCCCAGGACGACATCCCCCTTGAGGCCGTACCGCGCCCTGGGGAGGGTGGCCGAGCAGAGGTCAAGGGCCTTCCAGAGGTCGGGTTCTCTCCAGTGCCCTGCTTCACTCCGGATGAAGGACCTCTCCTCCTCGTTAAGGGGCAGGGAATCGATCCCCTCTTCCTTCCACAAGACAGCGACAAGGATATCCCTGAAGAGCAGGAACAGGCCCTCCAGGAAGCGTTCCGCCGTCAGGCCGCGCTGGAAAAGCTCCGAAAAGCCCCTGAACGCCTCGGGGGACCCATCCCTAAGGGCGGGGAGGAGCCTCTCCAGGTCGCTTCTTCCGCCCCCTCCGAGGATGCCCCTGACCTCTTCGAGCGAGACCGACGGGAGGCCCGTGGTCACCGCCTGCTCCAACATGGAAAGGGCGTCCCTCAAAGAACCGTCGGACTCCCTGGCTATCTCCCATAGGGCTTTCTCTTCAATATGCACCCCTTCCGAGGCCGACACCTTCCTGATGGTCTCCACTATGGCGGGAAGGGGGATGCGGTGAAAAGGAATGTGCTGGCACCGGGACCGTATCGTCGCCGGGACCTTGTGCGGTTCCGTCGTGGCGAGGATAAAGACCACCGTCCGGGGGGGTTCTTCCAGGGTCTTCAGAAGCGCGTTGAAGGCCGGTTCGGTGAGCATGTGCACTTCATCGATGATATAGACCTTGAACCTTCCGGAAAAGGGCGCAAGGGAGATATGTTCCTTGAGTTCCCTTATCTCGTCGATGCCCCTGTTCGAGGCCCCGTCGATCTCAATGACATCCAGGTTGTCCCCCGACGCGATGGAAACGCAGCTGGGGCATTGTCCGCAGGGTTCCCCTTCCTCGTCGCGGTCGGGGCAATTCACAGCCTTCGCGACGATCCTGGCGAGAGTGGTCTTGCCGCTCCCCCTAGGGCCGGAAAAAAGATAGGCGTGGCTGTTTTTACCGCTCGCGATCTCCCTGCGAAGAAGGTGGACCGCCGCTTCCTGGGCCACGACTTCCGAGAAAACCCCCGGCCTGTGCCGGCGGTAAAGGGAAAGGTACATCCTATCACCTCCCGTGAAAGGCGCTCCCCGTGGGTTCGCCTACCTGTTGTAATCGGCCACAGGGTGGACCATCCTGGCCCTGTTGAGCGACAGCAGGATGTTCTCCCTGAATTCCTCCAGCGAGGGCATACCGGGGAGGAGGTCTTTTTCATAGACGATCACCCCGAGGCCCACCCTGAGCGCTTTCTGGCCGTGGGTCTCCTGGATGGAGATATCGTAGGGCGAGGTTTCCATCTGCAGGTATTTATCCAGCGACCCGGCCGCCTTGTTCATCAGTTCAGCGGCACCCTCGACCTTGGGCGCCCGCCATAGGGGCTTCCCATCTATGCTGAGCAGGACGGAGCCGCCCTCTTCGCTCGTCTGCACCCTTAAAAGGCGAAGGGCCTTCTTCCTCTCCAGGGGCCATCCCTTTTCCCTGATGATGTCCTCCAGGCTCCTCACCCTATCCTTGGTCTTGGGGTGGTCCGCGTATATTCCGGGGTCGACATAGGGCCTCTTCATCTCTTCCTCCTGCAACCTCTCCATGACCGTCACAGCCCCGGTCGGTTCGTATCCTGATTGTGACAGGATATTCAGTCCCTCAGAATCGGCCTCTCTCTCAAGGTCCTTGCTGTAGGAGTTCATGATCGCCACCTGCGCCAGGTTGGCCAGGATCGGCGCCGCGCCGGAACCACCCGTGGCGATGATCACCGCCAGGGCCCCGAGGGTCAGGCGCTGGTTCCTTGACGACTGGATCATTCCGTGTTTCCGGTCGGTGTGGACCAGTTCATGGGCCAGGATCGAGGCTACCTCATCGTCGCTGCGGCAGAACTCAAGTATCCCCGTGGTCATGTATATCCTCCCGCCGGGGAGGGCAAAGGCGTTCGGTCTCTTTTCCTCCACGAGACGGACCTCGAAGGGGAGGTCCCGTTCGGTGAAGGGGGTTAGCCTCGAAAGGATCATGGTCACCCTGGCCACCCGGACGGGATCGGTCACACGGTCCCACTGCTTTTCAACCTGCTCGGAGACTTTGTCGGCCAGTTTGATCTCCCTGTTCAGTTCCTCCGTGTCGGCTTCGCAAAGGGATGAAGAGAACAGGATAAAAATGGAGAGGACGAGGACGTACCCGATGGCGGTTAACCGTTTCCGCATAGGCTTTCCTTCCCGGGTCGGTGATGGGATCCTTTACCCGCTATTTTAAGGCAAAGGACCCGATGCGGGAATGGCCGTTCCCTCCCGGGGGAGGGGCTCCAACCGCATATAGCATCAGCATGTCCCGAGGCCACGAACAAGGCCGAGGATCATCTCCCTGATGATCGCCGCAACCTCCCTGTAGCGGGACAGGTCGGACCCGAAGGGGTCAGGCACCTCCAAGGCCTCGCCCCGGCAAAAGGGGAGCGAAGCCTCCCCCAGGAGGAGGATCGTGGTACCCTCGCCTGGATGAAGCCTCTTCATGCGGTCCACGTGTTCCCTGGTCATCCCCAGGACCAGGGATTCTTCCGGCGGGTTCCAGGACTCCGCCCGCCTCGTGCGATGCCCCGAGATGTCAATACCGTGTTCGAGCATCGCCTTGACCGCGAATCCGGTGGCGGGCGCCCCATCGATAGCCATGATCCCCAGGGATGAGGCGCTCCATCGGTCGTCCAGCCCGTGGAGATTGAGGAAATGCCTCGCGAACCCTTCGGCCATCGGGCTCCTGCAGGTGTTGCCCGAGCAGACGAACACGACCTCCCTCGAGGGGTACAGGCTGTCCATGGGATCAGTCGAGTTTTTCAACCTGGACCTGAGTCGCGAGCTGGTCTATCTCCGATCGGCCGCGGAAGCCCTTTTCGACGCGGAGGGAATTCTCCCAGGCGCAGGCCGTGGAAAAGCGTATGGTATCCTCGGTGCTCATCTTTTCCTCCCTGGCGATCATGAAACCAGCGACCAGGGCGTCATCGGAGGCGAACAGCGAAGCCAGGCCCTTTCGTTCGTACTCCGCGAGGAAGATCCCCTCGGGGGAGAAGAAGACGGCGCCGTAGTTCCTGTAGGACGCGACGGCCCATTCGACCCCGTAATCGTGGACCCGGGAGACCACCTCGATGAGGTTGTCCAGGGAGGTGAGGGAAATACCGGCCACCCAGGCCATAAAACGGTGGTCCACCCTGGCGAAGGTCGGACCCGCCTCGATGGCGGCCAGAAGCGGCGGGCCCGCCGCGTCGAGGAGGGTGGGGATCCCTTTGGACTTGGCCCTTTCGACCAGGTCCCTGTAGATATCCTGGGGGACCCCCGGCGGGAGGGAGCCCCCGATCATCACGAACCGGGCCCTGACGAGCATCCTTTCGTAGTTGGAGAGGAATCTGCCGAGGGCCTCCTCGGGGATGTAGGGGCCGCTTTCAGCTACGCCGGTTTCGATATGCCCCACCTCATCGACGATGTAGACGTTCGAACGGGTCTCACCGGGGACATGGATGAAGTTGGTGGTTATGTGAAGCCTCCTGAGGGCGTCCCTGATGTACTCGCCGTTGAACCCCGCCAGGAAACCCATCGCCACCGAGGGGTAGTCGATCTGGGATAACATGTAGGAGACGTTGATGCCCTTGCCGCCCGGTGACCTGTTGACCTGGCCGGCCCGGAACCACTTCCCCGGTCGGAACTCCGGTACGAGGCACTCTTCGTCCACGGCCGGGTTCAGCGTTACGGTCACTATCATGGTTCGCACCTCCCCTGAGGATCGCGAAGGCAATTACCGCCCCGAGAGGCGGGGCCGGGGCCTTTACGACAGGAACTCCACCGCCTCTTCCAGGGACCCCACCTGCTTCGACCGTTGGATCCTTCCCTTCCGGAACTCCACTATGACGGGGAGGTTCGTGATGCCGAGCTTTTCGACCATCCTCTTGTTCTTGTAGCCGTCCAGGAGGACCACCTTTTTGGTTCCGCCGCCGGCGCTCTCCTCGATCTTCGTGGCAAGCCGGGCCTGCGCCTCGTCGATGCTGGAGAAGAAGTAGGCCGTGACCTGCTCCGGTTCCAGGAGGACACCCTGGAGATGCAGCTGCTCCGATATATAGGAAGAGGCGGCCATGGCGGCCGTAGCGCCGTCCCCGGCGGCAGTAATTACCTGCCTCAGGTACTTGTCCCTGACGTCGCCGGCGGCGAAGACACCTTCAACGCTGGTCTCCATCCTTTCGTTGGTCAAAACCCATCCGCCTTTCGCGGATTCGACGAGGCCTTCCATGAAGGATATGTTGGGGTCCATGCCGGTGAAGACGAAGACCCCCGAGACAGGCAGTTCCGATATCTCACCGGTCCTGACGTTCTTGAGGACGAGCTTTTCGAGCATGTCCTCCCCGGCTATCTCCTCGACGACCGAGTTCCACAGGACCTCTATCCTGGGGTTCGTCAGGGCTCTCTCCGTGGCCATCCGGTCGGCGCGGAAGCTGTCCCTCCGGTGGATGATGTACACCTTCGATGCGAACTGGGTCAGGTAGACGGCCTCTTCCACAGCAGTGTTGCCGCCCCCGATGACGGCTATCTCCTGGTCCTCGAAAAAGGGCCCATCGCAGACTGCGCAGTAGCTGACGCCCCTGCCGGTGAACTCCTTCTCCCCCGGTGCACCCAGCCTCCTGAAACTCGCCCCGGTGGCTATGATGACGGCCTCGGCCTCGATCTCCCCCTTATCGGTATGGATGACCTTTCTCCCGCCGTCGACGGTGATCTTGCTGACTTCCGTTTCAAGGAACTCGGCCTTGAAGTGTTCGGCGTGCACCCTGAAGCTGTCGGCCAGTTCGGCCCCGCTGGCGTGCAGGACGCCGGTCCAGTTCTCGATCTCGCCCGTGGAGTTTATCTGTCCTCCCGGTATCCCCTTTTCAAGGACGAGGACGTCGAGCCCCGATCTCTTCCCGTAGATGGCGGCCGTGAGACCTGCCGGTCCCGCTCCTATGATCACGAGTTCCCTTTTTCCCATCGACCATTCCTCCTGAACGTAAGGTTTTATCTCCGTGAAAACTCACCATATTGTATCAGAAGGGCGACCTCTTCAAAACGACCACCCTGGCGCTTCCCTGCAGGTCTCTGACGACGGACAGCACCGTCATCGCCCCCCGGGTCACCGAGATCAACTCCTCCGCCTGCTCGTCGCTACCCATCTCAACGATGAGGGTCCCCCCCGGCGCGAGGGCCGTCCTCGCCCACCGCGCCAGGGACCGGTAATGGTCGGACCCGTCATCGCCCCCATCGAGGGCGTAAAGAGGCTCATAACGGCTGACTTCGGGCATCAGGTCCGGGATCACCTCGGTGGGGATATAAGGGGGGTTGCTGACGATCATCCTGAAACCGTCCGGCGGCATGGGGATCCTCTCAAAGGACGGGCTGTGGCAGAGAAGGCTCCTTCCCAGGAGGCCCCTCTCCTTGAAGTTCCTCCATGCCCAGGCGATGGCCCTGGGGCTGCCGTCTACGGCGACGCACCTGCTTTCGGGGTTCTCGAGCAGTATCGAGGCGGCGATGCATCCCGAACCGGTGCCCCAGTCCAGGAAAATCCCCTCCCGGAAGTACTTCCTGCTTTCCAGCACAAGCAGTTCCGTCTCGGGGCGGGGGATCAGGCAACCCGGGCCGACCTGAAAAGTTCGGTCCATGAATTCGCAGACACCGGTTATGTACTGAAGGGGTTCCCTGGCAGCCCTCCTTTCCAGGGCTTCCACCAGGACCGGGAAGAGGCCGTCGGGGAAAAGCCTTTCCGGGTGGGCCAGGAGGCTGGCCCGCTCCCACCCCGTGATGTGGCGGATCAGGAGGTCGGCCTCGAGCCGGGGACTATCGATCCCGGCCTCGGCCAGTCTCGCGGCGGCTTCTTTTCGTACTTCCCGAAGGTTCAAGGCTCATCCTTCCATGGATCTCAGCTTCTCCGCCTGGTCTGCCATGACCAGGGCGCTTATCATTTCCTGGAGGTCCCCTTCGAGCATGCTGTCCAGCCGGTGGAGGGTCAAGCCGATGCGATGATCGGTCACCCGATTCTGGGGGAAGTTGTAGGTGCGGATCCTCTCGGACCTTTCACCCGTCCCGACCTGCCCCTTCCTTTCGGCGGCCATCTTCTCCTGCTGTTGCCTGAGTTCGAGGTCGTAAAGCTTGGCCCTCAGGAAATTCATGGCCCTGATGCGGTTCTTGATCTGCGACCTTTCGTCCTGGCACGTAACGACAAGGCCGGTGGGAAGGTGGGTTATCCTGACGGCGGAGTCGGTCATGTTCACGTGCTGTCCCCCCGCCCCGCTGGCCCGATAGGTGTCGATCTTGAGGTCTTCCTGCCTGACCTCGACGTCGACATCCTCGGCCTCGGGAAGCACCGCCACCGTCGCGGTGGATGTATGGATCCTCCCGCTCGATTCGGTCACGGGGACCCTCTGGACCCTGTGGACGCCGCTTTCGAATTTGAGCTGGCTGTAGGCCCCCTGGCCATCGATCCTGAAGACAACCTCCTTGTACCCGCCGATACCGGTCTCGTTGGTGTTCAGGACCTCGATGCCCCACCCGTTGCTCTCGGCGAAGAGGGAGTACATCCGGAAGAGATCCCCCGCGAAGAGGGCGGCCTCTTCGCCACCGGTCCCGGCCCTGATCTCCACGATGACGCTCTTGTCATCGTTGGGGTCCTTCGGGAGCAACAGAACTTGGAGCCTCGACTCCAGTTCCTCCATTTTCGGCTCGAGTTCCCGCGTCTCTTCCCGGGCCAGTTCACTGAGTTCGGGGTCCCCGGAATGGGTGAGTTCCCTGGCTTCTTCCAGCCTCGTCCGGGTATTCCTGTATTCCCTGTAGACCTCCACGATGCCTACGATCTCGGAGCGTTTTTTTCCGAGCCGCTGGAGTTCTCCCGGGTTTGACCCTACCGAGGGTTCGGACATCCTGCGCTCGATCTCCTCAAGGGATCTTTCGAGTTCGTCCAGCTTCCCATCCATGTTCATCATCAATTTTCACCTTCCACGGGGCACCTCGGGACATTTCCCTCCTCGAGGGCGAGGTCCAGCGCCGCCAAAGCCACTTCGATCTGCCCCAGGTCCGGCTCCCTCGTGGTCAGGTACTGCAGCCAGAGGGCCGGGGCCATCAGGACCCTTCCCAGGGTGCCGCTCTTCGAGCACCACCGGATCACCTCGTAGGAAACGCCTATCACCACGGGCAGGAGCAACAGCCTCGAGGCGACCCGCCACAGTACGGTCCCCTTTCCGGCCAAGGCGAAGACCAGGACGCTCACGGCGACCACCACCAGGAGAAAGGAAGTGCCGCAACGGGAGTGAATCCTGGAAAACCGGGACACCTGTTCCTTATCAAGGGGGGCTCCCGACTCCCAGGCGTTTATGGTCTTATGTTCCGCCCCGTGGTAGGCGAACACCCTGGCGATATCCTTCCAAAGCCCTATGATGGCGATGTAAGCCACGAAGACCCCGGCCCTGGCCAGCCCTTCCATGATATTCCCCCAGAAAGGGCTCATCCCCAGGTACTTGACCCCCAGGTCGGAGGCCCAGACGGGGAGCAATATGAAGAGCCCCACTACCCCGAGCAGGGCCACGGCGAAGGTGACGATCAGCTCGAGGGGACCTATCTGCTCGTCCTCTCCCAACGCTACCTGGGCCGAAAGGGAGATGGCCCTGAAACCGGTGACGAGCATCTCGGCCATCGTCGCAAGGCCGCGAAGGACCGGGAGGTTCCAGGGGAAGGGGGAGTTCCAAGGCTGGGATCCCCATTTCTTCTTCCAGATGTCCCCCCCGGGGGCTCTCACGGCCAGAGCCCAGCTGCCGGGGCCCCTCATGAGAACGCCCTCGATGACCGCCTGGCCTCCGATGGGTATCTCCCTGGCCGAAAGAAGATAGGCCAGGACGAGGGAAAGGGAATGAAGGGCCTTTAGCATCCGGAGAGGACCTCTTCCATGCTTGAAAAGGGTTTACCGCAGGGCCTGCTTTCAAAGCATCGACCCTTGGTAAGGCAATCGGGGCCCGCCAGCGAAAAAAGCACGGGCGCCTTCTCCCGCGCCAGGATCAGCATCCTGCGGGCGAGATCCCGGATCTCCCATTGCGCCCTGCGGCATAGGCGCATCGAGAAGAAATGATGCAGTTCGCGGGCGTTCATCGTCACGACCATCTTCGTAGCCCAACCATGGGGGAGTATATACCGGGCATCCTCAGCGGGAATACCGGACCCGATCATCTTCCCGTAAGCGTCGTGGGCCTCAGCGGCGACCTTCGTGAAGAGGGCCAGGGCCTCAGGGTTGGAGGACAGGGACGGCGGGGTTATCATTTCCGGCTCTTCCATGGGAACGTAACGCTGGCTCTGCTGGGAGTAGCTGGCCATCCTGTGCCTGACCAGCTGGTGGGAACAGACCCTGCTGATCCCGTCGATGGCGAAAGTGAAGGCCGCGTGCTCGAAGGGAGAGAAGTGCCCCGAGGACCTCAGGTGGCCGATGAAACGGGATACATCCTCTCCCTTGAGGCCTTCGGCTATCTCCACGGCGGAGACGTCGCTGTAGCAGAGCCTCGCGGCGGCGGCTACGGTCCTGTCGGGTTCAGGGGTGTTCGCCAACAGCAGGACACTGATCGGCATGGATTCACCTCTAATATACCGCTGTCAGTCCTTCTTCTCTTCTTCCTCGGCCTCCGGGGCCTTTCCAAAGCGGGTACCGGCGTACTTCTTCTGGAACTTTTCGACCCTGCCGGCCTCGGACACCCTGGTGCCCCGTTTGCCCGTAAATACCGGGTGGCAGGCGGAACAAACGGCTACCTTGATCTCCTCGACCGTGGAGCCGGTCACGAAGGAGTTCCCGCAAGCGCAGGTCACCTTGCATTCACCATACTTCGGGTGGATATCCTTTTTCACTGAGCGCACCTCCATGGAGAAACGATCTTTTCTTGCCACAAGGAAGGAATGTAACACAGGGCTCCGGAAAATACAATAAGGGCGGCCTCCACAGGTCAGATATGCATTACCCCCAGCCCGCACCGCTCATGGTGGGCGACGGCATGGTAGGCCGAATCGCCGACAACCGCAACGGCGATCCAGTGCCTGTTCCGGACGATACCGATCTTCATGCCGATGCTCGTCTCCAGCATACCGACCGAGATGAACCCGTTCATGGCTTCAAAAGCGGCATGCATCAGGGCGTGCATCTCGTTGGCATTTTTCCGGACTATCTCACCGTTCAGGGCGGCCCCGACCACGGCCCTGGTGATCTTCTGGGGGAGATCCCCGGCCAGGCCGCCGACCTCGGTCGCCACGGCCTTCCAGCCGAACCCGGCGATCTGTTCTTTCAGGATCCTCTCCTCTTCCGGCCCCGTGGTGGAAGCGAGGATGAGGGCGGACCGGCCTATCTGGCTGTCGTCAGTGAGGGTTATGGTCACCGAGAGTTCCATCACCTTCCGCCCGGAGACCGATTCGTCACCGGGAGCGCTTAGAAATGACCTCTCGGGTACCTCTTCCTGCCCGGTTCCGTTTTTCCTTGTCAAACCCCATAAGTCCCGCATTATCGTTAAAACCCTTCCTCCCTGACCGCGTGGGGACCAGAAGCCCGGCACGCGGGTTCGTCGAAGTTCTGCATTGTAAGTATATACTAATAGGGTTCGAGCGAGTAATATTGATCATATAGGCCTATGACGGCCGGGAAGAAACCTGCGCGGTGAACTTGAACCCTTCTTACTTTCTGTTTAAAATTGAGGGCGCATTGAATCGCCCTATGAGCAGTCCTCCAGGGAGGTGATCTCAAGATACAGCCTTGCGGGACCTGTCAAAGGTACGGAACTCGATACCTGATCACAAAAGAGGAGGCGATCGTTCCATGAAAAAGATCTTTGCGCTAGCCCTGGTTTTGGTTATGGCCCTGGCGGCGGGTGCCTCGGCACAGACCTTCCTGTCCCTTGCCACGGGAGGCACAGGCGGGACTTATTATCCCATTGGCGGCGGCATGGCCGATGTGATCAGCAAAGCCCTTCCGGACGTCCAGGTGACCGCTGAGACGGGTAACGCGTCCCAGGCCAACCTTAACCTGATCGGCACCCACCAGATCGAGATGGCCATGGTCCAGAACGACGTCGCTGCCTTCGCCTATGACGGCAAGTTCATGTTCCAGACGCCCTACAAGAACGTCCGCGCCATTGCTTCCCTCTATCCTGAGACTGTCCAGGCCATCGCCATGAAGAAGTCAGGTGTGACATCCATCCGAGACCTGCCCGGCAAGAGAGTCTCCGTCGGGGCCCCCGGTTCCGGCGTCCAAGTCGACGTCTCCCTCATTTTCAAGAGCCTGGGCTACAAGTACTCCGATGTCAACGCCGACTTCCTCGATTTCAACCTGACCACCGAGAGGATGAAGGACGGGCAGCTGGATGTCGGCTTTGTCGTCGCCGGTTACCCCACGGCTTCGATAATGGACCTGGCGACCCTGCATGACATGACCCTCATCGAGTTCGACGATGCCATGATCGAAGAGCTTCATGCCCAGTACCCCTTCTTCGTCAAGGACGTGGTCCCTGCCGGGACCTACCGGGGAGTCGACAAGAATGTCCAGACCGTGGCGGTCCAGGCCATGTGGGTCTGCGATGCTGACCTCCCGGAGAACCTCGTCTACAGGATCACCAAGGCCTTCTGGGAGAACATAGCCGACGTCCAGAAAGTCCACGCCAAGGGTAAGCTGATCACCCTCGACACGGCCCTGGACGGCATCTCTGTGCCTATGCATCCCGGCGCGGCCAGGTACTATAATGAAATAGGAATGAAGGTCCCCACGTTCTAGGCTTCATTTTTGGGTGGGATACCTTCGGGCAAACCTTGATAAACGAAGGGCGGCACCCTTTAGGGTGCCGCCCTTTTCATCTCAACGATTTTTCAGGTTTAGATCTTCTGGACGTTAGCGGCCTGGGGACCCTTGGTCCCCTCGGTGATCTCGAAGGAAACCGCCTGGCCTTCCGCGAGGGACTTGAAGCCTTCACCCTGGATGGCGCTGAAATGCACGAAAACATCTTTGCCGTCGTCGGTTGTGATGAATCCATACCCCTTAGCGTCGTTGAACCATTTTACCGTACCCTGTGTTGTCAAAATCCTGCCTCCCATTTCTTCTGTTGCCAGAAAGTGTTTTCGGTGGCTTTGCCACCGTGGCGAACAATAGGGTATCCGAAGGGATTTGTCAAGTCGGCGGCAGGCTTACTGTTCCAACTCCACCAGCACCGTCGTCCCGGGTTTTATCCCCCAGCCGGGGGGAAAACCGGTGAACCAGCCGAACCTCTTGACGGGCCTCGGGGAAGCTCCCGGGTAAACCACCAGGACAAAGCAGTCGCCCTTGCTGTCGATAAGGTGGACCACACCCAGGGGCGGGAGACCGGGGGGGTCTATCCTTCGGAACCAGGCTCCAAAAAAGTTTTCCCATTCCCCCATCCGGAAGGAATACCTTGACTCGCCGGAGAGGACCTCGTCCTTGCCCTTCGGGGGAAGACCCCTTCTTTCAGGCGTGTCATCCCATGGGTACCAATCGGGTGGGTCCACCGGCTGGATGGCCCCGGTGGAGTCCAGGCCCAGGCTGTACCAATCACCGTAGACATCGGCGAAGAACCTGTTGACGTCTCCCTCACCGGGGGCGACCGCCTCCCTGAGCCACCGCCCCTCGCCGTCAAAGAACCAGCCCTCCCAACGGGGCCCTTCACTCGGGCCTTCCCCTGGGGAAAGGGGCCGTTCGTACCATTCCTGGTCGCCCAGGGCCCCTTGGGCGAACAGGATGAACAAAAAAGTGAGGGCCACGAAAAGGGGAGTCCTGCCTTTCATCAGGGGCACACCTCCTCATCGGAGCTGTGAAATGAACCTCGCGAGACGCCCGTATCATACCAGAGGGGGAACGGAATTATTTCCGCCTTGGTCCTGACTTACCGGGCTGCCGTACCTTCAGATATCGACGATCTTGCCCGGGTTGAGGATGAGGTTGGGGTCGAAGGTCCTTTTTATTCCCCGTATCAACTCCACCTGGGCTTCGTCCAGGAACATCCCGAGGAAGTCTTTCCGCTTAAGCCCCACGCCGTGCTCACCTGAAAGGGTTCCGCCGAGTTCCCTGGTCGATCGATAAAGATCCCTCCTGGCCCCTTCGATCCGCTCTTGCCAGTTTTCGCTCTCTTCACCCGCCAGGAGGTTGACGTGGATGTTCCCGTCGCCGACGTGGCCGAAGTTGACGGCCTCAAGCCGGTATTTTCGACAAACCTCATCGACCCTTTTAAGGAGGGAGGGTATATTGCCCGTGGGGACCACCAGGTCTTCCTTCGCGTATTTCGTGTAAAAGACGATGATCGCCTCGGCGATATTTTTGCGGGTTTTCCACAGGAGGTCGCGGAAATTACGGTTGTCCGCCACGAAAACTTCCAGGGCACCGTTCTCCAGGCAAAAGTCGCCGATGTCCTCGTACTGGTCCGACAGGGCGTCCATATCGTTGCCCTCGATCTGGATGATCAGGTGGGCCCCGGCCTCCTGGAAGGGGAGCGTACTCCCGGTGTACCTGGAAACGATGCGGAGGGAGTTCCTGTCCATGAACTCGAGGGACGAGGGGGTTATTTTCAGTTCCCTCATGACCCGTGGGACCAGGGTTATAGCCTCTTCGACGGTCGGGAAGGGGACGAGGAGGTCGACCACTTTTTCATGCCGGGGAACGAGTTTGAGCACCACCTTGGTTATTACTCCCAGGATGCCCTCCGAACCAACCATGAGGTGGACCAGGTCCAGGCCGGTGACGTCCTTGCGCCTCTTGCCGCCGAACCAGGTCACCTTCCCCGAGGGCAGGACCACTTCGAGGGCAAGCACGTTGGCTCCCGTGGTACCGTATTTTATTACCTTGTTACCTCCCGCGTTCTCCGCGACGTTCCCCCCGATGAAGGAGGCGTCGCCGCTGCAGGGGTCCCCGGCGTACTCCAGGCCGTGCCTGGCCGCGGCAGCCTGGATCTCGGCGGTCACCACACCGGGCTCGGTGGTGAGGGTAAGGTTTTCCAGGTCAACTTCCAGGATGCGGTTCATCCTGTCGAAGGCCATGACGATGCCCCCGAAGGCCGGGACCGCCCCACCCGAGAGGCCCGTTCCTGCACCCCTGGGCGTAACGGGTATCATCCGGGGATCGGCATAGGCCAGGACCGCCGATACATGGTCCGTACTCTCCGGGAGGACCAGCACTTCGGCGCGGTATTCCCTGTCCCAGAACTGGAGGGCGACCTCATCGCGGGAATAGGAGGCGAGCTTCTCCGGTTCCACTACCACGTTATGGGGCCCCACCAGGCTTTTCAGGTCCTCGACGACCTCTTCAGTGACGGCCGAGTAATGAGTCATCCCGAGACACCCTTCCTCTCCCTGAGGCCTTCAATCAGGCGGGGCACGATATCGAAAAGGTCGCCGCAGAGACCGATATCCGCCACGCGGAAGATCGGGGCTTCCGGGTCCTTGTTTATGGCCACCACGAGGCCCGAGGTCTGCATGCCGGCGAGGTGCTGGACCGATCCCGATATGCCCACGGCGAAGTAGGCTTTGGGGGCGACCACTTTCCCGCTGAGGCCGACCTGGTGGGAGTAGGCTATCCACTTGTTGTCCACCGCCGCCCGGCTTGCCCCCACGCCCCCGTCGAGCAGTTCCGCCAGTTCCCTGAGAAGCCTGAAATTCTCCTCCCTCTTCATGCCCTTGCCGCCGGAGATGATCACATCCCGGTCCTGGATGTTGACATCGTCCCCGGAGGAACCCTCATACCCAAGGGGTTCGACCCTGCTTTCAAAACAGCGGTCCGGGAGGGTCAACTCCTCGACCCGGCCTTCCCTGTCAGGGTCCGGTTCGGGGACGGCGAAGGTCCTCGGCCGGACGGTCGCCATTTGGGGCAGGTCATCCGGGGTGGTGATGGTGGCCATGATGTTGCCGCCAATGGCAGGTCGCGTTTGAAGGAGCAGCCCTGTCTCGGCTTCAATTTCCAGCCCGGTGCAGTCGGCGGTCAGTCCTGTCCCGACCATGGCGGCGACGGCGGGCATGATGGTCCTGCCTGAGGTAGTGGCCGGGGCCAGCACTATCCCGGGACCGGTACTCCCGATGACGAAAGATAATATGGTGGACTGGACCTCTTGGTCGAAAAGGCGGAGCCGCTCGTCCCGGACGCATATCACCCGATCCGCCCCGTAATGAACGATCGTTCGGGGGTCCCTGTCGATCCGGTCATACATCAGCAGCGTCGCTACTTCGCCTCCCAGGACATCGGCGAGGGACCTCGCTTTTGACGTGAGCTCCAGCGTCGCCCTGTGGAGCCGCCCCGACCTGACCTCACCGAGGACGAGAATGTCCCCCGATGCAGAAGGGTTTCTCATGACGACCCCCGCTCATCGATGAGGCCGCGGCCCTCGAGTTCATCAAACAACGCCGCTATCCCCTCCTCAATATCTCCAGCCTTGAAGATCCTGGGGCTCCTGGCGATGGATGGGCGGAAGATCTTCCTCACCCTCGTGGGAGACCCGGCTAGCCCCGCTTCGTCGGGTGAAAGTCCAAGGAAACTCATGCCCTGAACAGTGAAGGCGGCCCTGCGGGCCGCTTTTTTCCCCGAAAGGGTGGGCATCGCAGGTTCATTGATGTCGCGGAGAACCGTAAGAAGGCAGGGGAGGGGGAGCTTCTGCCTTTCGATCCCATCCTCCACGGTTCGTGAGACCTCCACGGAGCCGCACCCGTCGAATTCAACACGGCTGACATAGGTGCTGAAGGGGAGGCCCAGCATTACAGCAACTTCGGGCCCCACCTGCCCCGTCTCGCCGTCGGTCGCCTTTTCACCGGCGAGGATGAGGTCATAGGGCCCGGTTCTTTCACAAGCCGCGGCCAACGTCCGGGCCGTGGCCCAGGTGTCCGACGCGGCGAAGTGGGGATCGCTCAGGAAGACCACAGCATCGGCACCTAGGGCAAGGGCCTCCCGGAGCGCGGCTTCTGCCTGGGACGGTCCCATCGACAAGGCGACCACTTTCCCTCCCCGGGAAGAACGGATGGTCAAAGCCTCCTGGAGGGCGTGGAGGTCCAGGGGGTTGATCATGGCCCCCGCTCCCTCCCGGATCATCGTCCCTGCGACCTCATCCATACGGACATCGTCGGAATCGGGGACCTGTTTTATGAGTACTGCGATCTGCACTGGGTCACATCCTTTAAAATTTTAGGGTCCCTTAAATGAAAAACCGGCCCCTCACCCTGGAGGAGCCGGTTGCGGCGATCGAAGGGGAATGGCGTGCCCGTCGGGATTTGAACCCGAGACCTTCGGCTCCGGAGGCCGACGCTCTATCCAGCTGAGCTACGGACACGCATCCGCGGCGCCTAGGTTAACGCCCCCGCCGTTGGGTTGTCAAGGGGACCTTTATTCCCGGCGCCTCATCGTCCACCATCCCGCCCCTCATCTTCTGAAGGATACTACCGTCACCCCGTAGCCCCCCTCCCCGGCGTGGCCAAGCCGGAAATCGCCGACGTAGGGCAGGCTGCGGCAGAGTGAGTGGACCGCCCTCCTGAGTATCCCTTCTCCCCGCCCGTGGATGATGACCACTTCACCGTACCCGGCGCGGAAGGCTCTGTCAAGGTAAACCTCCACCTCGGGCAGGGCTTCATCCACGGTCATGCCCCTCACCATTATTGAAGGGGGGACCCCCCTTGGAGCCGGGACATGGGAGACCAGGGCCGGCCTCACCGTCTGGGGCGGAGCCTTTCCCTTTTCCCTGGCGAGGTCCTTCTGCGGGACCTCTATCGTCATGGAACCCGCCACCACTGTCGCCTTGTCCCCCCTTACCGACTCGACGACCCCTCTGACCTCGGTACCGGCGAGCCTGACCACGTCGCCGACCCGGGGTTCGCCTTCCCTTTCCATCCTTTTCCTCGCCCGGGACCCCTCCCTGTCGATCAACCTATCCTTCAAGGGCTGCATCTCTTTCCTTGCCTTTCCGTATTCCCTGCGGGCCGATGATTCGGCCGTCCCTCGCAGACGGTTGAGCATTTCCAGGGCCGCCTTTTCCGCTTCGTCCACGACGGCGCTGGCCTTTTTGTCGGCGGCCTCCAGAATCCTCTCCTGCCTTTCGTCCAGGCCCCGGATCTTCTCCTCGAGTTCGCGCCTGAGGGTGGCGAGTTCCTTCCTCTCCTCGGCCATGGCCGCCCCGGCGGCCTCCAGTTCGACCTGTTTATCGAAGAGTTCGGTCATGACCTTCTCCCCTGTGCGGGTCTCTTCGGATAGGTGCTCCCTGGCCGAGTCGATGATATTCATCGGCATCCCCAGCCTGTCGGCGATGAAAAGGGCGTTGCTCTTTCCAGGGAGCCCCATGATCAGCCTGAACGTCGGCGCCAGGGTGGCCGGGTCGAACTCCATTCCGGCCGCCTCGACCCCCCTGCTCCCCAGGGCGTAGCGCTTTATGGGGTTATGGTGGGTCGTCGCGAGGACCAGGGAACCCCTTTCCCTCAAGGCTTCAAGGATGGCGATCCCCAGTGCGGCCCCCTCCTGGGGGTCCGTTCCGGCCCCGAGTTCATCCAGCAGGAGAAGGCTGTCCTTGCCGGCTTTTTCCATCATGGCTATGATCCTTCGAATGTGGGAACTGAAGGTGGAGAGGCTCTGCTCGATGCCCTGTTCATCGCCGATGTCGGCCGCCATGAAGTCGATCCAGCCCACCTGGGTCCCCTCGGCCGCGGGGACGGGGAAACCCGACAGGGCCAGGAAGATGCCGATCGCCACCGACTTCAGCACCACCGTCTTACCGCCGGTGTTTGGACCTGTAATGATGAGCTGGCGGAACCTCTCTCCGCAGTGGATGCTCACCGGCACGCACTCTTTGCCGATCAGGGGGTTCCAGAGCTCCTTGAAGTGGAAGCGGGACCGGTCATCCAGTTCGGGCAGGGTCCAGGGAGGTTCGACCAAAAAGCGGTCGCAGGCGTAAAGGACGTCGATCCGTGCCACGGCGGACTCGGTCTCGAGGAGGGGAAGTCTCCTCGTCAGGATCATCGTGGTGAGGGCGGAGAGGATCCTCCTCTCTTCCTCGCTCTCTTCGCGCCGGAGGACCTGGATCCTGTTGTTCAGCGGGACGAGTTCCTTCGGCTCCAGGTAAACACCCTTGCCGGAGGAGGACCTGTCCAGGACTATCCCGTCGAACCGCCCGGAATCCTCCGCCCTGACCAGGAGTGCGAAGCGCCCGTTCCTGAAGTGCACGACCCTGTCCTGGAGCATCGGGGCCAGGCTGGGCTCCACCGAGAGCGCCGCGCACCGGGACCTGGCCCTGGACGTGAGGTCCCTGAGGGACAGCCTTAACTCGGCCAGTTTCTCCGACGCGCCGTCGTAGAGCTCACCGTCATCGGACAGGACCTGGAGCTTCTCGAATTCCTCGTCGAGGTCCCTGATCCCTTCGGCGAGCCTTTCGACCCCGGGTATATCATTGCGCGCTTCCCGGAGACTCTCCTTGATCCTCTTGGACAGCCCTATCAGTATCCGGAAGGGAAGCAGCTCCACCCCCGAAAGGAGCGCCGTCTCGCCGGCGTTCTCCAGGAGAGGCCCCAGGGGCTTCATCCTTTCATCCCAGGGCAGTTCGCCCCTCGTTTCGACATAACGGGCGTAGCTCTTCAAGAGTTCCTGCCGCTGCCGGGCGGCTTTGATCGACGAGGCCGGCAGCATACCCCGGAGCATGGACCCGCCGGCCTCCGACCTTGTCCTCCTGGACATCCTTTCCAGGACGGAGGTGATCTCTGCCAAATCAGCGGTTCTTTGTTCGACCTTCAAATTACGGGCTCCGCTATTCCCGCGCCATCCCCCGGGTCGTGGGGGCCTGGTTCCCACGGGAGCGATGCGGGGTCGAGGAGCCGGATGGAGGAAAGGGTCCTTTCGATGGTCGGCCACGACTTTTCGGCCATTTTCATGGCCACGCTTTCGTTCATCCAGTAGGGCGAGAGGACGGGGGAAAGGGCCATGAGGGCCGCGTAGACGATCACCAGCAACGCAAAGGCCTTGACGGCCCCGGCGACGATCCCCATTCCCCTGTCGACGCCCGAGAGATGGGTGAACCTGAGGAAGCTCTTGACCATCCTGCCGACATAGACCCCCGCCACAAGAAAAAGGACGTAGAATACCACGAGCACAACGGCCCGGGTCGCCCCGGGGCGCAGGGGCAAATAGGGAGAAATAAAGGACGAGGCGATGGCCGAAACTTTCCAGGCCAGCAGGAAACCGCCTATGGTCGCTAGGAGCGAAATGACCTCCCCGGAAAAACCCTTTGCCGCGCCCCTGACGCAGAAGGTCACCAGGAGAAGGGCGAAGAGAATGTCCGTTCCCAGGGCGAGGGTCAAGGAGATCCACTCCCCCCCAACAGCTCTTTCATCCTGATCTCGGCGGACTCGATGGAAAAGGCGAGTTTGAAACAGGCCAGCAAGAGCCTCTCGTCCTGTTCCATCGACGGGTCAAGCCCTACGACGCTCTCCTTGGCTATCTGCAGGACCCTCTCGAACCTGCCCTCATCAAGGCGGGTCAGCAGAGGGTAACTTTTCTTGCCCAGCGTGACAAGGACTCTGCGCGGATCCTCTTGCAACTGGGGCCCTCCTCCCTGGGTCAGAAACGATCCGCAAGGTCGCCCTGGTGGGGGTTCTTATCGAACCTGAAAAGTTCCCCCGCGGGTGCCTCCGGCGGAGCCTCTTCACTTTCAAGAGGGTCAGGCTCTTCTTCCGCTTCCGGGGGGTCCTGGTCTGCCGGGGGATCCTGTTCTGCCGCGGGCTCCCAGGAGGCCCTCAACTTCTCCAGGAGGGCGGCGAGCCTTTTCTCGGTGACCTCCCTTTCTTCACTGAGCCTGTCCATCTCCTTTTCCTTCCCGTCCAGGACGCCCCTGAGGGTTTCCAATTCCTCGCCCATCCGGTCCTTTTCGGTCTTCAGTTCGGACATGGCCGCCGATACCTTGTCGATGAGGCTCTCCAGACTGTCGATCTGGTCAAGCATTTCGTTCTCTCCCCTTTATCTTAGTCTTATCCCTCTCTGGGCCAGTTGATCTCTGAGCCTTCCCTGGACCTGGTCGATCTCGTCATCCCTCAATGTCCTTTCGGGGTCACGGTAGGCCAGGGTGTAGGCGAGGCTTCGATGGCCCTCCGGGATCCCTTTCCCCTTGTAAATGTCGAAGAGTCTCACCTCCTCCAGGAGCGGGCCCCCCAGTTCACGGATAAGGGCGAGGACATCCGAGGAATAGACCCCCTCCTTCACCACCAGGGAAATATCCCTGAAGACGGGGGGATACTTCCGGACCTCTCCGAAGGTCGCCTTCCCGTCATGGACCAGGGGTCCCATGTCCAGTTCAAAAAGGAAGGCCGGCGCAGGAAGTTCCATCTCCGACTCGATCTCCGGCTTGAGGGCCGAAAGATAGCCGACATCCCGCCCGTCGGCCAGCACCCGTGCCGTCTTCCCGGCGTGCCCGAAGGGCTCGGTTCCGGGAACAAGGTCCACGGCAACCCCCCGGCTCGCGAATATCGCCTCGATATCGGCGGCGACGGAATGGAAGTCTTCCGTCCCTTGGTCTCCCCAGGGTGAACGGCTGTCGACACCGGTACAGACGCACCCCCCCAGTTTGAAGACCTCCTCAACCTCCCGGCCCCTCCTGAAAAAGACCATGCCTGTCTCGAAGATCCTTATGGCCCTCCTCCACCCGGAACTGATATTCTTCAAAACGGCCTGAACCAGCCCTGGGACAAGGGTAGTCCTCAAGACTGACATGTCGACGCTCAGGGGGTTGGAGAGGGCCACCGGGGACGACCTCGGGTCCGGCCCCGGAAAATGGAGCGCCGCGATGGACTGCGGGGAGACAAAGCAGTAGGTCACCACCTCGGAATAACCCCTTGCCATGGCGGTCGAGCGGACGGCCCGTTCGGCCCTCATCCTGTCGGTGATGTCGCCGGTGGCATGCATGACCGGGGGCAGCTCCGCCGCCACCTTGTCATAACCCCTTATGCGGGCCACTTCCTCGATGAGGTCCTCCTCGATGGAGATGTCCGGCCTGAAGGAAGGGATGCTGTAATACCTGACAGAAGGGTCACGGTCGCCGGTGTAGATCCCAAGCCTCTCGAGAATGGCCGTCGCCATGTCAAGGTCCCCCGTCCCGATGATCTTGCCGAGGACCTTCGAGGTAAGGGCGACCTTCCGTTCCTTTTGGGCGGCTTCTCCGGCGGCGATCCACCCGGCGGGGACGCCCGCCCCCCAGGAGGCCATCATTTCCAGGGCCACCGCGAGGGCCGTCTCTGCCTTGCAGGGGTCCACGAAGCGGGAGAACCGGTAGGCCGCTTCGCTGGGGATACCCAGCTTCCGGGATGCCCTGCTGACCTTTATGCTGTCGAAGTGGGCCGATTCCAGCAATACCCGGGTGGTATCCCCGCCGATCTCGCTTTCCTCCCCGCCCATCACGCCGGCGACGGCGACGGGCTTCCCCCCACTGGTGATAAGGAGGTCCTCACCGTCCAGGACCCTGGTTTTGCCGTCGAGGGTCAGGATCATCTCGCCCTCCCGGGCCAGCCTCACGGTGATATCCCTGCCCGGGAGGCGGGCGTCGTCAAAGGCATGGAGGGGTTGTCCCACCAGGAGCATGACCAGGTTGGTCGCGTCAACTACATTGGAGATAGGCCTCATGCCGGAGAGAAGGAGCCTGACCCTGGCTCTCATCGGTGAAGGTTTGATGTTGACCCCCTCCAGAGCGCCGAGGGCGTAGAAAGGGCAGCCACTGTCAGTGAGGGTGATCCCCTCGAAACCGTCGAGCCGCGAAGCCCTGGGCCGGATCGCCGGGGTTATTCCCTTGTACCTCGCCTCGGGGAAGAGGGCCGAGACTTCCCTGGCCAGGCCGACCATGCTCAGGAGGTCGCCCCTGTCGGGCGTTATGGAAAGTTCCAGGACCGTATCGTCGAGACCGAGGGCCGCCCTGGCGTCCTCCCCGGGGGTAAAGCCCTCCCCCATCTTTAGTATCCCGTACTCATCAGCGATCCCGGGGAGGCCGATCTCCTCGGCCGACAGCACCATGCCCTCGCTGGTCACACCCTGGAAATCCCTGCAGGAGATCTCCGTTCCGTCGGCCAAGACGCACCCTGGGGGGCCCCAGGGGACCACGTCGCCCTCCTCTAGGTTCCTGGCCGCTGTCACGCACACCCCTTTCCTCTTTCCGGCATCGACGGTGAGGACAAAAAGGTCCGGCCTCCCGGGGTGAATAGCGATGGAAGCGACCCTGGCTGTCACGGCGCCGCGGAACAGGGCCACCGGGACTTCAAGTCCCTCCACCTCGACCCCGGTGTCGGTGAGCCTCTGGGCCAGCATAGGGGTATCTACGGGGATATCCACCAATTCCTTGAGCCAGTTGAGTGATGCGAACATTATCGGCGCTCTCCCTTCGAGTTGAGGAAAGCCAGGTCGCCCTCGAAGAAGACCCTCAGGTCGTTCAGCCCGTACTTGAGCATGGCGATACGGTCGAGTCCCATCCCCCAGGCGAAGCCGTTGTAGCGGGACGGGTCGATCCCCCCGGCCCGGATGACGTTGGGGTGGGTCATCCCCAGCCCCGAGATCTCCAGCCAGCCGGTCCCCTTGCATATCCGGCAACCCGGGTCCCTGCCCGAACAGGCTACGCACTCTACGTCCATCTCTATGGAGGGTTCCGTGAAGGGGAAGTAGCTGCCCCTGTACCGGGCCTTCAACGGGCGGCCGAATATCCGGTTGACAAAGGCCTCCAGGCAACCCTTGAGGTGGGCCAGGGAGATGTTCTCGTCCACCAACAGCCCCTCAAGCTGGTGGAACATGGGGGTGTGGGTCTGATCGCTATCCCTCCGGAAGACCTTCCCGGGGACGATTATCCTCAGGGGGGCGCCCCATTTCCTCATGGACCTCACCTCTACCGGGGAGGTATGGGTCCTCAGGAGCAGCCCGTTCTCAAGGTAAAAGGTGTCCTGCATATCCCTGGCCGGGTGGTGGGGCGGTATATTCAGACCTTCGAAGTTATGGAAGTCATCCTCCACCTCGGGGCCATAGGCCACGGAAAAACCCATGGAGACGAATATGTCGATCGCTTCCTGGGTGACCTGGGCCACGGGGTGGAAGGCACCCCAGGGACGGCCTCTGCCGGGGAGGGTCACATCGATCCACTCCTCCTTTTCGCGGGCGGTCACCTGGGCGCCGGCGTACTGCCTCGTCTTTTCCGCCAGGGACCCCTCCATGGAATCCCTCAATTCGTTGAGCACCCTGCCGGCCTCAGGGCGATCATCGGCAGGGAGCGAACCCAACCGTTTGAGCAGGGAGGTGACCTCCCCCTTCTTGCCGAGGAAACGGACCCTCACTCCCTGCAGCGCCTCCACGGAATCCGCCGTTGAAAGGGCCGATCGGAACAAGGCCTCGATCCGGCTTACATCATCGTGAATATCACTCAAGCGCTTCCCCTCCCTGGCGGGTTCAAGCACCCGTGAGTTCTCCCGTCCTGACCGGGGCGGACCTGCAAAAGGCCGCCGATCCAAGCCCGGGAGAGAAGGAACGACCCCGACCAGTATAATACCTTTGCGGGGCTGAATCGGCCCTTATTCTACCCTTCACCGCCGGTTATACGGCAAGGGTCCCCGCCAAAGCAATGGACAGGAACCCTGGGCTGTACGACCGATACGGTCCGGTACGTCAGGTGGGGAGGCGTTTACTTCACCAGCGCCTCCCTCGCCCTGTCGACGAGCCTGGCGAAGGCCGGCATGTCCTGGACCGCCAGGTCCGCGAGTACCTTGCGGTTGATCTCGATGTTAGCGCATCGGAGACCGTTCATGAACGTGCTGTAGGTCATATCGTTCATCCGCGCCCCGGCGCTTATCCTGGTTATCCAGAGCTTGCGGAAGTCTCTCTTCCTGGCCTTCCTGTCCTTGTACGCGTTGGACATGGAATGAAGGTACGCTTCCTGCGCCCTCCGGAAAACGTTCTTTTTTCTTCCGAAGTAGCCCTTTGTAACATCAAAAAGCTTCTTTCTTTTCTGATCACTGGCGCTTCCGCCCTTGACCCTGGGCATGACCGCTCACCTCTTTCGGTTGGTTGATACCAGATCGTTCGTTCCGACGCCTAGGCGTAGGGCAGAAGAGTTTTCATCCGTTCCTCGAGGGAAGAGGCTATAACACCCTTCCGGCGAAGGCGACGTAGGCGCGCGGGGCCCTTCGTCCTGAGAAGGTGCCTGCGGCCGCTCTTTTGAAAAACAAATTTCCCTGTCCCTGTCCTCTTGAACCTCTTCTTGGCTCCCGAGTGGGTTTTCATCTTAGGCATGATCCAATTCCTCCTTCATTCTGAAACGACGGGAATAAAAAAGACCCGCCCTTGGGTCACTCTTCGACGGAAATCTTTGTCTTTTCCGTTTCCCCGGCGGCTGCGGCGCTTGTCACCACCGCCTTTGGCTTCTTCACCGACTGCGGGACGGGCATCATCATCAGGCGCATATACCTTCCCTCCATTCGGGGAGGCATATCGACCTTCCCGATGCCCTCGCAATCCCTTACGACCTTGTCCAGAACCTCCCGGCCCCGATCAAGGAACGCCATCTCCCTTCCCCTGAAAAAGACGGCCACCTTGACCCTGTAACCCGAGAGGAGAAAATCCTTGATGGCACGCACCTTGAAGTTGTAGTCGTGCAGGTCTATCTTAGGTCTCATCTTCATTTCCTTGACGACCTGCCCCTTGGACTTTTTCCTCGCGTCCTTGTCCCTCTTCTGCTGCTGGAACCGGTACTTGCCGTAATCGAGTATCCTGCAGACGGGGGGATCGGCCTGGGCGGAAACCTCCACCAGGTCCAGCTCCCTCTCTTCGGCAAGGGCCAGTGCCTGCGCCAGGGGAACCACCCCGACCTTGACCCCCTGGTCGTCGATCAGGAGGACTTCCTTGGCCCGGATCTCATCGTTGGTGCGCGGCTCTTCGATGTTTTTAGCTATAGCATGTCACCTCCACAAAAAAAAATATGCCGGACTCAGAAAAGTCCGGCCCCTATGTCCCATATGTCCCAACTGGGCGAAATCTCTTTCGCTTCGCTGATACAGAACCCTTGAACAACCCCGTTCGGGGCGTCGGCGGGTGGGAGGCTCGGCTCCTCTTCATCATTATCCTTGTCCGTTAGGACTTGACAAAGGATTTTACCATGAAATACCTGACCCGCGCAAGGGCAATGGATTCATGCCGACCTGGTCATGTTCTCTTTTCACGGAACAGCTTGACAAAGGTGCGGTTTTCGATTATATGAATAGTTGTTCATATGTTCATGAATGGGGTGGATTCAGTGGAACAAAGGGTGAATATACCCGAGGCCATCCACGGGGGGATCGTAAGGGACGCGAAGAACAGGATGCCTGAAGAAAGTTTCTGTCACTCCCTGGCGGGTTTCTTCAAGGTCCTCGGTGACACGACCAGGGTGAGGATACTTCTGGCGCTCGCCCTTTCAGAAATGTGCGTGGCCGACATAGCCTGCTTGCTTGGAATGACCCAATCGGCCATCTCCCATCAACTAAGAGTCCTCAGGCAGGCACGGCTGGTCAGGGCCAGGAGGATGGGAAAGATATCCCTCTACTCCCTCGACGACGAGCATGTCGAAAGGATTGTCGCTGAAGGGGCCAAACACCTCAGCCACTGGGATCGGAGGTGACCCTGTCATGAAAAATGACCGACGAGACCAAAAGAACCGCCGCCTGGTTTTCGGCCTGGAAGGCCTCCATTGCCGGGTCTGCGCCCTGGGTATTGAGAGATCCTCAGCGGCGCTGGATTGGGTCGAAGGTTCTTCCGTCGACCCCGTCACTTCAAAGCTGACCCTCACCATCCGCCAGGGATCGGGTCCCCCGGGGGAACCCCTTTCGAAGGTCCAGGAGATCGTCGACGGGATCGAACCCGGCGTCAGGGTCTTGCCCGATGATGATCCGGTGAGTATGGGTTTTCACAAGGAAGGGAACAAGGCCTTGAAGTCCTTTTCGGCCAGAATCCTCCCGGGACTTCTCCTATGGGGCGGTGCGCTTGCGCTGGCACCGGGGACATCCCTGCGGACAGTCCTCTTCCTGGTCGCCTACATCCTGTCCGGGTGGCCCATTGTCCTGAAGGCCCTCGAAAACTTGCTGCGCGGCAGGGTTTTTGATGAATACTTCCTCATGACCGTAGCTACCATGGGCGCCCTGGTCATAGGGGAGTATCCCGAGGCGGTCGCGGTAATGCTCTTTTTCAGGACCGGCGAGATCCTTGAAGAAAGCGCCGTCGAAAAGGCCGGCGGGTCGATCACTTCCCTGGTGGAGATCATCCCTGACAAGGCTAACCTGCTCGACGAAGGCGGCAGGGCGGAAACGGTAACTTCCCGGTCCCTGAAACCCGGTGACAGGATCCTCGTGAAACCGGGCGAGAGGATACCCGTCGATGGTATCGTATCAGAGGGGTTTTCCAGCCTGGACACATCATCGATCACCGGGGAGTCGATCCCCCGTGACGTTGCGCCGGGGGATCCCGTCCTGGCCGGGTTCCTGAATAGCCAGGGCACTCTTCGCGTCGAGGTCTCGAGACCGCTTGAGTCCTCGGCGGCTTCAAGGATCCTGGCGGCCATCGGCGACGCGGGTTCAAAAAAGACACGGACCGAACGACTCGCCACGTCCTTTGCCAGGGTCTACACTCCTTCCGTGGTGATCCTGGCGATCTTGATCGCTTCGATCCCGCCACTTATAGGGACAGGCGACTTCGAGACCTGGCTCTACAGGGCTTTGATCTTCCTTGTCGCCTCCTGTCCTTGCGCTCTCCTCATTTCGATCCCGCTGGGCATTTTCGCGGGCATTGGCTCCGCCTCCGGGAAGGGGATCCTGATCAAGGGGGGCGATGTCCTCGAAAGGCTGCCCCTGGTTGACACGGTCTTCCTCGACAAAACCGGGACCATGACCACCGGCCGCTTCCACCTGGCCGGGGTCCACCCCCAGGAGGGGAGGTCGGCCGACTCCCTTCTCGAGCTGGCCGTCACCGCCGAGAGGAGTTCAAATCACCCCCTCGCCGAAGCCGTAAAGTCCGGGTGGGGGCACCGACCCTTGCCGGAACTCCCCCTTTCGGCCATCGAGCGTCCAGGGCTCGGGATCGAGGCGAAAACGGCCGAGTCCCATATCCTCGCCGGAAACAGGAGGTTCATGCTTGAAAGCGGGGTCGAACCGCCCGACCCCTCCTCGTCGGGGACGATGATCCACGTGGCGGAAAACGGCTTTTACGCGGGATACCTGGTCCTGGCTGATACCATCAAGGACGAGGCGCCCCACGCGATCAAGGAATTGAGGGGGCTTGGCGTTGATCGTATTTTCCTCCTCTCGGGCGACCTGGAGGGCCCCACCGTGGATGTGGAGAAACGACTATCCTTGGACGGGTCCTTCTGGGGGCTCCTGCCCGAGGAGAAGGTGGCGTTCCTTGAGGAAATGCAGGCCGCCAGCCCGGGAGGGGGCGTCAGCGCGTTCGTGGGCGACGGTCTTAACGATGCCCCCGTCATCGCCAGGGCCGGCGTGGGCATCTCCATGGGGAAGGTAGGTTCCGACATAACCGTCGACAACGCCGACGTGGTGATCATGAACGACCATCTGTCGGGCCTGCCGGAAGCCTTGAGGATAGCCCGAAAAACAAGGGGAGTGATCTGGCAGAACATCCTCTTGTCCCTCGCGGTGAAAGCGGCCGTCCTGGCCCTTGGCGCCTTCGGCGCCGCGACCCTTTGGGAAGCCGTCTTCGCCGACGTGGGGATGACCCTCCTGGCCGTCATCAACTCTTCAAGGATCCTGCGATGGTCCAGGAAACAACGGGCCGCTGCTTAAGAAGCCGCGGCCCGTTCCCTCCGGGCGGTCATTCAGACCTGGTGCTGTCGGCCGACATCAGGGCCAATAGTGTCAGGCTCCGTCTTTTTGAACCACGAGGAAAAGGCTCGACTCGTCCACTTCTTCAATGCGATAGGGTTGACCGCTCAGGATGCCGAAGGCATCGAGGTCCTCTTCCGAGAAGGTGGTCGCTTTGAAACCATCAAAGCACACTATCCTGCCGTCTTTCGTGTTCTCCCAGTCGATCTCCCCAAGCAAGCCCTTGTCGGACTGCTCTTTGAACCATTCCAGGCGATGATCCCAGAATTTGGCACTATAAGTGCTGAAGAAGGCTTTTCCCCCACGGGCAAGGGCCCTGATGCTCCTTTCAACCAGGTTCCGTGGATCGCCTTTCATGGCGGACAAACCGTTCTGGAGGCATAGGACCACGTCAAATTCAGAATCGAAATCGATAAGGTGGGCATCCAAGGTTTGGAAACTGCAATTGTGGAAGGGCGCGAGGTATTCGTTCCCGAAAAGGACGGAGTCCTTTGAGAACTCCACACCCACGATCGAAGCTGCGAAGGGTGCCAATTCTCTCATAATGCGTCCGTAACCGGCCCCAAGCTCTAGGACACGCTCCACCCCGTCGAGGTGCCTCTTGACGAATTCGATCTCGGCTTCGAGGTACCGCCTGACCCGGTCGATCCCCGTCTGGTATACATCAAGGAGCCGTGACGCGTTGAGGCTTTTGGAATAATAATTCTCCTTCATCTCCATGACCACTTTTTAACACGCCCCTGCTCGTATCGATATCGTCCCTTCCTCCGTGTCTATCGCGATGTGGTCTCCGTTCTTTATGATCTCGTAAAACTTTTCATCCACATCACAAACCAGCGGTATTTCCATGATAATGGCATTGCTGACCAAAACGGTGCTCAATTCTCCAGCTACGAGGGCCTTGGGCTTGTTATTCTTCATGGCCAGCTGGTACAGCCCGTCCAATTGGACGACGGAGCTGCCCTTATCTCCCGGGAAAACGAGGATCTTATCCGCGATCTTTTTGCCTTCCAGGTCGTGGCCCTCCTCGATGATCGTCCCTCTCTCCGGGTCAACGAGATAAAAGTTTACGTGGTCCTTCGTGACCACCGCTTCCCCTTCTACCTTCCCCTCGGTGATCTTCCGGCATTTGCCTTTAAAAACTTCAGGGCTGTTCAATTCACTTCCCCCTTAATCGCGGCGTTTACACAGTCGGGAATACTCCTGACGATCAACTTCATTTTCCTTCTGGATACGTAGTAAGCACATTTCGGGGATTCGGTTAGGCCCTTCTTGCCTTCCAGGTGTGCCCAGATGGGCTGGTCCACGCAACTGTCCTCTACAATGCGGCCCCCGGCTCCCTCGATAATGCCGGCGAGCCCCATCCTCTTGGAAAGCTCCTTGTTCAGGCAGGACGTGAATATCCAAAGTTCGGACTTAAGCTTTTTGCCCTCCAGCATCGCGGCAATGCCCTTTATCTGCTGAATGGTCAGATGGGGGCAACCCATTACCACAAAATCGATCTTGCCCTCCCCGTGGGAAAGGGTCTTCCTTGCTTCGTCAAGGTCGGCTTTCGTAATGGATACCTTTCTTTTGGGTTTCTCTCCCTGCAAGGCATCCTCTAGGGTGGCGGCCTCGGGGGTGACCCCCACGACGTGGAACATGGGGATAACACCGTGGACATTTAACTGGGTGCTGAGATTCATAAGGGCCTCGCTCGAGGGTTTATGACTCAGCCCGTGAAAAACGGGGACACCGGTAAAGATCTTTTTGGGCAAGCAGTATCCGAGGAGCTGGTAATCGAAATCGTCTTTGACTTGGACTTCGACCTCCACCAAAGTGTCGGCCTTCCTGTTTTCATCCAGAAGGAACCCGTACAAGGGGGTAAGTCCGGTCACCGCGCTGCAAAGGGCGCTCTGGGAGGATTCCCGGTTAGTCCTTGCCCCACAGACGGAATTGACGAAACAGGAAGCACCGGTGGCAGCGAAGGCGACTATTTCCTTGAACCCGGGAACATTATTCACGAAGTAGGGCGTGCATTGAAAGGTGGGGACGACCCCGATCTTCCTATAGGCACTCATGGTATCTTCAAAGACCTTCAGTTCCTGCTCAGTGAAGGTACAGACGTTCTCAAAATATTCTTTGTTAAAGGCGGGGTTCACCGTAGCGATCTTGCAACACCTCGCCCCCTCCTCAACCAGTTTATTGGCGAACCAGAGGTCGCCTTCCTGGTTGCTCAGCGAGATATGGACCCGGGAGACCTCCACCATGCGTTCCGCATAGAAGGCGTCCCCTATTCCTACCAGTATCTTCATGGCGTTCGCAATACCGACGCCATACTTTCCTTCCAGCATATCCTTTTCTTTCTGATTCAGATCCATTAGTCCTTCCTCCTGGCCTTTCCGAGAATTGGCGAAAAAGACGAGCTTCGGAACCTGACAAGGGACATCCGGCACCGTCCAAACAAAAGGTATAAGGGACCCCCTTTGGGGAATCCCCTATACCTTCTTCGTTGTCGGGTCAGGTCCTTTGCGAATCTCCCATCGGGTCGTACAAAATGACCCTCTTTTTAGATCTTTAGGTTACCTCTTGATCGAGGTACCTCCTAATCGCCGGTAACCTCCAGGTACTTTTTCAACACCTTCAGCAATTCGGCGTAGGATTCATCGGCCTTGGCGTACTCCTCGATGGCGCCCATCATGGCCGCCCTCATCTTGCCTATGCTCGCGGAATCAAAGGGCTGCGTTTTCACACCCCATTTTTCGACCGCTTCATGGAGCTTTACCTGGTCCGCGTCCTGATTGATCGCGAGCATCGCGACCTCCGCCTCTCTCGCGCAGACTGAAACGATGGCCTTCAGGTCGTCGGGCAGCTTGTTCCAGGCATCCATGTTCACGGCGAATTCCAGGTTGGCGATATTGATGCCGTCACCGGCATAGACGTAGTTCGAAACCTCGTGGAAGCCGTAGTCAAAGCACCAGGCCACATTCGCGGAGATAAGCCCATCGATCACGCCTCTTTCCATGGCTTCATAGACTTCGCCGCCGGGCATGGTCACTGAGGATACGCCGACCCTTTTCAGAGCCTCAGACCACAGGCCGTGACCCCTGATCTTCTTGCCTTTGAAATCCTCCAGCCCTTTGAAAGGGAACTTTGTCCAGATCGTCCCGGGGGTCTCCCCGAACTGGTTGATAAGGTAAATATTATGCTTGGCGTATACCTTGCGGAGTATCTCAAGACCGCCCCAGTTTTCCAGGAAGATCTTTTGGCTCAGAGCGTTCTTGAAGAGGAAGGGTGTCGTAATGATCCCCGAACACTGGTTGGTCTTTCCCACCCAATAACTGGGGTCATTGCAGTGCATTTCGAGCAACCCCTGCGAGACGGCATCAAAGGTTTCGAAAGTCGGTACGATCTCATCGGCGCCGTAAACCTTGATTTCCAGTCTCCCATTGCTGGCCTGTTTCACTTGATCGGCAAATCTTTCAATGACGTCGGTTTCAGTGCTTCCCCGAGGTCCCACGGCCTGCAGGCGCCACTTGAACACTTCCGGGGCTGCGGCCTCAGCCAAGGAGGAACCGAAGAGGAAAACAAACGCGCACAAAGCGAGAAGAATCCCAAAAACGATACCTTTCGTGCCTTTCACTTTAACCCCTCCCAAGATCGTTTTCTCCTTCGAAAGACCGTTACCTGTCAGGAACTGGATTTTTCGATATCACCCCCCCCGCCCGATAACGATAACATTGACGCGAAATACTTCAAACAAAACCCGAGACTGGGCCCAGGACAACTAGGACACGATTCTACACTCTCTTCCCGCGGGGCAAATGGAGATCTTTGGTCGACAAAAGACTATTTTTGTAAGACAATATCTTAACGGAGATCCTTTGTCAAGGCATAACGGCCCTTCAGCGTGGCCGCCCACGGTTTTTTGCCGGTGTTAGAAAGAAGGAAGAGACCCTTTGTCCAATTCTTTTTTGAAAGGAGGGTTATAATTGAAACGGCCAAGGGAAAAGCCTGATCAGCGGAGCCGTTGGTGAACCGTCGCAGCCGATCTGTGTCCCAGTCGGATTTCGAAAGGAGGTAACAAAATGAAAGAAGTGAACAAGCTGAACCAGGAAGCTATGGTGATCGGTCCTGACATGGAGCTTCCACCTTACCCCGAATTCAAGGAAGGGATCAGGCGCGCCCCCGACCGGGGTTGGACCCTTAACGAGGCTGAAACCGAACTGGCCCTCAAGAACGCCCTACGGTACGTCCCCGAGAAATTCCACGAGGTTCTGGCCCCAGAATTCATGGAGGAATTGACCACCCGGGGAAGGATCTATGCCTACCGGTTCCGCCCCGCAGGAAGGCTCTATGGGAAACCCATCCAGGAATACAAGGGCAGGTGCATGGCCGGCAAGGCTTTCCAGGTCATGATCGACAACAACCTCGACTTTGACGTGGCCCTTTACCCCTATGAACTGGTCACCTACGGCGAGACCGGTCAGGTGTGCCAGAACTGGCTGCAATACAGGTTGATCAAAAAGTACCTCGAGGAATTAACGGAGGATACCACCCTGGTGCTTGAGAGCGGGCATCCCGTCGGGCTTTTCCAATCCCACCGGGAATCTCCCCGGGTGATACTGACCAACGGGCTGCTGGTGGGTCTTTTTGACAACCAGCATGAGTGGCACCGGGCCATGCAGCTGGGCGTCAGCAATTACGGACAGATGACCGCCGGAGGCTGGATGTACATCGGTCCCCAGGGCATCGTCCATGGCACCTTCAACACCCTATTGAACGCGGCCAGGCAAAGGCTCGGGGTCGGACCCAAGGGTAACCTGGCGGGGATCCTGTTCGTATCTTCCGGCCTTGGCGGCATGAGTGGCGCTCAACCCAAGGCCATCGAGATCGCCGGCGGCGTAGGGATCATAGCGGAAGTCGACGCCTCCAGGATCGAGACCCGCCACAAGCAGGGGTGGGTCAGCGAAGTAGCCCAGACATGCGGAGAGGCTTTCACCCTGGCCGAAAAAGCGCTCAAGGAAAAGAGACCCCTTTCCATCGCCTTCCACGGCAACATCGTCGACCTGCTCCAGTACGCCGTGGACCACGGAAAGACCATACCCCTCCTGTCGGACCAGACGTCCTGCCATGCCCCTTATGACGGCGGCTATTGTCCGCAGGGACTGACCTTCGAGGAACGGACGAAGATGCTCAGCGACGACCCCGAAGAATTCAGACGCCGTGTCGACACTTCTTTGCAGAAGCACTTCGAGCTGATCAAGACACTCGTGAAGAAGGGAACCTTCTTCTTTGACTACGGCAACTCCTTCATGAGGGCCGTTTTTGACGCCGGTGTGAAGGAAATTTGCAAGAACGGTGAGAACACCTACGACGGGTTCATCTGGCCCTCCTACGTAGAAGATATCATGGGACCCATTCTCTTTGACTACGGTTACGGCCCCTTCCGCTGGGTCTGCCTGAGCGGCAAGCCGGAAGACCTCAGAAGAACCGACAAGGCCGCCATGGATTGCATCGACCCGAACCGGCGTTCCCAGGATTATGACAACTGGGTCTGGATCCGGGACGCCGAGAAGAACGCCCTGGTCGTGGGGACCCAGGCTCGAATCCTCTACCAGGACGCGGAAGGCCGTTTGAAAATTGCCCTACGGTTCAACGAAATGGTCCGAAAAGGTGAGATCGGTCCCGTCATGCTGGGGAGGGACCACCACGATACGGGAGGCGTTGACTCACCCTACCGCGAGACGGCGAACATCAAGGACGGGAGCAACGTCTGCGCCGACATGGCAACCCAGTGCTTCGCCGGCAACGCTGCCAGAGGGATGACACTCTGCGCGATCCATAACGGCGGCGGCGTGGGGATCGGGAAGGCCATAAACTCCGGCTTCGGCATGCTGCTTGATGGGTCGGAGCAGGCTGACAAGGTCCTGAAATCGGCCATGATGTGGGACGTTCTCGGCGGTGTTGCAAGGCGAGCATGGGCCCGCTGCGAACACGCCATCGAGGTGAGCCGGGAGGTCAACAAAAAGTACAAGGGGAGTTACCACATCACGTTACCCTTCATCCCCGACGAAAAGATCGTGGACGACGCGGTCGCAAAGTACATGAAGGGGAAAAAGTAGCATAACCCGGGCCTCGCGTTCCAGCCTTTCCACGGAAGGCTTTTGAAAGTAGAAAAAACTGTGCGGGCGGACCCGGGGACACCCAGGTTCTTGCCCGCACAGTTTCTTGCATCCCGCGGTCAGGACACTCCTTCACAAGCGATAGCTGCCTTCAGTGCCCTCCCAGTGTGATCAACCCGTTATCGGCGTCAAGTTTTGCGATAGCACCATCTTCGATCTTCCGATAAAAACCATCTTCCACTTTAAAGACCATGGGGATCTCGAGGATAATAGCGGTCGATACCAATACCGTATCTGCTTCTTTTACAATAAGCGCTTTCGGGGAATTGCCACATTTCGACAGCTTGTAAAGGCCATCGGCTTGGACCACGGAACTGCCTTTCCCTGAAGGCATGACCAGTATTTTCCCGGCTATGCTTTTCCCTTCCAGGTCATGACCCTTTTCCATGATCTTTCCCGAACCGGGTTCGGCCAGGTAAAAGCAGACACGGTCTTTTGAAATCAGAACCGGGCCTTCGGCCCTGCCTCCTGATATCTTTCGACATTTGAAGGTGTCTCTCACTGTACCGCTCATTCGACGACCTCCCCTAGGACGGCGGATCCGATGCATTTTTCGATGGGCATTATGTTGAAGGTGATGTTCAACAACTCGTTGTAATAGGCGCACCTGGGCGAGTCCGTCACCCCTGTTTTTCCCTGGAAGGGGGCCCAGCAAGAAGGTATATCTACGCAGGTACCGGGGATCAAGTGGCCCCCAGCCCTCTGGATGACCTTTAAATATCCCATGCGTTGCGCCATTTCCCTTGTCAAGGAGTTGGTCAACAGGATAATGGGCACCATCGACCTTTTGCCTTCTAGCAAGCGCGCTATCCCGGCAACCTGGGAAAGGGTCAAATGGGGACAGCCCAGCATGGCAAAATCGATCTTCCCGGGTTTTCTGTAAAATTCCGCCCTGGTCTTTTCTATGTCTTCCTTGGTGATCGTGACCTTTGCCCTTACCTCGTTTCCTCCAAAGGCCGCTTCCAGCGTCGGGGCCTCCGGCGTGACCCCGACGATGTGGTACATCGGCACTACTCCGGTGGTGTTCAACTGGGTACCGAAATTCATCAGGGCTTCGGGGGATGGTTTTCCTTTCAAGCCCGTAAAAACAGGTATCTCTAACCCGTCGTGCTTCAGGGGATAACACCACCCCAGGAGTTGGAAGTCGAAATCACTCCTTATATCGGCCTCCACTTCTACCAGGACCTCCCCCCTCCTGTTTTTTTCCAGGAGCAACCCGTATTCCGGCACTTTCCCCGTGATAGCCGCGCACAACGCGCTTTGGGCTGATTCCCTGTTGGTCCTCGCCCCTATCACGGAGTTGACGTAGACCGTGGCATTGCTCTCGGAGAAGGCCACGATCTCTCCGAAGCCAGGGACGTTCTGTTCGAAATAGGGGGTGCAGCAAAGGATTGGGATGGCCCCCAACTTCTTGTATGCTTCGTTTGTGGCGGTTATCATTGCTTTCCCTTTCTCAGGAGTTTCAAAGAGGTGGTCATCGATATACCGGAAATCGAAGTTCGGGTTCAGCGTGGGGGGCACCCTGCAGGTCGTCCCAAGGTCAGCCATTTTTTCGGCGAACCAGATGTCGGCGTCCTGCGAACTGGAGGAAACATGGGCCCTGGTGATATCAACCAGCCTCTCCGCATCGAAAGTCTCGCCGATCCCGACAAGGACTCTCATCGCAAGGGAAACCCCTTCACCGTACTTACCGTGCAACATCTCCTCTTCAAACCTGTTCAGGCGCACTGGCATCGCTCCCCTCACATTTTGCCGGCGAACTTGCAGATTGCATCCCTTCATGGATCAGGGACCGTTTCCCCCTTCAATACCTTTCTATCGATATCAACAGGAGGTCACGGTCCCATCAGCTTCGTCATGGGTCTTGGTATTCTTCCTAAGTTGCTCTCAAAAATAAACCCGGACCAGGTTCCCGTCCATCCTGCAAATGGCGATGCTGGCCCCGTACAGAAACAGTGCCGACCTCATGCTATTTTGATCAATGGACGATCATCTTGTTGGGAAGCCATAAAACGATGTCCGGGAATATTATGACCAGTACGACGCCGATCAGCATGACTATGACGAAAGGCCAGGAGGAGTGGTAGATATCTCCCATGGATACATCGGGCGGCGCCACCGACTTCATGTAGAACAAATTGGCACCGAAGGGGGGCGTGATATAGCCGATGCAGATCAGCATTATGAACACGATGGCGTACCAGATCACATCAAACCCGAGTTTGTCCATCATCGGGAACGTCAAGGGGCCGACGAGGAAAATGATGGCAAAGGGGTCGATGAACATCCCCAGGATGAATAGTATCACCAAAATTATGAACATTACCATCCAGGGAGTCATGTGAAACGCCATGATCAGCTTTTCCATGAGTTCTATCCCGCCGAGGGCGGTAAAGGTGGAAGCGAAGACCAGGGCCCCGAAAATGATCCAGATGTTCAAAACCGTCAGCCTGAAAGTTTCCAGGGACGATTCAAAAACAAGTTTCCAGTTGAAAGTCCGGTTGAAAACCGTTGATAACAGGATAGTGAAGACCCCGATGGAGGCGGATTCGGTGGGGGTCGCTATACCGAAGAAAATGGCCCCTAGAACGCCGAAAATCGTAAGGAACGGTAGTATTACCGCTTTAAGGGCGATCAGCTTATCCTTGAGAGAGACCTCCACCTCGATGGAAGGGCAAAGCTCGGGTTTGAGGAAACCTCTTATTAGTATGTAAATGATGAACAGGGCCGCCAGGCAAAGCCCCGGGACCAGGCCCGCGAAGAAAAGTTTCCCCACGGAGACACGGGCGATCGTCCCGAGCATGATCATGACGACGCTCGGCGGAATAAGAATTCCCAGGGTCGCAGGGGCGATCACTGTCCCTATCGCGAGATCCTTGTTGTAACCCCTCTTGAGCATGGACGGCAACGCTATCAGGCCCATCGTGATGCAGGCGGCTCCGGTCAAGCCTGTCATGGCCGCGAAAATCACGCAGATCAATACCGTGGCCACGGCAAGACCGCCTTTGACTCGCCCCGCCCAGACGTAGAAGGTCTGGTAAAGGTCATCGGCGATCCCCGAACGCTCCAGTATGACCCCCATAGCGATGAATAGGGGTAGCGCAACGTAAAAGGAACTCGTCATGACCCCGTAGACCGAACTGATGACAATGAAGAGGCTGTTGAAGTTCCACGCCAGGATGATGGATACTACCGCCACCCCTCCCATGGCCCACGCTACATGCACCCCCAATAACATGGTCAGGACGACGAAAAATAGCATTATGGGGGGGATCCACTCAATGCTCATTACCGGGTTTCCTCCTTGGCATTCTTGTCAAAGCAGAAGCGATACAGGTCCGCCAGCGCCTGGAGCAGGAAAAGGCCCCCCGCTATAGGGATGGCGAGCTTGACGGGGAAAACAGGCAAATTCGTCGGAGGGGGGGATAGTTCCATGTACTTCACCGCTTTCCAGGCAAAAGCAGAACCCTGCCAGACGAGGGGGAAGGCAAAGGCGAAAAGTAAGGGGATCACCACCAGCAGTTCTATCAGCCTCCTCGTTTTATAACCGAAAAGGTTGTATATCACATCGACCCTGATATGGGAATTGTTCATCAGGCAATATGCCCCGCCCATCATGAAGTAGATCGCGAACAGGAATTTTGCCAGGTCACCTGCCCAGTTACTGGGAGCGTTGAAAAAGTACCTCACCACTACCGAGTAGAGGACCAAAAACCACCCCGGGAAAAACAAAAGGCTGATGATCACCCCTGTCCTTTCATTTACCATATCTATCGCTTTCCAGATTTTGTTCAAGGTATCCTTCAAATCAGAAAACCTCCCCTTCCATAGGAAATCCTTCAACAAAAGCGTTTCAGCTGACGGCCAGACATTTTGTGGATCTAAGGGCTGACAAGTCAATAAAGCAAGACAAAATTAAATTATTAACCTGTCTCGATCACCGGGGCGAAGAGATCGCACCCGGGTTGGCCCCACGGATCTCGCTCCCTGGTCTTCCCTGTGGGCTCAGAAAAGTCCGGTGACCCGCCCCTGGTCGTCGACATCGACGCTCTCCGCCGCCGGCACACGGGGTAATCCTGGCATAGTCATTATTGTTCCGCAGATGGGCACCACAAAGCCCGCGCCCGCTGAAAGCCGTACTTCCCTTACGGTTAACCGCCAACCCTTGGGGCGCCCGATCTTTTTAGGGTCGTCGGAAAGGCTCATCTGTGTTTTCGCCATGCAGACAGGCAGTTTCCCGTACCCTCCCGCCTCGAGGTCCGCCAGGGTCGCACGGACCGGGTCGGTGTAGTCCACGCCGGCGGCGCCGTAGACACGGTCCGCGATGAGTTCGATCTTTTCCGTCAAGGAGAGGTCCAGGTCGTACAACGGCCGGTAACCAGCCGGTTTTTCCAAGGCCTTCAACACCTTCTCCGCAAGTTCCGATCCCCCATCCCCGCCCTTTTCCCACACTTCCGACAGGGCGACTTCTGCATCCTTGGCGCGGACATGCCTGATCACTTCCCCCATCTCATTTTCCGTATCCGTGGGGAAACGATTCAGAGCCACCACTACGGGTACACCGAACTGGGAGAGGTTTTCAATATGGGCGTCCAGGTTCTCAAAGCCCCTGGCCAGAGCCGGGATGTTTTCCTCCTTCAGGTTCTCCTTGTTGAGCCCCCCGTGCATTTTGAGGGCCCTGACGGAGGTGACCAGCACTACGCATCTCGGCGAGAACTCCCCGTAACGGCAGGCGATATCGAAGAACTTCTCCCCCCCGAGGTCCGAAGCGAAGCCCGCCTCGACGACGGCCACGTCTCCCAGTTTCAGCGCCATCTTCGTGGCCGAAAGGGAGTTGGTCCCATGGGCGATATTCGCGAAGGGACCGCCATGAACGAAAGCGGGGACATGCTCTATCGTCTGGACCAAGTTAGGGTTCAGGGCGTCTTTCAATAGAGCGGTCATGGCCCCCTCGGCCTTGAGGTCACGGGCGGTGACCGCCTGGCTGGAATAGGTGTAGCCCACGACTATTTTGGCCAGGCGCTCCTTGAGGTCCTTGAGGTTACCGGCGAGGCATAGAATGGCCATGACCTCCGATGAGACGCTTATGTCGAAGCCGTTCTCCCTGGGTACTCCGTTCCCCTTGCCGCCAAGGCCGATCACTATCTGGCGGAGCGACCGGTCATTCATATCCATGACCCTGCGGAAAACGACCCTCCTGGGGTCGATGTTCAACCTGTTTCCTTGCTGGAGATGATTATCCACCAGGGCCGACAGGAGGTTGTGGGCCGACGAGACGGCATGGATATCGCCGGTGAAGTGAAGGTTTATCTCGTCCATGGGAAGCACCTGCGAATACCCACCTCCGGCCGCACCGCCTTTCACTCCGAAGCAGGGGCCCAGGGAAGGCTCCCTGAGGCATACGACTGCCTTTCTGCCCATCTTCACCAAGGCCTGGGCGAGCCCTATGGTCGTCGTCGTCTTCCCCTCCCCCGCAGGGGTGGGTGTCGTCGCGGTGACGAGGACCAGTTTCCCGTCGGGTATCTCCTCCAGTTCGTTAAGAAATTTCAGGTCGATCTTCGCTTTTGTCTTACCATAGGGAATTACATATTGCTCAGGTACCCCAAGATCCGCCGCCACCTGGTCGATCGGTTTCAAGACTGCATTTTGAGCGATAGAAGTGTCCGATAGCATCAATTATCACCTTGATGTGACAAGCCTCGCCTTTAGGCGGTCTTTCAAAAAACCAATTTTCTACAATACAAGCGACCTCATGAGTTCCGGTATCCTGAGCGAAGGATCATCCTTATCCAGCGACCCCAGGAATGACCGGCATTTGTCCTCTCCTATCACCGGAGCGGAGAGTTCAAGGAATTTTTCCTTCACGTCTTCAAAGCTCATAGGGTTATTCCGGGGGTTGCCTTTGAGTTCTTCCAGCCTCATCTCCTTTTCGAAAACCCTTTTTCTGGTCCGGATCTCGACCTTCCCCTTGACAACATTCTCCTTGTCAAAAAGGGCCTGCAACCCTTCGTCCTTTATTATCTCGATCTTCCCCGAGATCTCCTTGAATGCCGGGGCCGCCATGATCTCCTGGTATTTTTCATACCATTCGACCCCTATTTTCCTGAGGATCATGTAAGCGCCCACAACGTACTTCAGGCTGGAAGCGGTATCCACAGAAGAAGAAGGCGGGAAAGCAATGAAGTTTTCGGCGAAATAAGAGGGCTGCCAGATCGTGATCTTCTCCACGTCCTCGTTCCTGATATCCTCATTCTCGATGAGGGAGCGCACGGCTCCCACTCCAGTCTGGAGGAAGTATCAGGTGGGGACCTGCTTGAAGGTCAGTTCGTCGATCACGTATTTTTTCCCCCAATCCTTGAGAAGGTGGTCGGGGTTGAAATGATCGGAACCGGCTATCTTGTAGAACTCCGTCTCAGGGTCCAGCAGGGAGCGGGAACCTTCAAAGCCGGCCCTGATGTATTGGGACGCGATCACGGCGGAGAAGTTTGAGTGGCCGGGCATATCCCGATGCCAGGAGGCCGGCCTTTTCCTAAATCCCCACATCTGTCCCGTGACAGGCAAAGAGGCCAACGCCCCCGCCATACCGAGGTTTTTCTCCATCTCATCATCGGAAAAACCCAAGATCTTGCCGCAACCCACGGCCGCCGCCAGGGTGTAATGGGTCGAAAAGCTGTAGACTTCGGGCCTCCGTGGTTCGATGGCCAAGGCGTATCTCCCAGCGGTTTCATAACCAACCACCACGGCGGTGTAAAGGTCCCTGAGGGTACAGCCTTTTTTCTCACCCAGGGCCAGCACAGCGGGTATCACGGCTTCCCCAGGGTGGGAAAGGATAACCGATTCCGGCTGGTAGTTGTCGCTCAGGTCGGGTCCGACACAGGTCTCGGCGTTGATGTAAGCGGCTATGGCTACGGGTACTTTTCTCTTTGAACCGATAACGGAAGACTCGGGCTGTCCACCGAAACCCTCGAAGACCTCCATCGTAGCCTTGCCGATCGGTGATCTCGTCCCCGCCAACATGCAACCTATCGTGTCTATCAGGGCTTTTTTCGTTTCACGTATAGTTTTCTCCGAAAAACCATCGAAGGATGTCCTTTGCACCTGGCGCATGAATTCGCTCGTGATCTGACCCATGAAGCTCTTCCTCCTCAATAAAGATTTTATCGGCGCTCAATCGTCGGGACGGAACCGGGACACCATATTCCTTATGTCAGTTGTTTTCCCCATTCCAAGGATCATCTCGGCCAGGGTTTCAATTTTCCTCGCCCCAAAAAGTCCGCTCAGATTTTGTCGGAACTTCGATATATGGTCTTCCTTGGAAAAGGGATTGCGCGGGTGGCCCTTGGCAAAACCCGTTTCGAAAAAGTACTCCTCGTTGTTTCTTAAGATGATCCTCACCCTGTTTTTCAGTTCGCTGCTTTCTTTTCTCCCCTTTTCTATTGCTTCGTCTGGTATAAGTTCGACCTTGTTCACAAGTGTCCTTGTATAAGGGTCTTTCATCGCTTCCGGTGCGTACCACGCCAGCGAAGGGAGCCTGCCGGAGATGAGCATGGCTACCGCGTAGGGCAAACTGAACTGCGCATCGATCATTGTCAGGGGATCCCTGACATCAAAGGAATTCTTCAAATAGGGAGTGATGAAAACCTGTATCTTTTCAACATCATTACCGGCAATGCCCTTGACGACAATTTCCTTGTCGACGATGTCGAGGATCGATTGCATGAACCTGCACGTCGGGTAAGGTTTGAAACTTATATTCTCGATCAGGTAAGGATCGCCGAAGCCCTCCGTCAGTTTCGAATGCTTGTAGTCCCGGGAACCGCAGAGCACGGAAAACTTATCACCTGGGTCCAGCCCCTCTCTCGTGGCGCGGAAGCCCTTCGATGCCATCCTGGAACACATCAGCGCCGCCTCGGAAACAAAGCCCACCCCATCCTTGACCCACGACATGGGTCTTGCCTCCAGGCTCCACATTGACTTAGTGGTCGGCACCGTCGAAGTGGAAACGGCAAGCCCATAGGAATTGATAAACTCTTCATCGCTCAGACCGAGAAGTATAGAGGAGGACGTTACAGCCCCGATCATCTGGGAATTGGAAAAACCGAAATAATCATCATACCTGGGTTCGATGGCGGAAGAAAACCTCATGCACATCTCGTATCCCAGCACAATTGCCCGGATCAATTCCCCACCCTTTATGTCGTATCTATCCGCCATTGTCAGAGCGAGAGGGACTATGGCAGGGCCCGGGTGGGAAACGGCGAGGGTGTTTATTTCATAGGTATCATCGAAATCGAGGATCTGGGACAAGGAGGAATTGATGAAGCAGGCTGCACTCAGGGAAGAAAAACGATCAGAGCCCCAGACCAACGATGGGCCCGCTTCATCATCATTGTGGAGGCCGTAGAAGATCCTACCGACTTCCGTCCCGGAACCGGCCAAGGCGGAACCGACAGAATCAAGGATCACGAACCGGGCATATTCCACCGTTTTTTCAGGAAAGTCATCGAACCTGGTGCCTTGAAGGTTCTCTACCACTTGTTTGGTTAAACTCATGAACCCAAGCCCCTCTCTTCCCCTTTTCTTCTCCCGTCCCCCGCCATGAGTTTCTGTGAAGTGGATCCTTTTTCAATCCCTTTCATCATTTGAGGAACAGTCCTCTTGAAGTCGTGAGACGGGGGACTTCAGAGGATCCCGTTCATATATAGTTTCATGTCCTCCCGGAGCGCTCTTACGGCTTCTTCGTATTGCTCGTTCTTCAGGGCATCGAGGATCTCATAATGCAACAGTGCATTTTTTCGAAGGTCCGGCGCATAATCCAGGTCCTGGATCATCGCGAGCCTCATTTGATTATGCAGCCTCGTTAGGACCTGAACGGCCCATTTCATATTCGACAAGGACCAAAGGCCAGTATGGATCTCCAGTGCGCATCGGGAATATTCTATTGTTTTTTTATGGTGGTCCAGGTCTGATCCAACAATGCTTTCTATTTTTTTGATCAATTGGAAAATCTCGTCGTATTTTTCTTGGGTTAAAGTCTTCCGCTGGATGATAACCTCGTACAAACGCGACTCTATCCAGAACCGGAGCAAATAAAGTTCATTCACGTCCTGATCAGAGAGCTTGACCACGAAAGAACCTTTCCTGGGTTTAAACTCAAGAAGGCCTTCATTGTGCAATTCCTTGAAAGCTTCCCTTATCGGGGACCTGCTGATCCCCAAGGCCCTGGCCACCTCGTGTTCCGTCACTTTCTGCCCATTTCCAAATCTACCCGAGAATAATAAATAATCTTTAATATATTCTGCGACCCTCGTGCTCAGGTTTTCTTGCCCCAGATCGAATTGCATCGCATCATCCTCCTTTGGTCGACAATAGACTGTTCTAGACAAATTATCTTAAAAAAAAACCTTTGTCAAGAAAAGACACCGGAAACGGGCGATTGTATTGTACCCGTAAAGCAAAGGGAGAAGGCCTGCCTTATGCCTGGGCGGGCTGTCCCCGAAGGGGTAACAAAGGTGTCAGTCCCTTTGAGGAGAAAAAGTGAGAGCTCTACCCCTGAAAGGACCGGGAGGCTGTGGGACCCTTAATAAGAAAAAAGCGGTCCCTGGATCTTCCCAGGGACCGCTTTTACAATCCTGGTGGAGGTTGGGGGATTCGAACCCCCGACCCCTTGCATGCCATGCAAGTGCTCTCCCGCTGAGCTAAACCCCCTTTATTCGACGGCGCTCATTATACGAAGCGGCGGCCCCGCTGTCAAATTACCGACCTTGCTCCACCTGTTGCGACTCCCCCGATCCGCCTTTCGTGATCCCCTAGGCACGTTGGTTCGTCCTCGGTTCACTCTTCACCCCTGGCCTCCCCCTTGGGATCCACCGCCTTGGGTTGGGGCGCCACGTATTTTACATAGGTGACCAGGTCGTCACCGGCTCGGTAGAAGTCGCGGATCCTGCCGGCTTCCACGAAGCCGCAGGATCCATAGAAGCACCTTTGGCGATGGTAATCCTCCCTGCCCGAGGTCTCCAGGCGAAGAATGCAGCCGCAGGTTTCCTCCCGGGCCGTCTCCTCCACCCTGGCCATCAACACCTTGCCCAAACCCTTGCCCTGGAGGGCGGGGTCAACGGCTATCCAGTAGATGTCATATCCTTTTTCGGTCATAGGGGTTCTGCCCCATATGAGGAAACCCGACAGGGCCCCTTCTTGCGTTATCCCCTCGAAGCGGTAACCCTCCTCCGGCGTTAGCAGGCAATCCTCCAGGACCTCATCGAGAACGGCCAGTTCGCGCTCCGAAAAGGCCCCCGTCCTTCTTGCCAACGTCAACGCGTCCCTGATACTTTCGCGGGACCTTTCTCCCATGGGGCGTCCTCCTGTCCATTGCCGTGTGGACCAGCCGCGCGACCATGCCGGGATAGCTTAATCCCCTCTTGGCGCTCTGCTTGGCGAAACCGCTGTCGATGTTTATGTCGGGGTTCGGGTTGACTTCCAGTATATAGAGTCTGCCCCTTCTCTCTCTCAGGTCCACCCTGAAGTAACCCCGACAACCCATGACCCGGCCGGCCTCCCTGGAGAGCCTTATTATCTCCTTCCGGGTCCCGGCCGCTATGTCCTCTTCTGGGACCGAGACGGAATTGCGGTACTCATCGCTCCCCGTATCCCACTTTGACTCGTAACCGAGGAAGGACCCCGCCTCGGTGCCGGGCGCGTAACGGATGGAGGATACGGCCATCAGGTCGTAAGGGTAGGATCCCATGAACCCCGTGTTGTACTCCCTGCCATCGATATACTCCTCGACGATCAGTCCGTCGGGGAAAAGAGCTAGCCTCTCGTCGAGAAGCCTGGGCAGGCCATCCTCTGAGGCCACCAGGGACCTGTTATCGATGCCGACACTGCTGTCTTCCATCCTGGGTTTGACAAAGAGAGGGTACTTCAGTCCCTCCGCGATATTACGGCCATAACCGGGCAGAACGCACCTCCCCGGGGCCACGGGCAACCCTGCCGCCTCAAGGGTCCTCCTCGCCAGGTCCTTGTCAAGACAGAGGGCAAGTGCCCTGGAGGGGTTGCCGGTGAAGGGGATGCCCATTGATTCAAGGATCTCGGCAAACCTTATTTCCAGGTAGGAGGCCTCGCCGAACCCCTCGAAGAGGTTGAAGACGCAGTCCGGTGAGCGCTCCCTGAGCTTCCTGGCCACCCCGCCCTTGACGAAGAGGCCTTCCTTGAGGATATCGACGGGGTATGCCCGGAACCCCCGCAAGAGGAGCCCCTCGATAACGCTCTGCCTGCAACGCAGGACATCGAGAACGTCCTCGCGGTCGGTCTCTTCTTTCCCTGCTACGACGGCAACGGTCTTCTCAGGCAGCATTTCGGTTCCTGGCCTTCATCGAGGTCCGGGGCCACCGGAGCCCCTGCCTCTGGAACGCTTCCTTCAGGATACCCCTCAAGAGGGAGGGGAAATCGCCCCCGCTCAGCCTGTAAAGTATGGGAAGGTCACTGTAGGCTTCGGAGATCCCTGGGAGCGGGTTGATATCTATCGCCTTCGGCACGCCTTCGACGTCGAGGCGGAAATCCACCCTTGCGACATCCTTCAGTTCAAGGATGCGGAACACCTTCAAGGCCTCCGAGCCTACGGCGTTCCGCAGGCGCGGGTCGATCGTCTCCGGGCCCAGGTAACGCACCTTCTCCTTCCAGTCCCTCTTGTGGTCCAGGGAATAGACGGTCTTCCCCTTCACGGCTTCAGGGTCTATGGCCATCATCCCGATGACGGCCGGGTTCCTGTTGCCCATTATGCCGACGGTTATCTCCGCCCCTGGGAGGAACTCCTCCACCAGGGCCGGCTGGTTGTAATTTTTCCATATCTTGCGCACCCTATCGGTCATATCGACGGGATTATCCACGACCGAGTCGGGAAAGACTCCCTTGGAAGAACCTTCCCATCTCGGCTTAACGATGTATTCCCTGCGCTTTTCAAAGATGGACAGGGCACGGCCGAGGTCCTTCTCGGCGGTGAACATGTAGAGGTCCGGGAGGGCAGCCCCCCCGCCCGCAAGCACATGGTGGGTCAGCCACTTGTCCAGGGTGACGGCTATAGCTATTGAGTCGGACCCGGAAAAGGGGACCCCGAGGCTCTCCAGGACGCTGGGAACCTGCGATTCCCTTCCCCTTGTGGTCCCTCGGCCTTCGGCTATGTTCAAGACGAAGTCGGGGGGGTTCTGGGAGATCCTCTCTAGAAAGGTTTCGTCCTGTTCGTAACGCGCGGTCTCGAAACCGAGCCGCTTGATCTCCCTTTCGAGGGTTTCGATCGTTTCCAGGCAGTCATATTCCTCGTAACGGTCGTCCGACTCACCTGGAAGCAATTCCTTTTTCTTCAGGTTGAAGGTGATGCCGATCCGCCGGACCGGGCCAGCACCGCTGAAGGATGATCCAGGATCTTCCTTCTTCATTTCTTATTCGCCCCCTGCGTTAATGGATACACCGACCCTTAGGCCGGTGCCGTGACTGGTGATATGCCCCGTCATCCAGTCCTTCGAAAGACTTCACCTCCGCCTTCGAGCCCGGCGTCCCTACCTCCACATCCTATGCCGCTTTCGCGGCCCTTTGGAGTCCCGCCGACGTAGCGGGCTCACGTAGGTCACCCGTCACACCAGTGGTCCTTTCCAGAAGATCAGCGCCCGGGGGCCTTAAGGGGCTTATTGGCGCCGACCCTGATGCGAAGTTGAAGGCCAGACTCTCGATATGCCTCTTTCTTCGCGGATTATACATCCCTCTTTCTAGATTACAATAGGTGAGGGAAAGCAATTTCCCGGCACCGTTGTGCTTTTTTCAGGGGTGGGGGGATGACGGGAATGGAAGGGAAAGGGTCGGCAAAAAGCGCGGCAGTAGCGTTGCTCCCGGTCATACTGATCGCTGCCGTGACCTCCGTTTCATCGGCGGCCACCAGGGCGGAGGTGATCGACGTCATTGTCTCCTCCCTGGGCCTTCCTGTATGGGCGGGCGAGAAACATTTTTCCGATATCGGGCCGGGCCACCCCTACGGCCGCTCCGTGGAGACGGCGTCGGCCCTGGGCATTCTCGATCCGGCTGAGCGCTTTTACCCCGATATGGAGGCGACCAGGGCCGAGGCGGTAATGTTCGCCCTCCAGTCGATGGGCCTCCGTCACGAAGCCTCGATAACGAACTCCCTTGAACCGGGGAGTTGGCCGAACCTCCCGGTCTTCATCTCGCCCTACATGACCCTGGCCTCGCAGATAAAACCATCGCCCCCTCGGCAGTTCCTGATGGAGCCGCGGGAAGGGGTATCGCGGCAAGATCTCCTGTCATTGGGATCCTGGCTGAGGGAGTGCTCCCTGGGGCTGTCCTGGCAAAAGGAGTTCAAAGGGGAGGATTCGGTCCTTGTCCTCCGGCGCGACCATGTAGGAAGGCCCCCATCGTGCTGGGGGGTCCGATCGGCCGAGTTCGAGGAGCCCGAAGAAGCCGAAGGGGCGGCGGGGAACCTCAGGAAGACCGGGGTTATGGCGACGGTGCACAAGCTGGAGTGGACCTGGGTCGTGAGGGTCGGGCCCTTCCAGCATTACATGGAAGCCTGGGAAACCATGATGAAGATACCCACGCCGGAAATGACGGTAGTCCCTTTCGGTGACGACCCGGGCAGGGCGCTCTTTATCGCTGCCCTGGGTTTCGACCCCGCTGTATCACCACCGAGGATAGTGACCGCCGCCTCCATATCGGGAAAGCGGCTTCCCCTGGGGATAATAGCCGAGAATTCCGGTGCACGGGGAGCCATAAACGGCGGTTTTTTCAGCGGGACCAGGATCGTCGGTTCCCTGGTGACGGGGTCCAAACCGCTGAGCGGGCCCCACGGCGCCAGGTCGGCCATGGGGTGGAGCCGGGACGGCCTCAAGGTCCATTTCGGGAGGGGGGATTTCAAAACCTTTCTTTCCTTCGGCGGGAAGGAGCTCGCCGTGCCGGGCATGAACAGTATCCCGCCCTTGGGCGGTATAGGGGTGTTCACCCCCGACGTCTGGAGCTACATCACCGGCGCCACCGCCGACGGATGGGAGGTGACCGTGAAGGGGGGCATTGTCACGGGTGTCAGGCACGCCTCCACGTCAAACCACTTTGTGACCAGGGAGGGCTTCCTGGTCATAGGCCGCGGGGCCGCGGGGGAACTTATCAAGGATATCCAGCCGGGGACTCCCCTGACCCTCAGGATCCAATGGGTCGACGATGGATTCACGGGGCTCGATAATATACTGCAGGCGGGGCCCATGCTGGTGAAGGGCGGGCAAAAGGTCTTTGACCCGGAGGGTTTCAGCCCCAGGACGTTGTCGGTGCCTCACCCGAGATCCTTCGTGGGCAGCGACGGTGAAAGGCTCTGGTTCGTGGTCATCGACGGAAGGGACCCCTGGCACAGCAACGGTACGTCCATAGCCGAAACGGCGGCGGCCGCCCAAAGACTCGGCCTTAAAAACGCCCTGAACCTGGATGGTGGGGGCTCCTCATCGATCTGGTGGTCGGGAAAGATCGTCAACCTCCCCCCCGGAGGAGTTGTGCGGCCTGTGCCTTACGCCCTTGTCTTCTGACCGGCCACCCTGAGCCCTTCGGGGGAACGGAGCCAGACATCCATCTGTGGGAAGGGTATCGTGATGCCCTCGGCGTCGAAGGCCTCCTTCAGACGCAGACGGTATTCCATACCGATGGTCCAGTGTTCACCCGGGACGGTCCTTATGAGGGCCCTTAGGGAGACGGCGCGGTCATCGAAGGAGAGGATCCCCTGGACCCGTGGGTCCTCCCTCACCTTGTCGGGGAAGTCCTTTTTGAGGTCCCTGCCCACCCTCTCCATCACACCCAGGGCCTTCCGTACGTCCGAATCGTAGGAGACCCCCACCACTACCTGTGCCTGGGACCAGTACTTGGTGGCATTCACCAGTTCGGTGATCCTCCCGTTGGGGATGATGATGTAGTTGCCATCGAGGTCGGAGAGGTGGGTGGTCCTGAGGGTAAAATTCTCGACCACTCCGAAGTACTCGCCGATCTTCACCACGTCCCCCACGGAGAAATGGTCTTCCACTACAACGAAGATACCGTTGAGGAAGTCCCTGATTATGTTCTGGGCCGCCAGGGAGACGGCCAGCCCGGCAATGCCAAGCCCAGTCAGTATCGGCATGATGTTGACATTGATCGTGCCGAGGAAGGTCAGGAAAGCGATCGCACCGAGGCCCCACCTCAGAAGGTCGATGACCAGGCCCCTGAGCGTCCCGAGCCTCTTGACCCTCGACGCGCGCTCGTGGTCGTCGAGCTGGATTGTCGTACCGTTGCGGACCCTTGATATTCCCCCATCAAAAAGCCTTCCGGCCAGTTTTACGAGGACCCGGTCCGCTATGTACCATCCCAGGACAACCAAGACGGGCATGACAAATCTGCTCATGTTCGCCTGGAGGGATGCCCATTCCATAAAGGTTCCTCCTTCCGCGCCATGTGGGTCGGCAGCTTCCAGCCGGGTTTGATTATACTTGATGCGGGGCCGGTCAAAGACGACTCCAGGAGAAGAGTCGGCGATGATGGCCTCCGGGGCCGGCACGACGAGCCTGAGCGGTTACGTCGCCGAGGTAGAAAAGAAGCTCAAGGATTTCGATCTCAAGACTTTGCTGACGCCCGTGGGCACCATCCTGGAAGGCGACCTCGACGTGGTGCTGCAGGCCGTCAGGGCGGCCCACGAGGTACCCTTCAGCCAGGGGGCCCTCAGGGTGGGTACCACCTTGAGGATAGACGAAAGGCGGGACAAGGAGATCACCATGGAGGGCAAGGTCCGGTCGGTGGAGGAAAAGCTACGGGGCAAGACCACAGAAAACCAGCCCGGGCGGCGGGAACCGCCGCCCGGGGTCACCTTGTCCCTCGAGCCTAATGGCCCGCTGCCGCCGGGTGAGGGTTACCCTCCTTCACCGGCCTCTTCTCCCAAGGTGCCGGTTTCCACGTCGGGAATGTAGCGGCCCAGGATCCTTTTCACCTCGGCTTCATCGCTCCTGTTGAAGAGCACCTTGATCCCGGTAACGCCCTTTTCAAAGAAGCACATCATCTTCGAACCCCTGTAGGCAAAGTTGACGTACTGCACTTCCCCCCAGGGGATGGTGGTCGAATGGCTGGTGATCCAGGTCCTGGTCTGCCTGACTATCCCTTCCGGCGAGAGGACGATCCTCTTGTCAAAACCTGAGACATAGGCCAGGACGGCTCCCACGAGGATCTTGTGGAACGCGAAGGAGCGCATGCCGTCGCCGACGAGGAGTATCCCCACCACCAGGGCGAACCACTTCATCCATTTGGGGAAGGGTGTGCCGGTAAGCGATACGAGTAGTTCCTCCACGGGAGGTGCCTCCTGCCTTTTACCCTTCATGACCCCGTCACCGGCCTTTTTTGCTCCTCTCCCGGCGGTCGAGGTGGGCCGGTTCGAGCGAGAGCAGGTCCCCCTCGAACAGCTTTATTAGCCCCTCTCTCGACAGCTGCCTCTGCCTGGCGGTGTACTCCTCCCAATGGTAGAGGTCCTCAGGATGGCTCTGGTTGTCGTCGGGTTCGGTGTAGACCGTGAGGACCCCCTCGTAGTTACGCAGTATGACCTTCCGGTCCGACTGGCTGACCACGTAATTGGGGCCGACAGGGATCTTGCCCCCTCCGCCGGGGGCGTCAACGATGAACAGCGGCTGGGCCATTCCCGTGGTATGGCCCCGCAGGTACTCTATGATCTGGATGCCCTTGCCGACGCTGGTCCTGAAGTGCCCTATCCCTTCCGATAGGTCGCACTGGTAGATATAGTAGGGGTTGACCCGTATCTTCAGCAGCCTCTGGCTCAGCTCCCTCATAAGGTAGGGGCAGTCGTTGATGCCCTTGAGGAGGACCGACTGGTTGCCCAGGGGCACCCCCGCATCAGCCAGCCTCGCGCAAGCCTCGGTCGATTCCTTCGTGACCTCCTTCGGGTGGTTGAACTGAGTGTTGAGCCAGACGGGGTGGTACTTCTTGAGCATGGAACACAGTTTGTCCGTGATCCTCTGGGGGCACACGACGGGCATCCTGGTCCCCAGGCGGACGAAGTCCACGTGGGGTATCGCCCGGAGTTCCGATATGACCCACTCGAGCCTGTCGTCGTCGACGGTCAGGGGGTCCCCACCGGAGAGGAGCACGTCACGGAAGGTCGGGGTCCTCCGGACGTACTCGATCCCTTTTTTGATCTGTTCATCGCCGTAGGCTTTATCAGTCTCGCCGGCGTGCCGCCGCCTGGTGCAGTGGCGGCAATACATGCTGCACTGGTCGGTGATGAGGAAGAGCCCCCGGTCGGGGTAGCGGTGGGTCAAGCCGGGAACGGGCGAGTCCACGTCCTCGTGAAGGGGGTCAAGAAGGTCGGCCTTGCCCAGCCTGGTCTCGTTTTCCGTGGGTACCGCCTGCATCCTGATGGGGCACCTCGGGTCGCCGGGGTCCATCAACGACGCGAAATAAGGGGTAATGGCCATCCGGAGCTTACCCAGGCTCCTACCAATGGCGTCGGCCTCATCATCGTCGATGTCGATGACCTGCCTAAGCTGGTCGACCGTCACAATGCGGTTCGCGACCTGCCACTTCCAGTCGTTCCACTCCCCGTCGGAAACCCCTTTCCACAGGGACACCTCTTTCCTGTTCAGCGAGGGCATGACCCCACCTCCTTATAATAGGATAATGCGCCGCATCGTTCGTTACGGGTTTTTATGCTACACCCTGGTCTTGAGGGGTGTCAAATCACACGCGACGCGCTCGTAGAGCTTCGGCAGGGAAAGAAAAGGCGGCGGGGAAAAACCCCGCCGCAGAAAAGCAACCGCTGTTTGCTGCCAGGCGTTAATCCGTTGGCCTCTCCCTGGCTACCACGTCGGTGCCGTCCTTCTTCCTCCAGTAGATCCCTATCTTCATGTAGGACATGATTATGGACCCGATGGGGCTCATCCAGTTCAGGAAGGCGAAGGGAGCAAAAGCGAGGGTCGCCACGCCAAGGACGCTGCTCATGTAGGCGCCGCAAGTGTTCCAGGGGACCAGGGACGATGTCATGGTGCCACTGTCCTCGCAGGCGCGGGAGAGCAGCCTCGGGGCGAGCCCGGCTTCCTCGAAGGATACCTTGAACATCCTCCCCGGGATGACCAGTGCGAGGTACTGGTCCCCCAGGAAGAGGTTGGCCAGGAAGCAGGTGCCGACGACGGAAGCCATCAACCCGCCCACGGACTTCACTCGCTTGGTGACGGCGCCCACGATGGTCTCCAGGAAGCCGCAAGCCTCCATGGAGCCGCCGAAGAAGAGGGCGCAGAAGATCAGCGATATGGTCCACATCATCGAGTCGAGGCCGCCCCCCGTGACGAGTTCGCTGACCATCTCCCCTACTTCCTTGGCTACCTCGGGGACGATGTTCAGGTTCGCCTGGCTTAGCAGGTTCAGGAGGGCTTCCCCCTCGGCTCCGGCGACCTCGGCGGAGAAGGCGGCTTCATAACCATAGTGGATGGCATTGACAATATCCCCCAGCCCGTTGCCCTGGAAGAAGGACATGATCGCGGCCAGCAGGACACCGGCAAAGAGGCCCGGGATGGCCGGGGTTTTCATCACGGCCAGCCCGATGACAACGATGGGAGGAAGGAACCCTAGAAGCCCGATGTTGAACTCGGCCTTCATCATTTGCTGGAGGGCTGCGATCTTCTCGACATCCAGCGTGCCCCCGGCGTACTTCATGCCGAGGACGACACAGATGACCATGACTATCACGTAGACCGGCACCGTCGACCAGATCATGGCCCTGATATGGTCGAACAGGTTTGCACCGGCCACGGCCGGGGCCAGGTTCGTGGTGTCCGAGAGGGGCGACAGCTTGTCGCCAAGGTAGGCTCCCGAGACCACGATGCCGGCCGTCAACGGGGCGGGTATGCCGAGTCCGTAGGCTATACCCATGAGAGCTATGCCCACCGTGCCTGCCGTCGTCCAGGACGACCCCGTAGCGAGCGAAACGACGGAACAGATCAGTAGGGTGGCCAGCAGGAAGATCGACGGCGAAAGGATGGACAGGCCGTAGTAGATCAGGGTGGGCACAACTCCGCTCTGGATCCATATGCCTATGATCATACCTATGATTATCAGGATGACGATCGCCTGGAGGGCGATGGAAATGGCGTTAAGGGCACCTTCCTCGATCTGGGACCACGGCATCTTGAGGACGGTCAGGCCGAGGACGCCGACGAGAACGGTGGAAAAGACGATGGGAACGTGGGCATCCACTTCCAACCCGAGAACACCGTAACTGATGATGACGGCCGATGCCACGAAAACAGCGATGGAAAGACCCAGACCGGGCTTAACCTGCTGTTTCTCCGACATGAAAAAAACCTCCTTCTCAAAGGATTAAAACTCAAATCCATGGTGACCCTAAGGAACCGTAAGTAATAACGCCCAGCCCCACCTCCTCTCCAGGGAGACCATTACGCGGGCGCTCCGGGAACGGTCCTCGCAACGCCCGTGGGCGGCATCGGTAAACCCGTAATTCGATATCCTGCCCCCCGCCTGAGGGACGGTTCACTTATGGAAAGTATCACAGGCTTCCGATCGGTACAAGGTCATTATACATGATTTTTTTATTTTAATCAGCGACCCCAACGGTGATAGGGCCCTCAGGGCCGCCTCACATTCAACACCTTCTTTATTGATTCAGTATATTTTATCCTTCTCTTCCTGTGTTCCTCCATAACGAAGTGATAGAGGGCGTCGTCATGGGCCAGTTTCTCCGCCGGCAGGACGCCCTTCTGCTTCACGAACCCATGAGCGACGGCCCTGGCGAAGATGGCGCAGGAGCACCCCGTGCAGCGGCTCATGGAGGTATTCCAGGTCTTTTCATCGAAGTGGTCCAGCAGCCGCCAGGAGTGGGTCATTTCATCGAGACCCCTGAAACCGTGCACGTCCACTTCCATGACGGTGAGGTCCCTGTCGCCCTTCTCGGGCTCCATCTTCCACATGGGAAAGAGCAGGTCCGCGACGACCTCCAGGGGGACGACCTCCTTGCCCCCGAGGGTCCTGGGGGTCTCCTCGAAAAGGCCCATGGACCGAAGGAGCCTCATCTGCTCCACGTGACCGGGCCATCTCAGGGTCATTTCGCCGAGGTTCCTGGCCCTGATGTTCCTGGCCAGGCTCCTCAGGCCGTCGGTGTAAAAGGCCTCGAGGGTCCCCACGCCCGGGACGTCGCGGAGGTGGAGCCCCGAGGTGGCTTCAACCACTTCCTGGCGGAAGTCCTTCACGATGGTCACGGGGCGGGTGAACTCCTCGATGCAGTCCTTGGGGGACCAGGTGACCTGGTAGTTAAAAGGGGGAAAGGCCTTGGCGGGGATGCCCCCGACGAAGATAAAGGCATCCTCCACCTCGTCGAGCAGCGAAGCCCCCCTCCCCATGAGGAAGTTGGACATCCCGGGAGCGACGCCCATGTCGGGTATGACGGTCACGCCCTTTTCCCTGGCGAGCCCGTTCAGTTCCTCGAAATCCTCCGCCATGAAGGAGATGTCCACCAGGTTCTTTCCCAGGTTGATGACGGTCTTCATCATCTCGAAGCCTAAACGGCCCGGGACCCCCGCCGTCACGATATCGGCGTCCCCGAGCAGGGGGGCGAGGCGGTCCGGGTCTGTGGCCGGCGCCAGGGCCGTCCTGACCCCGGGGCATTTCCTCTCGACTTCGCCGAGGGCGTCGTCGTCGAGGTCCACAACGGTCACCTCGAACTCCTTCATCATGTCCGCCGCTATTACCTGGCCTACGAGGCCCCCGCCGATCTGCACCGCCTTCATCCCGATCACTCCTTTAAAAATGGCCGTCCCTTTCACATTATTGTATGCATAAATTAGTATAGATGGCAATGAAAAGAGAGTCAATCAAAGGTGGACCGCCCCGGCGGGGAGCTTAAAAAAGGGGCAGCCTTCCCGTCAGGGGCCGTAGTGCGCCCTTGTTTTTTCTCAACGCTTTGGTAAAGTATGTTAGCTCCAAGTGTACACGACGCGGGGGGTACTTCGATGGACGACCTGGAAAGGCGTGTTGTCATCCTCAGCCTGGTGGCCAGGAAAGGCGACAACCCGGACCTGTGGGGTTACGCGAGGCTCCGCAAATCGATCCTGCTCCTCCAGGTCGAGGAGGACGTACCCCTGGGTTTCGTCTTCGGCATGGAGCGCGAAAGGCCGGTTTCCCCCGAATTACAGCTCTTCCTGGAAAGGATGCTCTACGACGGTTACCTGTTATCCGTGGAGACCCCCCAGGGCTTCAGGAGGGACCTTGGCGAAAAGGGTTTGGCCCTTCTCGAGGCCTACCGGGATATATCCAATCGGTACGCTTCCCAAGTGGAAAGGGTCTTTGAAAGGGTCAGAGACATGACCCTGACCGACCTGCGCGTAGCGGCGAGGGGAGCTTTCCTCTCGAACCCTTCCTGACCCCCTCTTCAAGGGTCGAGGCTGACTAGAAGACCGAGAGATCAACGTTCTTTTTATCGCTCACGAACATGTGCCCCGGGGCGTGAGTGATGGCGAAGGGCGGCCTCGATGCCGCCAGGACCGCCTGGGGCGTCACCCCGCACCCCCAGAAGACCGGCACCTCACCCTCCCTTATTTCAACGGGATCCCCGTGATCGGGCCGGGATAGGTCTTTGATCCCTATAGCGCCCGGTTCGCCGATGTGAAGGGGAGCTCCGTGAACCGAAGGGAAAAGGGCCGTGGCCGTCACCGCCCTGGCCACCATCGCGGCGGGGATGGGCCTCATGGTCATCACCATGGGACCCTTGAGCCTGCCGGCGGTCCTGCAAGCCACCGAGGTGACGTACATGGGCACGTTCACTCCCATCTCAATATGCCTCACGGGAAGACCCGCTTCAAGGAGAGCTCCCTCGAAGGTGAAGGAGCACCCGATGAGAAAGGAGACCAGGTCCTCCCTCCACAAGGTCCTTATGTCCGTCGGCTCTTCCGTCAGAACACCCTCCCGGTAGACCCTGTACCTGGGAAGATCGCTCCTGAGGTCGGCGCCCTCCGCGAGCCCCCGGGGTTCCCAATCCCCGGGTTCGGTGACCTCGAGGAGGGGACAGGGCCGAGGGTTTCTCTGGCAAAAAAGCAGGAAGTCGAAGGCCCAGTCCCGGGGCAGGATGACCAGGTTCGCCTGGACGAACCTGGGGGCCATCCCCGCGGTGGGGCCCGCCCATCGGCCCTCCCTGACGGCCTGCCTGACCTCCCGGGGTGAGAGAGACATCATCTTTTGTTGGTCTTCCAAATCCTTACCTCCCCGTGAGATGTTCGTCGGTCCATGGACACCTCCACCGACATGATAATCCAAGTGTTGGAAAAAAAGGGGAATCTTTGCTATTATCTGCCGGTAGCAGCCAGAAGAAGAGAGGGCTCCATTTTGACAGAGAGAGAAAGAAGACTGGAAAAACTTGCCCAGGTCCTCACCGAAAGCGACGATCCAATGAGCGGCGCCGAACTGGCCAAACTCTTCAATGTCAGCCGCCAGGCCATCGTCCAGGACATCGCCCTTCTGAGGGACCGCGGCCTCCGGGTTATGGCCACGGCGCGGGGTTACGTCCACCGGGAGGCGAAACCCAGGAGGATATTCCCCGTCCGCCACGGCGTGGAAGAGATCGCCGACGAACTCAACATCATGATCGAGGCCGGGGGGCGGGTGATAGACGTGGTGGTGGACCACCCCGTCTACGGCGAGATCCGGGGCAACCTCGACCTGGCTTCCAGGGAGGATGTGGCCCGCTTCGTCAACATCCTGAGGAGCACGGGCCAGTCGCCCTTGCTATCCCTGTCGCGAGGTTTTCATGCCCACACCGTGGAGGCCGACGATGACATGACGCTGGACGCTATTGAAAAAGCCCTTGCGGACAAGGGTTACCTCGAGATGAATTGAACACTTTCACGGGAGGCGAGGCCTTGACTCGCAAGGAGAAGCTGTGGGTTCTTTTTTCGCTGCTCTATGGGATCGTTAACGTGGCCGTGCCCTTCACCATTCTCAAGAAGGCCGGTTCCTTCGCTTTCTGGAACCTCATCACCGTCGCCGTGCTTCTTGCGGGGGTATGGGTGACTTCGGGCTGGGCGGGAAAAACCGACCATGAAGGGGAGGCCCGGTGATGAGCCATACGCTGATCCTGGCGGGCATCGCCCTTTGGTTCACTCTCGGCTCCCTTCTGTCGTGGCATGCCAGGAGGAACCTCGGTAAGGGCATGATCGAGTACTTCCTGGCTGACCGCAAGGTCGGCGGGTTCATCTCGGCCATGACCTACAGCGCGACCACCTACAGCGCCTTCATGATGGTCGGCCTCGTGGGGCTCACCTACTCCTCCGGCATAGGCAGCCTCGGTTTTGAGATGACCTACCTGGCGGCGACGGTGATACTGATGGTGATCTTCGCCCCCAGGTACTGGGCGGCGGGGAGGATCTACCGGCTCGTGACCCCGTCGGAACTTCTTTCAAAACGCTACGGCAGCCCATCGGCGGGGGCCGTGTCGGCCGTCCTGTGCCTGGTCATGCTCATCCCCTACGCTTCGGTCCAACTGATGGGGACGGGCTACCTCCTGGAGATCCTCTCTGGGGGCTCCATATCCTTTACGGCGGGCATGATCATCGCGGCGGGCGTGTCCTTCGTCTTCTCATGGTGGGCGGGGTTGAGGTCCGTGGCCCTGACCGACGCTTTCCAGGCCGTGATAATGCTCGCCGCCAGCTTGCTGCTGCTGGGCTTCATAGCCTTCGCTCTCTTCCCCGAGGGGTTGCCCGGGGCCCTTTTAGCCAGGCGCGACCTCCTGGAGGTATCCTGGTCCTTCCCCCTGTTCCTGGGGATGACCCTTCCCTGGGCGTTCTTCGCCGTGACGAACCCCCAGGTGGTGCAACGCCTTTATATTCCATCGAGCGTGGGTAACCTCAGGAAGATGATCCTGGGCTTTTCCGCCTTCGGTTTCGTCTATACCGTCCTGTGCGTGGTCTTCGGCCTGGCGGCCGCGGCGAAGATGCCGGGGCTTGAAAAAGCCGACAACGCCATGGCCATGCTGCTCTCATCGGTCCCAGCCCCACTGGCCCTCGTCGTCTTCCTCAGCATCATGGCTGCGGCGGTGTCGACCATGAACTCCATCATCCTGACCCTGAGCTCCATGTTCGGCAGGGACGTGGTGAAGGCCTTACTCCCCGACATTTCGGAGGAGTCGGAACTCCGGATCTGCAGGCTCCTCATCCCAATCATAACGATCGCCTGCTTTTTCTTCGCCCGGATGCAGCTCGGCCTCATAGCGGTCCTGTCGGCCATGGCCTCGGGAGGGCTGCTCATGCAGCTACCAGCCACCCTGGGGGCGTTCTTCTGGAAAAAGGCCACCGCGGCGGGAGCCGTGTCCAGCATGGTCGTCGGGGGCCTTGCGGTGGGCTTCATGTACGTCGAGGGGATGAAGCCCCTGGGTCACTGGCCTCCCCTCTGGGGGATCCTCCTGTCGGGAGCGGTCTTCATCGCCGTCAGCCTTGCCACGAAGCCCCCCCTGGATACGGACCACTTCCTCTCCTCCGTGGAGGGTTTCGTCAAGGACCGTTTCTGGAGTTGATATACCTCCTTGTCCAGGGACAAGCCTGGATGCATATCCCGCAGATGACATGGGACCACCCGTTATCCGCCGAGAGCTTCCTGGCGTACCTGTTGCAGGCGAAGATATCCACCAGTTCGTCCCGATAGACCCCCTCCCTCCAGTCCTTGCCGGTCGGGGCCTTAACGGGGCAGGCCAGGACGCAATCGGTGCAAGGCCCGCACCGTGACTCCCTCGAAGGATCCCCAGGGGTGAGGGGAGCATCGGTGAAGATGGTGCACATCCTGAAGGCGGAGCCGAACTCCTCGCTGACGAGAAGGTCACACTTCCCTATCCACCCCACGCCGGCGCGAAGGGCGGCGGTCTTGTGAGGAAAGGGAGCGCTGAGGGTTCCCTCGTCGTACTCCTGCATCGTCGGGTCGATGAGAGCCGCCCTGTAACCAGCGCCTTCGAGGAACCTCACGACCTCGAACCCGATCCTCGCCAATTCCTTGTTCGCCCTCTCGTATTCATCGTGGTAATCCTGGGTCGGGCCCTCGCCGATGGCGGCGATAATGGCCGGGGCGAGGGCCAGCAGGACGGTCACACCCCGGGTGAGGCTCGGGTAGGGAAGGTCCTGAAGGTCCGAAAGGTCCGAAAACCCACAGCCCGATCCTCCCGCTTCCCGGACCACTTTTTCCAGTTCCAGCGTCAGGTCGTCACTCACTCCTATCCCTCCTCGAAAGGCACGACGGTACCTCTGGAAGGCCCGTAACTCTTGAAAGCCTCCAGCACTTGGTCTACTTCTTCATCGGTCAGGACCCTTGGTTCACCCAGGGACAGGACCCTGGAATAGACCATGGCCAGGAATTCGACCGTCTCGGCTACACGGAAGGCCTCAGAGAGGGATCCTCCCACCGAGACCATCCCGTGGTTGGCCAAAAGGGCGGCTTTCGCTTCACCCATGGCCTCCACCGTGTACCGGGCCAGTTCCGGCGTGCCGAAACAGGCGTAGGGCGCCACGGGTATCTTCCCGCCCACCAGGGCCACGAGGTAATGAAAGGGCGGGATCTCCCGGCCGAGACAGGCCAGAACGCAGGCGTAGGGGGAATGGGTGTGGACCACGGCAGTGATGTCGGGCCTCGCATGGTAGAGGGCGAGGTGCAGGGACATCTCGCTGGTGGGCTTCATCCCCCCTTCGAGCAGCCGTCCTTCCAGGTCCACCACCGCGACATCTTCCGGCTTCATAGCTTCGTACTCCACGCCGCTGGGCGAGAGAGCCACGCGCCGGCCGGACCGGACGCTCAAGTTGCCCCCCGTCCCGGTGACAAGGCTCCTCTCAAGCATTCTTTTGCCGAAGACCACTATCTCGGACCGGGCCCTCGCGAGCATCATCGACCTCACCCCGTTTCCGATCATAACCCAAGGGGAGGACCAAATTCCAGGGGATGGGTATACTGGTGACACCAAGAATGACTGGGGGTGAAGGGATGGCAATACCAGGTGAAAGCCTCTCCATTCCGGTGTACCAGGTGGACGCCTTCACAGAGGAACCCTTCGGGGGGAACCCTGCGGCGGTGTGCCTCGTAGAGGCGTTCCTCCCCGAGGAGACGATGAAAAAGATCGCCCTCGAGATGAACCTATCCGAGACCGCCTTCGTAGCGCCTTCGACAAGAGGCGGGGAGAGGGGGTCCTTCTCGATCCGTTGGTTCACACCCGCCGTGGAAGTACCTCTCTGCGGTCACGCGACCCTCGCGTCATCCTGGGTCATCTTCACCGAGAAAGAGACCTCCGCCACCCGCATAACCTTCGAAAGCGCCAGCGGCACGCTGGCGGCAACCCGGGACGGTGAGGGTGTGACCCTCGACTTCCCACGGAACGTCAGCGAACCAGCGGTGGTCCCCGCCGGGCTCCTGGAGGCTCTGGGGCTTGAAGCCGTGGAGGACGTCCAGGTCTCGCCCAGCGCCGAGATGCTGCTTCTTAGGGTTAAGGACGAACTCACCCTTCGAAGCCTGCGTCCGAAAGTGGAAGCCCTGTTGGCCGTCGAACGGGGGGATCCGCCTTTCCAGGGGGTGATCGTCACTTCCAGGTCCTCCACCTACGACTTCGTTTCCCGGTACTTCGGCCCCTGGGAGGGGATCGATGAAGACCCGGTGACCGGGGCAGCCCATACGGTCCTCGCCCCCTATTGGTCGGGGATCATGGGGAAGGACCGGTTCCATGCCTTCCAGGCTTCAAAAAGGGGGGGCGCCTTGAACGTCGCCCTCGCGGGGGACCGGGTGATGATCTCCGGTAAGGCCCGCATCGTCCTTAAAGGGGAGTTGTACCTTTAGAAAAAGCCGGCGGCCCCTTCGGGGCCGCCGGCCGTATCCCTAATATCCTTTCCTTTACTGGTCCTTCTTGAAGGCCGGAAAGCCCCCCAAGGTTGAAAGGATCTCGTGGTCGATCTCCAATCCCAGCGATGCTTCCAGGCGTTCCACCTCGAGGTCGAGGTAGTGCTTCTGGATGTCCTCCCTCACCCGTGGGAGAACCTCGTCAAGGGTGGTCGCCCTGGCGGGCCGTTTTTCCAGCACCTGGATGACATGCCACCCGTACTTGGTCTCCACGGGTCCCCCTATCCTCCCCGGTTCCAGAGAAAAGGCCAGTTCATCGAAGCCTGGCACCGTCTGTCCCCTGGAGACCCAACCGAGGTCACCGCCGGAATTCGCGCTCCCGGGGTCGATGCTCCTTTTAGCGGCCACGGCGCCGAAATCCGCACCCCTGGCAAAGACCTCAAGGAGAACATCGGTGGCCTCTACCTCGGACCCTACGAGTATGTGCCTGACGTGGACCGCCTCGAGCATATTGTATTCATCCTTGTGCCGGCTGAACCAAGCCTCGAGGGCCGGTCTTCCCAGGTCCCACTTCGATGAAGCCGACGAGACAAAGGCCTGGGCGAGTATATTGACGGCGTTCCATTTCAGCTTGGCGGCGACGGAGGGATCCAGCTGAAGTCCTTTTCCACGGGCCGCCTCCGAGAGGAGGAGGGCCACCGACACCTGCTTCGCAAAGTTCTCCCTGTCCTCCACCGATAGTTGGGACAATACAAAGGGGGCCATCATCCTGTCCACGCCGGACTGGTCCATGATCAGGCCGATCATCTCCTGCTCGCTGACGCTCTCCCCTCCCGCGGTGATCACGGGCCCCCTGTCGGCGGCCAGGGCCAGGGTCGGCATGAGCAGAGATGCCATTACTGCGAAGAGAACCGCTTTTCTTGAAAGATTTCTCACAAGATCACTCCCCGAATAGAATGTCCGGTCCGAACCGGTGATCATTTCGTCCCAGTGCCATTGGGTGTCCCGTGGTAGGGCATGGGCACATACTGGACCGACGGGCGGCGCTGGCCTGACTGGGGGTAAAGTCTCATCACCTGGCATATCTCATCCGGTATGTCCGTCGAAACGAACAGCCCCAGTTCAGCCGCTTCCTCACTGCTTATGGGATAATCGTGGGTCCAGCGCCCTTCGGTGAGCAAAGCCGCCAGCCTTTCCGCCTCTTCCTGGGCCACGTTGTCCACGAGAAGGTTTACCACGAACTGCCGGGTCTGTTCAATAGCCTTCCGGGATATATCGGCCAGGATAAGCGTCTCGTCGTCGATCTCGGCGATGGGTTTCTCGGCGACGGTCTTCAGGATCGAGACGGCCGGATACTGCCCTATCTGGGGGTCCACCGGGCCGAGGACGGCGTGGCGATCCATCACTATCTCATCGGCGGCCAGGGCGATCAGGGTGCCGCCGGACATGGCATAGTGGGGAACAAAGACCGTCACCTTCGCCTCGTGCTTGTTAAGCGCCGCGGCTATCTGGGAGGCGGCCAGCAGCAGACCTCCGGGGGTATGGACGATCAGGTCGATGGGGGTGTCCGAGGAAGTCATGCGGATGGCCCTCAGGATCTCTTCGGAGTCTTCGATATTTATATAGTTCCTGGCGAAAAGGCCCATGAAACCGACAGTCTCCTGACGGTGGATAAGGGTGATAACCCTGCTGCCCCGTTTCTTCTCGAGGTTCCTGATAGTGCCCACTCTCAAGCGCTCGAGGTTCCACTGCTTGAACATGGGGAAGACGAAGAAGAACAGCATCAGGATCCAGAAAAGGTCCACTTTGAACACTCCCACCACTCCTCTCGTTTATCAAAAAACGGGATCCCTCCCCGGAAGGGATCCCCTTTTACGGTTAGATCGACCGGATCAGACCTCGGCCGTTCTCTCCGCTTCCTTCCCACCAGGCGCGCCGTCATCGTCTCCCCCCAGGGGCGCCTCCGGGAGGAGTTCCAGTTCGCCGTCCCTCACGGAGACCAGGACCCGGCTCTCCTGTCCGACACGGCCTTCAAGCACCAGGTCAGCCAACCGGTCCTCGATGAAGCGCTGTACGGCCCTTCTCAAGGGCCTGGCCCCGTACTTCGGATCGTAACCCCGCTCGAGCAGGAGCACCCTGGCATCGTCGGGCACTTCGATATGGATGCCCCTTTCGGCGAGCCTTTCGCCGACCTCCCCGATCATCAGGTCCAGGACCTTGAGCAGCTCTTCCCTGCCAAGGGGTTCGAAGACGATCATCTCGTCTACGCGGTTGAGGAATTCCGGCCTGAAGGTCTTCTTCACCGACTCGACGATCCCGGCGCGGACCCTGTCCCAGTCGGGCGTCTCCCCCTGGCCGGGGGCGGCAAAGCCGAGGCTTTGCCCCTTCATGGCATCCCTGGCCCCGATATTGCTGGTCATGATAACCACGCTGTTCCTGAAGTCGACGGTGTGTCCCTGGCCGTCGGTTAGGCGCCCGTCCTCCAGTATCTGGAGGAGGATGTTGAAGATGTCGGGGTGGGCCTTCTCGATCTCGTCAAAGAGCACCACCGAGTAGGGCCTCCTCCGAAGGGCCTCCGTGAGCTTGCCCCCTTCCTCGTAGCCTACGTAACCGGGCGGGGCTCCTATCAGTTTGGCCACTTCGTGGCGCTCCATGTACTCGCTCATGTCGAACCTGACCATGGCCTCCTCGCTCCCGAAGAGGAACTCCGCGAGTGAACGGGCTAGTTCCGTCTTACCTACCCCGGTGGGTCCCAGAAAAAGGAAGCTCCCGCCGGGCCTCTTCGGGTCCTTGAGACCGCTCCTGGACCGGCGGATGGCCCTGGAAACGGCGTTGACGGCTTCGGTCTGGTCCACCATGCGTCGGTGGATCTCCTCTTCCATACGCATGAGCCGGGCTGCTTCCTCTTCGGTGAGCTGCACGACGGGGATGCCCGTCCACTCCGAGACGATCTCGGCTATCTGCTCGGCATCAACTACCGGCTCTTCCTGGTTCCGCGCCTTGTGCCACTCCCTGCGGCCGGCTTCGATCTCTTCTCCCAGTTTTCTCTCATCGTCCCTCAGGGAAGCCGCCTTTTCGAACTCCTGGGACGCCACGGCCGCCTCCTTCTCCTTGCGGAGGGACTCAAGCCGCCGTTCCATCTCCTTGACCGTTTCCGGGGCCTCCATAGTCTTGAGCCTCGCCCGGGCCGCCGCCTCATCGATCAGGTCGATGGCCTTGTCGGGGAGGTGACGTTCGGTAATATAACGGGCCGAGAGCCTGGCTGCGGCCTCAAGGGCCCTGTCGGTGATCTTCGCCCTGTGGTGGGCCTCGTAACGGTCCCTCAGCCCTTCGAGGATCCTTATCGAGTCATCCACGCCGGGCTCTTCCACCATGACCGGCTGAAACCGTCTTTCCAGGGCGGCGTCCTTCTCGATATTCTTCCGGTATTCGTCGATAGTGGTAGCGCCTATCACCTGGAATTCACCCCTGGAGAGGCTAGGCTTGAGGATGTTGGCGGCGTCGACGGCCCCTTCCGCACCCCCGGCACCCACAATGGTGTGGACCTCGTCGATGAAGAGGATAACATCTCGACAATCGCGGAGCTCCTTGACTAGCTTGCGCATCCTCTCCTCGAACTCGCCCCGGTACTTGGTGCCGGCGACGAGGTTACCCATGTTGAGCTGCACCACCCTTTTCCCCTTCAAAACCTCCGGGATGTCGCCGGCGATGATCTTCTGGGCTAGGCCCTCCACGATCGCCGTTTTGCCGACGCCGGGGTCGCCTATCAGCACCGGGTTGTTCTTGGTCCGCCGCGAGAGGATCTGGATGAGCCTCTGGATCTCCTTGGCCCTGCCGATGACGGGATCCAGTTCGTTGCGATGGGCCATCTCCGTCAACGCTATCCCCAGCTGGTCCAGTGTCGGCGTCTTTGAGCGCCCCGATGGCTTCTGGGGGCCCTCCTCCTCCGCATCGGGGGCGGATTCAGCGGGAGAACCCTCTCCAGCCGAAACGGCGGCGATCACCTCGCCCCTGATCTTCTCGACGTCCAGGCCCGCCGCGTTGAGGACCTGGGCGGCCACGCCCTCTCCCTCGGAGATGAGCCCCAAAAGGATGTGCTCGGTCCCCACGTAATTGACGGACATCTCCTTTGCTTCGCGCATGGCCAGGTCGAGGACCTTTTTCGCCCTGGGGCTCAAGGGCAGGTCCACAGGCTTGCTCTTCTGGTCGCCCCTCCCGACGAACTGCTCAACGGCATCCCGTAGCCCTTCGAGGGTTATGCCCGAGGACTGGAGGATCCGGGCGGCCACACCATCCCCCTCCGCAACGAGTCCCATGAGGATGTGTTCCGTCCCGATCAGGTCATGACCCATCCTGAGAGCTTCCCGATGGGCCAGTTGTATCACTTTCTTGCTTCTTTCAGTGAAATATTGCCACATCAACTAAACCTCCATTAAAAGGAAGGGTGAGCAGGCCCTGCGTTCAACTTCCCTTTTCACCGCTGGCGAGCGCCTTCCTGAGTATGGCCGAACGTTTCGCCGCCAGGTCCTCCAGGGATAGGTCCCCGGTCGCCCTGGCCTGTATATGAGCCTTCTGGGTATCCAGGAGAAGGGCGTTCATCGTGCCAACCCTGACAGAGGGGAGAATACCCATCCCGGATCCCATCCTGACCAGGGAAAGCAATTCCAGGGCTTCCCTGGCCTCCATTACCCTGGAAAAACCTAGCAGGGCCCAGGCCCTCCACACCTTGTCCTCGAGGTCGATCCCCTTCCCGGACAGGATCTTGCCCCGGGCGGCCTGTTCCTGCTTCACCAGCCCCAGGGCCGCGCTGGAGACCTTTTCGACCAGTTCATCCTCGGTCTGACCCAGGGTGACCTGGTTGGAGACCTGGTAGAGCGCCCCGGGCGAATCGCTCCCCTCCCCGAACAGGCCTCTGACGGTCAGGCCTACCTTGCCGCAACCGAAAGCCAGCTTGCCCATCCTCCCGAGATGGGTCAGGGCGGGTAGGTGGATCATCACTGAGGCCCTCAGCCCCGTCCCCACATTCGTTGGACAGGAGGTGAGGTAACCGCACCTGCTGTCGAAGGCATAGTCCAGCGCCTCGAGGGGTCCATCCACCTGCCTGGCGATCCTGGAGGCCTCATGGAGCCTCATCCCCCCGAGTATGGCCTGGATCCTGATATGGTCCTCCTCGTTCACCATGATCGAGACTATTCCGCGGCTGTCCACGGCGGCGCCTCGACCGGGCCCCCCCTTAGCGAGGGCAGGGCTTATGAGGTGCTTCTCAATGAGGACCCCCTTCGCCAGGGGTTCCAGTGCGTCGATCTCGAAAAGCCTGAAGGACCTCAAAAAGTCCTCCGAGCGGATGATCGAGCCGACCTTCTCGGCACAGCTTTCGAGTCCCTCTTTACCGGCCCTCCAGGGGAAAGCATGCCCCTTCAGGTTCCTGGCGAGCCTTACTCGGCTTGAAAGGATGATATCCGAGTACTCGCCGGTCCCATCAAGCCACTCGAGAGGGCTGTCGGCGATTTCCCTAGCCTTCGCCTTCATGGCACTCCTCGATCTCCCTTATCCTGTCCCTGATGACCGCGGCCCTTTCGTACTCTTCCTTCTCGACGGCCTCCTGGAGTTCTTTCCTCAGGGACCCCAGGCCTTCAGGGGATACTTCGTCCCCGCAGGCATTCCTGGGCCTTGCCCCCCGGTGAATGTCCGACCCGTGGATCTTCCTGAAGAGGGGGCCGAGATCTTCGCGGAAAACCTCGTAGCAGTCGGGGCACCCGAACTTGCCGGTCTTCCTGAAGGAAGAATGGTCGAGACCGCAGTGGCTGCAGGCCCGTTGATCGGCGGGCGGTGAGTCCGTTTCGAGACCGGGGGTCGCGGCGCCTTGCCACGGGAAAAGCCCCCAGGGGAAACAATCCAGAGGCATCTCCAGCGGGATGTCCGGCAGCAGGCCATCCTTGGCCATCTGCTCGGCGCACTGGCGGCAGAGGTGAAAGTCGACTTTCTCCTTACCCTTCTGGTGCCTGATGTGAACTTCCGCTTCCCTTAACCCGCACCTTTCGCATTTCATGGCCTCACGACCTAACCGAGAGCCAGGCTGCGCAAAAGCCGCTTGAGAAGCTCAGCGTGGAGTGATTCCCTCTTGTAAGCAGAGAGGTCGAGGAGATCCCTCCCGATCTCCTCCTGGAACCTCGTCGCCACCTCGACCAGGAGCCTTTCCCTGGCCGTTAAGAGCTCCCTGTGCTGCAGGTTGGCGAGGATCCTCCTGATATCCTGTTCGTTCACCCCGTCACCCACCAATTCCTCGATGTGGTTCGCCCTTTCCTCGGGCATATCGAGGCAGAGTCTTATGACCCTTATGTACCCATGGCCGCCTCGCTGGCTCTCTACAATGTAGCCCCGTTCTGGGGTGAACCGGCTCCGTATCACGTAATTTATCTGGCTCGGGACACAGCCGAAACGTTCGGCGAGGTCCTTGCGGCTGAGAAAGACCGACTCTTCGCTGCCCCGTTCCAGCAGTTCCACGATATGTCTTTCTATTATCCTCGTCAGGCTTGCCAAGGCGTTTCCTCCTTTGACCTTCTTTGACAAGTCAAATTATAAGGTTAAGGTCAATATTCGTCAATAATAAGGACGACCTTTGGGGGATTGTCACGACCCTATGGGTTCTTCTTCCCTTTTCACCAGTCTGAGGATGTTCGTATGGTGGCGCGCCACGGCCAGCGCTGCCATGGCCGCCGAGGTCCAGATATAAGCGGGGGGGCCCTTGAAGAGGACAAACCAGACCGGGACCGTCGCGAGGGAGACCATGGAACCGACGGAAACGTACTTCGATAGTTTCATAACCAGGTACCAGGCCACTCCCCCGATCAAGGCCGGGACGGGGTTCCAGAAAAAGATCACGCCGAAGGACGTGGCGACTCCCTTGCCGCCCTTGAAATTCAGCCAGAGGGGGAAGTTGTGCCCCAAGACGCCGGCGAAACCGGCCAGGGCCAGCACCAAGGGCTCCTGTACGCCGAAGAGGCGTGCGGCGAGGACGACAAGCCCTCCCTTCGCCATGTCGAAGAGGGCCACGGCGACGCCCCACTTTCTGCCGGCGAAACGGGTAACGTTGGTGGCCCCGATGTTACCCGATCCGAGGGTCCTTATATCCTTCCCCAGGAGCATCCTGACGGCGAGGTATCCCGACGGTATGGACCCGAAAAGGTACCCAGCGATCACCCACGCGGCGACCGTCATCATCGGGGACCCCTGATTGCGGCCGCGTCCACCGCGACGGCGCCTCCGCCCTCGTCCAGTACGAAGACGGGGTTGATGTCCAGTTCCGCCAAGGACTCTTCGGCGAGGGCCATCAGCGAAACCCGGGAGACCATCCCTGCCAGGGCCTCGGTGTCCTTGGAGACGCTCCCCCGAGCGCCGGAAAGCAGGGGGAAGCCCTTGAGGGAAGCTATCATCCTGCGGGCCTCCTCGACATCCACGGGGGCGTGCCTCAGGGAGAGGTCCTTGAGGATCTCTACGTAGATGCCGCCGAGGCCCACGGCGACGAAGGGCCCGAAGACGGGGTCCCTTTTCACACCGATCATGCATTCAACGCCGCCGGTAACCATCTCCTGCACCAGCATTCCCCGGACCCTGGCCCCGGGCATGGCCTTAAGGGACCTCTCGAGAAGCCGGCCGAAGGCGTTCCTGAGTTCCTCCTCATCCTTGAGTCTCAGCGCCACCGCCCCGGCCTCGGTCTTGTGGATTATGTCGGGCGACATTACCTTTAGAGCCACCGGGTAGCCGATCTCCGAAGCGGCCGACAGGGCGTCCTCCAGGGAAGAGCAGAGGATCTCCCTCGTCACCGGCACGCCCCACCGGGCCAGGAGCCTCTTGGCGTCGTACTCGGTCAGTTCCTCGGGCAAACGGGGTAAAAAGGGGTCTCCCGGGTCCGAGGGGGCCCTCGCGGGAAGGGCGGGCCTCGTCACCCATTCCGAAAGCCTGGCTAGGGCCCAGGCACAACGCCTGGGGCTGGCGAAGAGGGGAACTTTCTCCGACCTGAGTTCCTCCAGGAAGGGGCCGCCCTGTTCGTTGTTTATAAGCCAGCAGCAAGCCATGGGCTTGGAGGCTTTCCTCGAGACTTCGATGATATCGCGGGTGACGGACCAACCGGAATCCCCGGTGATCATGGAGATCACGACGGAGGCCATATCTATCTCCGGGCAGTCCAGGACCGTTTCAAGGGATGACTTGAAGCTCCCGGGGTCATTTATCACCTGGGCCGTGAGGTCCACGGGGTTCCTCGTGGAACCGTAGGGTGGGACGAACCGCTCCAGGGCCTCCCTGGTCTCGCGGGGAAGCGGCTCTACTTTCAAACCGAGGTCATAGGCCCTGTCGGCCATGATTATCCCCGCGCCACCCGACGTGGTGATCACACCAACCCTCTTTCCGCGGGGGGTTTTCACGGGGCCGAAGATCTTACCGAGGTCTGCGATGTCATCGGAATCCTCTATTTCCAGAACTCCGTACTGCCGAAAAATTGTCCTCCAGGCCTCATCTTCACCCGTAAGGGCCGCGGTGTGGCTCTTGACCGCCGCCTGCCCCGTGGGGCTTCTGCCCACTTTCAGGACCGCCACGGGGACGTCTCGTTCGGCCGCGAATCTCAGCAGCTCTATGAAACGGTCGCCCCTCGACAAACCCTCCATGTACAGCACCAGGAGTCGCACCTGGGGGTCGGCCGCAAAGGCCATCCCGAAATCCACCAGGTCCAGGTCGGCCTGGTTCCCGGTGGTGACCACGTACCTGAAACCCACACCGCTGTCGGCGGCCATGGCGAAGGAAGCGAAACCGAAGGCGCCGCTCTGGGAAACGTAGGCCACGCCGCCCAGGGGCCGCTTGTCGCTGTCCAGGGAGGCGGAAAAGCTCAAGGGGACAGAATCGGCAAAATTGACAAGGCCCTGGCAGTTGGGGCCAAGGATCCTCATCCCTCCGGCCCTGGCTTTCTGGAGGATCTCATCCTGCGCCGCGGGGTCGGTGCTTTCGGCGAAACCGGAGGAAAAGATGATCGAAAAGGGGACCCCCCGCTCCGAGCACTGTTCCACGACCCTAGGGACCAGTTGGGCTCTCACGCCCACCAGGACCACGTCCGGTGAGAGTGGGAGGGACCGGATGTCGGGGTAGCACTTGAGACCGGCCAGGCTCTCGTGATTGGGGTTGACGGGAAAGATATGACCCTTGAAACCGAAGCGCTTGAGTAGCTTTATAGGGCGGCCGGATATGCTCTCCAGGTTCCCTGAGGCTCCCACCACCGCCACCGACCGCGGCGACAAAAGGGTCGACAGGTCCTGGGCGCTTCCCCCGGGCCGGACCATGGCCTCAGGCACCTTCTCCCGAAATGGTCATCACCAGGGGGGAACCAAGGCCGTCAATGGCGACCTCGACGTTATCGCCGGGGAATAACTCCCCCACCCCTTCGGGTGTCCCCGTCAGCACCACGTCCCCCGCTTCCAGGGTCATGAAGTCCGTAATGGATCGCAGGATCACCGGAACGGGGAAGATCATGTCCCTCGTCCGCCCTTCCTGCCTCAAGGCTCCGTTGACGAAAGTTCTGACCACCGTGTCCCCCGGGTCGATGCCGGTCTCCACCCATGGTCCCAGGGGGCAGAAGGCGTCGGCCGATTTTCCCCGGATCCATTGGAGGTCGCTCCTCTGGCAGTCGCGGGCGGTCAGGTCGATCCCGGCGGTGAAGCCCAACACATGGTCCATGGGGCGTTCGGTCCCGGGAAGGATCCTTTTTCCTATCACCACCGCGAGTTCCCCCTCGTAGTGCAACTCATTGGTGAAGTGGGGGTAAGGGATCTCCGAAAAGGGCGCCGCCAGGGTATTCGGGCTTTTGAGGAAGAGACCGGGTTCCTTAGGGAGGGGGAGGCTGTCATTACCCATCTCCCGGATGTGGCCGTGGTAATTCCGCCCCACGCAGACGATCTTGGTCGGCAAGGCCGGCGCGAGAAGCCTTACCAGCGCGACGGGGAAGGACCCCCCGGTCCGATCCCCGCCGGGGGTGCTCGTGACATGGACCCTGTCGCCTTCGATCACGCCCCAAAGGGGATCGTTCCTTCCCTCCACGGAAAAACGGATTATCTTCACTTTAATCGATACCGCCTCTCATCAAGGGGGCCGGAAAAACCTGTCGCCGGCCCTCTGAAGGGCCGCCCCCGGCATTCCTCCCGGATCGGCTATTTTAGGGCTCGATGACCACGACCGTTCCGGGCACGGCCTTATCCACGATCTCCAGCAGGGCCTTGTTGTCCATCCTGATACACCCCTCGGTGGTCCTGGTGCCCAACGAGGAGGGGTCGTGAGTGCCGTGAATACCGATGCCCTTCCACCGGCCCGTATCGAGTCGGATGAAAAAGGGACCGTAGGCCCCCTCCACAGGTCCCTTGCCATCGCCGAAATCATGGACCCAGGCCCGTGAGTCGTGGATGCTCTCGACCCGGAAGACGCCCTCGGGCGTTCTCCTGTCGCCCACCCTTTCCTTGTCGCCGGGGTTCTCACCCACCGCGACGGTGTAAAGAGCCGCCCTAACGTTTCCGTTCCAGGCTGACAGCTCGAAACGGTCCTTTCGAATGTACAGCCAGAACTTACCTTCCAGGTCGTTGGCTGCGACCAGGGCCGCCGCCTCCCCGGGGTCGGGAACGCCTTCCTGCGAAACTTGGCCCGGGGGCGCCTCTCCGGGCCCTCCCGGCTCCTGGGCGGCCTCGAAGTCGGCGGGCCTCCTCTGCCACAGCAGGTATCCCCCCGACGCCAGGATGAGGATGATCAGCGCCGCGATAAGCAACTTTGGTAAGAGCCTCGGCCTTCGCCTGGCGGAGAACATGCCATGACCAGCCCCTTTTTTTGACCCGCCCTTTTCAGCGTTGATTGCTGATATGTTCCTGTACGAACTGGACGAGGTCGACGATGTGATTCCCGATTATCGGGAGGTTCAGCGCCACCAGCGATTTCAACAGGACCACCAGGAAGTAGATCACTATCGCCGCGAGCACCGTCAGGCCCACGCCGAAGCCGAGCCCCTTGGCAAGGCCGGCCAGGAAATTGTTCCAGAGCAGTTTCCGTTTGTCCAGCAGAACCTCCAAGTTGGCCATGACCCTGGTCTTTTCTATAACTTCCGCAAGGCGTTCCAACACCTGTTTTTTCTCTACCGTGAGGTTGTCCTCTCTTCTTTCAGCCATGGCGCTCCTACTCGGCCAGCAGCCCCACCGCCACGGACCCCAGCCCAGTGTGGGCCCCCAGCACCGGGCAAATATCCATCACGTAGGTTGGTTCGCGCCCTACGATCTCGGCCAGCCCCGAGGCGGCGATATCGGCCGACGCCGGGGAATGGGCATGGACGATGGCGTATTTCCATATCGGGGCTTTTTGACGCTCCTGGTCAATGATATCTCTGATTTTTTCTACATTTCTTTCCCAGCCCCGTGTCTGTCCCAAGGACCTGGCATAACCCTCTTCATCCACGAAGACGATGGGTTTCAGGTTCAGCGCGGACGCCAGGAACCCCTTGACGGGGCTGATCCTTCCCCCCCTCACCATGTTCTTGAGGGTCCTGAGGCTGATGAAGATCTTAGCCCCGGGGATGCTCTTTTCGACCAGTGAAACGGCCTCGTCATGGCCCTTCCCTTCATTAAGGGCTTCGGCGGCCCTCATGACCAGGAGTCCCAGTGGCGCGGAGGCCGTCCTCGAGTCAATGACGGTGATCTTCCCACCCACCTTTTCCGCCGCCGCCCTGCTGGCGTTCCAGGTCCCGCTGAGTTTAGATGAAATATGCATGGCGATGACGGAGTCGTAGTGCTCCAGGAGGAAACGGTAGGTCCTCTCGAAATCGGACATGGGGGGCTGGGAACTGACAGGGCTTTCCCCGTTCCCCTCAAGGAGGGTGTAGAACTGGTCCGACGAGAGGGTCACCCGGTCGAGGTAGACGCTCTCGCCGAAGGCGAGACGGAGCGGCACCACGTGGACCTGGTTCCTGTCGAGGAACTCCTGGGGCAGGTCGCAGGTCGAGTCGGTGACGAGGGCCACGGAGTGCATCCTGTTCCTGCAAACATCGACCTGCCGCCTCATGTCGTCGGCCTTCTGCTGGGTGAGCGACCCGTGCTTCTTGATCGTGAAAAAGAGCCTGTCAGGGGTGTCGGTGTGAATGTGGACCCTCACCTTTTCCCCGTGACCGCCCACGATGAGGGAATCACCGAAGGGCTGCATGTCGGCCCTGATGCTCCCGATGTCCATACCTCTCCCCTGGAGGAGCGCCTCCGTACAGTACCTGAAGGCCGGCTCACCGTTGCGGAAGTTCTCGTGGGTGTGCCGGATCGTCGGAGCCCCCGAAAGGAGGGTGAGGTCCCTGAGATCGCCGCTCTCTAGGAAGGAGACTATCCCCTCCAGGAAGTCGACAAAGCCTTGGCCGCCGGCGTCAAGGACGCCCGCCTTTGCCAGGACGGGCAATTTCGACGGCGTCTCGCCGAGGGATCTCCGGGCCGTCTCCAACGACCCCGGCAGAATATGGGCGAAATCGTCGTAGCGCCTGGAGAGCGCAGCTACCTCGGAAGCCCAGTCCTCCATGACCGTCAGTATAGTACCCTCCACGGGCTTGCTCAGGGCTTCCCTGGCGTAGGGGACCGCCCCAGAGACGGCCCGACCGAAGGCCGCCACATCGAGTTCATCCAGCCCCTCCGTTCCCTGGGAGAAACCCCACAGGAACTGAGCGAAAATGAGGCCCGAGTTGCCCCGGGCCCCCGTGAGGGCCGCGTCGGCCATGGAGGCGCTGGTCTGGGAAAGGGACCGGCTGACCACCGCCCCCTCCGAAACGGATTGTACGGTAGCCGACAGGTTGGTCCCGGTGTCTCCGTCGGGCACCGGGAATACATTCATGCTGTTGAGGATCCCCTGCCTGGCCCTGATGCTATTGGCGCCGGCGGAAAACCCCCGGTGGAGGCGGGGCCCATCCAGGGTTCTTATCTTCATGCGCGCACCTCTTGCGTTCTGGGATCCGGGTATCCCCTCGCGGCAATACCCGGACAAGGATACCAGAAAAAACGATCCAGGTCTGTCGGAAAAGAACTTCCGGCGCCCGCCGTGTGGCTGGGGACAAGGGTCGGCGACGGTGTGAGAGGGGAGTCATGACATCCGGAGATGGATGGGAGAAAGGATATGCCAAAGGGCGGGAATTGCGGGCCCCTCCCGGTGCGGCAGACCGCGGGTTTTTGAGCGGGCCTTTGGGGAGCTCCATCGCTAGATGGATCGCCGGTATTGCCTAACCCTTACCGCCTCGAGGAAGGCCATCACCCTTTCGATGAAGGTCCTCTCCCGAGGGGCGTTCACGATCTCTTTCCAGAAAGCGGCAATGTAAACGTAGGGGTTTTTGGAAAAAACCGCTCCGCCGCCGTCAGGGCCCTGTCCCTCCCCGGCCTCGGACAGAAGTCGGCTGAAGAATTCCAAGACCCTTTCGAAGGCCCCCGCAGCCTGCAAGGAGGCGTCGCCTCGCCAAAATCCACCAGGTAAAAAGGCCTCACCGGAAGCGGCGAAGGATAGCACCAGGATCAGGACAGCGGCCGTTGCCGCGAACTTGCCCGGTCTCATGCCATCACCTCCATCGCGCCATGCCCCGGAAGTGGGACCGGCAATTCGATCAATGACCGTGGGTGAAGACGATAAAGGAGGCGAGGGCCACCCCCACCATGAAAGCCAGGAAGGAGTGGCGTTTTTCATGCTCCCTCGCCTCGGGGAGCAGGTGCGAGGCCGAAACGTAGATGAGGACGCCCGACACGAAACCGAGCAGCATCCCCAGGACCTCCCCTCCCAAGGGGCTTATGAAGGGGTAGGCGACAAAAGCCCCGAGGGGAGTGGTAAGAGAGGCTATCAGGAAGGCGTAGACCATGGCGGCCCTCTTTTCCATCCCTCCCTTGATGAGCACGAGGTAGGTGATCGCCCCTTCGGCGAACTCGTGGGCCACGAGCCCTCCCGCCGAGAGCACACCCACCAGCACGCTCACCTTGAAGGTGATCGTGTAGACAAGGCCATCCACGAAGGAATGGATCCCTATGCCCTGGGCGGCGGTCATCCCGAAGGCCAGGGCCTCCTCTTGGGTAAAATGCCTTATCACCCTGTTGGAAAAGAACATGAAGAGGAAACCCGCCAGGGCCAGGAAACCCGCGTGGGGATACCTGCGGACGGCCTCGGGCAACGCCAGCATAAGCGGCGTCGTTATCAGGACACCCGCCGCGAAGCACATCAGGTATGCCATTATTTTCTCCGCCCGCTCACGGTACCTGAAGACCATCAGAATCCCCAGGGCGTTCACGAAGGCGGCCAGGAAAGCGAAAAGGGCTATCCACCCAAAAGTCCCCGGCAATGTATACCCTCCCCAATGACCCGATCCGATCACTTCTTATTGTAGATCCTATCCCCTCGCGGGGGAACAAATCCTCTCACCTTGTGACATTGCTCTCACGGGCTGAGCCCGCCGGCCTCCACCATCTCCCCCCGGGGCGTTTTTTCCCTTCTTGTGCTAGCATCGGAAGGTCTTGAACATCCTGGGGCGGGGAAGTCCTTTCCCTGCCGGGACGGGATCTTGAGGAGGCCGGCCGATGATGGCTTTTACGGGAAAAAAGGAGCGAGGGTCGGGCAATGCCATTCCCGAGAGGGAGGACCTGGATAGGGCCTACCAGTGGGCCCTGGAAGACCTATTCGAGGACAGGCCCCAGTGGGAAAGGGCCTTTGAAGAGACCGGCCCTCTCATGAACTCCCTCGAGGCCTTCGGCGGCACCCTGGCATCCTCGCCGTCGAGGTTGCTGGAGTGCCTCAAACTGCGTGACAGGCTTGGTGAACTGACCTCCCGGGTATACGCCTACGCCCACATGAAAAGCCACGAGGACACCAGGGACCCAGACGGCCAGGCCATTGCCGCGAGGGCGACCACCCTGGCCGCGGCGGCGGCCCGTTCAGGAGCCTTCATCACCCCGGAGATCCTGTCGATACCGCAAGAGACCCTCGCCCTTTTCCTGGAAAGGGAGGAAGGACTCGGGCTTTACCGTTTCTTCCTGGAGGAGTTACAGCGCAAGCGCGCCCATGTACTGTCCCGGGAGGAAGAGGGGCTGCTGGCCTCCTCGGCGGAACTCGCCCACGCCCCGGAGAATATTTTTTCCATGCTCACCAACGCCGACATGACCTTTCCGCCCATCCGCGACGAACTGGATCATGAGACACCCTTCTCGGAGGAACGGTTCGGCTCTTTTCTGCAGAGCCGTGACCGGAGGGTCAGGGAGGACGCCTATAAAAACCTTTACGGCGTCTACGGTCGGTACAGGAACACCCTTTCGGCCTCCCTTAACGCCGCGCTGCGGGTTTCGCTCTTCTACTCGCGAGCGCGGGGCTTCGGGTCGAACCTCGAAGCGGCCCTTCACGAGGACGATATCCCCCTCTCCGTTTACGACTCCCTCGTGGAAGGCGTTCGGGAGGGGCTTGACGCGCTCCATCGCTACGTGGCCCTCCGAGGGAGGGTCCTGGGCGTTTCCCCCGTCAGGATGTTCGACCTTTACGTCCCCCTGGTCGAAGAGTACCGCCGCGAGATATCCTACCCTGAAGCCGTGGACATGGTCCGCGAGGGGCTCGCCCCCCTGGGGGATGACTACCTGGCCGCCCTCGATGAGGGCTTCAGCCAGCGGTGGGCCGATGTCTTCGAGAACAGGGGAAAACGAGGAGGGGCCTACTCCTGGGGGGCCTACCCGGTCCACCCCTTCGTCCTCCTCAACTACGACGGCAAGATGAGAGATGTCTTCACCGTAGCTCACGAAATGGGCCACGCCCTGCACAAGCACTTCTCCGACAGGGAGCAGCCCTACATCTACTCGGGCCACCCCATATTCATCGCTGAAGTAGCCTCCACCACCAACGAGGCGCTCCTGCTGGACCACCTTATCCGTTCATCCTCCGGTCGCGAGGAGAGAATATACCTCCTAAACTTCCGACTCGAGCAGATCAGGACGACGGTTTTCCGCCAGACCCTGTTCGCCGAATTCGAGCGTGAGATCCACGGGAGGGCCGAAAGGGGAGAGGCCCTGACGTCGGAGAGCTTCTGCGGGCTTTGGAGGGATCTCAACAGCGAATACTACGGCAGGTGCGTTGAACTCGACGGGGAGATCGAGATGGAATGGGCGCGGATACCCCATTTTTATTCGCCCTTTTACGTCTACCAGTACGCCACGGGTTACTCGGCGGCCACGGCGCTCTCGCGGGGGATCCTCGACGAGGGGGAACCCGCCGTCCGCCGCTACATGGGCTTCCTGAAAAGGGGGAGCTCAGCACCCGTCCTGGAGGTGCTCCGTGACGCGGGGGTCGACATGGCCGGGCCGGGACCGGTGAAAAGAACGGTGGACCTTTTCAGGTCCACCGTGGAAGAACTGGAAGAGCTCCTGGCCTGACAAGGTGCCGCGCCGGCGGGTTAAAGGTCACTCGGCGGGGCCGAAAAGCTCGGCGAAGATCTCCTCAACGGTCTCGACCCGCGTGATCTTCGCCACGTTGGAGCCGCAGAAGAAAAGACCCTCCTCCCAGTTGCCCCGGAAGGCGTCCACCAGGGCCTGGGCTATGCAGAAGGCCTGCCTCTCGGTACGGTAGGAGCAGTGGGAGAGGCAGTTGGCAAAACAGGGCTTGCTCTCCACGGTCCCTTCCAGGTATTTTTCGATGAAGGGGGAGCGAAGCACCCTTCCCGGGATGCCCACGGGACTCTTTATGATCACCACGTCCTCCTCGCCGGCGTCGATCAGGGCCTGCTTGAACCTGATATCGGCATCCCCCTCGGCGATAGCCGCGAAACGGGTGCCCATCTGCACTCCCCTCGCCCCCATCGCGAAGACCTCGTCCATATCGTCGCGGTCCCAGATCCCGCCCGCTCCTATGACGGGGATATCCTCACCGACTTCTTCATCGAGGTAGCGGACCAGTTCAGGGATGACCGATCCCAGGGAGTAGGCCTCGTCGAAGACCTGCTCCATCTTGGTGACGCCGAGGTGCCCCCCGGCGTAAAGGGGAGTCTCCACCACCAGGGCATCGGGGAGGCGCCCGTACAGCTTTTCCCAACGCCGGATTATCAGGCTGGCCGCCTTCACGGAGCTGACGATGGGGACCAGGGCCACATCGGGAAAACCCGTGGTCAGCTCGGGCAATTTCAGGGGAAGGCCCGCGCCGGAGATGATCATGTCGACACCGCCCTCGCAGGCGGACCTCACATGGAGGTCGTAGTCGGTGAGGGCGACCATGGCGTTGACGGCGATGATGCCCCCCTTGGAACTCTTCTTGGCCTCCGCCACGTCCTGCCTGAGGACCACCTGGTTGGCCTCGAAATAGTTCCTGCCGTTGTAGATATCGGAGGCGACCGCCAGGCCGACGCTGGCAATGGTGCCGATGCCGCCTGCCCGGGCGACCGCCCCGGCCAGGCTGGGGCCGGAAATGCGCACGCCCATGCCGCCCTGGATGAGCGGGTACCGGGGGGCGTGCTTCCCGATCTTCAAAACCGGTAAGGGGTTTGCCAATCTCAACGCTCCTTAGAAAGATTTGAGTTCATTACGGGGTAACCGGCTCATTCTATAGCATAGGCCTTGGAAAGGGTACTGCATAGAGGCAGGGTTCCGTACTTCTTACGGTATTTTTCGAGTTCCTTCTTCATATCCTGGACACAGAGTTGGACCTTGGTGACGTACTTCCCCCCCGTACGGCCCAGGTACCGCGAAAGGGCTCTATCCACATCACCCCCGCAGGAGTTGAGGTACCACGAAAAAATGTAGGTGCCCGCGAGTACATTATTTCTCGGCTTTAACAGGTCATCAGCCGTGTTTATCTCGCGGAAGGCCTTGGTCAAACCCTTGCGGTGGGCTTTCCAGTTAACCTGCATAAGGCCGAGAGCGTAGCGGGAGCGGGCGTTCTGCCGGACCGTGGATTCCCTGATGATTATCGAAGCTATCATGAAGGGGTCCACGCCGAATTCCAAGGCTGCTTCAAGGACATGGTGGGCGTACTTTGACGCCGTGGGCCGATCAAGGCTTTTGTTGGCCCGGGTAAAGGCCGCAACGATGACCTCAGCCTCGAGGTCCCTCGACGGGTTTTCCTCGACCAGGGGGACCGGCACGGGCACCTCGAGCCTGTCGTACCTCTCCCCCTCTGCTGAAGCCGGGCCGGCCAACACCAGGCAAAAAGCCATGGTCAAGGTAAAAAGTAACAGGAAAAGAACCGGTCGGAAGCGCATCCCTGCCTATTCCCTCCCTTCCTTTCGCCAGCGGGATCGTTGGGTGACCCTGAGGAAGCGATGGGAAGAAGATATATCAAGCGGCCGTGAATCGCAACCTCACGGCTACACTCCTGAAGGAAGCGGACGCCAAAAGAAGCGGCCGCCCCTTCGCAGGGCGGCCGTCATTTTTTTAATGGTGCGGAGGGGGAGACTTGAACTCCCACAGCCCGTAAGCCACTAGGCCCTCAACCTAGCGCGTCTACCTGTTCCGCCACCCCCGCGTACTCAAGTTGCGAAAGCATTATATTCAAGACAAAGAGGCGCGTCAACTTTTCCGGCGCCTCCCCCCCAAGAAAGCAATTTGATTAACCTCTGATTATCAGAAACTGCCAGTGTCATCGGTATTCATAAAATAACTCGTGACATAAAGCATTTGGCGTTGCAAACCAATACTGATATGTTCTCTCATTATTTTCTCACATTGATCGGGATCAATATCTTTTATTGCTCGGTATATTGACACATGTTGTTGCGCAATAAGGGTCGCATAAGTTGTATCGTGTTCAATTACAATTGATCTCCTAACAATGTTAATTGCTTTTTCTATGACGTTAAGCATTCCCTCAAATATTCGCAACAAAACGATATTATGAGAAGATTTAACGATAGCTGTATGGAAAAGCTTGTTCCAATAAGCCTGGGCGCTCTCGTTATCAATATGAGAATGGTAGTAATCAAGATGATCAAGACAATTCTTAAGGTCTGCAAGATCCTCTTCTGTTCTCCTGGAGCAGGCAAGCACCGCCGCTTGAGTCTCTACTGCCAATCTCGCCTCGGCTGTCTGCGATAAAATGTTTTGTGGCAGGTCCCTTAGCATGGAAAGTGCGACTGTAAATTCTGATATGTCGTATTTTGTCAGAAAGATACCTTGCCTTTCGCGGATCTCGATCACACCTAAAGTTTCCAGAGCTATCAATGCCTCTCGCAATTGGGACCTGGAAACGCCGAAAAGCCGCACCAGTTCACGTTCGGTTGGAAGTTTCCCATTTTGATCAGACCCATTCTTTGCGAAATTTAAAAGGTCTAACACAAGTTTCTTTCTAAACTCACTCATTGAAAACACTTCTCTTCCAAGAAAATTTTTCGAAAAACCGAATCACTGCTCAGGGGCTGATCATAGCTTCCCTCAAATTTGATAAGGCCCGATCAGTTGGCATTGAAAAAAATACTATCCCAGCCTAGGAGCACTCTGATGGCCCAAATCCCAAAGAATCATTCTGAACCTCGGCCGAGGCGTGGCAAAAGATGATTTTAAACAATGTAGCAAAGGCATCCAAACGGATCCATTAATCCAATTATTTGGCAAACTGCATCCATACAGAAAACTCGGACGATGAGTCAACGCTAAATTTTACCCGGAAATACTATTATAACCTTAATGCGAAATTCAAATGACAACGGCAAAAAACCTGCTCAAACCAATTTTTTGGATGATTGGGGTTGGGACTATAACGCTATAAATCAGAGGTTCTCCCTTTTGGTAATAGTGGAGAAGAAAAAAGTATCCCTCATCCTATTGTTTGGCGGAAGGCAGGATTTGCATTCAACGACAAAGAGAAATGCATTCTTTAAACAAGAAAGAGCGTAGAGGGAAGCGAGCCGGGTTGGTTTGCTTCCCTCAAGCTTATTCTACTCTACCCCTTCAAGCGTGAACACTGTACCTTTCTTCCCTTCCCCCTTAAGCAGTTCTAAAGATCTTTGGATATATCTTTTCCTTAATGCCTTCTCAGTGGAAGCCCCCAGCTTGGTGTTACCTAGAACTGCGGTGACACTCTGCCCCCTAAGGATTCTTGAAACTCCTATCATTACTGCCACGGAGGGAACAGCAGTGATCTGCACCACAGGGATGTCAACCCTTTCTATTTCATGGGCGATCGTTGCGCCGCAACGACTGCTGGAACCTCAGGTCGAGGTAAGAATAACAGCGTCGACCCCATCTTCAGAGAGCTTTCTCGCCATTCCCTCTCCCATGACCTGGCACTTTTTAGCGACAGTGGCATTGCCTGAAGTACACAAGTAAAATGGGTAGATTGAACCTATTTTCCCCTCATTCACCAGTTCTTTGAGGACATCGATCGGTACCAATCGATTGACGTCATCGAGAACATCAACAGAGAAATAACCAGTATGTACTACTTCATAATCTTCCTTCCCCTTGTCCTCTGAGAAAAAATCCTCTATAGGATAAGTTGTCCATACCGCATTTCCCCTTCCGCTTAATCCGGCATCATTTCCTTTGCTGCATAAACCCCCATCGCTGACAACAGCTATTACACATTTCGCCGGGTCCAGTATCGGGGCAGGGGATGGGATATCATCGAACCGGGGAAGGGCTAGCTCGCTTTTGAATTCCTCCCTCCTGATCTTTTTCAGAAGGATACCTACGGCACGTTCGGCGGCAGTCCTATCAGATAGGACATTTTGAATTATCCCTCTGGGAAAATATTCATACTCTTCGGGACTGCCAACGCCATCGCCTGTTAAGAAACTGTCAGCAGATCTCCTTTCCAGGATATCAAGGGCAAGACGAATCATCTTGGAAAGATCCTTTGACATGTTTCTGGCTGAGTTGCCCGTTTGAATAATAAAAGCACTCCCACGGGAAAGGTCCACACCAGGATTTTCAGGATACATACCTGTTATCGCTGGGATTTTTAACTCCTCCGTTACAGCGTTACATACAGCTCCGCAACTGACACCATACCGCCCTGCTTCAAAAGCAGGCCCAGCGATCACAAGGTCTGGTTCATAATCCTTGATCATTTCTATGAACTTCCTTGCGTTCCCCTCAACATCGCGACTGAAATAATTATCACCGCAAATAACAGTGGCAACTACGTCTGCCTGACCATCAAAGAGACTTTCAATCATCATCCCTGGTCCTACAGGCCCCTCTTTCTTTGAGAAGCCGACATCGGCCTTGTCTTCTCCACCGATCTGGCCAAAAAATTGATTGATGTAATGGACTACTTTAAATTTAGCCCCAGACATTTGTATCCCCTCCTGCAAGTCTTATAGGATCTAATATTCTTTGGCTATTACCCTTGCTCCGCCGGTGTGGTCGTGTACACCGGCTATTAGGAATTCTTCGGTTACTATCAGCTCATCCGATGCAAGCTGAGTGAATGGATCGGGTGTGAAAAGGTGAGTACTCTCGGTTCCTCCAAATATTTCTTTTGGAGAAAATCGTATCTCAATTTTTTCTTGGGTAGCTCCAACGACAATGATGGCATCCACAATTTCAGAACTGAACAAGGATGTTGCCGCCAGGCTTCCCTGGCTTACCAGAGGCTGCACAAAGACGACCGTCTTGATCCCCAGCTTTTCTGACTCTTCTGATACCATGGCGACATCGACATGGGGCATACCGCCATGAATTTTTGTTAGAATGACTCCATCCACACCAAGAACATTTTTTAATAGACTGGACGCCATCATGGCCTTTCTCTTTCTTTGAAGAGGCTCCATGTTGGCAACACCGCAAACCATTCCAGAAAAGATAAACTCTTTACCATGTCCCCTGAAAAGTTCCTTTATCACGCCATGGTTCTGGATGGTATATGTGTCCAGGCTCCTTACGGTGCTATGCCCCACGATCCCTCCGTCCAACACTTCGTTGGGGTGAACTATTGTCGGGAGAAGATAGCTAATATCAGTCCCATAAAAACAGGGATCGGAGATCCCCCTGTGATCATGTTGGGGTGAATAAAGCTGATAATAGTAAGCGATCCTTGGTAAACTGGATTTTTCTTTGCTTACTGAAGGCAGATCAAAGTCAAACACTTCTGTCTCATCCGGCGCAGGGTCCCCTGCGCATTTCGCCAGATATACAGCCGTCTTGAATCCAGCTCTTCTTACAGCAAACTCAAATTCCGTTTCAGGTACATCGGCGTGACCTACCGGCGCAATACAAAGATTGATTGTTTTCCCATACTTGCTTAATTCAGCGCATTTTCCGTCCATGTCGAGAAAAGCTGAATATTTTCTGTTCGTACCGGGATTCGTTACTATGACCGCCAATCCCTGGAGAGACCTTCTCCTCCCGCTGCCTGCCAGGCAGATCGGACCTATGAATCCAGGAAAGTCAGCACCCTCGTCTCCAACAACGCATCTGGGTTGAATAACATCCATAATGTTCACAATTCGAGCCTTGTCACCAGGTCGATAAATCTTTATCTCAACCGATTGAATCCTTTCATCCTCAAGTATGTGGTTTTTCAGTTCTTCAATATCCAGTAACAGTGTTCTACCCTCAAGGCTGCTTGCGGAGGACCACTGTACTGATTCGATCCGGAAATGCTCAATCTGCAATTTCATCGAAAAAAGACCTCCTCTTTCATTTGTTCAACCATGGTCGACCTGGCTTGCAAAAAAATTATTTTTTTATCCCCATGTAAGATTCTTTGACGAAAGGCGTGGACAATAGGTCCGTTCTGCTCCCGGAAAGCACAATATTCCCGTTTTCTAGGACGTAACCCCTAGTGGCAACTGAGAAAGCTCTGTAAATGTTTTCCTCAACAAGAAGGATCGAGACGCCTCTTTCGTATATGGTCCCCAAAGTCTGGTAGACTTCGTCCACTATTACCGGGGCCAAACCCAGCGATGGTTCATCCAGCATCAATAGTTTCGGTTCTTCCAAAAGAGCCCTACCGATGGCGAGCATTTGCTGCTCGCCTCCACTGAGGGTATTTCCTACTTGATGTTTTCTTTCAAACAATCTAGGGAACAACTGAAATACAAAATCGAGGTTTTCTTTCGTTTTTTTCCTTGCTTTCTTGTTGTAAGCCCCGACAAGGAGATTATCCAAAACACTCATTTCAGGGAACACTCGTCTCCCTTCAGGTACCTGCACAATTCCCAGGTCAACCCTTTTGTAGGCCTCCAAATGGGAAATCTCTCCTTCCTCGAAGGAAATAGAACCCTTGGTTTTTTTAATTAGGCCCGAAACAGCCTTCAGTATTGTTGATTTTCCCGATCCGTTTGCACCCACCAGGGCAACGCATTCCTTCGCCTTAACCTCCATCGATACTCCTCTAAGGACCTCAACAACATCGTAGGAAACACTTAAGTCACAAATTCTCAGCATTTCCTCCACCCTTTCCAAGGTAGGCTTCAACAACGACCGGGTCGTTGGCTATGGCCGACGGTGTATCCTGGGCGATCAAACGGCCCTGGTTCAGAACAATCACCTTTTCGCAAAGTGACATTACTGCTTGCATAACGTGCTCTACCATGATCACTGTTACCCCGTCGGATTTTATTTTCCTGACCAGGTCAATCGCTTGGCTGCATTCATTGATATTTAGACCGGCCATTATTTCGTCCAACAGGATCACTTTAGGTTTCAAAGCCAAGGCTTTTGCCAGTTCAAGCCTTCTTTGGGAGATTGTTGGGAGATTCCCGGCTCTTTCATGGGGTTTATCGGAAAGCTCACAGAAAGAAATAACATCAAAGGCTTCGCAAAAAGCTTCATCAACATTATCTACCCTGGTAAGAGCCGCTGTGGCGACATTCTCAAGGATAGACATATCCCTGAAGGGTTGAGCCACTTGGAACGTTCTGGCAATACCCTTTTTTGAAACCTGGTAAGGCTTTTTACCGGTAATTCGTTCTCCGGCAAAAAAAACATCACCCTCATCCGGCTCATACACTCCGTTGATGATATTAAAAAGTGTGGTCTTCCCGGCCCCGTTGGGTCCGATAATGCCCAAGATCTCTCCTTCTGACGCCGCAAAGGATACTCCTTTCAGGGCTTGGACTCCTCCAAAGGAGACGGATACTTCTTCAACATGCATTAACATTTCGCAGTCTCCCACCCTTCAAGAAGGTCGATCAGATCCAAGGTAAGTAGTAGCAGGATCAGCGGAACCGCCACCAGGTAAAACCTTGATAATCTTTGAGAACGCGGGGTTGAACAGGCCTATCAAACCTTCAGGCTTAAAGATGACAACAGCTAGGAGGATCAAGGCGTAGACAATAAGGTGAATCCCCGCGTAGGTCCCCCCAAGGGTTGCTGATGTGATCTCGACAACGGGACGGAGGATGAAAGCTCCCAGGACAGGCCCCCATACGGTGCCCATACCTCCAATGATGGCAATTAAAGCGATCTCGGTGGAAAAAGAAAGACCAAAGGCTATATCTGGATCAATAAAATACATGTATTGGACCCAAAAAGTGCCGCACAGGGAAGTCAAAATCGCACTTAAGCCTAGCACCTTTCGCTTAATGCTCGCAGAGTCAATACCGATAACCTCGGCCGCCTCTTGATTCTGTCCGACAGCGCGCAGTTGATAGCCCGTTTTCGACCTGGACAGGCGATAGTTCGCGTGGATTACCAAAATAAGAATCACCAGGGCGATCAAAAAATAGGGTGTCTTGTCCAGAAACTGGAAAAACAATAGGGAGTTCCCCTTGTAGGGGACAGAAAGGCCCACACCACCACCTGTCAACCCCACTTCTCGAAGGAAAACCAGTCGCATCACCTCAAGGAGGATGATGGTTGATATAGCGAAATAATGACCTCTTAATCTAAAACAGATCGCCCCCATAATTATTGAGATCAACCAGGAACAGCCTATTCCGGCAACCATACCTAACCAGGGCGTTAATCCGAATCGGATGGCCAAAATGGTGGGGATATAAGCCCCTATACCGAAGTATACGGCGTGCCCCAAAGACATTTGACCGCCGTAACCGCCGATTAGGTTCCAAGATCCTGCGAGGGCCGCGTAGAGGAAGATCAGGATGAAAAGATTCAAATAATAGGGATCAGCCACAAAGGGTAACAACAACAATATTGCCAATATCAGGATTGGAAGATAAACCCGAGGATTGGCAATTGATCCTTTGCCCATAAGCATTGCGTTTAGCCCCCCTTTCGTACGACCTGGGGACAAAGCCCCTCAGGTCTGAAGATCAGGACGACAACAAGGAGCAAAAAGGCAAGAAGCAACCCTGAATCTGCGGTAATGTAATGAGTACCAAGTGCTTCGGTCACACCAATTATTAGGCCGCAGAAAAAGGCTCCCTTAAGGTTACCAAGCCCACCAACGATGGCGACAACGAATGATAGCAAACCGAAGGAAATGCCAACACTCGGGAAAACATAAAGGAACGGCATGACAACGGCTCCTGCCACTCCTGCCATCATTGCACCGATACCCATTGTGAGAACAAATACTTTTCTCGGATTGATCCCCATCAGCATGGCCACTTGCCTGTCTTGGGCGGAAGCACGAATCGCCTTGCCAATAAAGGTCCTCTGTAGAAACAATGTCAAAAGAACCGATAAAACCAAGGCTACCAGGAAGGCTAACAACCTAGGCACACTAACCGAAATACCGATAATCTCAAGAGCTTTTCCTGTATAAACGGTCTTGACAGATCTATAGTTTGCGGTAAATAACAGCAGTGCAACATTTTGGAGGAAGAGGCTAAGTCCCAGATCAAGCCCCTAAACTGCTGTAAAAAGGTCGTCTGAAAAAAGGCGGCAGTCGGTGGTAAGGCAAAAAGGCCACCGGGACTTCGGTTACAGTGTAGTCAGAGAGAAAACACAAACCGAAGGAGTGAT
>ERZ1026800.39-NODE-39-length-125910-cov-5.002234_pt1 | contig 125910 bp, 109 predicted proteins | sample MGYA00520873_ERZ1026800 | MGnify/ENA primary metagenome ERZ1026800 (study PRJEB33270, sample SAMEA104284475) | anaerobic digester metagenome | biome: Anaerobic digester microbiome; feature: mesophilic sludge digester; material: Anaerobic digester biomass | place...
ATCTGCGTATCAGAACGATCCCGATATCCGAGCACATGAAGATCTGATATACGACCACAACCGACCAAAGCCACTCCAATTTTCTTCATAGATTTTCTCCTGACTGTGATTCAGGAGAAAATCTATGAAGAAAATTGGAGTGGCTTTGGTCGGTTGTGGTCGTATATCAGATCTTCATGTGCTCGGATATCGGGATCGTTCTGATGCGCAGATTGTTGCCTTGTGCGACGCCAAGGAGGCCAGAGCAAAACAAAAAGCGCGAGAATGGGGCATTTCCAAGATATACAAGGATTATGCTGAATTGTTGAAAGATCCAGAGATAGACCTGGTGGAACTTCTTGTCCCTCATCATCTTCATTGTCCAATGACCGTCCAGGCTGCTAAAGCAGGCAAGCATATTTCAGTCCAGAAGCCTATGTGTCTATCTGCTTCCGAAGCAGATGATATGATCTCGGCCGCCAAGAAAGCCGGTGTGGTATTGCGTGTATATGAAAACTTTGTTCACTATGAGCCAGCCGTAAAAGCCAAAGAGATGCTAGATGCGGGAGAAATCGGCAAGCCCGTGATGCTGCGTATGCATATCAATACAGGTTACTCTCCGCAGGGTTGGAAGATTCCTCTGGATGCATGGAGGTGGCGTTTCGATGAAAAGCAGAGTGGCGGAGGCGAATTGGTCTTTGATCACGGTTATCATCTGTTTTCACTCGCGTATCATTTGGTGGGTCAAGCCGAGCGCGTTATGGCTTGGATAGACAAGACACCGGTTGCCCCGGGAGTATTCGTCGATGCCCCTGCCACAATCATGTTTCAGTTCAAAAAAAAGCGCTGTTATGGTGTGTTCGATATCTCTCACACACCAAAGATTCTAATGAATTCGAAGTACTATTCCGATGACGACCGAGTCGAGATAGTAGGAGAGAAAGGAATAATCTTTATCAACCGATATACGGCGAAGACTATCGATCTACCCGAACTATTTCTCTTTAAGGATGGCAAAACTATACCTATTCCTATAGAAAAGCCAGAATGGGAGGATAGTTTCATTGCTGCAACGCAACACCTTATCGATGTCTTGCAGCATGGAGGGACTCCGCTTTTGGATGGAAAGGCTGGGAAAGAAGTGCTGCAATTCACCCTGGCAGCCCAGCAATCCGCTCGCGAGGGCAGAGAGGTCAGGCCTGATGATGTCCTCTAGATCTCGCCTTGAACCAAGATGATACGATGAAATGCATATTCGTTTTGGATGTCAGCGAGCTATCTTTCTCAGGGCGCGTTTGCGCAGCCGCCTTGCAGGGTCTCGTAAACCGAAAAGGAGCAACCCTCTATCTCGATTATGGCTTCTATGATGACCCAAGTGCTCGCCGGACCAATGAAGAATTCATAGATGATGAAAACTGGTTCGGAAAGTATAGGGCATTTTTGGGCAATCAGGATGAACATAACATCGAGTATTACCGAAAGAGGCATGGATTTGATATCGAAGAGCTTTCAAGCCTAAGCGAAGCTTTGAATAAATTCCGAAATGATTATGGTGGCCTTGTAATTTGGGATGAAAGTCTATTGGATACAGTAAATGCTGCCGTGATGCTGGCGGGGCTGGAGAACTTGATCCCAGTAACCATGAATCTCATAGAAGAATTGGCGCTCCATGATTTGCCTATTCGCCATGATCTTCGGAACAAATGGACAGACAGACTTCAGATCTACACCTGGGCAGTGGATAATCTGTTCGATCAATGCAAGCCTGGAGTTATTGCTTGCATCGAGCCAGAATGGCAGAGGCCAGAATTCTTGGATTATCTGGTAGAGGAGCGCATATTCGTTTATAGCCTATCGAGTCGTCATGAAGGGCTGGGGAATAAGCTATTGATGCTTTTAACATTCGGACCGCCAGCTTTACGCGAGCCGATCTTTGCCCTCAGACTGGATGCTCCAATCCGAAAATTTGCATTGCATTGGATGGGAAAAAGATCGCAAGAGGTAAAGATTTCCAATAGAATTCAGAGAAAAGTGCGCTCGGAGACATATCCCACCATATTTGGTTGGCACACAAAACGCGATGATGAACTCTCGTTCATGTCTCAGCTATCAGCCAATGGCTTAAGGCTCGTGCCTGCTCATCTTGCAGGAAATTTTTCCTTCCATAGCAGGGTAGAGCCATTGAATGAAAAGGCAATCAAAGCGTCATTTAAGGGGAAATCACTCAAAGAAGAATCATTTGGAGCGGGCTCGCCTGGAGCAGAATCATCTGGGGCTAACTCGCCTGAGGCTGGCTTTCCTGGAGCGGGCTCGCCTGGAGCAGAATCATCTGGATCAGGCTCGCTTAGGGCGAGTAAAACAACCATAAGGCCAAGCCCTCCACTGGACAAGAAAGCGATCTATTTGACCTTTACGCTTTCGGATGGCGATCAGTTGATGATGATGCATACAGGAGAATTAGGCAATTGGTACAGTTCGGCGCGCGGAAAGGTAGCCTTCAACTGGGAGGTTCAGCCTTTATTGAGCGAAATTGCTCCAGCGTTGCTAGAGCGGTATTTAGGGCAGGCGAGCGAAGAAGATTGTATAATAGCAGGCCCTTCTGGGGCGGGTTATGTGATTCCTCCTTTAGTACCCGATCTACCAGCCTACATAAAGGAAACAGCACGAATCTGCAACGATATTGGAATCAGAGTTGTGACTTCATATATCGCAGATCCATGCCGCAGAGTTCTTAGACAGCTGCAACAGCTGCAAAGGCACTCGGGCGATTTGCTTGGCTATCTGGCTGGCTATGCAGTGATTAAAAGAATTCTTCGAGTATGCCGCAACGATTTCATCTTCTTTTCCAATCAAATTCCGAAGGTCGACGAGATAGCGCTGCCCGCGGAACAGCTTTTGGAAAAAGTGCGCACAATGATCGCTGGTACTAGCGATCGCCCCGCTTTCATTGCCGTTCACCTATTCGCATATCGAACTACTATCGCAGATGTCGCCGAATTCGCCCAAAAAATCGCAGATCCGAATGTCCATATTGTGCGCGCGGACGAATTTTTGACATTGCTTGCCATGAATGAAAACCTGAAATAGGGAGGGAAATTATGAAAGACAAGCTCAGCGCAAAAACAAAGATATTCTATGGAATCGCTGATTTGGGAATATCGTTGCTGACCGCTACCATTCAGTTTTTTCTTCTGTATTACTATACGGATATAGCCATGATCGATCCCGCAATCGCAGGGACAGCCTTACTGGTAGGCAAATTGACCTGGGACGCGATAAACGATCCGCTGTTTGGCTATTTTTCTGATAGGACTCGCAGCCGTTGGGGCCGCCGTAAGCCATACATGCTATTTGGCGCCATTCCCTTCGGACTGACAGTATGGCTTCTGTTTTCTCTGCCTCCGAATCTACAAGGAACTAAAGCATTTCTGGCAGTATTGGCTTCATTCTTGTTGGTCGACACTACACAGACCCTGGTTTCTGTCCCCTATTATGCGCTTTCTGCTGAATTGACCTATGATTATGATGAACGCACTTCTTTGATCTCTATACGAATGATCTTTACTGTTGTTGGTTACATCATTGGAGGAGCGGCTACGACGCTGATAGCAGGAATGCTCATGGATATGGGATGGACAAAAACCGCTGCCTATAGCGGTACTGGGGCAATTTTTGGAGTTATCGCGACAATTACGATTCTGATAACCGCCTTGGGTGTCAAAGAAAAACCCAATCCTGAGCTCGTGCCTGCTAGAATGCCATTCTGGCCACAGATCAAACATGTTCTCAAGAATAAGCCCTTTGTCATCTATATGATCGCAAGTACCATAGTAAGCATCAGCTTTACACTCCTCACCAGTCTCTTGCCATATTTCCTGACCTATCAATTGCAGATGCCGGATCAAATCTCACTTGTAATGCTGGTGATGCTTGGAACAATCGGGATTTTCTTGATTCCGTGGCGATATATTTCGACCAAACTGAATAAGGGTCCTTCGTATGCGCTTGGTCTCGGCATTGCGAGCCTTGCGATAATTGCGGCCTATATGCTCCCTAAAGGGCCCAGTCCGCTCATATATGTAATCGCTTTTGTAGCTGGCCTTGGTTTTTCGGCGCAATATGTTTTCCCATGGAGCATGATTCCAGATGTGGTAGAAGTGGACTTTGCGCAAACAGGAGAAAGGCATGAAGGAATATATTTTGGAGTGAATGCTTTTCTCAGCAAGCTAACAGGGGCCATTGGAATAGCGGCGAGCGGATGGGCGCTGAAGCTATATGGCTATGTCCCAGAAGCAGAACAAACTACCCACGCTCTATTTGGTATACGCTTTTTCTTTGCCATAGTGCCAGTTATCGCCTTTGCAATTTCGATGCCTTTGCTTATCTGGTATCCTCTGACGCGCGAAAAACACGCACAGTTGACGAGAAAAAATAGCGCTTGAACCATAGGTCTGTGAGGGGGAACTGGCATTTATATTATCGCCTGCTGCTATATCAATGCATCGAATAGATAACTGCACAATTGCGCTGGTTGTCGCTGTTGTTTTGTTTTGGATCTTTTTTCAACTCTTCAGTTTGTTCCTGTGCAATAAGCCTTCCAGTTCAGACACCGGAAAGGTAAAGATTATCCCTGTGCCAGGTTCGTGAAGGTTTCCTTCTTCGATGATAGCATCGTAGATTGGCTTGTATTTATCTGTATCGCTGAGAATTATAATCACTTCTTTTGAAGCTTCTATGTGAAGGTTGAAGAATCTCATAGCTTCGGGTTGGCCAGTGCCTCTGCCATAGAGAATCGTGGCTCCGTCGGCTCCTGCTTTTTTGGCTTTTTCCACGATGGCATCGGCTTTTCCCCTTTCGACAATTGCAACAATGCATTTGACTTCCATTGTTTCTTTCCCTCTTTATCTGCTTGTTCAAATTCTCGTCAAAAGTCCGAGAACCATCACCGAAATGACCGCCCCAATCGAAGTGAGCCCAATGATACCAAAACCAGATGTCAGCGGGTCTACATTTTCGAGCGATTTGGCCAGACCCACGGCAATTGCCATATTCAACGGAATATTGACTGGCCCTGTCGTAGCGCTCGCGGAATCCATGGCAATCGATACAAACTCTTTTGGTACAAAAGGAATCAGCAAAATGATAACAAAGATAAGAGGAATGACGATTTTTATAAACGAGATATTGTTTATTATTTTCCACACCCCTATTCCCATTCCGAGCCCAAAACCAATGGCAACTGCATGAATTAGCACTTTGTTCGGTATGGCTCCCACAGACACTTCTTCAACTTCGAGCGCAAGTGTTTTGAGCGCGGGCTCGACAAGCGTTCCGAGATAACCGATGACAAGAGAAATGGCTACTATTAGCAATTTGTTATCCAATATAGCAATATTCCCACCAACAGAATCTCCTAAGGGCAAAATGCTCATAAAGACGCCCTTCAAGAAGAAGTGCAATCCTGCGATGCTCAGCAGAATTCCAATAATGAATTCTCGGAGATTCTTAATGGGCTTCTTGAGGACAATGACCTGGAGTATCACTAAGATCATGGCTAAGGGGAGAACTGTTTTTGCTGTCCCCCAGATGTCCCTAAGAATTTCCATCATTCTCATAATGGCATAGACCTCCCCAGATTTTGTTGAGCATGATCGTAATGAAAATGGGATGCAAACCTTTCTTAACTCTAAAGGCTGAACCGTGGTTAGCAATCAAAACGCAGTTTATTGAAAAATATCGACTTAGCTTATGTAGATATAGGGAATTGAACCCTCGACTTTGTTGACGCTAATCAAATCTGATTATTCCATGCGTTAACAACGCTTTTTGATGGTTATTATAATACCATTACTCAGACAGATTGCCAATACATCTTTACTGCTACGAACCTTGTGGTTTGCTTCGATCTATTGAACCGCCCCAGGTTTGCTATCTCGATAGAGAGCTTAGAAAGCACCTTGCGGATCATCGCAGAGAAACGGTGTGCTTTGCAAGGAATGCGTCCAATATGCTGCATAGACTTGTGGTGTATATATATAAGAAGAAAGCAGATTATGTGCCTGGCTATGCTTGTGCATGAGAAGGCTTCCTTATGCCATTCTCAATCCTCATAAACAAGGTTCGTAGCAGTATGGATATTTTTGGCAAGAATTTATTTTAAGATTGCGAAGACAGTATAGAATTCCTGCCTTAAAAGTCGACTATTCGGTCGAACTGCGTAATTATCGTCAGATTCTTCTCTTCGTCGATAGAGAGCCTTATGTTTCCATCGATGCAATTCAGATAGACTTCTGATCCTATTTTTTTAAGATTGTTATATACTTGGAGACTAGCAAGGCGATCATGCATTATAACTGCGGTTTTTGGACAAACAAGTCTAATAAAAGACTTGGAGGAGGATGTATCACTACCGTGGTGTCCCACTTTCAAAACATCAGCCTTAAGTTCAGATCCATATTTCTCTATAAGATCAAGTTCTCTTGATGTATACACATCGCCCATGAACAGTATGCTCGATTTACCAAAAGCCAATTTTACTACCAGAGATCTATCGTTTACAAATTGAGTGCTATTGGCAGGATATCCGAAATAGTACACGATATTGGCTTCAGGATTGTATACTTTCGCATGTATCTTGCTGCCGAGGTCGAACTCTGAGCCTTCTTGGAGATAAATAATGGGAACCTTATTATCAGCTGCAATGCTCAAAAAACTGTCGAAAGTAGTGGTGGAATATTCGAGTTTGCTCATATAGATCATTTCGACAGGGAATTCTTGCAGTACAGATATAAGCCCGCCTACGTGATCGATATGAGGATGCGACAGTAGTATTGCATCGATTCTATCGACTTCAAGAGCATGCAGATAAGAACATACCAAGGCACCGCAGGATAAGGCTCCGCCATCTATAAGCATCACTCTATCATCTGGTGAGATAATAATAGTACTATCTCCAGATTTTTCATCGATATTCGACTCTTCGGATAATGATAGCTTTAGAAACCAAGCAGTCAACCTTTTTTCGCTATTTTCTCGTTTAAATACCTCATCATAGCGATCCACAATGGCAGCAGATTCAATTTGAGCCCATGTAAGGCTGACAGTTCGAATCCCAAAGACAATGCACAGTGTTACAAAAATGAATGCAGTCTTGCATCGCATAAAAGTGGCATTGCTGTATCTTAAGCGGTATGGCTTTGGTTTTCTTTTTTGGGACTTTATAGAAAAGGCTTCATTAGAAATGGTATCTATAGAAAGAGCCTCTATAGGATGTGCCTTCGTCTCATTGATAATCACTTTGAAGCCACCTTAGAGAATCCGGTAAGGATATATTTTTGAAGGAGAATGAATAGGATAATAATTGGGACAATCGTTATAACAGCTCCTGCCATAATTTGGTTTTGATTCATGGTTTCCAGGCCTGCATAAGAGCGCTTGAGTTCATAGACGCCCAGGGCGATGGTCCTTCGCAATGGGGTGGTGGTGGCGATTTTAGGCCAGAAATACGCATTCCAGCTATCGATAAAAGTTATTATGGTAACAGTAAGCATGGTGGGTTTACATAATGGAATGAGAATGCGAAAGATAATACCGATTCGTCCCAATCCTTCGAGCTGTGCAGCTTCTATAAAGGCATCGTCTACAGATTTGAAAGTCTGTCGAAGCATGAAAATCGTATAAGCAGATACGGCGTTGGGAACTATCAAACCCGCAAAAGTATTTATCCACTTGAGCTTTGCTATCATTACATATATAGGCACAAAGGTTACTTGAATTGGTACCATTAGTGCTCCCAAGACTACGATGAATAGAATATCGCGCCCGGGGAATTTTCCTTTGGAAAAACCATAGGCCGCAAAGGATCCTATGATGATCTGTAGCGTCATTACTCCTATGGTCATGATGATTGTGTTAAGAATGTATTGCCCGAGAGGAGCCATTTTGAACACATCGACATAATTATTCCACTGAAATTTCAGCGGCCAAAGAGTAGGAACCGGTCTCAGTAGCTCTTCACTTGTCTTGAGCGATGTAATGATCATCCAGTAGAAGGGAAAGACAATGATAAGCGTAAATACGATCGCAAACAGATACTGAAAAAATGTCAGCATGTGCCGAGTCCTGATCGCTTTGATATTGGAAATCTCTTTCTGTTTTAACATAAGTAAGTCACCTTGTTATGATTCATAATAGATATTTCTTTCGGTGAATTTCATTGTGGCAGCGGTAAATCCCATTAGAATTACAAAAAAGACAAGGGTAACTGCTGCAGCGCGATCCACTCTAAAGTCGACAAAAGCCAATTCATAGATCCAGTATACAATTACTTCTGTTGCTCCATATGGTCCTCCACTTGTCATGACATCGATTGATTGGAAGACTTTCATCGAAGCTATAAAAGTTGTGACAAAGAGGAATAAAGTTGTAGGAGAAAGAAGCGGGAGAGTTATAAATCTAAATCGCTGAAAACTATTTGCACCGTCGAGCTTTGCCGCCTCATAATATTCAGGTGATATGCCCTTCATTGCAGAGAGATAGATCATCATGCCATATCCAATAACTCTCCAGCATGTCAATATGAGCACTGCCGTCAAGGCATTTTCTTCAGTGTTGAACATTATTGGCTTAAGACCGATAACTCCGAGGACATAGTTTAGAATTCCATATTGGTCATTCAAGATCCACATGAATACAATGGCCGAAGCCGATATTGCGATATATCGCGGCATAAAAACGATAGAGCGCAATGCAGAAAAGACTTTGCTTTCTCTATTGAATAGGGCTGCAAGCAACAGACCTCCAGCTATTGTTATAACAATCTCCCAGAAAGTGTAGCGGAAAGTTATAGTCAGGGAATTTATAAGGCTCGCGAATCCCGAGCCCTGGAAAAGCCATTTGAAATTCTTGAGCCCAACATATTTATAGGTATCGCTTATAAGGTTCCAGTTTGTAAAGCTGATCTGAAAGAGTTTTAGGATTGGGTAATAGACAAATAATGCAAAAAATATGACCGCAGGTAGGACGCATAGAAAATCCTTCAATTTTTCGCGCCGCCGGTAGTTAATTTTCTTTTCTGTAGTCATTAGTTTCATCTCTCCAGCTTAACTCGGAATAAGGATGTGGCTGACAAAAAGTATCTTTTGTCAGCCACATTTAAAATTGAATTAATTTTTATTTATCAGTCTTCAAGAGCTTCGTTTATAAGCTGTGCCATCTTTTTCATAGAAGAATCGACATCTCCGCCTTCAATAATGACCTTAGCCAGTTCCTGCATCCAAATCTTGGACAGCGCTGCATAGGCTGGGTGCTGAATACGTGGATTTATATTGTTTAGATTGTCGAAAACTGCCTTGAACGCTGGCTTTTCTTCCAGAAATGCTTTGGCCTCGCTTGTTTGCAAGACAGAGTTGCGGGTAGGCATATATCCAGTTTCTTTTGCCCAAAGCATGTTGACTTCCTTGCTTGTTAGGTAGGAGAGAAGTTTCCATGCTGCATTCTTTACATCCTGTTTGTTCTTTGCTGGAATAAGGATAACGCATCCTCCAATTTCCGATTTCCTTGTGACATTACCCGGCAGATAGTGCATTCCAACTTTGAATTTGGCATTAGTGGCGTACATCTCGTACAATGAAGTAGTGTGTACGACCGAAAAAGCTTTTCCATCGAGGAAGTTTTGTCTCATTATAGAAGAAGCATCTTTTCCATAAGCCCAGTAAGCGGTTTTTTCGTCACACCACTGTTTAAGCTTCTTGGTGATTGCAACAGCGGTTGGCTCTCCTAGATCCGTAGTATTATTGTCTTTTATTATCTTTACCCCAGCGTTTAGATAGAAAGGCTCGAAATACCACTGATCCCAGCCCGGGATAACTGTTGCGTATCGTTGAGTAACTCCGCCCGAGATCTTAGAGGCTTTCTTCATGAATTCATCCATATCGGACCATTTTTCTGGCAGTTTGATTTTCTCCGCTTCCGCCATATCTTTGTTGTAGAACATGATTTGGGTGGAAATAAGGAAAGGCAAAGAAACCTGCTTGCCATCATAACTCGAGGCTCTCCGCAAACCTTCACCAAAATCATTGATATCGAAGCCAGTAGCCTTGATGTATGGATCGAGGACCTCGCAAAGCCCTGCTGCACCATATTGTGCTACATAGGGTGTATTTGCCACCGTTAGCGCTGGCAAAGTAGTACCTGCCGCCTGAGCGGCTATCAGCTTTTCGTTGAGATCTGCATAGCTGCCTTGATAGATTGCCTCGACCTTGATAAGCGGATTCTGTTTTTCGAAGTCAGCGATTACCTTGTCGATAAGCGGCTTATATTGAGCCTCAAGTGCGTGCCAAAACTGTATCTTGATTGGAGCTTTGACAGCATATTTGTCAGCATCTTGAGCTCCTATCCCGACTATAACCATCAGCATCATTATTGAAAGAATAAAAGTCGAGATACCCTTTTTCATCAGTTTCCTCCTCTTGGAAATTGTCTATTAGATGTCTTTATTTGGATGAATCGTAACATCAGTATGATTAAAACATCAGAGACCTGCGCTGTCAACAGTTTTATTACTGCTACGAACCTTGTGGTTTGCTTCGATCTATTGAACCGCCCCAGGTTTGCTATCTCGATAGAGAGCTTAGAAAGCACCTTGCGGATCATCGCAGAGAAACGGTGTGCTTTGCAAGGAATGCGTCCAATATGCTGCATAGACTTGTGGTGTATATATATAAGAAGAAAGCAGATTATGTGCCTGGCTATGCTTGTGCATGAGAAGGCTTCCTTATGCCATTCTCAATCCTCATAAACAAGGTTCGTAGCAGTATGGGATTTATCCTTTATCTGAGCACTTTGAAAAACCGCCAAAGGGTCCAGAGAGTTTTATATAAATAAATTTACTCCTGATTTGCTTGCTGCTTCCATATATGTTGCGACACCACCTACTTCAATTCCATCGATGAATTCTTCTTTTGTAATGCCCATGATATCCATTGACATCTGGCAAGCAACCATCCGGACTCCTGAAGCTATTGATGACTGAATCATCTGTTCCAGTTGATCCACATTCTTGGCTTTCATACGGCTCTTCATCATTTGGACTCCCATGCCTGCAAAGTTCATCTTGGAAAGAGAAAGCTTCCCTGCGTGTTTTGGAAGCATGATACCGAACATGCGACCCATAAAGTCCTTATGAACCGAAGGTTTTTCTGGTCTCTTGATTACCGAAAGCCCCCAGAATGTGAAGAACATGGTAACCTGTTTTCCCACCGCAACGGCTCCGTTGGCTAGGACGAAGGCCGCCAGTATCTTATCAAAATCGTTTGAAAAGACGATAAAGGTTGCTCCCTGGCTCGTTTGTAGCATCTTAAAGCCTTCAGAATCTTGCTGAGAATGCTGGCCCTCAGCCTTTCTAACAACAGAGGAAATAGTAGCACCTTTTTCGATGACCGCTTGAATTGTGCCTCCTTTTTCTTCAAGGCTTATCAAAAGGTTCCCTGTGAGGTTTGCCCAGGATTGTACATCACGGGAAAAGCCAGGGTCACTCGCAGTTATAATAATCCGAGTTCCAGGTTCTACCGCATCGATTTCGTTTTTTAACCGCATGATTGGGCCTGGGCATTGCAGACCACAGGCATCAACATTGATAATTTTTTGTTCAGGCATACCAGTTCCTTCTCTGTAGGCAGTCATTGCATATTGCAGTCCTTGCTGTGTTGTTCCATAGAGTGAAGCTTGTGCGGCGAGGGCACCAGAGCTATCCTGTTTTTCCATGACGACCTGCCAGGTTTTATATCCTCCTGAAAGGTTATAGACACTAGACCAGCCATTCTGTCGCAAAATTCGTTCCGAAAGGTATCCGCGTAGTCCAACACTACAGTAGATGAGGATTATTTTGTCTTTTGGTAGTTCAGAGAGGTGTTTTCGCAGTTCCGTGTTGGGGATACAAATGGCTCCTGGAATGTGGCCTAATTCAAATTCTTCAAGGGTTCGCACATCAAGTACAAAGGCACCTTCACTGCGCAGTTTTTCGAATTCTCTATAATCGATGAGGTGACTTCGCCCAGCAAGGACGTTGTCTGCGACAAAACCAGCCATATTCACCGGATCTTTTGCTGAAGAATAAGGCGGTGCATACGCTTGATCAAACTCGGTAAGGTCTGCAACGGTTCCTTTTTTGCCGATCAGGGCAGAGAGCACATCAATACGTTTATCAACACCATCGTATCCGACTGCCTGGGCTCCATATAATCGGCCACTTTCTGGATCAAAGACTACTTTGAGTGAAAGAGGTACGACTCCTGGATAGTATCCCGCATGGTTATTTGGATGCACAATGATTCCAGTATGCGGTTTCCCTATTCGATCAAGTACCTTCTCATTCGCTCCGGTGGCTGCAACGGTAAGGTCAAAGATCTTTGCTATGCTTGTAGCAAGAGTCCCCTTCCAGGGTGGAGTCTTTTCATCGCCATATACAACAGCATCCGCCACCAGTCGTCCCTGTTTGTTCGCAGGACCTGCTAGTGGTACGACCCCTACTTCTCCTGTAATAGGATTCTTGAATGCTACGGCATCGCCTATGGCACGGATATACGGAAGATTGGTATGGAAGTGTTCATCGACGAGAATCGCTCCTGCTCCAGGCTTTCCAGCTGGAATTGTTGCAATACCAGCATCTTGGGCGAGCTTCGTATCTGGTCGGATACCTACCGAGAGCAGGACCATGTCGGTAAGCATAGTATCCCCCGAAGCCAATCGCACCAGAATACGATTATCTTGCTTTTCAAAAGCCTTCACCCCATCGCGCAAACGAAGTTCCAGGCCTTTTTCTCGCAAATGTCGATGCACTATAGCAGCCATCTCAAAGTCAAGTGGCGCCATTACCTGCTCAAGGGCTTCCACTATGGCAACTTTTACTCCACGATGTGCCAGATTCTCTGCCATCTCAAGACCAATAAAACCACCACCAACCACGACTGCTCGTTCTGGGTTTAGTGTATCAAGCCATGCTTTGATGGCATCTGCATCGGGAACTGTTCGCAGAGTGAAGATACCTTCCAGGTCCATGCCAGGAATAGGAGGACGAATCGGTTCCGCTCCTGGAGAAAGAATTAATTCATCGTATGGTTCCTGATACGTTTTACCATTCGTTGTATCAATAAGTGTTACTGTTTTGCTTTTTGGGTCAATAGCGGTAGCCTCAGTGTTTATACGAACATCGATGTTTAGTGTCTCCTGAAACGACTGAGGGGTCATCACAAAGAGTTTTGACCGTTCTGCGATGACTGTTCCCGTGTAGTAGGGCAGGCCGCAGTTTGCATAGGAGATGTATGCTCCCCGTTCTACAAGAACGATATGAGCATGTTCGTCATTTCGTCGAAGTCGTGCAGCAGTACTGGCTCCGCCAGCCACTCCTCCGATAACAATATAATTTGCCATATATTACTCCTTGTTATGGGCACCTCGGGAAACCCCAGCTTTTAGAGGCACCCTTGCTATTTTCCCAAAGTCTTGGGCAAGTTAAAACTTCTAAAAATCGTAGTTTTTCCAAATTTGCACTAATGAAAAGGCAACAGATCTTTTGAGCTAGCAAGAGAAAGCAACCATTGCGGCATCTCAATCCCCTTTTCCTGCATCATCAGCAATTTTTGTTTTCCCTGGTTCGTCAGGACATTTTCCCACTGTCGTCTGTCATGATTGTCACGAAAACGCTCTATCAATCCCTTGCGTTCCAGAGAAGCAATAATGCGACATATTCTAGAAGTGGATAGGCCTACTCGTTCTGCAAGACTTGCTGCGGTCGAGTGTCCATCTCCCAAGGCACAGAACACAAGAGCTTCACTTACAGAAAGATGATAATGCTCTTGTATCTGATCTTCCAATTGAGCAATGGAACGTAGTATATCTTTTAAGACACAAAGTTGTTGTTGCATAACTTGCTTCTAGCAATGATTGCCACGTGCAATTATATACAAATATATCGATATGTCAAGAACAAAACAATCGAATTTCCCATATTTTCGATGATTGGCCTATCCAGCGTCATTATGTTTTCCGAGTACCAACAGATTTGGGTTATGGCAAATAGACCATGAATCATGACATAAGGCCACGATAGCCGGATTATTTTCATCGTGGTACGCTATGCTCTGTTCCTTAAAGGAATTGAGGTGATATGAAGAACCGAAAAATAAAAGTGGATTTATTGCATCAGGTTTTCGTAAGACTAGATAAAGGCGAGCGGATAATCTAGATACTCGTTGCCGCCATGTTCAAGAAAGCAAAATCGGCTGATTAGAGTTCATTCCTCTATATGGAGGTGGAGGGAATTGAACCCTCGACCTTATGAATGCCATTCATACGCTCTAGCCAACTGAGCTACACCCCCAAAAAAGCCTTCGCATACTAGCTCAAATCAAGTATGGGTGTCAAGGCATAAATACTGCTACGAACCTTGTGTATAAGGATTGGCAATATTGCCATTCGGGTCTTAGCCATGCATACTCTATTCATGGGAAGTTCCATGCGCGCCATTGCGGCATGTCCAATCGGACTAGAGAAAGTACTAGCAAATGATCTTGCGCACCTGGGTTTTCATGATGTGGGCAGAAGCGCAGGCAGGGTTTTATTCAATGTAAGTGAACAATCGCTCGCTGAAGATCTTGCAAAGGCAAATATTGGCTTGCGCACGGCGGATCGTGTTTTGCTGGTTGTAGGAGAATTCAAAGCCTTTGATTTCGATGGATTCTATCAGGGAGTCTCTTCGATTTCCTGGGAACGCTTTTGTACGAAAGAAACAAAGGTAATCATCGAACGAGCGCGAATTAGGAATTGTGTGCTTCATTCGCAGGTGACCATACAGTCGATGGCTCAGAAGTCCATTTATGCGTCGTTAATGAAGCAATTTCATATACGCACAATGCCCGAAACTGGCGACATACTAGAAGTTCGTATCTATGGCGACAATAATTGGTGGCAGATTGTGGTTGACACTTCGGGAGAGGCTCTTTCCAGGCGTGGCTATCGCCGTCTTACTCATATGGCTCCCCTCAAAGAGACCATTGCTGCTTCAATGCTCTTTCTAGCCGGATGGAGTAGGGCTCGTCCTTTGATTGATCCTTTCTGTGGCTCAGGTACTATTGCCATCGAGGCAGCCTTGTATGCATGCAATGTGGCGCCCGGTATGAGGCGTCGCTTTGCATTCGAGTCTTTTTCTGGCATAGATAATAACAAGATTGAAGATGTACGCATTGCTTTTCGAAAGCAAGCGAGAAAGGACGTTCGCACCGATATAAGGGCTTCAGATATCGATGAAGATGCGCTCGCCTTGGCTCGTAAGAATGCAACGCTAGCGGGCATAAGTGAATTCATACGCTTTGTCAAGATAGATGCTCGCCAGATCGAGCCTTTCGGCTCAAGGGGAGTATTGCTCGCCAATCCTCCCTATGGACAAAGAATGGGTAGCGCAGATAAGGCTCGCTCCCTATATGAAGAGCTTGGGCCGATTATTGAGCGCTTTCTGGAAGCAGGATGGGAATGCGGTTTCTTATCGTCTATTTCTTCGTTTGGGGATACAGTAGGAATCGGGCCTACTTCTGTGCGGGAGATTGTGTCAGGTCAAGAGAAAATCTACTTTAACTGGTTCTCGGGTACAGAAGGGCTCAAGACTTAGTCTTGATCAGGCTTCTGCAATCAAAAGCGTTCGCGGATCTAACATGAGTGGCATATCGCCCCGCTCTAGGCTTTCATGATTCTTGACGACTTGCAGATGAATATAGTCTTTTTTAGGCTCGAGCAGAACGATAACTGATATATATGGTTCGATGTCGCGCAGTACAATAGGAATACCCTTGGAATCCAATACAGGCTCGGTATCGGCAAGTGTGCAGGTATACCATCCTTCTAGCTGCGTTTCAGAGAGAAATGCTTTTACTTTTTCGAATCGCTCGACGGTAGCCCTTGTAAATTCAAATCCATCGATAATTAGAGTCTTTGCGTTGAAGCTGCCGTCTGACATGAGAGCTTTGATTGTTCGTAATATCTGATCTACCGAAATGTTTTCCTGCATGAAATTCATAATCATGCGGTTGCGTATCATTTGTTCTTTGATCTCCTCGATATTCTCGAGGTTTTTGCGTCTGGCAATTTCATTGAAAATATTTTCATACCAAGAAATGATATAGCTTGTATGAGCGTTGAAGGAGACATGGATCACTTTTTCGCCCTGCATGAGTTTGTCCAGGGCTATCTGAACAAGCACGGAGGTCTTTCCAATACCCTTCTTGCTTGCAAGTATTCCAATATTGCCCGCGTGCAAACCGCCCTCTATAGATTTCTCGAAAATTCGCACGGGGCTTTTTTGAATGAATTCTTCTTTTAGCATGTGCGCTCCTTTGCTACATAATACCAGACATTATACCCCACTTTTGATGAATAAAGCGATTTTACTTATGCCCTTTTTTATGCTTTTCCAGGTAGTCCTTGCGTAGTTGTTCTGAAAGCGCGGCAGGAACGCGAGCATACTTCTCGAATTCCATCGAAAATTCGGCTTTGCCCTGAGTTAAAGAGCGAAGTACCGTGGAATAGCCAAACATCTCGGATAGAGGAACCTCTGCCTCAATGCGAGAGAAAATACTGTTTTCAGTATTTGCCATTATAATTCCACGCCGCTGATTGAGCGAGGCGAAAACATTTCCCTGGAATTCGTTTGGTGTTTCAACGACAACCTTCATGATTGGCTCTAGAATTGCAGGCTTCGCTTTATCGTAAGCTTCACGGAATGCGCCTATTGCGGCGAATTGGAAGGCAATATCCGAAGAGTCGACCGGATGGCTCTGGCCATCGTTGATGACACAGCGTACACCGGTAATGGGAAAGCCGATCAGCGCGCCCTTTTCCATTGCGGCGCGGAACCCTTTGTCACAAGAAGGAATGAATTCATTCGGAATTGCGCCTCCCTTTATTAAATCGACAAATTCATAGCTACCTTCTTTGAATGGCTCGATATACCCAGCAATACGGCCATACTGGCCTGATCCGCCGGTCTGTTTCTTGTGGGTATAGTTGAAATCAGCGCGCTGTGTAATTGTCTCTCGATATGCTACCTGCGGCATACCAGGGGTCACCTCACATTTGTACTCGCGCTTCATACGTTCTATGTAGACTTCCAGATGGAGTTCTCCCATGCCCTGAATGATGGTCTGATTCGATTCTGGGTCAACATAGGTGCGGAAGGTTGGGTCTTCTTTGGTAAAGCGATTGAGAGCTTTGCTCATCTGGTCTGAGCTTTTGTTGTCTTTAGGCGTTATGGCGAGCGATATGACCGGCTCGGGCACATACATGCTAGTCATGGTATAGTTAAGATCAGGATGACAAAAAGTGTCGCCGGATGCACATTCGATACCGAAAAGAGCCACAATATCTCCGCAGTTGCCTTCCTGTATGTCTTCCATCGAAGAAGAATGCATTCGAACAAGCCTTCCTACACGAAATCGCTTGCGAGCGCGCGTGTTGTAGAGTTCATCGCCCTTACGGATCATGCCTTGATATATGCGCACATAGGTTAACTGGCCATATTGGCCCTCTTCGAGTTTGAAGGCAAGCGCGACAGTTTTTTCTTGGTCGTTCGCCTGCAGCTCGACTTCTGCCTCTGCATTGGAGAGATCGAGAGCTTTGTTTTGTCTTTCCGAAGGATCGGGCAAAAAATTTATCACCCCGTCCAGCAATGGTTGTACACCTTTATTCCTATATGCTGAACCAACAAATACAGGTACTAATTTCTCTTGGATCGTTCCTTTCCTGATAGCCTTGATCAACAGTTCTTTGGTTGGATTACCATCTAGATACGCTTCCGCAAGCTCATCTGAGAACATCGAAGCTGCTTCCAGAAGCTCTTCGCGGTATCTCTCGGCATCATCGAGGAGATGCATCGGGATTTCCGCATAACGCAGATCTTCGCCATTAGGACCATCGAAATATATAGCCCTCATGTCGATCAAATCTATGACACCTTCGAATTTATCTTCCAGCCCGATAGGAATTGTTATAAACGCGGGGTTTAAGCCCAGTTTTTCTGCGAGCTGCGCCTTGACCTTTAAGGGATTTGCACCCATGCGATCGCATTTATTGACAAAAGCCAGACGGGGAACATGGTATCGCTTAAGTTGCCGATCGACAGTGATAGATTGAGACTGCACACCTGCTACTGAACAGAGCACGAGGATGGCTCCATCCAATACGCGGAGAGATCTTTCCACCTCGATTGTGAAGTCGACATGTCCTGGAGTATCGATGAGGTTAATGCTATGGTTTTTCCATTGTACATTGGTTGCTCCAGATTGAATTGTGATGCCTCGCTCGCGTTCCAATTCCATCGAATCCATTGCAGCGCCGGAGCCGTCCTTGCCCTTGATTTCGTGTATCGCATGTATTTTTCGGCAATAAAACAAAATACGCTCTGATAAAGTCGTTTTTCCTGAATCTATATGCGCTGAGATGCCGATATTTCTCATTTTATGGACATCGAATGCCATCTTTTTCTATACCTCTTAAATCACGAAATTAAGAATACACCAGACAAAAGAAGTGTCAAAGTGGTGGCAGCAAGACTGATTTGCTGAATATAATGCAAAGCATAACAGATACTAGAAAATGAGCTACCGTTTCGCAATTATAGAAAAGATGATGAAAAAGAACAAGTCTCAGCGCCAATTCAAATCTCAATCAGCGCACATCACGTTAATCCTAAGGCGGTGCAGAGGCCTATATGTATTCGATTTCCCAAGCGACTTCGTGGCCATCTTTCAAAGTCGCACTGACTCCGCAATACTTGGTCTGCGAGAGCTCGACGGCCTTGTGAACATTTTCAGGCTTGAGTCCATCGCTTTTTTTAAATTGATAGATAATCTTGAAGCTTGTGAATTTCTTAGGGTGTTCTTCAGCAACTTTTCCACTCAATTTCATATTGAACCAGGTTATGGGCTCGCGCATCTTTTTTAGAATCGAGATGACATCCATGCCAGTGCATGCTCCAAGCGCGGCAAGAATGAGTCCTTTTGGACGGGGACCGCGATCTTTTCCGCCACTATTATCGTCTGCATCCAAAACTAAGCGATGCCCATCCAACAAGCTTTCAAAGGCCATATCTTCGAGCCAACTCATCTGGATTTCTTTGGTCATGATTCCTTCCTCTGTGAGTAATTTATTGATGAATATTATCAAAAAATCGAAGAAATGAGAAATTCTTTTGGCTCGTTCTCTGCTTGGCTGGGAAAGGAAGACGGTAGTAGATCCGACATCAATTGGCCATAATGTTGAAAAGAAGATTGTCGGCATAGAGACCAGGAGTGGCGTTAGAGGGAACATTTCCCAATGCTATACTAACCGGCAACATTTGGCCTTCCATTGGCGTAGTTCCACAGCAGTTGAGCTTAAAGCTGTCTCCTTGGCGCAGCGCTGGGATGCCGCCCAATAGAAGATCGTACTTGACCGTGCCCTGAGAATCCTGATTCTTCAATGCGCAACCATTCATAGACTGAACGACTATTGAGTAACCTGAGGATAGATTGGAAATGACGTGAGCGGCACCAAGGGAGACGACGGAATTAGATTTGAGCTCAAAACCTTTTCCGTTTGCATCCGAAGTATCACCTAGATAGCCAACGAGTTCTGTGGCTCCGCTTGTACTGAAGTCCAGAGTCAGATTGAGGATCGCCGGAACATAGGCTACAATCTGTATAGAAATGCTCTTCTTGCCAGTTGACTGCGCATTGACGGACGGAATGCCCGCCAACAGAATTACCGCAGCAATAGCCAGCATTACATTTCCTAAAGAAATGTCTTTAATCCCTCTCCTCATAATATTATTGTAGAGAGAGAAGCAGAATTAGTATTGCGGAAATACTGAAATAATTATTGAATTATGAATAAATCATAATAGTTATTGGAGATATTTTATCGAATAAACTCCATTATCTCCAAGTGGACAGAAATATCGGCTCTAATCTCTATTATCTCCAATAAGCCAAATCGGTTTCTAATAAGGAGATAAGAGGCGACAAATCCCTTAGTCTCATGGATTTTTGATATAGGCCGGGGCTTTGCTATTGTATGGAAACGAGCTCGATTTCGAAAACCAAAAAGGAGTTGGGCGGTATTACATCACCGATGCTCTGTGCACCATAGGCAAGCTCTGGAGGTATGATTATCATTCGTTTTTCTCCTTTTCTCATAGTGCTTATTACAAGATCCCAACCATCAATTACTTCTTCTTGCCCAATGGTAAATACAAAAGGGCTACCAGAAAGCGCAGATTGGTCGAAGACAGTGCCGTCTAGGAGCATACCTTTGTAGATCACTGAAACCTTGCTGCCAGGTGCAGGCATAGATCCGAAGCCCTTGCGTACGATTTTTTGGAAGATACCATTTTCATCGACCTGGAGGTCAGGCCATTTCTGCGCGATGAGCTCGAGGTCGGAATCGCGTTTTTGCTTATTGAGGGCATTTAGTGTGGCATAGGCAGCGCTGAGTCTTTGATCCCAAGCCTGCTGAGAACTATCGAAGGATTTTGCCTTAGTGCCTACTCTTTGGATTGTGATTGATTCGATGCGATCCCCTTGCTGAATCTGTTTCACGACATCCATGCCTTCGATGACTTTTCCAAATACAGAGTGCTTACCGTCCAGCCATGGGGCTGCTTCTAGCGTGATAAAGAATTGACTTCCATTGGTATTGGGGCCGGCATTAGCCATAGAAACGACGCCAGGTCCATCATGTTTGAGTTCAGGCACGATTTCGTCGGGAAATCGGTACCCGGGCCCGCCTGTACCATCACCAACAGGATCTCCTCCCTGCACAACGAAATTGGCAACAACCCTATGAAAAGTCAGCCCATCATAGAAATGCTTGCCTTTGGTTGCATCGAGAGATCCTTCCGCAAGTCCGACAAAATTGCCTACCGTCATGGGTGCTTTCTCGAATTCGAGGGTTATGACTATCGTTCCTCTATTTGTTTTCATAATTGCATACATACCATCCGGGCGAGCCGTCTGTGCGCTGCATGATTGAATCGGAACTGCTAGAAGTGTTAGAACGAAAGCGAGTGGCATAAAGCGCTGCTTCATCTGAAAGACTCCTAATGGGTTATAAATTTTGCGTATGTTCGCATCGATCTGCGATCTTGCCTATGATATTATGCGGTATAAATGGAGAGGTCGGCAAGGAGGAAAAGCTGATGTCGGAATATCGCCGCCCAACATGGGATGAATATTTCATGGAGGTTGCCAATGCTATTGCTAAACGAGCCACTTGCGATCGCGGTCGCTCAGGCTGTGTCATAGCGAAGAACAACCAGATTCTGGCTACAGGATATGTGGGTGCGCCTTCTGGATTGCCGCATTGCGATGATGTGGGTCATCAGATGAGAAAGATGCTGCATGAGGATGGCAGCATAACCGAACACTGTGTCCGAACCGTGCACGCAGAGCAGAATGCTATCTGCCAGGCAGCGAAAAAAGGTGTTGCCATCGAAGGAGCAACTCTCTATTGCCGCATGACTCCATGCCGGACATGTGCAATGCTCATAATAAACTGCGGCATTGTCAGAGTTGTCGCTGAATATCGCTATCATGATGCAGAGGAAAGCGAGGCAATGTTCAAAATGGCTGGCATCGTACTCGAATATGTGCATAGAGAGGTTCTTCAATACTCAAGACAATGAATGAAAGAAGGCCGGTCAAAGGGCTCTATTTTTTGAAATATTCGCAGAAGCCCGTTGTAGAAATAGCGAATTCCCGCTAGCATAGCACATTGTGGGAATAACGATTGTATTTCTTGGTGAGATTGTCGGAAAGACCGGTGTATTCACCGTAAAGAGCACTATGCCTGAGATCAGGCAGCGCTTCGAGCCCGACTTTATCTTTGCAAATGCAAACTCTGCAACGGGATGTGCGGGCTTGGGTATCCAGCATGCGGTCTATCTTCGCAAATTGGGGATCGATTGCATAACTATGGGTGAGGCTGCTTATTATAAGCCAGACATGACTGAATTCTACCCTAAAGCAGGATGGGTTCTAAGGCCGGCTAATCTTCCCGAAGGGGATCCCGGACGCAGTTGGAGAATTTTCGAGAAAAATGGCAAAAGAGTAGCGGTTGTCATGCTTCTTGGGCAGTCTGGATTTGCAAGGATCCATGCAGACAATCCCTTTTTGGCAATAGATCGGCTCAGCAATTTCCTGCGCAAGGAGACCGCCTGTATCACCGTCAATTTTCACGCTGCGACTACCGCTGAGAAGCTCTCTATGGCAAGGCACACGGATGGAAAAGTCTCCGCAATGCTTGGTTCGGGAGGCAAGGTGCTCACGGCCGATGCTCGCATTCTCAGCAAAAAAACGGCTGCTATTACCGATCTGGGCAGAACTGGCAGCATGCTATCTGTAGGAGGCCTTGATCCGGATGCTAAGGTCAAGGAATTTTTGACCGGTATACCGTCATGGTCAAGAGAAGCCAGCGCTCAGCCGGAAGCACAAGGAACATATATCTGCTTCGATGATGACGGGAAGGCGATTTCGATTGAACCATTCCGCATTTGCGGCAAGGAGATCGTAGATGAGGGAAAGAGCGATAGTCAAAGAAATTAAAGGTGATATGGTGACAGTTTCGATCGAATTGCAAGAAGGTTGTGCTGTGTGTGTCAACAATGGTAGATGCAAGATACGCAAGAGTGATCTTTCCGTGTATAACAAGGATCATATCGATATAGATGAGGGAGATCGGGTAGTAGTCGAGATTCGCACAAGCGAACAAGCAAAGAGCGCTTTTTGGGTCCTGGGTTTTCCTCTTATCATGCTTTTTGTTGGTTATGGTTTTGGAGCTTTTATCTTCAAGGGTTCGGGCGAAGGACCTGCCGTGGTTTGCGCCGGCTTGGGTTTTATCTTTGCCATGGGAATAGGAATGCTCATTCAATATCGCAGAAAGCTAAAATCCTTTCCTTATATTCTAGGAAAAGAGGGCGAAATTCTCTAGAGAAGCGATAATCGATGAATCCGAACGATAGGCGAATCCACTTTTTGATTTTCTTCTAATTTTATTCTGATTTTCTGTTGATAAAGGTGTTCCATGATTTTTTGTAAGGCGTGTGCGCTATGATTTCTTGAAAGGGCAATCGCTCTTTATTGATGTAATGCATGATAATTTTATGCGGAGGTGGGTTCACGAGAATTTTGCGCTAAGATAATCAGGCAGCATATCTTAGAGCCCAATAATTCTAATCGCGGTTTATCTATTGACAAGAAGAGACAAAATCCTCTATTGTTCTGTCTTAAAGGAACACTTATGATTCAGACACAAGATCTTTCATGTTTCATGCAAAGCGGCCAGAGGAGGCCGCTGATCAGGCGCTGGTAGCGCATCTTTCCCACCAGACCTCGCATCGCGGGGGGTCTATAAGCCCTAAAGGGGCCTTTCCCAAGGACATTGATGATTCTCATACAAAGAAAACCGAGCTGGCGATCTACATCGATGAAGTGTCGAAGTCTTTTGGCAACCATAGCGTGCTGCACAAGGTATCGCTCGCCGTGCCCAGGGGAAGCATCCATGGCATTATGGGCAAGAGTGGAGCGGGCAAAACTACCTTGATCCGCATTGCTGGTCTTCTGGAAAAGCCAGACCAGGGCTCAATTTGGTATGAAGGTATCGGAATGCCTGTGCATGAGCTGCATGGGCGTGCAATGCTCGAGGCGCGCCGGCAGGTTGGCTTTGTGTTTCAAAGCTTTAATCTCTTTTCTTCGCGAAGCGCATCGGGCAATATAGCCTTTCCTCTCGAAGCCGCGGGTTGGCCTCGAGAAAAAATCCGTGCGCGAGTAGAGGAACTTCTTGAGTTCGTCGAGCTTTCGGACAAGGCTAACAGGCCTGCTGGCAGGCTCTCTGGCGGCGAAAAGCAGAGGGTGGCAATAGCTCGCGCGCTCGCAAATAGCCCTTCGATGCTTTTGAGCGATGAAGCAACGAGCGCGCTCGATCCGGAGACGACAAGAGCGGTGCTAGATTTGATTCGGTCTCTGCGAGACAGACTAAACCTCACCGTAATCATGGTTACCCATCAGAAAGAGGTCATACGGCGCATCTGCGATACCGTATCGGTGATCTCCGGCGGATCTATCGTCGAACAGGGCTCTGTGGCGGAAGTCTTCTCCAATCCTCGTTCCGAAGCGGCAAAGGCTTTTCTCAAGGAAGAAGAAGAAAAGGGGCACAGCTATGTCTGAGATACTTCGACTCCTTATTCGACCCTTAGGAGAGACCATCCTGATGATAGCCGCTTCGACATTGATATCGACTATACTTGGTGGCGGATTGGGAATATTGCTATTTACTCTTTCGCAAGATCGCTTTGCGGGTAAGTATCCTGGAGCTCTCTTAGTAAAGCGTATAGCTGATCGTGCAATAAATATGTTCCGCTCTTTTCCATATGTCATCCTTATGGTGCTCGTCTTGCCGCTGTCCCGCCTGATAGTTGGAACAAGCCTTGGAACTATCGCGTCCATTGTGCCTCTGTCTATAGCTGCAATTCCTTTTCTAGCGCGCATTGTGGAATCATCGCTCTCCGAAGTAGATTCGGGAGTAATCGATGCAGCAATTTCTTGTGCAGCCTCAAAGACGCGCATCCTATTTGCCATTCTAATTCCTGAGGCGCTACCATCGCTTATATCCGGCCTAACACTAACGATGATCAGTTTGCTCGGTTATTCAGCCATGGCGGGTGTTATAGGAGGTGGTGGGCTTGGAGATCTGGCTATTAGATACGGCTATCAACGCTTTCGCGCGGATGTCATGGCTGTAGCGGTAGTAGCTATCGTTGCACTGGTGGAACTTATCCAATGGACCGGTTCAATGATTATAAAACGAATCAAGGCGGCGCGCTGATAGGGTAGCTGGGTTCCAAGAAGCGCGCGAGAGAGATAAAGCGAGCATCGAACTTATTTTCGAGTATTGCGCGAGCGAGGTCGAAGACATGAGCATTGGTCCGCCCAATTATGGCCGAGTCAGCCGTAGCTATGAGCTCACCTTCCCAATATGCCAGAAAGTGATCGACTCCATTTTCCAAGCGAACTTCGGCATTGATAGACCGCTGAGCAAAGGCTTCTCGCAGGAATCCAGCCTGTCGACCGCTCGAAGAGACCGGAGCGTCGAGGAAGAAAGTCAGACTCTGGAGATTGAGGGCGGCCAGGTATTCTGCCGTAATTTCCGCCATACGCTCGAAACCACGGTGATCCGCTATGCGCCCATGCGCGCCGCCCACATCGCGCAAGAATCCGTCCGTAGCAATGAACATAGGGTGACCATGCATATAGTTCATGAGAGTGAAAAGGATATTGTAACCATCGACACCGAGCGAAGCTCTCTCCCATGGACTGCGGACAAGCTTGGCGAGATTGATCTGGGAAGCTTTTAGAGAAAGGATACCTCTATATAGCATCATGCGCCCATTGTGCGAAAGCCTATAGCGATCCCCTACTAATTTGAGGCTTGCATCGAGGGGATAGTCCTTATCGAGTAGCATTCGATAATCCCTTGCAGCGGCAATAAATGTATCATCAAGGACTTCAGTATTCTCTTTCTTTTCCATAGAACTCGCTCTAAAGAATCCAAAGGACCTAAATGGTCTAAAGGAGCTTCTTGCTCAGGTCGATTTATGACCAAGCCTGACTTATTAAGCATATACTACACTCTTTGGCCTGTCAGCCTGCTTTCTGCCCAAGCGCTTATTTATGCCGATGATCTTTCGCCTTCCTTGCCGGTTTTGCGGCGCTCTGTTATTGTTTATTCTATTTACATGCCTATTAAAATATGAAGGAGAAGCTATCGATGATTCATGAAAGCAGCTCTATCTATCAGATATTTTTGCGTAATTTTACTAAAGAAGGAACTTTTTGCGCAGCTATACCAGAGCTCAAGCGCATCGCCGACATGGGTTTTGAATGGATATATCTCACGCCTATACATCCTATAGGTGAAAAGGCTCGCAAGGGGACTCTTGGCAGTCCCTATGCCATAAAAGACTATCGTAAGATCAATCCTGAGCTGGGAGACGAAAATGATTTTGCTGCCTTTGTACAAGAGGTACATGCTCATGGGCTCAAGCTCATGATAGATGTTGTATTCAATCATACTTCACCCGATTCGGTGCTTGTGCACGAGCATCCGGACTGGTTTCTTAGAGCGGCGGATGGGCTTCCATGGAGAAAATGCGAAAATTGGAGCGATGTGGTCGATTTTGATTACAGGAGCTCGCCTCATCTCTGGCTTGAGCTAATCGACACACTGACAATTTGGAGAGATAGGGGAGTGGACGGTTTTCGTTGTGATGTGGCATCGCTTGTCCCGAGCGAGTTTTGGAGACAGGCTCGACAACGCGTAAATCAATACGATCCCGGAATTAAGGAGGAGAGAGCCCAGCTTCTTTGGCTCGCGGAGAGCGTTCATCCAGCTTTCTTAAGGAAAATGCGATTGCTTGGGTACAATTCATGGAGTGAGCCTGAGTTGCATGTAGCTGCTTTCGACCTGACTTATGATTACGATGGTTGGGAAAGGCTTGAGAAAATATGGGAGCAAGGGATGCCCTTTGAGCGATACTTGGAATATCTCTACGTTCAGGAGACCCTCTATCCAAAAGGGGCAAAAAAGCTCAGGTTTCTTGAAAACCATGATCAAGAGCGTGCGGCTCATAGATTTGGAAATGGAGCGAAGCTGCGCGCAATGACTCCTTTTTATCAATTCTTGCCTGGAGTAGCGATGAGCTATATGGGGCAGGAATTGGCTTTAGAGCATATGCCCAGTCTTTTCGAAAAGGATCCTATAGATTTAGAGCGTGGAGATAAAGAGTTCGAGCGCTATTTTATTGCGAGCCTGCGGGCTACAAAAGAAGCAAAAAAGGAAGCCCCTTTTTTTTCATGGTTAATTAAGGGTGATGCCGCGCTTCAAGATATTACTGACCAAGACATGGCCAGCCGAGATAAAGCGCCGAGAACCCGAACCGTCCAGAACCGCACATCGAACAATTGCGCCGTAAGAGAAGAAGTCATCTATTGTCTAAGGAGTGTCGAACCCGCAATAAGTCCTTATTTGATCGATCGATCCATGATAATAAAAGGGAATTATCTTCTTGTGATACAGCCTGAATTGGGTACTTCTGGGCCAAAATCCAGCGGTGTTAAATCTCAAAGGAGAATTTCGTTTGCAGAGGAATCTATGCCTCGCGCTCTCTTTGACATCGAAGGAACGGATCTGCTTTCTGGAAAAGAAGTGCGAATTGCCGAGGGCGACATACTACCAAGAATACCCGCCAGCCTCATTCGCCTAAAGGATTGATACTCCAAATATGTCTCATTGTGAAAGAATCATTGTGGTATTTCCGAGACACTCTCGAGCACAAAAGTGGGTGCATAGGCGAATTTAGGCATATCTTTCTCATCGGTAACGCCTGTTAGGACGAGTATGGTTTCTATTTGAGACTCTATGCCTGCTATTATGTCGGTATCCATTCTGTCGCCTACAATAATTGTCTCCTCATATGTTGTTCCCAGAGTTCGGAGCGCATGCCTCATCATGAGCGGATTGGGTTTGTTGACAAAGTATGCCTTTTTCTTTCGGATATGATCCAAAGTCTCTTTTGTTGCTTTCATTTCTTCCGTACCTGCAATTTTGATATTACTATCAAAGACAACATCATGGAATCGATTGGCCGATAGACTTCCCTTTCGATCGCCTCACCTGAAGGATTTCCTGCTTTTCTTCAAGGTTTCGAACCGTCTTTTTGGTCATCTTATGAAGTTTCTCCTGTGCATATAAAAGCGGATCTTCCGGACGTCGAGAGAGAGAAAGGTCCATCCAGGTGCCATCATTTTTGAGCCTGTAGGCATGTGTGTTGTCTGCAAAATAGATATTCAAGATGTCCTTACATCGTGCTTTGATTTCCTTATCTAGCACCGGGAAAAGCAACTCCAGTCTTTTCTTCATGTTTCGCTGGAGCCAGTCGGCGCTGGAGATATATAGTTCTTCCGAGCCACCGTTTCGGAAATACAGCATTCGGCCATGCTCGAGATAGCGTCCTAAGACCGAGCAGACCTCGATGTTTTCGGAAAGCCCTGCCATCCCGGGGATCAGCGTACAAACCCCCCTCACATTGAGCTTTATCTGTACTCCCTTGGCAGAAGCCCGGTAGAGAGCCGCTATCAAGTCAGGGTCCGATAAAGAATTGAGCTTTGCAATTATAAAACCCGGCGATTCCGGAGTGGTTTGGGCGGCTTCTCTTTCTATAAATCCGATGATGCGGTCTTTGAGATCGAAGGGGCTAAGGGCGATTAGAGAGAGCGATTGTATGTTCGAATAGCCAGTTAGAATGTTGAAAAAAAGAGCAATGTCCGTGCATAGACTAGGGTTTGCGGTGAATAGACAGAAATCGACATAATTTCGCGCGGTCTTTTCGTTGTAATTGCCGGTCGATAGGTGAATATATCGCGCAATACTTCCATCCTGTCGTTTTCTGATGATCAAAGCTGCTTTTGCATGTACCTTAAGCCGAGCGACTCCGTAGGTAACGATTGCTCCTGCCTGTTCAAGCTCGGTAGCCCATGAGATATTCTTTTCTTCATCGAATCGCGCCTTGAGCTCGAGGAGAACAACAACTTGCTTTCCACTTCGCGCGGCCTTTGCAAGGGCATGCACAATAGGCGAATTCATGCCACTTGTTCTATAGAGTGTCATTTTTATTCCCAGAACCGATGGATCGCTAGCGCTTTCTTCTATGAAGCGCTGGACCACATCGAAGGATTCATAAGGCAGATTTACGAATCGGTCATGTTCATCGATCCAATCGAAGATGCTGCCCTTTTCTTCGAATAGCTGAACAGGTTTCCAGGGCTGGAAGAATAGCACTCTATCCGGTGTAAAGCCATGAGCCTTGTAGAATTCTGGATTGCAGAGCTCATCGACTCTTCCCAGGTCTATAAGCCAGTCGGCCTGATATAGATCCAGGGCATCGAGCGAGAGGCTTTGCCTCAGGGCATCTATGAGAACCTGATCTTCTCCGGAATAAACCATCCGCACAGGCGTAGAATTTTGCCGCCCGGTCAATACTTCCTCCATAGCGGTCAAGAAATCATCATCCCTATCTTCATCCACGCTGAAATCTGCATCTCTGTTTACCTTGAATATAAGGCCACTCGATATTTTTAGGCCGGCAAAGAGTTTACTTCCAAATGCCAGAATCACATCTTCCAGGAGAGCAACGCGAAAGGCTGCAATAACCATCGAATTTGCAGAATTATCCGGCTCAAGACTTAGATATTGAGGCAGAATGATGAAACGGTCGATATTCTTGGGCACTTGAATAATAGCCACGGAGTCATTCTCTTCGAGTCTAAATGCGACATGGACCTGAAGACTGCCTGTCGATGGGAAATGGTTATCTTCTAGCCGCAAGGGAGTAAGGAGAGGATATATCCTTTCCGCAAAAAGCCTTTCGAGATATCTGCTTTCTTTGGTTGTCCAGTCTTTTTCTTGAACAAATTGAATACCGTGTTGAACCAGACTGGGGAGAATCGTGCCATGCAAATGCATATGGAGCTTATCATAGCTGGCTTGAACTTTCTCATGAATAGCCTCCAGAAGCGCACGAGGCTCCATACCAGCCCATTCTTCATTCGTCTGGCCTGTCTGCCCCGTCTGTACGGCTGTCTTGACGGCAGCGACACGAACCATGAAGAATTCATCCAGATTGGATGCAAAAATACACATAAAATTGAGCTGTTCGAGGAGAGGCAAAGAGCCTTTGAGTCCTTCCTGCAAAACACGGGCATTGTAATCCAGCCACGAAAGCTCACGGTTTAGCATCGGAAGTTCTTTCATACTCTTCTCTATTTGTGCTCACATCAATATGTCTTAGATCAAAACAGGTATGAGCCCAAAGACATCTTCGAACATGTCGCCTTTCTCCGCGAGAGAGAGTTTTTCCAACGAGAAATCCAGCGACTCCGAAGTTCGAATTATAAACCTATCCTCCGTTCGTTCAAAAGACAGCTCTTTGATACGGCCCAGGTGACTTCGATCGAGCGCATCCGCGACGCGCAGAATGGCTGCCAATTTGAGCACTATTATGCGGCTTTCTCGCGGAAGGGCGATGAAATTGACGTGGGTCGAAAGCGGCTGAGATTTTCGATGATAGCGAACTACATTAGATACTATGTTGATATCATCCATATTGAGACCGAAGATCTCGGAGTTGGCAACTATATATTCGCTGTGTTTATGGTGTCCACTTGTTCTTAGGTAAGTCCCTATATCATGGAGAATCGCTGAGATTTCGAGCAACATTCTCTCATGAATGCCAAGGCCATGTTCCTTTTTTAGGGCATCGAATATCTTAAGACTGATGTTCCTTACATGAGCGGCATGAGCCTCATCGTAATGGAAGCGTTTGCCAAGAGCACGAGCCGATGCTACTACCTGTCTGCGTAGTTCCTCTTCGATTTTTTTATTCATTCCCTGGACCTGCGCAAGCAGAATTCCTTCGCGAATAGAGATATTGGGTACGATAATCGTATCTGCTCCTGTTCTTTCAAGAAACATGCGTTCAATGGTGAGCCCTGCGGTATAGTTTTCGACTTCATTCCATGAAAGGTGATATTGTGCCATGCATTCCTCGGTGGACATGTTGGCAACATAGTCTGCAAATTCGATGAACTGTTTGCGGTCCAGTACCGCGTAGTTGCCCAGGACTTTTTCTGAAAGGCAGTTTGCGGCAAAGCGCGCGTCCGCACCAATAAGAACGAATATGCGCAAAGAATCGAGCTGCAAATCTTCGGCCAAGATATCGCAGGCTGTTCTTATATTGCTTTCGAGATACATTTCTATGAATTGCCTGGGTTGCTGTGCTGATTCGCGGATCTGTTCATCTATTCTAAGAGTGCCTATGCTAAGGCTATGGCTGGAAACCATTTGGCCCTTTCTTAGAATCATAAGCTCCGTAGTGCCACCCCCTACCTCCAGAATCATCGCATTCGAGCGACTAAGATAGGACCTTTCGTCCTCGAGCGCCTTTTTTACTGCCAGGTACATAAGATGATTCTCTTCGATGTCTTCAATGATCCGAACACGGAACCCTGTCTGCAGATTTATGCGATCCATAAAAGTGTCTCTGTTCGAGGCTTCTCGGAGCGCGCTCGTTCCCATTACCTGAATATCCGAAGGGTGCAGATCATAACCCGCTAGAAGCTCACTGAATGAGTCAAGTATAGCAATGGTTTCTCTCATGCCATCCCGAGAAATGCTTCCCATTGTAAACACATCGCGACCAATACGAGATTGTTTGGATGCTCTATCGAGTATCTTCAGGTCTCCTTTCGAATCGATTTCGGCGATTATGAGGCGTATACCGGTGGAACCCATTTCAATAGCAGCATGGATTCCAGGCGAGTTTACGTAGTTTTCCTTGAGTTCTAGCGATTTTTGAGATGGCGTCTCGGACATATGGTTTATTATAGCATCTTTGTGCCGACCAAAAACACTAGCAAGAATCTTTTGCTCATTGTACACTCTCGCTGTATGAATTTCGAAGAAAGAAGAGATCAGGGTATCAGTAAAGGGGTTTTTTCGATTGTTGGCCTTGTTCTCATTTTATTCTGCATTTTGCTGGCCAGTTGTGCGAGATTGGAAGGATGGGGTTTGGTCATCTGGTCCGTAAAGGGAACAACGGCCAAAGCAGGCTCTATCGTCCCAGTTTACCTGAAATCAAACATAAGCAAAACCTATATGATCGGCTTGCCGGACGATAGCAAGACAAAAATAGAAGTGCCATTTGCAACGATTGAGTTTTTTGCTTCGAAAAAAGCCGCGGAAAAGAGGGCAAGGGAATTTGCACCTTATGCTCTATATTACCTGAGCGCGGGGCGAGATGGTCTTCCTGTGCGCGACAAGCCAAGCGTGACCGGCAGAAGAGTCTATCGGCTGATGATTGGCGAATCGGTGAAAGTTCTCAACAGAGTGGAAGGCGAAGCCGTATTCACCGGTGGAAAGGCGCTCCCCGGAGAGTGGTATTTTGTGCAAGCTGCCGATGGCACCCGAGGCTATGTATTCAGCAATACCATGATTTTATATGAGGAAAAAGAGGGCGTAAGTGTGCCGGTACTAACAACGGCTCCGACTCCAAGTGTTTCATTGCTCGATATGATATACGCAAAACCTTGGCGTCCGGCTTATTTTCAGCTCATGCTAGATGAAGACACCGTGGATCCCGACCTTTTCCTGCTACAATATGGCCTTTTTGCGGACGCAAAGAATTCTCAGGTTAGAATAGAACTTCCTGGCTATTCTAAGGCATTTAGTTTCGGTTCAGTCAGCCAGATAGGAGATTGGCTTGTATTCGAAGGATCAAATCTCAGAATCAAGTTCGAAAACGAATCGACAATTGTAGCGGATTGGAGTGGTCTAGAGCCTATGCTCCCCGAAGAAGGCTGGACTCCTGGTGGACAGGCGGCTCGTTTCGTGCGCTTCGATGCATCGATTCCGGTTATTATCTCAGGAGAGAACTCACGCCGCGATTCAGAATTGAAGGTCTTTTTCCAGAGAGTCTCACAGCTTCAGACAAACGGCAGCTCTTCTTCAGCGACCTTCCTCTCTGACCATGCGGGGATTCTGACTATAGACCTCAAAGGGAACTTCGAATGGAGTCATATCGACCAGCTTCCTGCTGGTTTTGTTCCCGAAGTCTCGCTGGGATCGGGCTCGGGGTCAGACGGCAATGTTTTAAAAGGCAGAATTCGATTTGGCCTCCACTTAGAGACTCAGCTTTCTTCCTATTGGATGGGTGGTTTTTCACTGTTTATGGGTGAAGAACCCCAGAGATATGACTTCTTATATCGCTTCGAAAATGAACAGCTTATCATGGCCAAGGCTATTCAGGTGAGCCTAAGAGGAACTACGGAGAGTATCGATTCAAGGTTCTCTCCTGTAAGCTTTTATCTTATAAGTAAATAAGGTTGTAATAGCATGCCCTTTCTGCAGCTGAGCGGAATTAGGCTCTCATTCGGTGCCAGAGATCTCATATTAAATGCGAGCCTGAATCTGCAGGACGGGTCTCGTGCGGCATTGACCGGACCCAACGGTGCTGGCAAGTCGACACTTATGAAAATAGCTGTGGGACTTGTCAAGCCTGATGCAGGGGAAGTCATCGCCACAAAGGATACCCGCATAGCCTACCTTCCACAGACAGGAGTTCAATTCGAATCAGGAACTGTCTATGAGATCGCTGAAGCCGCATTTGCGTTTGATCATGATCTTATAAAGGAACAGGAAGAAATAGGCCGATTACTAGATTCCTCTCATTTAAGCGAAAAAGAAACAAAACGCCTTATTGCAAGGCATCATGAAATCACTGAGAAACTCGAGCAGGCAGAATACTGGAATCGAGGGGAGAGGATTTCTGAAGTTTTGAATGGGCTAGATTTCAAGATCAAGGATTTCGGACGTTCTGCGTCTGAGCTATCAGGTGGATGGCAGATGCGACTTGCGCTGGCAAAGATATTGCTAGAAGAGCCAGATATCATGCTGCTGGATGAGCCAACCAATTATTTAGACCTAGAGGCTAGAACCTGGCTGGAAGATTTTCTTAAAGCCTACCCTGGTGCGGTATTAGTAGTCTCACATGATAGATACTTTCTCGATGTTACTGTACGGGAAGTATATGAGCTATTCAATGGTTGCCTTACACGCTATGTGGGGACCTATAGCCAGTATGAAATGCGCAGATCTCAAGAATTGGAAGCACTCTTCGAAGCCTGGGAGCGCCAACAAGAAGAAAGGCAAAGAATCGAAGATTTCATACGGCGTTTTAGATACAAGGATTCCAAGGCTGCTCAGGTACAGAGCCGTATAAAAATGTTGGAAAAGATGACACCTATAGAGATCCCGGAGGGTATGAAGCGGATCCACTTCTCTTTTCCGCCAGCACCAAGATCCCCTCGTGTGGTCTTGCGAATTCATCAGCTCTCCAGGTCTTATGGAGAACTCAGGGTAATAGAACCATTTTCTCTCGAAGTTGAGCGTGGACAAAAATTGGCTCTTGTAGGTCCAAATGGCGCAGGGAAATCTACGCTGATGCGCATAATTGCAAAGGAAGATAATCCAACAAGCGGAGAAGCAATTCTAGGAGCCAATGTGCTCGTGGGTTATTTTTCACAGGAATCAGCGGAGATCATGGAATCGACCGCAACGGTAAAAAGAGAAGCCGAATCCGTCTGTCCACCCGAAATGCTTCCAAAGATTCGCAATCTGCTAGGAGCTTTTCTTTTCCGCGATGACGATATTGATAAGCCAATCTCAGTGTTATCTGGAGGAGAACGCTCGCGGTTGGCTCTTCTCAAGTTGCTTCTAAAGCCCGCAAACCTTCTGGTGCTAGATGAGCCGACTAATCATCTGGATTTGACTAGTAAAGACATTTTGCTCGAAGCCCTTAGTAGATTTGAAGGCACGGTAATTCTTGTCTCTCATGATCGTCAATTCCTCGATGAACTTCCTGATCGGATTCTGGAACTCTCTTGCGGCAATAGACCGCTTCTCTATTATGGGAATTATGCCTACTATTTGACCAAGAAGGCCGAAAAAGAGAATGCAAAATTAGAAGCGATGCAAGAAGATAATCAGAAGCCCAAACAGCGCCGGCAAAGTGAGACAGATTCTGCTTCTTCCGTCATGCATCAAGAGCTAATTTCGGATAAGAATTGGGAAGCGGAAAAAGCCCGCAAAGCGCGATTACGCAAGCTAAAACGACGAGAAGAAGATATTTCTACTCGCATTGAGGAGATTCAAACAGAAAAAGAGAAACTCCAGGAAGAATTGGCTCAGCCTCGAAACTATATAAATGGAGAAAAGACGCGGCGCATCCTGGCAGAATTAGAAGACCTCGATAGAGAAACCGAAGCTCTAAATGAAGAATGGCTCGAGATTGCGCAGTCTTTATCCGAGGAAGCTTAAAGGCTTGAAATAAGCTCCTTTGAATTGGAAAAAGCGCGGTCTATAGCTATTAGTCTTGAATATTCTTATTGCCTTCTAGCTTTTCGATCATCATCTGGGAGAGCACTTTCCATGTTGGGGAAAGACTCGATGCATCGGGCTCATTATAGCGTTCGATTATTTCTTTAAAACCCGCAATCGCTATATCCTTATTGCCTTTCTTGTATTCAATGAAAGCTATCTCATACTTGGCATTGAGCATATAGTTTGGATCGCTGCCATATCTTTCCAACAGCACCTGATAATAATACTTAGCGCCATTGAGATCATAGACATCGTAGCGTTCCTGGGCTAGCTGGATGATCTTTTGAGCACTTGCATCTTCAGGCACCGGTGGAGGCGAAGAGGCACAAGAAAATACCAGAATTCCGACGAGTGAGAGCGCACATAAGGCTACAGAGCTTAAAAGCGATTTATGCATGTCATTTCCTCACAAGTGGCAATTATGCTATACTCGCCAAACGAGGTCAAGACAAGCCATGATCGCAACATTAATCAATGCAGCGGCCATCATTCTGGGTTCACTCATTGGGCTTCTTATACGAAAAGGCATAAAAGACGAATATCGAAAGGTTGTGTTTACCGCGGCAGGGCTTACATCGCTTGCTATTGGTATTCAGATGGTGCTAGAGACAGACCATATTCTTTCTTTTGCCCTTGCATTGATGGTAGGTGGACTTCTGGGTACTGCCTTCGATGTCGAAGGTGCGATAGAGAGGCTAGGAGATGGTCTTAAAAAACGCTTTGCGCGCAGGTCCGAAGACACTTTCGCAACAGGATTTCTCAATGCTTCGGTTTTGTTCTGTGCGGGCGCCATGACAATAGTGGGTTCATTCAATGCGGGAACCGTAGGGGATTATTCGCTTCTCCTGACAAAGAGCGTGCTTGATGGTTTTGTCTCAATTATATTCGCTGGGGCTATGGGAATTGGCGTAGCATTTGCGGCTCTTTCTGTTTTTGTGTATCAGGGAGCGCTTACTTTACTATCCGAGTACATAAAGCCCTATGTCAGTGACCTAATGTTGGGCGAGCTTACGGCTATCGGAGGAGCGCTTGTAATCATGATAGCCCTGGGGCTCTTGGAGATCAAAAGCTTCAAAACCGGTAATTTTCTTCCGGCAATGGCCGTCATTATAATTCTCGTCCTTGCAATGCCATTTATTACATTTCTATAATCGAAACATGAACAAAAATCGCCAGAGCACAGTAAGCCATAGATTCGTCCACACTCGGCGCGAAGATAATGCTGGCGAATGGTATGCGCTCGACAACGCTGCAATCATAATGCCAGCAGTCACAGATGACGTCAGCACGAGTCTTTTTAGGTTCGAAGCCGAGCTCGATGCGCCCATAGATCCAGAAATATTGAAAAAGGCGCTTGCTCTTACAGTGAATCGCATGCCTTATTTCAATGTAAGGCTCCGAAGAGGATTTTTCTGGTATTATTTCGAGCCTTGCAAAACAATGCCGTCGATTTATCCGGATTTGGACTTTCCTTGTCAGGGATGGAATATAAATCGCCATGGGACGCGCATGTTTCGCATTCTTTGGAAGCGGAACAGAATTTCGGGTGAGTTTTCTCATGCTTTGACTGATGGTACGGGAGGCATAGGTTTTTTTAAGTCTCTCCTTGCAAACTACCTCATATTGAAGGGTGTCGACCCGGGTGCACGACTAGGAGAAGGCGAGTGGAAAGACATAGCTGTGTCCTCAGGTGAAATGAGTGGCTTGGCGATAAGCGAAGAATTCGAAGATGCTTATCAGCGGTATTTTCCCAATGGATTGCCATTCCCGGATCTAAGACCGCATGCTTTTCATTTGAGCAAATCCTGCTTGCCCAAAGGCCAGTACCGCATAATTTCAGGGAAGTTGCTTACCAGCGAAGTCATCGCTGAGGCTCATCGAAGAAATATCAGCTTGACCGAACTCATGTCAGCCGTCTATCTCGATGCCTTGCAGCATATATGGTACGCAACTAATCCCCCTCCGCGTGAGCCCTATGTCTCAGTAGAGATACCTATCAATCTGCGCCAGCTTTTTCCTTCTCGAACCTTTCGCAATTTTTCTCTCTTTGTGCTGATCAGTGAAGATATGCGGCTCGGTATGAGAGATTTCGATGAGCTTGTTTTGCGGACTCACTATCAGATGAAGCTCGAATATGATCGAATGAGCATATCTAGACACTTGTGCCGTAATGCCGGAAGTGCAAGGAATCTGGCTGTCCGATTGGTTCCTCTTAGAATAAAGGATTTTTTCGCCAGGGTCTTTTTCTCGAAATTTGGCGAGAGTATGCTTTCTGGTTTCATTTCTAACTTGGGCCAATTGAAAATGCCTCCAGGTTTTGTTCCTCATATATTGAGCTTTGGATTTATACCGGCTCCAAGCATGGTTACCATGACAAATGCCTCAATGCTAAGTTGGGGCAATGAACTTATTATCAATTTTGGAAGCTTGGCGCAATCGCGCGAACTCGAGCAATTGTTTTTTCGACGATTGAGAAGTATCGGACTGCATGTCAGTGTTTCATGTCGATCTGACAATGGAATCAGTGAAGATTGAAGGCAAAAATGGGGGGTGAATCATGTCGTATTGTCCCGAATGCGGGGTAGAAATCGGCAACGCCAAACGATGCCCACTCTGCGGAACCTTAAACCCAAAGGCTTGCGAAAAGGAAAATGCAGTTGTCTACTCGGTAAATGATCAAAAAAACCCCGAAGAAAAAACTTTGCCCCAAGAAAAACCGACGATTCTTTGGGAAATTCTCTCTGTGACATTGGCTATAGCAATACTGGTGCTTGGCGCTATTGATCTTTTTGAATCCAGGCGATTCTCGTGGTCTCTCTACGCTATTGTATCCATTTTGTTTCTATGGGTGGAATTGACAGCATTTTTCATGTTGAGAAAGCAGCCCGTTCTTCGTATCTTATTGAGCGTTCTTGCACCACCCTTATTATTTGTAATAATTGGGTACATTTCTGGTAACCAGCGATGGGCGCTCGGTCTGGCGGTTCCAATCATAATGCTTGTAGAATCTCTAGGTGGCTTGGTTTACCTTATATTCGAAAAGAGCAAGAAGAAAGGTCTCAATCTAATTGCTTATATAACAATAGTGGCGGCGATGTTTTGCATTGGCCTGGAAGTGCTAATCGATTTATTTGCGATTGGTATGGTGGTTCTGCGATGGTCTCCTGTCTGCGCCATTGCTCTCTTATCCATCGCAATCTTCTTCTTATACCTTCACTTTCGCGTTTTCAAGAATGCGGATTTGCATCGCCTTTTTCATTTTTGATGCTTCATGCTTCAATTTGGCAAGCAAGGCGGATTAGACGAAACAAAGCTAAGTTAGGTCAGTATGATGCAGCCGAACCGAGCCTAATTTGGCTTAGGCTAACCTGACCTAAACTAACCCTGCGCGCGCCTTTCGCGCAAACAGCGACCGACCTTATTTGGCTTAGACTAACCTGACCTAAACCAAACTGGGCCGCTATCTCCAAATCCTGATAGTGAAAACTCACCATTGTATCAGAAAATTTTCCTATCCCTTGACATATTTTGCGATTTATTGTAGATTAATTTTTGCGCCGCAGGGTAGAGCAGTTGGCAGCTCGTCGGGCTCATAACCCGGAGGTCGGAGGTTCGAGTCCTCTCCCTGCTAGATAGGCCGCCTTTTCTGGAGAAGGTGGCCTATTTCTTTTTATCGGCAATCAAAATCGAAAATAGAAAGGCTATGGCGATAAACACAGCGCCCACGATGAAGGAAATCTTGATGGCCTGAGATGGTTGAGTATCCTTGATATAAGCCGTAATTTGAGGACCAATTACTCCGCCAAAGGACCATGCAGTTAATACGGCACCATACATAATAGCCATTTTTTGTGGTCCGAATAGCTCGGAAATGGTTGCGGGCATCATTCCAAATCCTCCTCCATAGCAGAAAAGGATCCAGCAAGCACATATAGCAAATACCCATGGGCTCCTTGTAAATATTAGCAAGAGAAAAACCAGGATTTCACTCCCAAGCAAAAGGCGATAAGCCCTTATTCTTCCAAATCTGTCCGAGAAAATCCCCCATAGCAACCTTCCTACACCATTGAAGATAGAAGTTACAGCAATAAGAGTCGCTCCCATCGAGGCGAGAGCTTCCGCAGTTGAGGAAGGATTCCTGTTTATAATAAGCTCCTGGAACATAGGTGATTGAAAGCCGATTATGGATATTCCTGCACTGATATTACAGAATAGAATCATCCATACCACAAGGAATCTTTTTGAAAGAATATCTTTCGAGGCTTGTCTTAAAGATAGAGAAATTGCTGTTTTTGCGTCGTCCTGCTTTTGTTGGCGAGAATTGGAGGAATTGGGCTGTTTTGATTGTCCAAGAGCTCTTTCTGGTGGGTCTTTCATGGCAAGAGATGAAGGGATTGTTATAGCAGCAAAAAGCAATGCAAAAGTAAGGAAAGAATTTACGAGATTTCCATCGTATAATCGCAGAAAAACTGGTGCTATGACCTTGCTCATAAAAAGCGCACCGAAGCCAAATCCCATTATTACCATGCCGGTTGCAAGCCCCTTTTTCTCAGGGAACCATTTGGAAACCGTAGCCACCGGTGTTACATATCCGAGCCCCAGTCCGGTGCCTCCTATAATACTATATCCTATATATAATAAAGCTAAGGATTTGAGCGAAAGCGCAAAGGCTGCCAAAAGGTATCCAAGACTAAAAAGAACGCTTCCAATCAGGGCAATTCTCTGGGGGCCTGCATTTGGAAGTATAACTCCACCTACGGCAGCAGCCATGCCAAGGAAGAATATAGCCAACGAAAAAACAAGCGAAACCTGAGCATTATTCCATCCAAAGGTCTGCATAAGAGGCACTTGGAAGTAGCTCCAAGCATAGACTGTCCCAAAGCAGAGCATTAACATAGCCCCTGCAAAGACCATGTCCCATCTATATGCAGCCTTAGAACCTTTTTGTGAGACTTGTGCTTTTTGATTTGACATGATTCTATTCCTTCTGCAACCGCCATCCAGAATGCGCCATAATTCATGTCCAGTCAATGCCAAGCAAATGGCTGGTTGTGATATGGGAAAGCCTAACTTACGTGTTCTAAATAGGCTCTTTCTCATTGCGGACACAGTAAAAAGATTATACAATACGAGATTATATTCCTAATCTGGAGGCGATCCTATGAAAGCAATTCGCAAGGCAATGCTAGTCTTGGCATTTGTTATGTTGTTAGTACCGGCCTTTGCAAAGGCTGGTCAGTCCATAGTAGTGTATTCGAGCGTAGATGAGGTGAATGCGAAAAAGATTCTGGATGCCTTTACTGCCCAGACCGGTATCGCGGTGCAGTTTGTTCATCTATCTTCTGGCCCAGCTTATGCCAGAATCAAGGCTGAATCCGCAAATCCTCAAGCGGATGTGTGGTTCGGTGCTCCTAGCGAAAATCATATTGTGGCAAAGAATGATAAGCTCACTCAGCCATACAAAGGGCCGAATTTTGACAAACTGGGTAAGGAGTTCAAGGATCCGGAGGGATACTGGCGTAGCTTCTACATGAATCCCATGGCTTTTGCGGTGAATAAGGAAGTTATTGCTCGCATAGGAGCGCCAAAACCCACGAGTTGGGCTGATTTGCTCAACCCAGCGTACAAGGGGCAAATACAGATGCCATCTCCTCAGTCTTCTGGAACCGCATATAATATCGTTGCTTCGCTCGTCGTGCTTATGGGCGAAGACAAGGCATTCGATTATATGAAAAAGCTTGCCCCAAACATTCAGACCTATACATCTTCGGGCACAGCACCATCACAAGCCGTTCAAGTAGGACAATGTGCAATAGCAATTCAATTTACCCCAGCGTTTTTCGAAGCCATCGATAAAGGCTTCCCTATAGAAGTCATTTTCCCAAAGGAAGGTGTCTGGTTCGAGGCTCCAGCAATCTCCATACTCAAAGGTGCCAGGAATCTCGAAGCAGCTCAGGCTTTAGTAGACTGGCTCTCTTCTGTTGAAGGACAAAAGGTCTATACAGAGCTAAAGACATATTTCTATCCAGTTATTCCGGGTGTGCCGCTTGGTAAGGGAATGCCAGCTTTCGAGTCTCTTAAGACCATCGATGTCGATGTCCTCTGGGCGGGCGAGCAGAAGAAAAGGCTGGTAGAGCGCTGGGTTAATGAAGTCTTAAGCGCAAAGTGAGCAATTGATGCAGGTATCTGGATTCCGGGCGAGCACTAATTTGAAGCGTCTCGCCCGCGATCCGGTGTTACTAGCCGTTATCTTGCTGGTCACCGCATCGCTTGCAATATTCATACTTTATCCTTTGGTCGAAGTAGCTGCAACAAGCCTCGATGTTGGCGGTGGCAGGCTTGGGCTCGGAGTATATTCTGAGGTTGCAGAGTCAGCCTATATTCGCAAGGCTTTATACAACAGCCTGTTTATGAGTACTCTAACGGCGATTGTTGGGACAATTATTGGCTTCATTTTTGCCTTTGCGGTTGTGCGTGCCAAAGTTCCATTGGCAAGATTCTTCAATACTATAGCCGTGATTCCCATAGTATCTCCACCATTTATTGGTGCTTTGGCGATCATTATGCTTTTTGGTAATAATGGGCTAATTAGCTGGAACCTGCTAAAGATTCAGAATTTTCCTATTTACGGATTCAATGGACTTTTTATTGCTCAGGTAGTCACCTTTTTCCCCGTATCTTATTTGACTTTGAAAGGTGTACTCGAATCTATGAACCCGATCCTAGAGGATGCAGCGCTGGATCTTGGAGGAACAAGGTGGAAAGTCTTCAAAAAAGTTACTTTACCGCTAGCTATTCCAGGTATCGCAAGTTCTGTGCTTCTTCTATTCGTCGAGACTCTTGCGGATTTCGGTAACCCTCTTATTCTTGCGGGGAGCAGATTTCCTATGCTATCGGTCCAAGCATATCTGCAGATCGTAGGCATGTATGATCTTCCTAAAGGGGCTGCCATCTCGATTTTGCTTCTAGTGCCATCGCTAATTGCTTTCTATCTTCAGCGATGGTTAGTGGGAAAGCGCAAATATACAACAGTGACGGGAAAACCGCAGCAATCCACGACACAGATTGTAAGCCCAGGAGCCAGAGCGGCCTTGTTTGTGGCTTGCCTAATAATCGCTCTATTAGTTGCGATGATCTATTTTTCTATTGTTGTCGGTGCTTTTGCCAAGGTGTGGGGTTACGATCATAGACCTACTCTAGACCACTTCAAATTCGTATTCGGCGTGGGGTTCAAAGCAGTGCGTGACACACTTATAATCGCCGGCACAGCTACGCCTTTTGCCGGGCTTTTGGGCATGGTAATCGCATATCTTGTCATGCGAGTCAAGTTCCCTGGTAGACGTTTCGTAGAATCGGTCAGCATGTTGAGCTTTGCAGTGCCTGGTACGGTTATTGGCATAGGATATATCCTTGCTTTCAATCATCCTCCTTTGGTATTGACCGGGACATTGACCATTCTCCTTCTAAATTTTGTATTTAGATATATTCCAGTTGGAATAGAATCGGGCAAAGCGATCCTCTCGTCTATAGATCCTTCGATCGAAGAAGCGGCCATCAACCTAGGAGCAGATGCGCGCAAGACCTTCACAAAGGTCACTCTTCCAATGATTCTGCCGGCTTTTTTTTCTGGACTTGTTTTTGCCTTTGTCCGCGGAATGACAGCCGTTAGCGCTGCGATTTTCCTTGTTTCCTCGAGATGGAATTTGATGACGGTTCATATCATGGCCCAGGTGGAATCTGGAAATCTGGGAGCAGCGGCAGCATATAGTTTATTGCTTGTATTGATTGTTGTAGCAGCGATATCGCTGATCAGATTTACCTTGAAGACACAGTATGCAAAGTTCGGTGGCTCAATGCTTCACTTCTAGGAGAATACATGAGTGTCAGGCTAATCAACATTTCCAAGGAATTTCCCGATCCCGAGCGTGAAGGAGGCAGAGTGCTCGCCGTGAGGGATTTCAATCTCGAAGTTGCCGAAGGTGAATTTGTAACCTTGCTTGGACCTTCTGGCTGTGGCAAAACGACGACCTTGCGCATAATCGCTGGCTTCGAGACGCCTACTACAGGCGAGGTATGGATAAACGGCAAGAATGTCAATAATGATCCACCCAATAAGCGCGATACATCGATGGTATTCCAGAGCTATGCTATCTTTCCTCACATGTCAGTAGAACAGAATGTGGGTTTTGGTTTGGAGCTTAAAGGTCGCCCTAAAGCAGAAATCTCGCGTGAGGTGCGCCAGATCATGGAAGTGATGGGAATTGCTGATCTTGCTCATAGACGACCAGACCAGCTGTCTGGAGGACAACAGCAACGAGTGGCTCTTGCGCGATCAATAATCAATAAACCGAGTGTGCTCCTATTCGATGAGCCACTATCCAATCTAGATGCAAAGCTCCGGGAGCAAATGCGAGTTGAAATTCGCAGAATACAGCAGACTTTCAAGATAACAAGTGTATATGTTACTCATGATCAAGTCGAAGCAATGACAGTGTCTGATCGGGTTGTCGTAATGGACAAGGGATGCATGATGCAAGTTGGTACTCCCTTTGAGATATATTCCAGACCCTCCAATAGATTCGTAGCAGATTTCATTGGAAAAGTGAATCTGCTTCCCGTAAGATTCGAGCGAGAGGATTCCGGGAGATATCTTGCACAGGATGCGAGAGGAATGCGTTTTGAAGCGATGTCAGCAGTCCCGGGCTTAGAGCCTGATCAAGAAGCGCTTTTTATGTTAAGGCCTGAGTCCATCTATGTTGAAAGTGAGGAAAGCGCATCATCATCCGGGCCATTACGCATGATCCTGGCGCACGGTATTATCGACAAGGCTGTATACTTAGGATCAACGGTCGAATATGAGATAGATGTTTCGCTGGATCGGCCTATGCTTGCCGTTTCTCATGATCCTGTAAACGCAGGATTCTGGCGGCCGGGAGATGCGGTAGTACTTAAGTACAGTCCTCGCGCGGCTCATCTCTTGCCTTTTATGAATCCTTGAATAAAAGTATCTGGATCTTTGCCATAAACCTTGCAGATATTATGCTCAGCCGCAAGATGTTCATATAGTGCATTAAATTATGAAAACAATCTCTATAGCCGCATAGCTTGACATATTCTGTAGAATTAGATAAATTATCGCAATAGAAAACAGATGCAGCGCCCCTATTTGGGCGCAAGCGCTGTAATTTGGGTTTTATTGGAGGATTGTATGAAGCTGGTAAAGGTAGTCGGTGTCGTACTCGTTGCTCTTCTGTTGTTCTCATGCGCGCCGAAGCTTGCTCAGAAGGATCTAGATGCAGCCAATGCACTATTCGCCGAAGCTCAGGAAGCTAAAGCCGATGTCTATGCTCCAGATGAATTTATGGCTGCCCAGGATGCCAAAGCCGCACTCGAAGCCGAGCTTGCAGCTCAGGATGCCAAGACCTCTGGAAAGTCTTATAAGCAGGCAAATGACCTTATAAAAGCTTTTGCAGATGCAAGTACAAAGGCCAAAGAAGCTGCGTCTACAAACAAGGAACAGGTAAAGAACGAAGTTGCACAGCTAATTGTGGATGTTGATGCTCAATACACCACTGTTCAGGCTCTTGCTCAAGCCGCGGCGAAAGACACAAAGAAGGCGGCAAAGGCAAAGCTCAACGTAAAAGATATCAACGCAAAAGTCGCTGCGATGAATGAAGAGATTGCCAATGCAAAAGCGGCAAATGATGCTGAAGATTTCGCGGCTGCTCGTGATAAGCTTAATGCGATCAAAGCCACTCTTGATGAACTTCAGTCAACCCTTGAATCTGCCGGATTTGCCGCTCAATAATAATAAAGTATATCAAGTAGTGGCACGAGCTATACTATAGAATAAAGAAGTCGGCAACGCTTTGCTATTCAAGTCATAGCTCCTGCATTTCGATAAAAGACCGCTCCTAAAGGGCGGTCTTTTGGTTTAATGGTATCAGAGACTAAAATGCGTTGGAATTGGCAAAAATTTCTTATATATTGGAAACATGCCTAGATTTGCTGGATCTTATAGAGTCCTGGCGGACAGCCCGCCTGATATGATTTCTTTCGAAGAATGCCTCGTAAGATATTGGAGAGGAAATGATGCTATTCTCCTTTTCTATGTTAATCCCCCGAGCGTGATAATAGGAAGGAATCAAAATTACTGGCGGGAAGTTGCACCTTCTTGTACGATCCCAGTTTTTCGACGTGCCTCGGGAGGAGGCGCAGTATACCATGATCTCGGCAATTTGAATTGGTCCATGATTGTTCCGAGGGAACTTCATTCGAAGGAAGAAGAGCTGTGCCTGATGGCTAAAGCGATTTCCAAGCTCGGAGTATATACACACATAGGAGCGAGAGGCGAGATCTTTGTGTCAATGCGCGATGGTGAAACAGAAGCAAAGATCTCTGGTACAGCTAGGTATTTTGGTACTCACAATGTGTTACACCATGGAACATTGCTTATATCTTCCAATCTGAAAACTCTTCATGCCTGTCTAGGAGGAATCAAGGTATTAGAGGATAATTCGATTCCATCGGTGCCAGCAACTCCGGTCAATTTGGTTGAATTAAAGCCTTCGCTCACGGTTTGCGAGATAATTTCAATGCTTTCACTTGAACTTGCAGGAAGGGATCCCTGTGAGATAAGCCTTTCCGAATTTTGGAATAGCCGCATGCCCCATCTCGAGATTGCATTGAGAGATCTCGGAGTATTGAAGGGATATCTAGCATCAACCATAGACTATGAGGATTTTGAGACATTCAGGGCACATTTTAGTTCTATAGAATGGATTAAGGATCGAAGCCCCCCTTTTTCCATACTCCTTTCAAGCGATAACAGAAGAATAGTCCTGAAAATAGAAGGGGGCAGAGTGTCCAGGATACTGCCCTTCGAACCGGATGATTTTGGAGCCGCAAATCTTGCCGCGCTCCTTCAGACGAGGTTTATTGGTCTGCAATTCGATTTCGATACTGTGGAGTTGATTGGCAGGGTTGCGGATGATGAATTCGCATGGTGAGCCAAAGAGCTCATGAAAATTCCGCATTCTAGGCCAGAATTCTCTTCAGCCTCTCCTTGACCTCAAGCCATGACCGTTTTAGCATTGGTAGCAAGATTGGTCCGCCTTATTTGCTGACCTTACGAAAATACAAAGATAGCCCATAAAGGCAATCGACGGAATTCCAGGAGCAATAATCATGAAAGAGAGAGAATTCGACTTTATTGTAATCGGTGCGGGTCCAGGTGGTTATGTTGCTGCGATTCGTGCGGCGCAGTTAGGCCTTAAAACTGCGGTTGTGGAAAAAAATCTTGTAGGAGGAGTCTGTCTCAATGTGGGTTGCATTCCCTCGAAATCGCTGATCCACAACGCTCGGCTTTTTGCCGAAGGTGGAAAGATGTTGCAAAAAGCCGGTGCAAAGATAGATATGTCTGGCTTTGATTATGAGCCCATATGGAAGACTTCTCGCCTAGTTGCCGAAAAGCTCTCTAAGGGAGTCAATTTTCTATTAAAGAAAAATAAAGTAGAACTCATTCAAGGAACGGCCAAGCTCACTGGAGCAAGCACGGTCGAGGTAGAAGGAGCTGACGCCGCTATAGAGCTTAGGTCTAAAGCAATACTTCTTGCCACCGGTTCAAGACCGCGAATCATCCCGGGTTTCGAATTAGATGAAAAGCGCATCTTGTCTTCTACGGGCATATTGATGAAGAATACTCTTCCCAAACGCCTCTTTATTCTGGGCGCTGGCCCGATTGGAATGGAATTTGCTTATATAATGAATGCTTTTGGCGTAGACGTGACTGTTGTGGAGCTCTTGCCAAGGGCACTACCCTTAGAAGATGAAGAAGTCTCAAGAATTATTGAAAAAGAATTCCGTAATCGAGGTGTGACTATTTACACTGGTGCAAATGCTAAAAGTGCGGAAATCAGGAATAATGAGGTGGTCGTTCACGTAGTGGATGAACAGACCAAGGCCATGGATATCTATGCAGACGCGGCCCTTGTTTCGGTTGGGCGTACGCCCAATACCGATAATCTTGGGCTCGAGCAGCTAGGAATCAAGACAGACCGGGGCTACATTCTAACGGGCGATTATCATGAAACCTCTTGCTCGGGTATATTTGCGGTAGGCGATATTACAACCTATCCTCAGCTGGCGCATGCGGCTTCCAAGGCTGGAGAGATTGTTGCCGAGAGAGTTGCGCATCTTTTAAAGGGAACTCCAAATCCGCAAGAGCGCAGTCTTGATAGACTTCATGTGCCGAGTGCTGTCTATTGCGATCCTCAAGTGGCTTCTTTTGGTCTGTCTGAAGCTAGTGCAAAGGAAAAGTGCATTGATCATCAAGTAGCAAGGTTTCCTTATCGGGGCAATGGGCGCGCGGTGGCAGAAGATGCTCCGGAAGGCCAGGTGAAGCTTGTTTTCGATCGATCGAACGGAGCGATTCTCGGTGCCTCGATTATAGGCGAAGGCGCGGCTGACCTGATCCATGAGCCTCTCCTGGCCGCGAATGCTGGGCTCAGGATCGATGATATCGCGGCTCTTGTGCATGCCCATCCAACACTGTCGGAGACGATTATGGAAGCTTCGAAAGTTGCGCTGGATAGGGCTATCCATATCTAGAGCAAAGGGATTTCTATGCTTATTGTATATGCTTATTATTGAAAATTATTATACGAGAAATTCCTATGGGAGGAACACCATGTTTGGAAAACATTCAAGCGCTGGCTTCCACGAGACATCGCCTGGAAATCGTATCAAGACTCTATGTTATGGCGAACATACTCTACTCGTCGAAGTCCATCTGGATAAAGATGCCGATCTTCTAAGGCATAAACACCCCTATGAGCAGACGGGCTATCTTGTTTCAGGCAAGATAGTTATGCACATCGAAGAAAAAGCAGTGGAGCTCAAGCCTGGCGATAGCTGGTGCATTCCTATGAATGCCGAGCACAAGGTGGATGTTCTCGAGGATAGTGTCGTCATCGAGGTTTTTAGCCCAACGCGAGAAGAATATATAAAATACAAGAATGATAATGATATTCTACAATGAGCATTAGTCATTCTTTTAATAGTACCTGGCTTACGCTTTACGGGAAGACAGGCTCAAGAAGCCGCTTCCAGATTTGAATCCTTTGTTTTCTTGCCCTTCTTGAGCTTCTTCTTGATTACTTCGAGATTCTTATCTTGTAATTCTTTACTCTTCTTTTTGGATTCGAGATAGTGGGGCATCTCACCAGCCCAGAGCTTTTCAGCCACAGGCGCCCATCTTTCGGCAGCTTGCACACACTTTGCCGTCAGATTATCAACATCTTCCCTATCTATGGGCTGCGTCGAATATGCTCCAGCAGCCTTTACCATCTCCGCAAGTTTCCCACTATTGTCCAAAAGAGGGCATGGCCTCAGGTGATTTTCGTTGAACGGTTGATTCTCGGCATATTGCTTGAACAAGGGTGAGCGCAGTGCATCCAGGAGAGATGTATTCTTGATGTTTACGTTCGAATAGTGAATAAACGCGCAAGGTTCGACATCTCCAGCAGCGTTGATATGGAGGTAGCTTCTTCCACCCGCAATGCATCCATTTACATATTGGCCATCGTTCCAGAAATCGATGAGGAAGAGCGGCCTTGTATCGCGCATCTTCCTGACCCAATGGAACATGTACTCGCGCTGTTCTGGAGTGGCTAAGAGACTAGTATCTGCATCTTTCCCCAGGGGCATATATGTGAATATCCAGCCAAACATGCAGCCTTGTTCGATCATAAAATCGAGAAATTCTTCGCTACCAACCGCTTCTGCATTCTTCGAATGATAGCATGCGCTAAATCCAAAGGGAGCGCCGTATTTTTTCATGTTCTTCATGCCTTGGACAACTTTCTGATAGGTACCTTTTCCTCGTCTAAAATCAGTAGCGTTTTCAAAACCTTCGATGCTGAATGCCAGTCCGAAATTCCCAGATTCCGCAAGTTCCTTTGCGCAAGCATCATCTATCAGGGTACCGTTCGTAAATGCCAAGAATACGCAGTCATCATGAACCTTTGCAAGTTTTATTAGGTCATCCTTTCTAAGCATCGGCTCTCCGCCGGAGTAGATATAGAAGTAGATTCCAAGCTCTTTTCCTTCTCTGATGATTCGATCGAGAAGCTCATAATCCATGGAATCGGTTTTGTCATACTCTGCGGCCCAGCAACCCTTGCAGTGCATATTACAAGCACTTGTGGGATCCATAAGGATAGTCCATGGGATATTGCAATTGTATTTAACCTTCAGAACAGCAGTCTTATCTTGGCCGATTATTCCGGAATTGAAGACAAAATTGGTTAGAAAGCGCTTGCGAATCTTCGGATCGAGTTCGTAGAATGCCCTCATTATGAGACCTCGATAGGGATTGTTGGGATCATTCATCACCTCTTTTGCACTCAATAGCTGGCGCTTCATATCTTCACGGAAGGTGAATTTCATGAATAGATCTACGATTTTTGGGATATTCTTTTCAGGATCCTTGTTTAGGTAATTAAGAGCGATGTTCATCGCACTTTTCCCCAATGTTTGTGAGATGGAATTCATATTTCCCTCCTCTTTCTTTCTATTGTCAGCAAGAGCACTCTGTCAATATAACCACAAGGAATCTCCATGTTCGCTTTCAACAAAGCACCTTTTCCTACAATCATATTCCCAGCATTTGCAGGATCACTGCTATATTCTGCTGAATGAATGCTTTTTCAGTGAAAAGAGAATGCGTAATGCTGCTCTCTATAAGAGAAAAAAAGAGAGTCGTAACTACTGCAATCTGGACATAAGGCAGATTTGCATTCTCGCTAACAAAGAGATTCTCGATGTTTTTGCGAAGATTTATAGCAGAATTATCAAGGGTGGCAACAAGCTTGGTATCTTTTCGCTTGAGTCTCAGCGAAAGATCGAGGATGATCGAGGCGTTCTTCCCATCCCCGAAGTCGTTTGTAAAAAGCTGGTAAATTCGCTGGAGCTTCTGAGCTAATGTCAAGCTATCCTGATGGGCTATGAGCTCGATATTTTGAGTAATCGAGTTGAGCAATTCAACTACCGCATAGTGAAAGATCTCATCCTTATTCTTGAAGTAATTATATATATTAGAGCGGCTTAGTCTGCAGGCCGATGCTATATCGCTAAAGCTAGATTCATGATAGCCTTGCTTAGAAAACAGCATAAGTGCAGACCGGGCGATTTCTCGTTTTCTTTTATCATGATCCACGATCCTTGGCATAAGCTTTGTCTCCTAAATTATACTTTGGTGCAATTATTTATTCTGACAGCTATGTCAAATATAATTAGGCCAAAGACTTCTGTCAACGATTAATGACGATTCATGTCTTTGCTATCTCATTGAGTCATCGAGCTCGACAATACCAGGCAGAGAAAGTCGTTCAAGATACTCCAGGAAGGAACGGGGGCCTGTTGAGATGTGGATATTTTCAGTTGTTTTCCCTGCGAAATGCTTTTCCGTTTCCGAACAGATAATGGTCAAGGATGCATTTCCCATCGCTCGGTGCAGCGAGACTATATAGGGAGGAAGATCCTCTAAGTCCTTTCCTAATCTGGATGTTAAACCAGCAGGCCCCGCCCAAAGAATGGTTCGTGCGTTTTCGAGCAAAGCACCCAGAGCGTAGCTTTTATTAAGCCAGCCAGGATCCTTCGGATCGATTACGGTTATCTTAGCGGGGTAGGAATTGGTGAATGGCGCCAGGGATGCCGTATTACTGGGAAGAATCATTGCCATGGCATCGACTCTTGGAAGCATTGATGCCATTGCGCCGTATTGCGCTTCAATCTCGTCGCCACTGAATACCGCAATAAATGGTCGCTCAACCTTATTCAGCACTTTTTCGAGGATCATAAGCTCCTGCAAGACAGTGGGGCCAGCAATACTGGTCTGGATAAAACGAGGCACACCCACAATGCTTGCATGCCGGCGCAGGCATACATTGAATGCATCATTGACGAATATGCTATCGCTCAGCTCAGCAAGAGAACGAGCAAAGGCTTCGTCGTTGTCTTTTTCTCCCGTTGCATATCGGAGATTTTCCAGCATATTGATCCGATCTGGAACGATATCCTTCCTTGAGATCAATAAGCCGGATGAGCCAATGCTCACATGGTGAAATTTGACGACACTTCCCATAAGGCTTTCCAGTTTCTGTGCGATTGGCAGAAGGCTGTATGTCTCGTAAATTTGTTCGCGGGATATGCCTTGCAGGCTATGGGTTCCCGGATCTCCGCGGTGTGAGCAGATGATTGGCGTTGCGCCAGCCTCCAAGAGGTCTCTGATTACAGGAATCATTAGCGAAACTCGCATATCCACAACTTCAGGCTCGGAGTTCTCGCTGAGGTCGATGTTTGCGTCAACACGCACGAGCACATTGCGCTTATGCAGATCTCCGGCTTCCGCAAGACTTTTTTTTCGGAGACTTGATTCTCGCCGGAGTGCCTTCATCTTTGTAGAAATCATTGTCTCGACGATTTGGGCTGCTTCTCCGGCAGACTGCGCCTTAAGGATGGCTTCATGGATGCTGGAGACGGGCATACATGTGTCGGAGATGGGAGCAACACCTCGATACACTGCACCTGCATTGCCATCTATGGTTATTCGTTCTCCTTCGGTTAAGGCAATGTCTCCAGCACCATGAAAGATAACCTTACGGTGTTCATAATCGATTTCGATGTCCGAGCACCCGACAATACAGGCCTTATTCAGCGTCATTGCGGTGATGGCTGCATGCGATGTGCGCCCCGGATAGACCGTTACAATTGCACTTGAGAGATTGAAGATATTGAAATCCGTCGGTTTTGTATTGACAGCAAAGAAAATGACACTTTCCCGGCGCTTCTCCGCTTCCTTTAGTCGCTCGATAGTTATGATGAGTGTCCCAGAGACAACCCCACCGTTGATCGGTATACCCGTTGCCAGGGGTGGAACCCATTGTCTGAACCTAAAATCGGCCCTCGGTAATGGAATATTAGCGTACGCAAGTTCTAAGCTTCCGATGTTTTCCCTGTATTTATCGAGTGTTATGATTCCACGTTTCAAAAAGTCCGTGGCAGCCATCAGTTGTGCAAAGGATCCAAGTCTTGCCGCCCTCGCTTGCAGGAGATATAAGACACCATCCTCGACCGTGAATTCTATGTCGAGATCCTGATGATAGAATTCGATGAGATTTCTTTTGCATTCCAAGAGCTGACTGGCTATCTCCGGACAGATCTCTTCGATCGGTAAAGTGTCCAGGGAGCCCATGACGATTTCTTCCCCTTGAGCTCTGATTTTAAACTCACCAAAGAGCTTGTCCTCACCGGTGATGGGGTTGCGAGTCATGACTACACCACTCAGGCTGTTCTCATTAAGATTTCCAAAAACGACCTGCTGAATAGTCACCGCGGTTTCGATAGTCTCATGTGAGGCGAGAGTCTTGGAATATAGGTCGACAGTCTTTGAAGTACGCGAGCTGTAAACAAGCTCGATACAGGCAAAAAGCTGTTCTTCTTCATCGGTCAAAAAAGAAGGCCCCAAAAATGTAACCAGGAAAGACTCGAGTTCTGCCATCTTTTTGCGCTGTAGACAAAGGCCTGAGCCCTGATCCTCGAGTAGTTTAGTCTTCTGCGCAGCGCCTTGAGCGACGTCGTCTTTGTATCTTGTTCTAGGACATTGCCGGCTGAGATCCAGAGCGCTCTTGCAGTTCTCCAGAAATCGTAGATACAGAGTGTCGACGAAATCTGTCCCAAATTCTTTGGATAGTGCCGCTTGTACCCGGGGTACGAGTCCGATATTCATTATTGTCGACATCATGCCAGGCAGCGAAGTGAGAGCTCCAGATCGAACAGACAGAAGCAAGGGTTTGTCCCCATTGCCTAACATCGTGCCGGTTCTTTGTTCGAGCTCGCGCAACTTATCAATAATTCCTGCTCTGATATGATTGGTGTTTCGGCTCATAGCGGCGAGAAGAGGATAACTGAGAACAAAGGCTGGCGGAACCCGAAGGCCGATCTGCGCCATGTCGATGATACTGTTTCCCTTACCGCCTAGAAAGGGGCGCAGCCAAGCCTCGGGCTTGCGCCAGGTTGGTGCAATGTATGCGTCGATTCCCTTTTCTTCGATGCACTCGGAGAAGGAACCCTTGTCATTCAGACGCTGAAAGCGCAGATATAGTTGGCCCTCTCCCTGCTGTCGCTCGAGCTCATTATTGACAGCGGTGGAGACCTTTTCGACAAATTCGCTTAGCACATGGATTTGGGTACGGCGAATAAAGTTGTTGAAAAACCGTGTTTTTATCTGAGAGAGCTTAGAGGTCGGAACCTTATAATCCTCCAGAATCTGATTGAGGCTCCCCGTCATCTCATCGATTATCTCGGATTGGACATATTGCTGTAGTTCGGAAGAGATTGCTTCGAGACTGTGCTTGAGCTTAATAAAATCGGAGACCGACGATTCTCGCAGCTCTCCAAGTTCGTTTTGTCGCAATTGTACGTTTTGGATTCTAAGACCTTTTATGCTAGAAATTGCAAGCAACTCGCGTACAACCTCAAGCGCATCGCGGATATTTCTGGGACTGACTTCGGCAAAATAGTTGTTGGTAAGGTCATTTGCAAGAAGAAAGATGAGGCGTCCGAGCCCTAAATCGAGCAGAATAAGATCATAGAGATCGATTCGCGATTCCAGATACGATTCCTTCAGAAAGAATTTTACGCTTGCAAGGCGCTTAAAAGCATCGAGCTCTTTATCCGCACTAGAAAGACTTTCCGGATTCAGAATACCGAGGAGCCCTTCGACCTCTGCGCGAAGAAAACAGCGTTCGAAGATATCGAGGTTATTTCGCAAATTCTGTCTAACTGTTGCCATGTCTCCTTCTTCATAATCCCAGAGAAATTGCAGCCGCTTGAGGAGATCGATGGCCAGATCGATAAACTGTTCATCTTCATCGTCGGGCGAAAATGTATATGGGAGAGCGACGTATCCCGCATTTACCATTGGCTCTGGATTTCTATGCACGGCTAGTTCTATATATGGATTGAGGTAGTGAGTGATAATACGCGGAGAAAGGCGGCGATGCACTTCCTTGCGCAGATCGCCGGCAAAGCCCCTGAGAGGATCCTCTTCAGTACGACTTTCTTCGAAGGCCTCAGCATCCGAACGGATCCGTTCGATCATTTCCTCTGCATCCTGGCGAACAGGGAATTTTTTTATCACCTCGCGCGCGTAATAGATAAATTTTGCGGAAGGAGCCTTGACACTGGAAAGCATGCTGCGCGTTTTCTTTTCAACTTGTCTATAGATATCATCTATATCGCTTTTTTGGATTCGCATGTCAGGAATAGCACTGTCTGTGCCAATGAGCCTTAGGTTTATGAGAAGCTCGATGAGAAGCTGTATTTGCGTCTGTTCGTTGTCGCTTTCGCACACTCGATCGAGATGAGCGAGGATGTTTTCCCATGTGTTCAATAGAGGATGTTTCAGATCAGGTGTCATAGTTAGAGTATTTGAATGATTCTGACGGATTGTCAATGTTCAAAGTATGAATTAAGACAGGGCGCGAGATCCGATATCAGTACACGATTCAGAGTCTTATGCTATGATGGATCCAGCAAGTGCACAGGAGCACATAGATGAGAGTTCTCAATTTTGGTTCGATCAATATAGATTATGTCTACAGTGTAGATGAATTCGTCAAGTCGGGTGAGACAAAAGCCGCACGTTCGCTTTCGGTTTTTGCAGGTGGCAAGGGACTAAATCAATCTCTTGCAATGGCTAAGGCAGGACTAAGGGTAATACACGCAGGCAAAGTTGGAAAAGAAGGGGAGTTTCTGATTGATACGCTGAAAAATGGTGGCGTAGACACAAAACTTGTAGAGATTTCTGATGTGCCTACGGGACATGCGATTATTCAAGTCGATGATCGAGGCAGGAATTGCATTCTGTTGTTTGGTGGGGCTAATCAAGATATAGGCGAAGCTTATATTGACCGTTCTCTTTTGGACTTCGGTTCCGGTGATATGCTTATTCTTCAAAACGAGATATCCTCCATATCCAGCATAATTGCCAAGGCAAAGACCAAAGGCATGACTATTGTCTTCAATCCATCGCCATATTCGAGCCTTGTTCCAAATTATCCTCTCGAGCTAGTGGATGTCTTCATCATGAATGAGATCGAAGCGACTTGTCTCTCGGGGGAGCAGGATCCAGACAGGGCAGCCGGACTTCTTGTGCGCAGTTTTCCGCAAGCCTTGATTGTGATAACGCTAGGAGAAGATGGCTCGATGTGCGCTCGTAAGGGAGAGATTATACGACAGAAAGCTTACAGGGTGCGCGCTGTAGACACGACGGCAGCTGGTGACACGTTTTCTGGCTATTTTATAGCTGGATTAGTTGAGGGAATGGAAATTTCAAAAGCTCTTGATCTTGCAGCTCGCGCTGCTTCCCTCTGCATTACAAGAAAGGGAGCCGCTGACTCTGTGCCATGGCGCAAAGAGCTTGAGAAATGGGATTTTAAGAGTTAGAGGGGAATATGAAATCGTATTCTAATTCGTTAGCATTATGTGTGGCATTTTTCATGGTGTGCAGCATAGCTGGAGTATCTGCTCAGCAAGCCGAGCCAGTTCAGCAGCCTCAGCAGGGCGAACCATCTCAGCTGCCCCAACAGCCTGCCCCATCCCAGAAGGACAGCCTAGCTTTAGCGGGCGAATGGAGGGGGACGCTCAAGGTCGGTGCATCGAGCTTGAGAATCGTCTTTCATATCGTGGATTCGGGAACTGGCTATGTGGCCACGATGGACAGCCCCGATCAGGGAGCAAGGGGCATTCCGGTGTCAGGGGTTCGCATAGAGGGCAAAGGCGTGGTGATCGAGGTTGCATCTGTTGGAGGAAGCTACACAGGCACGTTGGATGCGGTAGGTAATCAGCTCGAAGGCTTCTGGAATCAATCTGGGATATCCTTTCCTCTCACTCTCTCGAGGCAGCCATCCGCAGAAATCCATACAGAACAAAAGTCTATGCCTATGAAAGAGCCGGCATCATTGGCTTACCGAGTAAAGGAAGTCAGATTCAATGGAGGAGCCGAAGAAGTACAACTTGCCGGTACCCTTACACTGCCCAAAGTAAACGGACCTTTCCCCGCCGTGGTACTTGTTTCAGGCTCTGGTCCACAAAATAGAGATGAGGAGATTCTAGGGCATAAGCCTTTTTTCATAATCGCTGATTATCTGACGCAGAGAGGCATTGCGGTACTTCGATACGATGATCGTGGCGTGGGAGCTTCCACAGGTGACTATCAAGCAGCAACGACATTTGATTTTGCTGCTGATGCTCAGGCGGCCATCGATTTTCTCGCGCGGCAAGAAGGTATCGATGAGAACAATATCGGGATTATCGGACACAGTGAGGGCGCGATTATCGCCTCGATTCTCGCTGCGCGAGAAGAGATTAGTTGGGATGGCTGGGCAAGCGCCAATGGTGCAGGGCGCGAAAGCACTTGTGATACATGTGGGGCTGCTGGATTCAATGAGACTCGTGAGTCTTCAAGACCAGCTTTCATCGTGCTGCTCGCTGGTCCAGGAGTTCAAGGTTATGAGCTCCTTCTCATGCAGAATGAGGCGATTGGCCGAGCTTCAGGCTTGAGCGGAGAACAAATCATCGAAGCAAACAATCTCAACCGCAAGCTCTACGACATTGTAATCGAGGAGCGAGACGAGCAATTGCTCCGCAAAAAACTGACTGATGTTTTCTACGAAGAGATCGACCTGAATCCGGTTTTATCTCCCCTGGACAAAGAAGCCCAAAAAGCTCAGGTTCCCCAAGTAATAGCGCCACTATTGTCGCCATGGATTCGCACTTTTCTTGAGTTGGATCCTGCGGATTACCTAAGAAAAGTGAAAGTGCCAGTGCTTGCGCTGAATGGATCGAAAGACCTCCAAGTGCCTTGCAAATCAAACCTTGAGGCGATTAGATCGGCTTTATCAGAGGCTGGGAACAATTCCTCTACTTTTGTAGAGCTTGAAGGGCTCAATCACCTCTTTCAGCATGCAACTACAGGGCTACCCTCGGAATACAGCGAAATCGAGGAGGATTTTGCGCCTGAAGCCTTGCAAATAATGGGCGATTGGATATTGAATATTATTAGTCCCTAAAAAGACTCTAGTAGGTTTTCTCAATAACCCTGCTTCGAAAGATTGCTCTGGGTTTTTCTATCAAAGCCGCGAGATTACCAAGCGGCACAATTCAGCATCCGGCTCAGCATCGATTTTGAGTATAAGAGACTGAAGGGACCCTCCAGGCGCGCCTGCAGGTAGGCTGGCTTTCTTTGTTCCTTTTGCAATATGATAATCAGGCTCAGAGAATGTGGCTCCAGATGCAGATATCAAGGCGCCGCGAGGAAACTGTATCATCGGAACAAAAAGCTCAGAAGGCGCTTTGATAGAATGTTCAGGCTTGTATTCGAGGATGAATCGGCCTTTTCTTTGGTAGAATTGCATCAAGACAATGTCACCTGCAACCGCTGGTGCATAGGGGCGCACAAAACCAGCAAGCGCTCTTCCACCACCGTCTTCCTTACAAAAAACCGAAAGGTCTTCTCTGTTCCAGCCATCGCCATGCTCATGAGTGTTGTCAGCCGTATAGTTCCAAAGCGTTGCGCTTAAGAGATTTGCGTCAAGGGCATCATAATATAGAGAGAGTACCTTTTCATGCAGTTTAAAGTTTCCGGTTCGATATGCTTTGCGATTATTCAGATCGAATGGTAGGCCAAATTCGCCAAGAAGAGTTGGGGCATTACTCATGAATTCTTGTGAATGCTGCATGATCCGCGCCAAGGCCTCTCGGAAATAGCGCCGCACCGCATGCGAACCAATAACGACTCTTTGTCTTTCGGGATTATATGCAAGAAAACCAGTCCAGCGCTTCATGGTAAGCGTCAGCGAATCATACCAATGGCTTTCGTTGACGCAGAAAAAGTTAGGCCGAAGTATGGGTATGTCGCCCTGTGGATAGCCTTCTACAAATATCATAAAGCGCTTTGAGTTGCCAGATACATTAGCTAAATGCTCCGCGAATCGCTCGACAAATGGCTTCAAATAAAATTCGTTGAAGACTGAATGAGTACCTGCGACAGCCCCATTTTTTCCCGCTCTATTCTTTGCTTTAATTGATTTTCCGGAGGCAAACCAACCTGGCTGTTTCAATATTGGTCTATCGTTTTCGATATCCCATAAGCCGACTCTACGCCATACGCAGACTTCTCCTTCCTTCCAGGCACGGACGCTCTTTGCGCCCAAAGGAACTCTTTCCAGGGAGCGCAATTTTAGGCCTTTTACAGCTACTCTATTGGCGCTCGTTTCAAGTCCTTCCCCGGCGCACATCGCTTCCCAGGGAGTTGGCGCTAGCCCAGGCAGAAGCATATCACTTCGAGTAGCGCGGACATCGCGGATTCCGATAAATCCTTCCCCGGGCTCATTCATTGATCCAAACCCAACTACATTGTCATAAGAAGCAATTCGCTTGGCGAGCAGGCCAAAAGCCTGGAAATAGTGTTCCTGAAGGTAATCCTGGATTGGCATTCCCCGGGCGCAAACACCAGGAGCATAATCGTTCCCCGCAAAGAAAAGAGTGAACATCGTAGCGCAGCCAAGGCGCAGATGATTGGAGAACCACTGCATTTCGGGATATAGCGCTCCCATCTCTTGATGAAGCAGTGCAGCGCCGCTCGCATGAAGCCTTGATGGCTCGAAGCCCACGGCTTCGAGCGTCCACATTGGAGCTCCATCTCCTCCTGTCCAGCGAGACCATACATCCTGATGTGGATCTATGAAGAGAGATATTCCATGCCGAGCGGCGGCTTCGACTATACCCTCAATATAATTGAGATACTCGATATCATAGACACCTGGTGCTTGATGCTCGAGCGCTTCCCATGTCACCACAAGGCGCAAGAATTTCTGACCCCAGTTTGTGAGCCTTGAAAAATGCTCGTCTGCCTCTTCGAGAGGAAAAGGCCTGCCGACAAACGAGACATCCGCGCCATTATAGAATCCTTCTCCAAAGTGAGTTCGCCCATCCGGGGTTGTTGGCACTTTACTGCTTCCCCCGAGGTTCACCCCGCGCAGAATGAGCCAGCGCCCATTATCGTCGATAAAATGTCCATTCGATGCAGCTATTATTGACATTAGACCTTTCCCTTCAGTCTTACTTGCATGATCAATATAAGAATACGCCTGTTGTTACAGCGCCGCAAGCCGCAAATTATGATTCTTCTCTTTACAACTCTAAAAGCTCGTTCTAAAATGGAAAAAGGCAAACCTTAAAAAAGGAGGTACGCATGAAAAAATTTCTTAGTGTATCGTTCATCGCTATGGTGCTGCTGCTCAGCGCAACAGCCCAAGTGAAGAACGGCCCGTATGCGGACAAGGTTATCTACGATGTGCGAATGGATCAGACCATCGCCATCAAGGATACCGCAGAAGGGAAAACGGATGTCTTCTTCACTGGTCTTGACGGAAAGATCTATAATGGTATCCTCCCATCTGATCTGGAAAAACTTTCTACTTATGCGGTGCCATCGGGGAGCTGGTCTCTTCTCCTGAACAACATTCCAAACAAAGCGCCCTATACATTCCAGACCAAAGACGGTCGGACGATCTTTAATCCCCTAGCAATTCAGGAAGTCCGGTACGCACTCAATTGGCTCATCGACCGCAAAAAGATCGTCGATGAGATCTTGATGGGCGCAGGCGAGCCAATGATAACAGCCCAGACACCTGGACAGCCGGGAACATATCGCTTCAATCTCGTGCCTGCTAAGTTAGGTATGACGGTACGTGGCGATGAGAAAAGAGCTCTGTCAGATATAGATGCCGCATTGAGAGCGGCAGCTAACCTGCCCGAAAACAAGGGCAAGCTCGTAAAGTCTGGTCAGTGGTGGACCTATAACAAGGAACCTATTACCGTCAAATTCATAATCCGTGTCGACGATCCAACAGGTCGACTTCTCGAAGGCCGATATATTGCGGACCAGATCGAGAAAGCCGGGATCAAGGTAGAGCGCCTCGAATATGATCGCTCCAAGGCTAGCAATCTTGCCTACAGCAGCGACCCCGCAGATTGGGAATGGTCGATGTACACCGAAGGCTGGGGTGCTGGTGCAACTCGGGCTTGGTGGGATGTCACCATCAGTCAGATGTATTCACCCTACTATGGCTATATGCCAGGCGGGATGACCGAGGGCTTCTGGAACTACGAGAATAAGGAAATCGATCGTATTGCTCAGAAGAACATAAATGGATGGTTTCTCACCGCCGATGAGTACTGGAGCGACAACATCAAGGTACAAGAAATGGCCTTGAAGGAAGCGGTACGCATCTATGTATGCAGCCAGATCCAGTACTATGTTGCCAATAAGGATCGTTTCAATTCGCGGATGCTCTATGGCCTAGGTGATGGGCTCAACAACTGGTCAGTGCGATCTGCGGATGTAAAGCCCAATGAAAAGAACGAAAAAATATTGAAGATCACTCAGTTCTCGGCTCGCGGTGCGCTATTTATGAGTGCATGGGATCCTGTGGGTGTCGATGGTTTCTCGGATGTCTACTCTGCTGCCATAATCGAGGCTTGTACCGATCCCTCCACCTTCGAATCTCCGAATGCCGCCAAGGATACGCCGCTACGCGTAAAATACGATCTCAAGAATGTCGAGACCAAGATTGTTGCAGGCCAGCCAGGCGAGCCGCCTGTTGGCCAGATTCCTGTCGACAAAGCTGCGGTAATCTTCAATTCTAAGACAAAGAAGTGGGAAAGCGGAATCGAATATAAGGATGTAACAGGCGAAGGAACATACGATTATGTGAAGAACAATGATCTAAAGTCCTACAGCAAACTTGCAAATCAGCAGTACATCTATGGAAAGTGGCACAGCGGTCAGCCTATAACGGTAGCTGATATAATGTATGCGACTGCCTTTGCCTACGAGTGGGCTAACAAGGATGGCGAGGACGACAAGTACTACGATGCAGCTTATGCAGCTCAATATCAGGCCTATTTGCCTGTTTCCAAAGGTACTGTGCTCAATAAGGATGGGAGCTTTACGACATATTTCGATTTCAACTGGCCGATGGACAAAGATCGTGTAGCTGCAACAGGTGCAGTCAGCCCCAAGGCAGGCAACCCCGGACGCCAGACTCTAGTATCCTGGGAGATCTACGAAGCTTTGGCTAAGCTCGTTGCAGAAGGCTCTAAATCTGGAACACAGTATTCATTCTCAAATGACCCTTCTATGACGGAAGTGGATATCATCAATTTGAAATGCGTCGAAGACATCAAAGCTAAGCTGCAGGACTTCGTTGCTGCCAAGTATGTTCCCGACTGCATCAAGCAGTGGGTTACCCCGGAGCAGGCTGTTGCTCGCTATAATGCAGCCATAAAATTCATCGATACCTATGGGAATGCTTACATCTCCAATGGTCCATTTGTCTTGAGCAAAATCGATTTCAATACTAACTATGTCGAGCTTTCCGCTTTCAGGGATTATACATACAAAGCTGATTATTTCCCGAAACTGTTCCGCACCACCATAACGCGAATCGACGAAGTTAAGGTGCCTGCGACTGCGGCGCGCAATGTTGACGCCAAGATCGACCTTCAGATATCCGCCGTGACCTATCCAGACGATACTGCCAAGCCAGCGGATAACAAGGCCAAAGTTACCGTAACTTTAATCAAGGCGGACAACACAGAAACTGTGTACACCGCGAAGTATGTCAAAGCAGGCAGCTTCCAGGCGGTGATCCCTGCGAAAGATCTCGCAGCTTTGAAGCCAGGTTCCTACACTATTGTCGTGCAGTCTGTCTTTACTACAGAAGCACCTGCGGTTCAAGCTGCTTCGCTTGTAGTCTTCTGATATAAATCAGGGGAAGGGCGCTGTCTAAAAGAGGCGGCGCCCTCCTTATTTTCTAAAATGCTTTTTTAATGTAATAATCGAAGTGCAATTCTCTCAAGGGATCAAAAATAAATAGGTGGTCTTATGTATAAGTGGTTTGCCGTCAAGCGCATGCTGAAAGGCATTTTTACTTATGTAATAATTATTTTTATCATGTCTGTGCTTTTCAATACGGTGAATGAACAGACAATGCGCTCAAGCATCGAAGAGCAAGTGCGGGCTGAGACCATGCGCCTCAAGAATATGCAGCCATCTGCCCTCCAGCGTTTTCAGGAACAGCGGCGCCAGGAGCTGATCAGGCTCTATAGGCTGGATCGTCCGCTAATGGAGCGCATTCTCTTCCGCACCTGGAATACCATCACTTTTAATTTTGGAAAGTCGACTATCATTAAATCCTCTAGAGGCGATCGAGAGGTGCTTGCTATCGTCGGAGAGGCGATTCCGCGCTCTCTAGTGCTTTTTACGGTAGCTATGGCCATTGAAATCGTGGTTGGCATTATTCTCGGGCTTAAAAAAGCTCAAAAACCTGGCGGTTCGCTAGATAGAAGCACAAGCCTCATCACCATGATCGTCTATGGTATGCCGACATTCTGGCTTGCGATGATTCTCATAATGTTTTTTGTCTACCAACTAAGGATATTTCCTTCTGGGGGCATGCATACTGTGCCACCCCCGCAAGGGATAATGTATTATATAGATTTTCTGTGGCACATGACACTGCCTCTCTTGACCTTGCTTCTCATAGGATTTTGGGGGATAGCCTTTGTAGTGAGGAATATTGTGCTGAGCATCCTCCAGGAGGATTACATCATGGCCGCACGCGCGCGTGGCATTCCAGAGAACAAAGTGCTGTTTGGGCACACTTTGCGCACCGCCGCGCCTCCTCTAATTACAATGTCAGTTTTGTCTCTGCTTGCGTCGATTGGGGGAGCAATCATTTTCGAAGGTATTTTTTCCTGGCCAGGGTTGGGGAATCTATATTGGATAGCGGTTCAGCAAAATGACATCCCTGTTCTAATGGGAGACCTTGCCATCACCGTGGGATTATACCAGGTCGGGCTTATATTGCTGGATCTCACCTATGGGTTTATGGATCCGCGTATCAAGGTGGGAGGCAAGGCATGAAATTTGCTGATTTCAAGTATGGACTATCGGAGTTCTGGTCAGAATTCAAGAAAGAGCGTTCCGGACTTGTTGGCCTTGCGATATTGATTCTCTCGATTCTAGTCGTGATCTTTGAGCCTTTAATTTTGCCATGGAAAGAAGCAAATACTAAGTGGCGGAGTATAGACTACTGGCAGGATAACTCAGCGGGCGCGCCTCCCGCGTGGACAAACTTCTTCTCAAAGCAGAAAGCCGCAATAACCGTCCGTCTCGAGAATCCCAAGGATGAAGTAATCGAGATGGATGGAGGTATAAAACTTGCCACCTACACCTTCGATTATGACTATACCGCAGACAAAGCGCCCCTCGATGTAATATTTCATATGATTGGACATGGGGATTTTCCTGTACAAGTTGCGGTGGAACGACCCGATGGACAGATCATCGAGCTTGCTCAGCGTTTCGAACAAGGATTGAGCGGCCAGGATATCCGAATCTCCTTGGATAATGATGGGCGCGAATCGGTGTTCACCTTCATCAAGAGCCATGAAAGCGAAGAGGCTCTCAAAGAGTATTCCAGCAAAAGTCTAAGAACCTGCAACATAGTGTTCAATCAGACGAGAGAAGGTATGGCCACCGAATTCAAGTCTCTCAAAGGGAACTATAAATTTATTGTGCGAGCCTTATTGCTCGTTCCTGGATATTCCGAGGTCGAGGACCCATATACTGTAGTAACAGGCTCTGTTTCGGGATTATTAGGAACAGATGATTCAAAGCGCGATATCTTTTCCGGTCTCGTGGCTGGACTCAAATGGGCGCTGATAATTGGGCTTTTGACTTCTGCTATCTCGGTGCTGATCGGAGTCATGTATGGTATCGTCTCGGCATACTTTGGAGGTGCCGTAGATTCGGTAATGCAGTTCATCTATCAGATTGTGAATTCGGTTCCAATTTTGCCTGTACTCATAGTGGTATCCGCTATTTTCAAGCCGAGCATCTATATGTTGATTACTGCAATGGTGCTCTTTTTCTGGACAGGCTCCGTGATGACAGTCAGATCTATGGCTCTCCAGATCAAGGAGGAGACATATATCGAGGCTGCCAAGGCGCTGGGTGCAAAGCACTCCAGGATCATATTTAAGCATATGGTGCCGCTTTTGATTCCATACAGCTTTGCATCCATGGCCTTATCTGTGCCGAGCGCAATAGTCTATGAATCTTCGGTGAGCCTTTTAGGCCTCGGAGACGCAACTATTGTCACCTGGGGTCAGATTCTCCACGATGCAATGCAGGGAGCGGCTATTCTCAAAGGAATTTGGTGGTGGGTGCTGCCGCCAGGACTACTGATAGCTATAATGGGCATGACCTTTGCATTCCTGGGCTTCTCGATGGACAAGATACTCCATCCAAAACTAAAGACAAGGTAACCTCGATGAACAGCTTGCTGAAAATTGAAAACCTGCAAATGTATTATTTCACCTCGAAAGGCGCGGTGCGTGCCATCGATGGGATCAATTTAGAGCTTTTCCCCGGAGAGAGTATAGGCCTTGTGGGAGAGTCGGGCTGTGGTAAGACGAGCCTTGGCACTTCGATTTTGCGCATGCCGACTCCCCCTGGCCGCTACGTGGAAGGGAAGATACTCGTAGACGGAGTCGATGTGATTCCACTTCCTGAGAAGGAAGTGCGTAAGAGCATCCGCTGGCAGAAGATATCGATGGTCTTCCAGGGAGCGATGAACTGTCTCACACCAGTCTATACCATAGGCCATCAGATGATGGAGACTCTAGTTGAGCATCAGGATATGCCCCGCTCCGATGCCGAAGAGCTAATGAGAGAATATCTGGGGTACGTGGGCTTGCCTCCAGAGATTTTGCAGCGCTATCCACATGAGCTTTCCGGTGGTATGAAGCAAAGAGCGGTTATTGCTACCGCTCTATTTCTCAAACCACAGATAATAATACTAGATGAACCTACAACCGCACTCGACGTTATTGTTCAGGCACAGATCATCAATCTGCTTAAAAAATTAAAGCAGCAATTCGACCTATCGTTTTTGTTCATTACCCACGACCTTGCGCTCGAAGCCGAGATATCGGATCGAATCTGTGTAATGTATGCCGGTAAGATAGTCGAATTAGGCACAAATGAGCAGATCTATGGCATACAGGGACCATCTCATCCATACACGGAGCGACTTCTAGCGGCTACTCCACGGCTTTTCAAGAAAGTGGAGCAGCTTCATTTTATTCCCGGCACGCCGCCCGATCTCATTGCACCACCAAAAGGCTGCCGATTCAGTCCTCGCTGCAATAAGGCATTCGATCGCTGTTTCGAGGAAGAGCCCCCGCTGATCGAAATCGAGCCAGGCCATAAAGTTGCATGTTGGCTCTTTCATTGAGTAATCGGAAAGCCGTAGAGGAGAAAATACATGGCAGATGTAATACTGAGCGTAAAAAACCTCAAGAAATATTTCGAACCACATCAGGGATTTGCCGAATCTATCATAGGTGGTGGACAGAAGAAGAAAATCAAGGCAGTCGATGATGTTTCTTTCGACATAAAGCGCGGCGAGATATTTGGATTGATAGGCGAATCGGGTTCTGGAAAGACTACGACGGGGAAGTTGGCTATGAAACTTCTCGAGCCAACTTCAGGACAGATAATTTTTAACGGCGAAGATGTGACGAACCTCGACAAAGAAAAGCTCAAAGATTACCGTCGAAAAGTTCAGATGATCTTTCAGGACCCCTACGCTTCGATGAATCCGCGTTTCAAGATTAGGGATGTGCTGGAGGAGCCTCTCATCATCCATAAGATCAAGGCGTCCGTCGAAGAGCGCAATACCATGATTGTCAGAGCCCTTGAAGAGGTCAAGCTGACGCCGCCCGATGATTTTATGGGTCGATGGCCGCACATGCTTTCCGGAGGACAGCGCCAGCGAGTCGCAACGGCACGAACGCTCATACTCAACCCAATGATGCTGGTTGCAGACGAGCCGGTCTCGATGATAGACCTTTCCACGCGAGCCGAGGTCCTTCACATGATGAAGGAAGTACAAAAAAAACTTGGCCTGTCTTACCTCTATATAACCCACGATCTTTCGACGGCACGCTATTTTACCGATCGCATTGCGGTTATGTACCTTGGTCGAATAGTGGAAATTGGCCTTGCCGATGATATCATCGATAACCCCTTGCATCCCTATACTCAAGCTCTTATCGAGGCTGTTCCGGAACCTGAATCAGGCAAGGTAAAGATAATTAAAGAGCTTCCAATCTATGGAGAGATCCCGAGCCCAGCAGACATTCCTAACGGCTGTCGTTTTCATACGCGCTGTCCCTATGCCATCGAAGCTTGTAAGACGGAACCCGAGCCCGAGCTGATGTTGGACGGAGAGGAGCATTATCACGCTTGTAGACGAGCTCATGAGGTCAAGGAAGAGAAGCAAAAGAAAAGCAGGGTAGAGCGATCATGAGATAAAACAAAGGCTGTAGTGCCATTGTAGAATCATGGATAGCCGATCATGTTATATAACACCATTTCAATTTCTGGGTGCTGAATTAAGAAATCGCTTTGGAATCGAGCGGCTTAAACCTTGGATAAAAGCAGATGTACAGAAAGTCCAAGAGCGAGTCCGGAGCCATGCAGAATTAGCTCAAAAGCCCTTCTATTATCAAATCCGTTGCCTCGTCTTCTGTGAGACCGCGGCTCAACAAAGTTTCGAGCTGTTTTGAGTCAACCGAGCCAATGGCCGCCTCATGCGTAACATGGGCAAGATGGTTGTTCACCTGCACGATAGGAATCGCACGGGCGCGCGCGCCATCCTGGACGATTTCCTTGCAGTCGACATGACCCCGGGCATAAGGTGCATCCGCGATGATTTCGTTTTCGATGATTGCGGAAGCCTTATCTTTGATTGCGATATGACTTGTCAATACACCTGTCGAAGATTCGCCAAGAAGATTGGCGGATTCCTTGATGTGTATACTGTCTTCCAGCCGACCGAAAATACGAGTCTTCATGTCCACCGTGGCATCTTTTCCCACTTCTGCGGCATAATCGAGGTCGATAACACCCGCAGCTCCCTTGATAAGCTCGAACTCGGTGGAAAATCTGGCGCCTTCGCTTAGCCTCACTTTTGTAACTGGTACGATTTGGACCCCGCCATTAGGCCCATGGACATGCCGCTCGAAATAAGATAGAGAAGCGCCCTTTTCGAGCTCGATCTCTGCATTCATAAGATGTTGAATGTTGATCGCATTTGGAAAGGTGCAGTTTGCAATGAATTGGGCGCAGGCTCCTTCCTCGATTAAAGTATTGATAAAGATTCGCTGTACCCCATTTTCAGGAATGAGACCGAAGCAAAAGTATACTGGATTCTCTATCGTAACACCTCGCTTGACTCGAATTTTGACGCTGACCCCATCCTCCAGGGATTGAGATTCTACAATAAGGCCATCGACGAGATTTCGATTTAAGACCTCATTGCCATGGATTTCTATATGTGCCACATCTGGAGCGAATTTATGTTGATTGATCGATGCCAGCAGCTCTGCGATAAGAATGTCTTTATCTATGATTGATTGCTCTGCCATGGTTTTCCTCTCAATTCGCCGCAAACATAGGAACTAGCCTATCCGTGTCGGGCTGGCCTTTATGTGGACAAGGCACACACTTGCCACTGAAATAGTCGAACATTCTAGATACGTCGCCCTTGTCGACAAGAGTTCCTGCACAGATGAGAAAAGCATGATCTGCGCGCTTCAGGACCTCAGGGCTATGGGTGATTAGGATGACAGTGGAACTTGCCTGTTTTAGATCTTTTATAATGCTAAAGATATACTTTACAGAATCTATATCTACACCGGAATCTGGCTCATCCATAAGCACAAGGCGAGGCTTCATCGCATATATCGAAGCTAGTTCGATGCGCTTTCGTTCGCCTCCCGAGAGTGTCTTATCCACGGCGCGATTGATATAGTTTTCTGGTACAAGTCCTACCTGTCGAAGCGCATCCTCGACGACCTTCTGAGATTTCTCTTTGGCTCCTGCAAGTATGAATCGGCTCACGGACAGCCCTTCGAAGCGGGCAGGCTCTTGGAAAAGCAATGTAATTCCTCTTCGTGCCCGCTCATCTATCGAAAGATCCTTAAGAGACTCACCATTAAAAATGACATCACCTTGAAAATCGCGATAACCGGATAGTCCCATTATGGTATTAGCCAGAGTGGACTTACCTGCTCCATTAGGACCAATGATCGCATGGACATGTCCATTCCAGATCTCCATGCTTAGATTGTTCAAAATGGGTCTTGATTCTTTGAGAAGCGTAATATTCTTGATTTCGAGAAGATTCATAATTTTGCCGTCCCGTGTCTTTGGCTGAGCTGCATTATGCTCTGAATAAAATTCATATCATTAATGTAGGATTTTCCTTTGAGAAAAATACTCCTTTCCAAAAAGAAAATCAAGTATGTGGCAGCAAACCGAATATTTAGAGCGGCAAACCCTATGGTTTGATTATCTGCTGACTAACATTGACAATCTCGCCTAGATAGATCCGATGATAGTCCTTTCTGGGGTAATGCTCTTCTATATCACTATCCAGGAAATTAGCTTCATTTAAGTCATGCCAATAGATTTTTCGGCATTCTATTACAAGCTGAGCTTCCTCGAAACTTGGGGCATCAACCTTGCGGGAAGCCATAGGAGTAAGACCAGCCAGTGCTATCTTATCGAGGTTTCGGCCGGAATTCGAACCAAGAATCGATAGAGCTTGTTTGTACTCTGGAGTAAAAGCGTTTAGAGTAAAGCTGTCGTATCGGTTCATGAAATCATAGGTATATCTTGAGGGACGTACCATAACCTGAAACACCATCTTATCCCATACATGCCCATAACTGCCCCAGGAAATTGTCATCGCGTTGAAGACACGAGCATTAAAATCACCTGCAAATAACGCAAACCAATGGTCGCGTAGTCTTGCTACATCGTAGTGAAAATCTTTCAGCGGTATATCCTGCCGATTCATGCTTTTTCCTCCAGTGTTTTGATATATCTATATGATTCGATTATATTTCATTTCCCTTGAATTGACTCATGTAAAGACGATGATAAAAGCCGCGCTTTGCAAGGAGCGCTTGATGGTCTCCTATTTCCACAATTTTGCCATCATCTATTACAATGATCTTGTCGGCATCGCGAATAGTGCTGAGCCTATGGGCGATAACTATGCTTGTTCTTCCGTGCATGAGCCTCAAGAGAGCCCTTTGGATGCGAATTTCTGTGCGTGTATCGACGCTGCTTGTGGCTTCGTCCAATATAAGTATTGCCGGATCCGCTAGAATTGCCCGCGCAATGGATAAAAGCTGACGCTGGCCCTGGCTTAAATTGCTTGCACGCTCCGAAAGATTTGTTTGATAACCTTCGGGAAGCTGTCGTATAAAGTGATCGACTTCCGCCATCTTAGCAGCTTCGATACATTCCTCGTCCGTCGCATCAAGCCTACCAAAGCGAATATTCTCCAGTACCGAATCGGCAAAGAGAAAAGTATCCTGCAAAACCAAACCTATTGCTCGCCGAACTACTTCCTTCGGAATAGTCCGGATATCCACGCCATCGAATAGTATCTGTCCTTCATCGATCTCATAGAAGCGCATCAGTAGGTTAGTAATCGTAGTCTTGCCGGCTCCTGTGGGCCCCACTAAGGCTACCGTCAGCCCTGCAGAAATATCTACATCGAAATTTTTGATTACGGGTTTGCCGGGCAAATAGCCGAATACCACATTCTTGAAGCTAACATTGCCCTGAAATTGTCCGAGACTAAAGACCATTGGAGCCGTGGAAGAACCGATTATAGAATCTTCGCTGACTCTTATTGCAGTCTCGGGATTTGTTTTGGCTTCTTCCAGTCTTGGTTCCTCTGCTATCTCTGGATCCATATCGATTATCTCGAAGACTCGCTCCGCTCCAGCTAGAGCGGCTTGTATCGAGTTGTATAGATTTGATATTTGCCTTAGAGGCTGAGTAAAATTCTGTGCATAGTTTATGAATGTAGCAATCATGCCAATGCTCACAAGATCCTTGAGCGCCAACCAGCCACCAAGGCTAGCAAGCAATATAACAAAGAAACTACCTATCACACCTGTAAGAGGCATTAGAAGCAATGCATATGAATTTGCATATATAGCTGCTTTATATACAGCTTCATTTTTTCTTTTGAAGGTTTCGATTGCGGAGTCATTTCGGCGGAAGGCTTTGATGACCTTAAAGCCGGAAATGGTTTCCTCGGCTATAGCGTTGAGATCACCAAGCTCTTTCTGCAATTCCCTGAATCCCTTACGAGTATATTTTGCCACAAAATTGCTGAAAAAATACATTATCGGGATGACGATGAGGCTTGTAAGCGCTAGCCAATGGTTGAGAACGAACATACTCACCAGAATGCCGGACATCGTAATAACACCCGCGACGAGTGAAATGATATTTTGTGATACAGCCTGATTGATGGCATCGATGTCATTCGTTAGCCTGCTCATGAGCCCGCCAGCGGGGTTCGTATCGAAAAAGCGCATTGGGAGCCACTGGATATGCACAAACAAATCGCGGCGTAGGTTTTTAAGGGCATTTTGGGATATGATCGCCATTTTTCGATTTGCGATCAAATTAAAGCTATTGCTCAGAAAATAAGCGATGAGCATAAGAACAGCATTTCGAGCTAATCCATTTATGTCTTTGCCGCCGATGCTCTTATCTATTGCGCTGCCGAGCAAATAAGGACCGACTAATCCAAGGAGAGATTGCAGAAGCACAAAGAACACAATCAAAAGCAGAGGTTGCCTGAATGGCATTAGATATCGGAAGAGCCTTTTCATCGCTTTGCGAGGATCCGAGGCTCTCTCATATCTTGTAGGCCTGCCTCCTCGCCTTTGAAAGCTGGTGCGCACATCCTGAATCGAGGGACTTGTCTCATAAGCCATGACGCACCCCCGCACCCAACTGGGAATCGTATATTTCTTTGTAGATTGGGCTTTTCTTTAGAAGCTCTCTATGAGTGCCTTCTGCAACGATTCGTCCTTCATCGAGCACGATTATCTTGTCTGCGTTAAGCACTGTACTGATGCGTTGAGCCACCATGATGAGGGTTATTCCCATAGTGGCCTTCGCTATGGCAGCGTGAATTTTGGTCTCTGTTTCCACATCTATAGCGCTTGTTGCGTCATCCAAAATGAGAATCGAAGGCTTGGTAATAAGGGCACGAGCTATGGCAATACGCTGTTTTTGTCCGCCAGAGAGATTAGCCCCACGTTCTTCGATGTGCGTCTCGTAATGCTCTGGCATATCCATGATAAAGTCGTTGGCATGAGCCGCAACTGCGGCGGCAAGGACCTCTTCATCGCTTGCATCGGGCTTTCCATATCGAATGTTATCGCGCACTGTGCCCGAAAAGAGCACAGTTTCCTGAGGAACTATGGCTATGTGTTCGAGAATCGATGAAATCCTTAGGAGTCTAACGTCATTGGAATCGATATTGACCTTTCCTGAGCGAGCATCATAGAAACGCGGAATCAGGTTGACAAGGCTGGATTTTCCCGAACCTGTCGCACCCAGTACGGCGGTAACCTTTCTTGCTTCGGCTCTTGTACATATATCCTCCAGCACCTTAAGGGCTGTATCTCCATTGTAATGGAAATATACATGATCGAATTCAACCTCTCCGTGAATGCTTGATGGAAGCGGAGAGGCATTTGGCAGCTCCACAACCTCTGGCTCGGCATCTAGCACCTCAGCAATACGCTTTGATGACGCCAAGCCATTTGCCCAGTTGTTTGAAAGCTGAGTCATGGAAATAAGAGGGTGGAGGGTGGCCATGAGGTAGTTTGTAAAGGCAACTATTTGCCCCAACGTAAGATCACCCTGAATCGACTGCAAACCCCCAAGCCACACGACGACTATGATACCGATATTTATCAACATGGTTAGAATTGGGCTCATCGATGCCATAATCCGCATAACCTTGACATTTTCTTGAGCCAGGTTGTCGTTAGCTGTCTCGAAACGTTCTGTCTCATATTTTCCGCGTACAAAGGCCTTTATAAGTCGAGCGCCAGCTATGTTTTCTTGCAGCACGGTATTGAGGCGATCGAGTCGTTGCTGGACAGTCCTAAAGAAGGGCTCCATCTTTGTGCTGAAAAAGAAGATCACCACTGCTCCAACTATGAAAATTGGCATCATCGTAAGAGCCAATGTCTTGCTGGTCACGAACATGAGAGCGATACTCCCGATCATCGAGAGCGGGGCTTTAGAGCCAAGGCGAAGCGACATTTGGAACAGACGCTGGACAGCGGCCGTATCGCTCGTAAGGCGTACCATGAGTCTAGCAGTTGAGAATTGGTCGATGTTTCCGTAGGAAAAATTCTGTATCTTGATAAAGATGGCCTCGCGCAAATCGCGCGCAATGCTCTCGCCAACACGAATAGAAGAGACGCTGTTTAGCACAGCAGCCAGGGCTGACAATGCAGAAATACCCAACATAAGCGCAGATGTGGAAAGTACGGTATGTAAGTCTCTTTGTCGGATTCCTTGATCGATTATATGGCCTACAAGCCTTGGTACCGCAAGATCGCAAGCCACAACAATAACAAGTGCAACAAAAGAAAAGAGCGCTGTTTTTCTATATGGGCGCGCGAAACGCAATAATTTTCCAAGTTCATTCATTTGAAGCTCCAATGTCTGGCAATCATATTCTTAACTATTTATGGCTTGTTGTACCAGCGGGAGACTTGGAGGGAGGCTTTCCTGCTTCGAAGAAAATTTTGCGATATTCGCGCGGAGACAGCCCTGTACACTTCTTGAAGACCTTGGTGAAGTGAAAGGGATTTTCAAAACCAAAGCGCGTGGCGACATCGCTTACCGTAAGTCTATTGTCTACAAGAACACCTGATGCAGCTTCGATTTTTAGCCTTGTAAAGTACTGAAAAGGAGACATGCCCAGGTGCTGCTTGAAGAGACGTATGAAATATTCTTCGGAAAGACCCAGCATAGCAGCAAGGTCATCTGAGCTCAATTTATCCCTTACATGCTTGGACATAAGAGCAAGAGCTCTTTCGACGTGCTCATTTTTCGATCTATTGGAGTTGATGAAATCAATCGAGGCTTCGATTTGATCGAACCAGCGATATAGAATACTGACAAGCGCGTGCTCAGCTGCTTTTCGAAAGCGCTCCGAGTTGGACTTAGACAGCCTATATAGATCTTCGAGAAGGAATCGATCTTTTGCGTCTGCTCGCAAAACTCGATTCTTTGCATGCCAGAGATGCTCCATCAGTGCTACAATCTCTCTATCTGCCGGATTGTCAGCTTGCGGAGCGAATAGAATTGCATAATAACTGATAGGTTTTTCGACGGCTTCCGGAAGAATGGAATGAAATTCACGAGGCTGTACAAAATAAATGCTATTGGCGTCGATGACGAATCTTGAGCGATTGATGAGCAAAGCGCCTTGTCCTTCCATAAAATAGTGGAATTCGAACTCTCCAGCCCGATGAGCGTGATACCTACCATGCCATGCCAGTCTCTCTCCGCTAATCAGCCTGTATACATAGACGGCGTCGCGAATCTCCATACAATCTCCATGCTAAGAGAATGTCAATAATAGATATGATTTGTCAATATCTCGCATTGTATTTTTAGGGAAATGACCCTATAGTTTTTTACGTTAGTTTGATTTTTACGTAAATTTTTTGGATAGCAGATTTCATCTCTAGAGGAAGTCAGCGGCGATGAAGAGCTTGTGTGGTATAGATCTTGGCACACAGAGCTGCAAGGTAATCCTCTATGACCCCGAAACTAGGCGAATAGTCGCCAGAGCTCAAGCTCCTCTTTCGATAATCGCAAGGAATGATGGGACCAGAGAGCAGCTCGCTTCCTGGTATGAGGAAGCGCTGTGCACTTGCTTTGGTTCGATTTCGCCCCAACTGCGGGCGACAATCGTGGCAATTGGCGTTTCGGGACAACAGCATGGATTCGTACCCATAGATGAGTATGGCAGAGCAATTCGACCCATTAAGCTTTGGAACGATACATCCACGGCTGAAGAGTGCGAGGAGCTAACAGCTCTTATCGGAGGAGAAGAAGAGTTATTGGCAGAGACTGGGCTTCTAATGTTGCCCGGATACACCGCTCCAAAGATCTATTGGTTGAAAAAACATGAGCCAGAGAATTACAAACGCCTAAGACATGTTCTTTTGCCACATGATTATATCAATCTCCTTTTGACAGGCAATTATCTTACCGAATATGGAGATGCGTCTGGAACCGCTCTCTTCGATGTGCGAAAGCGGAAATGGTCGTACCGTATATGTGATCTCATCGATCCAAATCTAGTCGATTATTTGCCAGCCTTGATCGAGCCTTCTACCCCGGCAGGGAGGGTCGGCGCACAGGCAGCGAATCGTTTTGGAATTCCAGAAGGAACGCTCGTTTCCGCGGGCGGTGGCGACAATATGATGAGCGCTATCGGTACCGGCACGGTTCGCAATGGTTGTCTTACCATGAGTCTTGGAACAAGCGGAACACTCTATGGTTATTCGAGCAGCGCACTCGTCGACCCCGAAGGAAAGCTCGCGGCATTCTGTTCGTCCACTGGTGGATGGCTTCCTCTTCTCTGCACAATGAATTGCACCGTGGCGAGCGAACAAATACGCTCTCTTTTTGGTATGAGCATAGAAGAGATGAATCATAGGGCGGCTATGGCGCCAATTGGAGCCGAAGGTATTGTGGTCTTGCCATTTTTCAATGGAGAAAGAATTCCAAACTTGCCACAGGGGAAGGCAAGCATCCTCGGAGGAACCGCTACTAATTTTTCAAAGGAAAATATCGCAAGGGCGGCGATGGAAGCTGCGATATTCGGAATGCGAATTGGCCTCGAGTCTTTCAGAAGACTTGGATTCCCAGCATGCGAGATAAGGCTTACGGGAGGCGGAGCGAAAAGTGCTCTTTGGCGCGAAATTGCGGCAAATGTGACAGGCCTGCCGGTACGCGTTCCAAAAGAAGAAGAGGCGGCGGCCCTAGGTGCAGCCCTTCAGGCTCTCTGGTGCTACGAATGCATTCAGCGCTCTCGGCCTGTGGAAATTGAGACGATAGTCGATAAGCATGTGAACTTCGATGAAGGCTCCAATGTCGAGCCCGAAAGACTTAAGGTTATGAAATATGAAGAAGCTTATGCTCAATATGAGGAATATCTGGCAGCGCTGACTCCTCTCTATAGATAGATGTCATTAAGAAAGACAATTCCGGAAAGGAAAAGGGAATGGAAGATTATTTTGTTGGACAGAAAGAATATTTCCCGGGTATTGGAAAGATTCGATATGAAGGGCCTAAAAGCGATAATCCTCTTTCTTTCAAATATTATAACCCAGAGCGAAAAGTTGGTAACAAGATCATGCGAGAGCACTTGCGCTTCGCTATCGCATATTGGCATAGTTTCGGTGCGGATGGTGCCGATCCATTTGGGGCTGCTACCCACATCCATCCATGGATAAGCGATGCTAGCACTACAATGGAAGCCCATGAGCACAAGTTAGATGCAGCCTTCGAATTCTTTACCAAGATCGGTGTGGATTTTTATTGTTTTCATGATCGAGATCTAGCGCCCGAAGGCAAGAATCCAAGTCAAAGCGAGAAAAATCTTGTTCACATGGCAAAACTTGCCAAAGAACGTCAGAAAGCGACGGGAGTCCGACTTCTTTGGGGTACCGCCAACCTCTTTACGCATCCGCGCTATATGAATGGTGCTGCAACGAATCCAGAATTAGGGGCGGTAGCCTATGCAGCAGCCCAGGTCAAGGCAGCGATAGACGCTACAATTGAGCTGGGTGGTCAAGGCTATGTATTCTGGGGTGGCCGAGAAGGCTACATGACCCTTCTCAATACCGACCTCAAGCGCGAAAAAGATCACCTTGCCAGATTCTTGTCGATGGCGCGGGATTATGGACGCAGCAATGGCTTTGAGGGAATGTTCTATATCGAGCCAAAACCCATGGAACCTATGAAGCACCAATACGATTATGATGTAGAGACCGTTGCTGGATTCTTGCGCGCCTATGGCCTCGAAAAGGATTTTCGTGTCAATATCGAGGCGAATCACGCAGAGCTTGCGGGCCACGATTTCTGCCATGAGCTGGAAACCGCGGCAGCGCTAGGCGTATTCGGTTCCGTCGACGCGAACCGAGGCGATCCCAGAAATGGCTGGGATACCGATCAGTTCCCAATAAATGTCTACGATACAACGCTTGCCATGCTCGCAATCCTGCGCGCAGGCGGCTTTGTGACAGGCGGCCTCAATTTTGATGCTAAGATCCGTCGAAATTCCCTCGATCCTTCTGATCTCTTTGAAGCACACATCGGTGGCATGGATGCTTTTGCTGCTGGGCTTCTTGCTGCAAATCGGATTATCGATGATGGGAAACTCGATGCCTTTGTTCGTAAGCGCTATTCGTCTTTTGACAGCGATATTGGAAGGCGTTTTGAGGATGGGCAGTTGAATTTTGAAGAGCTTGCTAACCTTGCTTCGACCTTTGGAACTTCCGCTGCGGCAAAAATTGGCCGGTCATCTGGCAAGCAAGAGTATCTCGAAAATCTAATAATGCAGTATGTGCTGGGAGTGGACTGATTAGATATCACGAATCGAGAGGTTTGTGTTTTTAAAAGCCCCCTTTTCTGTGTTCTCAATTCCGCTTGCTCCAGGGAGGACGCAGATAGCTTCGCTGTCTTTCCTGGCCTCTTTCCTGGCCTTACGAGAAACTTCACTTGCCCTACGATGACCCAGCCGCCCTCAAGGGGACGGATGAGGAGATCATGGCGAGCACCAGACGAATCCGCGATGAGATCGAGCAAGCCGTCCTGGACCTCGTTGCCCGTCTATCCATCTGATTTTAAGCTCCTATAGGTGCACTCTAAGACCTGTGCTTGTTGTGGTCAACTGCAGTAGCGCCTTCTAGAGTGGAAAAATCAAGAGGCAATGTATTGGCAGGCAATTTGTTAGGATGCTGGTCTTGAGAGAAAAGCATGGTCGCGGGGATCCCCAAGAGCGCTACCACGAGCACCGCACAGATTACTTTGCGATGTGGTCTGAATTGAGCACTTTCATAAGGCCACAAAGGAGCCCGAGTTGTCGATCCGACATGGCTCCTAGGCCTTTTACTTCTCATCTGTTTCAGTCTCATTTGATGAACCTCCTTGGTAATTGGAATTCTTCAATAATTCGGTCAATCGACGACTATATGCCAAAAGAGCGGATCTCCCCTGTGGGGTTATTCGATAGTATGTAGCGGGTTTGCGGTCGATAAATCGCTTTTGATACCGCACATATCCGCTTCCTTCTAGCTTTCGCAAATGGCTTGCCAGATTGCCATCGGTGGTTTGGATGACATCACGAATATAAGTAAATTCAGCTTCATCGCAGCCAGCAAGCAATGCAAGTGCTGCAAGGCGTATCCTAGACGAAAGCATTTCATCAAAGCTCTGATAGTTATACGGATTCTTTTCGTTCTTTTGCATAGAAATAAATTCCCGGCATACATTCGCCTAAGAAGGCGCATATTCCCACCACTGCAGGCGACCAAAGGGCTGGTACCAGTAAAACAACAATACTGCACACAATCCAAAGGGCGCTCATTATTCGCAAGAGAAAATAGCGGGTCATGCTACTGCTTATCCAATAGGCGGTGCCAACGAGAAGCGATACAACACAAAGGGCGTAGGGAAGAGAGATATTCTGGGGGCGCAAAAACCCGACTATTCCATAGAGTACCATCACACCAAAGATAAAGATCCACATCTCATTAGAGATTTTGTGGAGTGATGTGGTTTTTAGCTGCTGCTGTTGCTTCCGTCTGTCATGCCGAACCACTAATAGAAAAGCGCTTGCCATAAGTAAAGCCCATAATAGCCCTATGGCCACATACCAGTGCCATGATGCAAAGGCATAGCTCAATGCGGTACCTATGCTGACAAAACCTCCCCATATCATTGAGGGGAATCCCATTGAAAGAACGGTTTTACGAGATTCTTCCAGCATGCGCTCGATGAGCTCCAACTGTTGATCTGGACTTATGAAAGGTTCTTCTTTCATGATCTGCGCTCCTTTGGAGTTGATACTCCCAAATTGCTCATTTTATAAGCAGCATATCACAAAGTACTTTGAATTGCAAAGTAGTGATTACAATTTTATCTCATTCGATTTCTATATTTCTTATTTGCTCTATTTTCCGGCTTTCTGTTTCATTATCGTACACATAGTCATTGGGCGCCAAATTACCGCTTAATAGTCTGTCCGTCTAAGACAATCAGCTCATTATCTAGGCTCATATCCATGATATTTCCAAATAATGCTTGAAAGACAGCAGCAAAGATCGCGATTACCAATGAAATAAAGATGGGAATGGTTCCAAATACTATGAGGCCTGGGGCATCGTCTTTTTGTGCTATGAAAAAGACTAATGGCAATATTCCCGTATATAAAATACTGACTGCGATTGCACAGAGTTTTATGTTCTTTAGAGCTCTTGCACATTGTTTTGATAGAGCATTGTCTTTATCAATATTGATTAGGATCTTAAAAGCTTGATACAGTGCAATATAAAACGGTATCGTTGATAAATATATGCCAACCAAAATGGGGTATAGCATATAAGCATAGCTTGGATTCGCTGGATTATTGGCTAGCCAAAATAACCCTAAAACACTCAGAATAAAAACTGGGACTCCAAGGAGAACAAGTGCTATTTTCAAAAGGCGGATCATTCTTTGTATCCTTATAAGACTCTCATTTAATTATTGGCCATTTGGGTTTTATCATATATTTTATTGTTTATCAATCAATATCAATTGAAATTTTAGGTTTGCAATTTGAACTCGAGCTTTCATTACTGCTACGAACCTTGTGTATGACAATGAAGCAGAATGGCGGAGAATAGAGTAAATAAGGAATAAAGAAATCGAAGGGGAATAATATAGTAATTCCTTCGCTGTATTTAACCATGAGTCATAAGTATTCTTCTTGCTGTCTGCTTGCTTTATACACAAGATTCGTATCAGTATGGATTGTTAATGGAGGCTGAGAGAATGGCGGTAAGAAAAGGCTATATTAGGCCTTCACCTATCGATGCGGACATCGGCGCACAATTGGAGTTATTAAGAAAAGCTGGCGTTGAATCAATATTCGAGGAAAAACCTCTTTCGAAAGAAGCAGACAGGCCCGAATTGCGACGTGCGCTCGATAGTCTTTGCAATGGCGATACGCTCTTTGTGGCTTCTCTGGATAGACTTGCTCGCACAATTACAGAGCTTTTCTATATCCTCGAAGAAATAAGAAGAAGGGGAGCCAATCTGGAGAGCTTGAAGGAACAACTCAAGATTGAGGATGATTTTATAAGGCATTTGGGCATTATTATTGATTTCGAGCGCATTTCTCTTTTGGAATGGCAGCGGGGAAAGATCGAAGCAAAGAAATCATGGCGAGAAAGAGGGGCTGGCTCTAAACGCCAGCGCTGATTCAGTGTTAAAGAGAGCCCTATTGGCGCCGTACCTTAAGTTTCTCTGACATCAACGACTTTTTGAACAACAGGAGTAATCGCTTCGATCAAGGTTTTTTCTTCGACGCCTGTCACCTTGATTGTGCAGTAGGCATTGGTTGGATCTTCTCCTTCGAAGGTGGCAAAAGAGACTATATTACCGCCGCATTTCGTAATCGCATTGGAAACTTTTGCCAGTTCTCCCTTTCTCTCAGGTAGAAGGAGGGTTAGCCTGATGCCCTTGTGTCTAGCGCCAAAAAGCTCGATAAAAAGCCTGAATATATCCGATTCCGTGATAATGCCAACAAGTATTTCGCCACGCATTACTGGAATACCGGATATCTGATTATCATCCATTATGCGTGCCGCTTCCTCGATAGGAAGGTCTTCGGTAATCGTTATGACATCTCTGGTCATTACTTTATCGACTGTAAGTTTCGATAGCAGATAGTGCATTTCCCATACATCGAGAGTTGTGGCAGGCGAAGGAGATGCATGTGTAAGGTCCAGAGCACTGACAATACCAACAAGCTTGCCGTTTTTGTCGAGAACAGGCAATCGTCTAATCTTCTCGCGTCGCATAATAGCTTGCGCTTCAGGAACAGTCGTATCCGGTGTAATGGTAACGGGATTTCGTGTCATGCGCTGACCTACTTTCATATTCGCCTCCTTCGATATTTCTCCTATTATTATACTACAGCGATTATACATCCATAAATATATTGATAGTAAGTCAAAGCCCCAAATATGCCCTGCGAACTTCTTGATTCTTGAGAAGATCTGCTGCGGTATCTGTGATTTTGATAAGGCCGTTCTGCATGACATATCCTTTATTTGCGATCTTGAGCGCCATATTTGCGTTCTGTTCTACGAGTAGGATTGTGGTATTGCGCTCTTTGTTGATCTTTTGGATAACCTCAAATATGTTCTGGACAATAAGCGGTGCCAGCCCCAGCGATGGTTCATCGAGCAAAAGAAGGCGCGGGTTTGCCATCAAGGCACGCGATATGGCGAGCATCTGCTGTTCGCCACCCGAAAGTGTTCCACCGAGCTGGTTTCGACGCTCTGCAAGTCTTGGGAATATTGTAAAGACCTCTTCCATGTTTCGCTTTATGCCTTCTCTATCGGTTCGAAGAAAGGCTCCCATATCGAGGTTCTCTGAGACCGTAAGCTGCGGAAAAATGCGACGGCCTTCAGGCACCTGTGAGACGCCCCTCTGGACGATCTTGTGGGGACTCATTCTCGAAATATCTTGACAATCGAGCAAAATCTCGCCGGAGCGTATGGGAACGATACCGCAGATACTCATTAGAGTGGTCGTCTTGCCTGCTCCATTGGCTCCTATAAGTGTGACTATCTCGCCTTCTTCTACTGAGATCGAAACGCCTTTTAAGGCCTGAATATTTCCATAGAAAGTGCGGACATCTTTAAGTTCAAGAAGCGCCATTTTATTCTCCTAGATATGCCTTGATGACATCGGGATTCTTCTTGATCTCGTGCGGATTTCCCTCGGCAATGAGCCTACCATAGTCCAATACATAGATACGCTCGCTAACATCCATAACAAGGCTCATGTCGTGCTCAATAAGAAGAATAGTTATATGTTCCTGGTCTCGGATTATATTTATGGTCTCCTCAAGTTCTTTTGTCTCCTGGGCGTTCATCCCAGCAACAGGTTCGTCAAGTAGAAGCAGAAAAGGATCTGTTGCAAGAGCGCGAGCAATCTCTAGTCGCCGTTGTTCGCCATAAGGCAGATTCTTTGCTGTTTCATTGACATACGTGTCGAGGTTGAGTTTCTTGAGAATGGTGTAGCTCTCCTCGATGACTCTTTGCTCTTCTTCTTTTGTAAGGGCATTGCGGATTATTGCTGCAAAGACTCCTGCCTTGAGCGAATTGTGGCGGCCAATCATGACATTTTCGAGAACGGTCATATTGTTGAAAAGGCGGATATTTTGAAAGGTTCGGGCTAAGCCTTTGCAGTTGATGACATTGGGCTTTAAGCCTTGTATTTCCTCGACGCGTCCATCTCGATTTCGAATCTTGACCTTTCCTTCTGTAGGCTTGTGTACACCTGTTATGCAGTTGAAAATCGTGGTCTTTCCCGCGCCATTGGGGCCGATTAGAGCTGCAATTTCTCCTTCGTCAATGTGCATCGATACTCCATCTATTGCACGCAGTCCTCCAAAAGCCATGACGAGATTGTCTATCTCAAGGATTTCATTATAGTACTGCAACTTCTCCGTACTCATTTTGCAAGCTCCTTTTCTGTGAAGGTGTATTGCTTGCGCTTGCGAGGAATTAGGCCATCGGACTTAAAGATTATGACGAGGATCATTGCAATGCCATATATAAGCATGCGGTATTGCGCAAGGGGCCTGAAATACTCGGGCAGGAGTTTTAGAAGTATTGCCCCGGCGATTACTCCCGGAATGGAGCCGGTTCCGCCTATGACAACAGCCATCAGGATCATTATCGATTCCCACAGAGTAAAACTATCTGGATTGATATAGGTGGTCTGGCTAGCCATCAGCACTCCGGCAATTCCAGCCCAGAATGTGCCAACCGCAAAGGTTATCAATTTGTTCTTGACCATATCGATGCCCATCGCTTCGCAGGCTACCTCATCTTCGCGCATCGCTTCGAGGGCCCTTCCGACCTTTGAATCTTCGATTCGTCTCACAACGAATATGGTAATCATTACGAAGACAAGAGCTATAAAGTATATATACGTGGCAGCCTCTGAGGGCTGCAGTTTTTGACCGAGAAACCAGGGACGAGGAATAAGGCTTATGCCGGTAGCACCTCCTGTTAGATCGCCGGCATTCTGCATCACCATGTGAAAGATCTCACCAAACGCAAGGGTGACAATTGCAAGATAATCGCCCCTAAGTCTCAATACCGGCAGACTCAATATTACGCCAAAGATCGTCGCTGCAATGCCTGCGAGGGGAAGAGATATCCAAAAGAGCCAGCCTGGATTTAAGCCCGCCGCGATGAAAGAAGGCCCGATATATTTCCATATAAGGCCATAAGTATAAGCTCCAATGCCGAAGAACGCTGCATAGCCTAGATTGAGAAGCCCTCCGAGCCCTACGATGATGTTGAGGCCTAGACCTAAGATCACATATATGAATGCGGTGATCATGACATTGGTGTGGTACATACCAAAAAGAAAGGGAAAAGCCACGGTAAATCCAAAGACTAACAGAAGGATTAGCGGGCGAAGCGCAGGGTTTTTAAGGTATCTTCCATTTAGGGCACGGTTATTGATAAGGCCATTCTCGATCTTTTTTTTGCTTGTCCGTCTTTCATTCCACTCGAGAGCCTTGGTCCAGACGAATGAGAGCACGAATGCTCCAATTCCAATGAGAGGAAGGACATTCCAGCGGAAATTGATATGAGCCACTCCCCTTGTCACATTGACTTTCATAACCATGATGGGGAAAAATAAAATCATGAACCAAACGGCGATAATGAGTGATTTTCCAATATCTTTAAGAATAGAGCGTGCTTTCATAGTCTAGACCTTCTGTCGTCGAGAACGACCAAGAATTCCATCGGGCTTTATGAGAAGTATGATTATGAGAATAAGGAAAGCAAAGGCATCTTCATAATCGCTGGACACATAGCCCGTACCGAAGCTCTCTGTCCACCCCAGGACAAAACTTCCGAGAACCGCTCCAGGGATACTTCCGATACCTCCAAGAACTGCGGCAACGAAAGCCTTTATGCCAGCAATGAAGCCGATGTAGTAGTTTATCTGTCCCATATAGGAGCAGATGAGTACCCCTCCAATGGCTGCAAGCGACGAGCCAATGACAAAAGTGAGCGAAATAACTTGATTTATATCGACACCCACTAATTGAGCCATGTGCATATCCTGTGCGGTGGCGCGCATCGCTTTTCCCATACGGGTGAATTTTATCAGCAAAGTCAGCAGAACCATTATTATGGCTGTGGTTATGAGTATTATGAGTTGAGTGGAGTTTATGTAGCTTCTATAGGGCAATAGCCAGCTAAATTCAGGAAGATAATTGGGAAATGGAAGAAATTTTTCGGTCTGTGAAAGAAGCACAAAGTTTTGAAGTATTATCGAGACGCCGATGGCACTGATCAAAGCCGACAAGCGCGGTTTTTCCCTGAGCGGCTTGTATGCGATTTTCTCGATCGTAAAGCCGAATGCCGCAGCATATATTATCGAAAGCAGAATTGAAAATACAAGGACAAGGCTTACGGGCATGCCCTTGGAAAAGAAGAATCCCCCTAAAATAAGGGCGGTGAAACCGCCGATCATATAGATCTCACCATGGGCAAAATTGATGAGCTGAATAATGCCATATACCATGGTGTAGCCTAATGCCATGAGAGCATAAATGCTACCTTTTGCTGTACCACTTAAAAAAAGCTTAATAAAATATTCCATGTACCGATCCTCGACAGCAGGATTGGAAAAAGAAGCCGTTCCGACTCTTATGCCAGAACGGCTTCTGAAGATTCAGAAGAACTCGCCCCTTACTTTAATACTATAAACTTACCGTTCTTGACTTGGAAAAGGGAGTTACCATAGCCTACTATATCTCCCTTCTTATCGAATGTTATCCGGCCAAGCACCGTGTCTACGTATTCTGACTGCAAAGCTGCCACGATCTTATCGTAATCCGTGGATTTTGCCTTTTCGATGGCATTGAGCAGCGCTTGGGCTGAAGCATAAGCATTTAAGAAGAAGGCTCCTGGCTCGGAACCGAATTCTTTCTTATGAGCTTCGATCGCCTTGTTGGCCATTGGGTTGGCAGAGGTATCGGTTGGACCGGTCGCATAGACGCCTTCCGCGTATTTTCCAGCCACTTCGATAAAGGTGTTGTCCTTTATGCCGTCTTCGGAAATAAAAGCTACATTTATTCCCTTCTCTTTCATCTGCTGAACGAGTTTGGAAGCCTCAGGGTGATATCCGCCCCATACCACAGCATCGACTTTGGCGTTGCCAACTTTATTGATTACAGCGGAATAGTCCGGAGCACCGGGGTTGATGCCTTCGAAAAGTGCTACCTTGACGCCCATTTCCTCAGCAAACTCCCTTACAGACTCCGCGAATCCTTTGCCATAGTCGCCCTTATCGTGGAGAACTGCTATTTTCTTTACTTTGAGATCCTTTACAAGGAAGTCCGTTGCAAGCCTTGCTTGTGCATCATCCGGGGCGATTGTGCGGAAGAAGTTCGGATATTCACCACTCTGGGTAAGGAAAGGTGTTGTTGCGGATGGCGAGATGCACACTAATCTGGAATCCTTATAAATTCCCAGTGCTGCTTTGGTAGCTCCAGAACAAATATGGCCGATGACCGCAGCGACCTTTGTGCTTACCAGTTTGGCGGCTACGTTGGTTGCAATCTCTGGTTTGCATTGATCGTCCTCGATAATGAGCTCCACTTTTTGGCCATTAATGCCACCCTTGTCATTGTATTCTTTGACAACCAGCTTGGCAGCATTGACAGTGGGTAGACCATAGGAAGCCAGGTCCCCGGAGTGGGCGCCGGCGACACCAATCTTTATGGTTGGAGCCGCAAATACAGCTTGAGCACCCAAGAAGAGCACAAGGCTCACAATGGCTGCAAAAAGCATTTTTCTTTGCTTCATTTTGAATTCCTCCTTCCGCATATACGAAACATGCGCATAAATAATGGAATGAAGCCAATTTCTGCGAAGAATATATATCCCAATACTCCGTGTCAAGGTGTTTCTATCAAAAGTAAAGCATTTTATTTCCAAAAGGCATAATATTTTAATCTTTGCATATTTCGTTTTAATTTTCGAAATACTTTTCGGCAAAGGCTTGACTAAAAGCAGCCTCAGGATAATTTCTCAAAAATTATCGAATTTTTTCATTTTATATATTGACGAAGTGCCATACAGAAGATACAATGCCGAAAATGTTACTATGCATAGTAACATAGATTTGTTGACATGCAAATGCCGATGGCTATGGCATGGACAGATCATTTTGCCTTATAAGGGAGAGGTTGTATGAGTAATCGTTTTGCAAAATTGCTCTATGCGATTGGATGTGCAGGGATCTTGCTATTGTTATCTTGTGCGCCAAAGGGCGCAAAAGTTGTCGGTGTGGCTAAATTCGTGTCGCATCCGGCTCTCGATGCATTAGAGAAAGGCATTTTGGATGAGCTCTCTGCATCAAAGGCTGATTATAAGGTCGATCTGCAGAATGCGAATGCAGACATGAATACGGCTGCCCAGATCGCACAGCACTTTAAACAGGAGAAGGTTGCACTCGCCGTGGGAATTGCGACGCCAATGGCTCAAGCACTCGCAAATCAGATCAAGGATCGCCCGGTCATTTATTCTGCTGTAACGGATCCTGTTGCTGCCGATCTAGTAGAAAGCATGGATAAGGGCGGACCCAACGTTACCGGCACATCCGATATGACTCCTGTTCGGGAACAGCTGGATCTTCTATGTTCATTGAAACCAAGCATAAAGCGCATCGGAAATATCTATGCTTCAGGAGAAGCAAACTCAGTTGCTCTAGCTGAGATCGTCAGAGAATATTGCCAAGAGCATGGTTTAGAATATGTAGAGTCGACTATTACGAATTCTTCCGAGGCTAGGCAGGCTCTTCTCTCTATTGCAGGGCGAATCGATGGACTATACCTGGGCAATGACAACACGGTCTTCTCGGCGCTTAGCGGAATTGCGGAAGTGGGAATCGATAAAAAGATTCCAATTGTGACTGCTGATCCCTCTTCTGCGGAGACAATACCGGTGCTGGCGGCTCTCGGATACGACTACTATCGCATGGGTTTGGCTACTGGCAAAATTGTGGTGCGCATATTGAATGGAGAAAAAACATCGGATATCCCTGCATTTCTGTCCAAAGAGAATGAAGACATGACTTTCGTACTCAATCTCGATACTGCAAGGAAAATCGGCATATCAGTCGATCAGTCTATAATCGACAGGGCGAAAGTAGTTATCTCAGATGATCAACTTGTGCGGAAGTAATCGATGGTAGAAGGAATACTCGTCGAAGGATTAATCTATGGCATTCTTGCGTTCGGAGTTTTTGTAAGCTTCAGAATTCTGGATTTTCCTGACTTGACCGTGGAGGGATCTTTTCCTGCTGGAGCTGCTGCAGGCGCAGTAGTAGCTTCGGCTTTCAATCTATCCTCAAATGCTGTTCTGCATGGGTTGGCGGTACCGGCTGGTATGCTGGCGGGTTTTGTTGTAGGAGGGATAGCAGGTTTTGCCACTGCGGCTGTTTATCACAAGTTAAGAATCCCGCCCCTGCTTGCAGGCATAGTTACTATGACGGGATTTTATTCGATAAATCTGCGTATCCTCGGTGGAAAGCCAAACTATCCACTCATAACTAACAACCCCATGCTCAAGCTTGCGCGTTCATTTCTCGGAGGTGCGCTTCCCTCGGAGTGGTCGCTCTTTGCATCATGCGTGCTGGTATGCCTTGTGCTCTTTGGGCTTCTAGATCTTTTCTTTCATACCGAGATTGGCATTGCGATGGGTGCGCTTGGAGACAATGAGAATGCCGTCATTCAGGCTGGCATTCAGCCAAATAGATTGAGAACCTGGGGAATAATGCTCGCCAATGCTCTTCCAGGTCTTTCCGGCGCAATGGCAGCCGCTTATCAGGGTTTTGCCGACGTCAATCTCGGACAGGGAGTGGTGGCTTCGGGCCTTGCCACAGTTATGCTTGGCGAGCTCATTATCCGTTCGCAATTCATAAGCGTTCAGCTTCTCAGGGTTCTCATTGGATCGATCTTGTTTAGAGCATTGATGTACGCGGCTCGCTCATGGGGCTATGTTGCCGGTATTACCCCCAATGATCTAAGGCTTTTGACTGCGCTTCTTATAATACTATCCGTGGCTCTTTCTCGAATCAAAAGGAAGCGCTGATGAAAAAAAGTTGGGAAGAAGGATGATTTTATGGTACGCATAGAAGATGTCGTCGTAAGCTTTGATTTGGGAGGCGGGCAAGAACACACTGTTCTAAATAAGCTTTCACTTGAGGTAAAGCAAGGTCAGACAGTGTCGATCATCGGTTCGAATGGGGCTGGCAAGAGCACGCTCCTCAATTCTATCGCGGGGAGTATTCCATTGCATGCTGGACATATTCATCTAAATGGCGAGGATGTAACCTCCTGGGCAGAATGGGAGCGCGCCAGGTATCTGGGTCGAGTGCGCCAAGATCCTATGGCAGGGACTGCTGGCGAAATGACGGTAATCGACAATCTAGCTCTCGCAGCTCGCAAAGGGCCTCGCCGATTTCGCATTGCGACACCTCCGCGATTTGCCCGAGAAATGGAGAGAAAGCTTGCAGAGCTAGGCATGGGTCTCGAAAGCCGCCTTCGTGAAAATGTTTCGCGGCTGTCGGGCGGTCAGCGACAAGCGCTAACGCTTCTAATGGCCGTTATCTCTCATCCGACGATCTTGTTGCTTGATGAGCATACGGCCGCACTCGACCCGGCGAATGCGGAGATTGTGGATGCCCTTACGCGCCGATTTATCAATGAATATGACTTAACTGCTCTCATAATCACTCACGATATGAAGCGCGCATTGGAGCAAGCTAGCCGAGTGATAATGATGCATGAAGGTGAGATTATAGCCGATCTAAGCGGTCCAGAAAAGGAAAAAATGAATGTTGCCGCGCTTGTTCGCTTATTTAAAAAAGTGCGTGGATCGGAGTATGCGGAGGATAGGGATCTGCTGATCTAGGTCTCTTTTGGGATTCATGCCGGACAGCCGAAACACTGTACATTGTCGCTGGCAGTTCGCACCAGCTATTTTGCACTGGCGACCTCCAATTGCATTGATTTTCCGATTGCCGATTCCCATTTAGTTCTGGAAATTAAGATAATAGCGATAATCGCGCTTGCATAGTTCGAGAACAAGTTTCCCCAGAAGACCGCATAATACTGGAGATACTTTTCTGTCACGAGAATGAAAGCATAGCGCAATAACCAGATTCGCAGAATTCCCAAAACCAGCGGGACTCTGGTTCGGCCAAGCCCTATGAATGCCCCCTGGATCGTAGTGGTTATTCCAAAGCCTATTACGGAATAAGTGTAGATATGCAGAGCCCTGTTCGCAATTTCGAGGACATCTTGTCTTCTTGTAAATAGTACAGTCAGCCTCGATGAGAGAGGGACTATTATGGCGATAAGTATGGCGGCCGTTAAGGCGCTGAGAGTAGTGCCATGGACCATAGATTCCCTGGCCTTTCTTGGATTCTCCGCGCCGATATTCATGCTGACCATGGTCGTAACTGCCGAACCAAATGCGCTGGGAACATTGAAGGCAACTTGCGTTATGTTGTTGGCTATGCCTTGTCCATTGAGAACCACAGGTCCATATTTTTCCACTTCGGTGTTGATTAAGAAAAAACCGAGATTGAGAATAAAAGTATTTGCCATGGCCGGTGCGCCTATGCGAAAAAGCTGTTTTGCGGCGACCGGATCGAATTTGAATCCTTTGAGCTCCAGTCTATCGGGTCCCTTTTTTAGAAATAGCTCCCAGAACATCCATAGAGTGATAATGATATTCGCAGAAAGCGAAGAGAGAACGCAACCCACAATACCCATACGAAATTCATAGATATAGAGGAAGTTGAAGGCAATCTTGAGTATGAGCATGAGTACCATTCTTATGAATGGCGCTTCTGGCATGCCATTTGCGTTCTTGATACCGTTGTAAATAGACTCCATAAAGGAAAATGGAAGTACAAGAGCATAGAGCGAAAGATATAGAAAAACGTTGTGAGAAATACCTGGATTGACGCGCGACGAAATAATCTTAGCCGCCAGGACTAGAAAAGGTGCAGAAATACAACCAAGCATCGATCCCATAACCAGAATCTGCGTCGAAGTACGCTTTGATTCCTTGAGGTCACCACGTCCATTGAGCTGCCCAATGATGGCCATTGCGGCAACACTCAATCCCTGTGCCAAAGCCGTCGTCATATTAATAACTGGCTCGCTGAAGGTGACAGAACTCGCTACAAGAGTACCCGCGATATTGTTGATAAACAGTCCATCCATGAGAGGCATGAGTGCCTGAACGACACCAAGCATGAGCGTAGGAGCTGCAAGAAGCATCAAAGTAGAAGAAAGTGGGCCATTTAGAATATAGTCGCGCCGCAACTCAGTCGACTGATGCAAGAAGGCCAGTTTCATAGATTATGAAATATTTCTATTCTCTTTTTGAAATCTAATCAAGATATTCTACGATGGGTCGATGATAATGCGGCCTAGCATGTGGGATATATCAATCAAATAAATAAAGTCAGCAACACAAATGATAATTTTGATATCAGTGGGCTAATGCAATAGCGGCATGTCCAAGTCGATGCAAGTGCCGGCGCGATAAGGCATAATTAAAAAGATAATAGATATCAGATTCTGATATTATTGATTTCAAGCGATTATGGGTGTATTCTAGATTGGCCAAGAGAGATCACCGAGAAAGGAATCGAAAATGGAAGAATCCGACAATATCATCATCGAAAAGCGGAGCCTGGCTGAGCAAGTCTATCTTTACCTATGCAATTCGATCAGCAATGGAAAGATGAAGTATGGCGAAACTATCAATACTAGACGCTTAGCCGAAGAGCTGAATATCAGTATGATGCCCGTTAGGGAAGCGCTCAAAAGGCTGGAAACTGATGGCATTGTGGAGATAAAACCTCGCTCTATGTGCCTTCTTAGAACACCCACAAGAGAGACCATACTGGATGCAATTGCGGCTCGAGAGATGCTCGAGATCTATAGTGTAAAGTCAATATATGCCTCTATCGAAAATTCTCGTCTTGATGTGCTGAGAAAAATCATAGAAGAGATGAAAATGGCTATATCCGAAGATCCGATCGACCTTAGAAAATACATAAAGCACGATTGGCAATTTCATAAAGAGTTATGCAATCTTGTTGATAATCAGTTTGTGAATAAGTTCTATAAGGAACTGAATATACATCTCAATATGAGTTATGTATACGATATAGGTATAGAACCAAATGTCTCTCAGACTTTTAGGGACCATATAGATCTGGTGAATGCCTTGGCTGCTCACTCTTCGGAAGCCCTTAAGATCATCGAAAGACACCTGCGCACAAACAGGCAGAATATTCTAAGCGGCCGATTCTTTTCCTCGGAAAAGGAAGGGGGTAGCAAGCGAGCAGTATAGATTTGGAAATCTTAATCCATCAGCATTCCACCATTTACATTCAGTATTTCACCGGTGATAAAAGAAGATCTTTCTGAAGCAAGGAAGAGAACAGCCTCCGCTACCTCTTCGGGTTTGCCCATTCTCTTTAAGGGAATTGCATCTATGACTTTTTCCCTCTTTTCTATTGTCCATTCTGAGCTCATGCTGGTCTCTATAGCATGGGGAGCCACGGCATTGACCCTGATGCCATATTCCGCGAGCTGGCGGGCAAGCGATTTTGTAAAGGCATTGATTGCTCCCTTCGAAGCTCCATAGACAGGGGCAGCTGTTATATCGCCCATTTTTCCCGCAATTGAAGTTATATTGACAATGTTCCCTGAGTGTTGGCGAATCATATATGGAAGGATTGCCTTGCAAAAATAGAAGTTGCCATTGACATTCACATCCATAACTCGCAGCCACTGTTCTCGGCTCAGATCGATGATACTACCTCGCGCTATTATACCGGCATTATTGACAAGAATATCGATCCGACCTTTTGCGCTTACTATTGTCTTTACAGCATTGTTGACTGCGTCTAAATCCGTTATGTCGAGCGAGATAGCCATTGCGCCATAGTGCTTTTCTTGCAGAGATATTGCCGCATCTTGTGTGCCGGTCTGATCGACTAACACTACAAAGGCTCCTTCTCGGGCAAGAACCATGGCGATCTCAAATCCAATTCCTCTTGCTGAACCTGTAACTATAGCAGTTTTTCCTTGTAATTCCATATTATTCTCTCACTCAGAAAAGCAGTCTTGGCAAAGCAAGTACGAGGCCAGGGAAGAACACCAAAACCGAGACAGCAAGCACGGTTGCCCAAAACCATGGCCACATTTCTTTTATATATTCCGATATAGGCACATTTAGCACAGTACATACTGCACTCATGGCCAAACCAACTGGTGGAGTCATATTCCCCATGGTAATGATGGTACAGAAGAGAATTCCAAAATGAACTGGATCCCACCCTAGCTGAGCCGCCAGAGGAAGGAAGATTGGTGTAAAGAGCAAAATAACTACTGACCCATCGATGAACATTCCAAGAATAATGAGTATGAAGAGTATTATGAACAATACGATATAGCGATTGGTCGAAAAACCGAGTATTGCATTGGAAATAAGGTCGGGGATTCTATCAAAAGGAATTCCGTAACCAAAGATGCCAGAGAGCGCGATGATAAACATGATGCCCCCAACATCCATTACACTTTCCCCCAATGTTTGTATTAGCTTCTTTAGGCTGAGTTCTTTATAGGCAAAGATGCCTACGAAGACTGCATATACGCAGGCAAATGAACCCACTTCTGAGGGGGTAAATACCCCGATTCTCAAACCTACAAGGAGAAGAATAGGGAATAGCAATGCCCAGATATTCTCTACAATGGCTTGCATGCATTCTTGAAATGACGCCCGAGCGCGTTCAGCCTTGTAACCTTTGCGCCCAGAAATGATCCATACGGTGAACATATATACCGCCGTGAGAAAGATTCCCACAAATATCCCTGCAGCAAAAAGTCTTCCAATAGATACTTCTCCTGTTACACCATATAGAATAATACCTACTCCAGGTGGAATTGTTGCGGTTATAAGCCCAGTCCAAGCAGTACAGTTTGCCGTGAAGCCAGGCGAATAACCTCTTTCTATCATAGCGGGGCAGAGGATTCGCGCTTCCATTGCCGCATCCGCTATGGCTGAACCTGACACTCCTCCCATGAGAGTCGAAAGCATTACATTGACCTGAGCAAGGCCACCCCGCATGTGACCCGTCAAGACCGTAGAGAGCTTTATTAGCCTATTCGTTATACCAGAAGCATTCATAAGGTTGCCAGCAAGGATAAACAGGGGCACTGCCAGCAATGTAAAGTTTTGTGTCTGAGATATCGGTAACTGCGCAATAATGGTCATGGGCAGCTCCGGATGTTGAAGAAAAAATGCGAAACCAGAGATACCAATTGCATAAGCGATGGGCATCCCAATAGCAAGAAAGGCTAATAGCAAGATTCCAACGATTAACATATCAGTGTTCTTCCCTCTTATAGAGATCCCTTATCTTGAGAATGATGGTGATCATCTGCAACACAGATCCTACAGGAATGCTGACCATGACCCACGAATAACTAAAGCCCGGAATACCCTGGAATACTCTTCGATGAGAAAAAATACTCAGCTTTATGCCGTTGTAAGATAAAAAAATCAAAAAAATGAAGATTATGACATAGACGACTGTGGCGAGAATCTTTTGCATATTTTCGGATAAGCGAGCTACGAGCAAATTAATGTTTACAAGCTTATCAGCCCTCATTGCGGCATCTGCACTAAGAAAGACGCCCCATGCGAATAGAAAGAGCGATAGATCCTGCGACCAGTTTAGAGGGTGTCTGAGGGTCCTGGCGATAGCGCCAGAGAATATGAGCAATAGAGAAACAGTGAAGCAGACGGCGGAAACCAGGACCTCTGCCTTTCCGAAAAAATGATAGATTTTTCTCATGCAAACGGCTCCTCTTATGGATATGGAAGAGAGAAGTAAAGGCGGCGCTACCGAGGAGGTACGCCGCCCGAAAGATATTACTTTGTTTTTCCGAGTTCCTTATAGACCTGATCTCGCACCGCGACCAAGTTGAGTTTTTGATAAGCTTTCTCGCCTGCGGCTTTGAAGGCAGCCATGTCAATTTCGCTTGCAGGAATAATGGTCATGCCACCTGCCTTAAGCACTTGGATATTCTTCGGATCGATTTCTTCGAGATAGCGTCGAGAGACTTCCAACCCCGCCTTATCGCACTCCTCTTGGAGAATTTTCTGATATTCTACAGGTAGGGAGTTGAACCACTTGCTGGATACCACCTCGAAATTGATGAGGAGAATGTGCTTGGTTTCGCATGCATACTTGGCTACTTCCTGGAATTTGCCGCTTGCTGTCGCAGTAAAGGATAATTCAAGGCCATCGATTGCTCTTGTCTGGAGCGCTGAATACATCTCCCCATAAGCCATTGCAACCGGAACGGCTCCAATAGCTCGAACGGATTCCTGCCAGATCGGCGCGGGAGGAGTCCTTATCCGTAAACCAGAAAGATCTGCCGGTTTGCGAATAGGCTTATTGGTTATCATCTGTCTAAAACCCTGGACCCACATGAACGAGAGGATCTTAATTCCTTGAGTACGCTCGAGTTCAGCCTTCCATGCAGATACTGAAGGGATTGTATTGAGTCTCTTGACTTCTTCGAGACTATCGACAAAGTAGGGAGCGTTGATAACCGCGATTGCAGGCACATACATGCCGAGTCTTGCCGCATCGGTGTTCCATCCTATGTTCGCACCTTGTCTGATCTGCTCCAGAATATCCTCCTCCACACCCAGCTGTGCGCTTGGATATACCTCGACCTTCAGATTGCCATTTGTCCTTGCTGATACTGCTTCAGCCATTTTCAAGAATGCCTCATGGTAAGGATCCTGTGTCGTTAGAACGTGCCCAAATTTAAGAACGTATTTTTTCTCTGTTTGGGCTGAGACCAGAAAAATAGCAGCGATTAGGAAAAAGACAACTAAGACCATCGACTTCTTTTTCACTTCAAGCCTCCTTGAACCTTGCTAATATCTAAGATAGATGATATCATCATTCAAGAGGTTGTCAAGATAAAAAATGAGAGATGTCCGGCATTTTCAAAACTGTGCTCTACCAAAAAGCGTAGAGGTCATTCAAGGGAAAGGAGGGTTTCCTCTTCTCCATATTCTTAATAGATATGCGGAATGTTCTCTTTATTTGTATGGAGCTCATGTTGTGAGTTTCAAGCCTCAAGACCAGACAGAATTATTATGGCTGAGCCCTTATAGCCGCTTTAGCAAAGGAACACCTATCCGTGGAGGGATTCCAATCTGTTTTCCTTGGTTCAGTAAGCACAGAACAATGGATTATCTTCCTCTACATGGTTTTGTTAGAACAGAGTTCTGGAATATCGAATCAGCAGAGGATCTGACCGATGGACAGACGAAGATTGAGCTTAAGACAGAAAGCGAAGAACCGCTTCCGGATTCATGGCCTTATCATTTTAGACTTAAGATCATAATTACTGTTGGAGAAAAGCTCGAGATAGCGCTTATAATACAAAACCTCGAAGATCTACCAATCATCTGCGAAGATGGATTTCATACATATTTTAAGGTAAATAATCCTCATGGCTGTCAGGTCAGAGGATTGGATGGGATAGAATACATAGACAGGACAAAAGGAGATATCCGAGAAAGACAGAATGGCCTGGCCTGCTTTGAAGACGAGATTGTTCATGCTTTCATGCATGCTCCGCAGCGCTTGGAACTTGTAGATCTTGTTGATAATCGAAGAATATGCATTGAACAAGAAAATATGGATTCAATAGTGCTATGGAATCCAGGTAAAGATGTAGGCGCGGTAAATTCCGAGATCTTTAGCGCATGGGACCAGTTTGTATGTGTCGAGTCCACAAACTGCCTGGATTGTCAGTTGAGCATTCCTCCATTAGGATCACATTGCAGTATACTGAGATTGAGTTCCATCTCATTTGATAAAGAAGAGAAAAGGCGCTAGATAAAGGAGGCGCTTGATGAGCCAGAAAATAAGGATAGATCGAGTCAGGCTCGAACAGTTTTGTACTGATGTATTTATTAAGCTTGGACTTCCGCAGGATGAGGCTCAAGATTCAGCCGAGATTCTGGTTGCCGCCGATGCGCGTGGTATAGAGAGCCATGGTGTAGGGCGCTTATGGAGATATAAGAATGGCTTACAAAAGGGCATTATGAAAGGCGGGATTCTGCCGAAGACTCTCCAGGAGACGCCCATTTCGCTAGTTCTCGATGCAAACGGCGCCATGGGTCTTTCTCTAAGCAAGAGGACGATGGCTAAGACCATCGAAAAAGCAAGGGTGGCCGGGGCTGCCTTTTCTTCGGTGCGCAACTCCAATCACTTTGGAATTGCAGGCTTCTACAGCGAGATGGCCGCCCGAGAGGATATGATTGGCATTGGCATGACTAATACGGCAGCACTCGGTGTACCTACATTTGGTCGCAAGGCCATGTTCGGCACGAATCCAATTGCATTTTCAATACCTGCTCATGATGGGCGAATATTCACACTCGATATGGCAACGACCGTTGTTACAAGAGGAAAAATCGAAGTCTACGATAGAGAGAATAAGCCTTTGCCCAGCGGTTGGGCTGTGGACACGAGAGGAAAAGGCACTTCGGATGCACACCGTCTTCTGGAAGACATGCTTTATCAGCGGGGAGGAGGGCTTCTTCCGCTTGGAGGAGAAGGCGAGCTATTGAGCGGGTACAAGGGTTATGGACTAGCAGAGGTAGTGGATATTCTGACCGCGATATTGAGCGGCGGTGTTTTTGGTCAAGCTGTCATCGATAGTCAGGCTACGTCAGCGAGGGTTTGTCACTTCTTTGGTGCGCTGCGACTCGATCTTTTCCGCGATGCAGAAGCTATCAAATCCGATATGGATCGCTTACTGACCGATCTCGAAATGGCCGAGCCAGCCGAAGGCTGCGAGCGAGTCTACTATGCGGGACTTAAAGAGCATGAAGCAGAGGCAGAAAGCGCCCATTTTGGTGTTCCGATCAGCGAAAAGGTTGCTTTGCAGCTCAGGCAGATTGGGGAGGAACTTGGAGTAGAGCCACCGAGAATCTCTTAAAATAAACCGCTAGTTCAATGTACCGCTTATACTGAGATTTCTCTAGAAAAGCTCATTTTATCAGATTCTCGAAATATCAACAAATTTAATATTGACAGAACGAAAAACCGGACTTATGCTAAAAGTATCTTACCGATATATCGCTGGCATACCTTTAGAAAAGGGGAAAGTTCGTGCAAATGATACAGAAAGATCAAATCGATGCAACAAATAAAAAAAACATGGCTTATGAGATTATCAAGCAACGCATAATCAATAATGAATATAAGCCACTGGATACCCTGACTGAGCAATTGATCTGCAGCGAGCTTGGAATAAGCAAGACTCCGGTGCGCGAGGCCTTCAAGGAACTGGAAAAAGATGGATTTGTCAAAATAATACCAAGCATAGGATGTCTGGTTTCTAGCATAGGACTGGATTATATACATGAAATCTTTGAAATTCGAGAAATCCTAGAATGTGCTGCGGCTCGCATTGTTGCCGAACGAGGAGACAAGACGATATTTGAGGAGATACTCAAGAATCATGAATCATTCGAACTTGCGGAAAAGAAGAATATTAAAGGCTCCGTAGTCTCTGGATTCGAAATTCATACTGCCATTTTTGAGACTGTCGGAAATTCTCGACTTTTAGATTTCTATAAGAATATCCAGAATCACATAATACGTATACGCCTCTTTTTCATCTATCAATTCGACATGGAAAAAACAGAGAGAATGAATGCTGAGCATAAGATGATCTTGAAAACGATTATTGCAGGCAATTCCGAAGCTGCTGAAAAGGCAATGAGAGAACACTTAAGAAATAGTCAGGAACGCCTTAAAAGTCTGCTATAGGAAGGAGGACAACATGATTCATGTTCTAAAGATTGCCGAAAGACCAGACCAAAATATCATAGAATCATTTAGAAAATTAGCAGTTGCAACAATCTATGAAGCTTCTGGCAAGAAGGGATTCATAGATTGTGCTATAAAACCGCTTGCTAAAGGAATGAGAATCTGTGGCCCTGCTTTTACGGTACAGTGTGTTCCTGGAGATAATCTTATGCTGCATAAGGCGTTACAGACAGCAAAAGCTGGTGATGTGTTGGTTGCAAGCATGGGAGATGGGTATTTTTATGGTTATCTTGGTTCGCTGATGGGGACAGCAGCCATAACGGCAAAACTAGGGGGCCTCGCCATAGATGGTTGTGTCCGCGATACAGAAGAGCTTATTGAGATGGACTTTCCCGTCTTCTGTCGCGGAGCATGCATTAGAGGAACGGCCAAAAATGGCCTGGGAACAATCAATTATCCTCTCAATTTTGGTGGTGCAACAATTTATCCTGGAGATCTAATTATGGGCGATGATGATGGAATGGTGGTGGTTCGACGTCAGGATCTAGCTGATGTCCTTCAGAAGTCGCTTGATAGAGTCGCAAATGAAAAGAAGAAATCAGAGCAGCTTCAGCGCGGTATTTCGAGCATGGAACTAAATAAGCTCGAAGATGTCTGTATCGCACTCGGCATGAAAGAGGAAGAGTGAGGATATGAAGATATTCTATCGGGATCTACAGAACGCGGCGTGCGAAATTCTAAGGCTTGTCGGAGAAAGTAAAGAGAATGCTCAAATAGCCTCTGAGATTATGGTTATCAATGATCTGCGGGGAATAAGTACACACGGTACAAATCTCCTTCGAATGATAGCAAAAAGATGCGAAGCAGAGATGCTCAGTCTTCCCACAAGAGTTGTTGTTGTTTCCGAAGATATGGCGACTCTAGTATTGGATGGAGGAGATGGGCTTGGCCAGGTTGCAGGCTACAAAATGATGAATGCCGCTATAGAAAAAGCACATCTGTATGGTCTTGGTATGGCGCTCTTGAGAGATACCAATAATGTAGGCTCACTTGGTTATTATGTGCACAAGGCTGCCATGCAAAATATGGCGGCCATCATGATGACAAATGGAAATCCTTCCATGGCGCCGTATGGAGGGGCTGAGCCTTTTCTTGGGTCCAATCCAATTGCTTTTGCGGTACCTACTTCTTCCGAAATGCCCGTGATGCTGGATATGTCGTCGTCAGTTGTGGCAAGGGGCAAGATCAGAATGGCTGCTCTTAAAAATGAGAATATTCCTCTAGATTGGGCTCTGGATAGCGAAGGTAATCCAACCAGTGATCCACAAAAAGCGCTTAAAGGATGTCTTATGCCTGTGGGTGGCCCAAAAGGTTCTGGATTGGCAATAATTGTGGATATTTTTGCTGGCATACTCTCGGGCTCATCTTATGGACGAAATCTGAAGAGCTTCCATGAACTGGAAGGCAAAACAGGAGTCGGAGCTTGCTTCATAGCTATCGATATTTCGCGCTTTATGGCCGTGGATAAATTCAGGAATTTAGTCGGAGAGTATGCCAGAGCCTTGAAATCTTGTGAGCTTCGTGAGGGTTTCGAAGAAATACTCTTACCAGGAGAAATCGAGCTCAGAAAAGAACAAGAATCAAGAGAAGACGGTATCGATATGCCGGTAGAAGTGATAAATGACCTAAATGAGCTATTACGAAAAGCAGGAGCTAATTTTCTGCTGAGACCGATGGACCAATGTCGATGAAAGATGGAAAGGGGCATTTGATAAGGAATCGAAGATGAAGATGCGGCTTGGCTGTTTTGGATATATCAAAGATCTGGACACGATTGCGGCGGCTGGCTTTGATTGCGCAGAGCTGCACATTAGAGAGATCATGGCCATGAGCGAAGGCGAATTCAAAAAAGCTAAGAAAGCGCTGAGAGATTGTGGAATTCCTGCTGAAGTATTCGATAATCCTATTCCTCTCGATTGCTGCATATCATCACCTTCGTTTTATTTGGATTATTTTCGAGATTTTCTTGAAAAAAGCGCGGATCGAATTGCTGAAATGGGAGCGCGCTATATTGTCTTTGGAAATGGCAAAGCTCGAAGCCTTCCATCAGAAGGAGATATTTCGATAGCGGCCAGTAAATTCGATGACTTTTTTATAAGTCTTCTCGAAATAGCGGCAAAGCGGAATATCACGGTGCTTATAGAGCCGCTGGCTAAGAGTCTATCGAATATTGTGAATTCGCTCCCTGAGGCAATTGAATTCATAAAGAAATATGAAAAGCACAATCTCAAGACTCTTTTAGACTATCGGTGGATGTTAGAAGATGGTTGGCCTCTCACAGATATCGAAGACTATGAGCTCTATATCAAACATGTGCATCTAGACAATCCTCTGTCGCCATTTCCCACAAGGGTTGTGCCGCGGATGAATGATGGTTTTGATTATGCTCCTTTTCTAAACACACTCAAAAGAATTGCTTATAAAGAAATTATTTCCATCGAGGCATGTGTATTTCAGGACTTTGCTAAGGAGATCAGGGAAGGCTTAGAATTATTTAAGGCTAATAATATCGAGCCATATCACAGCATTTCTTGATTCCAATAAGGAGGCATTCTATGAAGGCATTGGTATATTATGGACCTCATGATATTCGATATCAAGATGTTCCAACACCAAGGCCAAAAGAAGGTGAAGTCCTGGTACATGTAAGAGCTGTCTCTATTTGTGGCTCAGATCTTGCGGCCTATAAGGCTGTTTCCTCTATGAGGTCACCGGGTCTGATAATGGGGCATGAGTTCTCCGGTGAGATAGTTCAACTGGGAGAAGGAGTAGATAATCTCAAGGTTGGGAATCGTGTCGGTGTTATCACGAACATCTATTGCGGAAAATGCCCGGATTGCTTAGAAGGCAGAACAAATGTGTGTGATCACCGTTATATCATCGGTACAACAATGAAAGCCGGAAGTTACAACGGTGCGATGTCCGAATTTGTCGTAGCTCCAGCAGAGAAAATAATGCTCTTGCCAGATTATGTCTCATTCGACGAAGCCGCTCTTGTTGAGCCTTTGTCCATATCGCTTCGAGCGACCAAACACGTGGCCTATGAAGTACCGAGCAGGGCAATAGCGGTATTGGGCGTGGGACCCATTGGTCTAATGGCTATTATGTGCATGAAGAATCTTGGAAGCGCAAAAATAGTCGCAATCGATCTTCTTCAAAATCGGCTTGAACTTGCCCGAAAATGTGGTGCTACCGATACAATACTCTCGGGCCAAGATGTACCAGCCCTCATTCGGCAGATGACAGACAATGTGGGGATCGATGTTGTCTTTGATGCCGCAGGGGTTCCTTCGACAGTAAATACTGCCATCGAAATCGTAAGAAATGGAGGGAGCATCCTTATGGTTGGCATGGCATCGCCCACCCTGGAAATTGCGTATAAGCATGCGGTAAGCAAGGAGCTAAAACTGCAGGCCAGCTATATGTATACAACCGAAATGAAAGAAGGCTTGCAGATGATTGCAGATGCCAAACTCAACGTAGCTCAGATGATCACTTCGCGGCACCCGCTTTCTGAAGGGCCAAAGGTGTTCGAGGAGCTCGCTTCGGGCAATACCAAAGAAGTAAAAGTCATTTTGTTTCCCGAATAAAAGTAAGATATATGCAGATAGACTGAGAGGCTAGATAAAATGGAACTTGAAAAGACTGTAGCAATCATTACAGGCTCAGGTAATGGTCTTGGCATGGGCATAGCAAAGAAGATGTTTGCGGAAGGCGCAAGTCTGGCCTTGTGGGACATCGACTTTGAATCTGTAAAGAGATTAGCTTTTGAACTGGATCATAGCGGACAGAGAGTACTTCCCCTAAAAGTGGATATCACCGATGAATCCGGGGTTCAAAGTGCGGCCGCTACTACAGTTGATAAATTCGGCCATATCGATGTATTGGTCAACAATGCTGGTATTTCCCGTCATAAGCCTCTTGAAGAGACCACATTGGAAATCTGGGATGCGGTTATCAAAGTGAACCTCACGGGAACATTTATATGCTGCAAGGCTGTGGCTCCTGTCATGAAAAAGCAAGAATTCGGAAAAATCGTCAATATTGCTTCGCTGGGAGGCAGAACAGGTCGACCAGGCGTCGGTGTCAACTATGCTGCTTCTAAAGGAGGAGTGATTGGGCTTACAAAGCTGCTTGCAAAAGAACTCGGACCGTCGAATATCTATGTCAATGCTATATGTCCTGGTCCAATATTAACAGATCAGACAAAGCAATATCCAAGAGAGGTATTCGACACCTGGAATGCGGGGAGGGCAGTCCCTAAAGATGGATTGCCAGAAGATATTGGCGATGCGGTGGTATTCCTGGCATCCAGGCGTTCGAATTGGATTACAGGTGTGTCACTGGATGTCAATGGAGGCATCTTTATTGCGTAACAAATAGGCTTAGAAGAATAAAGCAGAAGGAGGAAATGATGAGTGAACTTAAGGTAGTTGATATCAATAAAGTGGAGCCAGAAAGAAAAACCCCTCCACGCTCATCTTGGATTCTTATTTCAGAGAAGACTGTTGGGGCTCAAAATCTTGCCCTTGGTGTCAATGAAACTGAGCCTGGCTCGATGGTCCCCGAACATACACATGAGACTGAGGAAGAGGTTATGTTTTTTCTGGAAGGCGAAGGCAAATTCATAACCCAAGATCAGGAGATAGACCTAAAACCGGGAATATGTGTCTACAACCCACCCGGAGCCCCGCACAAAATTGTGAATACAGGCACAACTAAACTCAAGTTTGTCTGGGTTTATGCCCCTCAGCTAAAGAGTCATAGGATTCCGAATAATTAAGAAATGAAAGGAGAACAAGAGATGTCAGGATGGAAATTCCCTCAAGAAGGCCAGATGGACAAGCCCTCAAAAATCTATTTTCAGACTATGACGAAATACGATGTAGAAGAGAGATTGAAGACAAACGACTTGATACTAATTCCTATAGGGTCGACCGAAAATCATGGAAATGCGGGGCCATACGGTGAAGACACTTTTATCGTGACCAGGATAGCGGAATTGGTAGCGAAGCAAGTTGGCTGTACGGTAGCGATGCCGATGTGGTATGGTTCTCATCCATTTCATCATATTGGGCAACCAGGAACCGTACCTCTATCTGACGATGTATTTACGGCTCATATTCGCGCAATGATATCTGGATTCTGGAACACTGGCTTCCGTAAGCAGATATTCCTCAGTATGCATGGTCAAGAATATGCCCTTCCATCGGCAATTCAAGAATGGGGAAAGAAATATCAGGTTCCGGCAATCGTCATCTTCCTTGATCTGCCGAGAATAATGGGAACAGATCTCAAAGATAAAGAACATGGTGGACCTTTCGAAACGCCATTCCAGCATGCCGATGAAGCAGAGACTTCGATTTCGATGGCATTGTTTCCGGAACTATGCCAACCGGAACATGCCGAGAATACATCATTGAAAGGTTTTCTTCCGCCAGGACATGTCGATAGAGGCGGAGATATTTATGGCAACCCGATTCCTGGGCATTGCATAATTGGCGGGACAGGCATCGAATGTGTGACGTTCCCCGAAGGTGTTCTAGGAAAAGCAAAACTCGCTGATCCGAACAAAGCAAAGAAAGCGATCGAAAATGTCCTGGATTATATGGTCAGACTACACAATGACATCATGGAACGTTTTCCTGTCGGCAAGCTGCCAGAAATCAAGCTTATGACTCAAAGAGACGAGAAGGAAATCGAACTCGTTCTCAAAGGTCCGCTAAATGGAGGAAAGCACATATATACAATTGCTTGGCCTAGCTAGATAAATGGAAAAACGAAGCAAGGCTTCATCATATAAGGAAGGAGGTATTCCTATGAAAAAATTGGGATTGATGGTTCTCCTGCTATGCATTGTGCTATCAGGAGCTTTTGGACAGGGCAAGGTATATGAGCTAAAGCTTGCACATGCAGATCCTACCGATCCTGCGGTCTCAAGAAAGCAAGCGCAGGCTATTGCATTTGCAAGCATGGTCAACTCCAGGAGCGGCGGACGTATCAATGTAAAGATCTTTGGAGGAGGAGCTCTCGGAGCTGAGCGTGAATACATCGAAGGAATCAAGGCTGGTACTATCGAAGCTGGCCTTGCTTCCGGGCCTGTAGCAGATTTTTTCCCTCCTGCTGCAATCACCGATATTCCCTATCTTTTTCCAACAAGTAAGGTGGCCTGGGATGTGATGGATGGGGCCTTCGGTGACAAGCTTCGAGATATGTTCCTTAAACAGACTGGTATGCGCTGTCTGGCTTTTGGAGAGGTCGGCTTTAGGCATTTCACAAATAGTGTTCGTCCTATCAAAAGTCCAAGCGATCTAAAAGGGATGAAGATACGCGTTATGGAGACTCCGGTATATGTCAACATGCTTAGGGCTGCTGGCGCAAATCCGACGCCAATAGCATGGACCGAGACCTATACAGCTCTCCAGACCCATGTTGTCGATGGACAAGAGAACCCAATCGCTTCGATAATCATGGCAAAGCTATATGAAGTACAGAAATACATCACGCTCGATGGCCACAGCTATGGAGTTGATTGGTTTATCATCAACGAGAAATTCTTTCAGAGCTTGCCGCCAGATCTGCAATACATAGTTGTGGACACCGCACAGACAGTTGCTGCAGTAGGTCGTGGCTTTATCACACTCCAGAATGCCCAAGGTCTCCAGACTCTTATCGATGCGGGGATGCAGGTTTACTCTCCAACCGATGCCGAGATGCAACAATTCAAGAAGGTCATGCAGCCAGCAGTCATAGATTGGCTTAAAACTAAGGTCGATCCGGCACTTATCAATGAACTTCTGAAAGCGGTAGATGATGCTGTAGTAGCTCAGAAGGCAAAAGAAGGACTCAAATAAGCAGTCTGTAGATTGGATGCGCAGGGACGATCTAAATTGCGTTCCTGCGCCCTTTTGTTGGCATTTTAAGAGTGTTTTTGAGCACCGCATCCTTTCTAGGATTTTGCTGTAATTCTTATGGGAGATTAAGGGGCAAAGGATGAAGGAACAAAGTCTGTTTATGAAGACTGTCGGAAAATTGGAGTCTGCAGTTCGATGGATAGTTGTAGTTTTGCTAATCATAATGGTTGTCGACATTATTACCGCCGTATTTTTTAGGTATGTCCTTCAAAATTCAATTTTCTGGGCAGAGGAATTGAGCAGATATTTGATGATCTGGGCGGGGATGCTCGGAGCGGGCCTAGCCATGAAGGATGATGCTCATATAGGCATTGATTTCGTGGTAAGAGCTCTTCCAAATTCCATACAATTCATAGCCAAAGTGATTGCAAAATTGGTCGTGGAAATATTCTTGATTGTGGTTTTTATCGAGTCTATTGATTATCTTAAGACTCTTTCTATTCAGCGTTCGGCAGCCTTGGAAATTCCAATGGCTTTGCCATACCTTTCGGTTACCGCTGGTATGGTATTCATGGCAATCGAAAATATATTAGGCATAATTCGCCTTCTTGATGATGAAAATCAACGGAGACAGGAGATTAATAAATGATATTTGCCGTTATTGCTTTTGCAGTATTTCTATTTATGGGTGTTCCTGTTTCCTTTAGCCTGGGTTCTTCAAGTCTGATTTATCTTCTGGTAGAGGGGAAACCCATTGGGCTCGTTGCGCAGAGAATGTTTACCGGCATAGATTCGTTTCCCTTTATGGCTATTCCTTTCTTTGTTTTAGCAGGCGAGCTCATGAATCGCGCGGGGATTTCCAAGCGATTGATAGATCTAGCCGATGTCTTTGTGGGAAGGCTTAGAGGCGGACTTGGGCATGTCAATATTCTTACCTCGATGTTTTTTGCGGGGATAACAGGTTCTGCCGTGGCAGATACTTCTTCTGAAGGGCCAATAATCATACCAGCAATGGTGGCGGCAGGCTATGATGCCGACTACGCAGCTGCGATCACCTGCGCTTCTTCAGTTATCGGACCTATCATCCCGCCAAGCATCCCATTCGTTACCTATTCTCTAGTGAGTGCAACCTCTGTTGCCGCTCTTTTTATGTCCGGTCTCATACCAGGCATACTTCTTGGCATAAGCCAGATGATTGCCAACGCAATTATATCTAAGAAAAGAAATTATCCTCGTTCTGAGCGTTGGCCGAGCCCCAAAGAAGTGGCGAGAGCAATTGGCCGAGGGATTATACCGCTCTTTATGCCGCTCATTATATTGGGAGGCATAATTGGTGGTATTTTTACCCCTACGGAAGCAGCGGCCGTAGCCGTGCTTTATGCTCTATTGATAAGCCTTCTCGTATTCAAGACTATAGGATGGAAGGATATTAGAGGAGCTCTGATAGAGACGGCAAAGACTACAGGCGTTGTATTCCTTCTCATCGGGTGCTCTAATGTGTTTAACTGGGCTCTCGTGGTCGAGCAGATTCCTCAAAGCATAGCCTTATTCATCGGAAATACAATAACAAATAAGTATCTTCTTCTCTTACTTATAAATATATTTCTTTTGATTGTGGGTTGCTTTATGGAAGGAACCGCGGCGATCATCATTCTATCGCCTTTGTTGCTTCAGATTACTAAACCTTTTGGAATAAGCCCTATAATGTTGGGAACAATCTTAGTCCTAAATCTGATGATTGGCCTTATTACGCCCCCTGTTGGCCTATGTCTTTTTATAGCGTGCAATATTGCAAAGAGGCCTATCGAGGCTGTTAGCAAAGCACTTGCACCTTTCTTGATTGCGTCGATTGTTGCGCTCTTGTTGGTTACATATTTTGAGCCGCTTTCAATGTGGTTGCCTCGGTTGCTTGGCTATGCGTAATTGAGAATATATAGATATCGCATTCTATAGAGAGCGTGTTATTTGAAAGGAGAATTAAATATGGCCGAACCACAGAAATTCGAGAATTTTATAAATGGCCAATGGAAGGAGCCGCAAGGGGGAAAGCATTATCCCGATATAAATCCTGCCGATTATAGCGATATCGTTGGATACTTCCCCCTTTCTACAAAAAATGACGTTGATGAGGCAATACAAGCGGCGCATATTGCCTTTAAGAGCTGGTCGCATATGCTGCCAGCCGAGCGAGCAAAGTATCTTGAAAAATTTGCACAGCTTCTTGATCAAGAAAAGGAGCGTATCGGAGAAGCATTGTGCAGAGAGGAAGGCAAAACCATAAAGGAAGCAATTGGGGAACCTTCGCGAGGTGCGGTGGAGACCTCATTTTTTATTGGAGAAGGCCAGCGTCTTGAAGGAATTACCATGCCGAGCGACCGCAAGGGAGTAGTTTCAGTCGCTACTCGCGTTCCGATTGGAGTGGTAGCAGCGATTTCGCCATGGAATTTCCCTTTTCTTACCCCTGTGCGCAAGGTTATTCCAGCGCTTGTATTCGGCAATACAGTAGTCTTCAAGCCAGCTTCGGATACTCCCTATTGCGCTGTGCTCTTGATGGAGCTCTTCGAAAAAGCAGGCCTCCCGCCCGGTGTAGTAAATCTTGTAATAGGAAAGGGAAGCGAAATAGGCGATGCGATCTCCTCCAATCCACTAGTAAATGGCATAACCTTTACAGGATCAACAGTGGTTGGACGAAGAATCAATCAACTCGCCTCTGAGCATTTTGCAAAGGTTCAGCTTGAAATGGGAGGAAAGAATCCAGCGATTGTGGCTGATTATAAAGATCTCAATAGAGCAGCGGCGGAAATCGCGCAGGCAGCCTATGCAGTAAGTGGGCAGCGCTGCACAGCGGTAAGCCGTGTTATCGTATTGAAAGAACATGCAGAAGAACTAGAGACAAAGATAATTGAAAAAGCAAAAAGCCATATTCTCGGGAATGGAATGCGGCCAGATGTTACCATGGGTCCCATTATTACAAAGGAAGCTGGCGAAAAGATAATGGAGTATATTCATGGAGCAGAGAAAGAAGGAGCGATGATCAAATATGGAGGTCGCCATCTTACTGGCGGAGAATTCGATAAGGGATTCTATATAGAGCCCACGCTCATTACTGATGTCACGCCCTCAATGAAGGTAGCTCGAGAAGAAATCTTTGGTCCTGTGCTTGTCAGTATTAAAGTCGATACCTTCGAGGAGGCGATCGAAGTCGCCAATAATACAGAATATGGTCTTGCCTCTTGTCTATTTTCCGATAACCTAAAATACATCTATGAGTTTCAGCAGGAAATAGAATCCGGAATGACTCACGTTAATCATGGAACGGTTACCGACGCCTCTATGCCATTTGGAGGCGCAAAGAATTCTGGGCTCGGTCCATTTTCTAAAGGTGCTACGAATAAGGATTTCTATACAAATTACAAAGTCAACTATGTGAAATATATCTAAACAAGATACCTCATAAGCAGCATAAGCAGGCGTTGCGCTACATATTCCTCGTTTAAGAATAATAGAGTACAATGGCTCTTAAATCAGGAATGCTTATGGAATCGAATCATATTGCGATAATTCATGGTCCTAACCTGAATACGCTTGGACAGAGAGAAATCGGAATTTATGGTGGCAAGACTCTGGAAGAGATCAATGATGAAATTCGATTAGAGGCATCGAAATTTCCGGTCAGCCTGGATTTCTTTCAATCGAATGTCGAGGGATTCATTATCGATTTTATTCATGGCTGTAGAGGGAAAATAGATGGAATCGTAATCAATGCCGGTGCCCATACTCATTACTCGATTGCTTTGCGCGATGCAATAGCCGCTGTCAAACTTCCAACAATTGAAGTACATATATCGAATATCTACAAAAGAGAGGCTTTTCGGCACGTATCTATCATCTCGCCGGTATGCATCGGGCAGATATGCGGCTTTAGCTCTTATAGTTACATACTTGGTCTCCATGCATTGCTCGAGGTCCTTGCCGAAAAGGACAAATAATATTCATCGATAAGTTCAGAGAGGAGAAAAGAGAAATGAAGAAGTTCTTATCGATTTCTGGGCCAAATCTAAATCTGCTGGGGCAAAGAAAGACTTCTATTTATAAAGAGGCTTCACTGGACGAAATTCATTCTAAGCTAAAGAAAAAGGCTGCAGAACTAGGTGTAGAAGTGGATTGCGTGCAGTTCAATAGCGAAGGCGATATCATAGATTGCATGCAGACAGTGCCTGGCAAATATGAGGGGGTTATCTTAAATGCGGGAGCTCTTGCACACTACAGTTATGCTTTGCGCAGCGCAATTGGAACGATGTTAGTGCCCTGTGTAGAGGTTTTTATATCGAATGTGTATGCGAGAGAGGATTTTCGGCATAAATCGGTCCTTGCCGACGTATGTGTTGGAGTTATCTCGGGATTCGGTGCAAACAGCTATATCCTGGCGCTTGAAGCACTTGTTAATCTGGTTAAGCCTTGAAGAAAGCTCTGATATAAGTTTTAGCGGAAGCCTCAAATTGAGGAGCGGCTATGAATGGGGAAGCCACTATGAATATGAGATGGGCAAAAAGAGTTGATCGGTTTTTGGATATAGGACAAGCCAAAGAGCAGGGATTTCAGATTGTGCAACTGCCTGTGGCCGAAATAATGCGGCTCGATGATCGTGCATTTCGAGACGTAAAGATTGATCTTCTTGAAAGCGGATTATCATTTGAGGTATTTGAATCCCCGCTTCCGGAAGGTGTCAATACTACCGAGAGAGGCTTTAATATATATGCGTGGATCGAATATCTGAAGAAGGCAATTGGAAGAATTTCTGAACTAGGATGCAAGACATTGGTTTGGGGAGATGGCCAGGCGAGGATTCTTCCAGAAGAAGGCGAAGCCACTGTCCTAAAAGAAAATTTCAATCAGTTTTTATTCATGGTCGCAGAGATTACCGAGAAAAAGGGCATCGTTTTTTGTCTGGAACCACTTGGGCCTAAAAAGACCAATTTCTTGAATTCATTGGAAGAAGTTGTCGGCGTTCTTAGCTCAGTTGGGAAAAAGAACCTTGCTATCGCTATAGCTTCGAGCGACATTATCGAGACAAATATGAAAATCGAAGATATCGTTCATTATGGAGACTTGATTGCCCATGCCTATTTGGATTCTCTTGAGGAGGTTGCTGGATCGAGCAGAAGAGAAGCAGCATCCCCGCAAGCTTTGAGCATGCCGAATGATATTCTTTTTTTATCTATTTTGAAAAAAATATCTTACGACGGGGTTATTACCTTGCCCAATGATGCTGATTGTGAAGCGCTCATATCATACAAAGAGGCATGGAACAAGCTGTAGACCTTACTTTGCAATTTCTTTCTGCAAATTGAAATAATCTGATGTGTCGCCTATCAGGATTGCGCCTTTGAGCTTATTGCCTTCGCGGAAGTATTTTTTGAAAATGTCTTTTTCATGGAAAACTTCCACAGTGGTTGAAGGCGTCATCGAGAAATCGCCTATGGAAGCGACATCAATGCCCGCTGCTTTGATTCTGGCGCCGATGACACTTCCTTGATAATCGACATCCTGGCCAATCATCGCAAGACCTGCAATTTCTCCTTGCTCTTTTGCTGCCGACCATACACCATACATCTTGCCTTCAAACTCAGAACAGTCGCCGGCAGCATAGATATGGGGAACATTTGTTCTCATCTGATGATCTATGGTGATGCCGCGACCTGTCGCTACCTTCGTGCCTTTCAAGAATGCGATATTGGATCTGACCCCAGCGGAGATGATCGCCATGTCGGCCAAAATACTTGTGCCATCAGCAAAAGCAAGGGTCAATCCGTTTTTCTCATTCGAGATGGAAGCTGTCTGCTTCCCAAACAGAAATTTTAGCCTCTTTTGAGAGAGCAAATCTCTTAGAATGGCTGCTGAATCTTGATCGAGTTGCTTCGGCAGAAGCCAGCCATAAAATTCGATAATTGTTGTGTCCATGCCGCGTTCGACAAGCGCAAATGCGGTATCGATTCCCAGAAGGCCTCCTCCGATGATTGCGGCACTTTTGCTATGTTGCGCTGTGGCAATGATGTGGTCTGCTTGCTCCTTGGTCCGGAGCGCGTAGACTTTTTCGAGCTGCGGTCTATAAAAAGGAGGAAATGAAGGAGATGCGCCCGAGGCTATGAGCAACTCGTCGTAGCTGAGGGAGCCAAAAGAGCCATAAAGTACTTGATGCTCAGTGTCGATAGAGGAAACGCTTAGACCTTTCAAGAGCTCAATATTGTTCTTTTTATACCATGCTTCATCATGGATTAGTATTTTTTCAAAAGCCGTTTTTCCAGATATAAATTCCGTAAGCCTCGGCCTCGCATAGAAAAATTGATTCTCATCTGAAAGCATGGTAATGTTGCTTTCTCTATCGTGTTCTCGAATTACTGTTGCCGCAGAATTCGCTGCTATGCCATTCCCGATGATGATTATTTTCATTGAATCCGATCCTTTTCTATCAATATAGAGCAATTGATCGAAATGGCCAAGCAGCTTTCGGAAGAATTGACATTCGATCTGAACAAAAGCTTGTATGAGGATTTATCGGGCTTGAGCAGGCCAAAATATGCTAATATACTTTGTATGAGCCAATAAAAGCTAAATTTACTTTTGATGGAGGTAGCGTATGAACAGGGCAAGAGAGAAGACTTTTATTCGTATAGCCGCGATTGTCATGGCATTTACCTTGCCTATGATGATAATCGCTGCGGAAGATTTGCCTATTCTGACGGGGAAGGTCATTGAAGTCCAGAAATATGGCAACCTTACTATGGATCTCAAACCCAAAGACCTCTACGATGCTGGCTTCGAGCTTGGGGATATCTTGAATGTCATGGTAGGGGATGTCTCGCTCAAGATTCCTTTTTGTACATCTTATAGCGATGTCGATACGGGCAGCCTTGTGGTGCGCGATGATCAGAAGAATAACTTGCTAGTTGTCGCAATCAATATGGGCAATTTCGCAACAAAATATAATGTCAAGGCTGGAGATACGCTTTCTTTCTCACTGAGTGAAAAGGCTGGTTATCTCTCTGAGTACCTGATTCGGCAACTCAAGCGCACCAATGTTCGATCCGACTACGCGACCGATTCGATTTTTGCCAACTTCAGGAGCGTTGCAACGACAGGCATAAAGCCTGGCGTAATCTATCGAAGCAGCAATCCAATCAACAATGAGATAGGACGAGCCGCCTATGCAGACGCACTCTGCAGGGCTGTGGGAATACAAACCGTAATCAATCTATCCGATTCCAAAGAAGACATAGCTAAATACCTCTCTGCTCCCGGAATCAAATCCGATTATTACAGGTCTCTCTTAGATTCGGGAAAGGTCGTTGCGCTCAACATGGGAGTGGATATCCTTGGTGCGGATTTTGCCGCAAAATTCGCCGAAGGAATTCGCTTTATAATCGCCAATGATGGGCCTTATCTAATTCATTGCACCGAAGGTAAAGATCGAGCCGGCTTTGTCAGTGCTGTCCTAGAAGCATTGATGGGTGCGGATCTACAGGAAATCGTCGCCGACTATATGAAGAGCTATGAGAATTACTACGGTGTAAAAGCGGGCAGCGATCAATATGATGCAATTGCAAAGAGCAATATTGTCGCCTCATTGACCACTGCCATGTGCGGACTTACTAAGGACGTCGATATATCGGGCATCAATCTTTCCAAATTTGCGGAATGGTATCTTTTGAGCATAGGACTCAAACAAGGCGAGATAAATGAACTCAAGGCAAAGCTCTCTGCCGAGCCTATGGTCAAAGAGCCTTGGGTCAAAGGCAAGGTCACACAGATCGAGAAATATGGGCACGCCCTCGCCGATATCACCATACAGGATTTTAATAACCTTGGTTTTGCGTTTGGTGATCTTGTAACGGTGATCTTCGACAACGGTTTTGTGCTAGAGGCGCCATATCTCGATGGGTATTATGTTAACGCCGGAGATCCGCTCGTTCGTGCCTATCCTGGTCATACAAATATCGCCGTGTGCATTAACTATGGAAAACTGAACGAAGTGGCTCAAGTAAAAGTAGGCAGCGGCTTTATCATTATGCTGAGCAATCCAGGAGCCTATCGAACGCAATATGAAATTCGCAAGCTGGTGCGCTCCAACAAAAGAGAAGATTATGCTTCCGATGAAATATTCGCTAATTTCCGCAATATTGCCATAGGAAATATTGCGGAGGGTGTCCTCTATCGCAGCTCGAGCCCTATCGATAATCAGCTTGGAAGGGCGGCCTACGTTGATAAGCTGATCGAAGAGGCAGGTATCCAGACGATAGTCAACTTGTCGGACTCTGTAGATGCAATGAAGACCTATCTTGCGGCCAAGGATTTTGCATCACCCTATTATGCGGAGCTTGCAAAGAATAATAAGGTTATTTTCCTCAATATGAATCTGGCTTATGGAAGTGAAGAATTCAGGGCGAACGTAGTAAAAGGCCTTGTTTTCATGGTCGAGCATGATGGTCCATACCTTGTACATTGCACCGAAGGAAAGGACCGCACAGGCTTTATCTCCGCGCTATTAGCGGCGCTGATGGGTGCAACTAAGGATGAGATCGTCGCCGATTATATGGAGAGTTACATCAACTATTATGGAGTCGAACCTGGTACCGAGAAGTACAATCTGATTGCTCAGGATGTACTCGATATGCTTAAGGTGATTACAGGAAACAGCGATCTCGAAAAAGCCGACCTGGAAGCCGGAGCGCGGAATTATCTGATTTTGGGAGGTATGAAACCTGCACAGATCGAACAGTTGATGAATAAGCTCTCGAAACCTTTAAGCTCATTGGAAAGTTTGGAATTCACGGCATTTTTCTTGGCTAGGATTGACGAATATTTGATGATTGCTTAAGAAGGTTTCTTGTTTTGAAGAAGAAGGGAAGCGCGATCAGCTGGCCAATCATAGAAAAAAGGACAAGAGCGAGCAAGGATCTTTCGTATAGTAAGCCCATGATCCAGCTTCCCGCAAACCAGAAAGCCCCGAACCCTGCATTGAAAATGCCAAAGGCCGTGCCTCGACGTTCCTTGGGTACAATCGTTGTTACGGCTGATTTTAGTATAGATTCCTGAGCGCCCATGCCAATACCCCATAGCATTATGCCTGCAATGGCGCCACCGGGGGTCCCCACAAGAAATATAAATGGCGCAAAAAACAAGGCAAGAGCCGAAGAAATGATTATTGCCGTAATTCCTCTTCGATCATACATTCTGCCAAAATATAGCGCCGAGAGGGCATCGATACCCATAGCCACCGAGTACAGGACAGGGACCATATTATCCGGTAAGAGTTCTGTCTTTGTCATATGAAAGGCCATGAGAGGAAAATCAGCAAAGCCAAGGGCGAGAAATCCGATCCCTACAAGATAGTACCAATATGCTGAATTTAGGCCATTTTGAGGCAAGGTTTGTTCATTTGGCTTCTCGAATTCCTGCGGTTCCGGATAGTTCTTTCTTGCAAGCAAAAGCAAGATCAATGCAACAGCTGCAGGAATAGCAAGAAGGGCAAAACTGAGCTGGTACGCCGAAATCTTATTATCGTTCCCTTTTAGTGTGAGAACAAGAAAGAGCATCAATGGTCCTGCAAAAGCACCGATCTGATCGAGTACTTCCTGGAGAGCAAAGCCCTTGCCCGCTCCGACTTCTGTGGCAGCAAAGGAGACAATCGTCGTCTTTGCTGGATTTCTTATTGCCTTTCCAAAGCGCTCGAGAACAATCAGCACGCAGGCATATATCCAGCCAAAGCCAGGCGCCAACGCAAGTGCGGGTATGACTATCAAATTGATTGAATAGCCAATTATTGTAATGAGCCAGTATCGCTTTGTCTTGTCGCTTATATAACCCGTTACAAGACGCAGAGCATAGCCAATGAATTCTCCAAGGCCCGATACAAAGCCCACTGTCGATGCTGAAGCGCCCAATAGTAGCAAGTACGGCCCCAGAATACTCCGTGCTCCTTCGTATGTCAGATCGGAAAAGAGGCTCACGACACCGAGCAACACCAGAAACCTGTAAGCAGCCTGTCTTCTGTTTTTCATGTTAGGTTCCTTCTTGCATAATATCCTGACAAAAGAACCTTGACCAGCTGCTGATCGAAGTATCGGATTCTACAAAATCTGTGGAAACACAATATAGAGAATTCGATTATAGCTCGATTTTGTAATAAGGCTGATCGAGCAGCCTCTTATGTATTGATGACAATTTGGCTGCGCGGCGATATTGACGGAATTTTGTTAGGATGCATCTCTTTTGAACCTTGACAAATATGAAAAGTCGCTTTATCATGATAATAGTCAAAACGTTTTGACAACAAGATTATGGGAGGCTCAATTATGAAATCCAAAAAAGCAAAGGCGATTTTTTTCATGGTTTTCTTTGTGACTTCTTTGATCATCTTAGGAGCGCAACAGAAAACAACTCTCTCTGTGCTGTGGTTCAATGATGCCAATGAATCCGATGTATTTATGGCAACCATGAACGACTATCAGAAGGCTCATCCAAACATCGTCCTCGATATGCAGGTTATACCCTTCAATGATTATGAGAACAAGCTTCGAATGATGATTGCGGGTGGGAATCCTCCTGATGTTGCAAGATTGGCAAGCGCACATGTTCCGCTTTTTGCAACAAGTCTTGAACCTTTGTCTGGCAAGTCCGAATTCGATGAACTAGCAAAATCCTATTTTGATTCTTCTCTGGCGCTGGGCATGGATGAAAATGGTCGAATAATGGCTATGCCAACCGAAGCAACAGCGAACGGGATGATTGTAAACAAGACCTATTTCAAAAATGCTGGTATAGATATTGATAAATTGTCACTTACATGGACATGGGATCAATGGGTAGATGCCATGAAAAAAGTTATCAAAGCAAATCCAAAGGCAAAATATGGCATAACAGTGGATTTTTCAACACATCGATTTGCTACCTTCCTATATGAAGCTGGCGGACGATTTTTGTCGAGCGACGGGAAGTCGATGAATTTCAATACGCCGGAGTCTCTCGATGCGCTAAAATTCTTCAAAATGTTGCATGATGAAGGTCTTGCCCCCAAATCGGTGTGGATGGGCTCGGAGAATCCCCAAGAGCTTTTCCAATCTGGCTTAGTAGCCTGTCATGTGGGCGGTTCATGGCTCATAAATGCCTATAACAAGAATATCAAAGATTTTGAGTGGGCAGCGGTAAGAATGCCAAAACGGAAGATCAATTCCTCCGTGCCTGGTGGCAAATTCATTGGTACCTTCAAGAGCTCAGCTCATAAGAAAGAAGCATTGGATCTCATAGCGGTTTTTTCTGACAAAGCGCACAACGAACAGTACTGCAAAGATACTTTCAACCTGTCCGCACGAAAAGATGCTAATATCAAGTATACCGCAAGATCCAATGACTTTGCCGTCTTTACTGCGGAACTCAACGTAACCCCTCCCTATACTGCGGACGATTGGAAAAGCGACGCTGTGGCGAAGGTCAACTCCTATGCGCGAGAGCAGATCGTAGAAGGGTTGTTAGGAAAGCAGACAATGGAGCAGACTGCTGCCAATATACAGGCCAAAGGCAACTCCTACTTCTGATAAAATGTTCGTTATTTCTAAATTGACGTAAGAATTTATCTTACGATAGATTTTTAATTGTTTCTGCTGCATGCATTGAACAAGAATGCATGCAGCAGCCTGTTTTTTGTAGAGGATCAATTATTACAGAGAAATAAAGGATGAAATCTAAGCAACGATCTCATGGCACATTCGAGCAAACGCTAGCACCTCTCTTATTTCTTACACCGAATTTGCTGATTTTCTCAATATTCATCATTGTCCCGGCTATCATGGGACTTCGGATGTCGTTTTTTGATTGGAGCATCTTAGAGGGTTCCAGATTTATTGGTTTCCAAAACTTCAAGAGTATATCACATGATTCGATGTTCTGGCTTACTCTAAAGAATACTCTTGTCTATGTTGGTGCTGTCGTTCCTCTTCTGACGGTTTTCGCTCTAGCTCTAGCGTTGCCTCTGTCCAAGGAGGATAGAGGCATGGGTGTTTTTCGTGTCATCTATTATATACCGACCATGCTAAGCATGATTGTAGTGGGCATTTCCTGGCGATGGCTCCTGGGCTATGATCTTGGCATTATCAATTATGTAATTAGCCTGGCGGGAGGAAAGCCCGTACCATGGCTTACTAATAGCACAATGGCCAATATTTGCCTCATTTTTGTAACGCTTTGGACAAGGGTAGGATATTTTATGATGATGTTCGTGGGTGGACTTCAAGCGATTCCCGTAACCTATTATGAAGCTGCTAAAATGGATGGGGCAGGGAGATCGACTATTTTCCGACGGATCACGCTTCCACTTTTAAGTCCTACCATTCTTGTCGTCGTAGTGCTTGCCACCATCGAAGCCTTCAAGGCATATGAGCTCATTTTTGTGATGACTCAGGGCGGACCCGGAACATCCACCAAATTCATTGTTCAGTATATCTATCAGGTTGCCTTTCAAGAGGACAAAATGGGATATGGCGCTGCCATGTCGGTAATTCTTCTTATTATAATTGGAATATTCACGGCTCTTCAGTTCAGCATCCAGAAGGAGGAATATACCAATGAATAGAGCACTCAAATATATACTGTTGATAATAGTCTCAGGTATATTTCTATTCCCTATTCTATGGGTCATTATCTCTTCTTTCAAACCTCAATCAGAGCTTTTTACTTATCCACTGACCATTCTGCCTCACAAGGCAACGATTGAGAATTATGTCAACGCATTTGCAAGTGGTGATTTTATCACCTATTATGCAAATTCCATTTTTGTCTCTGTTGCTGCAACATTGCTTACCATAACAATAAACGTTATGGCAGGTTATGCTCTTTCCAAGTTCTATTTCAAAGGTCGAGATCTGATTTTCTATATCATGATTAGCACGCTGATGATTCCTTTACAGGCGATTATGATACCAATTTTCTTGCTTCTGAAAGAATTAGGTTTGCTAAATTCTCTGTGGGGAATCATCATTCCTCCTGCTGCAACTCCGACCGGTGTATTTCTTGCCCGTCAATACATTCAGACAATTCCAAATTCGTATATCGAGGCGGCACGGATGGATGGCGCAAGCGAATTGCGCATTTTTTTAAGGATCATTGTACCATTAGCTCAGCCGATTATCGCGACAATTGCAATCTTTTCTTTCATGTGGCGATGGAATGACTTTCTTTGGCCATTCATAGTTATTTCATCTAAGAGAAAAATGACTTTGCAGCTTGCACTAGCCAATTTTGTGGGGCAATTCCAGATAAATTGGGGCAATCTACTTGCAATGACCGTAGTGACAATGATACCTATGATTGTTGTTTTTCTTGTCTTACAGCGATACTTTGTCCAAGGGCTCAGCGCCGGCGGAGTAAAGGCATAAATATGCTATATGTCATAAAAAATCTCAGTTCATATCATCTCGAAGGTTCTAAAGCCATATTCTCGGGCGAGAATGGTCAGCTCGAAATAGTGATCTATGCTTCCAATTTGATTTCGATTTTTTATGTTTTCGATGAGTCAATTATGCCGCCAGAGATGAGCATTCCTCATTCGACATTGCTTTCCCTAAATGATCTAGACGATGCTATATCCTGGGATTGTGTCATTGAAAATGGCTTTCAGTATGAGCTAAAGCATGGCTCAACAATAATTTTGATAGACAAGGCGACGAGCAGGGTTGATCTTTATGAAAACAACGTGCTCTTTCACGGAGGCGAGATTGGCCATAAGGACCTGGTGGTTCCGCAGTATCCTCTTCGAGTGCAACTGGGAGATACACCATCCAATGGAAGGCAGGATATATATGGCAAATTCAATTTTCGCCTTGAACAAGAGGATGCCTTTTTTGGTTTAGGAGAAAAGACCGGAAAGCTCAATAAGCGAAATCGACTATTCAAATTGTTCAATAGAGATGCGCTCGGCTACAATGCCGAAACAAGCGATCCGCTCTACAAATCAGTGCCTTTCTTTATTAGGACCAATAGAGTTCTCAATAATATGTGTGGCCTCTATTTCCCAAATCTGCGAGTCGATGAAGTCAATTTTGGAGTCGAAAGCGAATTCTATTACGATGTCGTTCTGTCATCTGGCCCTTTTGGATATTTTCTGATAACAGGCAATCATTATAGAGAAGTCTTAACCTCATACTGCAAAATCTGTGGCCTGCCAGCTCTTCCTCCTTTGTTTTCCTTCGGCTATCTCACTTCAAGCATGGGATATACCGAACCAGATAAGGCCCAGGAAAGGATCCTTGAATTTTTTGCTCGAGTCGAACAAGAAGATATACCCTGCGAAGGCATGTATTTTTCTTCAGGCTATGCAAAAGCCGAAAATGGCGAGCGCTATACTTTTGTATGGAATGAAAAAAAATTCCCCCATGCGGAAGGTTTCATTCAGAATCTCAGAAACAGAGGATATCGAATTTGCTGTAATGTAAAGCCAGGCATACTCTTGGATCATCCATGGTATGATGAGCTTGCAAAGGATGGGGTTTTTATACCTGACAATGATGGCTCTCCCCTAAGAAGCTATTATTGGGGCAACAGCGCGTCATTCGTCGATTTTTCCCGAAAAGAAGGTTTTGATTGGTGGGTCAAATCGCTAAAGAAATATATCCTCGAAAAGGGAATTTCGGGAGTGTGGAATGACAATAACGAATTCGAAATCGAGGATAAGTCTCTTCCGATTCAGGCTGTCAAGAATATTTTGCCAATAAAGATGGCGGAAGCATCTTATAGCGCATTAAGGTCCTTATATCCTGGCAAAAGGCCTTGGCTGATCAGTCGCTCCGGATATGCCGGGCTTCAGCGCTATGCTCGCACATGGACCGGAGATAATGTGTCCAGCTATGATACATTCCGCTTCAATATTGCAATGGGGATGAATCTAGGGCTCAGTGGCCTACCATTCTATGGCCATGACATTGGTGGGTTTGTTGGCCCAACGCCGAACGAGGAGCTATTGCTGCGTTGGTGCCAGAGTGCCGTCTTTCAGCCACGCTTTGTTATGCACTCATGGAAACCTGATGGGAGCATAACCGAACCATGGCTATATCCAAACCGGCTTTCGGATATCCGCAATTTTATACGAATGCGATACCGATTTTTGCCATATATCTATGATTTAGCAATTCGCGCAAGTGAAACTGGCATTCCAATGGAAAGCCCTGTTGCGCTTGAGTTTCCAGAGGATATTTCGCTTTCATTAGATAGCCTGGATAGGATGGCCGGGGATGCTATTCTTGTACCAGCCCCGCCTGAACAAGGAAAAGACGAAGTATCGGTGCTGCTTCCTAAGGGGATAAATTGGTTTGATCCGATTCATCAAATTATATATGGGGGCGGAGAGAAATTGAGCTTCGATTATTACCCTCATGACATTCAATACTTCTTCAGATGCGGTACGGTAATCCCCACGTTTCATAAAATAGAAGCAATTGGCAAATCTCTTTTAAATAGTTATGAATTCATTGTTATTCCTCCAGCAGAAAAAAGCGATATCGGCCTACTACCTATTGCTTGTATCCATAGCGAAGACGATGGAGAAAGTGATTTTATTCCTGGAAGCCATTGGCGATGGATGATGGAATATACAGTGGAAGGAGAGAATGATTATTGTCTCCACATAGTGCAGACCGAAGGCGTTGCTGATAAATATGATTCCTCAGTCTTTGGGAAAGAATGGCGATTTTGCGTACCCGATGGTTTTATGCTCTATGACGAGAATGAAATGAAAATGGGTACGAGCCTTGTATTTGATCTTGACAAAGCCCCAGAGCACCTTTCTCTTAGAGTCAAGGGAGCCTATCGCAATAAACATAGATAAGATGATATTCTAGATGAATGGTAACTATTCGCGATGTAGCAGAGCATGCAGGAGTTTCTGTCTCGACGGTGAGCCACGCAATTAGTGGCAAACGTCCTATAAGTCAGGTTACGAGACAGAGAATATTTCAAGCAATTGAGCAACTCGGTTATGAGCCCAATCCTGCCGCACGTGCTCTTCGAACCAAGAGCACGGGGGTTATCGGTTTTTTTGCTTTTGACATTACAGAAGTCTTTGCCGCAAGAATAATTCATGGTGTTGAGAGAATAGTTCGTGAGAAGAATTGTTTTCTGCTTTTTACAAGCGGTGTCGGCTTTAATTATGATTTGGCTCAGGGTATAGATTTCTTACGCAAGCGAAGAGTCGATGGCATCATCATAGCTTATGGTGTGCGTCAGGAAATAAGCCCGAAAACTTTCGATCTTTCCAATATACCTTTGGTGACGATAAACACTTTCGTAGATCTTACTATTCCATCTCTCCATCCAGACGATTTCCAGGGTGGAAAAGAGGCTGCGTTGCATCTGGTTTCTAAGCAAGCACGGCATCCTGCTATGATAGCAGGCCCCGAAAACAGGCTTGCAAGCAAAGAACGCCTTTTGGGTTTTCAAAAAGGTCTGGAAGAATGCGGTATGCCTTTTGATGCATCGGAAAGGGTGATGTATGGGGATTTTGGCGCTGAATCCGGTTCTTATTGCTTTGATGCCTTATTGAAAGCCTGTCCCGATCTGGACGCGGTCTTCTGTGCAAACGATTATATGGCCGCTGGAGCAATAAACCGAGCCATAACTTCTGGAATCTCGATTCCCCAGGATATGCATATCATTGGATATGATGATCGTGAATTTGCCGCTTTTTGGCCTATTCCAATAACTACATTTGCGCAGCCCCTCGAATACATGGGAGAACTCGGTGCAACTATGCTTTTTGAACGCATCGATGGGCACAATCCTGAGCCAAGCATGATCAAACTGGCGCCAACCCTCATAGCTCGTCAATCGTCATAGGATTAGATTGCATTGGTGGTGCGAGCCTTATCTTTATCCACGATTTTTTTGCTCGTCCTTTTCATTTAAGAGCAAATGTAGTATTGTTGGGCACTTACATTTAAGTTCTATGCAAGGAATAATGAATGGCCAGTCATGATTCTCGCTTTTTTGATTCTGAGAATAAGAAAGATGTCTTTCCTTTTGCAGACAATGATAATCCATTAGATCTCGTCATAGCTTATATCGGTGGAGGCTCACGGGGATGGGCTTGGACACTAATGAGTGATCTTGCCTTGGAAGGATCGCTTAGAGGAATTGTTCGGCTCTATGATGTTGATAAAAAGGCAGCTGAAACGAATGCGCAAATTGGAAATGCTCTTCGAGAGAGAGATGATGTGCTTGGAAAATGGCGATACGAAATAGCAGAAGATCTCGAGAGCGCCCTGCGCGATGCTGATTTTGTAATCATTTCTATTCTTCCGGGTACCTTTGCAGAAATGGCTTCAGATGTTCATTCGCCCGAAGAATATGGAATCTATCAATCTGTGGGCGATACAACGGGACCAGGTGGAATTTTGCGAGCGCTCCGGACTATCCCAATGTATGAAGTGATCGGAAGAGCGATATGCGAATTCTGTCCTAAAGCATGGGTTGTAAATTACACGAATCCAATGGCACTTTGCCTTCGCGCACTTTACGAAATCTTTCCGGATATCAAGGCCTTTGGATGTTGTCATGAAGTATTTGGGACGCGCAAGCTGCTAGCAGCGATGGTTCGCGAACGCCTTGGGTCCGCCGGTATACCGGATTCAAGGGATGCCACTATGCAGCAAATCGAAGTCAATGTGCTTGGAGTAAATCATTTTACCTGGATAGATCGTGCATCATTTGGCACAGTTGATTTAATACCTCACTATAGAGCATTTGTAGATGAACACTTCGAATTAGGATACGAAGGTGCAGAGGGCGAAAGCTGGCTCAATTCCTATTTTGCTTCCGCAGAGCGTGTCAAATTCGATCTATTTCGGCGTTATGGTCTGATAGCAGCGGCTGGCGATAGGCATCTAGCCGAATTCATGCCAGGAAGGATGTACCTGCGAGATCCAAACACCGTTCGATCGTGGAAATTCTCTTTGACACCTGTATCATGGCGTATAGAAAATGCCGAGAGGCTCAGGCAAAAAGCAGTGAACTATGCTGAAGGCAGAGATAGATTTGAACTGAAGCATTCCGGGGAAGAAGGCGTAAAGCTCATAAAAGCTCTCTGCGGATTAGGTTCGCTTGTTACGAATGCCAATTTGCCAAATCACGGCCAGATAAAAGGACTTCCATTGGGAGCAGTGGTGGAGACCAACGCTCTTTTTCAGCGCGATTGCGTTCAGCCTGTAGATGCAGGAAGACTTCCTGCTCAAATCGAAGCTCTGGTTGCGCCTCATGCCATTACTCAAGATATAGTCTTGGACGCTGCTCTGCGACGCAACGCTTGGGCCGCATTTTCTGCATTCTTGCATGATCCTCTGATGACAGCTACGCCTTTAGAAGCCGAGGCTCTTTTTTCTAGCATGCTAAGAGCGACAGCCAATTTTCTGCCGGATTACACGCTATAAAAAGATGAAAAGCCCCTAGAATAAAGAAAATTATCCAGGGGCAATCCAAAGAGGCAATCCAAAGAGTGAACTAATTATAGAAGAAGCAAGAAGGGGTGCAGCATATCCAAAGCCGCGCCCCTTTCTTAGAACTGCTCAAATATGGCCTTTCGAGATAGAACAAGCATTTTCTTTATGGGCTCCATCAATCATGGTTCACTTCTTTATGAGTCTTACTATAAGATCATGGATTTGTTGTCCGCCCGCGGCTGTGGATATCTGGCCAAACGCCACCTTTTGATAGATAAGGAACAAGGTGCTATTGAATTCCGTATCGTTGGGCACATGATCCGTTTCTTTTGAAGAATGTGGCCCTGCAACGTCCAGGTATTCTAGAACCTTTCTATCATTGATGTCGGCTGCTCCCGCAGCTCTAGCGGTAGCCGAGGCAGAGGCACCACGATCATTTCCAAGTACTTTTGCCGCTTCTGGGCTATTAACAAGGAAGTTAATGAACTTTACGGCTTCCTCTGGATGCTTAGAATTTTTGTTAACCGTGTAAAATTGGCTCGGAGCCTGCCAGAGCGCCTTAGTAGCCGCCGCACCAGGGAATTCCATCAGGCACAGTTCATCGGTTGTGGCTGCCTGATAACCTGCAAGCTGGTTCGTCCAAATAAATCCTATGGCAGCCTTACCGGCAATGACCATCGATGTGTCGGCATTTGTCTCTGCATAACCCGCGGCGATATCTGCCGGAGGAATGAGCCCATTGTTGCGGTAATCCTTAAAGAGCTCGAGATACTTTTGTGCATCCGCTGGTCTTACGGCGGTAGTCTTGGTCGCAGCATTGTAGAGAGGAGTGCCATTGTAGCGAGTCCAATATCCAAAAGGAGTCGAGTTGGACGAAAGAGCCCCGATATCCTGCATTGGATATGTTCCCGACGGAAGTTTTGATTTGAGCATCACAAGATAATTGCGAAATTCCTCATAAGTCATTGAGACCTTTGGCAGAGGCGCACCAACCCTTTGTATAAGCGATTTATTGTAGACAAGCGCCGGCATTGTTACACCCGTGGAAACACCATAGAGATGTCCATCGATAGTGCCAGATTCTATTGCACTTGGATCGATCACCGCCGTGTTGAGAATAGTCCCAGCGTATTTTTCCAGGGGAAGGAGCACTTCTCTTTTGACATAATCATTTATGTTGCCACCCATCTGGATTATGTCAGGGCCACTCCCGCCAGCTAGCTGCGTATCGACCTTATTGAAGTGATCTCCTGTTCCACCTGAGATTTCTGGATTAACTTTGATGCCCGGATTAGCTGCCTCGAAGAGGTTTATGGCTTCCTGACTTCGCTTTACTCGGGATTCGCTTCCCCAGTAAGCCCAACGAATTGTGATCTGTTGTTGTCCGAATACCATGGCAGCGCTCATTAAAATAATGAGCAGTGCCAAACTCGTTCTTTTCATGATCTACCTCCTATCGAAAGAATAAAAATACTTATCCCTTAATGCCCGTCGTAGCTATTCCCTGCACAAAGTACTTCTGGAGCGAGAAAAAGAGGATGAGGCAAGGAAGCAGAGAAAGAACCGACATGGCGAACATAGGCCCCCAAGATGAGATACCCGAGGAATCAAGGAAGAGCCTGAGCCCCATGGGGACTGTGTATTTAGACGGAGAATTAAGGTAAAGCAGCTGATTAAAGAAGTCGTCCCATGTCCACAGAAAGGTGAAAATCACCGTTGTTATCAGAGCTGGTTTGGTTAGTGGCATAACAATCCGTGTATAGATTCCAAATTTGCCACAACCATCGATTAAAGCCGATTCATCTAGTTCTTTGGGAAGACTGCGAATGAATTGCACAAGCAAAAAAATGAAAAATGCATCAGTAGCGAAGAATTTGGGAATAACAAGTGGAAGGAAAGTATCTATCCATCCAAATTTCCTAAACATGATATATCGTGGGATTGTTGTCACGTGGGTTGGCAACATCATAGTAACCATCATGATGGCAAACCAGATATTCCTTCCCGCAAACTTAAGCCTCGCAAATGCATAGGCAGTGAGGGAACAGAATATCACATTTGCAATTACGCATAACCCGGATATGATGAAGGAATTCTTAAAGAAAGTGGCAAACCCTACTATACCAATTCCTTGCCAGCCCTTGACATAGTTCTGCAAAGTGAAGGCCTTAGGCCATAGCCCAGGATCGCTGAAGATAGTATTGCTCTCCTTGAATGATGCAGCGATTAGCCATACGACTGGATACAACATGCACATACCGAGCAAGAGGATGAGGATATTTGTAAGAATAGACTTTATCAAGCTCGTAGTGCGCCTTTTCATTCTCCGCTCCCATAGCTGACCAGTGAGCCTGATACCTTGAAGGCAAGCGCGGTAAGAGCCGCGATTATGATAAGAAGAACCCAGGCCATAGCTGACGCGTACCCCATCTCAGAGAATGCAAAACCCTTTAAGTAAAGATAGAGGCTGTAGAACATCGTGGAGTCTAGCGGACCGCCTTGTCCACCTGAGATGATATAAGCTTGTGTAAAAGACTGGAAAGCATTGATCATCTGCATAACAAGATTAAAAAAAATGATTGGCGATAGGCAGGGTAGGGTAATAGAGAAGAATTGCCGCATCTTGCCAGCTCCATCTACCGCCGAAGCCTCATAGTATTCTTTTGGTATTTGCTTAAGACCTGCAAGAAAAATTATCATAGGAGATCCAAATTGCCACACCGATAGCAGAATCAAGGTATAGAGGGCATACTTAGGATTCGATATCCATGCTGGCGGATTGAGGTTGAAAGCGCTGCGGAGAATCATATTCAATACACCATCTCCAGCAAAGAGCCTTCTCCATAAGGCAGCAATGGCGACAGAACCACCCAGAAGGGTGGGAATATAGTAGAGAGTTCGATAGAATGGGATGAGTTTGAGATCTCGATTCATCAACATCGCTATGCCCAACGCAAATATTAGTTTAAGAGGAACAGAGATGAACACATATTTGAACGTAACGAGGAGAGAATTCAGAAATCGTTCATCCCTGGGGAATTGTTCATTTCCAATGAACATTACAAAGTAATTGCGCAGGCCAAGCCATTTGGGAGGCTGAAGGATATTGAATTCGGTAAAGGATAGAAAGAAG